>Ga0233425_10000122_pt1 | contig 193071 bp, 135 predicted proteins | sample Watercolumn_Towu_2_FD_181712 | JGI IMG/M metagenome (GOLD analysis project Ga0233425, IMG submission 181712) | Freshwater microbial communities from Lake Towuti, South Sulawesi, Indonesia - Watercolumn_Towuti2014_140_MG | ecosystem: Environmental > Aquatic > Freshwater > Lake | place... | reverse complement strand
GATGCAAACCGGCCCCACCTGAGGTCGCAACGGTCAGCGTCGCCATTGAGTGCGTGACAACTTGCAGACTCACATTCAATCCAGCAACACAAAACGACTAATAACACCATTATTAAACAAGCTCTCATAGGATACATCGTGTGATGCCCCGAGTTTACGGACAAACAGTGCTTCTCGGCTGTCCTTTGTCCAAAGACGCAGGTCGCGCGTACGCAGGAAGTCCTGGTAGTCAACCAGAAGTTCTTCCAGGCTGGCTCGCGCTACATTGGTCAACTTGATCTCGAATTCCTTGGATGTTCCCGAAGCCATGCTGGCTTCGACGATGTTCTGCTTGCCTGAACGGGCAGCCTGCACCATCTGGTCAACCGTGCGATCTCGTCTATCCAGGTATTTGGCGCAGAACTTCACGGTGGCGTCATACACGATCTCGGCCTTCTGGTAAGAAAGAAGGTTCTGGTAGCCGCCATGTGGGGGGATGAAACCATCTGTCATACGGCAAACATCCTCGCTTTCGTTTCCATCAGCAGCCCACGGGGATCGCCGGCCGCTTGCAGCGCGGCGAGACCACCCGCGGTCCGCACCTCTGGCGTGCGGAAGATCTGCGGGTTCTCCAGGCCATCGGTGCCGCCGCGCTCGAACTGGCTGGCGATGGCGCGGATCGTGGCCGCGGCCGGCTTGGGCAGGGCGTTGATCCAATCCTCGTGCTTGTAGGTGAAGGCCAGCGTCCGTCGGGGAGTTCCCTTTTCGTGCTTTTTGTTGTTCCCATGCTCACGCGCTCTCCAGCAAGGCCGTGATTTGCTCGGGCGTGGGCAATTGGCCTTGCAGTTCCTTCGGCAGCTTTCTCAGGATGCGATACGTCGCCACGCCGATCGGCTTGCGGGCATCGCGCAGGGCATATTCGACAATCGTACGGCGCTTCTCCTTGCAGAGGATGATGCCGATAGATGGGTTCTCCCCAGCTTCCCGGACGCGTTCATCCAGGGCCGCTAAATAGAACTGCATCTTGCCGATGAATTCCGGCTCGAACTCACCGATCTTGAGTTCCAGGGCCACCAGGCACTTGAGCCGGCGGTGAAAGAGCAGTAGATCAATGAAATACTCCTTGTCATCCACTTCGAGCCGGAACTGGCTGCCGATAAAGGCAAACATCCCGCCCAGGGCGCGCAGAAAATCCTCGATCCGCGCGATCAACGCCCGTTCGAGTTCCCGCTCGGCGTGCTCTGCGCCTAGCTCGAGGAAGTCAAAGGTGTATTCGTCTTTGACGGCGAGTTTTGCCTGGGCTCGCAGTTCCGGGGTCAGCGTTTGGTCAAAATTAGTCTGGCCGAGGAATGTTTTCTCATAGCTCTCATTCTCGATCTGGTGGATGAGGACATTCTTCGACCAGCCGAACTTACGGGTCATGCGGATGTAGAATTCGCGCTGCATGGGGTCTTTACATCGCTGCAGGATGACGAGATTATGAGACCAGGCGATTGTTGCAACCAGTGGTTGCAATTTTGGAGTGTCGTGATAGGCGCCGTAGAACTCGCTCATGTTGAACAAGTTGCGCCAGGAAAAACCTGAGATGCCGGGAAACTCGGATTGCAGATCCTCTGCCAACCGCTTCACCACGGCAGCGCCATGCCACCCCGCCGCCTGATGGGCAAAAATCAACTGCCCGATATCCCAATAGAGCGCCACCAGTTCCTTGTTGACGGCGCGAAGGGCCTCATACTGCGCCGCACGAACCCGTTCTTTGATCTCGGCTAGAAGCCCGCCGTATTCCGGTATCAGGGCTCCTGCTTCGGTGTTCTCGGTGATTTCACTCATACCGCAAACATCCTCGCTTTCGTTTCCATCAGCAGCCCACGGGGATCGCCGGCCGCTTGCAGCGCGGCGAGACCACCCGCGGTCCGCACCTCTGGCGTGCGGAAGATCTGCGGGTTCTCCAGGCCATCGGTGCCGCCGCGCTCGAACTGGCTGGCGATGGCGCGGATCGTGGCCGCGGCCGGCTTGGGCAGGGCGTTGATCCAATCCTCGTGCTTGTAGGTGAAGGCCAGCATCCGATCGCGGCGCGTGCGCGAGGCCATGCCCCAGCCCAACTCCGCCAGCACGTCGTACAGGTCGCAGTCCGCCTTATCATCCACCATGCGCACGACGTTGGGCGAATAGCCGGACGTGACCAGCGCGATCATCAGCTCGCGGCGCAACTGGGGGTCAACCCATTGGCCGCGGAAATCGGCCAGGGTCGGCGCTTCCTGCACCAGCCGGGCGGCCAGGCGGGCCTTGTACTCCTCCAGCGGCACGGGCATCGCCACCCATCCACCTCGGCGACGATGAAACGGCCGGCGTCGGTGATGTGCACGTCGAACCCCTCGACGCTGATCGTCGGCTCAGGCGGCAGCGGGGGCGGCGGTTCGACGTCGGGGTCTTCCGGTTTGCTGCGAGATGACCTGGTGACGAACTCCTCGCCGAAGAGCCGCGTGGCGTCGGTGTAATCGTAAACGCGAAACATCAGCTTGCCCGTGGGCGCATCGATGCGCATCCCGCGGCCGATCATCTGGTAGAAGCTGATGGGCGATTTGAGGTACTTGAAGAAGACGATGTTCCGCACGCACGGCACATCCACGCCGGTGCTCAGCAGATCCACCGTGGTCGCGATGAAGTGGCTGCGCGACGCGGCGCGCAAGTCAGGGAGCTGATCGTTGCCGCTGCTGGCCGCTGTGCACTTGAAGGCGTACCACTCTTTGCGTGGCTTGTCGTGGTCGGCGCACCAGCGGGCGTAGAGATTATTCAGCCCGGTCGCGACATCATCGGCATGGCGGTCGCGCATACAAAAGATGATCGTCTTCTGTTCGGGGCCGCCGGTCTCCAGCAGATAGACGAACAGATCGCGGCACATCGCCTGCACGCGGTCGGGCAGCAGGATGCGATCTTCGTACTCGGTCTTGACGTAGTATTCGGCGACCTGCTCACGCGTCATCAGCAGGCCGGTGATGGCGTCCACCGGATGGCGCGGCATGATGTCCTCCACGGTTACGCCAGTGTCATCCAGGTTGACGCGGCCCTTCTGGATATCGCAGGCCGCCAGATAGCCGTCCTCGATGGCCTGCGCCAGGCTGTATTCGTAGACCGGCTCACCGAAGTAGGCCAGGTTGTTGGCCGTGATCTCGGCATCCTGCCGCGCCTCGACGGTTGTTGTGCCCTGCCCAGTCTCCGCAAGCTGGCGCGGGGTGGCGGTCAGCCCGATCTGCACGGCGTCGCGGTTGCGCGTGAGCACCTGCGACCACTTGCCCCACGCCGAGCGGTGGCATTCATCAATGATGATGTGCGAGAAGGTGTTTTCGGGATAGTAGGTCGTCAGAAAGTTGGCGAGGTCTTCTTCGTTCTCGATGCCCAATGTCTGATAGGTGGCGATGTGGATGCGGGCGTTTTTGGCGTTGTTCGTGCCGTCCGGCTTGCGGTAGACCTCGGCCGCGTCGCTGCCGAAGACGTTCTGGAACGCCCGGAGCGCCTGGTCGCGCAGCTCGTCGCGGTCACAGATGAACAAGGCGCGGGTGAGCTGCCCGGCATCGGCCAGGCGTTTGAGCAGGTTGACAGCGATGAAGGTTTTGCCCGCGCCGGTCGCCAGGGAGAGCAACGCCCGCTTGGGCTGCCCCTTGAGCTCGCACCGGGCGATTTTCTCCATCGTGGCGCGGATCGCAGCGTCCTGATAGTAGCGCCGCGTGCCTTCGCCGCCGGGGTAGGGCTGGAGAAGCGGTCGGGCGGCCGGCGCGTCGAGGGTGAAGCCCATCCCCTGCTCATAGCGGCCGCGCAGCGCGTCAGGTGTGGGAAAGTCGGAGAGCGGCTTAGGCGCGGCGGTCAGGCCGGTGAAGCTGTCGAATTCGACAAATTGGTGGCCGTTGGAAGCGAAGACGAAGCGGACGTTCAACCGCTTGCAGGCGGCGTAGCCTTTGGCCTGATCGAGGCCGTGACCCGGCGGGAGGCTCTCCTTTTTTGCTTCGATCAACGCCAGCGCCACCGGTTGGGTGTCAACGTTGATTTTGACCCGGAGGACGTAATCCACCTTGCCGCGCGAACGGCGTCTGGCTTTGCCATTGACGATTTCGACCGCGCCCGCAGTCTCCTCGCGGCGGATGAGATCCTCGGTCCAGCCGCGTTTGTGGATGGCCGGGTCAATGAGCTTGGCTCGGGTGTCGGCTTCGTTGAGGGTCATCTGCTATCTCGATTCAGAGGTATATCTTCTTGCGATGGCAAGCCTTTGATCCGATAGAAACCATTCTTCGGCGCGCCGACAAATTCGATGATTTGCTTCGCCTTGAGATCAGAAAGGTCGCGCCGGGCTGTTTTTTCTGTCACCTGAAAGTGTACAGCGATTTCAGCGGCTTTCGCCGCGATCCCGCTGGCGACCTGATCGAGAAACCAGCGTTGGCGTTCGTTTACGGGGACATTTACGGGGACATTTACGGGGACATTTATCGTATCATCACCCGCGGCCGCGACTTCCGGGTGCGGGCGGAAGACGACCCGCAAGACCGGCCCGCGTTCCTCCCACTCCGGCGCGGGATAACCGCCAGCCTGGCAGTCCTCGGTGACGCGACGGTAGCCGGTGCCCCATTCCTCGAGCAAGCCAATCTCGCGCAACACGCGGGCGATGACGCGATTGCGGATGCGGCTGACGCCGGCCTTCAGATCGTCCAGGGTCATGCCGAACGGCAGCATGCCTGGATTCTCGATCTCCATATCCACTTGCCGCCAAAACTCGTCGTGTGGCATGCCGCCGGTTGCCTCGATCCTGGCTTCCGCGGCATCCAAGAGAGATCGCAGCTTCTTCGAGTGGGCCAGGAGCAAACGCTCGGCCTCTTCTTTGTCCGCGGCGCCGGTCAATATATCCATGATTCTATCCGAAACAGAAGCAATCGCAACTCGCAACAGAAGCCATTCTGTCGAGCGTTGCTGATCAGGCGCTGGCCTTCACGTTTGGCCCACTGTCGGTCGTCCGTCGTTTGTCATCCGTCGTTTGTCATCCGTCGTTTGTCATCCGTCGTTTGTCATCCGTCATCCGTCATCGGTCATCCGTCGTTCGTCATTCGTCATTCGTCACCGGTCATCCGTCGCCGGTCGTCAACTCAACCACCGCCCAATCTCCGCCTTCACCGCGCCCGCATCCGCGGGCAGCGCCACCGGCGGATTCCGATGCCGCGCGACCACGTCGGCCAGCGTCCCCTCGTGGTAGCCGATCTTGAACTCGCTGAACTTCAGCCCGTGCGCGGTGGAGATGACGACCACGCGTTGGCCGGGCTGGATCACCCCCTGCCGCGCCAGCTTGCCGGCCACGGCCAGCGCGACGCCGGTGTGCGGGCAGGCATAGAGGCCGGCGCGGTCGGCCAGCGCGCACGCCTCGGCCAGTTCGTCCTCGGTCGCCTGCTCCACCACACCGTCGAACTGCTGGAGCGCCCGCACCGCCTTCTCGTAGCTCACCGGCGCGCCGATGCGGATGGCGGACGCGGCCGTGGGGCCGGCCGTCACGGCCTCGTAGCGGTCGAAGCCGCGCTGATACGCCAGGTAGAGCGGGTTGGCGCGCGCGGCCTGCGCCGCGATCAAGCGCGGCAGCCGCTCGATCACGCCCAGCTCCTTCGCCAGCGCCAGCCCCTTCGCCAGCGCCGAGATGTTGCCCAGGTTGCCGGAGGGCAGCACGATCCAGTCGGGCGCGTCCCAGCCGAGCTGCTGGACGATCTCGATGCCGACCGTCTTCTGCCCCTCGACGCGCAGCGAGTTCATCGAGTTCGCCAGGTAGATCGAGTTGTCGCGCGTCACTTCCTGGACGATCTTCATGCAACCATCGAAGTCGGTGTTGAGCGCCAGCACGTGCGCGCCATGTGCGATGGGCTGGATGAGCTGCGCGGTGCTGATCTTGCCGGCCGGCAGGAAGACGATGGCCGGGATGCCCGCAACCGCTGCATACGCGGCCAGCGCGGCCGAGGTGTCGCCGGTGGACGCGCACGCGACCGCCCGCACGGGAGACGCGCCGCCCGCCATCATCTGGTTCACCGCGCTCACCAGCACGGTCATGCCCAGGTCCTTGAAGGAGCCGGTGTGGCTGGTCCCGCACTGCTTGACCCACAGGTCGCCGATCCCCAGCGCCTTGCCCAGCCGCGGGGAAGGAATGAGCGGCGTGAAGCCCTCGCCGAGCGTGACGATGTGCTCCGGGGCCAGTTCGGGCAGCACCCATTCATGCTTGCTCCAGACACCCGACGACGGACGACGGACGACGGACGACGGGGCGCGGTCTTCTGACCCCTGACTCCTGACCCCTGACCCCCGGTCGAACAACGCGCGCCACTCTGGGCCGGAATGCGCAGCCGCCAGCGCGGCCTCGTCGTGAGCTACTTCCAGCAGGCCGCCGCACGCAGGGCAGCGGTAGATCACATCGAAAACGTTGTGGCGGCCGGGGCAGCCGCGGATGCACTGATACCAGGCGGATAAGGACACGGTAAAACCTCTCGCAAGGAATTGGCAAATTGATGGAAGTCTAGCATCGGCGGCGCGTTTTCGCAAAGCCGGGTACGTCGTTATGATAGGAAGAACAGGACGCGGACGTCGCGGCGGACTCGAACAAAAGATAAACTGAGGCAATGATTTCATTGACAATGAAAACATTTCGATGTATGATTGCAGTATGAATGAAAACAATTGGGCGGCCCGATGGCCCAGGGAGCAAATCCGGGCCATGCTGCTGGAGCAGTTTCACGCCTTCTGGCGGCGCGACGCCGGCATCGAGCGGACGCAGTTGGCCGCGCTTGAACGCGCGGGGCCGCTGCCGCACACCGTCATCATCTCCGGGCTGCGCCGGGCCGGCAAGTCCACCCTGTTGGCGCAACTGGCGCACCGCCTGGGCGAAGACAAGTTCTATTACCTCAACTTCGAGGACGAGCGTTTCCTGGGTTTCTCGGCCGACAATGCCAATGATCTCTACGGGGCATTGGTTGAGTTGTTCGGCGAGCGCGGCATCTTCGTGATAGATGAGATCCAGAACGCGCCCGGTTGGGAACACTTTGTCCGCCGCTTCATGGATCTGGGGCTGAAATTCTACATCACCGGCTCCAACGCTTCACTGCTCAGCCGCGAATTGGGCAGCCGATTGACGGGGCGCTACGTGCCGGTCGAGCTCTTCCCCTTCTCGTTCGCCGAGTTCATGCGCTTCCGCGGCTACGCCGCGCCCGATCTGGCCCGCCTGACCACGGTGGACGCGGCCCGGCTCCAGGGCTATCTGGGCGAGTACCTGCGCGCGGGCGGTCTCCCGGAACCGCTCAAGTACCCCGAACTGCCACTGGCGCGCACGCTCTACGATGACGTGCTCTACCGCGACATCGCGACGCGCTACCGGATCGAGGAGGTGCGCGCGCTCAAGGAGCTGGCCTTCACTCTGATGAGCAACCCGGCCAGCCCGGTGTCGTTCAACAAGCTCAAGGAGCAGCTCCGGCTCGGCAGCGTCAACACCGTCAAGAACTACGTTGAGTATTTGGAGAATAGCTGGCTGGTCTTCACGATCAACGTCTATGATTTCTCGGTCAAGCGCCAGCAGGTCGCGCCGAAGAAGGTTTACGCGATTGACACCGGCCTGGCGCAGGCGGTCGGCTTCTCATTCTCGCCAAACACCGGCAAACTGCTGGAGAATTTGGTCTTCCTGGCGCTCCGGCGGCGGACGCGGGAGGTCTACTATTACACGTCGCCGGCCGGTTTCGAGGTGGATTTTTACTTGCCGGAGACGCGTGAGCTGATCCAGGTCAGCCAGAACCTGGCGCAGCCAGCCACGCGCGAGCGCGAGGTGCGCGCGTTGACCGATGCCATGCAGGGATTGGGCGTCTCACGCGGCCTGATCCTGACCGATGCCAATGCGGGGCCGATAGAGGCAAACGGTCTCACGATCGAAGTTCGTTCCGTGACCGAGTGGCTGCTGTCGGCTTGATCGGATACCGGCGATGAGACTTCTCCACGTTACCGACCTGCCTGGATGTGTTTGACATCCCACCTATGCCGGTGTACACTGATTGCTGCGGCTATACCTCATAGCGAGAGGGCGAGATGAGTGCAACAGTCGAGACACAGCGGATCTATGAAGAACTGACGTGGCTGCGCCGGGCGGTGGAAGCTTTGACCGCGAAAGTAGAGGGCCTGGCTGGCGCGCGGCATCGGTCGGCGCTGGCTACAGGGCATCCCCACATCACGCGTATCCAGGGAGTGAAAGGCGGCGAGCCGACGGTTCGTGGCAAGGGCGTGACCGTGCAGACCATCGTGGCACTGACCCGGCACGGTCTCATGCCGCCGCAGATCGTTGAGGAGTATGAGGGCGCGCTAACCCTGGCTGAAGTTCACGACGCGCTGGGGTACTATTACGATCATGCTGGCGAAGTCGAACAGTACATGACGGAAAACAAACTGATGCTGGAGCGACCGTGGCCAACCAGATCTTCATAGCCCTGTACACCGATGCCGATGTCACTCCTAAGTTGGCCAGGTTGCTGCGAGAACAGGGTTCGATGCCATCGCGGCCCGTGAAGTCGGCAACGCCGAGCTGGAAGATGCAGATCACCTGGCCTATGCAGCCAGCCACGGTCGCGCCATCTTGACCTATAACGGCAAGGACTTTATGCCCTTGTTCGATCAGTATTGGTGGTCGGGCCGTGAGCACTACGGCATCATCATCTCTGAGCAGTTGCCCATTGGAGAGCTGGCGCGGTGTATGTTACGCTTGCTCAATTCAGTCAGCGCCGACGAGATGAAGAACAACTATAAGAACCTGGGCGAGTTCGCACAAAAGTAGCGTCTGGACACTTTCACCCACCGTTAGTTTCCCCCGGCGCGCACCTCGGTGAACTCCGGCCAGTCGTTGCCGCTCTGATCCACCACGACCTGGCGCAGCCGGCCGCGCGTGAGCGCGAGGTGTGCGCGTTGACCGACGCCATGGCCGGCCTGGGACTCTCTCGCGGGTTGATCCTGGCGGATACCAACGCGGAGCCGATAGAAGAGAAAACGGCCTCACGATAGAGGTGCCCTCGCTGGCCGAGTGGCTGCTGCGGGCTTGACCGGATACCGGCGATGAGACTTCTCCACGTTACCGACCTGCATGGGAGCCGTTGGACTAAAAACAGACGGCAGAGACCCTGAGAGGCGTTTTTACCTGACCCAGGGTCAGGTGGGCCGCGGTAATCGCGACTCCGCCACTTTCGGCCTTGCTCTCTGCCCTCTGATCGGAGCGTGAGGTGAGCGCACCGGCGTTGCAGATGGAAGAAAACGCCTGCGTCGGTAGCCGAGCCGTGATAGAATCAAAGCGACAACGTGGCTCAACCTCAGACAGACAGTGTTTGGAGGATACCGTGGAGGTCAAATACAGTGACCACTTGCGGTTCAAGATGCAGGTGCGGGAGATACCTGAGCAGATGCCTGAGCGAATCTACCGCAAAAGCAGGCAGGTGGACACATGAACAAACCGATGGTGAATTACGACCGCGTCCATGACCTTCTATATTTCGTGATTCGAGAGGGCGAGGAGCATCACTTCGTCGAGACTGCCGAGGGCATCATCGTTGAATTCGATGAGAGCAACCAACCCATCGGCATTGAGATCTCCGATGCCTCCCACGTGCTATTTCAGACCATAGAGCGGAGCGAACCGGCGATGGCCTATACATGAGATGGCCGGACGCTCCGACCGTAACCTACGGATTGAAGAAATGCGCAGCCGGCCACCCGCGAGCGCGAGCTGCGCGCCCTGACCGATGCCATGCAGGAATTGGGCGTCTCACGCGGCCTGATCCTGACCGATGCCAATGCGGAGCCCGTAGAGGAAAACGGCCTCATGATCGAAGTCCGCTCCCTGGCTGAGTGGCTGTTGCAGACCTGAGCAAGCTCATACAGGATGCCGGCGATGAGACTCCTCTACGTTACCGACCTGCATGGGAGCCGTTGGAAGTACGACCGCTTGCTGGCGACTGCGGTGGCCTGTGAGGCTGTGGTTGTCATCAATGGCGGCGACCTGCTGCCGAAGTCCGGCGACCCTTTCGGCGAACAGCCGCGCTTCATCAGGGAGACGCTCGCGGCCCATTTCGCGGCCTTTGATGCCGCCGGCATCCACTACCTCGCCTGTCCTGGCAACGACGATCTGATGTGCTTCGATGACCTGTTCGAGGCCACCTGCGCCCGCCATCCGTTCGTGCATTCCCTGGCCGGTCGCAGGGTCGAGATCGGCGGCTACGAGTTCGTGGGCATGAACTGGGTCGTGGACTATCCGTTCCGACTCAAGGATCGCTGCCGCATGGATACAGCCGCCTACGTGTTCGGGATGCAGTACGGTACGGGCCTCCTGTCGCAGCCCAATAGCTGGCGGGAACTCTCCGATTGGTTCGCCTATGCTCGTTCTCTGCCGACCCTGGCCGATGAACTGGCGCGCTTGCCGCGACCGGCCGACATGACCCGCAGCGTCTACGTGATCCACATGCCGCCCCACCGCCTGGGTCTCGACGAGTGCGGCGCAGGGCCGCACGTGGGTTCGGCCGCGGTTTACGACTTTCTGCGCGCCTCCCAGCCCAGGCTGGCCCTACACGGCCACATCCACGAGTCGCCCGAGGTGAGCGGACGCTGGTCTGCCTGGCTGGATCGAACCTTATGCATCCAGCCAGGCCAGCTTGATCCCTTCACCTACGTCGTGATCGACCTGGCAACGTTGGCGTGCAAGAGGTATCTGGTTCCTCAGTCAAACGTTCGCGATCGCTAAAGGAACCAGTGGATCACCCCTCTGCCCAAACGATGATGACGATACCCGCACCTTGTATCTTCCCTAACTTGGTGCTATCATGTTTGATGGTTGGTACAAAAGCTTCCCCAGTGGCGGGCTAGAGCACCGGTCAAGTAACCGCCGAACGCTTTGCCAACAGGCGAGTGTTGCTTGTCGCCGCAAGCCCGCCAGGAGCTAAAGCACGCTGGCTACCAGGTACAAGCCCGTTCAAGCGAGCTGTAGCAGGCACCGGCAGCCCCTGCCGGTGCTGCCACGTCGTAGCCGGACGGCTTCCAGCCCCCTGTGGGTGGCCGCTACGGCGATTCTACCCCAAGCAGGGAGCTGCCAGCCATTACTTGACCGACGTTCTAGCAGCCTGTCGGAGAGGAAACCGGGATGGCCTTGTCTCTGACAAGTGGATGACATTTCTTGGCTTTTTTGCAGTACATCGCTAGTCGAATCGTCATAATGATCGTAAGTATCGCCAGTCTGTTGACTGCAACCGGTCTATCCAGCGCGATCACCCGCGTCTTGTCAGACGGTAGGCGCGCTGAAACACGGTGAGCACCTTTAGCTGGTCATCAACACATGCAACCGCTTCAAGTCATACGCCAAACAGACCAAACACCATTCCCCCGCTACGGCGGCCAGGCCCCGCAACGAGAACTGCCGGAAGCCCAGGGTTTCTTTGATGATGCCGATCACCGGTTCGACCGTGGACTTGCGCAACCCGTAGATCGCTTTGCCGATCGCCGTCTGGAGCTTGTAGGCCATCTTGACGATCAGGCTGGCCTCCGCTGGCGGCGGGGCCGGCTGCTCGGCAAAGCGTTCTTGCCAGCTCTGATGGTGCGGTTCACGCCCAGTGGCTATGTAGGGGTCAATGCCGCGTGCTGCCAGGCCCGCGATCGTCGCCGGGCTGAAGTAGCCGTTGTCCAAGGCCGCGGCCTCGGGCGTGCCGATCTCCGCAGTCGGGATCGCATCCACCGTGGGCAACGCCTCGGCCTTGTCATTGGGATGGTTGGACAGGCTGTGGCCCACGATCAAGCGACTGTCGTGATCGACGGCGGCCTGCGCGTTGTAGTACTGATCGAAGCCTTCGTCGGTGGGATTCTTCATGATCCGCGACTCCGGGTCGGTGAAGTTGTATTGGTCCTTGACGCGGGGGCCAGGCACCGGCGGCTGGGGGGCGCGGCCGCGCGGCTTGTGGCCGGTTTCTTGCGCCTTTGCGGCCCGCGCCCGCAGCTTGGCTTCGTACTCGGCCTGCTCGGCCGCAGCGCGCTCCTGGGCGCGCGCCTCCAGCACCGCCTTGGCCGCGGCCAGGTTGGCCAACCGCTCCTGGCGCAAGGCGACTTCGTGCGCCACGTCCAGGCCTTCGGGCAGGGTACCTTGGTCCGCCTGGGCGCCCAACGCCAGCAACTCTTCGACTTCGGCGCGCAGGCACTGTTCCAGTTCCAGCAGCCGCCCATAGCTGACAGCCTGGTGCTTGGAAGCAGCGGCCCGCACTTTGCTCCCATCTACACTGATGGTGCCCAGCTTCACGTAGCCCAGCTCGTGGGCTACCACCAACACCTGCGTGAACAGGTCCGCGAGCTGCACCAGAAACGTCTTGCGAAAGGCCGCAATCGTGGCATGATCGGGATGCAGCCCGCCAGCAATGAAGCGGAAGGGAATGGATTCATAGGTGGCGCGCTCCAGTTTGCGGGAACTGAAGACACCCGTGGCGTAGCCGTAGAACAACACACCCAACAACAGCTCGGGTGCGATGGCTTCACCGCCCACCGGCGCGTAGCAGGCGTAAATGGCGCTCAAATCCAGCAGACTGATGATGCCCACAATGAAACGCGCCAAATGGTCAGCCGGCAAGCAATCGCCGAGCGTCACCGTCTGTTTGAGCGACTCCTCATAGTCGACCGTCGTGAACTTGCGTGCCATGGTATGGTACCTCGTAGTCAAGCGGTGTGAAGTGATTCAGCTATGCCCACAGTTTACCACAAACCTGGCCCGGAGACGCAAGCTCTCCGACAGGCTGCTAGCGCTTCCTCCTTTCCTTCATTGTTTCCAAGTAGCCGTTGGCCTGCATCGTACCATCTAGTTGGAGGTGCGTATGGATTGGTCTCATCATCATGGACTCCGCCGGCATGTTCACTGGTGGTGTTGGCTTGCCCTCATTGTAGCCTCCTTGATCGCATCAGAAGCGACGAGTCTGTCGCCCCAGGCACGTGGCCCTATCGAAGAAGAAGCTTTCATGGCCGAAGCCGCACTGATGCCGGTTCAAATATGGGTCTTGGCAGGCGTGCAAGGGGAAACCCATCCTCTCGCGCCTGGTCCTCTCAATGCGCACAGCCAGGAGAATCTGGTGCTTAAGGGGGAAGTCGTCGACTCCAAGACGGAAAACTTGTCGCAAGTCAACGATCCTGCCGGCGATCTAGCGCGGCTTGATTGGCTCTTCGCCGACCCATATGCGCGAGACACAGTCACTTGGGGAACGGCACCTTACTGGCGAGTTCCGACTTGGCTGATAGGCAACCCCTCTTCATTTTACTGGCAGGCATGGACTATGCGCCCTTCGGTTAGCTACGCTCTTGAAGATGCTATTCCAGATGCCGGCTCCTCATTCTGGCAGAGCGGGGCGTCCTCTTTCTTTGCTGATGGCGAGGATTTGCACTTTGAGCCTCATCACGATCTCATCGGCGCCGAGATCGGGCCGACGGTATCCTCGCACATTCAGTTCGCATGGCAGCTCAGAGGCGCTGTCCCAGGAGATTTCCAGGATGTCGCTTATGTGTATGGTTTGTGGACTGGCGGCATCACAACCCGGGACTTGGAGATCTGGAACTGGTTTGTTTGGCAGTATATCAATGAATACGGCATGTGGGCTTGGGCGGTGAAGTCCTCCGCTTCATCATTCCCCTGGCATTCGGCAGGGTTCGAGGACATTCTGTCCGCAAGCGTCTCCAATGTTGGACAGGATCAGCTCCGACTGGAAATGGAAGTGGCTGCGACTGTCCCCTCGATTCCCAATACTGATGAAGGTGAGCCGCGGCTCAGTTGGTACTTCGACACTGATGACAACCCGTCAACGGGCAACAAACCGTCTGGCGCCGATGCTTGCGTAAGGATACAGTTCGACTCAGCCACGCAGGTGTGGAAGGGAACCATCATGAGATGGGAGTACCCCCGCTTCGTGGAACAAAGCACGGCGAGCTTCGATCGTAGTGGTAGTCGAGTTGTGGCTGTGGTGAACAGGTTTGATCTCAATCTGTCTCAATCATACCGGTGGCAAGCGGTCACCGCAGTCCAGGTAGGTCAACCAGACGAGAAGTTCGTATCGAAGAACCTTGATGTTGCTCCCGACCCGGGCGATGTCAGTCCACCCTCCATCGCCAACATCCGCGAATCCGCCGACCCGATCAACCGGCAGGGGTGCCCCGCTCCGAGCGTCGTTGACATCCGCTCTGATATAACCGACGCGTCTGGAGTATCGTGGGCGCGACTATACTACCAGCCACCAGGAGGTAGCTGGGGGTATGCTGATATGACGGTCGAATCGGGTAATACCTACAAAGCCACCCTCGGTCCGTTCAGCCAAGCAGGTACGTTGAGTTACTACGTCAAGGCCAGGGACAACGCCGGCAATGAGAGCAATTCATCCGCCGCGGGCGCGGTCACTATCGTAGATTGCAGCACGCCCACGTTCACCCCAACCTCGACGCCGACACCGACCAAAACACCAACGCCGACATCCACCAGGACGCCGACAGCAACATTCACCGTGACCCGTACACCAACCTGGACATGGACACCTACCCGCACGCCCACGCCGAGCATAAGCGCAACCAGAACACCGACCAAGACGCCAACATCCGCAGCTACCTCGACGCCATCGGCTACACCGACTCTGATTCAGGCCGATTACAGAGTGGATCGGATTGAGGTGGGGCAGGTAGTACTCACAGACACTGTGCCCCTGATTGCAGGCAAGCAAACCCTGATACGCATCCTGACGAGTGCAAGCGGAACAGATGCCGTTCCTGGCACGGTGCAGCTCGATGTTAAAGACCTTGTGGGGAATGTGTTGACAACTCGTGGACCTCAATACGCCGCTGATCTGCGATCAAAGAGTTTCCTCTTTCCGCTTCATGTCACCGATTGGATCACGGAGACCCGCGTATATGTGGCGCGAGTTGTGCTGCCGGCAGGGTATGTAGACCTCTCACCCTCTGACAACATCGCTTCCGTGATCAAGTCGTTCGATTTTCCTCCTGAACCGCTGCAAATCGCATGGCTACCCTTTCGATATGGTGGGAAACAAGTGGGGGAGGAAGAGATGGCCAAAGGCACACAAACGCTGCTTGCACGTTTCTACCCCGGTCGGATCTCCGTCTACCGTTTAGAGGGCGATCCGATAGATGCTGTTTTCAAGTTTGGTACCGTCATGGAAGAGTTCTACCTTTGGAAAGTCGAAGAGAGGTGGAAGAAGGCGGCGGGAGCGGGTTATCTGCTGCCGGATAGACTCTATGGGGCGATACCGGATAGCGCCTTCGTCCAAGGATCTCCTTCTGGAATATCCAATCCGAAATGGTTATCAAACGGCGGTCGAGTAGCCGTTGGAAGAACTTCGCCAGGAACAATTGCCCACGAGATACTGCATCTTCTGAATAGTAATGGGTTGCAGCATGCGAGATGGGCAGAAAACGATCAGAACTGCGAAACTGGTGCCCAGGGCGATTACCCTAACGGTACAGGTCATCTCGATGCAGATGGCGTGGATTTCGGTGCTCCTCTGTTTACGATGATTCCGGCGAACAGAAACTACGACATCATGACCTATTGTTCCAACGCAGAATGCAACGCCTTAAATGCGTACTGGACATGTTTCCCCACATGGATCAGCGCCTACAATTACGGAAAGATCCTGGATGGCGGGTTTGAGAACTTTGCCGCGCCGTTGCAGAATGCTGCCAGCCAGGTGACGGATATACCTAACTTGCTTATAGGCGGCTTCGTATCCGCTGATTCGCCAGAAGTGCAGTTCGCCCCCATCTTCCCTCTGGGTGCCTACGGCACGCCGGATCCGGATGAAGGCGGTGACTATTGTCTGGAGCAGATAGCTGAAACTGGTTCAGTACTTGACCGCCGATGCTTTTCTGTTTCTTTCTTCGACTATGAGACCAATCGAATGAACAACGAAGCTGGCTTTGCAAGAGCGCTGCCTGCTGTTTTGGGTGTATCTTCAGTGGTATTGCGATACCGGGATCAAGAGTTGGGCCGGATTTCGGCCGGCCTGCATCGTCCCACGGTGCGGTTGCTGTCTCCCAATGGTGGAGAGGAATGGCCAGCGGCAGGCACATATACCGTTCGGTGGGAGGCGGACGACGCCGACACCGAGACACCGCACTTCGAGCTTTACTTCAGCAGAAATGGCGGCACGACCTGGGTACCGATTGCGACAGACCTCCTTGGAACTGAACACCAGATTGATCTGTCATCTATTGGAGGATCAAGCAATGCCTTGTTACGCGTGGTCGTCAGCGATGGGTTCTATTGGGCGGAAGATGCGAGCGATGGATATTTCCGAGTCGCATCCAAGCCTCCCATGGTTGGAATCGGATCGCCACACAACGACAGAAGTATTCCACTGGATCAGCCGCTCTTGTTGGCCGGATGGGCATCTGATATTGAGGATAGAGTGATCCCTAGTGATAGTCTCATGTGGTCCTCAGACCTGGATGGAATACTGGGTACCGGCGACTGGCTTGTCGTGCCTGATCCAACACCCGGTCAGCACAAGATTACACTCTCCGCCACGGACAGCGACGGCAACACTAGCCGAGCTAGCGTTACCGTATTTGTAGGCTTCAGACTTTACTTGCCTGTCGCATACAAGGATTTCTCGCCCGCTCTTGGCCCGACCCTTACACCTTCGGCTACCCCGAGCGGTATGCCAAGCCGATCGCCGACCGCGACTCGCACACTCCCGCCCACTGCAACAAGGACGACCACTCCGACCCGGAGGGCATCATCTACTCCCACAAGAACACCCACGGCTACCTCAACAGGAACGCCAACCCCAACAGCGACTCGGACGGCGACATCTACTGCCACTGCCACATCCACGACGACTACTGCCACAAGCACGGCGACCCCGACTGTCACACCGACGCCAACACCGGCTTACCCCTTCCTTCTCAAGTGGGGCGCGCCGGCAGCGCCAGGCGACTTCAATGATCCGAATAGTGTAGCGGTCGGGCCAGACGGGAGCATCTACGTTGCTGATACCGAGAATCATCGTATCCAGAGATTCGATGCCAACGGCAACTATCTCTTGCAGTGGGGTGACCTCGGACTAGGGAACGGCCAGTTCGAGATTCCAAGAGGCATCGCTGCGGGGCCGGATGGCTCAGTTTATGTCGCGGATACGCACCATCATCGCATCGAGAAGTTCACGGCCGATGGCGCGTTCATCAAGAACTGGGGCACAGGTGGCTCGGGGGATGGGCAGATGATCTTCCCGCATGGCTTGGCTGTAGATGCAGAAGGTTACTTGTACGTCGCTGAGGGAGGAAATAATCGCATCTCCAAGTTTACCACCGAAGGCGTTTTCGTGAGCAAATGGGGCAGCGGCGGCAGCGGTCAGGGTCAGCTTTCGTCGCCGCATGGCCTGGCACTGGGACCTGATGGATCCGTGTACGTGGCAGACACAGAGAACCAACGGATCATCAGGTTCTCTTCGGCTGGTGAATTTCTTGGTCAGTGGGGCGCCCAAGGAAGCGGCCAGGGGCAGTTTGCCTGGCCTCAGGGTGTTTCGGTACATTCGAATGGAACCGTCTACGTCGCGGACGGCGGCAATAACCGGGTACAGGTTTTCGATGCCACGGGGCACTACTTGCGGCAATGGGGCTCAGGGGGCAGCAGCGATGGGCAGATGATCGGCCCAGTAGGTCTGGTGGTCACCGGCGATGGCTCGGTCTTTGTGGCCGATTCCGGCAACCATCGGATTCAGAAGTTCTCCTTAACGGGGCAGTTCCTCGCCAAGTGGGGTCAACGCGGTCGGACAGCAGGCGGCCAATTCAATGCCCCCCAGGGAGTCGCTTTCCATCCTGATGGCTCGATCTGGGTGGCAGATAGCTATAATCATCGGCTCCAGCGATTCGGTGCCAGCGGGGTATTCCTACAGCAAGTCGGCGCCGGCGTCGGGAATCTGTCGTTCGCAGCCCCAAGAGGTATCGCGGCCAGCACCGACGGCTCCCTTTACGTGGCCGACACAAACAACCACCGAATTCAGAAGATCAGCCCGACCGGCACTTTGAGCAAGACATGGGGAAGCTATGGCGTCGAGAACGGGCAATTTCGCTGGCCGAACAGCGTCGCTGTGGGGCCAGGTGGCGCCATCTATGTTGCTGATACAGAGAACAATCGAGTGCAGCGCTTCGACGCCGAAGGCAACTTCGTGACCCAGTGGGGGAGCGCAGGGAGCGGAGAGGGGCAATTCGAGATCCCGCGCAGTATTGCAGTGGGCCCGGATGGTTCGGTCTATGTTGCCGACACTTCTCATCATCGCATCGAGAAGTTCAGCTCAGATGGGTCTTTTCTAGCCTCCTGGGGCAGTCACGGGAGCGGAGATGGTCAACTGATCTGGCCGCAAGGCGTTGCGGTAGATCCGGCTGGTCGGGTCTATGTAGCCGACAGCGGCAATTCGCGCATCTCTGTGTTCGACAGCAGTGGTCACTTCCTCACCCAATGGGGGAGCTATGGCAGCAGCGACATGCAGTTCGACGGGTTGTACAGCCTCGCGACAGGTTGTGACGGCAGCCTGTATGTGGCAGACGCCGGCAATAACCGGGTGTCGAAGTTCGGTGGAGCCACTATCCGGCCCGGAGCCTTCTGCAACGACGAATTCCGATGTCAATCATCTCCACGGAATGAGTACGAATGCAGTCTATCATACCTCAACAACCTCGGCGAGACCGCCTGGATCTGGTTCACACAATCCGAGGAGGTTTCCGGGCTAGTTTACACCAGGGCAGGAGGCACGTTTGGCCTCGAAAGCGGGGTTGCTAGAATTGTCATCGGGTGCAGTCCGTACCCCCAAGGTAGGTATCGCATAACCTGGGAAGCCTACCGAATATCAGATACAACGCAGACTCATCCTGTGAATTGGTCTAGAAGTTATGACGTTCAGACGATCGTCTGTCCAGTTCCATAACGCGCAGTAGCTCACCGCTGCTATCGTGTTCGGAGCAGCGTAGTCAACAAGGCACTTTACCATGTGACTGCGAAAAGCACACTATGTCAGCGGCAGATTACCGCCAGCCGCAAAGCTGGCTAGACCACGACAAACGGCGACACGATCAAGCTATTGGGATGCGCCGATTGTGCCGTCCTCGAATTATACCGAACCTCGCCGCGCCTGCTATACTACCGCTCACAAGATCACACCTTTCTGGAGGCACGCATGTTCTTCGAACTCCGCCAATACCGCACCCAACCCGGCCAGCGCGACGCGTGGGTCAAATTCATGGAAGAGGTCATCATCCCGTTCCAGGTTTCCAAGGGGATGGTCGTCGTCGGCAGCTTCGTCGGCGAGCAAGAGGACGATCTGTATGTGTGGATCCGCCGTTTCGAGAGCGAGGAGGAGCGGGTGGCGCTCTATAAAGCCGTCTATGAAACGGATGAATGGCAGAATCACATCGCACCCAGGGCGGGCGACTTGCTCGATCGCTCCCGCACGGTGATCACGCGCATCGCGGCGACGCCGAAATCAGTGATCCAGTAGTGTTTTTGACAGTCTGTGCCTTCTGTGCTACACTCTTACCCGTAAAAGATGGTCGGATAACCGGCCAGAAGCATACCAAGCGTTCGGAGCATTTTTGTGGCTTTCAGCCTGCGCTTCCCTCGTCGTCGTTTCAACCAAACCGGCTAACCCGGTCGAGGGCAGCGCGCGGGCCGAACGCTCACGCAGCATGAGGCAACCAGCACCCAGACCAGGGTGCTGGTTTTTTTGTTATGGAGAGGATATATGATCAAAATCGGTATCTATGGCGCCACCGGTTACACCGGGCTGGAGTTGCTCCGGCTGCTGCTGCGCCACCCCCAGGCGGAAATCGCCTGGCTGACCTCGGAGAATTCGGCCGGGCAGCAGTTCGGCGATGTGTTCAGCGTGCCGCCGGCCATCGGCGGGCGCACGTTGATCCCTTCGGCCGCGGCCGATCCGTCGGCTGTGGATCTGGTCTTCTGCTGCCTGCCCCACGCGGTCTCGTTGGAATGGGTGGCGAAGGCGCGCGCGGCCGGCGCAAAGGTGGTTGATCTGAGCGCGGATTATCGCTTGAAGGACCCGGCGGTCTACGAAAAGACCTACGGCCACGCGCACACTCAGCCCGACCTGCTGGCGCAGGCGGTCTATGGTCTGCCGGAGCTGCACCGGGCCGAGATCGCGCACGCCGGTCTGGTCGCGAACCCCGGCTGCTACCCCACCAGTGTGATCCTGGGGCTGGCGCCGCTGGCGAAGGCCGGCTGGCTGGCCGGCACGATCATCTCCGACAGCAAGTCGGGCGTCTCCGGCGCGGGGCGCTCCCCTAGCCTCAAGACCCATTTCGTCGAGGCGAACGAGAACGTCAGCCCGTACAATATCGGCCGCAGCCATCGGCATTTGCCGGAGATGGAGCAGGAACTAGAGCAAATCGGCAAATCGGCAAATCTGCAAATGGCAAATGGCAAGTGGCAGATTGTCTTTTCGCCGCATTTGACGCCGGTCAGCCGGGGGATGCTGTCCACGATCTATGCAACCTTGCCAGAAGGACCGACCGAGGCTCAGGTGCGAGAGAAATATGAGGCGATGTACGCCGATGAACCGTTGGTCTATCTGCTGAAGCCGGGGCAGGCGGCGACGATGGGGCACACGACCAACACGAACTTCTGCGCCATCGGCCTGACCTTTGTCCCCGCCAGCCGCACCTTGATCGTCACCTCCAGCATTGACAACCTGGGCAAAGGTGCATCGGGCGCGGCGGTGCAGAATATGAATGTGATGTGCGGGATGGCGGAGACGATGGGGTTGATGTGAGATGAATACAACAGACAAATCTATCCTCGTCCTCAAAATCGGCGGCAACCAGGTGGAGGATGAGGCGTTCCTGGCCGGGTTCGTGGCCGCGGTCAAGGGGTTGCTGGTAGAGCACGCGGTCGCGATTGTGCATGGCGGCGGCAAGGAGATCACCGACCTGCACAGCCAGCTCGGCGTGGGGTTCGAGACGGTGGAGGGGCTGCGCGCCACCAGCCCGGAGAGCATGAAGCTGGTCGAGATGGTGCTGAACGGTACGGTGAACACCCGGCTGGTGCGTTGGCTGGTCAACGGTGGGGTGGATGCGCTCGGTCTCAGCGGCGTGGATTTGGGGCTGGTGCGCACGACGCCGCTGACGGTCAAAGGCAAGAGCCTGGGGCTGGTGGGCCAGGTCGGCCCGGTCAACGGCGAGGCGTTGCTGCAACTGCTCGACCTGGGCCTGACCCCGGTCATTTCGCCGGTCTCTCTGGGCACGGATGGCCTGGCCTACAACGTCAATGCCGACCACGTGGCAACGGGCGTGGCGAAGGCGGTCGAGGCGAGCAAGTTGATCTTCGTCAGCAACGTGCCGGGGGTGCAGGTGGCGGGCCGCACGATGCGCGCGCTCAGCCTGACGCAAATCGAAGGGCTGATCGCCGATGGGCACATCACCGGCGGGATGATCCCCAAGGTGCGCTCGGCCACCGATGCAGTGGAGCGCGGGGTGCACCAGGCGGTGATCACCGACCTGGCGGGGCTGGCGGCCGGCGAAGGCACCGCGATCGTCAACGGATAGGCGCACATGATCGCTGATCTGGATTTGACCCCCTTGCCTGATCTGCCGCAGAGCCAACGTCTGGCCGAGGTCGTGGCCGACCTGTGGGCCGATCCTGACGTAGTCGCCATCTGGCTGGGCGGGAGCCTGGCGCGCGGCGCGGGCGACCCGTACAGCGATGTGGATCTGTGCATTGCGCTGCAACCGGAAGCCTACGCCGCCGATGAGATGCCGGCGTCAGTCGGCCGGCTGACCGCGGCCGCGGTGACGCGGTTGCCGTTCCACTTTGGGGGCGAGGCGACTCTGTGGCACATGATGCTGGATGATGGCGCGATCTACGATCTGCACGTCCAGCCGGCCGATGAAGCGCCGCCGCGCGGGATCAAGCGGGCGCTGGCGTGCCGGGATGACGCGTTCGGGGATAAGTTGACCGGGAGCGAAGGGCCGCCGCTCGAGTTCCCGCCGGCTCGCGGCGAGGAGATCGCCCGCGCGCTGCAATTCTTCTGGATGAACCAACGGAAACACCAGAAGGCGCTCTATCGCCAGTTGCCGCTGATGGCATGGCAGGGCGAGGTGCTGAGCCGGCAAGACCTGGTGCGCTTCTGGTACATCCTGGCGACCGGGAACGACTGCGGCCCGCTGCACCGCCTGACGATCCATACCTTGACGCCGGTCGTCAAGGCCGTGCAGGCGCACGTCGGCCTCGATGCCTTGGCGCTGGTCGGCCAGCCGGCCCGCACGCCCGCGGAGCTGATCGCGGCCATGACCCATCTGCATGCTGAAGTGGCCCGCGCCGGCCGCGCCCTGGCCGATCAACTTAGCTTCGACTATCCGGCCGCCGCGGAAGAAACCGCGCGGCGCACGTGGCAGGAATTTGTGGCCGATGTCGCAAATTGGCAAATCGCAAATCAGTAAATCGCAAATCAGCAAATTGCAAATGATGTTTGACGCATCCGCTTCATCTACTCAAGGAGCAGACTCATGCCGTCCGAACCTGAAACCATCTTCGACCTGGAAAAGGAATACGTCCTCCAGACTTATGCTCGCGCGCCGTTTGTGCTCGACCACGGCCAGGGGTGCTGGCTCTACGACACCGAGGGCAAGGCTTACCTGGACTGCGCGGCGGGCATCGCGGTCAACGCGCTGGGCCACGCCGACCCGGAACTGGTCGCGACGCTGACCGAGCAGGCAGGCAAGCTGTGGCACGTGTCGAACCTGTTCCACACCGCGCCGCAGGCCCGGCTCGCCAAACTGCTCTGCGAGACGAGCTTCGCCGACCGGGTCTTCTTTGCCAATTCGGGCGCGGAGGCCAATGAAGGCGCGTTCAAGTTTGCGCGCAAGTGGGCGCGCGAGCATTTCGGGGAGGAAAAGACGGCCATCATCGCGTTCACCGGCGCGTTTCATGGCCGCACCTTCGCCACGCTGGCCGCCACCCCGCGCGAGAAATACCAGGCCCCCTTCCGGCCGCTGCTGCCGGGCGTGCGCATCGCGCCGTTCAACGACCTGGCGGGCGCGGCCGCGGTGATGGGGGATGACGTGTGCGCGGTGATCATCGAGCCGGTGCAGGGCGAAGGCGGCATCTACCCGACCACGCTGGAGTTTCTGGCCGGGCTGCGCCAGTTGTGCGACCGTCACAATGCCCTGCTGATTTTCGACGAGGTGCAATGCGGCATGGGCCGCACCGGCCATCTTTGGGCGCACCAGGCCTACGGGATCACGCCCGACATCCTGACTGCGGCCAAGCCGTTGGCCGGCGGCCTGCCGATGGGCGCCATCCTGATGACGCAGCGCGTGGCCGATGTCATGCACGTCGGCGAGCACGGCAGCACCTTCGCGGCCGGGCCGCTCGCCGCCGCGGTCGCCGAAAAGGTCGTCGGCCGGGTCGCCACCCCCGCGTTCCTGGCCGATGTGCAGACAAAGGGCGCGTATCTGCTGGAGCGGCTGGAGGAGATCAACTCGCCGCACATCCAGGCGGTGCGCGGCCGGGGGCTGATGGTCGGCGTGGATCTGGACGTCGCGGCCGCCGATGTGACGGCCGCTGGCCACCGCCACGGGCTGATCATCATCAACGCCGGGACCAACACCCTACGCATCGTCCCGCCGCTGGTCATCACGCGGGCGGAGATTGATGTGCTGATCGAACGATTGAGCGCGGTACTGTCGGAACTCTAGTTGGACAGCTACTACCATCGCGAAGCGCCCTGAGCGGAGTCGGGGTTGAGGTCCGGCGCAGTCGAAGGGCGCGCAGTGATGTTGGGGGCAAGGCCGCATCTTTCGACTGCGTCCGGCAAACTACGCCGGACTCCGCTCAGGATGCTTCATTAAGTAGGATCGAATTAACTGGTGACACGCTGGATGGAGATCACGATCCGCGCCGCGACTGAGGCCGATATAGATGGTATCCTGACCATCGTCAATACCTACGCGGCGGACAACCTGATGCTGCCGCGCACGACTGAACAGATCCGTTGCGTGCTCAAGGATTTCCTGGTCGCTGAATTTGATGATCGCGTCGTCGGCTGCGGTTCCAACGTGCCGCTGACGGCTGAACTGGTGGAATTGCGCTCGCTGGCGGTGGCACCCGAGTTCCGCGGCAGCGGGCTGGGCAAGCGCCTGGTCGAGGCGTTGGTGGCCAAGTCCCGCGCCGACGGCTACGAGCAGATCTGTGCGCTGACGTTGGTCGAGAGCTTCTTCAGCCGGATGGGGTTCGTCACGGTGGATCGCTGGGCCATCCCACCGAAGATCTGGCACGAATGTATCTACTGCCCGAAGTTCGATGCGTGTGATGAGATCGCCATGTTGATGAATCTGACCGAGCCGCAGGCGATCCCCAAGCCGCTCGCCCCAGAGGTCGCCATGGAGCTGTGGCAGGGGGTGAAGATCGGTCGGATGCAGCGGGCCAGGTGGCAGGCCAGCCCGACATAGAGACATTCTGAGACCCTTCATGCCGCGCGGCGGCATGTGTGAAACCCAGAACGTTCCGACCTGTCATGCTGAGCGGGTCTACGATACAAGTTTCGTTGCGACGAGTCACCAGCGAAGCATCTCTGGCTGGAACGTTCTGAGCAGCGGGGCATCCTGAGCGGAGCACCGCAGTAGTTCGCGAGGCGCAGCCGAAGGATGCGGTGTTATAGCGAAATTGCGTATGAGGTGATCCATGGCGAAGCGCGTTCGCCTGGCGCTGATCGGCCTGGGCAATGTGGGCCGCTCGTTCCTGGATCTGATGGCCCGCAAAGCGGAACTGCTGCGGGAGCGCCACGGGCTGGAGCTGATCCTGACCGGCGCGGCCGACTCATCCGGCGCGGTGATGAACGCCGGCGGCATTGATCCCACCGCGCTGCGGCTGCATAAAGAGCGCGGGGGCAATGCCGGCAACTTCCTGGGCGGCGCACCGGGGATGAGCGCCCGCAAGTTGGCCGCACAGGCCGAGGCTGACCTGCTGTTGGAAGCCTCGGTCGTGAACCTCCAGACCGGCCAGCCGGGGCTGGACTGTGTGCGGACAGCGCTCCGCCGGGGGATGAGCGTGGTGCTGGCAAACAAGGGGCCGCTCGTCCATGCCTTCGGCGAGCTGACCGAAGCCGCTAAAGCAGCCAGCGTCGGGCTGGCCTACAGCGCGACCGTCTGCGGCGCGCTGCCGGTGGTCAACATCGGCCAGCGCGACTTGGCCGCGTGCGAGATCCGCTCGGTGCGCGGGATCTTCAACTCGACCAGCAACTCGATCCTGACCGCGATGGCCGGCGGGCAAAGCTACGCCGACGCCCTGCGCCAGGCGCAGCTCGAGGGAGTGGCCGAGGCTGATCCAAGCCTGGACGTGGAGGGGTGGGACACCGCCAACAAGCTCATCATCATCGCTAACAGCATCCTGCGCCAGCCCGCGACCCTGGCCGACGTGGCGCCGGTGACGGGTATCACTGGGATCACCGCCGAGCAGATCCAGGACGGCGCGGCCCGCGGCCTCGTGGTCAAGCTGGTCGCGACCGCCGAGCCAGACCTGACCGGTTCCCGAAACCTGTCAGGTCCGCGGTACAAACTATCGGTCCAACCGGAATGGCTGCCGGCCGACAGCTTCCTGGCCGGGGTGAACGGCTTCGAGATGGGCATCATTTTCGACACCGACATCATGGGCCGGCAAATGGTCAAAGTGGATGAACGCGGCCCCGTGCCCACAGCCGGCGCGCTGCTGCGGGATGTGATCAGGCTATCGGCAGATCACGATTTCAGGCTCGGCGGAGGTCTGTGATCCCCCGCCGGTCTCAGACCGGCGGGAGCACGTAACCTGTGATTTGCCAATTTACCAATCTACGAAGGAGTAACTATGTCTGCCAAGAAGTCCGTTAATAAGGTCGTGCTCGCCTATTCGGGCGGGCTGGACACCTCGTGTATCGTGCCGTGGCTCGTCGAGAATTACGGCTGCGAGGTGGTGTGTTTTTGCGCCAACCTGGGGCAAGAGGAAGAGCTGTCTGGGCTGGAGGCGAAGGCGCTTGCGTCCGGGGCCAGCAAGCTCTACATCGAGGATTTGCGCGAGGAGTTCATCTCCAATTTCATCTATCCGACCATGATGGCCAGCGCGATCTATGAGAAGGAATATCTGCTTGGCACCAGCTTCGCCCGGCCACTGATCGCCAAGAAGTTGGTCGAGATCGCGACGCTGGAGAGCGCCGATGCGGTGGCCCACGGCGCAACCGGCAAAGGCAACGATCAGGTGCGCTTCGAGCTGACCGTGATGGCGCTCAATCCCAAGCTCAAGATCATCGCGCCCTGGCGCGAGTGGCACATCCGCAGCCGCGAGGATGCGCTCAAATACTGCGCCGCGCACAACGTGCCGGTTACGGCCACCCTGAAATCCATCTACAGCCGCGACCGCAACATCTGGCATCTGAGCCACGAGGGGGGCGGCCTGGAAGATCCGTGGCACGAGCCGAGCGAGGACATGTACCAGATCACCAACAGTGTCGAGAACGCGCCGAACGCGCCGGAGTACGTGGAGATCTACTTTGAGAGCGGCGTGCCCAAGCGGGTGAACGGCGTGGCGATGGGACCGATTGATCTGGTCACGACGCTGAACAAGGTGGGCGGCAAGCACGGCGTCGGCCGGATTGACCTGGTCGAGAACCGGCTGGTCGGCATGAAGTCGCGCGGCGTCTATGAGACCCCCGGCGGCACGATCATCTACCGCGGCCACGATGCGTTGGAGCAGATTTGCCTGGATAAGCAAAGCCTGCAATATAAGCAGATGATCGCCCTGAAATACGCCGAGCTGGTCTACAACGGCCAGTGGTACACCCCGCTGCGGGAAGCGCTAGATGCGTTCGTCGCGCGCACCCAGCGGAACGTCACCGGCGTCGCTCGGCTCAAACTCTATAAGGGGACCATCACGATCGTCGGCCGCAAGTCGCCCTTCAGCCTCTACCGCGAGGACTACGCCACCTTTGGCGAGGAAGATGTCTACAACCAGAAGGATGCCGAAGGCTTCATCAAGCTGTTCGGCCTCCCGATGAAGGTCGCGGCGATGCTCGACCTTGAGGGCGCGGGCCGCAGCAAGTATGCCGGGCCGGATTACGCGACGTTTAAGCGGGATTGAAGTAGATAAGTAGATAAGGAAACAAGGAAATAAGGAAACAAGGGGACAAGACGTGCTTGCAAGACTCCCTTGTTTCCTTGTCTACTTGCCTACCTCGTCAGGGAGAAAGCCATGCCCAACCAACCCCCTCTCGGTTTCACCTTCGCCGGCGCCGCGGCCGGCATCAAGAAAACCGGCGCGGCCGATCTCGCGGTGATCGCCAGCGATCGGCCATGTGCGGCCGCCGCGGTCTTCACGCAGAACAAGTTCCCGGCTGCGCCGGTGCTCTATGATCGGGCGCTGGTGGCCGAAAATCCTGCCGGGTTGCGCGGAGTGGTGATCAACGCCGGCTGCGCCAACGCCTGTACGGGCGATGGCGGGCTGGCCGACGCCGCGCAGATGGCCGCCGAGGCCGAAGCGGCCCTGGGTCTGCCGCCGCGCTCCTGCGCGGTCATGTCCACCGGCGTCATCGGCGTGCGCCTGCCGATGGGCAAGATCGCGGCCGGGGTGCGACTGGCGGCCCCGCAGCTTGCGGCCGCGGGGTGGGACGCCGCCTCACGGGCGATTATGACGACCGACACCCGGCCCAAGGTTGCGTTCCGGGAGGTGAATGGCATCCGGCTGTTCGGAATGTGCAAGGGCGCCGGGATGATCCACCCAAACATGGCAACCATGCTGGCGACCATCGTCGCCGATGCGGCCATCGCGCCCGCCGCGCTGGACGCCGCCCTGCGCCGCGCGGTCGAGATCAGCTTCAACAGCATCAGCGTGGACGGCGACACCTCGACCAACGACACGGTGCTGATCCTGGCGAACGGCGCGTCGGGGATCCACGTGCCAGGCGCTTCCGAAGCCCCTGGCACGTTTGCCGCAACTCTCACCGATCTCTGCACCGACCTGGCGCAGCAGATCGTCCGTGATGGTGAGGGCGCCAGCAAATTCATCACCGTGCAGGTGGCGGGCGCCGCTTCGGATGCGGATGCGCGGCGCGCGGCGAAAGCTATCGCCAACTCGCCGCTGGTCAAGACCGCGTTCTACGGCGGCGATGCCAACTGGGGCCGCATCCTGTGCGCGGTGGGCTACTCCGGCGCGGAGGTGGATCCCGCGCGGGCGGATCTGTGGATCGCTGTCGGGGCGGGTCTTGCGCCCGCCCAGGGTGACCGCGCGGGTGCGTCCCTACAGTTGGTGGCAAACGGGCGGCCGTGCGCCTATTCTGAGGAGAGAGCCAGCGCCATCTTCGCCGAAAAAGAGATCATTGTCACCATCAATCTCGGCCTGGACGCGGGCCGAGCGACGGTTTGGACGTGCGACTTGAGCCATGACTATGTGAGTATCAATGGGCATTATCGGACGTAAGACGCATGATCCGTATCAACAATCAGTACGATCTTGAGTGGCGTCCCGGCTTGACCGTCCAGGATGTGCTCGACGCGCTCAAGTTCAGCTTCCGCATGATTGTGGTCAAGATCAACGGGCAGGTGGTGTCGCGGCGGGAGTTTGCGACGACCCTCGTGCCCGACGGCGCCGAGGTGCAGGCGATCCACATGATCAGCGGCGGGTGAGACGTCCTGATGCGTTCACACGAGGATCTCCAGTTCTGCCCGCGCCACCGTTTCATTGTCGGCCCGGAAGGTGAAGCGACCGCGGAGCCGTTTGCCGGCCAGGATCGGCGGCAGCCAGAAGAGGCTGTCATCCCACATCAGGCTGTAGGGGATGTCGGCGATGGGAAACCAGGCGGGCGCCATTTCTTCGCTTTCGACCGGCGCGCCCTGCCACTGTTCCACCAGGAAGGTGTGCACGACCTGGTTCCATGCGGGCTGGTGCGGGAAGATGAAGGTCAGCTCGGCGACCGGCCGAAGCTCCGGGGGCGAGACGCGGAGGCCGCATTCTTCCGCCAGTTCGCGTGCTGCGGCCGCCGCGATCGTTTCCCCGGCCTGGATTTTGCCGCCGAAGCCGCCGTATTTGCCGGCCGCAAAGCCGCGCTTCTTGCGGCCCAGCAGGAGCGCGTCCGCCGCGCCGCGGCGTCGCACCAGACAGAGGGTAGCCGGAGGGATGTCGGTGAGCATTTTCGTACTCGTTGGCGCAAAGTTGATGCAGCATTAACGACAACGGGCCAGCATCCTGATGGACCTGGCCCGTTTCACAGAGGCGACGGCCGGATTTGAACCGGCGATCGGGGTTTTGCAGACCCCTGCCTTGCCACTTGGCTACGTCGCCTTGACAAGAGCTATTCTAACGCAATCGTCCCGCCTTGTCAAAATGTGACAGCGGCGGATTGAGGGAGGCCCGGTGTCTCACGATCTTGTGGTGCGGTGCGCCGAGTGTGACACTCGCTTTGTCTGGACGGCCGGAGAGCAGCGCGACGCCGCGCAGCCCGCGCGTTGTCCGGCGTGCCGCCGGCTGGCGCCTGCCCCGGGGCGGCAACGCGGGGTGGTGAAATGGTACAGCCGCGGGAAGGGATACGGGTTCATCACACCTCTGCAGGGCGCCGATGTTTTCGTCCACAAATCGGGCCTGGCGGGAGAGTCAGCCGCCTTGCGGGTCGGCCAGCTCGTGGAGTTCAACATCTCGCACGCGGCGCGCGGGGCGCAGGCCGAGCAGGTCGTGACGCTGGAGCTGGAGGAGCCGCCGCCCCAGACGTAATCGCCGAGAATGCCTCGACAAGTCGAGGACTCCGGCGGTCGCGTCGACAAGTTAAGGATTCCGGCGGTCGCGTCGACAAGTTAAGGACTCCGGTGGTCGCTTCGACAAATGGCAGGGCCTGGAGTCCCGAACTTGTTCGGGCAGCTTCATCGTGCGTCTGCCAGGCCATCATCGTACCTCTCGATCAGCGCCGGCCAGTCGAAACGGGCCGCGGCGTCGCGCAGGCCCGCGGGTGGCCGGGGCGCGGTGAGGGCGGCGCGCAGCCGGTCGAGCAGCCCGGTGAAGTCATCATAGAGGCACAGCTCGTGCCATTCCGCAGGGATCAGCTCAGGATAGCTCAACCGGCGGGGCAGGATCGGCAGACAGCCGCAGTAGATCGCCTCGATGATGCTGACCCCGAAAAACTCGTGGATCGCGGTGCTGAGCACGATGTCGCTCTCCCACAACAGGCGGGCGTAATCGGCCAGGCGCTCGGCGTAGCCGAAGTGGATCAGGCGGTCGCCCAGCCGGCTGCGCGCCTTCTCGAATTCGACCGGCTGCACCCGGAAGTTTTCTCCGGCCAGCGCCACCCGGAACGCCAGCCCTTCCTCGGCCAGCGCATACAGCGCCCGCAGCATCGTCGCCGGGTCTTTGTCGTATTCCCAGCGTTGGTTCCACAGGATCAGTGGGGGCAGCCCGGCGGTCGAGCCGCGCGGCGCAGGGGTCGGGCGCGCGTCCAATCGCTGCAGGTCACAGCCCACCGGCAGCACGCTCGACTTCGCCTTCGTCGCGACGATTGTTTCGAGGTGAGTGTAGTCCGGGAAGTGTTTGAGCAGCCGGGGCAATTCGTCGAACCAACTCCGCATGTGGTAAACTGAGTTAAAGTAAACTCGATCGGCCGCGCACATGGACAGGTGTTGGATCATGCTATAGGCCAGATCGCGCTTCTCGCCGGGCTGCAGCGGGTAGGTAAGCTGATTCTCGTGCATGTAGAGCACGACCGCCGTGGTCGCCAATGCCCGCCGCGTCAATGCCAGGCAGGCCGGCACGTTGACCATGCTGGTCGCGAACAACAGGTCGGGCCGTTCGCCCGCGGCGAGCAAAGCGCGCGCCTGCTCCGCCAGCTCCAGCGCGGCCCCGTGCAGACGCCACTTCCAGAAATGCCCGTGCATGGTCAGCAGGCGCACGCGATGGCGGCTGGCCGCGGCGAAGCCCTCGGCCCACGCGCGATGCGAGCCGGTGTGATAGGGCGTCAACAGCCAGATAGTCAACGATTCGGGCATGAGCGGATGATAGCACCATTGGCCGGAAGGGGCAAGCAATCTGCTTAAGGTCTGAGCCGAAACTGACGAAGATCATTGCCGTTTCTCGCCGCCTACGTAACAATAGCTACACGATCTGCCAGCCAGGAGCACTCCGCATCCCTTTCGCAGCCAAGTGAGGCCATCTATGCGCAAGATTACACGCCGGCAGTTTTTGGTCCATGCCGCAGGGTTGACCGCGGCGTGCGAGGTGGGCCGGCGACTGAGCCAGCCAGCCGCCGCCAGCGCGGCGGCCGACGCCTGGCCCACGGTCGCCGTCGCCTCGGGTACCAATGCCCACTCCGCGACCCTCATTTTGCAGACCGCCCTGGAAGGGGTCGGCGGGATCGGCCGGTTCGTCAAGCCGGGCCAGACCGTCGCCATCAAGCCCAACGCCACCTGGGCCTATCCGCCCGGCACGGCATCCTCCACCGACCCGGAAATCCTGCGCGCGCTGATCCAGATGGTGCGTGACGCCGGCGCCAAACGCATCATTGTGATTGATCGTTCCACCCTTTGGACCACCGCTGAGGCGCTCCAGGTCAGCGGGCTGGGCAAGATCGTGGATCAGATGGGCGTGGAGAAGGTGTTCCCCGAAGGCTACCTGGCGCCCGCGCAAATTTGCACGATGGTGGAGTTCCCCAAGGCGAAAGTCCCCGACTTCCGCAAGATGGCGATGCTCAAAGCTGCGGTGGAGGCCGATGTGCGGATCAACATGGCGGTCGCCAAGAGCCACCTCGTAACCAAGTATACCCTGTGTCTCAAACACATGATGGGGTTCATGCAGCAGCCGAACGCGCTCCACGTCCAGCTTGAGCAGGGTATCGCCGATCTGAACACCGAGTCGGCCATCCAGGCGCACCTGCACATCCTGGAAGCGATCCGCGTCCGGCTGCCCGTCGGCGCGGCGCGGCAGGCCGGCGGCGATGACAACGAGCTGACCAACCCTCGGCGGGTGAAGCGGATGAACCAGATCGTCGTCGGCACCGACCCGGTCTTGATTGACGCGTATGGCTGCATCAACTACTTCTCGATCAAGCCGCAAGAGCTGACGCACGTCAAATTTGCCGCCGAGTCGGGGGTGGGCGAGATAGACGTGGAAAAGGCCATCGCCGCGGGTCGGTTGCAGACGTTCATCGTCGGCCAGCCCACCCGAACCCCCACACCGACCGTTACCCCCACCGCCACCAACGCGCCGACGGCGACCATCACCGCCACGCCGACCCAGGGGCCGACGCCGACCGCGACGCGCGTACCCACTACCACGCCGCTGCCCACCCCCGAACCGTTCCCCACGCACGCGCCGCGGCCGGTAGGCGTGGCGGTGAAGGCCGACCGCGGGGGCGCGTCATACGGCGCCGTCGCCAACCCGGCGCCGTTCCTCAGCGCCGCGCTGATCCCGGCGGCCGCGGTGGTGGCCGGCGCGGGCATCGTGGTGCGCCAACACCTCGACCGACGGCTTAAGCCGTCTGCGCCGCCAGATGCCGATCAGACAGAGGAGGCTGACGATGCCCGCGAAACCAGTGATCAGTAGCGGCCAACGCCGGCGCGGCGCAGTGGATCGGGCCGCGCGCCGGATCATCCAGCTCGGCTTCCTCTTGCTGTTTTTGTACCCGCTGGCGGTTGTGATCTACCAGCGGGTCACATTCCGCGCGACCCCTTCGTTTGCATCCTGGCTGCTGCTCTGGGATCCGCTCTTGCTGCTGGGGCATCTGGCGCAGCGCGAGTGGCCGACGCTGGTGATCGGCGCGCCGCTGTTCCTGGCGGCGTTGACGGTCGTCCTCGGGCGCTTCTTCTGCGGGTGGGTCTGCCCGATCGGGGCCGTGTTGGATCTGATACAGTCGTTGGCGTTTTGGCGGCGTCGTGGGGCACGCCGCGTCCCCGTGGCGCAGATCGGCGCGGATGGTAAGGTGATTGCGCCGGCCGTCCCCCTCTATGCCCGGCTGTTCCCCCGCACCGCCAACAGCCCCCTGCGGTACTACATCCTGATCGCCGTGCTGGTCGCGGGGATCTTCTCGCTCCAGGCGTTGGGGCTGCTCGATCCGCTGGTGATCTTCCACCGCACCGTGACGACGTTGGCGAGCAATTTCTTCACCCTTCGCCTGCCCCCGCTGCGCGCCTTCTTCTCCGTCATCTCGCTCGTCTTCCTGGGCATCGTGCTGCTGGAGTTGTGGCAGCCGCGATTTTGGTGTCGCAACTTGTGTCCGCTCGGCGCGTTGATCGGCGTTTTCTCGCGTTTCAGCCTGTTGAACCGGCAGGTGAGCAATGCCTGTACGTTGTGCGGTGACTGCCATCGCACGTGCGCGTTCAACGCCATCCCGCGCAAAGAGCCGCACAACACCGATTATACAGCGTGCACCTTCTGCCTGGAATGTGAAAGCATCTGCCCGAACACTGGCATCTCCTTCACTTTTGGGTCATTGGCCGGCAAGCAATGGCAGCGCAAAGTGGAACGCCCGGCCCCAGCATCAGCCCGGACGCCGGGCGCCGCGCCCGCGCCGCGCTTCACGGGGAGTTATGTCCCCAAGCCAGAGCGGTACGGGGGCAAGCTGACCCGGCGTGAGCTGCTCAGCGGCGTGGCGGCCGGGGTCGCGGGCGTGGCCCTGGTCCCGACGATCCAACTCGACCGCCGCGGCGGGGTGCTCCGGCCGCCGGGCGCGCTGCCGGAAGACGAGTTCATCCGTACCTGCATCCTGTGCCAGGAGTGCGTGCGCGTGTGTCCCACCGGCGGGCTGAAGCCGATTGCGTTCGGCGGCGGGCTGGCGCGGGTGGGCACGCCGCACCTTGTGCCTCGTGTCGGCGCATGCACGCGCAACCCCAATTGCCCGCATCTCTGCGCCCAGGCGTGCCCGGTCGGCGCCATCAAGCTGATCCCGCCAGAAGACGTGAAGATCGGCCGCGCGGTCGTGGATCGGCCGCTGTGCTTGGCCTGGGATCAGCAGGTCAAATGCCTGGTGTGCGTGGAGGCCTGCCTGGTGGAGGCGGCGCAGATGTACAACGGCCGCATCATCGTGAATCCCACGCGTTGCACAGGCTGCGGCCGCTGCGAAAATGCCTGCCCGGTGGCGGGGGGCGCGATCCACGTTAAGCCGCTGGATGCCTTGTGAGCAGGGCATGGCCTCGCGCCTGCCCCTCGAGGCTGTTTGCCTGACATCCCATCTTGTGCTAGAATGCGCATGTTCTGCGAGTGTCATGTGCCAGGCACTTTCGGAAGCGCTCGGCGCGTTCATATACACATCTTATCACCGGAGGTTTTGCCGTGGATATCCCGAAGCTCTTCGACATTGATCTTACCAATGCCATCGTCGCCAAGCCTGATGTGGTGCGGCGGGTCGGGGTGAAATACCAGTTCGTCATTACGGGCGATGGCGGCGGCGAGTGGTTCGTTGATGCCTCCAACACAGGGCCAGCGGTGGCGCGGGGCAATCCGGGCAAGGCGGATTGCACCATCAAGATCAACGCCGCGGATTTCGAGCAGCTTTGGCAGAATTCGTCCAGCGGGATGAATCTCTTCTTCTCGGGCCGGCTCAGCATCTCCGGCGACCCGATGCTGGCAATGAAGTTCCAGGATCTGATGCGGGCGTTGTAACTCTGCATCCTATGCATCAACGTATCGTCATCAAACTCGGCACCAGCGTCCTGACGGGCGGGACGCGGCGGCTGGATCGGGCGCGCATGGTGGAATTGGCGCGCCAGTGCGCGCAACTGCACCGGCGCGACGTCCAGGTCGTCATCGTCACTTCGGGCGCGATGGCGGCCGGTCGGGAGCGGCTCGGCTATCCCGACCTGCCGCCCACCGTCGCCAACAAGCAGATGCTCGCCGCGGTCGGCCAGAGCCGGTTGATGTTCACCTGGGAGAGCCTGTTCGAGATCTACGGCATCCACGTGGGGCAGATGCTCCTGACGCGCGAGGATTTCCGCAGCCGGCCGCGCTATCTGAACGCGCAGGACATGCTGAATGCGCTCCTCGAGCATCGCATCGTGCCCGTAATCAATGAAAACGACGCGGTCGCGACCGCCGAGATCAAGGTGGGCGACAACGATAACCTGTCGGCGTTGGTCGCGCTATTGGCCGAAGCCGATCTCCTGCTGCTGCTCACCGATCAGGAAGGGCTGTTCACCGCCGACCCGCACACCAACCCCGATGCGCAGCTCATCCCGGAAGTGCGCACGATTGATGCGCAGCTCTATCAATTGGCGGGCGGCAGCGTGACGGGGCTGGGAGTGGGCGGCATGACGACCAAGCTCCAGGCCGCCGATGTCGCGCGCCGCGCCGGGGTGGAGGTGGTGATCGCCTGCGGCCATGCCGAGAACGTCATCCTGCGGGTCGCGGCGGGGGAGGCGATCGGCACGCGCTTCCCGGCCAGGGAAACGCCGCTGGAGAAGCGCAAGCGCTGGATTTTCGGCGGGGCGACCACGCGTGGACGCCTGCTGGTGGATGCCGGCGCGGCGCGGGCGCTGACCGAGACCGGCAGCAGCCTGCTGCCGGCTGGCATCGTCGCGGTGGAAGGCCGCTTCGAGCGCGGAGATTCCGTCAGCATCATCGGCCCCGACGGCGCGCCGCTGGCGCGGGGCATCGCCCGCTACGACAGCGCCGACCTGACGCGCATCCTCGGCTGCCGCTCCGACCAGATCGAGGCGCGGCTGGGGTATGAGCACGGCCCGGTGGCCGTTCATCGGAACGACATGATTTTGGTGTGATGACCGACGAAGGACCAAAGACGAACGACGAAGGATGGTGGATCTTGGTCATTGGTCTTTCGTCTTTCATCTCGTATCTGGAGCGACAAACTATGACTGATCTCAACCTCATGGGCCAGGCCGCCCGCGCGGCCAGCCGCCAACTCGCAACGCTGAAAACCGATCAGAAAAACGCCGCGCTGCTCGCCATTGCAAGCGAAATCGAGGCGCAGGCCCCGAAGATCCTGGCGCAGAACGCGTTGGATATCGCCGACGGCCAGGCGAAGAGCCTCAGCCCCGCGCTGCTCGACCGGCTGCTGCTCAACGAGAAGCGCGTGGCGGCCCTGGCCGCGGATACCCGCCACGTCGCCGATCTGCCCGATCCGGTCGGCGCGGAGGGCGCGGCGCGGGTGTTGCCCAACGGCATGCGCCTCGCCAGGCGGCGCATCCCCATCGGCGTCATCGGCGTGATCTACGAGGCGCGGCCGAACGTCACGATTGACGTGGCGACCCTCTGCCTGAAGACCGGCAACGCCACGATCTTGCGCGGCGGCTCGGAGACGCTCCGCAGCAACCTGGCGCTGGTCGAGGCGATCCAGGCCGCGCTCGGCCGCGCCGGGCTGCCCCTGGCCGCGGTGCAAGCCATCGCCGACCCCGACCGCGCGCTCGTGACCGGGCTGCTCCGGCTCGACAAATACGTGGACATGATCATCCCGCGCGGGGGGAACAGCCTGCATCGCCTCTGCCGCGAACAGGGCACGATCCCGGTCATCACCGGCGGGATCGGCATTTGCCACGTCTTCGTGGATCAAAGTGCCGACCTGGCGGCCGCGGTCGAGATCGTGGAAAACGCCAAGGTGCAGCGGCCGAGCGTCTGCAACGCGCTTGACACCGTGTTGGTGCACCGGGCGGTCGCGCCCGCCTTCTTGCCGGCCATGGCCGCCCGCCTGGCGCGGAGCAAGGTCGAGCTGCGCGCCACGCCCGACGCGCTCGTCATCCTGAAAGACAACTCCGGCGGCGCGATCGTCGCCCCGGCCGGCCCCGATGACTTCGACACCGAGTGGCTGGCGCTGATCCTGGGCGTCAAGATCGTGGACAGCCTCGACGAGGCCATCGCCCACATCCAGGAGCACAGCACCGAGCACTCCGACAGCATCCTCACGAACGATTGGACGAACGCCAACCGCTTCGTGGATGAGATCAACTCGTCGGCGGTGTTCGTCAACGCCAGCACGCGCTTCAACGACGGCGGGCAGTTCGGCCTGGGCGCCGAGGTGGCGGTCAGCACGCAGAAGCTCCACGCCCGCGGGCCGATGGGGCTGGAGGAGCTGACGACGTACAAGTGGGTGGCGTTCGGGGCCGGGCACGTGCGGCCGTGAGGTGCGTGAAGGTCGCATTGCCAACGAGTGGTTTCTTGCGGCAACGCTGTGCAGGTCATTGGGCGCCTGGGTGCGCCGATCTCCTGGGAGCAGGCTATGGATGCCTGGCTTTTCGGCCTTTCGCAGGCGTTCACTGCCAATCACACGGATCGGATATTCATCTGTTGGGGCTGCCGCTCGAGCAACTGGCGTCCACCGCCGAGCAGTTGATCGGGTATTTCCCACATAGTGTGGGTGAGCTCTCGGCATTCCCCTGGATGCGGGGTGCAGCGGCTCATCAGCCCAATATGCGGGGTGCTTTTCACCTCCACCTACGTCAAGCGGGAAATACCATGTATCAGCTTGGTGTTAGTGAACCGTCTGCACAAAGAAGGAAGGCCCCTATGAGAATCCTGGCACGATTTCCGTTGTTCGTCGTAGTTCTGGTCATCGCTGCGCTTCTGGTGGCTGGTTGCGTAGTACAAGGGCCACCGCCGGCCGCGGAAGCGACAACGGCCCCGACTGAACTCGCGCAAGCGGCGTCTCCTGCGCCCATCGCAACCGCCGCGCCGCCCACGGCGACGGCGATCCCCCCGACCGCAACAGCGGTTCCGCCATCTGCGACGCCGGTCCCGCCGACGGTCACACCCGTCCCGCCGACCGCGACCCCGGTCCCGCCGACCGCCATGCCTGCGTCGCCCACCGCCACGCCTGTCCCGCCGACGGCCACCTCATCTGCGCCGATGGCCGCGCCCAAGCAAGACATCAATCTGCGCGGCGGGCCTGGCACCGAATATCCGATCCTCGGCCAGGCCAAAACTGGTCAGGCGATGCCGATCGTCGGCAAGAACGCGGCCGGCACCTGGTGGCAGGTATGCTGCGTTGCCGAGAAGCGAGCCTGGCTCTTGGCTGATTTGGTGACGGTGCAGGGCAATGCGACCAGTGTTGCAGTTGCCACAGATATCCCGACCCCGGCCCCGCAACCGGCGGCCGCCCTTGCCCCCGCGCCTGCGCCGGCCGGCAACTTGCGCGGTGTGTTGGTCTTCTCCGTAGTGAACTGGGACGCCGACCGCTGGGAGATGAAGCAATACAACTTCGCCACCGGCGAAACCAAGTTCTTGGGCGAATGGCGCACGATGGTTGCCTTCTCGCGCGACTACAAACAGTTCATCTATTATGGTTGGCCCAACGTGATGGGCGACCGGCCGGGCATCTATATTGCAAACCCGGATATGTCCGGCGAGCGGCTGGTGATCCGGGGCGGAGCCTACCCTTCGCTGGCCCCGGGCGGCAACCGGCTCTCGGCGCAGGGTGGGGGGAACATCTATGTCCTGAACAGTGACGGTTCGGGCCTGCGCGTACTCATGCCGGGCGAGTACCCCTCGTGGAGTCCCACTGACGATTGGATCGCACATCGCGGCTGCTACGGGCCTGACTGTGGATTGTGGATCACCCACGCCGACAGCGGCGAGCGTCGCCGACTGACCGCGGGCGGCTCCGACGGCCAGCCGGCCTGGTCGCCGGATGGCAAGCAACTCGCCTACATCTCCAAGGATGATGGGAACTTCGAGATCTATCGCATCAATCGCGACGGCTCGGGCAAGACCCGGCTGACCAATGAAATCCACAGCGACGGGCTTCCCACCTGGTCACCGGACGGCGCCTGGATCGCCTTCCGCTCCGACCGCAGCGGCACGTGGGCGATCTATGTCATCAGGCCGGATGGCAGCGGTCTGCGCAAGATCATTGACGCCGATGTGTTGCCGGTCTGGTTCCTGGAGAAGATGGCCTGGCGACCTTAAACACAAGCACATGTGCCAAACGTGAGGGGGTCATGCTTGGCACATGTCACGATGAGGAAATAGACAGAGACAATCAGTCCGGCGGTCGGAACGATACCGACGGCGCACTTCACGTCTAAAGTTTGTCTAGCTTTGGGGCCGGGCTTACTACCCATCGCCATGTCCTGAGGGGGCGTTTGGTTTCGCGTTGTTGGACGAAACCGATTGCCAATTTCATCACCGCGGCGTATAACCGGATCAGCATGAGCTGCTTTGCTCGTGCTGTGAACGATACCATGGCGCGATACGTTGCCTGCCCCTGACCGAAAGGAATCGAGAACCCATGCGCTACTTCAATACCGCCGGGCCGGTCAACTGCGCCGATCATTACTGTCTGCCGCCGCTGGAACGCTTCGACCTGGCCGAAGTCATGACGCTGATCGAGCAGCGGAAGTATTTCGTCCTCCACGCGCCGCGGCAAACGGGCAAAACCACCTGCCTGCTGGCATTGATGGCGCATTTGAATGCGAGCGGGATGTACCGCGCGGTCTACGTGAACGTCGAAGGCGCGCAGGCCGCCCGCGAAAACGTAGAAGCCGGCATGAAGGCCATCCTGAGCCGGTTGGGGGAACGCGCCCGCATACATCTCAATGACCTTTTTCCGGGCGGCGCCTGGGAGGAAATCCTGCGTCAACGCGGCGGCTACGACGCCCTGAACGTCCTGCTGACCCGCTGGGCCGAAGCCGATCCCAGGCCACTGGTGTTACTGATAGACGAGATTGACTCCCTGGTGGGCGACACCCTCATCGCGGTGCTCCGGCAACTGCGCGCCGGCTATGACACGCGCCCGGCTCACTTTCCCTCTACCGTGCTGCTCTGCGGCGTGCGCGATGTGCGCGACTATCGCATCCACTCCGACCGCGAGAAGACGCAGATCACCGGCGGCAGCGCGTTCAATATCAAGGCCGCGTCGCTGCGGCTGGGCGATTTCAGCCAGACCGAAGTTGGACGGCTCTATGACCAACACAAGATAGAGACCGGCCAGGTCTTCGAGCCGGCGGCATTGGAAGCGGTCTGGGAGTTGACGGCCGGCCAGCCATGGCTGGTTAACGCCTTGGGCTACGAAGTCTGCTTCGAGATGCGTGAGGGCCGCGACCGGTCGCGGCCGATCACGGCCGAGATGGTCTTCGAGGCCCAGGAGAATCTTATCCTGCGCCGCGAAACGCACCTGGATCAGTTGGCCGACAAACTCAAGGAAGATCGGGTGCGGCGGGTCATCGAACCCATTTTGCAAGGCGAGGCGTTCGAACAGGACTTACGGGCCGCCGACGTCCAGTACGTGATAGACCTGGGCCTGGTGCAGCAGGATCGCCCCGGCCATTTGCAGATTGCCAACCGTATCTATCAAGAAATCATCCCGCGGGAGTTGGCGTGGGAACCCCAAATGGGCATTACCATCGAACCGGCCTGGTACGTCCGCGCCGATGGCCGCCTCGATCTGCCTAAGTTGCTGGCCGAATTCCAGCAATTCTTCCGTGAGCACGTCGAAAGCTGGGTCGAACGCTTCGCCTATAAGGAGGCCGGCCCGCAGTTGCTGTTGCAGGCGTTCTTGCAGCGGGTGGTCAACAGCGGCGGACGCGTCGAACGCGAATACGGCCTGGGCCGCCTGCGCACCGACCTGCTGGTGATCTGGCCCAATCCGGCAGGTGTGCAACGCGCCGTGATCGAGCTAAAGATTCGCTATGGAACGCTGGAAGGCACGATCGCCGATGGACTGGCGCAAACCTGGGAATACGCTGACCGGTGCGGCGCGGAACAGGCGCACCTGGTCATCTTCGATCGCACGCCGGGCAAGCCGTGGGCAGAGAAGATCTTCCGACAGGAACAGGTCTATCGTAACTTGCCGATTTCGGTGTGGGGGATGTGAATCATCGAAAAGACCTGACAGACCTCGGCGGCCTGCCAGGTCGGTGTCGCGTTACGGTTTCGGTGCCGGCGTCACCCCTGGCATGGGCGTCGGCTGCTGCAAGAAGTTGGTCTTGCCGCGCGTCACCAGCTCGTTCACCGAGTAGTCGTTCACCTTGACGTAGTACGGCGACTCGGACGACTTGACAATGTAGGTGTTGTCCGCCGCGTCCTGCGCGCCGATGGTCAGGGTGATCGTCTTCTCCTGGTTGTCCTTCTTCGTCTTCAGCGTGACGACCGCGCTGGGCTGCGCCATGCCGTAGCTCGGCTGGTCGCTTTTGCCCAGCGGCCGCGTCATGCGCAGGCTGCCGGCGTAGGTCAGCACCGTCGTGAAGTTGTTCGCGCTGAACTGCTCGTCCGCCGCCAGGCCCTGCATCGTCCACTGCCCCTGCGCGTTCTTCTCGAAGAGGAACTGCCCCTGGGCATTCTTCAATGTTAAGCTGGTCACGTCGGCCTGTGTCACTTCCAGATAGCTGGCGTTGATCCACGACGCGGCGTCGGCGTTCACGTCGAACGGCGCCAGGTCGGACGCGATGGTGACATCGTTCTGCCCGGCCAGGCGCACGTGGGTCGCCCGGCCGCCCGCGCTCGATCCAAGGTAGAGGGTGAACGCGCCGCCCCCGGCCGTGCCGATCTCGACCTTGCGCTGGAACGCGTCGTCGGCCACTTGCAGCCGCTTGAAGCTGGCCGCGTTCTGCGCCACCGACCGGCCCGCCTTGAGCGCGGCCAGCTTGACCGTCACTGGGGTGATCTTGGCGCTGTCGGCCGCAAAGTCGCCCGCCTCGGGCAAAGTCCAGCCGGCCGCCCCCTTAGCAAGTTTGATGCTCGTCCCCTTGTCGTCGCGGATCGTCAGCGCGGTGATGTCTTCGGCTTTGGTCGCGCCGAGCAGCGGCGTCGCGGCCGCCTGGCCCGGCTTCGGCAGGAAGAAGACCAGGCCCACGAGGATCAGTTGTATGACCAAAAGACCGATTAAGATCTGATGCAATCGTGTCATCTTGTTTCCTCTTTGCTATGTCGCGCCCCACGGATAGAAGAAAACACCGATGGTTCCGAAGTCTGTATCAAACGCCATCCGTGTTCCTTTCTATCGGTGAGACACCTGACGAATCTATCGCTGCTCCAACACCATCGGCCGCTCGTTGCGCCGGCGCACCACCCACACCACGCCGATCACGAGCAGCGCGGCCAGCGCGATGCCGTAGTTCAACACTTCCCAGACGGTCTGATCGCCGGCCGCCATCGGCTTGAGCACACGGGCCGAGGTGCCGCGGGCGCGGATGCCGAGCAGATCCAGGTCTTCCACCGACCAATCCGCCGCGTTTTGGAGCAGCTTCAGGCTGTTCAGGTAGCGGTCGCCCGCCATGTTGGAGGAGATCTGAAAGACGATGTCGGTCAGGAAGTCGCTGCTGCCGATCACGACCAGGCGGGCGGTGTCGGGCGAGGATTCGATGACGCTGCTGGTTTGCGGCGCTGGCGTCGGCGTCGGAACAGCCTGCTGACGGCTTAAGCCGTCGGGCGCTGGCGGCTGGCTGGCTGCCGGGACGGGCTTGCCCTTGAACGCGCTCTCGAACGCGCCGCGCACCGACACGGCCAGCGGCCGGGACGCGCGATCCCCCTCCACGGCAAAGCCGACGTTCGGATACTGCCGCAGGTTCGGCTGGATGTCCGGGTTGGTGCGCAGCCAGGAATTGACGGACGATCTGAGCAGCACCGTCACCTGGCGCTCTTTGTTCTTGGCCGCGTCCACGGTGAGCGGCGAAGCCCAGTTCAGCGTGACCGCGGCGAGCTGGCCGACGATCGGGCTGGATTTATCCATGCCGTCGGGCCGGATATCCACGAAGAACGGGTAGTTGACCGCCTGCATCTCGCGCACGATCGTGTTGCCGACCGGACGGTCAATCTGCACCGGGAATGGCTCGTTCTGCGGATCCATCACCAGCGAGTTCTCGATGCGGATGCCATAGCTGTCCAGCAGCTCGGCCAGGCCCCCCTCCACCGGCTTCAGCGCCAGGTTTTGGCCGAGCTGATCCACCGTCAGGCCGTAGCTGCCGGTCGCCACGATCATCGAGCCGCCGCGCATCAGGTGTTGATCCACCGCGAAGCGCGCCCGGTCATCCAGCCCGCGCGGGCCGATCAGCACAAGCACGTCCACATCGGCCGGGATCTGCCCGCTGGACAGATCCACGCTGCGCACGGTGTAGTCCCCGCGCAACTGCTGCTGCGCGCGCTGCCAGGTCTCGATGTCCTGCTGCATCTGCCCGAAGATGTTTTGGGTTTGCTGCGGGGCCGGGGTGTACCAGCCGACCACCTTCAGGAAGCCGGAGGTGGAACGCTTGAGCGCCGACTCGATGGCGGTGCGCACGCTTGCCTCGGTCAGCTCGCCTTCCGGGGCCAGCACTTGCGTTTTGTCACCAAGTTGCAAGAGCATATCCATGTAGTAGGTCTGTGATGAGAAGAGGGAAGCGGAGATCGGCCGCAGCTTGTAGGTGTCCACCATCTTCTGGCGGGTGATGCTGGCGCCGGGCGCGTCCGGGTTGACCGTCTCGAAGCTGAATTTGCCGGACGATTTGGCCTGTAGCTCCTGCGCGACCTTCTTCACGATGTTCGGCGCGTCCTTCAGCTCGGCGGGCAGGGTGTCCGGCGTCGTCACCAGGATCAGCCTGGCCGGCGCGCTCAGCGAGGCGAAGACGTTGTCAATGCTCTGGAAGCCGTACACCACCTTTTTGACTGCGCGCGTCAGGTCGTATTCCAGGTTGCGGAAGCGCACGTCGGGCTGGCCGTCGCGCCGCGCTTGCACCTCGATCAGGTCGCGGAAGCTGAGCACGGTGTTCTGGTCGCCGTAGCGCACCAACACATCGAAGTAGCTGTTGATGACCGACGATTCGTAGCGGCCGGCGATCTGGAACGGGGTCGGCTGGATGTTGTAGGTTTGGTTCGCCTCGACCTCTTTGTCGGGGTCTTTGGTCGGGTCCACCACCTCGATGCTGACCTTGCCCCGGCCCGCGATCTCGTATTCACGCAGCAGGTCGCCGAGTTGCGGCACGAGCGGCGCCAAAAGCGGGTGCGTCTTCTCGCTCACATAGGCGCGGAGGGTCAGCGGCTCTTGCAGGCCCCCCAACAGATCAGCCGTGGTGCGCGAGAGGCTGTATTCGCGGCCCGCGGTCAGATCGAGGCGCAGGACGCTCAACGGGTAGAGCCACAGGTTGACCAGCAGCAGGTTGGCGATTACCAGGCCGGAGGCGAGGGCCATGCCGCGGCGATACGCGGCGCTGGCCCCGCCCCGGCTCCAGCGCTTGCTGTCCACCGAGAGGATGTTGAGGGCCAGGAAGATAGCGGTCAGAGAGAGATAGTAGGCCAGGTCGCGCAGGTCAATCACCCCGCGCTCGATGCTCTCGAAGCGACTGCCGGTGCCCAGGCTGCGCAGCAGCCCGCCGAGCGCGCCGCCGACGAAGTCGGTGACGCCCCCCGCGCCGACCAGGTAGAAGAGGCCGCCCAGCAAGCCCGTGGCAATCAGCGAGACGATCTGGTTATCGCTGCGCGAGGAGATGAAGAGGCCGATGGCGGCGTAGGCGGCGGCCAGCAGGAGCGCGGCCAGATAGCCACCGATCACCGGGCCCCAGTCCAGAGCGCCGATCAGCGAAACGGTGATGGGCAGCGGGATCGTGAGGGCCAGCGCCAACGTCACGAGCGCCATCACGGCCAGGAACTTGCCCACGACCAACTGCGCCTTGCTCACCGGTAGGGTCAACAGCACCTCCAGCGTGCCGGCGCGCTGCTCCTCGCTCCACTGCCGCATGGTGAGCGCCGCCACGAGGAAGATCAGCAGCACGGGCATCCATCGGAACAACGGCCGCACGTCCGCGATGCCGCGCGCAAAAAAGGTATCTACCCAGAAGAACGCAAAGAGGGTCGCCGCCAGGAACGCGCCGATGAAGATCAGCGCCATCGGCGAGCCGAAGTAGATGGAAAGCTCTTTGCGCGTGATGGAAAGAGTTTGTCTCATGCAGAACCTCGTTAGTTTTCAGTTATCAGTTGTCAGTTGTCGCTTGTCCCGCGCCCTGACCTCTGACCCCTGATTCCTGACCCCGCGTCACGCCGCCGTCGCCAACTGATTGAACACCGTCTCCAGCGTCCGCACGTCACGCCGCAGTTCGCGCACGGGCCAATCGCGGCCGCGGGCCAGGTCGTAGATCGCCGGGCACAGGTCTACATCGCCCATGCCCAGGACGCGGTAAAGCGGATAACCGTCGGTCGTCCGGCCGTGCTCGATGCCGCGCACGCCGCTGAGGGTGCGCAACGCCCGCTCGGCGCCGTCGGTCCCTCGACCCAACACCAGGATCGCATCCGCGGTGACCTCCAGGTCGGCCAGCCGGGCGTCCGCCTTCACCTGGCCGTTCATCAGGATGATCGCACGCTGGCACAGCGCCTCGACCTCGGAGAGGATGTGCGACGAGAAGAGCACGGTGCTCGACTGCGCCAGGCGGCGGATCAGCCCGCGCACCTCGATGATCTGCGTCGGGTCCAGGCCGATGGTCGGCTCGTCCAGGATCAGCAGCTTGGGCTTGTGCAAGATCGCCTGGGCCAGCCCCACCCGTTGGCGGAACCCCTTGCTGAGCTGGCCGATGGGTCGCGTCAAATGGTCGGCCAGCCCGGTCGCGTAGACCGCCTCCGAGATGCGCGCCCGCTGGTCGTTCGGGGGCACGCGGCGCAGGTCGGCCATCATCTTGAGGTAGGCCTGCACGGAAAGCTCGGCATAGAGCGGCGCGTTTTCGGCCAGATAGCCGATGCGACTCTGCACCTCCTGGGTGTGCGTCAGCACATCCAGCCCATCCACCGTCGCCTGGCCGCTGTCCGGCTGCAGATAGCCGGTCAGGATCTTGATGAGGGTCGTCTTGCCGGCCCCGTTCGGCCCCAACAAGCCCACGATCTCCCCCGGCGCAATCGCCAGCGAGACCTCCCGCAACGCCTGGACTGGGCCATACGATTTCGATATGTTCTGGACTTCGATCATGCGTTCACTCCCCATGTTGTGAAAAGGCAACGCCAATCACCGCTGCTGTGGCTGGCCTCCCTGCTGCTGTGGCCGGTCTCTGACCGAGCCGCACCGGAAGCCATGCTGGACGCTATTATAACGCGAATGGCGCGAATTGTTCATTAAGACTCGATTAGAGATGGATTTGACGCACGCCGCAAGGTCGCGTATAATCTATTCTGTATGAGTACAATTCACACAAAGTTGCTCGGAGAGATCCCATGAACCACAACATCCTCGTCATTGGCTTGCTGATCCTGCTCCTCCAGCCGTTGGCCGGTTGCGCGCCAGCGCCGCAGTCGGCAGCCGTGCCCACGCAACCGTCGGCGGCCGCCCAGCCACCCGCGCCAGTGATGACGCAACCGACCGCCCCCACTGCGACGCAACCCGCGCCGACCGCGACATCCGCGCCGGTGGTGCGCAGGCCCGGCACACTGCTCCTCGCCACTACCACTAGCACCGCCGACACCGGCCTGCTGGATGCCATCCTGCCGATCTTCGAGAAGGCCAACAACTGCAAGGTGGACTATGTCGCGGTTGGCTCTGGTCAGGCGATGGAGATCGGCCGCAAAGGGGATGCCGATGTATTGCTCGTCCACAGCCGCGCCGCCGAAGACAAGTTCGTGGCCGATGGCTTTGCGAAGGAACGCTTCGATGTGATGTATAATGACTTCGTCGTCGTCGGGCCAAAGGACGATCCGGCGAAGGTCGCCGGCATGGGCCTGGCCAAGGAGGCGTTCAAGGCCGTCATGGACAAGGCGATGTCGTTCGCCAGTCGGGGCGACAATTCCGGCACGCACGCCAAAGAAAAGGCTATTTGGGCGAGCCTGAGCATCACGCCGACGAAGGAAATGAAATGGTACAACTCGCTGGGTCAGGGCATGGGTGACACGCTACTCTTCGCCAACGAGCAGCAGGCCTACACCCTGGCCGACCGCGGCACCTGGCTGACCATGCGGGCCAAGACCCCGAACCTGGCGCTCCTGGTCGGCGGCGAAAACCTGGCGAACAACAAGGATAAAGAGCTTCTCAATCCTTACGGGTTACTGGCGGTCAGCCCAAGCAAATATCCCAATGTCAACTATGACCTGGCGATGAAACTGATCGCGTGGATGACCTCGGCTGAGGGACAGAAGCTGATCGCTGAATTCGGCGCCGACAAGTTCGGGCAACCGTTGTTTTATCCGAGCGCGAAGAAGTAGAGGAGGTTCCATGCTCAGTGCACGTAACCAATGGAAAGGCAAAGTCAAATCGGTGAAGACCGGCACGGTGATGGCCGAGGTCGTAGTGGATGTCAACGGCATCGAGGTCGTCGCAGCGATCACCAAAGGCTCCGTTGAAACGATGAAGATCAAACCGGGTGACGAGGTCACGGCGGTGATCAAGGCGACCGAAGTTCTGATTGCAAAGGACTGACGAGCAGACCGTGCAGGATGTCGTTCGCGGCCTCGCCGAGGCGCTGCGCCTCATCGCGACGGGCGACGGGGAGTTGTTCGAGATCATCGCGCTCTCGCTGCGCGTCTCCGGCATCGCGCTCCTCATCAGCACCGCCACGGGCGTGCCGGTCGGCGTGGCGCTGGGGCTGACGCGCTCGCGGCTCCACGGGCTGATCACCGCGTTGCTCTACACCGGCATGGGGCTGCCGCCGGTGGTGGTCGGGCTGTTCGTCTACCTGATGTTGTCGCGCAGCGGCCCGTTCGGCCTCCTCGGCTGGCTCTTCACCCCCAGCGCGATGATCACCGCGCAGACGATCATCGCGCTGCCGCTGGTGATGGGGCTGACGATGACCGCGGTGCGCGCCGTGGATCCGGCGCTGCGCGTGCAGGTGCGCTCGCTGGGCGCGACTGCGCTGCAAGAGGCGTGGGCGGTCATCGTCGAGGCGCGCATCGGGGTGGTGGCCGCCATCGTCGCGGCCTTCGGCGGCATCATCTCCGAAGTGGGCGCGGTGATGCTGGTAGGCGGCAACATCCTGGGCAAGACCCGCGTCCTCACCACCGCCATCGTGCTGAACACGCGGCAGGGGGAATTCACGCTCGCCATCGCCCTGGGCATCATCCTGCTGGCCCTGGCCTTCGCGGCGAATCTCGCGCTGTTACGGCTGCAGGGAAAAGCCTGACCATGAACCCACCACCGATCTACCAACTCGACGCCCTGCGCCAGACCTACGCGGGCCGGACGGTGCTCGACATTGACCGGCTGGAGGTGCGGCCGGGCGAAATCCTGGGGCTGGTGGGGCCGAGCGGCGCGGGGAAATCCACGCTGCTGCGGCTGCTCAACTTCCTGGAAGCGCCGGCCGGGGGCACGATCACCTTCGCGGGCCAGCCGATCCCCGCGGGTCAGGCCCCGCTCGAGCTGCGCCGCCAGGTGACGACCGTCTTCCAGCGCCCCGTGCTCCAGCAGGCCACCGTCCAGGCCAACGTCGGCTACGGGCTGCGGCTGCGCGGGCAGACGCCCGACGGCCAGGTGGATCGCATGTTGGCGCGGGTGGGGCTGGCTGACTTTGCGCGGCAGCCCGCGCGCAGCCTTTCCGGGGGCGAGATGCAGCGGGTGGCGCTGGCGCGGGCGCTGGTCATCCGACCGGCGGTCCTGCTCCTCGACGAGCCGACCGCCAACCTCGACCCCTACAACGTCGGCCTGATCGAGGAAATCATCCGCGGCCACAACGCCGAGCACGGCACGACCGTCATCCTCGTCACGCACAACGTCTTCCAGGCGCGGCGCCTGGCCCACCGCGCCGGCTTGCTCCTCGGCGGCAAGCTGATCGAGCTGGCCGCCGCCGAGACCTTCTTCACCACCCCCGCCGACCCGCGCACCGCCGCCTTCGTGCGGGGAGAGATGGTGTATTGACGCCAGTGCGGATTGCAAATTGCAGATTACAGATTACAATTCGTAATTCGCCGTTCGCCATTCGCCGATTCGTTATTTGCCGATTTGCCGATTTGCCGATTTGCCGATTTGCCATTTGCCATTCGCCATTCGCCATTCGCCCACTATGCTCACCATCCCCCTCACCAAAGGTTCCCCTGAATACGCCCAGATCGTCGAGCAGATCCGCCTGGCGGTGGCGCGCGAAGAATTGAAGCCGGGAGAGCGGCTGCCGCCGGTGCGCGAGCTGGCGGAGCAGCTCGGTGTGAACCCCAGCACCGCGGCGCGTGCCTATCGAGAGCTGGAACAGGCGGGCGTGATCGAGACGCACGGTCGTCGCGGCACGCTCGTGGCGCAAGACCGCAATGTCGCGGGGTTGCGCCACTACCGCGAGACGCGGCTGCGCGGGCTGGCCGAGCGCGCCGTGGTCGAGGCGCTGGCCCAAGGCTTCACGCCGGATGAGATCGAGGCCGCGCTCGGCCTGCAACTGGCCGCGTGGCGCGCGCAGCGCGGCCTCCATCCGGCGCCCTCCGCTGCCCGCAGCCCCGACCGCCTGAGTCGCTTCGCCGGCAGCCACGATCTGGCGCTGGAGGCGCTGTGGGCGCAGGCGCGGCTGGCGCATCCTCAGGTCGCCTGGGATGTCTCTTACGTGGGGAGCCTCGACGGCCTGCTGGCGCTCCTCCACGGTGAGGTGAGCCTGGCCGGCGCACATATCCTGGATGAGGAAACCGGCGAGTACAACCTGCCGATCTTGCGCCGCCTTTTTCCTGGCGGCCAGGTCTGCGCGATCACCCTCGCCGAACGCGAACAGGGCCTCATCGTCGCGGCCGGCAACCCCCTGGGGATCCGCGGCCTGGCCGACGGCTTAAGCCGTCTGGCCCGTGGCGACCTGCGCTTCATCAACCGCCAGCCTGGATCGGGCACACGCACGCTGCTGGAACACCGTCTGCGGCTCATCGGTCTGACGCCGGCGACCCTCGCCCGCCATGAGCGCGTGGCCGCGACCCACATGGCCGTCGCGACGGCGGTCGCGCAAGGGCACGCCGACGCCGGACTGGGCCTGCGGGCCGCGGCGCAGGCGCTCGGCCTGGACTTCCTCCCCATCGCCACCGAACGCTACGACCTGGTGTGTTACATGGCCGACCGCGATCAGGCGCCGCTGGCGCCCCTGTTCGACCTGCTCGCATCCGCCGCGTTCCGCGGGATCATCGCGCAGTTGAGCGGGTATCACGCGACGCACACCGGAGAGATGCGGATCGCGGTCTGAACAGGAACACGATTCCTTGAAAATCCGAAGTTGACATCACGATTTTCAAGGATTATAAGTAGAATGAAAGTCGCGACCGGGATTGCTTCGCACAAACCGCTCGCACGACTCACCGGGAGATCACCATGCGCGCTGACCGGCTTCTCGCCCTCCTCATGCTGTTGCAGGCCCGCGGCCGGCTGACCGCGGCGCAACTGGCCCAGAGTTGGAAGTTTCCGAGCGGACGATCTACCGTGACATAGACGCGTTGAGCGCCGCCGGCGTGCCGGTGTACGGCGAGGCGGGACCGGCCGGCGGCTATGCGCTGCTCGATAGCTATCGCACCAACCTGACCGGGCTGACTGAGGGGGAGGCGCGGGCGCTCTTCATGCTCAGCATCCCCCAGCCGTTGGCCGATCTGGGAGTGGGGCCGGAGTTGGCCGCCGCGTTGCGCAAGCTGGCTGCCGCGCTCCTCACCGCCCGCCGCGGCGATGAGACGCGCGTGCGTCAGCGGTTTCATTTGGACGCGGCAGCCGCGGTCGTGTACGCCGCGTACAGCCCCGGTACACCGTGTACAGGTCGTGTACGCGACGCACAGCGCCGGTACACCGCGCGGCGGGTTAAGCAGCCGCAGTCCATCGCCTCAACTGGGGCAGCGCAGTCTGGTCCTTCCTTGCCGTGTAGCCTGGCCCGCCTCGACCTCGATGGTTTCCACCCACAATTCGCTTTTTCAGTAATCCTGACAGTGAGAGGTAGATGCAACGTGGTTTGGCCCGCTGTATCGTTCATGGTATACTTTGCCTCAATCTGTATCAGGTGATTCGACAATGCCGCCGGCGGCGCTTTTCCGTGGTGGCATGGTTGCTACGAGATAGATGATGACTCCATTTGCCGGTAATTTACCCCCTATCGGCGCCATCCTCACCGGCCCGCAATGGCCGAGCCGGGTGCGCGTGGTGCGCGTCGAGCCTCGTGGAACCAGCCGGGTACTGATCGAGGCCGTGACCCTCGATGCGCAGGCGCGGCTGATCTCACGCCTGTTTCGGCAGGAGGAGCTGGCAGCGCTCCAGATCGCCATCGAGGAAGACCGCCCAACCCTCACCGGCGATTCTTTGGGCTTCAAGCTTGCGGCAGAGGTCACCCGCATCCGCCTGGCCTATACCTACGATCCCCTCTTCGCGGTCAGCGTCGCCCGCATTGACCCGCTCCCCCACCAATTGGAAGCCGTCTACGGCACCATGCTGCGCCAACCGCGGCTGCGCTTCCTGCTGGCCGACGATCCCGGCGCCGGCAAGACGATCATGGCCGGTCTGCTGCTCAAGGAACTCAAACTGAGAGGGGCTGTCATCCGCACACTGATCGTAGCGCCGGCCAACCTGGCGCCGCAGTGGCAGCGGGAACTGGCCGAGAAGTTCGATGAGCCGTTCGACCTGGTGGATCGCGCCGCGCTCGCCAGCCGCGGCAGCCGGGCCTGGGAAGTGACCGACCAGTGCATCGTCTCGCTGGACTTTGCCTGGCGTGGGGATGCGCTGGAAAGCCTGGCGCGCGCCCGCCGCTGGGACCTGATCATCGTAGACGAAGCCCACAAGATGGCGGCCTATCAGCGCGGGGCTAAGCTGGAACGGACGCGACGCTATCGCCTGGGCGAGATCCTGACCGACCACACCGAGCACCTGTTGTTGCTGACCGCCACACCGCACAAGGGCGACCCCGAGAACTTCCGCCTCCTGCTGCAGTTGATTGACCCCGACCTTTTCGCCGACACCGAGATCCTGGGCCGTGCGGTGCAGCGGCGGGAGAATCCCATCTTCTTGCGCCGGCTCAAGGAAGACATGGTGGACTTCGACGGCCGGCCGCTCTTCCCGCCGCGGCACGTGCTGACCCTGGGCGTCGAGTTGACCGAGCCGGAGCAGCAGCTTTACGAAGCGGTCACCGACTACGTGGCCGATTCTTTCAACCGCGCCCTGGCCGAAGACAACCGTAACGTCACCTTCGCGCTGATCGTGCTGCAGAGGCGGCTGGCGTCCAGCGTGCGCGCGATCCGGCGGTCGTTGGAGCAGCGCCGGGACCGGCTGCAGGCGCTGTGCGATGAGGTGCGAGGCAGCCCGGAGTTGATTGAGGCAGCGAGGGGCGAGCGGGGCGGACTGTTGTCCGCCCTTGCCAACTCCGCCCTTGCCAACGGAAGCGGCGGACAACAGTCCGCCGCAGAAGCCTTTGACGAGGACGCGCCGGAGTCGGAGCGCTGGGAAGCCGAGGAGCGCGCCCTGCGTTACACGGTGGCCCGCAACCTGGACGAGCTGGAGGCCGAGATCGCCATCTTGAACAACCTGGCCGAACAAGCCCAAGCCGTCGAGGACGCCGGCCCTGAGCGCAAGCTGGACGAGCTGCGCCATGTGATGGAGCAGCGCGACCTTCTTTCGACAGGCTCAAGACGGGGCCTCCACTCCGGGGAAAAATTGCTGATCTTCACCGAGGCCAAGGACACGCTGGACTACCTGGCCGAGAACCTGCGCCGCTGGGGGTTGCGCATGACGCACATTGACGGCACCATGGCCCCGCCCGAACGCTACCGCGCCGAGGAGCATTTCCACGATCCAGACGGCGCCCAGGTGATGGTGGCTACCGAGGCCGCCGGCGAAGGCATCAACCTGCAGTTCTGCCACCTGATGCTGAACTACGATCTGCCCTGGAACCCGACCCGTCTGGAGCAGCGCATGGGCCGCATCCACCGCTACGGCCAGCGTTACGAAGCCTACATCTACAACCTGGTCGCCACCAGCACGCGCGAGGGTATGGTGTTGCACGCGCTGCTCGACAAGCTGGAGCGGATGCGCGAGGGGCTGGGGCAGGATCGGGTGTTCGACGTGGTGGATCAGCTTCTGGAGGGGGTCTCTTTGGAGCGGTTGATCCGCGATGCGTTGGCGAATCGGTTGAGCTTCGAGGAGGTGCGTGAGCGGGTGCTGGCGCGGCTTGATAACGATCAAAGCGCGCGGCTACGGGATGCGACCCTATCAGGTCTGGCGACGCGCTACGTGGACTTGACCCGCTTGCGCGCTGATTGCCAACGCGCGGCTGAGGCACGGCTGGTGCCGGCCTACATCCGAGACTTCTTCGTCCAGGCGATGCGCGCGCTAGCGCCGGGCCGGTTGGAGCTGCGCGATGACGGCTTCTGGCGTATCCCGTACGTGCCGGCCTTCCTGCGCGAGCTGCCCGAGCCGCTGCGGCGGCGATGTGGGGTCCCGGCCGAAAGCTACATGGCGCTCACCTTCGACAAGGCCGACCTGGAGGCCGACCGGGCGCTCACCTTTGTCGGGCCAGGGCATCCCTTATTCGAGGCGGTGGTGCATCACACGCTGGCGCGCTACGGGCCTGACCTGGCTGCCGGCGCAGTGCTGCGCGATCCGGAGGACAAGGCGGCCGGCCTGTTTTGGCTGCTGCAAGGAAACGTCGAGGACGGCCTGGGGCGGGTCGCCGGACGCAAGCTGTTCACGCTCTACCAACCGCTGGACGGCGGGCCGTTGCGCGAGGTCTCACCGGGACGGCTGCTGGACTTCGAGCCGACACCTGGTGCCGCTGCCGGACAACAGTCCGGGCAGCGGGATGCTGGACTGTGGTCCAGCAGAGCCGGCGAAGAGAGAAGAGCGAAGACGGTCGCTGAGCTTTTCATCCCGCTGCTTGCGATGACCGAGGACATCGAGGAGTGGAGCCTGGATCACGTGCTGGAGCCGTACCTGGCTGAGCGCCAGGCGGATCGGACGCGCGAGACCGGCATCATCCGTGACTACCTGCGCCGTTCCTTCGACACGCTGATCGCGCGCAGTCAGGGCAAGCTGATGGAGTACGAGCAGCGGGCCGCCCGCGGGGCCGACATGGGGCTGAGCCTCCAGGATGAACGGCGGCACCTGGACGACCTGCGCCGGCGGCAGGCGACGCGGCTGGCGGAGGTCGAGCGCGAGGCAGTGTTGGCTTTGGGCGCGCCGGAGATCCTCGGTGTGGCAGCGGTCGTCCCGACGCATGAAGCTGCAGCCCCCCGTTCCGGCGAACCGCCGATGCGGCGCAGCGATCCCATCGAGGATGCCGCGATGGCCTTCGCGATCGCTTACGAGGAAGGCCGAAACTGGCGGGTCGAGGATGTCAGCGCCCAATCGCCGGGCTACGACCTGCTGAGCCGCAGCCCCGCGGGCGAAACACGCTACATCGAAGTGAAAGGCCGCGCCGGTGTGGGTGCGGTGGAGCTTTCGGGGAACGAGTGGCTGAAGGCCGAGCAGTTGGGCGAGGCGTACTGGCTCTACATCGTCACCGACGCGTTGACGCTGCCGTCGCTCCATGTCGTTCAGGATCCCGCCCACCGGCTGGCACGGCAGGAAGTGATCCCGCAGGTGCGCTATCGCGTGGTGCAGCAGGGGTGGCGCCGCGTGGCAGAGGCCGCGGTCGAATACCGGGTGAGGTAAACCCATGCTTCTGTTTCTGGACGAAAGCGGCACAGATCACCGCGAAGCGCCGTACGAGATCCTGGCCGGCGTCGCTGTTCGCGAGCGCGATCTATGGCCGTTGATTCAGGCCATTCGTTGACGACCTGCGGCCGCGCGAGGAGCGGCTGGAGGATTAAACGCAGTAGAGCAAAACTCGCTATCGCTACGGGTGTCATTCTGAGCGGGTTAACAAGTCAAGGTTCGCGACAGCGGGCGTCCAGCGAAGAATCCGTTCGCGGCGCTCAGACAGGTGTACGTGGGCCACGGATTCTTCGCTGGTGTCATGTCGTAACGAGAACTTAGGGGCAGACCCGCTCAGAATGACAAGCGGTCGAATCGCTCGGTAGCGACTTTTGCGGTATTGCGATTAAACAAAAAAGGCAGAGATGGTTCCCCTCGCGGGGTTCCATCAAAGCCTCCGTACACTATTCTACTCATTTTACCCGTACTGTCAAATCGGAATCGAGACGAGAAGTCATGCCGAGCACAGGAAAACGCCTCATCGAAGTCTCTCTCCCGCTCGCTGCCATCAGCGAGCAATCGGCGCGGGAGAAATCCATCCGCCACGGGCACATCTCCACGCTGCACATCTGGTGGGCGCGGCGGCCGCTGGCCGCGATGCGTGCGGCGATCTTCGCGTCGCTGATCCCCGCGCCCGAGGATGACGCCGAGCGCGAGAAGCTGGAAGCGCTGATCAAGGTCATCGTGGACTGGGACCAGGTGAAGGACGGCAACTCCGAGGCTATCGAGCAGGCCCGCGACCTGATCCGTCGCGCGTACCCCGACCGGCCGCCGCGGCTGCTCGACCCGTTCATGGGCGGCGGCGCGACCGGGCTGGAGGCGCTGCGGCTGGGCTGCGAGACCCACGCGGTCGAGCTGAACCCCGTCGCGCACCTGATCGAGCTGTGCACGCTGGTCTATCCGCAGAAGTACGGCCAGCCGGAGCGGGTGACGCCGCCTGGCGCCGGTGGCCCGAAGCAGTTGCGCCTGCCCGGTCAGGAGGAGCCGGAGCAGATGGCCCTCGGCCTGACGCTTCCCCAGGAGCCAGGGGGCAATCCGCTGGCCGCGGATGTGCGCAAGTGGGGCCAGTGGGTGCTGGAGCGGGCGCGCGAGCAGATCGGTCACCTGTATGCCAACCCGGCCGGCAAGGAGACCATCGTCGGCTACCTGTGGGCGCGCACCGTGCGCTGTCCCAACCCCGCGTGCCGCGCCGAGATGCCGCTGGTGCGCCAGTGGTGGCTGGCAAACACGGGCACGCGCAAGCTCGCGCTCAAGCCGGTGGTGGATCGGGCTGCAAGGCGCGTGACTTTCGAGGTCATTGACCTTGGCAAATCTGTCGCAGGCGGACCACAGTCCGCCGCCTTCGACCCAAACCTGGGCACCAGCAGCGCGGGTGACGCGACTTGCCTGGTCTGTGGCCAGGTCGCCGACGTGGAGTATATTCGTGAAGAGGGCGCTGCTGGTCGCATGGGCGAGATTCCGTTGGCCGTGATCTATGAACAGAGCACCAGTGGCAAAGGGTATCGGCCCTCTACTGGACAGGACGCTGACCTTGTGCTTGCCGCCCAGACGATATTAGCACAGATTCTGGACGAAATACCCAACGAATCGATTCCCAACACAGAACTTCGGCGCATCTCCATGCCGCTCTACGGATTGGATACCTGGGCGAAGTTGTTCAATGTGCGACAATTGGTCGCATTGGATGTTTTGAGACGGCAAATCCGGACGGCCTACGAGGCGATGCGATCACATGGATTGGAGGACAACCGAGCCAAAGCAATTGCCACGTATCTGGCCGTGGCAGTGGATCGCACAGCGGACTTCGGTTCGACACTAACCCGTTGGGTATCACAAGGCGAGTTCATCGCTAACACCTTCGGTCGGCAAGCCCTCGGCATGGTTTGGGATTATGTTGAGGCGAATCCGTTCAGCAGCTCAAGTGGCAACTGGATGGGTGCGCTCGAATGGATTGCCCAGACCATCGAGCACTGTGCTCAAGCTTCCGATGAACCGGCTACCGCGCAACAAGGCACGGCGGTTCGCCTATCATATAATGACAGTTACTTCGATGCTGTCGTGACCGATCCGCCTTACTATGACAGCGTCCCATACTCCCACTTGGCGGATTTCTTTTATGTGTGGCTGAAGCGTTCTGTGGGATTCCTATACCCAGAGCAGTTTCGGACTCCACTCACGCCAAAAACCGCAGAGATCGTTCAGGATAGGCCGCACTATCTCTCAACAAGCATCAAGGACTCCGCTTTTTATGAGGCCGAGATGACTCGCGCTTTCACCGAGGCGCGCCGGGTGCTGAAGGTCGATGGCATCTCGGTGGTCGTGTTCGCTCACAAATCCACGGCAGCCTGGGAAACTCTCCTAAACAGTCTGCTCGACGCCGGCCTTGTAGTCACGGCCTCATGGCCCCTCCACACCGAACGACCTGGTCGCATCCGAGCTCAAGGCACAGCCTCGCTCGCGTCCTCCATCTTCATCGTTTGCCGCGTACGCGACGCCGACAAAGACGGCTACCTGGACGACGTGCGCGAGGAATTAGCGGCCACCATCCGCGAGCGGCTCGACTTCTTCTGGGCGCACGGCATCCGCGGCGCGGACTTCTTCATCAGCGCCATCGGGCCGGCCGTGTCGGTCTTCGGCCGCTACAGCCACGTCTACCGGCTGGACGGTAGCGAGGTCACCGTGGGCGAGCTGCTCGACCTGGTGCAGTCACTGGTCTCGGAGTACGCGCTGGATCGCATTCTCAACACTTCGGCCTTGCTCAGTGCGGGCGGCTCGGCTGCAAAGGTCGGCGCGGTGGACGCGGCTACGCGCTACTACATCTTGCACCGCTGGGCTTACGCCGGCGAGAAGATCCCGTTCGACGATGCCATGCGGCTGGCGATGGCGCTGGGCGCGGATGTCTCGGCCCTCATGGAGCGCCGCGGCATCCTCAAGCAGAGCGGCGAGACCGTGGGCCTGCTGGGGCCAAAGGAGCGCGGCAAGCTGGAAGACCTGGGTCTGCCCGACCGTTCAGGCCGGCAGGCGGACATCGTGGACGTGCTGCACCGCTCCGTGACGCTATGGGAAAAAGGCGACCGCGAGGCGTTGGCCCGCTTCCTGGCCGAAGCCGCGGCCGGCCGCGACGACCAGGTGCGCCTGGTCGCTCAGACGTTGGTGGACATCCTGCCGCCCGACGACGGCGAGCGCCGGCTGCTGGAAGGGTTCCTGGCCGGCCGCGAGTCGCTGCCCGAGGTGGTGCGGCAGGAGAGGTTGTTGTGAGGGGAAGACGGCGGACTGTGGTCCGCCTGCATCTGAGAAGTATGGATGATCCGCCGGACCACAGTCCGGCATGCTCTTCTTGTGGCTGATAGCGTCAAGACGGCGGACTTTGGTCCGCCTACTTCTGAAGCATAAAGATGATCGGCCGGACAACGATCGGCCGGACAACGATCGGCCGGACAACGATCGGCCGGACAACAGTCCGGCTATTGCGATTGGGCGCGTCAGGGCGGCGGACTGTGGTCCGCCTGCATCTGGAGTATTAGGATGATCCGCCGGACAACAGTCGATGATCCGCCGGACAACAGTCGATGATCCGCCGGACAACAGTCGATGATCCGCCGGACAACAGTCGATGATCCGCCGGACAACAGTCGATGATCCGCCGGACAACAGTCGATGATCCGCCGGACAACAGTCGATGATCCGCCGGACAACAGTCGATGATCCGCCGGACAACAGTCCGGCAAAGGCAGGATGCCATGACTACTCGTTGGCGGCCCGAATTCGATCCGAACCAGCTCTACTTTATCACCACGACCGCGGCTAACCATGCGCATTTCTTCGAGCGTGATGTGGTCAAGCGGATCCTGGTGGATGCGCTGTACTTCATCAGCTTGATGAACAAGGTCAGCCTATACGTCTTCGTCATTATGCCCAACCACGTTCATGTCATCATTCAGTGTCCGCCGGAGTTTCCATTCAAGGATTGGGCGCGTGCGTTCAAGACCAGCACTGCCCAGATGATCGTGCGACTACACCAGGTGGAACGAAATCAGTCAGCGCTCGATAGGTTAGCGGCGATGGTGGCAAGGCCAGATAAACAGAAATACAAAGTGTGGGAGGATGGCTACTTCGCGGAGAACATCTTCAGCCCTGAGTTCCTGACGCAGAAGCTGGATTATATTCATAACAACCCGTTGCAGGAGCACTGGCGGTTAGCTGAGACACCGGAAGACTATCCCTGGTCGAGCGCACGCTTCTACGCGCGCGGAGAACCGGTTTTGATCCCTGTCAAGGATGTGCGGGAACTGATGTTTTAGCACGGGACTGTGGTCCCGTGCCGGGTCGTGGGGTGGTGTTGCGTTAACCGAAGTTCCAAAGGGACAACAGCCCCGTCTTGGCAAACAATCGTGTCTCAGAGGATCACCCAATGAATTACTCGCTAACTCTATCCAAGGCCAAGACTCTCCTCGAACAAAGCCACACAGCGCAAGCTGTCCAGGCCGCCGCGGGCGCGCTGGAAGCGCTGCTGGTCGAGATTTACAACCAACTACTTGGCCAATCCGCGCCGGCGCGGCAACGGCAACTGATCGAAGCGCAAGAGAAGGTCGGCGGCGGGCAGGCGCTCAACAAGCTCACGCTGGGCAAGCTGGTCGGCGTCTACCGCGCCAGCCGGGCTTACGAAGACCTCCCGCAGGTGTTGGGCCGACCGCCGGTCTACCTCAACGTGGCCGCGCTCGACCCGCTCGTCGAAATCCGCAATCGCGCCGTCCACCAGGGACACGAGCCAGACCCCGCCGAGGCGGCCTACGTGGTCAACCAGGTCGAGTTGATCCTCCGTGAAGCCGGCAAGATTTCCCCCTCTCCTGTCGCACAGGAGAGGGGGCCAGGGGGTGAGGTCCCCTGGTGGCGCCTCGCCATGCCCCATCGCGACATCCGCGAGGGACGCATGGACCTCAAAGTCTTCGCGGTGGACCTGGCCCAGGTGATCGAGGGGGACGCGGTCCCCGAATACCGAGATCCCGACACCTTTTTCCGGCGCACCTTCCTCACGCGCGGCCTGCGCTCCACGCTGCGCGGCGTGCTCCGCCGGCTGGCGGGCAAGGAGGACGGCATCGCCATCACCCAGATGGCCACCGTCTTCGGCGGCGGCAAGACCCATACGCTGCTGACCCTCTACCATATAGTGGCTCACGGGGCCGAAGTGGGCTACCTGGAGCCGGTGGCGCAGCTCCTGGCCGAGGCGGAATTGGACGCCGTGCCGGCCGCCCGCATCGCGGCGGTGGACTGCGCGCACATCAGCCCCAGCCAGCCGCGCCGCACGCCCGAAGGCATCCTCCTGCGCACCCTGTGGGGCGAGCTGGCCTACCGGCTGGGCGGGCCGGATCGCGGGGCGGAGCTATACGAGATCGTCCGGGCCAGCGACGAGGCGCGGGTGGCGCCGGGCAGCGAGACGCTGGCGCGCCTCTTTGCGGCCGCCGGCCCGTCGCTGATCCTGATTGACGAGACCCTTGCGTACATCACCAAGGCCAGCGGCATCGCCGTGGGCCGCGGCTACCTCTCCGACCAGGCCCAGGAGTTCCTGCTGGAGCTCACCCGCGCGGTCAACGCGGCCGATAACGTGGCGCTGGTGCTCACCATGACCTCCAGCGAGCAGGAGCAGATCGGCGAGGCCGCGATCCGCGCGGCGCGCGAGATTGACACCGCCATCCGCATCCTCCGCCGCACACGCCAGGTGGAGGTGAGCGCGGAACGCGAGGAGCTCTACGAGATCCTCAAGCGCCGCCTGTTCGACTCCGACCCGGCGGCCATCGCGGCCCAGGCCCGCGGGGTGGCGCAGGCGTACTGGGAATATTACCGCGGCCACCCCAACGACTTCCCGCAGGAGGTCCAGGCGCCGGAGTATCGCGAGCTGATGGTGCGCGCGTATCCGTTCCATCCCGCGCTGATCGAGATCCTACGTGACCGTTGGGGCAGCATCAGCGGCTTCCAGCGCACACGCGGCGTGCTGCGGCTGCTGGCGTTGATCGTGGGCGACCTCTACCGGGCCAAGCAGACATCCCCCTTGATCCAGCCCGCGCACGTTAACCTGGACGACGGCGAGCTCCGCAACGAGCTGCTGGAATACGTGGACAATCGCGGGGACTATGAATCGGCCATCCTCTCCGACATCGGCGGCGCGGCCGAGTCCAAGGCGCCCCTGCTGGATCGCGTCACCGGCGGCGACTACGCCCGCCAACGCATCGCCACAGGGCTGGCCACCGCGATCTTCATGTATTCGCACAGCGGCGCCACACAGCGCGCACCCTCGGCCGAGCGGCCGCAGTTGTGGCTGGCGACCCTGCAGCCGGGCATCGTGCCCGCGCTGGCCGCCGATGCCCTGGACAAGCTGCAACGCCGTCTCTGGTACCTGGTCGTCCAGGAGGGCACGTACCGCATTGACAGCCAGCCCAACCTGAACCAGATGTTGGTCACCCGCATAGACGCCATCCGCCAGGAGCCAGACGCCGTCCGCCAGAAGCTCCGGGAGGCGGTCGAAGAGGTGACCGGCGGCCGGCCCTTCCCCCAGGTCGCTGTCTGGCCGACCAGCCCGGTTGACGTGCGCACCGGATCAAAGCTGACCCTCGTTGCGCTGGCCCTGAATCATGCCTGGGGAGGCAGCGAACGCGAGCAAAGCGACGCGCGAGCCTTCATCCAGGGCGTCCTCAAGAGCGCGGGCAACACCTTCCGGCAGCTCAAGAACACCCTCGCGTTCGTGCTGCCCACGGTCGAGGGCGTGCGGCTGATGGAGGACGCGGCGGTCCAGCTCTTGGCGCTGGAAGCCATCCACCGCCAGTATCGCCCGACTCCCTCGGCCGACAGAAGCGCAGGACGGCGCAGCGGTCTCTCCGAGATCCAGATGGAAGACCTGGAAACGCGCCTGGATCGGACGCGCAAGGGCCTGCCCGGCGCGGTCTGGGGCGCGTACACGGTCATCATCGCCCCCACCGGTCGCGCCGATGCGGATGAAGCCATCGAAGGAGAGACGGCGCTGTGGGTCCGGCAGGAGCACGGCTTCCCCGGCTACCGGCCGGGCGAGCACAGCCTGGCCGGCCGCGTCTGGAAGCGCCTGATGGACGACCAACGCCTGCTCGACCGGCTCGACCCGCGGCTGATCAGCGAAGGCAAGGGCGACCAGTGGCGGCTGTGGCCGGCCGAGGACGATACCATCAACGTAGCGACCCTGTGGGACTACTTCTGCCGTTTTCCCTACCTGCCCATGCTCACTGGCCCGGAGGCGTTGCAGAACACGATCTCCTGGGGCGTCCAGCGCGGCCTGTTCGCTTATGCCCTCGGCGACGGCAAGACGTTCGACACCATCCGCTTCCGCGAATCGCTGCCGTCCGGCGCGTTCGAGATCATCGAAGGCGCATGGTTGCTGCGGCCCGCGTTGGCCGAACGGCTGCTCCGGCCGCCAGAGCCGGAATCGAGGCCAGAACCGGCGCCCCGCCCTGAGCCTGGCCCGGAACCGCAGCCAAGACCAGAACCGGGTCCTGGGCCGCGGCCCGTCCCGCCACCGCCGAACGTCTACCGCCGCGTGATCATCGAAACGCCCGTGGACTGGCGCCAGTGGTACGACTTCTACCAGTCGGTCGTCCGGCCGTTGGTCGAGTCCGGCGCTGAAGTCACGTTGCAGCTTCGGCTGGAGGCGACGGGGGAAATGGATGTCAACCTGGTGGATCTGAGCGTGCGGGAGAGTGTGATGCAGTTTAATCCTGACGGGAAGATCAACTGCTCACCGGCATAGACGACGTTTTGTTGCGTAATCACGGAAGTCGCATGTCATCCTGGCATACCTGGTCGTGCTGGCGCCACCGATGAAAACGGGCCGCGGATTGGGGCTGATGAACACGGTTTTCGCTCTTTATCCGCGTCTATCTGTGTTCATCCACGGCCCCCGATTGCCTGTACAGCGGGTGTGCATGGCCTACCGGGTCTGTACGCGGCGTACCGATGCTGTAGCCGGCGCACAGCCGCTGTGCGTCTCGCACACCCGCTGTACCTGCCGTACACATGCTGTACGTTCCGTACAAATGTTGTGCGCTGCGTACAGGTTGTGTACGCGACGTACAGCATCGGTGCATCGCGTACAGGTCGTGTACGCGACGTACAGCATCGGTACGCCGTGTGGCGGGTTGCCCAGCCGCGTCTATAGCCCGAACTGGGTCAGCGCGGCCTTATCCTTGCCGAACTCCAGGCGCACCAGCGCCCGCGACTCGGCGTACCATTCTTGTAGCGCGGCCTGGCCCGCCTTGACCTCGGCGGTCTTCGCCTGCAACTGGCTTTTCAGCGCCTCTTGTTCCTGGTCGAGGCGTTCCACGCGGGCCGCCAACGCCGCGCCCGTCGTGGCGTGTTCGGCCGTCACCCCACGCTTCTACAACTGCGTCAGGTTGGCCTTGATCCCCTCTGCCATCAATCGCGCCTTGCCGGGGCTGTGCTATGGGCGGTCGCCGGACGGCGGGTCGTGGACGAACGATTTGACGCCCAGCCCGGGCCGGGCGAATCCATGAGGCGGTGGTGACGGATGGCGTATAAGCGAGTGTTGTTCGTATCGCCGGGGGACTGCGGGCTGGATACGCTGCCGGAGATTGATGCGCTACATGAGTTGGGGTATCAGCATCGGGCGTGAAGTGAGGTGATCCGGTGCGCGAGGAGTGGGCGCTGGCGCTGGCGTTTGGATTTGGTCTGACCTACAATTGGCTGCTGACCAGAGCCATGCGCGCGAACAGCATGTATCCGCAATTGATGGCGCTGTGGGTGATCGGCGGGGTGCTGGCAACGTTGGCGATTTCGGCGCTGGTGCAGCAGCAGACGATCCGGCTGGTGTTCACCTGGCAGGGGCAACCGTTGCAATTGACGAACGCGCAGCACGCGGCGCTGTTCGAGCTGCGCTTTTTGCGGCGAGCGGCTTGCCGATGGCGGTCGGGAGTCTGTGGCGGTATTGGCAGCGATTATAGGGTGGCGTCTACGGCGCCGTGTTCCTGGTGGGCCAGGCGTAGATCGTCTTCGACGAGCGCCAGGTAGCGACGCAGGATGTTCAAGTCTGCATGGCCCATCAACTTTTGCAGGGCGTAGATGTTCATACCGGACCGCAATGACCATAAGGCGAAGGTGCGGCGAAAGGTGTGCGGGTGACAATTTTTGACCTGGGCGCGCTGGCCGAGACGGTAAAGCAGGCGTTGCAGTCCCCGAATGGTCAATGGTTCGGTGGTCGGGAGGCCGGTCCAGAGGCCGGACGTGGGAGCATTGTCGTCACGGGTGCGCAGATACTTACTGAGCGATTTGCGGGTTTTGGCCCCCAGGTAGACCAGACGGGTTTTTTTCCTTTGCCCTGCCGGATGGTTACGCTGCCGGTTTGTAGATCTACATCGCCGACGGTAAGGGCGCAACATTCGGCGGCGCGTACGCCGGTGTCAAGCAGGAAGAGGACAAGCGCACGATCGCGGTCTGTGTTGCAGGCAGCCAGGAGCGCCTTGACATCGGTTTTCTCGAAAGCGGGTAGCAGATCTTTGGGCAGGCGCGGCATTTTGACTTTGCGCATGGGCGATAGCGCGATGTATTCTTCACTGACGCAGTAGTTGAAGAAGGCGCGGGCGGCCGCGGCATGATGATGGATGGTGCGGTCGGCTAAGTTGTGATCGTGCAATTCGAGCAACCAGGTCCGCAGATGATCCGGGGTAACAGCGGCCAGGTCGGTGATGCCGTGGGCGTCCAGCCATGCGAGCAGCGCGTCAATGTAGGCATGATACCAGACTAGGGTGTGCGGCGAGCAACGATGGGCTTGCCGATCCAGATAGAAGCTATTTGCCGCCTGTTGCAAAGTAATCGTGCGCACGGCTATGGCTCTGATGCTGGGCCATACCACAAGCGGTAGGGGGCGTCGTGGCTGTGACTACCAGGGGTTGTGGCGCGAAGCGATCCCTTGCGGGATACACGATTTCCAATCGTGCGCACTAGACCGGACTATGCGACCTCTCCCCGGAAACAAGGGAATTATACGCCGGATAGGCGGCTTTCACAACTTCGAGGGCAGCTCTGGGCGTTTGTCACGCTTTGCGTGAGCGGGTTTGCCCCTGACTCCTCGCGACGGCGAACATCCAGCGAAGAATCCCTTCGTTACACTCAGGGCAGGCTCTGAGTGCGACGAAGGGGTGACACAGTGCATATTGCGGCGCTTGAAAAACGCAGTTTATGCCCGTGCGCAGTATAGTATACCTCCCCGGTTTCCTGCATCCTACGCCGCCGTCTTGCGACCTTCATACTCGCCCCACGCCACGGCCTGCCCCGTCTCCAGCAGCAACAGCGGCGGCGCATGACGGGTGATGCATTCGGCGTTCACCACGCATTTGACCACCTCCGGGTGCGAGGGGATCTCGTACATCACGTCGAGCAACACGCCCTCGATGATGGTGCGCAGGCCGCGCGCGCCCGTCTTGAGCTTCATCGCTTCTTGGGCAGCCACACGCAACGCCTCTGGGGTGAAGACCAGCTCGACCCGATCTAGCTCGAGCAGGCGGCCGTATTGCTTGACCAGGGCGTTCTTCGGCTCGGTCAACACGGCCATCAGCGCGTCTTCGTCCAGCGGTTCCACGCTCACGGTGACGGGCAGCCGGCCCACGAATTCCGGGATCATGCCGTACTTGAGCAGGTCGTCTGAGATCACCTGTTGCAGCAGCTCAGCAGTCTGCGCCTCTTTGGAAGGCGGCCGCTCGCCGGTCGTGTTGAAACCGACGCGGCCCTTCAGACCCACGCGCTTGCCGATCACTTCATCCAGCCCGCCGAATGCGCCGCCGCAGATGAAGAGGATGTTGTTCGTGTCGAGCTGGACAAACTCTTGCTGTGGGTTTTTGCGGCCGCCCTGGGGCGGCACGTTGGCGACCGTGCCCTCGACGATCTTGAGCAGACCTTGCTGCACCCCTTCGCCCGACACATCACGGGTGATCGAGGGGTTGTCGCCGCTCTTGCGGGCGATCTTGTCAATCTCGTCAATGTAGATGATGCCGAGCTTGGCCCGCTCGACGTCCCAATTGGCGGCCTGAAGCAGTTGCACCAGGATGTTTTCGACATCTTCGCCGACATACCCCGCCTCGGTCAGGCCGGTGGCGTCGGCAATGGTGAAAGGCACATCGAGGATGCGCGCCAGAGTGCGCGCCAACAGCGTCTTGCCGCAGCCGGTCGGGCCGATCAGCAGGATGTTGCTCTTCTCCAGCTCGACATCATCGGTCTTCTTCCCGCTGGCGATCCGCTTGTAATGATTGTACACCGCGACCGAGAGCACCTTCTTGGCGCGCATCTGCCCGACGACGTACTCGTCGAGGCGACGCATGATCTCGCGCGGGGGCAGCAGCCGCCAACGCGGGGTAGCTTCAGATGCGCCACGGCTCGCGAGGCCATCCTCCGCCAGCACCTCCACGCAGAGCTGGACGCACTCATCGCAGATCGAGACGCCATCTGGCCCCGAGATCAGACGCCGGATTTGGGTCTGATCGCGGTGGCAGAAAGAACAGCGTTGGATGTCGGCCTGACCTTTGCTGGGCAATTTACTTTCCTCGTGGCGCGGGCATGAGCACTTCGTCAATCAGCCCGTAAGTCTTCGCCTGTTCGGCGTCCATGTAGCGGTCACGTTCGGTGTCCTCAGCGATCCGCTCGATGGGCTGGCCGGTATGGAGGGCCATGATGCGGTTCAGCTCTTCGCGCAGGCGCAGGATCTCACGCGCCTGGATCTCGATCTCGGTAGCCTGACCTTGCGCGCCGCCCAACGGCTGGTGCATGTGGATCGTCGCATGGGGCAGGGCGTAACGTTTGCCCTTAGCCCCGGCGGTCAGCAGCAGCGTGCCGAAACTGGCCGTGACGCCCACGGCGATCGTGCTGATGGGCGCCCGGATCAACTGCATGGTGTCGTAGATCGCCATCCCGGCGTAGATTTGCCCGCCCGGCGAGTTGATGTAGAGCTGGATGTCTTTCTCAGGATCTTCGCGATCCAGAAAAAGCAACTGCGCCACGATGACGTTCGCCACCTGGTCAGTGATCGGCGTCCCCAGGAAGATAATGCGGTTTTGCAGCAGCAACGAGTAGATGTCGTATGCGCGTTCGCCGCGGCCGCTGGTTTCGATCACCATCGGGATGAGCGATTGCGGCGTAAGAATGGTGTTGCCCATGGACGTACCCTCTCTTGTAACGAGTTTCTGTCAAATCACCGATCTGACGAGAGAGTCTTATACCGGTTTGGCCGAGAAAGATGTTTCCGGCCTTCCGGTTATTCGTTACTTGTCCTGCTTTCGGCCTCGCCGGCGGCCGCGCGCGCGAACGGCCCGGCCGGGGTCTCCGCTTCGGCCGGCGCAACGGGCGCGTCCGCTGCGGCAGCCAGCGCGACCGTCTCGCCGGCGGCTTGATCGGCCTCGGCCGGCGCGCTGGCCTGGATCAGCTCCGGCGCGGGGCCGGTCGAGACGATCTCGCGCAGGCGCGCCACCGCCTTGTTGGACAGCAGATCCTGGCGGACCACGGTGTGTCCATCCGGGGAGTTGAGCATCTCGCGCGTCTCCTGCCCATCTTTGCCGGAGCTGGTCAGGCTCAATAGCCGCGCCACTTCGGCCTCGACCTCTTCGGGCGAGACCTCGATCCCTTCGCGGCGGATCAGCTCGCCCAGCGCCAGGCGCGCCTTGATGCGCTGTTCCGCCTGCGGCCGGATGCGCTCTTGATAGCTCTCAGCGGTCAAGCCCTGGAGGCGCAGATAATCTTCCAGTTTGTACCCGGCCTCGTTGATGCGACGCTCGAAGTCATGGAGCAAGGCGTGCGTTTCGGCCGCGACCAGACTGGGCGGATACGCGATGGTCGAAATGCTGATCAGGGCGCGGATCGCCTGCGAAGTATGAGTTTCTTCGACTTCCTGCTGTCGCTGGGCCGTCATGCGTTCGAGCAGCTTGGCGCGCATGTCGGCCACATCCGTGAAGTCGCCGAGCGAACGGGCGAACTCGTCGGTCACCTCGGGCTTGACCTGGCTCTTCACGGCAGAAACCTTCGCCTGGAAGGTAGCCTCCTGGCCTTTGTACCGTGACGCCGAATCCGCGGGATAGGTCAGGCTGAAGGTCTTCTCTTCGCCCGCGGCCATACCGACGAACGCCTCGTCGAAGCCGGGCAGCCAACCGCCCTCGTTCTTCAACACCAGCTCCCAATCGTGGTTGTCCATGATCGTGGCTTCGCCGACCGTGCCGGTGATATCCACCACGATCGTGTCGCCGATCTGCGCCGGCCGCTCGCTGACTGTCGTCGTGGTACGCTCGGCGCGGGCCTGCTCGATCCATTCATCCACCTGCGCATCGCCGATGGTGGTATCCGGCGGGGCGATGTGAAGTTGCGAATAGTCGCCCAACTCGACCATGGGCGGCTGGGGGATGACCAACGTGAAGCGGATCGGATCGGTCTCGAGCTTCGTCAGGCTGACCTGGCCGTAGGATTCGATCTTGTTGATCTCGAGCGCCTCTTTGAGGACTTCCTCACCCAGGTCGTTCATGATTTCGCCCAACACCTTCTCGCGCCCGAACACTCGGAACACGGTTGCATCGGGCGCTTTGCCGGGGCGGAAACCCGGAATGCGCGCTTTTTGCGCCACCGCGCGCGCCGCGCGATGCATGGCCTTGGCGGTGCGTTCCGGCCCCAGCTCGATCGTAAGCCCGATCTGATGATCGTCGCGCGGCGCAGTGGTGATGGTCAATGGTTCAGACAACGTGAGCCTCCATAACATGCAACGAGTAACGAGCCAACGGGCTGGCGCGATTCTCGCAGTTGGCCGGCCCTGTTTTTCGTTACTCGTCGGGTCAATCTATTTGACCGTAATTATACACGCGATGTGCGAAAGCGCGAAATTGACGATCACATAAGCGCGTCGCGCAGGCCACCGATGAAATCCCGCGCGGCCGCGAGCGGATCGGACGCGGCCGCCGTCGCGTTGATCAGCGCGGAGCCGACGATCACCCCATCGGCGAGTTGGCCGACAGCGCGGGCCTGGGCCGGGGCGGCGATGCCGAACCCCACGGCGATCGGCGTCCGCGCGACGCGCCGGGCGCGGCCGATGAAGTCGACCAGGTCGGAGGGCAGATTCGCCCGCGCGCCGGTGACGCCCGCCACGGAGACCAGGTAGAGGAAGCCGGTGGTGGCCGCGGCGATCTTTGCCAGCCGCTCGTCGCTGGAGGTGGGCGCGGCCAGGCAGACCAACGCCAGCCGGTGCGCGGCGCACGCGGCCGCGATCTCGCCGGCCTCTTCGGGCGGCAGGTCGGGGACGATCAGGCCGGCGGCGCCGGCGGCGGCCGCGTCGCTCACGAAGCGCGCCGGCCCGTAGGCCAGGATAGGATTGACATAACCCATCAGAAGGAGCGGCTGCGTCACCCCGCCGGCGCGCAGCCGGCCGGTGAGCGCCAGGCAGCCGCCGACCGTCATGCCCTGTTCCAGCGCGATCTGGGTCGAGCGTTGGATCGTCGGCCCGTCGGCCAGCGGATCGGAGAAGGGCACGCCCAGCTCGATCAGGTCGGCCCCGGCCGCCGCGACCGCGCGGATCACGGCTTCCGATGTCGGCGCGTCCGGGTAGCCGAGCGTGTAGTAGGGCATCAGCGCCGCCCGGTTTTCGGCGCGGGCCGCCGCGAATGCTGCAGAGATTCGATCAAGGCCCATACATTTATTCATCCGTTCAAGAATTCCAGGTAGTTGCTACGATTCACCAGGTATGTCTCGCTCTCCGGATAGGTTGCCGAAAAGATCGTCGGCGGCCGCCACCGCGTCGCCGGCCATTTGCACTCGAACGCGGTCAGCCGGCCATCCGCTTCCTCCAGGTAGTCCAGCTCAGCGCCCTCATAAGTGCGCCAGAAGTAAGTGTCGGGCCGGCGGCGGTGGTTATGGTTGTATTTCAGGCGCTCGCTGATGAAGAAGTTCTCCCAGAGCGCGCCGGTGTCCGAGCGTAGATCGAGCGCGTTGAAGTTGTTGATCAGCGCGTTGCGGATGCCGAGATCATAGAAATGGATTTTGCGCAGCTTGGAGAGTTCCTTCCGCAGATTACGATTGAACGGCGGCAGGTGAAAGATGATGAACGCCTTTTCCAGCAGCGCGATATAGCGTTCGACCGTGCTGCGGTCCAGGTTCAGCAGGGCGGCGATCTCGGTATAGGACACTTCGCTGCCGACCTGCAGCGCCAACGCCTGGAGCAGGCGGCGCAAAATGTCGGGGCTTTTCACCGAGTGATATTCGAGCACATCGCGATACAGGTAGCTTGTGGCGATTTCCTGGATTGCTTCGACGGGATCGTCCGCAAGGACTACGCCGGGATACATGCCGTAACGCAGCCGCCGCTCCAGCAGTCGGTTGGCTTCCAGCGGCGTCTCGTGCGCCAGCAGTTCCGCAACCGATAGCGGCGACAGCCAGAATTCGGTTTTGCGGCCCGTCAGTGGCTCGTTGATCGTGTTGGAAAGCTCGAAGGAAGACGAGCCGGTGGCGATTACCTGCAGATCAGCGAAACTGTCAACGAGCAGCTTCAGCGCCAGCCCGATGTCCCGCACGCGCTGCGCCTCGTCTATCACGATCAGCGTCCGCCGCCCCATGAGGGCGCGCAATTCGGTAGACGTTCGATGGGTCAGCGCGTCCCGAATGTCCGGCTCGTCGCAATTGAGATACAGCCCGCGGTCAGGGTAGCGATCCAGGATCTCTTTCACCAGCGTAGTCTTGCCCACCTGGCGAGCGCCATAGATCACCACGACCTTACCCTTGAACAGCGCGGCCTCGACCGCGGGCTGGATCGCACGTGGGTATCGTTTCATTGAATTTATCCTAATTAGATGGTTCGACCCTCCTATTTATACCAAATCAGGCGATTTGTCAATCGCCTTCATCACCGAGTCCAAATCCTTGTCTCCCCGTCCCGAAAGATTCACCAGGATGATTTGATCCGGCCGCATCGTGGCGGCTAGGCGGACGGCCTCGGCGATCGCGTGGGCCGATTCGAGCGCGGGCAGGATGCCCTCGGTGCGGGCGAGCAGTTGGAACGCGGCCAGCGCGGCGTCATCGTCGGCGAGGGTGTACTCGGCGCGGCCGGTCTCGCGCAGCCACGCGTGCTCTGGCCCGACCGCCGCGTAGTCCAGCCCGGCCGAGATCGAGTGCGTCGCGGCGATCTGGCCGTCGGTATCCTGGAGGACGTAGGTGTACGTGCCGTGCAGCACCCCCGGCCGGCCGAGACGCGGATCGGCGAAGCGCGCTGCGTGCCGACCCGACGCCACCCCCGCGCCCCCCGCCTCCACGCCGATCAGCCGCACGCCGGCGTCCTCTCGGAACGCGTGGAAGAGGCCGATGGCGTTCGAGCCGCCGCCCACGCACGCCACACACGCAGCGGGCAGCCGGCCGGCCTGGGCGATGATCTGCGCCCGCGCCTCGCTGCCGATTACCGATTGGAAGTCGCGCACGATGGTGGGGTAGGGGTGCGGCCCCAGCGCGGAGCCGAGCAGGTAATGCGTGTCGCGCACGTTCGTCACCCAGTCGCGGATCGCCTCGTTGATGGCGTCTTTCAGGGTGCGCGTGCCCGCATCCACTGGCCGCACCTCCGCGCCGAGCAGCTTCATGCGCAGGACGTTGGGCCGCTGGCGGGCGATATCTACCGTGCCCATGTAGACCACGCACGCCAGCCCCAGCAGCGCGGCCGCGGTGGCCGTGGCGACGCCGTGCTGTCCCGCGCCCGTCTCCGCGATCACCCGGCGCTTGCCGATGCGCTTCGCCAGGAGCGCCTGCCCCAGCGCGTTGTTGATCTTGTGCGCGCCAGAGTGCGCCAGGTCTTCGCGCTTGAGGTAGATCTGCGCGCCGCCCGCGTGGTTGGTCAGCCGCCGGGCGTGGGTCAGCGGGGTCGGCCGGCCGACGTAGGTGCGCAGCAGGTCATCCAGCTCGGCCGCGAACTCCGCATCCTGACGGCACGCCACATACGCCCGCTCCAGCTCGGCCAGCGCCGGCATCAACGTCTCGGGTACGAACTGCCCGCCGAACGCGCCGAACTTGGATTGCAGATTGCAGATTGCAGATTGCAGATTGGGAATTTGCTGATTTGCTGATTTGCTATTTGCCGATTTGCTATCTGCCATGCGCCGCCCTCACAAACGCCTGCATCTTCGCCGCCTCTTTGCGCCCGGGGCTGGATTCTACGCCGGATGCCACATCTACACCCCAGGGCTGAACGGCGGCGACGGCGGCCGCGACGTTCTCTGGCCGCAGGCCGCCCGCGAGCAGGATCGGACGCCGCGCCGCCAGGATACGCGCCGCTTCCCAGTTGCCGGTCTGGCCCGTTCCGCCGAACTGCCCGGTCCCGGCAGACGCATCCACGAGCAGGGCGGGCGGCGCGGCGCGGCCGCCATAGCGCGTCGCCTGGCTGAGCGCCTCGCCGGCGTCGCGCGGCCGGATCGCCTTGAACGCCCGCTCGCTCAGGCGCGCCAGGTCGCCCGGCGGCTCATCTCCGCTGAGTTGCGCCAGATCGAGGCCGCATTCATCCAGGATCCTGCCGACTTCATCCGGTGGGGTGTTGACGAATATGCCAACCAGCGTCACCTGAAAGCCCCGGCTGCGGATCGCGTTCACCAGTCGGCTGCAGGTCGTGCGCTCGACGTAGCGCGGACTGGGCGGGTAGAAGTTGAAGCCGAGCATGTCGGCGCCGGCGTCGCGCGCGGCCAGCGCGTCATCTAGCGCGGTGATGCCGCAGATTTTGACAATCATCGTGTATTGTCCGTTTCTCACACCTCTTCCCCAACCCCTCCCCTGCGAGGGGAAGGGTGTCCATCTCCCCCTTCCCGCGCAGGGGAGGGGGGCGGGGGGTTTTATACTTCGCACGGGCTAAGTTGCGTTTCTTGGCGAGGGTGTCATTCTGAGTTTCCCATCCCGCCGCGGCAGGATGCGCCCCGGCAGGGAACTCCCTTCTGTCATGCTGAGCGGGTCTACGGCTCAAGGTCAGTTGCGGCGAACGCCCAGCGAAGCATCTCGGCTCCGGGAGTTTCCAGGCTGCGGGTTGATCCCTGACCTTTGGCAACGGCGGGCATCCAGCGAAGAATCTCCTTGCCGCGACGAGACCCTTCGCTGAATTTTCGGCGTAACGCACTTCACGGAACCAACCCGCTCAGGGTGACATAGCCAACGTTGCAGTACCCGAAGAAACGCAATGTATGCCCGTTTGCAGTAGAGGTCATGCGCCAACCATCTCTCGCACCTTTGCTGCCACATCCGCCGCCGTGACCAGCGCCTCGCCGACCAGGATCGCGTCAATGCCCAGCGTCCCGTCGGGCCGCGGGATGACCGCCAGCCGCGCCAGGTCGCCGCGGCCATGGATGCCGCTCTCCGCGACCACGCAGACCTCGGCCGGAATCTGCTGCGCCAGGCGTTCGGTCGTCGCCAGGCTGACGGTGAAGGTGTGCAGATCGCGATTGTTGATGCCGACGAGCGCAGGTGTACACGCCAGGGCGGTTTCTAGCTCGGCCGCGATGTGGACTTCGATCAGCGCGGCCATGCCCAACTCGCGCGCCAGCGCGTGCAGGTCGCGCAACTGCTCCGGCGTTAGCGCCGCGACGATCAGCAGCACCGCGTCGGCGCCGGCCGCCCGCGCCTGATACACCTGGTATGGATCGCAGATGAAGTCCTTGCGCAATAACGGTATGCCTGACTCCTGACCCCTGACTCCCGTCAACTGCGCCAGACTCCCCCCGAAGTACCGCTCATCCGTCAACACGCTGATGCACGCCGCGCCGCTCTCCCGATAGATGCGCGCCAGACGCGGCGGGTCGAAATCCGGCGCCAGCAGCCCACGCGAGGGGGAACGCCGCTTGATCTCCGCGATCAGCGCGGGGCGGGATGGCGCGCCGCGCAACGCTCTCACGAAGTCGAGCGGAGGCGAGGCCGCTTCAGCCGCCGCCCGTACCTCAGCCAACGGCCGCGCCGCCTGTTCCCGCGCCACCTCACCTCGTTTGTGCGCCAAAATCTCATCCAGAAAACTCATCTTCGTACTCATCATTCCGCATTCCGCCTTCACACCGCCCGGCTCAACGCCACCAACGCGTCGAGCTTGTCTAGCGCGGCGCCGCTGTCGAGGGCGCGTTCGGCCTCGCGCAACCCCGCCAACAAATCGCCGTGAACCACGGCCAGGGCAGCCGCGGCGTTGAGCAACACCACATCGCGGCGCGGGCTGCGATCCTCGCCGGCCAGGAGCGCCCGCAGGATGGCGGCATTCTCGGCCGGGTCTCCGCCGCGCAGCTCGGTGGGCTGCGCCCGGCGCAGCCCCAGACCGATCGGATCCAGGTCGTAGGTGATCACGCGGCCATCCCGCAAGTGGCTCATCCGGTTGGCCCCGCCGGTGGTCAGCTCGTCCAGCCCGCCTGCGCCATGCACCACAAAGGCCGCCTGTCCGCCTAGCGCGCCGAGCACCTCGGCGATCGTGTGGGTGAGCTGCGGGTCGTAGACGCCGATCAGTTGGTGGGTGGCGCCGGCCGGGTTAGTGAGCGGGCCGAGCAGATTGAAGATCGTGCGGGCGCCCAGCTCGCGGCGCGGCCCGATGGCATATTTCATGGCCGGGTGGAACTTCGGCGCAAAGAGAAAGCCGATGCCCACCTGCTGGATGCAGAGCGCCACCTGTTCCGGCGTCAGGTCGAGGTTCACCCCCAGCGCGGCCAGCACATCGGCGCTGCCGCACCGGGAGGAGGCGGCCCGATTGCCGTGTTTGGCGACCTTGCGGCCTGCGCCCGCGATCACAAACGCCGCGGTGGTCGAGACGTTGAAGGTGTGCGCGCCGTCGCCGCCGGTGCCGGCGGTGTCGAACAGCGGCTCATTGGGCGGCAGGCTCACGCGTGTGGCCTGGCCGCGCATGGCGCGCGCGCTGCCGGTGATCTCTTCGACCGTCTCACCCTTCATGCGCAGCGCGACCAGGTAGCCGCCGATCTGCGCGGGGGTGGCGTTGCCGGTCATGATGATCTCCATGGCTGCCTCCGCTTCGTTCGCGGTCAGGTGTTGGCCCTGGAGCAGTTTGTTGATGTAAATTGGAAGCATGATTTCACCTTCCTGTATTTCTTCACGCAGCATCCTGAGCGGAGGCCATGTCGTTGCTGGCCGTAGTCGAAGGATGCGAAGCCTGGACTGGTTCGGTCGGAGACCGGCCAGAGCGGGGAGGTCACGGCGAGCGCCCTTTGTGAAGCAGTCTCCCCACGTAGGAGATTGCTTCAGCCCAAACCATGTCCTGAGCGAAGCCGAAGGAGACGGACCTCGCAATGACGGCTTAAGCCTATGTTCAAGTTAGCCGCAGAAAGTTCTGCAGGATCTGCTTGCCGCCGGCGGTCAGGATGGACTCCGGGTGGAACTGGACGCCGTGGATCGGGTGCTTGCGATGGCGCAGGCCCATCACCTCCCCCTCAGTCGTGAACGCCGTCACCTCCAAGTCGTCGGGCAGCGGCTCGGCGACGATCAGTGAATGATAGCGGGTGGCGTCGAACGGGCTGGGCAGCCCCGTGAAGAGGCCGTTGCCGTAGTGATACACCGGTGAAGTCTTGCCGTGGACGAGCCGTTTGGCCCGCACCACCCGACCGCCGAACACATCCCCGATGCACTGATGGCCCAGGCATACCCCCAGCACCGGCCGCCGCGCGCCCAGCTCGCGGATGACCTGGCGCGACACGCCCGCCTGGGATGGATAGCCTGGCCCTGGCGAGATGACGATGTGGCTCGGCCCGAGTGCATCCAGCTCGGCGACCGACACCGCGTCATTCCGGTAAACGCGCACCTCCGCGCCTAACTCGCCCAGGTATTGCACCAGGTTGTACGTAAAAGAGTCGTAGTTGTCTATTACTGCGATCATGGAAACCTCCAGGAGTCAGTATGCCCGATTCGCTGATTTGCAATTTGCAATTTGCTATTTCTCGCTCTCCGCCCGTTCCACCGCTCGCACCAACGCTCGCGCCTTGTTGACCGTCTCCTGGTATTCGTTCTCCGGGATGGAGTCGGCGACGATGCCGGCGCCGGCCTGGACGCTGACGGTCTGGCCTTGCATAACGAGGGTGCGGATGGCGATGCAGGTATCGAGCGAGCCATCGTAGGAAAAGTAGCCCACCGCGCCCGCGTAGACCCCGCGCGGATCGGGTTCCAGCTCGGAGATGATCTCCATCGCCCGAATCTTCGGCGCGCCGCTGACGGTTCCGGCAGGGAAGGTGGCCTGCACCAGGTCGAGGCCGTCATATTGCCCCTGCAAACACCCCTCGACCTGCGACACGATATGCATGACATGCGAGTAGCGTTCGATCGTCATCAGCTCTGGCGTCTGCACCGAGCCATACTCGCACACGCGACCCAGGTCGTTGCGCGCCAGGTCTACCAGCATCACGTGCTCGGCGCGCTCCTTTGGATCGGCCAACAGCTCGCGCGCCAACGCCTGATCCGCGGCCGGCTCATGGCTGCGGGGCCGTGTGCCGGCGATGGGTCGCAAGAGCGCCTGCCGTCCTTCCAACCGCACATGCACCTCCGGCGACGCGCCGATCAGACGCAGCGGCGCCGGCCCGGCCAGCTCGGCGAAGTCAAAGAAGAACATGTACGGCGATGGGTTCAGCCGGCGCAGCGCCCGGTAGATGTCGAAGGCTTCGGCGGTCGTCTCCCGGCTGAAACGCTGCGACAGCACCACCTGGAAGATGTCGCCGGCCGCGATGTACTCCTTGGCCCGGACGACGTTCGCCATGTATTCTTCGGGTGTCAGGTTCGAGCGCAGCGGGACCGCCTCCCCCTGGGGCCGCGGCGGCCGGGATGCGGCAGGGAGCGGCGCGGCCAGACGGCGTTCCAACTCATCAAGTCGAGCCTCGGCCTCGGCGCGGGCGGCCGCTTCGTCGCCGTTCAGATGCGCGTTAGCGATCAGCAGGAGGCGGCCATACGCGTGATCGAAAGCGACCAACGTATCGGCCTGGAGAAAGATGGCGTCAGGCAGATCGGCGTGCGGCGCCAGCTTGAGGACTGGCTCGAAGAAGCGCATCGTCTCGTAGCCCAGGTAGCCCACCAGCCCGCCAACGAAGCGGGGCAGCCCGGGGACGATCTGCGGCGTCTGCCGGTTCAGCTCAGCGCGCAGGCTGGCGAGCGGGTTTGCGCCAGGGGCCGCCACCTCATGGGTGACACCGGCCGGCGTATGGCGCGCCGCCGTGCGGCCACGCAGCACGAACGCCTGGCTGGGATTGACCCCGATGAAGGAATAGCGGGCGACATGCTCGCCGCCGGTAACGCTCTCCAGCATGAAGGACGGCCTCTGGCCGGCCAGCCGGAGATAGATAGAGACGGGCGTTTCCAGGTCGGCGGGCAGCTCGCGCACGACCGGGATGAGATTGGGACAGACATCGGTTTGCGACATGGTGGCCTCCACGGATTCGCCAGACCTGATAGGCCTCTAAGACCTGTCAGGTCTGAACAAAAACCCTCTCCGTCTCAGGGACGGGGAGGGTTTTCCCGCGGTGCCACCCTGGTTAGGCCGGCCCAGGCCACTCCTGGAAACAAAAAGACCCCATCGTGATGACGATAGGGTCGGGGGCCAGCCTCACTCGGTCGAGTACGGCTGCGGCGACAGCGCGCAGCTTATACTCTTTGCCCTGATAACGGTGGCAACTCCGGCGCGGGCTACTGGTGTGGGCGGGAGAATCTCGCTTCGACGTTGGCCTTGCGGCTCAGAGGGCCATTCGGCGCCGGCGCGTGGGCGGGGCTTTCACCGTCCCCCGCTCTCTGGACCACCGGCCCAGCGCGTACTCATCCTCTTCACAGCCGTTGGGGTCGTTGTGTTCAGTTAGGAAGACTATACCAGACCCCGGCATAGATGTCAAATCGCGCCCGGATATAGCGCGGGCGCGTAAGTGCCCCTTGCAAACCGGACAGGCTTATTGCATGCGCTGCCATGTGGCTGTGAAGATGCAAGCGGCCAACTTTTTCGGACTACTTGACCGAAACTCACAAAGATCGTGCCCCGGTGACTAACTCCCGCGTTTGCATCCTAGCGCGCATGTTTTTTGCTTGGGCGCAAGAGAAATATCCCCGCGTCTACGCGGCGTATACGTCGCAATGGCGCAAGACCTTAGTTGTGCAAGTTGCGCCGTCTGCGCACGGGCAGGATCACGAACTTTTTCAGCTTGAAGAAGTGCGGCACGTGTTGGCGGCTGTCGCACCGACTACCGCTGGTTTTTTTCGTGATCGGGCGGCAATGGCATTCTTGTTTCTATCGGGGATGCGCGTAACGGCGTTTACTACGTTGCCGATTCTCGCGGTGAACATCGGGCGACGTGAAGTACGCCAATGGCCGGCCTTGGGCGTGAAAACGAAGCTGAGCAAGGCGGCTACGACTCGAACATAAGAACAGGTGTCACCCTGAGCGGGTCGGTCACGTGGAAGGTGATGCGATGAGCCACCAGCGAAGAGCCTGCCCTGAGCGCAGTCGAAGAGGTCTCAACGCTGCATGAAGGAGATTCTTCGCTGATTTCATGCCGTAACGAGCGGAGTGGGGCAACCCGCTCAGAATGACTTTGGCTCCCGATCACATCTAATACATCATCCGCTCCCGATATATTTCGAGCGCATACTGGTAGGTGTCATAACGCACCGTCGGTGGGATGGAGTGGTCTGAAGCAAAGATGAGCCGCGCGCCGCGGGCCTTCATCCCGTCAATGTATGCCGTCATCTCGCGGCGGATCAGCTCCTTGTCGTTCGTCTCCCAAATCCGCACGTCAAAGCCGCCCACGAACGCCAGCTTGTCGCCATACTTCTCTGCAAAGACGAACGGCTCGTTATCTTTTGCCTTGCGCTCCATCGGGTTGAGCGCGTCGAAGCCGGCCGCGACGATCAGCGGGAGCGCCTGCGCCGTGCTGCCGCAACTATGCAGGACGACCGGCAAGTCGTAGCTGTGGAAGAACCCCACCAGCTCGGTGAAGTAGGGAAAGATCAACTCGGCCAGCACCTTCGGAGAGGCGAAGAGGCCATTCTTATAGCCCAGGTCTTCGTACATCCAGATGCCATCGGGCAGGCCGACGTGTTCGAACAGATAGGTGTAGTACTGCTTGTGGAAGTCGGTGTAGACCCGGTTGAAGTCGTGGATCCAGCCGGGATCGGTGAGCAGGCTGGAGTACATCGTCACATCGCCCATGCTCTGCCGCATCCCTTCCCAGATGAACATGTGCCCCATATGCGTCCAGCGGCCCAGCGCCCGCGCCTTCGCAAGATTCTTGCGGGCCTCGTCCAGGTCGCCGAAGCGCGCCACGTCGAACTCCAGCAGCGCGGGCCGGTAGTCGCGCTCCCAGATTTCGCGCGAAGTCATCAGGAAGTCCACATGTTCGGGCGTGCCCATCTTGTGCTTCCAGTATTTGAGCGCCGCGCCGGAACCATTGCGCTTGACCTCCCATTCGTCGGTCTCTTCGAGCACTTCGCTGTAGCCGCGCTTGGGATGCAGGTCGAACCAGCCGCCCACGCCCACCATGTCGTAGCCGAAATGCTCCCAGGCCGGCGCCGGCTCGACATATTCGCCGGCCACCGTTACGTCATCCCAGCGGCCATCCGCCGGCCGCCAACGCTTCTTGCCGACCTCCTTGTAGACGATGCGGGTGGGATAGCCTTGCGCCACCCATTGCAGGATGCTATCGGTCCAAGGCCCATCCATCACGGCCACGCGCTCGGCCTTTTTGCGGCGGAGCAGATTGTCAACGACTGTGCGTCCAGATTCCATCTTTCTTCCTCCTTGTGAAAGATCAGCCGACATCAGGATAGCACGATACGCGCCTTGCGGCAAACTGCGATGTCATTCTGAGCGGGTCTACGGCTCAACACTCGTTGCGGCGAGCCTCTAGCGAAGAATCTGCGGCTTTGCAGCGAGACTCTTCGCTGGAAGTATGCCGTAACGGACTTTGCGTGGTAAACCCGCTCAGAGTGACAAGCCACATTTGGAACTGCTGGTCTGTCAAGGCGGGATTTGTCATAAGCGCGATGTGGTGGTATAGTGACCTTTTGGAACGCCCATCGTAAGATGGGAGACGTCAGAAAGCAACAGATTGTGTCGAAGAAACAGCGAAAACCGATTATGCCATCCGCCGCGCGGCGGGGTGTGACCCCGCCGCCCGCGCCTACGGGAACCACCAGCATCCTCCAGGAGGCGGCGCGGCAACTGCGGCGCGGCAGTTTCGCCGCGGTCCAGACGCAGATGGCGCAATTGCGCAAGTCCAGGCTCGATCCTGCGTCGGCCGAGGCCGCACGCCAGTTGTTGGCCGAGGCGCATTTTCGCGCCGCCATGTTGGATAATAATCTGACCGAACGTCTGCATCATTTGACCACGGCCTTGCAGGAAACCCCCGACACCCCCAAACTGCATTTCCATCGCGGCATCACTTTATGGCTGCTTGGGCGCGGCGCCGAGGCGCTGCCCGAGCTGGAGGCCGTTGCAACTCGCGAGCCGCAGCGGCGCGGGCTGCCCTATCTGCGGGCGTTGGCCCGGATTGCGGCCGGCCAGCCGTGGGACGCCGCGGGGCTGACCCCGGCCGAGGCCAACACGGTGCGCCTGGTGCAAAAGCTGGCGCAGCGCAAGCCGCGCGCCGGCTCTGTGACGATCGAGGAGCCGCTGCTGGGCAAGGGGACGGAGTTGTGGCAGGCATTGATCACCATGCGCGAGGATCCGGCGGCCGCGCCGCAGATCCAGCTTAAGGTCGCGGTCGAGCAGAACATGCGTAAGCCAATCGGCCGGATTCTGAATTATTACAAGGGCGTGGCTGCGCTGCGCGCCGGTGATCGGGAGGGGGCACGCGCCGCCTGGCTGTATGCGCAAGGCGCCGGGCACGATACCCCGGCGCTCGCGGAGAATCTGACCGCGCTGCTGCGCGCCGAGGCGGTCGAGTTGTCGGAAGCCGGCCGCTGGCAGGAGCTTATCAATCTGCTCGGTCGCGTGCCTGACCTCGGCGGCGATCGTATCCTGGCCGAGACCGGGGGGTTGGCCTATTACCATCTGGGCTACGAGGCGGCGCAGGCGGGCAAATGGCAGCTCGCGGCGCAGCACTGGCGCAAGTCAAATGAGCTTGACGCCAACCGATATGTCTCCCAAAACCTGGCCTTGGCCGAGGAAGCGCTGCAAAATTGGGGCAACGCCGCCGAAGCCTGGCGCGATATGGTGCGCCGCCGGCCGCGCAAGGAAGATCATCCCGATTACCTGACTGATATCCAGGTCGCCGCGCTGTGGAGCCATGTGGCCGAATGCTATCAGCATACCGAGTTCATCAGCGAAGTCGAGACCTGTTTGCGCAATGCACTCAAATACGCGCCCGATGACGCCGCGCTGCGCCTGCGTCTGGCCGATACGCTGTTGAACGACCAGCGCGGGGACGCGGCCGAGACGCAACTCCAGGAAATCATCGCGATCGAGCCGCAGCATATCGAGGCATTGGTGCGCCTGGGGCGGCTCTATGAAGGGTGGTGGGACCGCGATCCAATGGCGATTTGGCGGCAAGTGCTGGCGATCAACCCGACGCATCCCGAAGCGCGCGATGCGTTGGCCGATGGCTACGTCAAGATGGTTAACGCTGCGTCGCCCTTTGCGCTGTATAACTTCACCATCAAAAATCCTGGTAAGACCAACATCGAGATCCTGGAGGCCGGCCTGCGCGAGCTGCCCGACCATCCCAAGCTGTTGGTGGAGCTTGGCACAACCCAGGCGCGTGCCAACCAGCACAGGCAGGCGCGCGAGTCTCTGCTGAAAGCCTTCCGGGTTGCGCCGCAAGATGTCAAGATCGCCAACTCAGTCCTGCACGAATTGCTCCATGCCAACGCTGGCGACGCGGTGGAGGAGCTTATACCGCTGGCGCGCCAGATCCCGCGCCTGTTGCCGGCGTTCTGGTTCGATCAGGCATCCATGGCGTTGCAGTGCAAGCTCGGTGAAGTGTGGGCGGACCTCTTCATCGAGGAAGCGTTGAAGCTGGTGGATCAGCCGTACGTAGAAGACACCCGCGCGGGCCTGCTCCTGGAGGCCTATGAGGTGGCGCATCAAGGCGCGACCACCGAGCTGCGCGCGCTCCTGGAAAAACGCATCCGCGAGGAGGTTCCGAACAGCGGCGCGGTGCAGTATCTCGAGGCCTATCGGCTGCACTTCGAAAAGCAGGATATCCGCGGCGCCAGCCGGCTCATTCGCGAGGCGATCCGCAACGCGCGGCGGGCCAACGATACGGGGGTCCTGCGCCGGGCGGAGGCGATTGAACCGGTGCTGAAGGGCGCGCCTGCCCCGCTCGATTTCCAACGGATCTTGCGTGATCTCTTCCCCGAGGGTTTGTGAGTGATTGAACCTGTGAGCAAGGAACTTTATGGCTGCTAAGACCGTTTCCAAGCCGCCAAATGACCCCTATGCCGTGCTTGGCATCGAGCGCACGAGCGATGAAGCCGCGATCAAGCGCGCCTACTTCCGGCTGGTGCGCGAATATCCGCCCGAACGCGAGCCGGAGAAGTTCCAGGAGTTGCGCGCGGCCTACGACCAGGTGCGCAGCGCCGAGGCGCGGTCGCAGACCGATCTTTTCCTGCTTCAGCCGCCGCCCGCGCTTCCCAGGCGACGCAAGCTGACCTATGATCTTGACGTCCATCCGGCAGACGTGATCGCGTTGGCCCTGGAATTGGGCCTGGCCGGGCTGTCGGTGCAAGAGGATTTCCATGAGCCTGAACTTCCTACAGAGTGAGGCCGAGCGCAGCGAGGCCGAGCATCGCGAGGCCGCTCCCGCAGGCGCGCCGCCGCTGCCGCTGGAGTACTGGGTCCGGTTAACCAACCAACTGGATCGCCTCCAGGCGACCCTGGACGACGTGCTGACGACGAGCGAGGCCGGCCGCGACCAGACCGTGGCGCTGCTGCGCCACCTGACCGATCCGGCTCGCGAGCGCGCGTTGGACGAGCGGCTGGCCGACCTGATCGCCGGCCAGGAAGCCGGGCAGGCGGAGTGGCAGGCGTTCGCCGACAAGCTCGCCGGCGGCCTGAACGACCTGGCGCAGGCGATGGCGAAGTCGAACCGCACCCAGTTCAAGTCCAACACGCTGGCCGAGATGAAAGACCAGCAGGTGACGACGGCCCTGGGCGCCCTGCAAGAAATCGCGGCCCGGCGCGAGCAGGCGCAAGAGGCCCGCGCGGCGCACGAACAGGAACGCGCGGCCGCGCTGCGCGCGGAGGCGCGTGGCGAGTTCGCCGCCGATTTCCTGCCAGCGTTGGATGGCCTGGAGATGGCGTTGGAAAGCGGCCGCGCCCTGCTCGATCGCCGGCGGGCGGCGGCTGCCACAGCCGCGGCCGAAGCCGCGCGACCGATTGAGCCGCCGAGCGCGCCGCGGCCCACCTTCTGGCAGCGATTGGCGTGGGCGCTGTGGGGCCGCGGGCTGCCCCCCGGCGTGGCGGCGCCCAGCGCGCCCGCCCCCGCGCCGCGGGATGAGATCATCGGCGCGCTGGAGGCCTGGCTGCGAGGCCTGGAGATGGTGCGCACGCGGTTCCTGGGGCTGCTGGCCGCCGCCGCCGTGTACCCCATCCAGGCTGAAGGCCAGCCGTTCGACCCTCGACTGCACCTGGCGCTGACGATCGAGTCGCGGGCGGGTACGCCGGACGGGATCGTAGTCGCGGTGCTGCGCAAGGGCTATCAACAGCGCGGCCGGGTGCTGCGCTACGCCGAGGTGGCGGTCAACCGTGTGGCCGAGGCGACCCCGGCCGCTCCGCCAGATGATATGGTCGAACTCTCGCAGCCCGAGCTGCGGGAAGACCATGTCCAGCAGAATGTGATATCAGAAAGCGAAGAGCAATGAATCAGGCAGACAAAATCATCGGGATTGACCTGGGCACGACCAATTCGGTGTTGGCAGTCATTCAGGACGGCGTACCCGCGCTGTTGCCTGTCAAAGGCGAGCGGCTATTGCCCTCGGTGGTCGGCATTGCGCCAAACGGCGATGTGCTGGTGGGTACGCTGGCGCGCAATCAGTGGGTCGTCTCGCCCGATCGCACCATTCGCTCAATCAAGCGCAAGATGGGCAAGGCGGAGAAGGTGGGCATGGCGGGCAAATCCTACACGCCCCAAGAAATCTCCGCGTTCATCCTGACCGCGATCCGCGAAGCGGCGCAGGCGGCCCTGGGCGCGGGGCTCCGCCGCGCGGTTATCACCGTGCCGGCCTATTTCAACGAGACGCAGCGCCAGGCGACCCTGGAAGCAGGCGAGATCGCCGGGCTGATCGTCGAACGCATCATCAATGAGCCGACCGCCTCGGCCCTGGCCTACGGCTACGGACTGGCGAACGATCAGCACTTGAAGGTGTTGGTCTACGACCTGGGGGGCGGCACCTTCGATGTTTCGCTCATCGAGCTGCACTCCGGCGTGGTGGACGTGCTGGCGACCGCGGGCGACAATTACCTGGGCGGTGATGACTTCGACGAGCGGCTGGCGGGCATGATCGCCGACGCGTTCAACGAAGAGCATCACGTCAACCTGCGCGAACACCATCAGGCGTGGGCGCGCCTGTTGCGCGCGGCCGAAGAGGCCAAGATCGAGCTGTCCGCCGCGCCCTATGCCGAGATCAAGCTGGAGTACATCGCGCAGGATCGTAAGCGCCACCCATTGCACATTCAGCGCGAGGTATCGCGCGCCGAGTTCGAGGAACTGATCGCCGATCTGCTGGGCCGCACGATGGAGTTGGTGCGCAAGGCGTTGGTGGATGCCAACCTGGCGCCGGACAAGATTGACCGTGTGTTGCTGGTCGGCGGTTCTACCCGCATCCCGGCGGTGTGGGATTTGGTCACCTCGCAGATGGGGCAGGAACCCCACATCGAGATTGACCCCGATGCGGCGGTTGCGTTGGGCGCGGCTGTGCAGGCGGGCATCATCGCAGGCGAGGAGATTGATGCGATCCTGGTGGATGTGACGCCCTACTCGCTCGGCATCGAGACCGCACAAATCGGCTACGGCGGCCGGCTGCGGGGCGATCTCTTCACGCCCCTGGTGCGGCGCAACACGACCGTGCCGGTGCAAAAAAGCCAGGTGTTCACGACCCTTTTCCCCGGCCAGGAGCAGATCCACATCAAGGTTTACCAGGGTGAGAACCCGGTGGCTTCGCAGAATGTGCTGCTGGGGGACTTCATGGTGGAGGATCTCAAGCCTAACCGGCCCGACGGCTTGAGCGATGTGACGGTGAACTTCCAGCTCGATGTAAACGGCATCCTGGATGTCACCGTGGTGGAACGCAAGACCGGCAAGCGCGTCAGCGAGCGGTTGAAGGCCAGCCGGCAGCGCCTCAGCCCGGATGATATCGCGGAGAGCCAGGCCAAGCTGGCGGAAGCCTACACCGAGATGGAGACCGTCGCGGCCGAAACCGCCATGGATCCGGGCGTGGCGGCGCTGCTCGACCGCGCACAGCGCGCGCTGAATCGCCCCAATCTCGACGCCGGCCTGGCAGATGACATCGCGGGCGCGATCGCCGACATCCGCCACGCCGTGGCCGAAGGGGACGACGCGCAGGTGGAGACGCATTGCGATACGCTGATTGACTTGTTGATGGAAGTTGAGGAATAGGACGTAACACAAGCCGCCGGCTGGCCGCGCAAGCGCCAGCCGGCGGCTTGCGTTACTGGCGTGGCCACGCTGCTTCGTAGGCGGCCACGATGCGATCCATGGCCGCGTCCAGCTTTTCGTTGACCACCTGCCGCGCCGGGTCGGCATCATACCAGGCCATGATCTCCTCCGCGCCCCGGCTGAAGGGGATCGCCGGCCAGAAGTCTGGCACCACGCGCTTGATCTTGCGATTGTCGAAGATCATGCTGTGCGCCTTGTCGCCGAGCAGGCTGCCGGCCAACTCCGGCGCGAACGCGGCGCAGAAGTCGGACGGGATGTGGATGAAGTTGGGCGGGGCCTTTGCCGCCCGCGCGACGATCTCGAAAATCTGGTTCCACGTCAGCAGATCGTCGGACGTAATGTGGAACGCCTCCCCGATGGCGCGGCTGTTGCCGAGCAGCCCGACCAGCCCCACGGCGAAATCGCGCTGGTGCGTCAGCGTCCAGACCGACGTGCCATCCCCATGCACGATTGCCTTCCGGCCCGTCCGCAGGCGGTGCACCGGCGTGTAGCGGCCGGGCAACGGGATCATCGTCTGGTCATAGGTGTGGCCGGGCCGGACGATGGTGATGGGGAACTTCTCGCTCCGATAGGCCCACGTCAGCCGCTCCTCGCACGCGATCTTATCCCGCGCATACTCCCAGTACGGGTTGTCCAGGATCGTGGACTCGGTGACGGGCAGGCTGGCCGGCGGGGTCTGGTAAACCGACGCCGAGCTGATGAACACGTACTGGCCGACCCGCTCGCGGAAAAGGGCCAGGTCGGCCTCGACGTGCTCCGGCTTGAACGCGACCCAATCCGCCACCGCGTCGAACTCGCGACCTCCGAGCGCGGCTCGCGTCGCATCCGCATCGCGGATATCGCCGCGCAGCACGGCCGCGCCCTGGGGCGCGGGGCGGCTACTCTGCCCGCGCGCCAGCAGCGTCAGCTCGATCCCGCGCGCCACGCACAGGGCGGCGCACGCCGAGCTGATGACCCCCGTGCCGCCGATGAAAAGCACTTTCATGATACCCTCTGGCTGGTAAGAATTTGACAGGATGAACAGGATTCACAGGATAGACACGTAGAGATCATCCTGTTCATCCTGTTCATCCTGTAAATCCTGTTCATCCTGTAAATCCTGTCTACATCCGGTTTGTCCGAGTCAGATCATGTTTCCTGCATCCACGGCGTGCGGGCGTCCCATGCGCGCAGCCGGCGGTCGAGGTCGGCCGCCACTTCGACTTGCTCGCCCGTCCCCGCCAGGTCGCGCAACTGGTACGGATCGCGTTCCACATCCCAGAAATAGTGCGGCGCAGCGGCCAGGTCGTGGGTTCCCTCTACGAACGGCAGCCCGTAGAGGTGCGTGCGCGTGCGGATGCCGACCCCGCGGCCGGTCTCGATGAACGCGCAGTCGTCGGGCGGGCCGGATGGCTCGCCGCGCAGGGCGCCTGCCAGGCTGCGGCCATGCATGTGTGTGGGCGTCTCGGCGTCGGCCAGATCCACCAGCGTCGGCGCCAGATCCACCAGCGCGGCGACCTGCGGCCTGGCTACGCCTGACGCCAGCCCGGCCGGCCACCGCACGATCAGCGGAATCCGCACCGACTCCTCGTGCAAATCCCCCTTCTGCACCCGGCCGTGGCTGCCCAGGTAGTCGCCGTGATCGGAGGTGAAGACGACGATCGTGTTCTCCGCCAGGCCGTTGGCATCGAGCGCAGCCAACATCCGGCCCACCGCGTCATCCACCCAGGTGGTCATGCCGTAGTATTCGGCGATCACGCGCTGGAGGGTGAAGTCCGCCGGGAGGTCTTCAGTGTAGGGCAGGTGGAAGTTGTAGTAGCGGTAGTCCCAGCGGTAGACCTTGAACCAGTGATCCTGGTCGGGCAGGCGCTTCGTCAGATCCACGCTGGGCCGGATGGGGATTTCGTCGGGCGCGTACATGCGCGTGTATTTCGCCGGCGCGTCGCTCATCGGGCAGTGCGGCGGCGAGATGTTGTAGTAGAGGAAGAAGGGGTGGTCGGCCGACGCCTGCTGCGCAAGGAACGCTTCGACGCGGTCACACTCGAAGTCCACGCTGAAGCCATCCGGCACGAACTCCGGCCCGCCGTTCTCGCTGAAGTGCTGGCCGGTGTGGACGTGGTTCATGCGCGGGATCAAGTAGTAGTCGAAGCCGATGTCGTGCGGCCAGGTGTGGATGTGCCACTTGCCGATGGCCGCGGTGTGATAGCCGCGGCGGTGCAGGATTTCGGGCAGCGTTTCGTCTTTCAGGTGCGGCCGGCCCGCGAACGGGTACTGCGGGAAGTAGACGCGGCCCTCCCCCTGGCTGCTCGCCACGTTGCCGACCCCGCCGGTGCAGGTACGGTTGTACTGGCCGGAGAGCGCCACCGAGCGCGCGGCCATGCACACCGGGAAGGTGGTGACGGCCGTCTCGAAGCGCACGCCCGCGGCCGCCAGCCGATCCAGGTTGGGCGTGTGGATGACCGGGTTGCCGTAGCAGCCGACCTCGAACGCGCGCAGTTGGTCGCAAAGGCAGAGGATGATGTTGGGCGGTTTCGTCATGGTGTTATCGGGCAACAGAGAGGATGGATGCCGATGGCGGCGTCGGGAAGCATTATACCTGATCGGGTTGGGGATGCCTAATTGTAATGCAATCCGCCGAATTGTGCTCGCCCAGCGGGCGCAATTCGGCGGATTTGTGTTACGGGTGGGGCGAGGTCGCCTCGAACTGCGGTTGCCAGACACCCGTTTTCTTCGTGAAAGCGGGTGTCTAGCGGTGCGCCTCAGCCCCCCACCTGCTTGAGCACCAACGGCAGGTACAGCCTGTTGGTTGTCGCCGTCGGCGTGAGTGTCCGCGTTGGCGTTGGGGTCGCGGTGGGCGTTGCCGTGGGCGTGCCCGTGGACGTCGCGGTTCGCGTCGGCGTCGGTGTCGGCGTGCTCGTCGGTGTGATCGTTGGCGTCGGTGTATTCGTCACCGTGCCCGTTGGCGTCGGCGTACGCGTCGCTGTGCCCGTTGGCGTCGGCGTACGCGACACCGTGCCTGTCGGCGTTGGTGTACGCGTCGCCGTGCTTGTGGCGGTCGGCGTCGGGGTCGGGGTGGCCACGGCCCGGTTCAGGTTGACGTTGTACTCCACCGGCTTGTCAACCACGTTCAGTTCCGGGCTGGTGACGGAGGCGTAGCCGGTCGCGGAGACGAGCACGCGATAGGTACCCGGCGCGGTGAAGAAGCTGTACCAGCCGGTTTCGCCCGTCGTCTGCGGGTTGAACTGGCCTTCGAAGTCCTCGGCCGGCCAGCGGATGAACGCGCCGGAGCTGCTGTCGAGGATCTGGCACGCGACGGTGGCGCCGGCGATCGGATCGCCGGTGACGGCATCGCGGACGAAGCCGTAGGGGTCGTAGATGATGCGGCCCGTGCACTCATCCGTGATGATGAAGCCGTCGCGGATGCTCAGCGAGAGGGAGCCGCGCTGAGCCACGAACACCCCCTCCCACCAGCCGTCGCCTTGCGCTATCAACGGATTCGGCAGGCCGTTCACCACCACGCGCACCTCGTCCGGGCTGCCCGTCACGTTGACGCGGATCGTCACCGTGGTACCAGGGACGATCGTCACGTTGCCGAAGCCGCCGGAGCGGCAGGTGGCGTTGCAGCCGTTGCTATCGCGCAGGTGTTGGGTGTATGGCTGGCCGTTCCAGTCATAAGTCAGCGTCAGCCGGGCCGGGTCCACGCGCAGGGTCAGGTCTACCACGATGAAGAGGGCGGCCGACTCCGGGCTGGTTCCGTTGGCGTTCGTGGCGGTCGCATAGATCTGGTGATCGCCGGCCGCCAGGACGAGGGGTGTCTGCCATTCGCCGTTGGCGTCGGGCGCCAGCGGCCCGGCCACGAGCACACCGTTGTCGTACACTCGCACCGTCGTGCCCAGGCTCGTCCGCCCGGTGACGACGAAGCTGGTCTGGTTGGTGAAGCCGCAGCGCGGGGTCAGGATGATGGGCGGGGCCGGCGGGAGATTGCCCGTGTTCCAACTGCTGTAGTTGACGTTGTTCGTCACCTTGTCGCCGGCGCCGGCGTTCGCGCCCAGGTGACAGTTGTCGGTCGCCGCGGACTCATCGAGCGGGCCGTTGGCGGCGCCCCAGAAGTTCCCCGTGGCATCGAAGCATTGCGTGCCCGGATTTTCGAAGCGCACGCCCCACTCCGCGTTGTGCTGGATCGTGCTGCTGTGGACGTAGCTGCTGGCGATAGCGCCGTACAGATAGAGGCCGATCTTGTTGTTGACCAACTGACCATCGGTGAACTGCATGACGCTGGCGGCAGCCGGGATCGCGGCCGCGTTCTCCGCGGTGCGGCCCAACGGCGCAGGAGCCTGGCTGCTGGCGGCCGACCAGGTCCCTTGCAGCGAGATACCCTTCTCGCCGTTGCTGTCCACCACGACCTCGTTGGCGATCAGCGTGGAAGCGCCCCAGACCCGAATGCCATCCTGGCGGCTGACGCGCACGGTGGCGTGCTCCAGCGTCAGGGTGTTGGCAGTGTTGCTGTAGCCCAGGTAGAGCGCCGCGCCGCTCAACCCGCCGTAGGTGACATCCACATAACGCATCTCGTTGCCGGTGCTGCCCGTCTGGAACAGGATGCCGGACCAGTCGGCGCCGCCGGGCACGCGGGCCAGCGAGGTGAAGCCGATACGCTGGCCGGTTGCGCCGTTCGCCAGCAGGCGGCCCTGGACGTAGAGGCCGACGTTGTTGGCGAACTTAACCTGGTTGTTCGGCTGCACGGTGAGCGTGGCAGCCCCCGCGATGGTGACGTTGTTGACCACCAGGTAATTCAGGTTGTTGTACCAGGTGCGGTTGGCACCCACTGTGCCCTCGATGCAGATGCCGTTGTACGCGTTGCCCGAAGCCGTGTTGCCGCCGTAGGTGATATTCGCCGCGGCGTTCTGATAGACCGCGCAGCCGTAGGCCGAGCTAAATGCGGGATCGCCGTTGCCGTTGATGACGTTGTTCGTCACGCTGACGACCGCGCCCGCGCCGCCGATGTGCAGGCCGTTGCCGCGATTCAACAGCAGTCGGCCATTGGTCAGCGCGCCGGAGGAGTTATTGCGGAACTCGACGCCGTGGCCGCCGCTGTGCTGCACGCTCGTGTTGTCGAAGCTGAAGGTGGTGCTTTGATCCACGCCGACGATGATCGTGCCCTGGTAGCCCCAACCGCCGCCGTAGAACACGTCCACGTCATCTAACACGCTGCCGGTGCTGCTGGCATACAGGTAAATGCCGCCCCAATCCCCCGGGCCGGGGATGCGCTGCGCCGAGGTGAAGGTGGTGCGTCCGCTGGCCGCGCCCTGCACGCCGGCCGCTCGCGCCATCACGGGCGTCTGGGCGATCAGTTGCCCGCGCACGTCCAGGTACGCGTCCCGCTCCATGCGCACCAGGGCGCCAGGGCGCAGCGTCAGGGTTTGGCCGCTGGCGACCGTCAGGTAGCCGGCCAACTGGTAGGGCAGGTCCGCGTACCAGGTCGTGGCGACGTTGATCGTGCCGTAGGCGTTGATCGCTACCGCGTCAATCCCGTTGCCGCTGGCGCTGTTGCCGATATAGACCAGTTGCGATTCGGCGGCCTGGCGCACGGCCGCGCCGCCGTTGCCGGTGAAGGTGTTGCCCGTCAGACTGAAGGCCGACCCGCCGCCGACCTGCACGCCGTCCCCGCGGTTTTGGCTGAGCGTGCAGCCGGTCAGTCCGCCGCCGGAGCCGTTGTTCCAGGCGATGCCGTCGCCCGCGCTGTAGCGCACCACCGAATCGGTCAGGGTGGCGTCCGTCGGGCCGCCCCACGGCGACAGCGCCAGGGCCGTGCCGCCATTGTAGCCGGCGTACTCGATCGTCACAGAGACGAATGTGTTGGCTGTGCTGGCGTCGTCGAGGACGATGCCGGTCCAGTCGCCCACGCCCGGCGTGCCTGCGCTGCTGGTGAACCGGATCGGCTGCCCGACGTTGCCCACCGCGGACAACGTGCCGTTGACGTAGAGCTGTGTCTGCCGGTCGAACTTGACGACCGCGCCCCCCTGCACCGTCAGCGTCTTGTTGGCCGCCACCGTGACATTGCCCAGAATGCGATAGGGCAGGTTATTGTACCAGGTGGTGTGATTGTTCATCGCGCCGCCGGCCACGGCCACGCCGTCGGTGCCGTTTGAGCCGCTGAGCGCCAGCAGCCGGGAGCGCGCCAGGCTGCCGCCGATGATGTTGCCGCTGAGCACCGGCCGGGCATCGGCGTCCTGGTAGATCGCCGCGCCGCCGTTGCCGGTGAAGGTGTTGCTGCTGATCGTCGGCGCGACCCCGGCGCCCAACGCTACGCCGTGGCGGCGGTTGTTGCCGATCGTGCTGGCGCTCAGCGCGCCGCCGGAGCCGCCGTAGTACCAACCCATGCCATCGTTGCCGCTGTAACGCACGCTGCCGTTGCTGAATGTAAAGTTCGTGACCGCGCCGTCATAGCCGACCCGCACGGCCGCATAACCGTACCACGCCGCGCCGCCGTACTCCACATCCACGTAATCCAGGAGGTTGCCGCCGGCCACGTCGCCGCTGGTGCCATAGAAAATGATGCTGCTCCAGTCACCCGGCCCGGGGATGCGCTGGCTGGTGGTAAAGCGGATGCGCTGCCCGGCCGCACCATCGGCTTGTAGGGTGCCGCGCACGTGCAGCGATTGGTTCTGCCCCAGGCGGACCTGGCTGCCAGGCGCCACCGTCAGCAGGATGGTCTGGTTGACGGTGACGTCTCCTTCGGTGTAGTAAGGCAAGTTGGCGTGCCATGTCGTGTTGCTGTCAACGTTGCCGCTTTGCACTGCGATGCCGTCTATCCGGTTGCCGCTGGCGCTGTTGCCGGTGTAGACCGGCTGGCTGTTCGCCGCCTGGCGGATCGCCGCGGCGCCGTTGCCGGTGAAGATACTGTTGGTCACAGTCGGCGCGGAGCCGGCGCCGATGTGGAGGCCGTTGCCCCGGTTGCCGCTGAGCGTGCTGCCGGTCAGCGCGCCGCCGGAGCCGCCATACCAGCCGATGCCATCGCCGGCATTGAGGCGTATCGTGGAACCGCTCAGCGTTGCGTCCGTCGGGCCGGTCCAGGGCGATGACAACGCCAGGGCTGTGTCAGGGCCATACCCGGCGTACTCAATGGTCACTGAGATAAAGCTGGAGCTGCTGCTCGCATCATCCAGGCGGATGCCGTCCCAGTCGCCGACGCCCGGCGTGCCCGCGCTGCTGGTAAAGAGGATCGGCTGCGCCGCGTTGCCGTTTGCGCGTAACGCGCCATTGACTTGCAAGCCCTTCTGCCGGTCGAACTTGACGACTGCGCCGGGCTGCACCGTCAACGTCTTGTTAGCCGCCACGGTCAGGTTATCCAGCACCCGGTAGGGCAGGTTGCTATACCAGGTGGTATCGGCATTGATCGTGCCGCCGCTCACGGCCACGCCGTCTGTGCCATTGGAGCCAGAGACCGCCAGCGGTCGGGAGCGCGCCGCCAGGCTGCCGCCAATCGTGTTTCCGCTCAGCGCGGGACGGGCGTCCGCGTCCTGGTAAATCGCCGCGCCGCTGTTGCCAGTGAACACGTTATTGGTCACAGTCGGCGCAGTGCCAGCGTCCAGCGAGATGCCGTGCCCGCGGTTGTAACTCAGCGTGCTGTTGCTCAACGCGCCGCCGGAGCCGCCGTAATGCCAGTTGATGCCGGCGCCGCCGCTGTAGCGCACGCTGCCGTTGCGGAAGGTGAACTTCGTCACCGGGCCATCGTTGCCGACCTGGATGCTGGGATAGCCGTACTGGGCGTACCCGCCGTACTCGACGTCGGTGTAATCCAACAGGTTGCCGCCGGTCGCATCGCCGCTGGTCGCATAGAAGTAGATGCCGTACCAATCCCCTGGGCCGGGAATACGCTGCGCCGTGGTCAGGCGCACGTGCTGCGCCGCGGCGCCTTTGGTCTGGAGCGTGCCGCGAACATACAGCGCATGATTCACGCCGAAGCGGACTTCATTGCCGGCCGCGATGGTCAGCGTATTCCCCTGGTTGACGGTGATGTCCCCTTCGGTGTAGTAGGGCAGGTTGGCCTGCCAGGTGGTGTTGGCGCCTATTGAGCCGCTCTGCAGCAGGATGCCATCTTGCCGATTGCCGGTCGCGGTAGCCGTGCCGGTGTAGACCGGCCGCGCGACCAATTGCTGGTAGATCGCGGCGCCCGCATTGCCGGTGAAGGTGTTGTCTCGAACAGTCAACGACGCGCCCGAGAGGGTATCGTTGATGCGCAGGCCGTGGCCCCAGTTGTGCTCGAACCGATTGCCTTGCAGGGTGCTAGTCGTGGCCTGCGCATCTTTGTTCCAGGACAGGCCCGCGCCGCTGTTGTAGCGCACGATCGTATTGCTTAACTGCAAGTTGGTTGGGCCATCGTAGCTCACATCGAGCGCGGCCGTGCCGCCCCAGACGCCGCCCGCGTACTCGATCAGCGCGTGGCTGATGGTGCTGTTGGCGCTGCTGACATCATAGAAGCGGATCGTGTCCCAGTCGCCACGGCCGGGGATCGGCGCATTGGAGGTGAAGGTGATCGGCTGGGCGACCGTGCCGACCGCCATGAGCTTGCCGGAGACGTACAGGCCCGTGCCGGGCTGGAAGCGCACCTGGACGCCGGCCTGGATCGTCAGGGTCCTGTTCTGGTCAACCGAAACGGCGCAGGTGGCAACGTAGGGGCTGCCGGCCAGCGTCCACGTGGTGTTGGCGCTGATATTGCCGCAGACGTCGGTCAGGGGCGCGGCCGCGGGGCCGCGGAGGTCTGGCTCCAGGGCCGTGGGCGCACGGCCGCCGCGGCTGATGGTCGCGCTGGCCGCCAGACCGATGAAGCCGCTGTAGTCCACGTTGTCCGTCACGTTGTCGCCGGTCCCGGCGTTGCTGCCCAGGCCGCAGTTGTCGGCCGCGGCCGAGAGGTCGCGCGGCCCGCTGCCGCTGCCGCCCCAGTCGTTGCCGGTGGCAGAGAAACAAAGACTGCCGGGATTCTCGAATTGCACACCGTAGCTGCGGTTGCCGCTGAAAACGCTGCTGGTCACACTGCTGCCGCTGACGTTGCCATTGAGATAAATACCGACCTGATTGTTCTGGAACCGGCTGCCGGTGATGGTCGCCGCGCTGCCGTTGTGGACCGCCACGCCCGCGCCGCGGTTATCGGCAAAGGTGCTGCTATCAATCGTCGCGTTGCCGCCGTTGGCGACCCGCACGCCATCGCCAGAACTAAACTGCACGCGCAACCCGGTCGCGATCAGATCCGAGGTGGCGCCATGGCCCACCGCCAGGCACATGCCGTCGTAACGGCCGCAGTAGAGCAGATCCGTGTAGTCCAGCCTGTTGCCCGTGCTGGTGCTGCGGAAGAAGATGCCGCGCCAGTCACCCGCCAACTTGACCGCGCTGTTGGAGGTGAACACGACGCGCTGGCCTGCCAGTCCATTGCTGGTCAGCACGCCAGACACGTCCAGATACCCATTGGGGCCGAAGCGTATTTCCACGCCGGCGTTCAACTCCAGCCAGGCGTTGCTTTGGATGTTCAGATGGTCCTGCACCAGGTAGGGCAGACCGGCCGGCCAGGTGGCGTGGGCCGGGCTGGGCAGGTTGCCGCTGCTGCGCAGTTGGATGCCGTTGAAACGGTTACCGGTCGCGGTGTTGTTCGCATAGGTCGGCTGCGCGGGCGGAGCCGCATCGCCATCCTGGTTGAAATCCTGGTCAATCGCCGCGTCCACATTATTGCTAAACGTATTGCCCGTGACGACCACCGCGGTGCGGGCATCGAGGCTCAACCCCGCGCCGCGATTGTCCGAGATCGTGCTGTCTGTGAGCGAGCCGGTCGAGTTGCTGGTGAAGTAGACCCCCCTGCCGCTGCTGTGGCGGAAGATGCTGTGATCCACGCTCAGGTCGCTGGGGCCGCCATAGCCCACGTAGACGTTGGCGCCGCCCGACCACCAGTAGTGGCCGCCGTACTCCACCGTGACGTAGCTGAAGCTGTTGCCGGCGCTCGTGCTGTTGAGGAAGATGCCGCCCCAGTCGCCGGCCGTCGGGCTGGTCGCCGCCGAGGTGAAGACGATCGGTTGTTCCGCGGTGCCCTGGGCCAGCAGCGTGCCGTAAACGTCGAGATAGAAGCCGATGCCGGTCTTGACCGTCACGCCCGGCTGCACCGTCAAGGTGGCGCCGCTGTTGACGGTGACGTTGTTGACCAGGAAGTAAGGCAGGTCCGCATACCAGGTGGTGTTGGCGACCACCGTGCCCGCAATGGCGATGCCGTCGGTCTGGCTGTCGAGGGCGAGTTGGGCGGCGGCGGCGTAGGCCAGCCCGCTGCCCGTGGCAGTGTTGCCGCTGTAGACCGGCCGCGCCGCCGCGTTCTGGCGGATCGCCGCACCGTCGTTGGCCTGGAAGGTGTTGTGCGACACCGTCGGCGTCGTGTCCTGCGCCTGGCCCGAACCCGCCGCACCGCCAAGCTCCAGCCCATCCCCGCGGTTGTCACGAATCAGGTTGTGGTCAAGCGTGCCGGTGGAACCGGCCCCCCACCAGACGCCATCCCCGCTGGAGTACTGGATCGTGCTGTGGCTGATCGTGGCGGTCGTCGGCCCGTCCGGCCCCACGCTGATCGCACCCTGCCCCCACCACAACGTCCCGGCATACTCCACCGTGGCGTAGCTGAGCGTGCTGCCCACGCTGGCGTCGTGCAGGAAGATGCCGCCCCAATCCCCCGGACTCGGCGTCGCCGCATTCGACGTGAACGTGATCGGCGTACCCGCCGTGCCCACGGCCGTGAGCGTGCCGTTCACGTCCAGGTAGTAGCCGCCATTGAAGCGCACCAGCACCCCCGGCTGGATCGTCAGGGTCGTCGCGCCGTTCACGCCCACGTTGCCCAGGTCCACAATGTAGGGTAACCCCATGGCATACCAGGTGGTGTCTGCTGTCACGTTGCCGTGGATCTGGATGCCGTTGACCAGGTTGCCCGTCGCACTGTTGCTGCCCGCCCAGGTCGGCCGGGCGCCGGCCTCCTGGTGCACCGCCGCCCCGTCGTTGTTGGTCGAGGTTAGGTTGGTGATCGTCGGATTGCTCGGCGCAGCCGGGTTGCTGCCGGCCAGGATCTCCAGCCCATCCCCGCGGTTGGCGCTCACCGTGACGTCGCTCAGCGCCCCGCCGGAGCCGTTGTGCCAGCGGATGCCATCCTCGCCGCCGTAGCGCACCCGAGTGTGGCTGATCGTCACCGCCGTCGGCCCATCCTGGCCCACCATCACCGCCGCGCCGTTCCAGAGCGAACCAGCGTAGTCCACGTCTACGTAATCCAGCACGCTGTTCACGCTGGTGTTATAGAAGAAGATACCGGCCCAGTCGCCAGCCGTTGGGCTGGTCGCCGCCGAGGTGAAGGCGATGTGTTGCCCAGAGGTTCCCTGGGCCAGCAGCGTGCCGTAGACGTTGAAGCTGTAGCCCAAGCCCGCCTTGATGGTTACACCGGGGTTCAGAGTCAAGGTGTTGCCGGCGTTAACGGTGACGTTGTTGACCATGAAGTAGGGGAGGTTGGCGTACCAGGTGGTGTTGGCGACGATCGCGCCTTCGACGGCGATGCCGTCGGTCTGGCTATCGAGGGCCAGCACGCTGGCGTCGGCGTAGGCCAGGCCGCTGCCGGCGGCGGTGTTGCCGGTGTAGACGGGACGGGCTGCGGCGTTCTGGTAGATGGCCGCACCGTCGTTGGCCTGGAAGGTGTTGTTGGAGACGGTCGGCGTGGTGTCCTGCGGCTGGCCGCCACCCCACACGAAACCGAGCTTGAGGCCGTTGGCGCGGTTGTAGCGGAGGGTGTTGTGGTCAATCGTGCCGGTGGAGCCGGCGCCCCACCAGATGCCGTCGCCACTGGAGTACTGGATCGTGCTGTGGCTGATCGTGGCGTCGGTCGGGCCGTCGGTGCCGACGTTGATGGCGCCCTGGCCCCACCAGAGGGTGCCAGCGTACTCGACGGTGGCGTAGCTGAGCGTGCTGGCGGCGCTGGCGTCGTGCAGGAAGAGGCCGCCCCAGTCACCCGGGCTGGGGGTGGCGGCGTTGGAGGTGAAGAGGATCGGCGCCAGCGCCGTGCCGACGGCTGAAAGCGTGCCGTTGACATCGAGGTAGTAACCGCCGTTGAAGCGCACGATCACGCCGGGCTGGATCGTCAGGGTGGTGGCGCCGTTCACGGCCACGTTGCCGCCCTCGACGATGTAGGGCAGGCCCATGGCGTACCAGGTGGTGGCGGCCGTGACGTTGCCGTGGATCTGGATGCCGTTGACCAGGTTGCCCGTCGCACTGTTGCTGCCCGCCCAGGTCGGCCGGGCGCCGGCCTCCTGGTGCACCGCCGCCCCGTCGTTGTTGACCGAGGTCAGGTTGGTGATCGTCGGATTGCTCGGCGCAGCCGGGTTGCTGCCGGCCAGGATCTCCAGCCCATCCCCGCGGTTGGCGCTCACCGTGACGTCGCTCAGCGCCCCGCCGGAACTGTTGTGCCAGCGGATGCCGTCCTCGCCGCCGTAGCGCACCCGAGTGTGGCTGATCGTCACCGCCGTCGGCCCATCCTGGCCCACCATCACCGCCGCGCCGTTCCAGAGCGAACCAGCGTAGTCCACGTCTACGTAATCCAGCACGCTGCCGATGCTGGTGTCGTAGAAGAAGATGCCCGCCCAGTCGCCCGGCGCCAGCGAGCGCGCATTGGAAGTGAAGTTGATGCGCTCGGTCTCGGCCACCGCGCCTTGGGCCAACAACGTCCCGTAGACGTGCAACCCGCGTCCGCTGTTGAAACGCACCGAAGCGCCCGGTTCGATCGTCAGGGTCACATTCTGCGCCACGGTGACGTCGCAGGCGACGATCCAGGGGTTGCCATTGGCGCGCCAGGTAGTATTGGCGCTGATAGTAACGCCCCAGGTATTGGGGCACACATCGGTGGCGGCTGCGGGCTGCGGCCAGGCCAGTGCAGCCAGGATCAGCAGCAAACCCAGAGCCAGTCCCAATGCAGGGCGGGATATGGCGCGGGCCGGGGAGTGCGGGTGCTTCGAGAGGTGCATACTACCCATGACGTTACCCTCCTAGCTTTGATAGTGCTAAATGCCAGCGATGATGGTCTCGTGCAAGGCCAACACAATAATAATACATATAAATCGCGACATGGAAAAGCAACCTCACTATATCACGATGCGCCGCGTCTGTCAATACAGATTTTTCAATAGAGGGGTGTTTCAATTCTGGGGCAGGCTGTCATTGCGAGCGGAGTCCGGCACGGTTTTCGCCGGACGGAGCGAAGCAATCCCCTCCATGCAGGAGATTGCTTCGTCGCACACGACGCTCCTCGCAATGACTGCCCCCAACGTGAAACACCCCCCGCCTCACAAATCTGCATTGACACCCGTGCCCCAAAAGAGTACAATGAACGGACGCTGGCCGCTGTGCCGGGTCAGCGCCCGTGTCTGTGTGCCCGCGACGATGATGCACAGGAGGAGGACATGAACACTCGTATCGCTTCGGTGGGGATCGCGCTCTCGCTCACAATGGGCCTGGCGCTGATTCTGGCGGCTGGCGTGACCGGCGCGGCGGCCCGTGAGGATGCCCAGACGCCGGCCGCCACTGTGCGCTATGTGGCGCCCGGCGGCGCGTGCGGCGGCGCGAGTCCGTGTTATGCCACCATCCAGGCAGCAGTGGATGCCGCCGCGGCCGGGGATGAAGTCCGCGTGGCGAGCGGAGTCTACAGCGGGGTCAGCGTCCGCAAGGGCATTACACAGGTCGTCTTTCTCGATAAACCATTGGCTCTGAGCGGGGGCTACACCCGAACCAACTGGAACACGGCCAACCCGCCCGTCAATCCGACGGTGGTGGATGCCCGAGACCAGGGGCGGGGATTGGTGATTTCTGGCACCCACCCGGCGCCCGTTATTCAGGGGCTTCGCATCACCGGCGGCAACGCGGGAGAAGCGTACTTCGGCGGCGGCGTCTATGCTGTCGCGGCGACCCTGGTCTTCAGCAGCAACTGGGTGTATAGCAACACGGCGGGTGTCGGCGCCGGGCTGCATTTGGAGGGATGCCCCGACGTGGCGCTGACAGAGAACCGATTCTATCAGAACGCCGCGACCGAGGAAGGGGGCGGCGTCTCATTGGGGGGCAGCGACCGCGCGACGCTGCGCCGCAACCAGGTCTACAGCAATACATCGGCCGGCAACGGCGGCGGCGGGTCGGTGATAGCGAGCGCAGACGTGCTCTTGACCGAGAACGCCTGGCGCCAAAACCGCGCCGGCGGCGATGGCGGTGGGCTGGTGATCTTGGCCGGCCTGGGGGTCACGCTGACGAAGGATCAGGTTTACGCCAATCGTGCGGATGGCAATGGAGGCGGCATCGCGACAGGTGGAGGGATGTCCGTGCTGACGCATAATGACATCTATTCCAATACGGCTGCGGGCGAAGGCGGGGGGGTCATCCTGGTGGGGGATTTCGGCTCCGAGCTGACGGGCAACCAGGTGCATGACAATACCGCGACCGAGGGTTGCGGCGGCGGCCTGCGTCTGATGGCGACTTTCAGCCCCCGCCTGGATAGCAATCGGGTTTACGCCAACAGCGCGCAGGACGGCGGCGGCATCTGCCTTGATTTCAATGATAGCCTGCGCCTGACCAACAGCGAGGTGTTCGCCAACCGCGCCGCCGGTAATGGCGGCGGCGCGTACATCTCCGACATCGGGCCGACCGTGACCGGCAATCACTTCTACAGCAATACGGCCGGGGGGTCAGGCGGTGGGCTGTATCTCTTCTGGATCGCAGAGGGCGCCACCTTATCGGCTAATCAGGTCGCCAGCAATACGGCGCTGGCTGAAGGCGGCGGCATCTACGCGCTCTCCAGCGATCACCTCAGCATGAGGGCGAATCGGGTATGGAGCAATGTGGCGGGCGGCGCGGGCGGCGCCGGCCTCTTTCTGCAGAACAGCCACCAGGGGGCGCTGGTCAACAACGCGGTGCTCGACAATCACAACAGCCAGTCCGCAGCCGGCGCCGGCCTTTACCTGGACTACACGGGCGATCTGCGGTTGATGCACACCACGATCGCGCGCAATAGCGGGCCTGGCAGCAGCGCGATTTTCATCACCAACAGCATCGGCAATAGCGACCCGCCTGCCAGCAGCGTGCTGATGACAAACACGATCCTGGTCAGCCATAGCGTCGGGATCAACGTCGCAACGGGCAACCATCTCGAGTTGAACGGCATCCTCTGGCACGCCACCCCTGTCACCGTGACGCGCGGTGCGACTGCGACCGTGACCGCGGCGCGCCAGTGGATCGGGTCCCCGGCTTTCGATGGGGACGGCTATCACCTGACCGGCGCCTCGGCCGCGATTGATCGGGGAGTCAATGCCGGCGTCGCCGATGACATTGACGGGGAGCCGCGTCCGCGGGGCGCGGGCTATGACCTGGGCGCTGACGAGTGGGTGCAACGTCGGCTCTACCTCCCCCTCATCCGACGCTGAGGCGGCGCGCCCTGGAGTCTGAGCGCCGGCGCGTTACTTCGCCGGCGACAAAATCTCCCCGATCGCCTGGATGCACGCCAGCAGGTTGCGCACCGACAGGCCGCGGCCGTGGGTGACGGTCAGGGTGTTGCTCACCACCGGATCGCCCGTCGGGTCGCGCGATGAGATGACGATCACCGGGATGTCGCGGATCACCGGGTCGCGGCCTTTTTCCTCCAACACCTGGAAGCCATCCATGCCGGCCATCACCAGGTCGAGCAGCATCACATCGGGGCGGCGGGTGCGCAGCATATCGAGCGCGCGCTGGCCGTTAGTCACCTGCAAGAGGCGATAGCCGTGCGCATCGGCCTCCAACATGCGTGCAAACAGGTGCAGCTCATCCGGCTCGTCATCCACGATTAAGACGGTCTTGACGCCCTGGGGCAGCCGCGCCAGCGCGTCCTTGAGGGTTTCGGCCGTCACCGGTTTGACCAGGTATTGCACCACCCCCAGCCGACGCGCCGCATCATCTTCGCCGGGGATCCAGCAGGTGACGGCCGGTGTATCGAAGGGCAGGTCGGTGAGCGCACTGACCGGGATCGCCTCCAGCGGCGAGGCATTGACGACCAACGCCTGCGCGGGGGAACGGCCCAATTCCTCGATGGCCGCGGGCACGGTGCGGGCGACCGCGATCTCCATGCCGGGCAGATAGCGCGCCAGCAAGCGCTGGAGAGTGCGCTCCTTTTCCAGCACTACCAGCCGCGGCGGCGCGACGGGGGGCGCGGCGCGCGTGAGGCGCAGCCGCGTCCGGTAGCCGCGTTCGTCATCCGGGGTGAGGGACCGCCGCACGCCGGTGGCCGGCTCGACAGCGAGCGCCGGCGGCAGCGGCAGGCTGAAGCCGATGGTCGTCCCGGCGCCAGGTTGGCTCTCGATCCACATCTGCCCGCCGTGCATCTCGACAAACTGCTTGCTGATCGTCAGGCCCAGGCCGCTGCCGCCATAGCGGCGCCGGATCGAGGCGTCGAGCTGCTGGAACGGCTCGAAGAGACGCTGCTGATCTTGCGCGGGGATGCCCGGCCCGGTGTCGGCCACGGCGATGGTGATGAGGTTGTCGGCCCGGCGGCAGGCCACCAGCACCCCTCCCCGTTCGGTGAAGCGCCCGGCGTTGCTCAGCAGGTTGATGATCACCTGGCGCACGCGCGTGCCGTCGCAGAAAACCTGCGGCAGGTCGGATGGCGTCTCGGTGCGCAGGTACAGCCCTTTGGAATCGAAGAGCGGCTTGACCGTCGTGACCGCGGCCTCGATCACCTCGGGCAGGGCAATCCATTCGCGGCTCAGCGCCATTTGCCCAGCCTCCACCTGGCTGAGGTCGAGGACATCGTTCACCAGGTTGGCGAGGTGCTGGCTGTTGCGGCGCACCGCGGCGATATCGGTTTGGAGGGCAGGGGGCAGCCGGGCGCCGTAGACCTGGGGCGAGCGGGCGATGATCTCGGTGAAGCCGATGATCATGTTGAGGGGCGTGCGCAGTTCGTGTGAGACGTTAGCGACGAACTCCGCTTTCGCCTGGCTGGCCTCCTCGGCCACCCGCTGGAGCGCCTTCAGCCGGTCGGAAAGCCGCGCCAGCTCGCGGTTGGCCTTCAGCAGGTCCTCTTCGGTTTGCTTCAGCAGCAACCGCTGCTCTTGCGCTTCGGCCAGGTGTTTTTGCGCCTCGCGGAAGCCCGTCAGCGACCATTCTGAGACGGTCAGCAGCGGGTTAGTGATAGCCCAGCCCAGCAGTCCGGTGAAAAGCCCCACCAGCGGCAATACCCATCGGAATTCCAGCGGGAGCGGCTGGACGAAAGCGTCGCCGGCGGCCCACCACGCCACCGCGATGACGGACGCCTCAGCGGCCAGCCCGCCGGCCGGGCCGAGCGTGACCGCCGTGATGAGCGGCAGCAGCGCATAGAGCACCGCGATCTCGGGCTGCTCCAGCCAACGCGTCACCAGGATAAGGGCCGCGGCCAGTGTGATTTGCCAGGTGATTTGTGCGATCAGATAGTGGTCGGGCAGCCAGCGCAACGCGGCCGCCCCGGCCACGATCAGCAGGCCCGCCAGGGTCAGCAGGCGGATCATCACATCGGCGGTCGCGTTGCCGGCCAGCACGACGGCGCAGAGCAGGTAGAAGGCGGACGCGATGAACATCACGCTCTGCGCGGTGGAGCGCACCAACTCGTCCACCGTGGTGGAGCCCGGTCGGGCGCGCGGCGCCAACCGAATGATATGCCACATGTGGCCCTCCGAGTGCGGAGCCGGGTTGATTCTATCCCGATGCAGGGGGCGTTGCGAGAACGATAGAGCTGACTCCGCTATCTTTGTAGCAGAGTCCGCTCGATTTCCTCGATCAGGAACGGTAGATTAGGCCGAGAGAAGCTGATCCCAGGCGCAGGAACACGATGATGCTTAATGTCGGGCTGAATGTGTTTGTGGTGCGGATAAGTACTGGCGAGATCGGGCATATGCGGGTGTTCGAAAGGGTCGTACCAGGTGATCTTCTCGCCAGCAAGATAGATCTCGTAACTGTAGTTGCGAATCGCTCTGGTCTCGAGATCCAGGATCTCCCAGATGTCTAGCGATATGTCATCCGCGAACGTGAGTTGCCCCTCAAGTTGGGCCAGTGTCGCGCCAATAGTCGCCAGAACGAGCGTAGATCGTTGGATACTGGGATATCGCTCTTGTAGCGAATAGATCAATGCCCCATAGGCGAGCAAATCAGGTAACGGCACTCACATTGCTCCTGCCGCGACGACTTGTGGTGGTAGATGCAACGCCTCCAGATCTTTTGAGCGACGTAAATTTTGCAGGTAAAGGTACATCAGCTCGCGATAACGGGCTTCGCGTTCCATTTTAGCTTCATAATAACCGACCCACTTAATGAAATCGCGGCTTTGTTCCAGTTCACCTGCCCTGTACAAGCGATAGAAATCATCCGACAGCAAATTGTATCGTTTTTCCAGGCGCGTTAGTTCCACATTCAGCCCGTGAATGTCTTGGATCGCGTCATTCAGTGTGAGCATATCAATTCTCCCACATCATCCAAATGTTTGCTGATAAGTGGATTATAACGCACTGCCAGTTCAGCGTCAAAAACGGTTTTTGCGAGGCGGATTCCTTCGATTAAGGGCGCTGCATTAGCAAAAAGCGCCCCTGCTCCCCTTTGAGCGAGGAGAGCAGGGGCTGGCGGAATCGAGCGAGGCTACCTCGTGCTGCGAGGAATCACCTGATTCGAGGCCGGCGTTTACTTCTTCTTGTACTTCGCGTCGTAGGCGGTCTGGTAGATGCCCAGGTATTTATCCAGGCCGGAGTCCTTCAACGTCTTGATGTAGGCGTCCCAGTCCTTATCCACGTTCGCCTTGCCGGTGACGAAGTTGGCGAACCACTCGTCCACGGCATTGAGCACCGTGGTGTGCAATTCGCCGAACAGCTTGGACTGCTCCTTCGTGAAGACCAGCGGCGGCACGGCCTTATCCTTGGTTCCGTAAGGCTCCATCAGGTTCTTCGTCCACTCATACAGCCAGCGTTCGAGCGGGTCCTTCTCGTTGTAGGTCTGCGACAGGCGATACTCGTTGGTGCGGAAGGTCGGCGCGGCCTGGTTCCAGTGGCGGTTATGCTCTTCACCGGACCACACCTTCAGCACGGTGTAGGCCGCCTTGCCGCCGGATATTGAGACGTCGCCTTCCTTGGCCCGCACCCAGTCCTCGCCTTCGGGACCGAAGACCGAGATGGTGGTGGCGTCGAAGCCGTAGAACAGGTCGCACATGCGGAAGATGGCCTCGGGATTCTTGGCCTTCTTGGTGATGACGCAGTTGCCCTGGCCGCCGGTCGGCTGGTAGATCGTCAACGGGGTCTGGCGCATGCCGCTGGGCCCCTTGAGCGGCGGGATCGGCTGGTATTCCTTCCAACGACCGCTGGGGCCGCCGTTCTGTGTGAAGACGCCATACCAGCCGGCGCCCGTCGCGCCCAGGATGGGGACGCCGGGGTTTTCGCCCAACTGGCGCAGTTGGTTGTTGTCGTTGGTGAACGCCTGCGGGTCAATCAAGCCTTCAGCGTAGAGCTTGGCGTAGTACTTCAAGCCCTCTTTCCAGCCGGGTTCCGTGTATGCGGCCTTGACCACGCCGTTGTCCAGGATCAAGTGGCGGGTGCCGTTGGGGGTGACGCGGTCGTTGTAGACGAACGCATTCATGAGATAGCTGTCGAGCTGCGCGCGCCAGCCGCCGTTGACTTCTTTGGTGCCCGAAAGCGGGATCTCGTCCGCTTTGCCGTTGCCGTTCGGATCCTTCTCCTTGAAGGCCTTCAGCATCTGATAGAATTCGTCGGTCGTTTCCGGCACTTTCAGGCCGAGCTTGTCCAGCCACGGCTTGTAGACCCACATCTTCTGCGACAGGCTGCAATGGTAGCAGTCGTTGTAATGCGGCATGCCGTAGATCTTGCCGTCGAGCAGCGTGATCAGGTCTTTCACAGCCGGGTTGGTCTGGAACATCTTCTTGGTTTCGACGCCGTACTTCTCGATGTAATCGTTGAGCGGCAAGACCTGCTTCTGCTCGGCCAAGACCTGCATCTGATCCAGGCGGATGCCGCAGCCGATGATGACTTCGGGCAGGTCGTCGCTGGCGAGCATCAGGTTCAGCTTGGCCTGCGCCTCGGCCATCGGCGGGATCTCGAATTCCAGCTTGATGTTGGTCTTCGCCTCGAGCCACTTGGTGAACTCGTTGTTGACGTAGTCCTTGATCATGCTGGTGGGGCACATGAAGACCTTCACCGTGATCTTGTCTTTCACGATGGGGAATTCATTGGCCGGGGCCACGGCTACGGCGCCGGCAGGCGCTTTCGCGGCCGCCGGCGCGGCGGTCGGCGCCGGGGCCTTGGTCGGTTCAGCTTTCGGCGCTTCGGCCTTGGGGGCCTCGGCCTTCGGCGCCGGCGCGGCGGCCTGTGGCGCACAAGCGGTGATGAACAGCGCCACCACAGCCAGCACGCTCAGGACGGTGAAAATGCGGTGCTTCGACATGTGATCTTCTCCTTCTGGATTGAATGGATTGGGAATTGGTAACTTGGTAGATCGGGAAACAAGGAAACCAGGAAACAAGTAGACAAGTTTTCTGTGCCTCAACGCCAGCGTATATCTGTCGTGGGCGCTGCGCCTCCTTTCACCATCCTTCGCTATTCGCTGCTTCGCTCATTCGCTTATTCGCCGATTTGCTGATTTGCCGATTTGCCGATTCCCTACCCCTTGACCGCGCCCAGCATGATGCCTTTGACGAAATACTTCTGCACGAACGGGTAGATCATCAGGACGGGGACGGAAGCGACCACGATCAGCGCGTACTTCAACAGCTCGCGCATCGCCTCGCGGGCGGCCATGCTCTGCAAGTCTTCCATCATGTTCATGTCCACCTGACTGGAGATCAAGATGTCGCGCAGGATGATCTGCAACGGGAAGAGGTCTTTGTTGGTCAGGTAGAGCAGCGCGGCGAAGAACTGATTCCAATGACCGATGGCGTAGAACAGCGCCAACACCGCGATCAGCGGCGTGGAGAGCGGCAGCAGTACGCGCAGGAAGTACTGGAAGTCGCTGCAGCCGTCGAGTTGCGACGCTTCCAGCAGTTCGTGTGGGATGGAGGTGCGGAAGAAGGTGATCGAAATCAGCAGATTCCAGACCGAAAGCGCCTGGGGGATGATCAGCGCCCAGCGGGTATTGCGCAGTCCCAAATCTTTCACCAGCAGATAGGTGGGGATCAGCCCGCCGCTGAAGAACATGGTGAAGATGAAGAGGCTCAGGATGACGTTCTTGCCCCACAGGTCGCGGCGCGAGAGCGGGTAGGCTGCGATCAGGGTCATCGTCAGGTTGACGACCGTGCCCACCACCGCGTAGAAGAGCGAGTTGCCGTAGCCGATCCAGATGCGCTCGTAGCGGAAGATCTTTTCGTAGGCCACGAGCGAAAAATCCACTGGCCAGAGCACCACTTTGCCGGCGATCACGGCCGCCCCATCGCTGAAGGACGCGCTGACCACGTAGATCAGCGGGTAGAGGATGACCACCAGGAATATCGCCAGGATCGAATAGTTGGCGACGTTGAAGGCGCGATCCACACCCGTTTCACGGATGCGGTTTTGGGGATTGAAAAGCGTCTTGACTTGCGTGGTCATTCCCTCACCCTTGCTTCAGAACAGACTCGTTTGAGACAGCCGCTTGGAGGCCCAATTGGCGGTCACCAACAGGATCAGGCCGATCAGCGAATTGAACAGGCCGATGGCCGACGCATAGGAGAAGTTGGCGACGCCGCCGGCCAGACCGATCTTGTAGACGTAGGTGCTGATCACTTCGGAGGCGGCGAGATTGAGCGGGTTCTGCATCAGGAAGGCTTTCTCGAAGCCAACGTTGAGCAGTTGTCCCATGTTGAGGATCAGCAGTGTGACCATGACTGGCAGGATGCTGGGGATATCAATGTGCCACATGCGCTGCAAGCGGTTGGCGCCGTCTACCACGGCCGCTTCATGCAGGGCCGGATCCACGGTGCTCAACGCGGCCAGATAGATGATCGTCGCAAAACCGGTGTTCTGCCAGATGCCCGACCAGACGTAGATCGAGGGGAACATGTCGGCGTTGCCCATGAAGTGGATTGGCGCAATGCCGGCCGCGCTCATAATCAGGTTGACCGGCCCGCGGCGCAGGTCGAGGAATTGCAGGATCAGGCCGACCATCACCACCGTGGAGATGAAGTGCGGCGCATAGCTCACCATCTGAACCGTGCGCTTGAAAAGCCCGGTGCGCAACTGGTTCAGACTCAGCGCCAACAGGATCGGGATGGGGTAGCCGACCAGGAGCGAGTAGGCCGACAGCCCCAGCGTGTTCTTCATCAGCCGCAGGAACATGGGGGACTCGAAGAAACGTGTGAAATTTGCCAGGCCGATCCACTCGCTTGCCAGAATCCCCTTGCCCGGTAGAAAGTCCCGGAACGCGATCTGCGCGCCGTACATCGGATAATACGCGAAGATCAACAGCCAGACGAGGGGCAACGCCAGCAGCAGGTATAACTGCCAGCCGTGCCGGATTTGCTTCCAGGCCGACGCCGCCCGACCGCTGAGCCCGGCCCGCACTTGGGTTTGAGGTCTCGCTAAGCTCGTAGTCGCTGTCGCCATCTCGTCCTCTGTCGCTGTCCTATTTGGGTAGATTCGTTCAATCCCAACGATTCGCTGTCATCTTTCGCGGTGTCATGCGCGCAACCGCCGACCGATCTCCCGAAGCGTCGCCACGTCCTCGGCATGGATCGAGCCGTCGGGCAGCGGGCCGGTGTTCAGCAGCAGATTGCAGTTCTGGCCGGCCGCGGCGTCCAGCATGGCGAGGACCTCGTCGGGCGTATGATGGTGCGCGTCGTCGTCGCGGCGATAGCCCCACGCGCCGGGCTGGAGCATGTCGCAAATCTCGTTGTGCCTGGTCTTGTTGCTGTCCCACGCCCGCTGCGCCGCCTCGGCCGCCGCCTGGCCGATCATCTCCCGGCAGCGTTGCGCCAGCGAGTAGCCGTGGCGCTCCGGCGCGGCGAAATCTTCGGTCCCCGTTGCGCCCTGCTTGAAGCAGATCAACGCCTGCGGCTGGAGTTGCCGAATCATAGCATAAGTTTCGTGAATCGGGAAGATGTCGGGCCGGGCCATCCGGAAATAAGACCGGGGGTAGAAGTAGGGGTGACGCCAATCCAGCGCGTACGAATAGTACAGGAAGCAGCCCAGCCCCTTCTTCGCGCATTGCCCGGCCAATTCGCCGACCAGATCGCGGCGGACGGGGGAGCGGACGCTGTGGTAGTCGGACGCCTGTGTGTCGAAGAGGCAAAAGCTGTCGTGGTGGCGGGTGGTGATGGTGATGTATTTCATCTCGGCTTCGAGCGCCAAGTCGCTGATGAAGTCCGCATCGAAGCGGTCGGGATGAAACTGGTCGAACAACCGCTCGTACTCGGCGACCGGGATCGCCTCGTGGTACATGGCCCACTCTCCGCGGCCGAGGATGCTGTAGAGGCCGTAATGGATGAAGAGGCCGAAGCGGGCATCGGCAAACCACGCGCGGGCCGCCGCGCGCGGGTCGCGGCCGTATAATTCGCGGTAAGCGGCGAGGTAGCTCGGCACGGCCGTGGGTTGTGCGGGCATGATCTTCTCGCGATAGCCGGGTTGGATCGTGACGACAGGTGATACCATATCATAGCAGAAGGTCGCGGCCCTGTGGGCCTTTTTTGGCCCGGTTTTGGCCGAAAAGTGGCCGCGCTCGCGCGCTTGGCATCCCGCGCAAGGCGGGCTATAATGGCGGGGTGAAATACGGGAGGGTAATTGGAACCCCTGACCTTCGACCAGTTCGTCGGCCACCTGCGCAGCGCGCTGCACCACCTGTACGACCCCGATCAACTGCGGCGTAGCCCGCTGGCGCCCCGGTTCGGCGTCGGTGGGTTCGACGCGGCCGCCGCGCTGCAACGCATCCTGACCGAGGCGATCGAGGCGTTGCAGCCCAGCCCGACGGAGCCGCCGCAGTCACGCGCCTGGCGCATCTATGACGCGTTGGCCTACCGCTATGTGCGCGGGTTCGACCGCGACGTGGTGGCCGATCAGTTGGGCATCAGCGGCCGGCAGTTCCGCCGCGAGCAGCGCGCCGCGTTGGAGGCGCTTGGCGAGCGCCTCTGGAAGCAATTCGGTCTCGTCTCGCCCGCAGCGCCGCCCGGAGTGGAGAACTCCCCAACAAGTTGGGGACTCCGAAATGCCGAACTTGTCCGGAGGGATCCGCGGCCTGAGGCGCCGGCGTGGCTGCGCGATCTGCCGCCGGAGAAGCCCGCCGAGCTGGGCCAGCTTCTCCCCGCGACTCTGGAGCTGGCGCGGCCGTTGGCGCGGCAATGGGGCGTGGAGCTGAAAGGCAGCCTGGCCGACGAGGCGCGTGGGATGGCTGCGCCGCAAGTCGCCCTCCGCCACGCGCTGCTCAACCTTCTGGGGATCGCCATCCCGCGCAGCCGCGGCGGCGCGGTCATGGTGACGGTCACGCTGGCCGGCCCGATGATGCAGTTGGTTGTCGCGTCCGGGGGCGCGACCGCCGAGGCCGCGGCGCTGACCGAGCGCGAGCTGCGCAGCCTGGAAGTGGCGCGGCGCCTGGCCGAGGTGGCCGGAGGCGATTTGACATTGGGCGCCGATCCCGGCGATGGGTCGTTCGTCGCCTGTCTGAACCTGCCCGCGCTGGAGCGCATCTCTGTGCTGGCCGTGGATGATAACGCCGATATCCTGCAACTGTTCGAGCGGTACGCCGCCGGCTCGCGCTATTCCCTCATCGGCACGCGCGAGCCGGGGCAGTGCCTGCGACTGGCGCAAGAGCTTGACCCGGACATCATCGTCCTGGATGTGATGATGCCGGAGATTGACGGTTGGGACCTGCTGGCGCAACTGCGCGGTGATCCCGCCACCACCGGCGCCTCAATCATCATCTGCACGGTGCTGCCACAGGAGGCGTTGGCGCTGGCCCTGGGCGCCGACGCCTTCCTGCAGAAGCCGATCAGCCAGGCGGATTTCCTGGCCGCGCTCGACCGGCTGACGCAGGCTCAGGACGATCAGCGCTTCGCGTGAGCTGAGCAGCGGTCTGTGCTGCGCAGTCGAAGGACGCTCCCACCACCCCACGAGGAAACGATGCCAATACTGGACCAACTCTTGGAAATGGTAGACGCGCACGCCGAAGAGGTCGTCGGGCTGCTGGTTGACCTGATCCGCTTCGAGACGGTCAACACCGGCGTCATGCCGACCGGGAACGAGTTGCCCCTGTGTCGCTACGTGCAGGAGCGGCTGACGGGGGAGAGGATCGCCGCCGACATCCTCTGCTCGGCGGCGGACCGCGGCAACTTGGTGGCGCGACTGCCAGGTCAGGGCGGCGGCCCGCGCCTCCTGCTGATGGGACACACCGACGTGGTGCCGGTGGAAAACGCCGGGGAGTGGCGCTATCCGCCCTTTGCTGGCACGGTGGCTGGCGGCCGCGTGTGGGGTCGCGGCGCGGCCGACATGAAGGACATGGTCGCGGCTGAAATCATGGCGTTGATCTTCCTGCGCCGCGCGGGCGTGGCCTTGCGGGGCGACCTGATTCTGACGGCCGCGGCCGATGAGGAGACGGGCGGCGTCTACGGCTTCGGCTGGCTGGCCGAGCACGCGCCAGAGGCGATCCGGGCCGAATACGCCATCAACGAGAGCGGCGGCGGGCCGCTCCCTTTGCCGGGCGGGCTGGCTTACACGATCCAGGTCGGCGAGAAGGGGCGGCTGGAGGCGCGCATCACCCTGCGCGGCCGGCCGGCGCACGCGGCCTCGGCGTGGCTTGGCGACAACGTGTCGTTCAAGCTCGGTGAGCTGCTGCGGCGTCTGCAAGCCTGGCAGCCGGAGCTGGATGTCTCCGCCGAGCTTTTCGCCCATCTGCCCGCGCTCCTGGGTTGGGCCGTGCCGATCACGCCCGCCAACGTGGACGCGCTGGCCGACGAGTTGGGGCAGGCGAGTCGGCAGCTCGGCTCGGCCGTGCGCGGCATGTCGCGGATGACCCTGGTGCCCACCATGATCTCGGCCGGGGTCAAGTCGAACAGCGTGCCCGCGACCTGCACGCTTGTCTGCGACGTGCGCACCCTGCCGCACCAGGACGAAGCCTATGTGCGGCGGCAGATCGCGCAACTGCTGGCCGGCATCGAGGGCGCCAGCTACGAGTTGGTCTGGACCGCGGTCTCCAACGCTTCGCCCTACGACACCGCGCTGGCGGCTTCGTTGCGCCGGGCCACCGCGGCCGCGGCCGGTCGGGATGATCTGAAGTGGCTACCGGGCCTCACCATCGGCTTCACCGACTCGCGGCTCGTGCGACCCCTGGGCAACATCACCTACGGCTTCAGCCCCGGCCACCCTGGGGCCGACCTGAATCACCCGGCCGGCGTGCACGGGACCGACGAATCGTGCGAGATTGCGACCCTGCTCTTCCGCACGAAGATGTTGATGGCGTTGGCGGTGGATCTGCTCGGCATGGCGTCATAGGATTTCTCAGCCCTTTCACAGTATGCTCTGTGGATTCTCACAGGATCAACCCATACGATTTCATCTGAAAAAGAAAAAAGAATGCTCTTCTGAAGTCCTTGAGGGTCAGGAGACCCGATCTGCATGAAGACCCTTGTTACGATATTCCTGCTTGTAGCTCTGCTCCCCACGCTGATGAGTTGTGCTGGGGGAACGGCCGGCTCCCCAGCAAGCATGCCCAGCACCCCGGTGAGCGCGGCCGTTGCGCAGCCGACCCGCGTGCCCGCGACGGCGACCAGCGCCCCCACCCGCGCGGCCACCCGCGTGCCCGCGACGCCGGTGAGCTCGCCGACGCCACTCACGGCCAAATCTGACAGCGATGACCTGAAGGCCAGCGTCATCACGGCAAACATCCGCCTGGCCGACGACCGGATCACCGTCGCGGGCAGCGGCGCGACGATCAACGGCAAGGTCGTCACCATCACAAAAGCCGGTACGTACAACGTCAGCGGCAAGCTAAGTAACGGCCAAATCATCGTTGACACCAAAGATGCCGAGAAGGTCGTGCTGGCGTTGAGCGGCGCCGACATCACCAACGCCACGGGCGCGCCGATCTATATGGCGAACGCCGAGAAGGTCGTGATCACCCTGGCGGCCGGCACGCAGAACAGCGTGACCGACGGCGCCAAGTACGTCTTCCCCGACACCGGGACCGACGAACCCAACGCCGCCATCTTTAGCCACGATGACCTGATCATCAACGGCGCCGGCGCACTGACTGTGCGGGCCAACTTCAACAACGGCATCGTCAGCAAGGATGACCTCAAAATCACCAGCGGGACGATCACCGTGCAGGCCGCCAACGATGGCATCAAGGGCCGTGATTCGCTGACGATCAAGGACGGTGTGATCCTCGTCAACGCCGGGGCCGACGGCTTACAGGCCAACAATGCCGAGGATGCCGAGCAGGGCTACATTGTCATCGAAGGCGGCACGCTGAACATCACGGCCGGCAAGGACGCCGTGCAAGCGGAAACTAACCTGACGATCAGCGGCGGACAGCTCGCCCTGACCAGCGGCGGTGGGAGCAAGGTGCGCAAGGGCGCCGAGAGCGCCAAGGGGCTGAAGGCCGGCGTGGATGTCGCCATCATGGGCGGCGTCATCCAGGTGGATGCCTCCGACGATGCGATCAATGCCAACGGCAAGATCACGATCGGCGACGGCGAGCTGACCCTGGCGACGAGCGATGACGGCGTGCACGCCAATGTCGCCTTCACCATGAACGGCGGCGACCTGCGCATCACCAAGTCCTACGAGGGAATCGAGAGCAACCAGATCACCATCAACGAAGGCAAAATTCGTCTGGTTTCCAGCGACGACGGGATCAATGGCACGAGCGCCACGGCCCCGGCGGGCGGTGGGATGCCGGGGCGCGGGGGGCCGGGCGGCATGGAAGGGGGCGATAGCCGTTTGTATATCAACGGCGGTTACATCGCAGTGGATGCGCTGGGGGATGGGATTGACATCAACGGCGCCGTAGAGATGACCGATGGGACGGTGCTCGTGAATGGCCCAACGGCCAACAACAACGCGGCGCTGGATCACGGCTCGTTCAAGATCACCGGCGGGTTCCTGGTGGCCGCCGGCAGCGCGGGCATGGCGCAGGCGCCCGGCGCGACCTCCACGCAGTACGCGCTGATGCACTTCTTCTCTGCGGTGCAGGCCGCCGGCACGCTCGTCCACATCCAGGCTGCCGATGGCAAGCCGGTCGTGACCTTTGCGCCGACCAAGACGTTCCAGTCCATTGTCGTCTCCTCGCCGGAACTGAAGAACGGCGGGACCTACGTGGTTTACACCGGCGGCCGCTCGACCGGCGCGGCCACCGACAGCCTCTATTCCGGCGGTAAGTACACGCCCGGCGCGCAAGCCGCCAGCTACACACTGACGAGCGTCATCACGGGCGCCGGGTCGGGGATGGGCAGGTTCCCGGGTGGACGGGGCGGGGTGCGGCCTGGGCAGCCGTAGGAAGGCACGCGCGTATCACTTCCTACGCAACTGACGGTAGGGGAGCACGGAACAGGCCTCGCCCCCAGTCTCTTCTATGGGAGAGTTGCCAGCGCAGCCGCAAGCGCCTCCTGGATATCCCGCACGTAGACCAGCCTGGCCTTGTCACGCATGTAATCAGGCAGGAAGCGCACGTCCTGTTCGTTTTCAGCGGGCAAGATCACGGTCTTGACGCCCGCCTCGATGGCGGCCAACAGCTTCGCCTGGATGCCGCCAACCGCGAGGACTTTGCCCATGATGGTAATCTCGCCGGTCATGGCGACGTCGTGTCTGACAGGCGCGCCTTTCAGGGCCGATACGATGCCGGTGACGATGGTGACGCCGGCCGATGGCCCTTCCTTGGGGATGCCCATTTGCGTGGCCAGCACGGCCACATCGAAGTTCTCCCGCCAGTCGGCCGGGATGCCCAGGTCTTTGGCATGGGTCAGGACATACTGCGCCGCGGCCTCGATGGACTCCCGCATCACCCGCTGGATCGAGCCGAGCGGCACGATGCGACCGTGGCCCTTACTCACCTGCATCTCGAAGCGTTGGATGACCCCTTGCTCGCCGGCGACCGCCAGGCCGGTCACTTCGCCCACCAGCGGCTCCGTAGGCAAAGCAACGCTCTGCTTGCGGCCGGCCTCGGCCAGGACCGGGCGCACCACTTTGCCGGAGGGAAGCAGTTTGGCGCTGATCTGCACCGGGTAGTATTCCCCAGGCGCCATCAGGTGGAGCTGGTCGCGGACGCGCTGGCGGCCCTCGATGGCCAGGAGGAGCAGGTCTTCCAGCAGGCTATCGCTGACCTCACCCCCGTCCCCTCTCCTGTCAGGAGAGGGGGGCAGGGAGAGGTGCGGGCACGTCAACTTCAACAATCCCGAAAGAGTCTTGTGCACCGCACGCACGTCGCGTGAAGTGAGGCCCTGGCTCAGGCCCGAGGCGTCGAACAGCTCGAAGCGGCTCCTGACCCGGCCCAGCACATCCACCTTGCGCAGCTCGTGCATGATCTCGCAGAAGTAGTCGGTGATGAAGCCGTAGTCCTTGCTGGCCGAGGCCGGCCCGATCTTGGGCGCCTCCCAGCCGGGCAGGTAGTAGTGCAGGCGATCAATCAGCGCCTCGACCTGCAGGAAGCTCGGCAGCGGCTCGAAGAGATGGGTGTACTTCTCGTGGGGCAGCTTGCCCTGCACGTCCAGGTTGCCCACCAGGACGATCGAGCCGAACGCCAGGATCTCCTTTTTGCCCCGGCTGAACCTGGCGTCCTGCATGTAACCCTGCATGATCGAGACCATCGCCTTCGGGTCAGTAAAGTCGGTGTTGGCGATCTCGTCGAAGACGACCGCCTCGCGCGTGCCCACCAGCCCGACCTGTCCCGTATTCAGGTTGATGAACAATCCCGCGGGCGTGGCCTTGCCGCCGGAGAGCACATGGGCGTAGTACGAGACATTGCGGTAGAGGTAGGTCTTGCCGGTCTCGCGCGGGCCCAGCTCGACCATGTTGTGGTTCGCTTCCACGAGCGGCACGGCGCGGCTGACGAAAAGCAGCTTCTCGCGGCGGCTCATGGGCGCGGGGTCGAGGCCGAAAGAGTTGACCAGGATATCGAGCCACGCCTCGTCGCTGAACTCCGCCCGCTTCTCGATGAATTCGGCCACGTCAATCATCGAGATTTGGAACGGCGTGAAGTCCACGACCTTGAAGGGCCGGATCTTTTTGTTGTGCACCTCCGTCTCATCGTAGGTGAGCTGGATGGTGCCCCACATGCCGCCGGCCAGCAGCAGTGGGTACTGCTTGACCAACGTCTCCGGCACGTTGACGAACGCCTCATTGATGGCGCTGATCGTGCCCCAGTACTTATCCTCGGTCTCCACCAGGCGCACTTCCAGGCTGGCGATGAGGGTGTGATCGCGATTCTCCCGGATATGGGCGCGAATCCGTTCGGCCTCAGCGCCGTGGACGAAGTTCTCGCGCAGCCGGCGCCTGACCCGCTCGAAATCCTCCTCGAAGGTGTCTTCGGAGCAGTAGTTGTCAATCAGGTATTCCAGGACGTAGCGGGGGAATTCGTCCATGCCGGTGTTGGTGGTCAGGGCTTTGTTGACGACCTTGCCGGGGAAGACTTCTTTGAGGTGATGGTTCATGTCTACAGCAATCCCTTCGGCGTCTTACCCATCAGCAGATCCAGCCTGGAATCCACGCGACGCCGCAAGCGCGTCGGGTCGAGCTTGATCCGCACGTCGGTCGTCTTGCTCAGGCGCACGGTGCGGTTGGCGTGGCGGAAGGTCAGGATGGCCGTGACCGGCTGCACGACCACCTCGCGGCGACGGTCGGCCTCGGTGATCTCGCCCAGGATGGGCGTCCAGCGCACGCTGTAGGTGGCCGCGCTGCCGGTGAACAGTTCGCGCTGAATCGGGATCTCGTCGCGGCTGAACGACAAGGTCAGAGCAATGTCGCCGAGGCCAATGGCCAACGGTATGACCGTAAGCTCCAGGGTCAGCGGCTCGCCTTCGCTCACGGAGCCGGCCTGGCGGACGCTCTCGATCGCCAGCGCGGGCTGCGCTCCGCCTTTCGGCCCCAAGACGACCATGGGCGTCAGGCACTCGGCCAGGCTGATTCCGCCGTGGCTGTAGCGGTCGGGATCGAAGCGGCCCTCTGCGCGGCGGAGGCTGAAGCCGGGCCGGGGGAAGAGCACGTGGCGCGCCGGCCGGCCGCGCTGTTTGAGGCTGCTCGCGGGGATGCCCAGCGCGTCGGCATCGAAGGCCACCACGCGACTCGCATCCGCGCCTTCGAGGAGACGCTGCGTGCGCGCGTTCAGATATTTGACGTCGCCGCTGTCGGCCACCAGGTCGCCGGGGATGGTGACGGGGTGGTCGGGTACGGCCGTGAAGCCGTGGTCGCTGGTCACGAAGATCAGGGCATCGGCTGGCAGCTCGCGCAGCACGCTGCGCACGTCCTGGCGGATGATCTCGCGCACGGTGACGTTGTAGATGAAGGCCAGGTCTTGCCGGTTGTGGTGCAGGTTTTCATCGGTGAAGTTGAAGACGATGTACTCCAGCTCGTCCGAGACGTAGCGCACGCTGATGCCGGAGGCGATGCTGTCATCATCCACCACGACCTGGAACTGTAGCGTCAGGCCCATCTGTTCCTTGAGCCAGCCCCGCAGCAGATCGAGCTCGCGCTGTGACGTGAACTCGGCCGGCAGCTTGCCGGCCGCGATGGCCTTCCGGCTGAGCTGCGTCTCGGTGGGGATCAGCGCGCAGCCGGGCCGGCGGCCGATCACCTCGAACCGCTCCTCGAAGACCGGCCGCAGCAGCTCGTCCCAGGCGTCGGTGCGCAGGCCGTCGAAGACCAGGATGACCGCTTTGCGGCCCGACCGGGGATCCCACTGCGTCCGCAGCAGACGGGGGAGGAACTGGTGCGTGAAGAGGACCGGTCCGTCGGGTTGGCGGATCCAGCGGGCATAATGGGCCGCCAGGAGATCCTGGAAGCGCGTGTTGATGGCCGCCTGCACCTGGCCGATCGCCTCGACGCTCTCCTGGAGGGCCGTGCGGCCGGCATCCCAGGCTGCGGCCAGCTCGGGCCACAGCGCCAGCCGCGGCGCGGGCAGGATGTCGCCGACGCGCAGCATCCGCTCCAGGTCAGAGGCGTAGTAGTCGAGCCGGTTCAGCCCCTCCTCGTTCCACAGCCGGTCGAAGTAGGCGAAGTCCAGGCCGTCCGCCGCAGCGACTTTGAGCTTCTTGACATGCCCCGCCAGCTTCGCAGTCAGCTCGAAAAGCGCGGCCGCGCGGCGATAGGCCTGCTCCAGGCCTTCCCACCAGGCCGGCGGCCGGCGCAGCGCCAGCACGCTCCCGTCCTCTGTCTGCGCGTCCAGGGCCGCGCTGACCTCCGCCGCTGTCTTCAGCCGCTTGGCCTGGATCAGGTCGAGCAGGAGCGCGACCAGGGCCAGGCCGCGGATCAACGGCGAGAGCTTCTCGCGGCGCAGGGCGGCCAACGCGGCGCCGGGGTCGTCCAGCCGCAGATGCTCATGGAGCAGGAACGCCAGCCGCTCCGGCCGCTCGACCAGAAACGCCTCGACCGCGCGCACATCGGCCATGACCTGATCCGGATCAGCCGTCAGTTGATCGGCCAGCGCGGCGTCCAGCGTCTCGGCCGCGATGTCGCGATACTCGTGCAGCGCCGGATCGAGGTTCGCCAGCAGCAGCCGGTGATCCAGCCCGTGCTGGCGCATGATGGCGGCCAGGGTGAAGGCGCGCAGGATGGCTTCGGGATCGCGATCGAGCAGGGACGAGAAAGGCGCGGGCGCGGACGCGACCGTCCGGCGCAGCGCGGCCAGCGCCTCCTCCGGCAGGATGCGCCCCAGGTCGGCGATGGCATCGTGCCCCTGGACGCAGACGCGGCGCACCTCGGCCGGGGAGAGCTGGCGGAACGGGTTGATGCCCAAGACTGCGCCGAGCACGATCCGGTAGAGGTCGCTGTCGCTGAACCGGCCCCCGCCGATCGCCCGCAACTCGCTATGCGCCCGTAGCACGCCGGGCAGATGCGCCAGGATCAGCCGCGCCAGGTTGCGCTCCTCGACCAGGGGCGGCCAGGCCGGGTCGCCGGTCTGCGCTACCAGGAACTCGCGCAACGAGAGCGTGATCTGCCGACGTGGGCCGGCCGAGGCCGCCAGATCGGGGTAGAAGAGCGGGTAGCGACCGTCGGTCCGGCTGCGATCCACCAGCAGGACGCGAGCCTCGGGGTCATCGCGCACCCGCTCGGCCATCTCGCGCAGGCCCAGGTTGCCGGTGCAGAAGAAGACCGCGTAGCCGTTCGCCTCGCCCCAGCCATGGACCACATACGCGCCGGGCTGGATCATCCGCTGCGGGTCGCGCAGGATGATGAGCGCCGCGGGACGCAGGGGGTCGAGTTTGGAGAGGATCCAGGATTCGATCACCCACTCCTCCTCACGCACACCTCATACTCCTCCTCCACCGCCACCCGCGCCTCCTCGCCCAGCGCCGCGAAATCGAATCCGCCGCGCTCGTAGATCGCCCGCCCCAGCTCGTACAGCCCCGCGCGGCGGCACTGGCGGAGCCAATCCGCGGCGTCCGCGACGCTGGCCGGCCGGTCGCGCTCGGCGGGCGGGACCCCGTCCAGCAGCGCGGCCGCGAACCGCTTGATGCGGCGCAGGCTGCCGGTGGCGCGCACCGCGGCGAGCTGCGCCCGCTCGGCGTCGTCCGCCGGGGGACGCCACGCGCCATCCGCGGTCTTGATGAAGTACTCCGGCAGCCAGTCGGCCAGGAGGCGGCGGGGCTTGTCCTTGACGCCCAGGTATTGCTCGAAGAGGTCGGAGTAGTGGGTTCCCTCGGTGAGCGCCGAAGCGTCCTTCGACTGCGCAGCGGGCGCATCCTGAGCGGAACGCAGTGGAGCCGAAGGACGCCCGCCGCTCCGCTCAGGATGCTTCGGCGCGCCTTCGACCGGGCGACCGCGCATGAACGCCTCCAGCCGGCCGGCGGCCGCGGCCTCCTTGCGGCTCTCGGCTTCGTCCAGGCGGTCGGATGATTCCTTGAGATACCAGCGTGTGGCGCTGTGGGGCCAGATGGCATCTGGCCCTACGGGTTCCGCGACCTGGGCCAGGAGCGCCTCGAAGTTGTGGCGCTCGAACTCGCCGCGGCGCACCATGCGGCTGACCAGCTCGTCGTAGAGGCGGTCGGCGGACGCGCCCGGATGGGCCTCCAGCGCATCGGTCAGGATGGCGCGCGCCTTCTCGGCAAAGGTGGCGTCGTCGTAGGGCCAGTTGTCAACTGGCCCTACCTCACCCGGTCGCGGCTTGCGGAAGTTGATCACCAAGTCGCGCTTGGTGACTTTGTCGGCGGTGAGCTGGTTGTACGACTTCTGGCCGGTGTCGATGTAGAGCGCGTCTCCAGACCCCCCTTCGGCGATGAAGCCGACCTCGGCCATGATGTCCTGGACGAGCTGCCAGGTGCCCTCGCTGGTGTCGTGGTAGCAGAGGGATATCCAGCGGCCGGGCTTGAGGACGCGATAGCACTCGCTCATCGCCTGCCGCATCAGCCGCGCCCAATCGGCCTCGGTGATGCCGCGCGTCTCATTGACGATGATCTCCCGGTCGTGCCAGTGGGTGTCGAAGCCCAGCCAGGCTTCCCAGACGAAGTTGAGCTCGCCGTATTGTATCTTGTCGGCGTAGGGAGGGTCTGTGAAAACGTAGTCTACGGAATTCGCCTCAATAGTTGACATATCACAGGCCGATTGCGTAGATACCAAGACGGGGATCGAGTCTTTTGGAAGCGATTCTCCTGGCACCAAAGCTAAGGCGACCTTTCCTGCAAAGGATTCCCAGACCTGAATCTCCTTGCTCACTTGAGGCAGATAGTAACTGTTTGTGCTTCGTCTGGATTTTATCACCTGGATTAGCTTGCTGACGTTCAGAAGTGTTGCAGAAAGAGCAAAGCGAAGAATACCAAAGGTCTCGCTTGAAGAGACTGAGGCCAGATGCTCAAGAATCGCCGCCAGCCCCCACAGATTGCGCTTGGTGAACAGCGCGGCCACGGTGCGGAAGTTGCGACCCGGCCGCCACTCGTCGCCCCACCGCGCCGTGTCCGATTCGACGTTCATCATCCGGTGCGGCGGGACCCAGTGCGGGATCGGCTTCGCCTCGATCTCCCGGATCTTCGCCAGGTCGTACTCCTCGAAGAACGCCCGCTTTTTCGGGTCGGGGTCGTTGTGGCGGCGCTCCCCGCGCTTCGGCTTGCACCCCTCCTCGCACTCGTAGCTCACCAGCACCGGGATCGGGTCGAACCGCTCCCCGCGCGTGCTGATCTCCTCCACGATCCCCCGCGCATGGCAGTGGGGGCACGCCCTGATCGTCTTCCCCCCTGACTCCTGACCCCTGTCCCCTGACCCCTGGGCAACCTCCACGCAATCGAACAGCGACACCTTCTCCAAACACCTGGGACATCGGAAGACGTAGGAATAGACCGTGTACGCCGTCGTCGCGCGGCCATCGCAGCGGTCGCAGCGCGTGGCGTACAGCCAGTCCATCTCCGGCTTGACCTTCTCCTGCAATGCCTCGAACGCCCGCTGCAGCTCCTCCACGTCCACCGGCGTGCAATAGTTCTTGGTGATGAAGGTGGCGGCCGGCGAGAGGTCAATGGCGATGGCGGCGCGGCCTTCCATCAGCGCGGCCAGCGCGGTCCCGCCGGAGCCGCAGAACGGATCCAACACCAAATCGCCGGGTTGGGTATAGTGGCGGATGTACTGCCGGATCGCGTCGTGCGGCTTCTTCGACCAGTAGGTGTGCATGTTGTAGATCGCGGTCGCCTTGGTGGTGGTGATCGGCTGATCGAAGGGCGGCATGTCGTAAGCGTCGGTCGCGGGGTCGTAGGGGGCCGCGTGCTCCGCGACGAAGCGGGCCAGGTTTGGGTTGGGGCCGGACGCGTAGTAGCCGTCGGGCATGGCCGGGACGGGGCGGCGGAAGAGGGAGGGTTGGGCGGTGGGCTTGCGAGCCATGGATCAGCCTCTTGTTTCATGGCCGGCCGCACGGTATCGCACGTGCGGATCGGTGGGTGCTGCGCCCACGCGTTCCAGCAGCCCCTCCGTCACCAGCGCCGACAGATACCGGTTCAAGAGATAGGTGCGATCACGGCGCAGGCGCTCCGCCAGTTCTTTCGATGTCAGCGGCGCCACCCGACAGAGCGACAAAATCGCCTCCCGCACTTCATGGGGCGCCGCTCTTTGCGCAAGATGGATAGCAGGCCACACAAGCTCTACAGATAACCGCGAATGCTCTACAGATTTAGAGTCGTACTCTACAGATTGCGCATCGTGCTCTACAGATTGTGATGCGCTTTCGCCCTCGGAGATGGACGGGGGCGCCATTTCAGGTTCACTTGCAGGGGGAGGCATCTCGGCGGTGAGGGCCAACGTGTAATGGGTCCAGCGCCGCGCGCCATGTTGCTGGAGCAGGCCACGCTGAACCAGAACGAGCAGATCGCGGGTTGCCTCCACTGAGTCTATGCCGGGGTTCAGACGGCGATAGTCCGCACGCGTCAGGCGTTCAAGCTCTTCGTTCGTCATGAGTCGCTCCTTGTAGGGCCGGTTGCCAACCGGCTCTACTCCAACTCTACCACCGGCAGCTCATCCTCGCCAGCCGCCAATCCCTCCAACAGGAAGCGCCGGAACTCGGCCACCACGGCATCCACATCGCCCCGCTCAATCGTCCGCTTGCCCGGCCGGAAATCGGCCAGCCGCACCTTGCGCACCCGCAGCTTCTTCAGGTAGCGGACCAGCAGCGCTACAGGATCGCCTTCTTCGCGCCTTCGTGCTTCGTGCCCTTCGTGAACCTTCGTGACTTCGTGTTCCAAATACCCCGCCACCGCCTCGGCCGTCCCCGCGGCCAGCAAACCCGCGATGAACGGCTCCCCCGCGCCCTGCGTCAGGCGTTCGCGCAAGGCCGCGCTGTGCAGCAGCCGCGCCTTCTCCATGAGCGCGGCCCGCGTCAGGTCGCGGCAAATCCGCACGCCGTTCTCAGCGCGTTCCAGCCACCCCTCGGCATTCTCCAGCGTCAGGGGGCAACCGGGGGAATCGGGACGCTCACGCAGCTCGCGTTCCGCGGCGGCGCGCGTCACCCCCGCGGGAAACAGATCGGGGCCGTCAATCATGGCGCGGTAGCGCGCCTGCAAGTCTGGCCGCGGATCGGCGCCCAGTTGCGGCAGGGCTGCCAGCCGGCTGAGCGCCTGGTAGACGGGCGTGTCCGGCAGCGCAGCGATCTGTTCGCGCGCTTGCTCGGTGCGCGAAGTAACATGATCGAAAGCCTGCAGGTAACGCACGGTGTAGCTGGCAATGGCCTCGGCCGCGGGGTCGAGCAGCTCCATGGCCAGCCGCGTTTCGTTGGTCATCAGTTCGGGCAGGCGGCCGAGGCCGGCGCGCACCTTGTCGTAGGGCCAGTTGGCAACTGGCCCTACAGCGGCGTAACGCGCGGCCGCACGCAACTGGTCGCGGTAGTCGTAGAGGCGTTCGGCCTGGAGCGTCTCTGCGCGGCGCGCGGCCAGGTCGTCGGTCTCCGCCTGGCTGACCGCATCGTCGCGGTAGACGTGGTAGCCGAACGCGTCGTCCAGCGCGTTGAGGATGTAGGGCCAATTGTCAATTGGCCCTACGGGCGCGGCCAGGAATTTCTCCCAGGCAGCCAGGCGGTCGAGGAGGGTAGAGACCAGGTCGTTTTCTGGAATCGAGGCTGTGCGGAAGCCCCCTTTAGGGTTAGCCGGTCGCTCTTGTTGCCCAGGAAAACCGGCTGAAGCCTCGATTCCGGTGCGCAAAACCCCAATTTCCGCAAACAGGTCGGCCAGCCCGGCGCGCAACCGGCGGAACGGCTCAGCATTCTCCTGGCGATAGGCCAGCACGCGGGTCAACGCGGCCTGGATCTCGGCATCCTCGCGCGCGGCTGCAATGGCCGGGTCGCCCAGCAGCGCGGCCGCATAGGGCGCCAGCAGCTCCCACCCCTCCGGCGGCTGCAGGCGCTGGATCTGGTCGAAGCCATCCAGCACCGCGGCCTTGAAATCCAACCCCGCGATGTTGCTGTAGTCCACCGCCTCGGCCGGCAGGTTGCGGCCGGTCAACGAGATGCGAATCTTGCCTTCCCGCGCCAGGCACAGCAGGTAGAGCTGCACCATCCGCCGGCTCAGGCCGTAGTTCACGCCGTCCGGCCCGCCGACGCCCATGAAGTTCTTGTAGATCGCGGCGGCCGGCAACGTCCCGGTCGAATCCCCCAACCGCGCTTCGATCCAGCGGGCCAGATCGGCGGTGTAGCGGCAGTCGGACGTATCGAGCTTGCGATCGTTGGGCCGTCGCATGATGCGCAGGGCGAACCCGTAGTTCTGGCTGGCCGAGATCTCCTTGCTCGGCTTGACCCCGCGCGGGAACTCGCCGGCCTTGACGATGCCGTTGATGACGTTGACCGCGTTGGTGTCATCGAACGGGGCGGGCGCGGCCTCGAAGTCCAGCTCCTTCGAGACGTAGGCCGAATCCAACACCTGGCCGACGAGCGGCGTCAGGAGCGCGGCCAGCTCGCCCTGGGTCTGGAACGCCATCTGCGCATGATCGAGCGCGGCGATCCGGCCGCGGCCGTAGGCGTCGGGCACCATGCGGTAGATGCTGCCCATCTCGGCGCGCAGCCGGCCCTGCACCCACTCCAGCACTTCCTTAGCCTCTTGCGTGTCGCGGCCGCTGAAATCGGCCACCAACGCCCGATACGCGGTGAAGTCGGCCAACAGTGCGCGTTCGCTCGGCGTCAGTTCGTCGGGGCTCCAGAAGAGCACGCGGCCGTCCCGCTTGACCTCAATCAGCTTGTCCAGCTCCCCGGCGACCAGCGTGCTGCTGACGAAGACCGCGAAGTCGAGGCCGGTCTGGTCGCTGTTGATCGAGGGGAGCAGCCCGCCGCGGCGCGCCTCGTGGAGCAGATCGCGCATGTAGACGCGGCCCGTCACCAGCCGGCCGTGCCATTTCACGGCCAGATCGGTCTGGCTCTGCGGCGCGATGTCGCGGAAGATGGAACGCAGGCCGCCGGCCAGATCCAGCGACATCAGCCGCGTCTGCACCTGCCAGCCATCCAGGGCCAGCAGCGCGTCCCATGCCTGGCGGCACTGCACTTCGTTGACCTCGGCCTCGCTGCGCGCCCGCTGGAAGTGCTCGCGCGGGTCTTTGATCCCGCCGGTGGGGTTGAAGCGGTACGCCTTGCCGACGCGGGCGACCTGCGCCAGCTCGGTCGCGATCTTGTCCGCCAGCGTTTCGTAGTGGTCCAGGTTGTCCTGCAGATCGGCGGCCTGCTCGCGGTCGTGGTCGCGCCACTCCATCACCGCGTTCAGCAGCTCCTCGTGCCCCAGGCCGTTCGGGGCCATGTCGGCTACGTGGTAGAGGAAGAGGGTGCGGACGATCTTGGCCGCGCGGCCCCGGTAGAGCTTCAGCGGCCCCTTGGTTACAGTGTCGAGCTGGTGGATGGCGGTCTCGTAGGCGCGCCACTCGGCCGGCCACCTGGTCTTCAGGCTGGTGATGCTGCGGCCGGTGCCCGAGGGGTCCTCCTCGTAATCCACCACGTCGTCGAACAGGGTCCAGTGGGTGATCAGCTCACACGACTCGGCCTTGCGCTGCCGGCGCAGCGTCTCCAACATGAAGTAGAGCGCCGAGCGCACGGTGGTCAGGTTCATCGAGACCGCGCGCACCACCTCCAGGCTGGGCGGGTAGAAGGGGAAGAAACGGGCGAATTGGTCGCGGCCGACCGCAGCCGGCCAGGAGAAGCTGCGTTTGTAGTCCTCGTAGTACTGATCCACCGCGGCCGGCTCGGTGATTGTCCGCACGCGCGCCAGCGCGATGTCGTAGTAGGCGTCGCGCGTGTTCAGCAGCGCGATGGGGTCCAGCCGCTCGCGGGCCAGGATGTTCTTGATGCCCGGCATTTTGGTCTCGATGGCCTGCTGCGCCGCGCACACGGTCCAGACGGGCAGGCACTCCACCTTGGCCAACCGGTTGGAGAGCACGACCAGCGCCTTCTCGTCCTCGATGCGCTGGCCCTCGGAGCGGCCCTTCATGAAGAGCGAGACCTCGTCCAGGATCAGCAGCAGCCCGGCATACCCCTCGGCCAGCAGCCGCTCGACCATCTGCTTGAGCACCGCCTCGGTCTCCAGCGGGATTTGCGGCCTGATCTTCAGGTAGCGGTCGTAGAAATCCCAGAGGGTCTGGCCGCAATCGCGCTGCACGCCTGGATCGGCGTTGCTGCGCAGGTCGTCCAGGAACACCGCCAGCTCCTGCTGTTTCTCCTCGTCGAAGTAGGTCGGATCCTTGAGGAACTTCGCCAGGTCGCGGCGGTAACGCTCGAAGTCGTCGGTCTTCAGGAAGCGTTCGGCCAGCATCTCGGCCGGGTAGAGCGGCAGCGAACGGCCGTTTTCGAGATAGAACTGCTCGGCAACTGCGTCCAGCACGTACTCCGTCAGGGTCTTGCCCGCGCCGCCTACCCCAACCGCGCCGCCGCCCTGGCCGACCAACGTCTGGACCGCGACGAAGATGCCCCGCGACTTCTGCGCCTTGCGCGCCAGCCCCTCCTCCCAGAAGCGGTAGAGGCTGTCGCGGCGCTCCACGCCGGCCTGCGCCTCCTTCTCCTGGATGATCTTCCATTCCGCCTCGCCGCCCAGCGCCAGCGCGCCCAGGAACGATAACAGGTGCGACTTGCCGGAGCCAAACTCCGCCTGAATCCAGTAGCCCTGGCCGATGGGGTTGTCTTTGCGCCCCGGCGTGTAGGGCGCGGCGACCTGGCGCAGGATGTCGCGCAGGAAGGGCCGCACGGGCTGGATCAGAAATTCCTCGATGGTCCGCCGCTCGACCCGGCGCGCCGCCCGCGCGGCCTTCGTCCCGCCCTCGGCCCAGATGTGGTTCTCCACCACGTAGACGCTGATGATGCTGTCGGGGACGGCGGTGATCTCGTTGAGCGGTTTGCGGCGGTACAGACCAGGCTGGACGGGCATGAATAGGCTCCCAGGTTATCGGGCAGGGGGTGTTTGGATCACGAAACCGCGAAATTGCGCGAAGAGCGCGAAGCACGAAGAACGCGAAGGCCTGCGCCGCGGGGAAGTTCTTCGGGGTCTTCGCGCTTCGTGTCCTTCGTCAGTCTTCGTGCTTTCGTGCTCCAAACCGTCTCCCTACAGTTCCCACAAATGGTTATCGGCGATCAGGTTGTCGGGCAAAATCCGCTGAAAACGCGCCTCGGCTTCATAGAACAGCGTGATCCGATCACCGCGGCGCTCGCCCGGCAGGAGGAGCAGAATGTGCCTGTCGTTGGTCGCGCAGGTGCGGAAGACGGTCAGCTCCAGCTCGTAGGCGAAGATCAGCTCGATCTGCTTGATGATGAGGAAGCGCGCCTGCGCCAGTCGGGCCGCCAGGAGGTTCGCCAGGTGCTCGTTGAGGCGGCGTTGGGTGGCCAGCGGATGCCGGGCCTCATCCCGGATCAGGCTGCGCAGGTCATCGTCCGCGATGCTGTCCAGCAGGGCGCGGTTCAGGTTGAGCGCGGCGGGGAAGGGCGCGCCGTCGGGACCGCGGGCCTCGGCCAGGTGGGTGCGCTCGAGGCGCTCCAGACCGGTGTAATTGCCCAACACGCCATACAAATGCCGGCCTATGTCCACCTGGAGCCGATTTCGCAGCTCGGTGATTATCTGGGTGGCAGTCAGTTTCATGGTTTCGTCCAGGTAGGGCCGGTTGGCAACCGGCCATTACACGTCCGCGGGCCGGTTGCCAACCGGCCCTACGATTTCTCCCGCAATGCCACCATCCCACGCCGGGGATTCTCGAAGTAGCGGCGCAGCGCCGTCATCTGGTCGAACGGCAGGGTGAACTGGCGCAGGCTGTCAATCTCGCTGACCTTGCTGATGACCCCCAGATCGGCCAGGTTGGCGAGTTGCCGGCGCAGCCAGTCGCGGTCCCACAGCAGCCACCGTCGCAGCGGACTGGCCTCCAGCGCCTCGAAGGTGTACATGCCCGGCCCGGCGAACTCGGCGGTCAGCACGTACAGCAGGCCTTCCAGCGTGCCGGGGTGCGTCTGGAAGCGCAGCATGTCCCGATCCTCCGCGCCCACACCCAAAATCGTGTAGGTGTTGAAGATCGCATGCAGAACCAACTTCACCGATGCCGCGCTCAAGTCGGGCAGGTGGCGCAAGATGAACTCCCGGATCTCCTCCCGCCCCAGCCGGCCCAGGGGCAGCGCGGGCCAGACCAGATCCTCGGCGACCCTGGCGGCCAACGGCTCGGCAGCCAGCAGATGATAGAAGACCGCCGGCTTGAGATCCTCCGGCGTTGCGCACCGGGCCGCGAAGTACGTGAGCGGGGTGTCCAGTTTGTCAGCGGGGTAAAAGCGGGCCAGCATGTAGTTGGCCCGGCGACGGCGGGTCGAGGCCGAGTTGTACGGTAGGCGCTCAACCAGGTAGCCGCGGAACTCCTCCAGGCTGGCAAAGCGTGCCGCTTGGGGGAGGAAGGTTAGCGCGTTGGCGGTCTCGTCGTTGGCAAAGGTGCGGATCGCCGTCGGCCCAGGCTCTGCGTCGGCTTCCGCAAGTTCCCGATCTGGTGACGGCGTAGCTTCCGCAGGGAAGAGCGCCGCCTGCAAAGGCAGCGCGCGTTCAGCCTGATCGGGCGCGGGCGGCGGACCGGCCTGCATCGCGTCGCGACCGGCAAACCGCCCAACAGCCTGCAAGAAGAGCGTGGTCTGCTCGCCGATGCCCGCGATCTCCAGCAACTCCTGACGCGTTGCCGCCAGCACGCCGGCCGGGCTGCCGAAGCGGTCGAGCAGCGCCCTGGCCTGCGGCGCGACGTCCAACCGCGGGATGGCAAAGGTCAGGATCAGTTCCAGCAGCTCGGCATCCAAAAGCGCGGCCGGATCGGCTGCGAAGCGTTGGCGCAGCCGGGCGCGATGACCGGGGGCGGAGGTCGGCTCCATGTGTGGCATGTGCTGGTTCCCTCATCGGAAGAACCGGATACAGCCGGCCCGGGGTGATCGGCCTCGCCGTTCCGGTTGGTTTTCATTTGTCAAATTCTACCCCATGTCACAAACAATAACAAACCGAACCGCTTGCCCGACTTATCGGTCGGCGTGATGTGGCCTTATCGTCCGCCCAGGCAGCGGCGCGGCCATGTCATCACCCCCGCGCAAAGAACGCCTGCACCGACTCGAACCGCATCGTCTGCTTGCCGCCAGGCAGCGTGCGGATGATTTTGGGGCCGTACTGGGTGTTGGTGACGATGCGCGAGTCGAGCACCGCGATCACCCCGCGGTCGGTCTCGGTGCGGATGAGGCGGCCCGCGCCCTGGCGCAGGGTGAGCGCGGCATGGTTCACCTGGAGCTCCTCGAAGGGATTGCCGCCGCGGGCGGCGATCAGCCGCTCCTGACGCTGCAGCACCGGGTCGGTGTGCGGCAGGAAGGGCAGCTTGTCCAGGATCACCAGCGACAGCGCCTCGCCGGGGATGTCCACCCCTTCCCAAAAGCTGCGCGTACCGAACAGCACCGCCTCGCCGCTCGCCTTGAACCGTTCGAGCATCTCGTGGCGGGTCAGCCCCTTGCCCTGGCAGAAGCACGGGTAGTCCAGCACCGGCGCCAGGCGCTCGTAGAGATCAAGCATCCGCTTGCGGCTGGTGCAGAGGACGAACGCCCGCCCGCGACTGACCTCCACCAGCCGGCGCACCTCGGTCGTCAACCGTTCGACGTATTGCTCCTCGCCCGCGCCGTACACCGGCGCCAGGCCGTGCGGCGTGTAGAGCAGGACGTGGTTACGATAGTCGAAGGGGCTGGGGATGGATTGCGCGGTGAAGGCCGGCGCGGATTCCCCCTGGAGGCCGGCCCGGCGCAGGAACCACCCCAGGTCGCGATTGATACTCAGCGTCGCGCTGGTGCAGATGACCCGCGGCCAGGCATCGAACAGGGTGCGTTTCAGGTCTGCGGCGATCTCCAGGGGCCGGTATTGCGCCTGGAGCTTGTCGGGGTTGCGTGCGTTGGCGTCGTCGGGCAGATCGCAGTAGCGGATGGCGGTCTCCGGCTCCGGGTTCGCCAGGGCGCGGAGCGTGCCGAGCAGCTCATCGGCATAGAGCACCAGCGAATCGCGCTGGCCCTGCGCTTCCTTGTCTACCTGCCGCGTGGCGACCTTGCCGCGGATTTCGTTCAACCATTTGGTGAGCGCCAGACCCTGTTGCAACTCGCCGTGCAGCGCCCACCGCTGGCTCCAGCGGTCGGGCCGCTGCGCCAGCAACTCCTGGAACAGGCCGTGGTTGCATTCCATCGCCTGCTGGCGACTCTCGCTGTCGGCCGCGCCGGCCGCCAGCGGATGGTTGACCACTGCGGCGAGGGTCTCGTATTCCAGGAGTTGGGTCAGGGCGTTGACGGCGTAGCTTTCCAACTCGTGCGCTTCATCAACGATGAGCACCGGGCGAATGGGCAGCAGCTTGTTGTCGTTGCGGAGCAGGCTGAAGCAGAGCAGGGCATGGTTGGTGACGATGATATCGGCTGCCAGCGCGGCGCTCTTGGCGCGTTCGTAGAGGCAATCGCCGAACCGGGGACACTTGATCCCTTCGCACGCGTGATGATCCACGGTGAACCGCTGGCTCTGCGCCGGGGTCAGCCCCATCTCCTCCACGTCGCCCGACCGCACCCGGCGCAGCCCCTCTTCGATCCGTTCCAGGTCGCCAGCCAGCCCCGGCAAACGCCGTTGGCCGGCCAGCTCATCCAGCCGGCGGACGCAAACGTAGTTGCTACGGCCCTTCAGCAAGGCCGCCTTGAACGGCCGCGGCGCGATCTTCGCCAGCGCGGGCAGGTCGCTGCGCCAGAGCTGGCTCATCAGCGCCTTGTTGGAGGTGCTGATGATGGCTTTGGCGCCCGACCAGATGATCGGAACCAGATACGCGAACGATTTGCCGATGCCGGTTCCCGCCTCCAGGACGGCGTGATGGCGTTTTTGCAGCGCGGCGCGCACCAGGTTCGCCATCAAGAGCTGGCCCTCGCGCAGGCGATACCGGTCGCCCAGCACGCGTGATATCGCGCCGCCGGCCTCGAAGATCGGCGCCATCTCCGGGCAGACGATCGGGCGTTCTGGCTCAGGCTCGGCCGTTGGCTCAATGACGTCCTCGTCGGCGGCCACATCGTGGGATTCCGAAGGCGCGGGCAACTCAACCTGCGCAGCCGTTTGCGCACGCCAAGACAACACGGCGCGCCGGCCAACGACCGGCGGCGGCTGGGGGCCGCCAGCCGGCGGCCGGCGGAGCCGCCACGTCACTTTGCCGGCGAAATCGCGGGATTGCTCCACCAGGATCTCGGCGCCGGGGTGGAAGTATGCCCAGATCTGTCGTCCCGGCGATACGGTGACGCGCAACTCATCCCCCTCACCCCACGTGACCGTAAGCTCGCCGTTGGCTTGATCGGCCGCCACGACGCGCGCGTGATAGGTTTCATTGCCCGACGTGGCGGTCCCACGGGACAATGCAGGCTGGCGTGCCCCAGCGGTACGCAGTGCGGCAATCACCGTTGCGCCGTTGTGTTCCACCAGCAACGGCGTGCCCGGCGGCAACTCTTCGGTCGGTTCCGGCACGATCAGCCGCCGGCTCACCACGAGCAGCGTGCCATCTGGCAGGCGCACGTCGTAGCGCACGCGGCCGTCTTTCTTGTTGATGCCCTCGATCACGCCGGGGTCAGTTTGTCTGGTCATGGTAAGATCGCTCGGATGATCGGCCATGGGCGTCGCCGGGCTGCCCCAACGCCGCCTGCGCAAGATCTCGCGCCGGCGATACGATCAGCCGGCGCGCCCACGGATGCTATCACATGTCGTGGCGATGAGCAAAGTCGCTCGCCTGAAGCTGCGCGACAGCTTCGCAGCTTTCGACGATGCAGGGGATTGCTTCAGCCCACACGACGGGCCGCGCAATGACGCCAAGCGGGGCATTTTCAGGGCAGTTACTCATGCCGCGTGCGGCGCCACGGCGGGTGAAACCACCTCGACAAGTCGAGGACTCCGGAGTGCCGAGCTTGTTCGGCGGATTTACAGGGCAGTCTACGGCCCGAGGCTATCGGGGCGAAGCGAGGATCAGCGGGCGCGGCTGCTCCTCCTCCCCAGGTATGGCTCCTGCGGGAAGAGGAACAGAGCAACGATCGGCCTACTGGCTTCTGAGTATGAGCGGCAGCAAGAGCTTCCGCTTCAGGAACCGGGTCGTCGTCTCCGAGCAGTTGTCGGTCAGATTGGCATCGTTCTCATAGGCGCGGACGCAGGCATGATTGGTGACGGTATCGGTCGCCGCATCCGCGACCAACTGGAGCGTAACGGTCGTCGTCTTGGCGGCGGCGATCTCGCCCAGGTCGCAGCGCAGTTCACCGTTGATGGCGCAGACCCCCTGACTGGTGAGCAGCCAGCCGCGAATCCCCGCCTGGTAGATCTCAGCGATTTCGGCCGCAGATAGGGCGTGCCGATAGATGGCGACTTCGTCAATCAGGCCGTTGAAGAAGCGATCCCCGCTGCCGCTGTCGTCCGAACCGATCTTGACGTTGAGCGCCGTATTGGCGATTGCACCGAACGTCCCATCGTTGGTCGAGTTCACCGGCGCGCCGTCCACGTAGATCGTGGCCGCCGCGCCGTTCCACACGCCGACGACATGATGCCACTGCCCGTTGTTGTAGGCCTGGCCGCTGTTCGCGCACACCATCCGCGTCCCGTTGCTCAGGCAGAAGCGCAAGCCTTGGGTATTCTCCCAGCCCAGCATGTACGAGGCGTTGGTCGGGCCGGTATGCCACTTGCTCACCAACGCGCGATAGTTGCCGACCGGCGCCGAGGTGTTGAACCAGGCTGCCAGAGAAAGGTTGCCGGTGAGGCGGAGCACGGCCGGATTTCCCACGCTGATGACATCATTCACCCCGTCGAACTGCGCGGCCTTGTCGAACTTGCCGAACACGCCGGCTGTCGGGCAAGCGATCCCCGCGCACGTCCCGTTGCTGCCCTGCCCCGAAACATCCTGGAACGTCGTCGCAGCCGCCGGTGCGTCCAGGTGCAGCATCAGCATATTGCCGGCGAGGCCATGCTTGAGCGCGGCAGGCAGCGTGTCAGTGAGCACCATCGTCGTCGCTGTGACCGGCCCAGTGTTGGTGATCGCAAATCGGTAGGTGAAGGGGATGCTGGCCGGCGCCGGGTTCGGCACGACGCTTTTGACCAGCGACACCGCCGCAGGGGGATAGCCCACCGCCCAGTCCGACAGCGTCGTCACACCGGCGCGGGTCACCGTGGTGGGGGTGGATGAAGTGCGGCCGCAATCCCACGCGCTGCCGGTGTAGCGACAGGCCTGCGCCTGCGCATGGTAGACATTCCGGTGCGGCAGGGTCACGTCTACAGTGTAGCCGCCGCCGGTGGGCGTAATCGTCCAATAGCGGCCGTAGGCTTGCGAGATCGTGGCGTTGGGATGATTGATGTCCCGACGATCCACCCGCAGGCTGGTGAGCTGGTCCGGCACCGTGACGTTGAGTGTCACCTCGGTCAAGCCGAAGGTGCGCGCGCCAGGCCCGGCAATCGCCCGCGTCTTGCGGATGACCCCCCGGTTAGTAAGCTGGCCGGCGACGGTGGCGTTGTTGGGGACGGCCGTCTCATCCAGGATGACGCCTTCGTTCACCGTCAGGTTGTTGAAGGTAGTGGCTACATCGAGCGTCAAACCCTGGATGTCAACCCCGTTGAAGGTAAGCGTGCCGGTGTGATTGAAGATCCCCCAGTTGCGCGTGAAGTTGCGGGAGATGTTGGCGTTCCCCAGGTTGAACGCGCCCCCGGTCTGGGTAAAGGTCGCCAACACTACACTGGTCGCACCGTTCAGGTTCAGCGTGCCGCCGCTGACGGTGGTCACGCCGGAGATGTTGTAGCTGCCGTTGACGGTGGTCGTCCCGCCGCTGAAGGTCACATCGCCGGCGCCGGCGACGGACGATCCGGCCGCCAGCGTGTGCGTCCCGCCGCCGAACTGGAGCGTGGCCCCCGCGCTGACCTGGAACGCGCCGCTGCTGGCTCCACCGGCATTCAGCAGCAAGATGCCTTCGGTCACCTGGGTCGGGCTGCTGTTGTTGAAAGCGACATTGATCGTGCTCGTGCCGGCGCCGGAGCGGGCGAAGGTGCCCAGGTTGTTGAAGGTGCCGCCGGCGCCGGAAGCGCCGAGTTGGTCATTGGCCTGGGCATTGAAGGTGGCGCCGGCCTGGTTGTTGAAAACCGCGCCGCCCTGCATGTACCAGTAGTAACCGCTGCCGGTGGTCCAGTCGGCCGCGCCGGCGTTGTTGATCGTGCGCCCGTTCTGATCCAGATAGCCGCTGGTGTCGTTCAGTTTCAATGTGCTGCCGGCCGCGATGTGGGTGACGCCGGTCCCGCTCTGGGCCCCGCCGGTCCAGGCCATGGTTTGAGTGATTGAGAACGTGCCGGCGCCGGTGAGGGTCCCGGCGGTCTGCTCGAAGTTGGAGACGGACACCGTGCCGCTGACGCTCACGGCGCCGCTGGACAGGCGGTAAAGACCCGCGCCGCTCAGCGTGGCGCCGGGGTTAATGTTGTAAGTTCCGCCGTTGAACTGGAGGATCGCCGCGGCGCTGACCTGGAACGCGCCGCTGCTGGCTCCACCGGCATTCAGCAGCAAGATGCCTTCGGTCACCTGGGTCGGGCTGCTATTGTTGAAAGCGACATTGATCGTGCTCGTGCCGGCGCCGGAGCGGGCGAAGGTGCCCAGGTTGTTGAAGGTGCCGCCCGCGCCGGAAGCGCCGAGTTGGTCATTGGCCTGGGCATTGAAGGTGGCGCCGGCCTGGTTGTTGAAAACCGCATTGTCCTGCATGTACCAGTAGGCGCCGCCGCCGGTCGTCCAGGTGGCTGTGCCAGCATTGTTGAGCGTGCGACCGTGTTGCCGCAGATAGTCGCCGCTGTCGCTCAGGGTCAGCGCGCCGCTGGCCGCGATACTCGTGGCGCCGGTTCCACTCTGGATGCCACCGCTCCAGGTCATCGCCCCCGAGGCGGTGAGCGTGCCGTTGCCCGTCAGGGTCGCCGCGGTCTGCTCGAAGTTGGTGACCGGCACGGCGCCGTTGACGCTGAGCGCGCCGCCGGTGAGACGATACAGCCCTGCGCCGCCCAGCCCCGCGCCTGTGTTCAAGTTATAGGCCCCGCCGCCGAACTGGAGCACGGCCCCCGCGCTGACCTGGAACGCGCCGCTGCTGGCTCCACCGGCATTCAGCAGCAAGATGCCTTCGGTCACCTGGGTCGGGCTGCTATTGTTGAAAGCGACATTGATCGTGCTCGTGCCGGCGCCGGAGCGGGCGAAGGTGCCCAGGTTGTTGAAGGTGCCGCCCGCGCCGGAAGCGCCGAGTTGGTCATTGGCCTGGGCATTGAAGGTGGCGCCGGCCTGGTTGTTGAAAACCGCATTGTCCTGCATGTACCAGTAGGCGCCGCCGCCGGTCGTCCAGGTGGCTGTGCCAGCATTGTTGAGCGTGCGACCGTGTTGCCGCAGATAGTCGCCGCTGTCGCTCAGGGTCAGCGCGCCGCTGGCCGCGATGTTGGTCGCACCCGCGCCAGCCTGCACCCCGGCCGTCCAGACCATCGTGTTTGTGACGGTGATGCTCTTGCTGCCTTGCAGGGTCCCGCCGCTGAGGGTGAGGCCCTGCACGGTGACTTCAACATCTAATGTAACAGCGCCGCTATTGATGACGGCGCTATCGCCCGGGCCTGGCGCGCTCAAGCAGCTCCATCTGGCTGCATCGCTCCAGTTGCCACTGGTTCCGTTCCACGTACAGATAGCGGCCAGCGCTGTGGTGGGCAACAGCAGTTGCCAGACGACTACCAGCGCCAGCACCGATCCCCACAAGAAGAAGCCCGCTCGATGCTTGTCCATGGTCTTTGCTCCTTTGCTAAGTCAGAGAATACTGGACGACACAAACGATATAGGGTGCAAACCCTCTTGCGACTCGACATTGACGACCGCCCACGGGCTTGTGGGTTCTATTCTGAACAAAATTCCTGTATAATGTGCAGTGATTGACCAAAACAGCGCGTTTGGCGCGGTGCGGAAAATCACAATTGCCGGTAGACATTGTAAGCCAACATCCGGCCTCTGTCAAGGGGTTTTCCCCGGTGAATCGGACAACACAAAAAGGGCCGCAGACCCATATGATAGGTCAACGGCCCTTCTGCTCGATTGTCTTGATGAGCCGCACAGGACTCGAACCTATAACCCGCTGATTAAGAGTCATCAGCTTTGAGCGGGGCGGCCATACGTGGAGCGGCGACCCGTCAACGTGGAAACGGCGGCGGGTTTTTTGTTGCCCGGCGGCGATTGTAGCGCACGCCGGGCGATTCGCAAAACAGGAGGTTGGCGTATGGCAAAGGGTCAGGGGAATCCCAACCCCAAGAACCAGTTTCAGGTCGGTGAAACAGCACGGGCGCGCTTGGGCGGCCTGGCACTCCAGGCGCGCAATCGGGAGCGGGCACGGTTGGCGGCGCGGGCGGCCGATTACGAAGCGGCGCTGCGCACGATCTACATGCTCACGTTGGCGACGCGGGGCACGCCGGAGGAGCGGCTGGCGCATATCCGGGCGTATGCGTTGGTCGAAGATGACCTGGCGGCCGTCCATGCGCGCACGGGGCCGGGCGATAAGCTGGGTTGACGCCAGCGGCGGGGCGGCCATGCGCCCGTTTTGCGAATTTGACAAATCCGGCAAGCGGGCGTATGCTGTCGAGCAACAATCGCATAAATGCCGAACGCCGAAGTGTTGACTGCACTTCGGCGCTCGTAGGTCACACCGCTTCGGGAAGCGGGGGCCGTCAGGGTGAAGGTTTCACGGCCTCGGTCTACCCAGTGGGTGTGACCGGGGCCGTTGGCGTTTAACCGGGTTGACGTGGGCGAGCTCGGGGACAGGGATTCGAACCCCAAATTTCTGATCCAGAGTCAGATGTTTTACCATTAAACTATCCCCGACTGATAACTAAATTTTAGCACGGATCGCCCGGTCGCGCAAGTTGGGGCATTGGCTTTGTGCGAGAAAGGACGTGTGGGTCAGGGATCGCTGGCGATGCGGAAGGTGACGAATGAGTAACCCGCGGTCGCCGCCAGGTATGCCTGGGCATGAATGGCATTGCTGCCTTGACGCACCCAGGGTGGATAGAACACGCTGCCCAGGACGCGTCTCGCTGCTGCGCCGGTGGCCGCAGGGATTTCGTCGGTCTCTTGCGTCCATTCGCACAGAAAGGTCGGCTTCATGCCCCCACGAAATTCGGGACGGGATTGGTGGAAATGCGACCAGACTTCCAGGTTGATGCCTTCCTGGGTGATTTCGTCGGCTAACTCGTGCAACTCAACCATGCGGGGCAGCCGCAAACGCCGGCCCTCTTTGGCGCTCAACCACCGGCAGTATTCACTTGCATTCACTTGTGACACATAGGTGACTGGCGCGTGGGGATCGCCAGCCTGACTGAGCGGCGCCGGGATCGGCTGGCCGACGGCGTGCAGGTATGCCTTGAATTCCTCACGGCTGACCGGGTGCGCTGCCAATGCCGCACTTACCCCACGACTGTGTAGGGCGATCATCTCGGTCATCAGCTTGATCCTGCCAGGTTCCGCAGAAGCTCCTCGCCGCGTATGCACCGGGCCAATGTCTTTTGACGGCCTAACGCGATCAGACTACCAAAAAGAGGTGGGGCGACGTTTTTGCCGGTGGTTGCCACGCGCAGGATGCCAAACAGTTGCCCCACCTTGACGCCGAGCTGTTCGGCTAGGCCGCGCAGGGGCGCATCCAGCCCTTCCTCGGTAAACGGCAGTTCGGCCAGCAGCGTGCGCGCGGCCGTCAATGCCGCCAGCGATTGGGCCGGGGTCAGCCCCTTGGCGACCAGCATCTGCGGGTCGTAGGTGAGTTCCCCGACGAAGGCGAAGTCAATCAACGGGGCGGCTTCATCCAGGGTCTTGAGCCGTTCCTGAATCAGCGGCGCGAGCACGGGGAGCGCGGGGTCGCGCCGGAGCGCCTCGACCGGCTGTCCCAACGGCTCGGCCAGGAAGGGCAGGAGGCGTTCGGTCAACTCCTCGGGGTCCAGCCCGCGGATGTAGTGGCCGTTCATCCACTGGAGCTTGCTCAGTGGCAGGGCGCCGGCGGCCGGGTTGATGTCGCCGATGTCGAAGCGGGCGATGGCCTCTTCACGACTGAACAGGTCGGTGTCGGCGCTGTAGGCCCAGCCCATCACGGCCAGGAAGTTGAACATCGCTTCGGGCAGATAGCCGCCCGCCCGATACTCGCGGACGTAGGTCAGCAACTCCTCGTCACCTTCCCCCTTTTTCTTCCGCTTGCTCAGTTTGCCCACGCCGCTGGGGTCGAGGATGAGCGGCAGATGCGCAAAGACCGGGATTTCCCAGCCCAGGGCATGGTACAGGTTGACGTGCAGCGGCACGCTGCTCAGCCATTCGTCTCCGCGCAGGATGTGGGTGATCGCCATGAAGTGGTCGTCAATGACGTTGGCGAAGTGGTAGGTCGGGAAGCCGTCCGATTTCACCAGGATCGGGTCGCGATATTGGTTGTTGTCGAACGGTTTGATCTTGCGCAGCAGGTCCACGAACCGGGTCTCGCCATCGAGCGGCATCGCGAAGCGAACCACCGCGGGCGCGCCCGCGGCCTCCAGCTCGGCGCGTTGGGTCGCGTTGAGGGTGCGGCAATGCCGATCGTAGCCGATGATCGGGTCTTTGCGCGCCCGCTGCGCCCCGCGCAGCGCCTCGAGGCGCTCTTCGGAGCAGTAGCAGCGATACGCCAACCCTTCACGCGCCAGCCGGTCGGCCCAGTCGTGGTAGAGCGGCAGCCGCTCCGATTGGAAGTAGGGGCCGTAGTCGCCGCCGACCGCTGGCCCCTCATCCCAATTCAGCCCCAGCCAGCGCAAGCTATCCATGATGTCTTGCAATGAATCGGGCACGAAACGCGTCCGGTCGGTGTCTTCGATGCGCAGGATGAATGCGCCGCCGGTGTGCCGGGCATAGAGCCAGTTGAACAGCGCAGTCCGGGCGCTGCCCAGGTGGAAATATCCGGTCGGGCTGGGCGCCATGCGCACGCGGACGGGGCGGGGGGGGGTCATGGTAGATTTCCTCTCGTCTATTCGAATTCGATCTTCCGGTAGCGCATCGCCACGCTTTCGGTCAGCCCGACGCCGACGAGCAGAGTCCACAGTGCACTGCCGCCGTAGCTGATGAAGGGCAGCGGCAGGCCGGTCACCGGCATCAGGCTCAGGTTCATCCCGATATTCACGACCATCTGGAACATGATCATTGCGGTCACGCCGCTGACGATCAGACGACCGTAACTGTCGCGGGCGATGCTGGCAATGCGGAGCAGCCGCAGCAGCAAGAACGCCAGTAGCAAGATCAGCAGCACCGCGCCCACGAAGCCCAGCTCCTCGGCAGTTACGGAGAAGATGAAGTCGGTGTGGCGGATGCGCAGGAAGTGGAGCTGGCTCTGCGAGCCACGGAAGAGGCCGCGGCCCAACCAGCCGCCCGACCCAATACTGATCATCGCTTGATCCACGTTGTAGCGGTCGGCCACGGTCGCCGCCGACGGGTCGAGGAACATCAGCACCCGATCCCGCATATAGTCGTGGAACAGGTATTGCCAGGCAATGCCCGCGGCGGCTGCGGCGAGGCCGCCTAGCACGACGATGTGCCGCCAGCGCAGCCCGGCTACGAAAAACATCGTCCCGCCGATGACGAGCAGCACCAAAGCGGTACCCAGGTTGGGCTGCAGGAAGATGAGCACGACGGCCGGCGCCAGCAGCAGGATGCCCAGCACCGGCGTCAGGAAGTTCTCCATCTTTTCTTCGCGCGTGGACAGGAAGTGGGCCAACACCAGGATCACGCCGAGTTTGATCAGCTCCGAGGGCTGAAGCAGGAATTCGCCGAGAGTCAGCCAGCGCTGCGCGCCGCCCGCGACCGTGCCGATCACGGCGATGATGACCAGGGCCGCCAGCAGCAGCGTGTAGACCAGATAGGTGACGCTGGGCAGGAGCCGATAATCCACCGCCGCGGTCACGAAGAGCAGGATCAGGCCAATCGCCAGGAAGCCGGCCTGGCGCAGGGGCCACGAGGCCAGCACCTCGTTGCCGGCCAGCGCGCTGGCGATCATCAGCACCCCGAAGCCGCTCAGAATCAGCACGAGGCCGAGGAGCAGCCAGTCGAATCTCCGCCAAAAGATGCGTCGCATCGCTCAGCCTCCTGACCTGACGGCTGGTCCCGGTGTCTTCGTCGGTGCGCGGGGCGCGGTGGAGGGCGGCGTGGGGATGGGCGCATCCACCTTGAAGTAGGCGCGCAGGATCTTGGCCGCTACCGGCGCCGCCACCGATGAGCCTTCGCCGCCGTTCGCGATGAAGACGGTCACAACGATCTCCGGGTCCTGATACGGCGCAAACGCGCTGAACCAGGCGTGCGTCGGCAGGTTGCCCTTGGCATCGCGGTCAGCCTGACCGTCCTTGTCCCAATCGCGGGAGTATTCGGCGGTGCCGGTTTTGCCGGCCACGGCGATCCCTGGAATGCGCACATTCTGCGCCGTGCCCTGGGGCCAGTTCACAACGCCGTACATGCCTTCGCGCACGGTATCGAGATGCGCCGGGTCCACGGCGACTTCGCGGCGCAGGTCGGGCTGGAAAGGCCGCACGACCTTGCCCTCGGCATCCGTGATGTAATCCACCAGTTGCGGCCGGTAGAGATAGCCGCGATTGGCGACCACGGCCGCCGCGTTCGCCATCTGGAGCGGGGTCGCCAGCACGAAGCCCTGGCCGATGCTCATGTTGTAGGTGTCGCCGGTAAGCCATGGTTCGGCATAGTTCAGGCGCTTCCACTTGCCGTCGGGGATCAACCCGCGGCCCTCGCCGGGCAACTCGATCCCGGTGCCTTCGCCCAGGCCGAATTGCCTGGCATAGTAGCCAATGGCGTCCACACCGACCCCCCGGAAGATCTCCAGGTAGCCGCCGCCTAACTGGTAGAAATAGATGTCGTCCGACACCGCCAGCGCGTCCCGGATGGCGATTTTGCCCCAGCCGAACCCTTGTTTGTGGTTCCAGGAGTAAAATGGCTGGTCTTTGGTGCGATCCCAGGGCATGTACTGATTCGGCAGCCAGATGACGCCATCATTGGCGCCGTCCCACCCATCGCCGAGCAGCGTGCGCGAGTTGATGACCCCCTCTTGCAGGCCGGCCGACGCGACGATCGGCTTGAAGATCGAGCCGGGCGGATATTGCCCGCCGATGGCCTGGTCGAACATCGGCAGGTCGGGGTCATTGACCAGCGCCTGCCACGCCTCGGCCGTGACACCTTTGGCAAACAGGTTGTTATCGTAGCTTGGCAGGCTGACCAGCGCCAGCACCTTGCCGTTGCGCGGATCGAGGGCGATTGCAACGCCCTGGGTGGCTTTTGTGAAGCCGCTCGAGTTATCGAGCGCCGCCTGGAGGGCGGCGGTGGCGACGCGTTGCAGGTCGAGATCGAGCGTCAGCACCAGGTTATGGCCGGGCGCCGCCGGCTCGATCTGCCCCACGGTGCGGATGCGCCGGCCGTTGACATTCACCTCGATCGTCTGCCGGCCCGGTTTGCCGCGCAGCTCGTGCTCGAACGTAGCTTCCACCCCGGTCAGGCCGACCTGCTCGTTAGCTGCGTAGCCTTTGGCTTGATACTCGGCCACCCGCTTCTCCGGGATATGCCCCATGTAGCCGATGATGTGCGCGGTGAGGCTGCCGCTCGGGTAATCACGGATCGGATCGAGCTGAAGCACGACGCCGGGGAGGTTCACGGCATCCTGGGCCGCCAGGAAGGCAGTCGCCTCGTTGATGTAGCGCGCCACTTCAATGGGCCGGTAGGCGCCGCCCAGGCGGCCCTCCTGCACGGCCTTCTCGATCTCGGCGCGCGGCATGTACCAGGGTTGGCGGTCAGGGATGTCCAGGGTGGCTGTGACCGCCCGGGCGGCAGAGGTCTTGGCGACGCCGGCCGCCGGCGCTGCGGTGGGGGTTGGGCTGGGCCGCAACACGGGCGGCTCTTGGGCCAGCAGCGCCAGAAGCCGGTCGAGCACGGCGCTTTCGGCCGCCGCGTCCGGCTCACCCTCTTTCGTCTTCGGCAGATCGCCGGGCACGACTGCGATGGTGAAGCTGGGCCGGTTACGCGCCAGGATCTGGCCGTTGCGGTCGTACATCACCCCGCGCGGCGCCGCGACCGCCACCTCGCGATAGCGGTTGTGGTCCGCGCGAATCCGGTATGATTCTCCCTGGACCATCTGAAGCTGCCAGAGGCGCGTGATCATCAGGGCTGCGACGAGGATGATTACGCCACGCCAGAGCATCAGCCGTGCCTCGGATCGCTCGACGCCCGATCTCATGACTTTACCATCCCACTTGCCCGGCGCGCGCCTGCTGCGCCAGCCAACGCAGCGCCGGGTAGACCACGGGGGTCAGCGCCAGGTTCAGCGCCATCTCTGGCCCGATGATGTAGAGCGTGCTCGCCAGCCACTCGACGGGCAGGCCGAGCACGGTTTTCGTCAGCAAGATGACCCAGCCGAACACGGGGGTCGCCAACAGCACGAGCAGCGCCGGCAACGTCAGGCTGCCCGGAAAGACGCTGTCTTTGCCCAGGACGGTCAACGGACAGGTGATCATCAGCGCCAGGGCCGAGGCGCCGAGCGGCAACCCGGCCACCAGATCCAGCCCCAGCCCGCCGGCGAAGCCCCACAGCACGCCGTCCGTCTGCCCGCGGAGCAGGCTCCAGCAGACCACGATCACCAGCAGCAAGTTGGGCGAGGCCCCGCCCAAGCGGATGCGCGTCAGCAGCGTGGCCTGCGCCAACACCGCCAGCGTCAGGACCGCCGCGGTCAAATAGACGCCGGTCAAGTCGCGACGGTTCAGCCGGATACGTCTCCCCGTGCGGTTTGTCATGCCATCTCATCCAACGCTGTCAGGCTCATCCGGCGGGCCGGGCAACGGCTGGAAGTTGGTGATGACCTGGACGAACTCCAGCCGGTCAAAATTCACGGTGGGGCGGATCATCGCCTGCTGGAACATCTCATAGTCGCGCTGCCGGACCTCGACGACTTGACCGATGACCAGGTTCTTCGGGAACTCGCCCCCCAGGCCCGATGTGATGATCAGATCGCCGACCGTGATCTCGGCGTCCTGCGGGATATAGTCCATCACCGGCGCGCTGCCGGCCCGGCCGTTCACCACTCCCACCAGCCGGTTGCGCTGGATGAGCGCCGGCACGCCGCTGCTCGGATCGGTGATGAGCAGCACGGTGGCGGAGAGCGGCCTGACTTTGTAGATGCGCCCCACCAGGCCCCGCTCGGTGACGACCGGCATCCCCGGCTTGATGCCGTGCTCGGCGCCGAGATCCAGGGTGATGGATGCGAGATAGTTGCTCGGGTTCTTGCTGATGACGCGGGCGATCACTTGACCGCCGCGGAAATCGTAGTTCGGGTTGAGCTGCGCAAACCGAAGCAGGCTGCGCAGGCGCTCGTTTTCGGCCTCGATCTCCTTCAGGCGCAGATTATCAATCGTCAGCGTATCCACCACGGCCTGTAACTGGTTGTTGCGGGCGCGCAACATCGCCAGGTCGCGGGCGGTGTTGACGAGGTTGGTGATCTGCCGGCCGATCCCGCTGAAGGTGATCAGAAACGGCCGGCCGGCGGTCATGACGGCGCCCTCGACGGGGCCGAGCCGGTCGGAGGATGAGAGGACCAGCAGCGCCATGCACGCGGCTGCCAGCAGGAAAAACAGGAAGGTGCGACCAGAAACGCGAGTCATAATCGGCCATGAATGCAGAATGCAAAATGCAAAATGCAGAACAGAGTGACGGGGTGACGCATTCGCTATTCTGCGTTCTGCATTCTGACTTCTGCGATCCTAGTGAAGTGTGCTGCCGCGCTGCATGCTGGCGAGCGTGGCCTGGAGCGCGTCGAAATCCTCCAGCACTTTGCCGGCCCCGCGCGCCACACAGCTTAGCGGATCATCGGCGACGTAGACACGCATCTTAGTCTCTTCGGTCAGGCGTTGGGCCAGCCCTTTCAGCAGGGCGCCGCCGCCCGCCAGCGCGATGCCGTGCTGCATCATGTCGGAGATCAACTCCGGCGGCGTCTCGTCTATGGCCTGGCGCACGGTGTCCACGATGACCCCCACGGAGTTGCGGAGCGCCTCGCGCAACTCGACGCTGCTCACGTCAATCGCCTCCGGCAGCCCGGTGATCAGGTTGCGCCCACGCAACGTCACCATCAGCTCTTCGTCGAGCGGGTAGGCCGACCCGGCTTCGATCTTGACCGATTCCGCCATCTGTTCGCCGATCAGCAGGTTGTACTTTTGCCGGGCATAGTTGATGATGTCCTCGTCCATCTCGTCGCCGGCGACGCGGATGGAGCGCGCCACCACGATGCCGCCCAGCGACGTGACGGCCACCTCGGTCGTGCCGCCGCCGATGTCAATGATCATGCTTCCACGCGCGTCGGACACCGGCAGCCCGGCGCCGATCGCCGCGGCCATCGGTTCTTCGATCAGATACGCCTCGCGTGCGCCCGCGCTGATCGTCGCGTCATACACGGCGCGTTTCTCCACCTCGGTGACGCCGCTGGGGATGCCCACGACCACCCGCGGCCGCGGGATGCGCAGCACCATCCGGTCGTGCACCTTGTGGATGAAATAGTGGAGCATCTGCTCCGTCACGTCGAAGTCCGAGATCACACCGTCGCGCAACGGCCGCACCGCCACGATATTGCCGGGCGTGCGGCCCACCATCTCCTTGGCCTCCGCGCCGATGGCCAGCACCTTCTTGGACTTCTTTTCGATGGCAACCACCGAAGGTTCGTTGATCACAATACCGCGGTTGCGGATGTTGACGAGGGTGTTGGCAGTCCCCAGGTCAATACCGATATCCAGGGAAAACAGGCCGAGCAACCAATTGAGCGGGCTAACCACGCGCGATACGCTCCTGTGCAGGGTAGAATGCAGTCAAGCTGAACATGTCAGAAACGATTATACCATCCGAGAGCACAAAGCCCAAATCGCCTCCGACCTTTGGCAGCGCCGCGCATCCTGAGCGGAGCCCGCTGTAGTTTGGCGGGCGCAGTCGAAGGATGACGAAGCGCTTGTGCAGAGGCCGCATCCTTCGACTACGCAGCGAAAAAGGCCGCTGCTTCGCTCAGGATGCTCCGGCATATTTCGCCACTGCCGAACCTCGGTATAGACGCCCGGCCGAGCGGACGGGTTCCTGCCGGCTTTGAGCGTCCCTCGGCCGATTTGGCTCTGTCGCCATGAGGAGAATAAAATGGGCGGGCAAATACGCTTCGGGAGGGAGTCAACATGCTATTCGGCGGCCTGGTTTCGATCACATTTCGGAAGCTCACCCCGCGCGAGATCGTCGGCTGGGTGGCGCAAAGCGGGTTGACCGGCATCGAGTGGGGCGGCGATGTGCACGTCCCGCACGGCGACCTGGCGCAGGCGCGGCAGGTCGCGCAAATGACGGCTGACGCGGGCCTGACCGTGGCGGCTTACGGCTCGTACTATCGCGCGGGGGCCAATGAGGCGGCCGGGCTGGCGTTCGGTCGCGTGCTGGAGACCGCCGTAGTCCTCGCCGCGCCGACCGTGCGCGTGTGGGCGGGCGACCGCGGCTCAGCCGAGGCGGATGCCGGTCAGCGGGCGGCCGTCGTAGCCGACCTGCGGCGCATCGCCGACCTGGCCGGGGCGGCCGGCGTCACCGTCTCGCTCGAATTTCACCGCGGCACGCTGACCGACACCAACGAGTCGGCGGCGCGCCTGCTGGCAGAGGCGGCGCACCCCAACCTGCGCGCCTATTGGCAGCCGCCGGTCGCGGCCGCCCCCGCGTATTGTCTGGCGGGGCTGCGCGCCCTCCTGTCGGCGCTGACCAATATCCACGCCTTCCATTGGCTGGCCGCCGCGCCGGCCGCGGCCGTGGAGCGCCGGCCGCTGGCCGAAGGCGCGGCCCTCTGGCGTTCCTACCTGGCGGAAGCGGCCGCCACCGGCCGCGATCACTACTTACTGATCGAGTTCGTGCGGGACGAGACGCCGGCGCAATTCCTGGCGGATGCTCAAACCTTGAAAGCGTGGCTGCGTTTGTAAAATCTTACGGCTTGCGCGTGCCGGCTTTGCCGAGGTTTTCAGCGACGCGATACTTGACGATGCGGCTGATCAACTCCAGCGGCAACGGCTGGTCGAGCGGGAATTGCACTGAGCCTTTGCCGCCTTTGTAGACCGCCAGCTCCGCGGCGAAGGCCTGCACCCCGCTCGCTCCGGGATAGAAGCCGATATGGTGTTGGAAGGCGGCAAAGTGCACCAGGTTGCCCCGCAGCGCGAAGGTCGGCATCTGATAGCTTATCTTCTCTTGCGCGTCGGGCGCCGCGGCCTTGATGGCCGCGCGCAGTTCCCGCAGCATGGGCTGGACCGCTTCGGCGCAGGTCGCGATATACTCGTCAATCGTGGTGAAGTGTCCAGAATAGCGTTCCATAGATTCTCCTGCATGGTTGTCCCGTCGGGCAGGCCGTTCGCCGACAAATCGCCATTCGAAATGCCTCAAGGGGATCGCCCCTGCAAATTGAGAAGATACCCTAGCGCACCGTCACCAGGTCTTTGAGCTTGTCGAAAGTTGCCTGGCCGATTCCTTTGACCCGGAGCAGATCCTCCACCGCGCCGTAGGGCCGGCCTTCGATGATCCGCTGTGCGGTCGCCGGTCCGACGCCGGGCAGCGTATCCAATTCATCAACCGATGCGGCGTTGAGGTCTACCAGCTTCCCCGCGACCGGCGTCGGGCCGCTCCGGGTCGCAGGCGACGATGCCGCCGGAGGATTGATCGGCGTGGGCACGGGTTGAGCGATGCGCGGCACATAGACCTGTGCGCCGTCCTGCAATGCCAGCGCCTTGTTGAGGCGATCCAGATCGGCGTCGGCGGCAGGACCGCCCGCCGCAGCGATGGCATCCGCGACGAGGCTGCCGCGCGGGAGGACATAGACGCCCGGCGTTTTGACCGCGCCGGCGATATCCACGCGCAGCGGGCCGGGCGTGGGGATGGCCGCGGGGATGGCGACCGTCGAGGTTGAGGGCGGAATAATCTCGATCGGCTCGGTCGCCGGCCGGCGCGCGAGGAACAGCGCGCCGCCCATAATCGCCGCCCAGAGCAACGATAGGCCGATATAGCCGCGCAGACCTTTCAGCGCGCTCATCTCTCCCTCCTCATACATCGGGCGCGATTCGCCCACCATTGCGGAAACGGGGCGGAGGGGGAGCAGTCAGCCTGCGTTCCGAAACGTTCATGCGGTCGGGTCAGGACCGCCGACGGGCCTGACCCGAAGTAAAGCAATTGTCCGAAGCCTAAATGGTTTCGTCCGGCGCCGGGATGGTCGGGATCGGCGCAGCCTCGGCTGCCGGCGGGACGCCCACCCCCGACATCAGCGGCTGCCCGGTGAATGCTCGCAACAATTCCATCGGCAGCGGGAAGATGATCGTCGAATTCTTATCGGCCGCGATTTCCGTGAGCGTTTGCAGATAGCGCAATTGCAGCGCCACCGGCGACTGGTTCATGATCTGGGCTGCGCTGGTGAGACGCTGAGACGCCATGTATTCGCCTTCCGCGTTGATGATCTTGGCGCGGCGCTCGCGTTCCGCCTGCGCCTGGATCGCCATCGCCCGCTTCATGTTTTCCGGCAGCTCCACATCCTTCACCTCGACGATGCTGACCTTCACACCCCACGGCTCGGTCTGCTCGTCAATGATCTGTTGGAGCTTCTGATTGATCGCATCCCGGTGGGTCAGCAGTTCGTCCAGCTCGGACTGGCCCAGGACCGAGCGCAGGCTGGTCTGCGAAATCTGGAAGGTGGCGCGGCGGAAATCCTCGACGGCGACGATAGCGCGCGAGGGATCTACCACGCGGAAGTAGGCCACGGCGTTCACCTTCACCGTGACGTTGTCCTTCGTGATCACCTCCTGCGCCGGCACATCCAGCGTCACCACCCGCAGGTCCACCTTGACCATCCGATCAACAATCGGCACAATCAAGAAGAGACCTGGGCCCTTCGCGCCCACCAGGCGGCCGAGGCGGAAGATTACGCCGCGCTCGTACTCCTGTACGATCTTGATGGCTGAGCTGGCGATGGCGAACAAAGCCATCAGCAGCAAACCAAGATTCAGCAACGACCCGAGAAACCCGCTCATGATTCATCCTCCTCGTCGGAATGCTAAACAAGCCTGATTGATATTGTACCACAACCGGTCAAGAGTAACCAACCCTTTGGTGCAGTTCAAAGTCTGGCGCAGCGGGTCTCGAACGTCATGCTGAGCGAGTCAACCACGCAAAGTACGGTACTCCTCAAGGCCAGCGAAGCATCTCACACGCAGGGGTGACGGCAGCTCGACGCCAGATGCTTCGCTGGTCGTGCGCAACAGAGCCACTTGATGTATAATCACCGGGCAAGAGACTATCCGGCTCTATCGTCGGTTCGACTCTTTCAGGAGGCGCTCCATGCTATTGAATCTGCGTGAGTATCACCGGCCGGCCGTCGAAGCTCCCGGCCAGGCCCTCGATCATGCGCTCACGCTGCTGGCGCGGCCGGGCATTCGCACTGTGCCGCTGGCGGGTGGCGATATGCTGCTCGCTTCGGCCGATCCCACGGTCGAGGCCGTGGTTGATCTGCAAGGTCTGGGCCTCGATGCCATCCGCGTTGATGAGACGCCACAGGTCTTCGCCATCGGCGCGATGGCGAAGCGCGGCGCCCTGGCAGCGCACGAGGCGACCGGCTCACTTTACGGTGGAATTCTGGCCGATGCGGACCGTCGTTGGGGCGGCAGTGTGCAGCGCAACCGCGCGACCGTCGGCGGCGCGGTGGCCGCGGCGGCCCCGAACGACCCCCTGATGGTCGCGTTGCTGGCGTGCGATGCCTGGGTCACGTTGCGCGACCGCGCGGGGGCCAGCAAGCTACCGCTGAGCTTGTTCGTCTCGCGGCGAGCTGACCTCCTGGCCGCGCCCGCCCTCGTCGTCGAGGTGCGCATCCCCTGGCCCACGTCTCCCCACGGCGGCGCGCTGGCCGCCGTGGCGCGTACCCCGGCCGACGCGCCGATTGTCGTCGCGGCGGCGACCGTGCGCCGCGACGGCGCGCGATGCGACGTGGCCCGGCTGGCGCTCGGCGGGGTAGCCGACGCGCCGCTGGATTTGTCCGAGATGGCCGTCGTCCTGGCCGGCCAACCGTGGAGCGACACGGCGATCACAGACCTGGTGGCGCGCGTCGCGGCCGGGCTGCAGCCCATTGGCGACTTCCGCGGGAGCGCAGCATACCGGCGGGCGATGGCTGAAACGCTGGGTGTGCGGGCGCTGCGCACGGCCTGGGCACGCGCGGCGTAGCGCGGTCAAGCGCCACAAAAGGAACGCGATGATGCAACTTGATTTCATACTTAATGATGCTGCCCAGCATTGGGAGGTTTCTGTCAACGAGTCGTTGCTCGATGCCTTGCGCCGCCACGGTGTCTTCGGGGTGAAGCACGGCTGTGAGACCGGCGAGTGCGGCGCGTGCACGGTTTTGTTCGATGGCGCGCCGGTCACTTCGTGCACGATGCTGGCGGCCCAGGCCGGCGGCCACGCAGTGACGACGGTCGAGGCGTTGGGCGAACATCCGGCGCAGGGCTGGAAGCAGACTGAGGGCCTCAGCCAGCTTCAGCAAGCGTTCATCGAATCCGGCGCGATCCAGTGCGGCTATTGCACGCCCGGCCAACTCCTGGCCGCCGACGCGCTCCTGTACGCCAACCCCGACCCGACCGAGGATGAGGTGCGCCAGGCCCTCTCCGGCGTGCTCTGCCGCTGCACCGGCTACGTCAAACCGGTGCAGGCGGTGCTGCGCGCGGCGGCGCGGCGGCGCGGCGAGACCACTGATTGCAGATTGCAGATTGCAGATTGCAGATTGACGGGTTCGTCGTCTGACAGCCTGCCATCCATAACTCCAAATCTGAAATCTGCAATCTCAAATCTGCAATCCGCACCGCCTGTTGAAACCAGATATGTCGGCGCGGCCGAACCGAAGGTGGACGCCGTCAAGCTGGCGCAAGGCAAGCCGGCCTTCACCGCCGATGTTGAGCTGCGCGATATGCTGGTCGGCAAGATCCTGCACAGCCCCATCGCGCATGGTTACATTAAACATATTGATGTGAGCCAGGCCCGCGCGCTGCCGGGCGTGCATGCCGTCCTCACCTACCAGGATATCCCCCGCGTCGTCCACTCCACCGCCGGCCAATCCGATCCCATGCCCGGCCCGCAAGATTTCGTCAGCCTGGATCGCAAACTGCGCTGCGTGGGCGACCGGGTGGCGGCGGTCGCGGCCGAGACGGAGGAGATCGCGCAGCGCGCGCTGGCGCTGATCGAGGTGGAGTACGAGGAGCTGCCGGCGAGCCTCAATCCGCGCGAGAGCATGAAGCCCGGCGCGCCGGTGATCCACGACGAGTCGGACTACATCCCGTTCGCCGAGTGCGATCCGGCGCGCAACCTGGCTTCGCACATCCACATCGAGCTGGGAGATGTAGACGCGGCGCTTAAAACGGCGGATTATATCTTCGAGGGGGAATACGAAGTCCCCAAGGTGCAGCAGGCCCCCATCGAGCCATTCGTTTGCATCACTTACTGGGATGAGAATGACCGCCTGGTGATCCGCACCAGCACGCAGGTGCCATTCCACGCCCGGCGTATCCTAGCGCCCGTCCTCGGCCTGCCGATCAAGCGCATCCGGGTCATCAAGCCGCGCATCGGCGGGGGGTTCGGCAACAAACAAGAGGTGATGATCGAGGACGTCTGCGCGCACCTGACCATCGCGACGAAGCGGCCGGTCAAGCTGGAATACACGCGGGAAGAACAGTTCGCGGCCAGCACCTCGCGCCACCCGATGATCATCAAGATGCGCACCGGCGTGATGAAGGACGGCCGGCTGGTGGCGAACGAGATGCGCGTGCTCTCGGACACCGGCGCGTATGGCAACCACGCGCTCACCGTCACCGGCAACACCGGCCACAAGGCGATGTCGCTCTACCCGGCCGACAAGGGACCAGACGGTCAGTGCAACATCCGCTTCATTGCCGATGTGGTCTACACTAACCGGCCGACCTCCGGCGCGTATCGCGGCTACGGCGTGCCGCAAGGCTTCTTTGCGGTCGAGAGCCACATGGAGCGCATCGCGCGCGCCCTGGGCCTCGATCCGCTGGCGTTCCGCCTGATGAACGTCGTCAAGCCCGGCGAGGAGCACCCGATGTCGAAGGCGTGGAGCGAAGGCCGCGAAGCCCATCCCGAGTTGATCCGCACCAACGCCATCGTCGAGTGCGCGCGGGTGGCCGCGGAGTTGATGGGATGGAATGAGCGAATGGGCGAATCAGCGAATCAGCGAATCACGAATTCGCCTATTCGTCGCGGCCAGGGGGTCGCGCTCGTCATGCAAGGCACGGCGATCCCGAATCTGGACATGGGCGCGGCCAGCATCAAGATGAACGAGGACGGCAGCTTCAACCTGCTGGTCGGCGCCACCGACCTGGGTACCGGCTCTGATACGGTGCTGACGCAGATGGCGGCCGAGGTGCTGGGCTGTCCGCCCGAAGACTTCATCACCTATTCCTCGGATACCGACTTCACCCCCTTCGACAAGGGCGCGTACGCCTCCAGCACCACCTACATCTCCGGCGCGGCGGTGGTCGAGGCGGCGCGCAAAGTGGCCGAGCAGATCAAGGCGGTCGCGGGCCGGCTGCTGGACGCGCCCCCGGACGAGATCACGCTGGCCGACCGGCAGGTCTGGGCCGCGGATGGCCGCAGTGTCACCCTGACGCAGGTGGGGCTGGAGAGCCTCCATCACAGCCATCAGCAGCAGATCATGGCCGTCGGCTCGTGGGTCAGCCCCGACAGCCCGCCCCCCTTCGCCGCGCAGTTCGCCGACGTGACGGTGGACACCGAGACGGGTCAGGTGACGGTGAACAAGCTGGTGATGGCTCTTGATTGCGGCATGATCGTCAACCCGGCCACGGCGACCGGTCAGATCGAGGGGGGCATGGCCCAGGCGCTCGGCTATGCCGTCTGCGAAGAGATGATTTTCGATGACGCGGGGCGCGTGATGAACCCACGCTTCGGCGACTATCACATCTTCACCGCGGACGAAATGCCGGAGATGCAGGTTCGTTTCATCCAGACCTATGAGCCGACGCATCCGTTCGGCGTCAAGGCCGTCGCCGAGATTCCCCTGGACGGGGTCGGGCCGGCCGTCGCCAATGCGGTATACGATGCGCTCGGGGTGCAGATCCCGGTCCTCCCGCTGACGCCGGAGCGCGTGTGGCGGGCGTTGCAGAATAAGTGAGAGGTGGCTATGCGATTGGGCGTCCGCTTTCCTTCGACCGGGTGGCTGCGCATCGGCATGGGCGTGAAGCGTTGGATGCTTCTGCTCGCCGGGGGGATTCTGCTTCTATGCCATGCAGCAGCCTCTTTTCACGAACTGATCGAACCCAACAGTTGGTTGGCCTTTGTCACAGAGCTGCGCCCAACTTTTGTTGACCCAATCATTGTGATCACGTTCTATTTCCTGCTCGGGAGCGTTCTGGTCGGTGTGGCGGTCTATCGGCTGAATCATTCGCTGCTGGCGGCGGTCCGGCGGCGTGAGCCGGCCCACGTGGTGGACATGGTGTATCAGCATCGCGTGCGCCAGCGCGGGCCGAAGATCGTCGCCATCGGCGGGGGACACGGCCTGAACACCCTCTTGCGTGGGCTGAAAGAATACACCGACAACATCACCGCTATCGTCACCGTCGCCGACGACGGCGGCAGCTCTGGGCGCCTCCGGCGTGACCTCGGCATCCTCCCCCCAGGTGATTTCCGCAACTGCATCGCGGCGCTTTCCGACGCGGAAGGGCTGGTGGCGCAACTGTTCCAATATCGTTTCGGGCACGACAGCGACCTCGACGGGCACAGCTTCGGGAACCTGTATCTGACGGCCATGACGGCCATCACCGGCAGCTTCGAAGCTGCGTTGAACGAGTCGAGCCGCGTGCTGGCTGTGCGCGGGCGCGTCATCCCATCCACCCTGGCGCAAGTCACCCTGGATGCCGATGTGTGCTTGCCGGCGGGCTACACGGCGAACGGCAACGGCGCCGACGCTTCGGCGGGCTTCGCCGAAGCGTGCGGCGCTGACGAAGTGTGGCAGCGCATCCGAGGCGAATCCGCCATCACCGCGGCGCGGGGTCGCGTCCGCCGCGTTTTTTTAGAGCCGGAAGATGCGCCAGCCTATCCCGACGCCATCCGGGCGATCCTGGAGGCGGACTTGATCGTGGCCGGGCCGGGCAGCCTCTTCACGAGCGTGCTGCCCAACCTGCTGGTGCGCGATCTAGCTAACGCGGTCGCTGCGGCGTGGGGATTGAAGGTGTACGTCTGCAATGTGGCGACCGAAGCGGGCGAAACCCAGGGGTATGATGTCGACGCGCACGTCAATGCCTTGCGCGCGCATGTGGGGCCGAGCCTTTTCCGGACCGTCCTGGCGAACAATGCCTTCATCGGGCCGGCGCCGCCGGGCATCGGCGTGCAGTGGGTGCGGCCGCCCGAACAAGAGCCCCAAAACTACCGGCTTGTGGTGGGGGATCTGGTGGATCGGCAGTATCCCTGGCGCCATGATCCTACCAAACTGGCCCAGGCCTTGCTGGAATTGATAGACGCATGAATATCGAACCCGCTTCGTCCAGGCGCGGCGCGCTGTTCGCGACCTGCTACCGGATGGCGCACGCTGTCAGTTCCTCGCTCGATGCTATGCAAACATCTGTCAGCCAGGCTCGCCGACCAGGCGCGCGCCGCGCGGTTCATCCTTGCCCGGCGCGAGGATCACGCCGCCGCCGCCTGCCCCGGCCGGTTTCGGCGTTGGGCGTTCACCAGTCGGCCCACCGGCCGGCGCGCCGGCGGCCGCCTTCTCCAAAGCCCCGATGAACGCGTGGAGCCGTTGCGCTTCCATCATCGTAATGCCATAGCGCTCGGCGTTACTCAGCAGGAAACGGCTCAGATCGGCCAGGACGCGCCGGCGCAGCGCGGCCAGATCGTGACAGCGGCGCCAGTCCAGCCCGGCGCGCTGCGCGTCCTGGACAAAGACCTGGCCGGCGGGCGTGCGGTTGACATCCATCCGGTAGGCGCAGGTCGGCTTTTCGGTGCGCTGCGCCCAATATAGCTCCAGCCCGACCGGCGCGGTGATATCTGCCCCCAGCAGGATCAGAAAGAGATGACTTTCGGCCACCGAATCCACATCGGGGGTGCGCTTGATGACCCAGCCGACGTTGACCGGAAACTCGGCCAGCGCCTGGCCGAGCAGCTCGCGGGCCGGCTCCTGGTCGGGGCCGCCGCTGATGAAGAGACGAACTTGGGATGCCATCGGAGTTACTCCGAATTCTTCGAGATCATACAGGCTGGATGATGAGCTTGCGCCCATTCACACGAATTCATATCCCTATCCTACCAGACGCCTGCGTCTCTGCCAAATTGCGCATGGATCAGGGCTGAATGGCGGCGCTCAGAATTGTAGAGTGTTCGAGATTGCTGAAATGAGCTGAACCGATGCTTGAAATCCATCTCTTCGGGGGCTTGCGCGTCTCGCTCGACGCGCAGCCATGGAGATTGACGACGCTGCCCAGAACACTGTCGCTATGGGGTTATCTGCTCCTGCACCGCGAGCGGCCGGTCGCACGGGATACGATCACCTACACCTTGTGGCCGGCCGCGGCAGAGACCGCGGCGCGGGCCAACCTCCGGCGTCACTTGCACGACTTGCGGCGTGCTCTGCCGCTCGCGCCGCCTGGTACGCCGTGGGTGCTGGCAAAGCGTGAGTCCCTGCAGTGGAATCCGGCGGCCCCATTCTGGCTCGATGTCACCGAATTTGAACTCCTCAGCGGGCCAGAGGACCGCCTGTCGGAGGCCGTGGCCCTGTATACCGGCGACCTTCTCCCAGAGATTAACGAAGATTGGGCCTTTACCGAGCGCGAGCGGCTGCGGCGTCTCTATTTCACCGACCTGCATCGGCTGGTGACGCGGCATCGCGAACGTCAGGAGTTTGCCCAAGCCATCACATTAACTCAACAGCTTCTGGCCCATGATCCTCTGCGTGAAGATGCGGTCCGTGATCTGATCGCCTTGCACTACGCGGCCGGCGACCGGGCGGCCGCGCTGCAGGAGTACGACCGCTTCAAGGCCTTGTTGGCTTCCGAGTTGGACGTGTCGCCCATGTCTGAGACAGTCGCCCTTTACGAGATGATTCGGACAGTTGCCGGCCCGGATGAGGCCGTTTCGGAGAGTGCTCATCAGTCGGCAGCGGCGAGTGCACCGGCCCCCGATGCGCCTCCTTCCCCCAGCCCGCCCGCGCCTCCCGCCGGCGAGCGTCCGTCTTGGCATCTGCCGGCCAGCTTGACCTCGCTGGTCGGCCGCGAGCAGGAGCTGGATAGAATCGGTCAACTGCTGGCCTCCCCGACCGTACGCTTGCTCACCCTGGTCGGGCCAGGCGGCGCGGGCAAAACGCGGTTGGCCGTGCAAGCGGCATCCGCGGCGGCCGGGCAGTTCACCGATGGCGTGGCCTTCGTCAACCTGGCACCCCTGACGACATCCGACCTGGTCTCCAGCGCCATCGCTGACACCCTGGGGGTGCGGGAGGCGCCGGGCCAGCCCATCGTTCAGACTCTGGTCGAGCACCTGCGCGCCAGGCATCTCCTGTTGGTGCTGGATAACTTCGAGCATCTGCTGCCCGCGGTCGGGCTGATCAACGATTTGCTGGTTGCCTGTCCGGGAATCAAGGCGCTCGTGACCAGCCGCGAAACGCTTCGGCTGCGCGGCGAGCAGGTGTTCAATGTGCCGCCATTGGCTCTGCCGGATCTGAAAAGGCTGCCGCCCATTGAGGCCCTTGCGCAGGCGCCCGCGGTGGCGCTTTTCGTCCAGCGTAGCCGGGCTGTCCGGCCCGATTTTGTGTTGACCGCCCGCAACGCGGCCGCCACCGCCGAAATTGTCGTTCGGTTGGATGGTTTACCGCTGGCGATCGAACTGGCCGCGGCGCGCAGCCGCTATCTATCGCCCGAAGCCTTGCTGGCGCGGCTGACCGATCCAACCCAGCACGCCGCGCTCCAACTGCTCACCGGCGGCCCGCGTGATCTGCCGGCGCGACAGCAAACCTTGCGCGCCACCATTACCTGGAGCTACTCCCTCCTGCAACCGGCGGAGCAGACTCTTTTCCTGCGGCTGGCCCTCTTTGCCGGCAGCTTCGACCTGAACGCGGCCGAGGCAGTCGGGGGGAGCCTCCGGGGGATGGCCGCGGAGGATTGTGTCGCCGCATTGTTGGACAAGAGCCTGCTTTACTGTGTCGAACCGACCGGCGAGCCAGGTGGGGCGCGGTTCGCGATGCTGGCCGTATTGCGCGAGTTCGCGCTTGACCTGCTGGCGCAGAGCGAGGACAGCGAAGCCGCCCGTGCGGCGTTTGTGAGCCACTACCGCGGATTGGCCGTGCAGGCCGAGGTCGGCTGGCGCTCGTCAGATCAGGGCCGCTGGCTGGACTGGGTGCGGGCCGAGGAAGATAACCTGCGTCAAGCCCTGGAATTGTCGCTCAGCGGCGATGCCGATGCCGTCTTGACCTCGCACGGGGTAACGATTCTGCTCGGCCTGGATCGGTACTGGCGACAACTGGCGCGCATCATCGACACGCGGCGGTGGATCGAACGTGGTCTGGCCCACGGTGAGCGCCTCTCGCTGGCGTACCAGGCGCGGCTGCTGACCATGGCCGGCTTCTACGCGATGCTGGCCGGGGTCGAAGTGGCCAACGTCATGGGATACCACGAGCAAGGATTGGCCCTGGCGCGTCGCGTCGAAGACGTTGGTCTGATGGTTGATGTGTTGGAGATGTATGGTGTGGATGCCGTCAAGGCCCAGCTCGACGATCAGGCGATCGCGTTGGTCAGCGAGGCGATGGCGTTGGAGCGAATGCTTTCAGGTGGAATGTCCATGCGCCTGGCGGTCTTGACCAACATCCTGGCGACGATCTACTACAACTCGAAACAGTTCAGCCGCGCCCTGGTTCTCCTGGATGAAATCGTGCCGTTTGTCCGTGAACGGGGCACTGTTCAACAACTGTGTGCGATGTTGAATAACGTCAGCAACCTGGCACGCAAGCTCGGCGACTTCGAGCGGGATCGGATTTGTCTGGTCGAGGTGTGGCAGCTTGAGCAGGCGCACGGCGATACGATGGGAGAGTTGCATCTCTTGAGCGCGGTGGCCGAGCGGGCGCATTTTCAGGGACGCATGGAGCTGAGCGCACGTCTGCACAGCGCGGAGCAAGCGCTCGCGCGTCAGCTTGGTTTTGCCTTCCCGCCCGCGTATCAGGTCGAATTCGACGCGTACGTCGCTGAACTCCGCAGCAGGCTGGCCCCGGCGACCTTCGACGCGGCATGGGCGGCCGGCGCGGTGTTGACGATAGAAGATGCCATCGGATTGGGCCTGATGGAGCCGTCTCCGCCCGCGCCGGCCAAACCGGCCGAACCTGTGCGCCCGACGATCAGAAAGCCTGCGGTGCACATGCTCTCCGAGCGAGAGCAAGAGGTGGCAGCCGCGTTGGCGCAGGGCCTTACCAACGAGGAGATCGCCGGCAAATTGTACATCGTGGTGAAGACAGTCGAGAAACACGTCAGCAGTATCCTTTCTAAGCTTGGCTTCCGCAACCGTGCCGAGATTGCGGCCTGGGCCGTAGCGTACGGGCTGGCTGCCGGCCCGGAGGATCTCGATGCCCAGACGCGCAGCGGACAAAAGGTAGGGTCAAAAAGGTAGGGTTTTCCCTGATGACATGAGTAGGGTCTTCTCCTAGAATACATGTCGGAAGTTACACACAAGCTCGTAACGCGCTAGCGAGCATACGCATCACAAAGGAGAAGACCCTGATGCAACCGTATATTTACCCCAAAGATAGACGCCGTGTCTATCAATGGACTGCCTTTCTCCTCGTCATCATTATGTCGGCGCTTTTCGTTCGTGTCGACGCGGCCTCAGCCAACGGCCTGAAGGCCCCACTGGCGCTTTTCGCCAATTTTTGGCAGCCGACTGGCGGCCCGCTGGCTGGATCCCTCACCGGTTTCGCGCAGGCCGGCGGTACGTTCTATATGGCGACCAACGGCAACGGCGTCTGGCGTTCGGCTGACGGCAGCGCCACCTGGAGCGCCCTGCCCACCCTTAACGAGCCTTCGGTGCGGGCTTTAGCCGTTACTGCGGCGGGGGATCTCGTCGTCGGCACGACTGGCGCCAGCCCAAGTGGTGGCGCCTGGCGCCTGCCCGCGGGCGGAAGCACGTGGACGCTGTTGACCAGCGGCCTGTTGGCCGGCGCACGGGTCACCGCGCTGGCGGTCGCTGCCAATGGCGACCTCTATGCCGGCACGCAGGGCAACGGCGTCTACCGCATGCCCAACGGCAGCAATGCCTGGGTCGCAGTCGGTGCACTGGCGTCGAGCCAGCGCGTGCGCTCTCTCTTGTTCCTTCCCAACGGCGACCTGCTCGCCGCGGCCACGCCGGTCACCACCGGCTACGGCAACCTCTGGCGGCTTCCCTCCGGCGGAAGCACCTGGGCCACCTCTAGCGGCGGGCTTTCTGGCAGCAGCTTGAACGTCTATGCCCTGGCGCGCAGCAGCGGCGGCCTGCTCTTTGCCGCCACCGATAACGGCGTCTGGCGCTCGGCCGATAATGGCCTCACCTGGGCCAACCAGGCGCTGGCAGGCATCTCCATCCCCGCAGTGGCTGTGGACGCGAACAATCGGGTGTTTGCAGGCGCGCAGGGCTCGCGTACCCTCTACGGCGCGATCTATCGCTCCACAGACAACGGCCTGACTTACCAGGCGCTCACGAACGGCCTGGCGGGTATCAGCAACGTGAGCTTGCTCTTCGCGGCGAGCAACGGCTTGTTTGCGGGTGCCAATGGTCTCTTTGCCAGCAGCGACGGCGGGCAGACCTGGACCGCGCCCAACACGGGTCTGGCCGCGCTGAACTGGGGCAACAGTTTGGCCGTGGACGGGACTGGCCGTGTCTTTGCGGCTTCGTCCGCCAGCGGCGTCTTCCGCACAAGCGACAGCGGCGCCACCTGGAGCCGGACGATCAACGGCCTGGGTTCGCTCAGCGTGTTTGCACTGACTGTGCACGGCGCCACCGGCGCGCTGCTGGCGGCTGCCGGTCAAGGCCCTGGTCGGGTCTATCGTTCGCTGGATGGGGCCAATACATGGACGGCTACTTCGTTGAGCGCCGGCGGCTACGTCAATGCGCTAGGCATGGCCGCCAATGGCAATGTGGTCGCGGGGACCTCTGGCGCTGCCGTCCTGGTTTCTAGCAGCGGCGGCGTATCGTGGAGCGGTCCTTTTACGCTGCCGAGCGCCGGTATTGTCCAGGCCATCGCGGTCAATCCAGTTACGAGCAAGCTTTTCGCAGCTTCATCCAACGGTGTCGTGTCGGTTTCAACTGACAACGGTTGGACCTGGCAGTTGACGCAGAGCAGCGGTCTGCCGGCCGTGCTGAACAAGTACGCGTTCGGCTTCAATGCCGCGGGGGTGATGTTCCTGGGCACGCAAACGGGCGTGTATCGCTCGACCGACGCGGCGGCCACCTGGACGCTGCTCGGCAGCGGTTCGGGGCTTGATCCGGCCGCCCGTTACAACGCCTTCCTCCGCACCGCCGATGGGACGCTCTATGTTGCCTCCACCAACGGCGTGTACCGCTCGACCGATGGGGGGAATACCTGGGGTCTGCTGAATTCGGGTCTGCCAGCCAGCGCCAAACCCATGGCATTGGCCCTTGGCGCCGATGGTTACATCTACCTGGGGCTGAGCGAAAGCGGTGGCGTCTACCGAAGCAGCGATCCGGTCAGCCTGCCAGCCACGCCCACCCCGACCGCGACGCACACGGCCGTAGCCACGAGCACGCCGGCGGCGACCGCCACCCGCACGCCGCAGCCCACGGCATCCCCGGCGGCGACTGCTACAAGGACGCCAGAGTTGACCGCGACCCCGACACGGGCCAATACAGTGACGCCCACGCCTACCATCGTCGGCCCCACGAAAACACCTGGCCCCACGGCAACATCCGGCCCGACAAAGACGCCCACGCCGACGACCGTCGCCACCGCGATGCCGACGATTATCCCGCCGGTGACGACGCACCCGCGGCTGTGGATCACGGTCAACGACCTGCCGCGGCTACGCTCGTGGGCCACGGCCGCGAACCCGATGTACCAGTACGGGCTGCTGCCGACGGTGAACACGGGCCGCGCCCGCGCCGACGCGCATTGGTCGTGGACCTGGCAGGGCGGTACCGGCCTGCCCGATAGCGGCTGGCGCGACACGGGGAGCACGCAATATGAATGGGATTATACCGAGGCGTATGCCCAACTCTTCGCCTTCATGTCGTTGGTAGATCCCAACCAGACGAACCGCGATCAGTACGCGGGCCGCGCGCGCGACATGGTGATGTGGATCATGAACCAAGCCGCGCTGGGTCATGCCGCGGGCCAGCCGTTCCGCGATCCGCAGTTCGCCACCTTCAATCGCGCCAACGAGTGGGGCCAAGACCTCCCGTTGACCGTGGACTGGATCTACGGCTACCTCAGCCCAGCGGACAAGGCCACGATTCGTACAGTCTTCTTGCAGTGGGCGCAGGACAACCTGACCGCTTACCCTGTTGCCAACGGGCCGTCGCCGATCTTGGGCGTGATCAACGACTTGCGTCTGTTGGGCAGCAGCCCATCGCAAACCGCTTACCAACAACAGATCTATCAGAAACAGTTGCGCTGGACGGCGAACAACTACTGGCTGGCGCACATGCGTCTGATCACGCTGATGTCCATGGGCTTCGATCCGGCCGACGATCCGGGCGGAGCGTTGACGAGCTACACGCGTAACGCTACCGGTTGGTGGTTGTATCAGGCTTACGCGATGTTCGAGGACGCGACGACAGTTCAGGCGGCGTTCGGTGTGCCGCCGGGCAACAAGAGCATCGGCCTGGCGAGCGGCGGCATTCCGGTCGAAGGCACGCTGTACGGGCATTCGCTTGGTTATCTAGCGCAAGCCCTGCTTGCCATGCGCACCGCAGGCTACGACACCCCGACCCTCTCGGGCCCGCAGATCAACCTCATTCACAGCGCGTACTGGGACCGTGTGGTAGGCGGCTATTTGAACTCGATCTCGCCCAACTCCCACACGCCGCCCGCCAGCTCAGGTTACGCCTACCTGGGGCCGATCTACTGGCAGGCGAATCATGGCGACCTGTTGCGCGTCTACAACACCTGGGAAGGGATCACGACCTTCGGGCCGCTCGGCCTGCTTGACGCCATGCTAAACAACACGCAGCGCCTCCAGACCATCCGTTGGATCCTCAAGGAGACACTGCAAGGTGGGCCAAACGCGCTCTACAGCCGCGCGTCGAATATCTGGGGCAACGGCTATACAACAGATACCATCCTATACTTTATGGTCTTCGACCCCAGTGCATCTTCACCCAGTGACCCACGACCCAGCCAGCCGCTCACCTTCGTGGACAAGCCGTATGGCCGGTTGCTCAGCCGCACCGACTGGGGGCCGAACGCGACCTGGTTCACCTACAAGTGCAACTGGCTGAGCATCAATCACCAGAACAGCGACTGCAACCAGTTCGAGTTCTATCGCAAGGGCGAATGGCTGACCAAGGAGCGCAGCGGTTACACGGACATCCTGACGACCTCGGACTATCACAACAACATGGGGCTGCAGAACAACGTCCCGTCCAACCTCCAGTGGTTTGAGACGGAAACCTCGGCGCGCGGCGCCCAATGGAACAACGGCATGAACGCCGGTGATCCCACGACGGTCTTCAGCACGGGCAACGGTTATGTGTTCACCCAAGGTGACAGCACAAATCTTTACAACCGGCCGCCCGACGCCCTGGACATCCTCCATGCCAGTCGCTCGATCGTGTGGTTGAAGCCCGACACGGTCATGGTTTACGACCGGGCCACGTCGAAGACGGCCAACCGGTTCAAGCGCTTCAATCTGAACCTGGTGACGATGCCGACCGTGAATGACAAAACGGCCACCGCGTTCACGCCCGGCGGACAGAAGTTCGTCATCCAGAACTTGCTGCCGGCTAGTGCAGTTATGACGGCCATGCCGGCCGAAAACGTCGGCAGTGGTCTCGGCGAGTATGAGCCTACCAAGGTGCGATTGATGATCGAGGATCCGTCCAACCCGGCGGACGTCCGCTTCCTGCACGTGCTGCAAGCCGCCGACGGCGGCGTGACAGTCCTTCCGGCGCTGCTGGTGCAGAGCACCAGTGGTACGCCTTACGACGGCGCAGTCGTAAACAACACGGCGATCCTGTTCCGCCACAACTTGGCGAGTGCGTTCAGCAGCGTTAGCTATGTCGTGTCGAGCAGCGTCACCGGGCATATCGTGACGGGGTTGACGCCTGGCGCGGGCTATAACGTGACGTTGACACCCAACGGGATCGGCGTGCAGGTGACCGTCGCGCCGGGCGCGACCTATACGGCCGATGCCGCCGGCGTGATCCGGTACTGACCTGAAAACAACTCTGTCAGACGTGCCAGACACTTCGTAAGTGCCTGGCACGTGAGCATCGCACGTTTTCATGAACAACTGTACTGTCCACTAATTTATTGAACACTTGGACGGGAAATGCGCCCCGGTGAGAAACGTGCTATGACAGGTGTATGACTACTAACCTGAAAATAGCCTCTGGATCGTCATTGCGAGGCCCGTCGTTTGGGCCGAAGCAATCCCCCCGCATTGGAGGAGATTGCTTCGTCGCAAAAGACGCTCCTCGCAATGATATTTTCATCGCGCGCTGTGCGCTGCTCAAGCGGCGCATGACCAACTGGCTGGACCGGTACGAGACGGCGGGCGCGGCCGACCTGGCGCAACCTGTTCATCGGCGCCCCGGCGGCCGCGGTTAGCGCCGATCAGCGCAGCGGTGTGCGCCGAGGTGCTGCAATACTACGACAACCATCCCCATGAGCGCGGGTGGCGCCTGATTGCGGCGCGTCTGCGGCAAGCGCATGCTGGGGTGGCGGTCATCTGTACCCTCAAAGACTGGCTCGCCTGGCATACCTGACAGACCCCCGAGGAACTCACCGCCCTGCTGGCCGAGTTCATCTTCTACTACAACGGCCGCCCGCATCAAGACGCCGAACTCGCCGGCCGCTCGCCCAACGAGTTCGCCGAACTCCTCAAGTGTTCAACCTGTTAGTGGACAGTACAGTTTTTCCGTGATAGCGCAAACCCGACTGACAAGGCGAGGGTCCATTGGGCGACCTTCGCATCGGTTAGGTCTCTGCCCAGGCTTGCCAACCCGCCCAAACGCGGCTAAGATGCGTCTGTACATCTCACTTCGGAGTTCCGACATGCCTGTCATAGACCTTTCCCCCCTCCGCAGCCAATTCCCGGCCCTGGCGCTCGAAGACGCCGGCCGGCCAGCGGTCTTTTTCGATGGCCCCGGCGGCACACAGGTACCTCAACGCGTGATTGACGCCATGAGCCGCTACCTGGCGCGCACTAACGCGAACCACGGCGGCGCGTTCCGCACCAGCCAGGAGAGCGATGTGATCTTGCACGATGCGCACCTGGCGATGGCCGATTTCCTGAACGCCCTGTCGGCCAATGAGATCGTTTTCGGGCCGAACATGACGACGCTGACCTTTGCGCTGAGCCGCGCCATCGGCCGGGAGTTGCAGCCAGGCGACGAGGTGCTGATCACGAAGCTCGATCACGATGCCAACCGCGCGCCGTGGCTGGCCCTGGCCGAACGCGGCGCGGCGATCAAAGAAGTGGACTTCGACCCCGCGGATTGCACCCTCCGCCTCGACGACCTGGCCGCCAAACTCTCCCCGCGCACGCGGGTGGTGGCGGTCGGGTATGCGTCCAACGCGGTCGGCACAGTCAACCCGATAGCGCGTATCGCGGAGATGACGCACGCGGTTGGCGCGTGGCTGTGGGTGGATGCTGTGCACTATGCGCCGCACGGCCCGATAGATGTGCAGGCGCTCGGCTGCGATTTCCTGGTCTGCTCGCCTTACAAGTTCTTCGGCCCGCACTCCGGGACGGTTTGGGGCAAGTACGAGTTGCTGGAACGGTTGCGCGCCTACAAGGTGCGGCCGGCCGGCGACCTGCCGCCCGACAAGTTCGAGACCGGCACGCAGAGCCATGAGGCGCAGGCGGGCGTGTTGGCGGCGGTCAACTATCTGGCCGAGGTGGGCGCGGAGTTCGGCGCGGCCTTTGCGCCGCAATTCCCCGGCTTCACGGGCCGCCGCCTGGCGCTCAAACAGGCGATGGCCGCGATCCAGGCCTACGAGCGGCCGCTGTTCGAGCACTTCGTCGCCGGGCTGCTGGCGATCCCTGGCCTGAGCTTCTACGGCATCCGCGACTACGCCCGGTTCGACCGCCGCACGCCGACCGCCGCGTTCCGGCTGGCCGGCCGCACGCCGCAGCAGGTCGCCGAGCATCTGGCGCGCCGCGGGGTTTATGTCTGGAACGGCAACTTCTACGCGCTGGCCGTCACCGAGCGGCTGGGGCTGGAGGAGATGGGCGGCGTCGTGCGCGCGGGGCTGGCGCACTACAACACGCGGGAAGAGGTGGATTATTGCCTGGCGTGCCTGCGGGAGCTTGTGTAGCTGCGGTTCCGCTGGTGGCTGAAGCCGACCGGCTCAGCAGGTGGAAGCCGGTCGAGACCGGCTAACCCCGCCGTGAAGTGGGCGTAACCGGCTTGTGGCCGGCTTTTCACCTGCTGAGCCAGCGGGTTTCAACCCCTGGCGGGTCTGGCGTATATCAGCCTTGTTTGCTCTAGTCCACAACTACATCTATACTGTGGTGATTGATACGCGAGAATCCGGGAAAGTTTTGAGCAGTGAACGACAATCGTCGGATTACACTTCTCCTGGCGCTCCTGTCGCCGATTTTCGTCTGGGCCGGTCTGACCTACCCCGGCTATTTCGAGTTGGAGCACGGCTTCCGGCCCATCTTCAACCTGGCCGATCTGGCCCGCCGCCTGCCGGCGATCGGGTGGGCGCCGGCGGTGGGGCAGCCGTATGATTTGCTGCGCGGGGAAGGGCCGCTGGCGTACTGGCTGGCGCTCGCACCGCGCGCGCTCGGCGCGTCATCCGCGACAGCCGTCAAGTGGGTGTTCGGCGCAAGCCTAGTCGCCGGCGCGCTCGGGATGTACGCCTGGGCGCGGCGGACGTTGGGCGAGTGGCCGGGGCTGGTCGCCGCGGCCAGCTATGCCCTCTGGCCCATCGGCCTGGCGACGGTCTACGCCCGCGGCGCGCTGGCCGAAGCGACCTTCCTGGGCTTGATGCCGTGGCTGCTCTGCCTCGTCGCGAACAGATCCCCCCGCGGCGCAATCGCACTGGCCCTCGGTCTGGCCGCCGCCATCTGGATCCAGGCCGGGCTGGCGCTCTGGTTCGCGGCCGTGTTGCTCATCTACGTAGGATTTGCGTTATGGCCGATGGAACTGTCATTGCGAGGGGCGGGATTTGTTCCGAAGCAATCCCATCCGCTGCCGGAGATTGCTTCGGCCCAAACGACGGGCCTCGCAATGACAGGCCGTAAGGCATTGCCAGGGCTGCATCTCCTAAGCCAATTTTGGCCTGTCGCCGCGGGACTGGCGCTCGGCCTCCTGGGCTTGCTGCCGGCGGCGTTCCAACATGGCCTGGCCGGCCAGACCTACGTCAACTTTGCGGAGCACTTCGTCCATCCGCATCAACTCCTCCTGGCCGAGGGGGACGCGGGGCCGAGCGTCGCCGGGCCGGCCGATGCTCTGACCTTCCAGTTGGGACTGATCGCGTGCGGACTGGCGGTCTTGGGGCTGGCGCTGCCGGGAGTGGCTCGGTCGGAGATCGGTCACAGCAGAAGCCACTACGCAATACGCAACACGCAATACGCAACCCGTTTCACGTCTCACTGCGCGCTGGCCGCCGTGCTGATCTACGCCCTGCTTTCCACCACGCTAGCCGCGCCGCTCTGGCGGCTCCTGTCACCGCTGCAGGGCACACTGACCTATCCATGGCAGACGCTCCTGCTGGTCGGGCCGTGGCTGGCGTGGCTGGCCGGGCTGGGCGGCAAGGCATTGCTCGACCGATTGCCCGGCGATGGTTGGGAGGCTGCGGTCCCGCTCGTCACAGCCTGCCTCCTGACCCTGACTTTGCTCGGTTCGTTTGGCTATCTCACCACCGCGCCGGCCGCGGTCGCGGTGGCCGATGCGCCGCTGGCAATTTTTGGGGATAACGAAATCGCGCTGCTCGACGCCACGCCGGTGATCCTGCCGCCGCGCGGCGCGACGACCACAACTCTGCAAGCCGGCGCGACGATCAGCGTAACCGTCCATTGGCAGGCGCTCCGGCCGCTGGAGCGGGACTATACGGTATTCCTCCACGCGACTGACCCGAACGGCCAGCTTCAGGGCCAGCAGGACACGATGCCCCAAAGCAACAAACTGCCCACCACGCGTTGGCGCCCCGGCCAAATCGTGGCCGACCAGTACTACGCGACCCTCAAACCGGGCGCGCTATCGGGCGAGGGTTACACCGTCTCGCTGGGACTGTATCAGTGGCAGACCGGGCAACGCCTGCGCGCCGGGACCGATGACAAAGTGATGGTGAAGCCATGAAGGGCGATGAGCGAATGACGAATCACGAGCGTTCCCCGGCGGAGGCGCAGCCATCTTTCTCTTTCCATCTTCCCTCTGCCTTCTATCTCGTCCTGATCGGGCTGTTTGGGCTGGTCGTGATTTCGCCGCTGCTCCAGCCGGGTTACTTCTGGGGCGCGCACGATGCGCGGCACGCGGTCTATTTTATCTTCCAGTATGACAAGGCGGTGCAAGACGGCATCTGGCTGCCGGGCTGGGGGCCAGATTGGGCGTTCGGCTACGGCTATCCGTTCTGGATCGTCTACGGGCCGCTCTCGACGTTCGTGGGCGAGCTGTTCCACCATTTCTTGGGGCTGGGCTTCGAGGACAGCGTCAAGGCTGTCCTGGCGCTCTCGATCCTGCTCTCCGGCCTGGCGATGTACGGCTTCGTGCGGTCGTGGCTGGGGCGCAACGCGGGCCTGGTCGCCGCGGTCGCGTACATGGCGATCCCCTATCACCTGGTGGATGTCTACGTGCGGGCGGCCGTCGCCGAGTCGGTGGCGTTGGTCTTTCTGCCGCTGGCGCTGTGGACCTTCCGGGAGGCGACCATCCGCCCGCGCCTGACTGCGGTCATCGCGGCCGCCTTCACGTATGCCGCGATCATGTGGACGAGCAACCTGGTGGCGCTGGTGTTCACGCCGGGGTTGGCTGCGTATATGCTGGCGCTGCTCATCTGGATGGGGCTGGACGAAAAACGGCGGACGGCCGACCAAATGCTGACGGCGCGGCCGTTCCTGGCCGCCATCCTGCGCCGCGGCCTGGCGCCGCTGGCCGCGTTCATGCTCGGCCTGGGCCTCAGCGCGGCGTTCTTTGTGCCCGCGCTGATCGAGCAACGCTACATCAACCAGACCCAATGGTTCGGCAAGTACTACGATCCGTTCCAACACTTCGTCTACTTCTTCCAGCTTTTCAACCCGGCCTGGGGCTTCGGGATCAGCCAACCGGGGCCGGATGACATCGCGCAGGGCGCGCTGAGCTATCAATTGGGCGCGGCCGCCGTGCTGCTGTCGCTGATTGCCGTGGTTCTCAGTTGGAAGCAAGCCGCTGAACGCCGTCGCGAGATCTGGTTCTGGGCCGCCTGGGCCGGGATCAGCGTGTTCTTGACTTTGGGCAGCTCGGCGTGGGTCTGGCGCCATGTGTCGCTCGTGCCCTACGCGCAGTTCCCCTGGCGCTATCTGATGCTGGCGATCGTGCCGCTGAGCATCCTGCCGGGAACGCTGATTGCGAATGGCACATCCAACATCCAACATCCAACATCCAACATCCAACATTCGCTCTGGCCCGCGCTGTTGCTTTCCAGTTTACTTCTGTTGAGCAGCGCGCCCTACTACAAGGCGGAGATACGCGAGCCGACGAAGGAACAGGGGCCGGTCTCGATGGCGGCGTTGATGCGTTTTCAGCGCACCAGCGACGAGATGACCGGGGTCACGGCCTGGGTGGATCCGCAACGCATCCCGAACTGGTCGCCGCTGGCCGACGAATGGGTGGCCGGCCGGCCGGTGATCACGCGCGCCGACTACAAGCTCATCCCCCAGAACAAAACCCTGGCCGTCAACGCCGAGGGGATGGGCAGCCAGCACGAGCAGGTCTGGTACTACGCGGAAGCGCCGAACCAGTCCATCACGTTCAACCTCTTCTGGTATCCGGGCTGGAACGCCTACCTGCTCGACGGCAAGAACGGCAAGCCCGTGCAACGCCTCGAGGTGCGCCGCGAAGATGGTCCGCTGGCGCGCGTCGTCGTGCCCGTCGCGCCCGGCCAGGGGTATATCCTGCTGCGGTTCGAGGATACGCCGCTGCGCGCGGCCGCGAAGGGCGTCACGGTTGTTACGGTCATGTTACTGCTCGTCACCTTATTGCTGCGCAGCGTGCTCCAGCAGCGAAAAACGAGCAGAGATCATAAGCGACCTGTGCCGCCCACAATCAGGTGATTGTGGGCGGTCAACCAAGAGTTATCTCATGATGAGAGGAAGATAGGCGCGCGGCAGTATCGGCAGGAGCGTCGCTTCATACGCGCCGATGTCGCAGTGTGGACCCTGGGGCCGAGTGATACCGCGCTGATCGAGGCCATTAACCGGGGCTGCCGCACAGATCGCATCGTCCGCCGTATCAATCGCGGCGCTGCCTGGGAGGAGCGCCATCGTTAGGGTAGGCCCCAAGTTGTTCTGCAGGGGACCGAGCTTGGGGTCGCTGTTGATGCCGGGACAGGTAGTGTCGGGATAGCTGAGGTTCCCGCCGCCATCGGTGATGGTGCCGAAGCAGTTCCCGCCCGCCGGACTGTTAGCAACGATTGTATTTTTTAGCGTTGTCGCTGCGCCGCCGCTGTCATAGTTGGCGATGCTGCCACCAGTTTCACCACCTCCGACGCTGTTGCCGGTGAAGGTGCTGTTGCTCACAGTCGACGTGCCCCCGTTGGCCATACCGCCGCCGGCGATGGCCCGATTTCCGGTAAGGGTGCTGTTGCTTATGGCCACTGTGCCTTGGTAGTTGACGATGCCACCACCAGTATTGTCGGAAAAGGTGCTGTTGCTTACGCTCACCGCGCCAAGCTTGTTGTAGATGCCACCGCCGGTGTTGGTAGCGCCATTGCTGGAGAAGACGCTATCGCTTATCGTTACCATGCCGGAGTGATTGTAGATGCCGCCACCAAAGGTGCTGGCGCCGTTGCCGTGGAAAGTGCTGTTGCTCATGGTCAGCGTGCCGCTGTTATCAATGCCGCCACCGGCGCCGCCGTCGATGGTGTATTGGGCGCTATTGCCGGTAAATGTGCCGTGGCTGACTATCAGTGTGCCGTTATTGAGAATGCCGCCACCACTGCCGATAATTATCCCATCGGCGATGGTCAGCCGATCCAGGTTGAGCGTCACCCATGAGTTGACGGTGAACACGCGCACGGCGTGGTCGCCACTGATGGTGACACTCTGTCCGCTGCCGTCAATGGTCGTGTCCGCCGCGATCGTGATCGTGGCGGTCAAAATGATCGTGCCGCTGCAACTGAAGGTCACCGTGCCGCCACTGGTCAGGGCATCCAGCAGGTGGGCTTCATCGCAGGCGCTGACAACGCCCCCGGCGTGCGCCGGGGTGGGCGCTGACGCGGCAACGAGCGTCAGCAAGACAAGGAGGGGGTGAGGTGTTTGAGGCACATGTTCTGATCTCCTTTCGTTGAGAACAGATCAAGAGCACTGAAGCTCAAGCAAGGCGCAGAGCCATTTTCAGTATACACCTTTTCGACCGAAATCGCGCAACGAATTTGGCCTGTACTACGCATGGTGAATGGAGTCTGCGCGGGCCAAGCATCGCGAGTACAACTGTCCATCATTTTCTACACGGCAAGGAGGTTATCCCCATGAAACCCTTCCGCAAAAATGTCGCCATCGCCATTGATGGCGGCGGCATCCGCGGGGTGATCGTGACCCGCGCCCTCGCCCTCCTCGAAAAGGAGTTGGGTCAGCCGGTCAACCGCATCTTTCGGCTGGCGGCCGGCACCTCGACCGGCTCGATCATCTCGGCCGGCATCGGCGCGGGGCTGACGGCCGGCCAGATGCACGAGCTTTACGTGACGCTCGGCGACGTGATCTTCCGCAAGACGCTGCAAAGCCAGTTGTGGCTGCTCTTCAAGTACCGCTACCCCCTCGGCCCGATCGCAGCCGCATTGCGCAAGCACATCGGCGACAAGAAGATGGGCGATTTTTGGTCGGCCGATCCGCCGATAGATGTGGTGATCACGGCGTATGATCTCGTGGACAATCGCACGCGCTTCATCAAGCCGTGGAAGCCGGAGTATGAGAATTGGTCGGCGATCACGGCTGTGCTGGCGTCTTCGTCCGTCCCCACCTTCTTCCCGCCCGTGGAAGGCCGCTACGTGGATGGCGGGGTGGGCGCGTATGCCAACCCGTGCTACATCACCGCGTTCGAGGCGATCAACTGCCTGGGCTGGGATCCAGCCGAGACGACCTTGCTCAGCTTCGGCACGGGGCACTTCCCGACCGGCCTGCAACCCGGTCAGGCGACGCGCTTCTGGCCGTGGGAATGGCTGGACCCGATCCTGGGCGCCTTCCTGCAATCCACCTACGATCAGCAGGTGCAGGTGGTGGGCACGATCTTCTCCGGCCTCGACTTCCGGCGCTTTCAGGTCACGCTGCGCGAGAACATCGGCATGGACGCCGCCGATCAGATGGCGCGGCTGGTGGAATACGGCGACGAGTTGGGGCAGAAGATGCTGAACGATGAGACCGAGACCATTCCTGACTTCCGGCGCGTGCGCCCGACATAAGAGACGAAGAAGCAGAAAAGTGTAGGGGCGTCGTGGGGCGACCATGACCGGTAAAGGACACACGGGCTTTCGTTGGAGCGTCTGGATTTTCGCCTGGTGGGTGATCTGCCTGGCGGGGGCGGCAGTCGTCGCTATCCCGCTCCTCTACCAGTTCCGCTACGCCGATCGCATCTACGAGGGGGTCGCGGTCGCCGAGATCCCGCTCGGCGGCCTGACCCTCAACGAGGCCGGGAAGCTGCTGGCCGGCCGGCTGGCGACCCTGGCCGCCGCGCCGGTCACGCTGCGCCACGGCACGCGCGCCTGGTCCCTCTCTCTCGGCGAGCTGGGTGTGTCGGTGGATGCCCGCGCCACCGCGGCCGCGGCCTATCGCGTTGGCCGGCGCGCAGACGCATCGGCCGGCTTTTTGACCGGGCTGCGCAGCAACCTGACCGATCAATGGCAGGCGTGGCGCACCGGCCAGGCGATCGAGCCGATCCTCCAGCTCGACGAAAACCGCCTGGCGATCATCCTGAAACAGATTGCGCGCGAGGTGGATCAGCCGCCGCGCGAGGGCGCGCTCACTTTTGCGGATGCCGGCGTGACCGGCATTTCAGGCGCGCCAGGTCGGCTGGTGGATGTGGACGCCACGCGCGCGGCCGTCCTCGCCGTAGTGCGCAGCGGCAAAGGCGGCATCGTCCCGCTGGTTGTGGAGGAGCGCCAGCCGGCCGTGACCTCGGTCGAGGCGGCCGTGGCGCAGGCCAACGCGCTGCTCAGCCACCCGATCACACTCGTGCTGGAGAGCGCCGGAGACGCCCGTCGTTCGACCATTGACCGCGCCACGCTGCGAGCCTGGCTGAAGCTTTCCCCCGCGCCGGGCGCGGGGGGCGCGCTCGGCCTGGCTGTGCAGGCGGATGACACCCCGATCACTGCGCACGTGCAGCGCCTGGCGAAGCAATTCGACATCGCCGCCCAGGATGCCAGCCTCGATTACGATGTGAAGGCCAGGCAGGTCGTTGTCGTGAAATCCAGCCAGACGGGCCGCGCCGTGGATGTGAAGGCGGCTGCCGGCGTGATCTCGCAAACCCTGGTCGGGCTGCCGGCCCTCGCCAGCGGCGAGCCTGTGACCATCACCCTGCCGGTGAAGCGCCTCGCGCCCAAAATTGACAGCACGGCCCTCGCCGAGTTGGGGATCAAAGAGCTTGTGACTCAGGGCACCACCTACTTCGCCGGTTCGAGCGCCGAGCGGGTGCACAACATCGTCAACGCCGCGCAGAAATTCACCGGGGTGGTGATCCCGCCAGGCGAGGAATTCTCCTTCAACCGGTTCGTCGGCGACATCACGGCGGCCAATGGGTTCACCGAGGGGCTGATCATCTGGGGCGACCGGACCGCGGTGGGGATCGGCGGGGGGGTGTGCCAGGTGTCTACCACGGCCTTTCGGGCCGCGGTGCAGGGCGGCTTTCCGATCACCGAGCGGCACGCGCACGGCTATGTGGTAAGCTGGTACGGCGAGCCGGGGTTGGACGCCACGATCTACACGCCGGATGTGGATTTCCGTTTCAAGAACGATACGGCCGCGTTTCTCCTGGTGAAGCCGGAGGTAGACCCCGCCAAAGGGCGCATCACCTTCTCGTTCTACGGCACGCGGCCCAATCGCACGGTCGAGTTGAGCAAGCCGGAGATCAGCAACATCCAGAAACCGGAGCCGCCGATCTACCAGGAAGATAGCTCGCTGCCGCGCGGGACGATCAAACAGGTGGATTGGGAGAAGGACGGCCAGGATGTGGTGGTCAAGCGCACAATCCGCGCCGCCGACGGCAAGGTGATCGAAGATAGGTTCACCAGCAAGTATCAGCCATGGCGGGCGGTCTTCCTGTACGGCCCTGGCGCGAAGTTACCCGCCGATGCTGTGGTTGGCCCGCCGGTCTCGCCCACGCCGAAACCGTAAGAGCTTGTCAAAAATAACTTTCCGAACGACGGAGTATCCTGAGCGGAGTCCGGCGGTGTGGGCCGGACGGAGTCGAAGGATGCGGCCCTCTGGGAATGGCTCAAGGGCTGGCATGGCGCATCCTTCGACTCCGCAGCGAACTCCACGCTGCTCCGCTCAGGATGCCTGGCACAGCCAGAACGGGAACTTATTCTTTGACGAGTCCTAAGTGGCGTCCGCCAGGACATCGAGAAGCTCAAATAGATTACACGCGCGTGCTTTTTTGTCTGCCAACTGCTTCGGGGTATACTCCGCCTGATCGGGAGGTGCAAGCGCGTGTTGTTTCAGAATGGGTTAGCTTCGGTCGTGATCGTCGTGACGCTGATCGGTGTGGCGGTCGGGCGCTATCCCCGGCTGCGTATGAACCGCGCCACCATCTCCTTGGTCGGCGCCACGCTGCTGATCGTGGTGGGCGCGATCTCGCTAGATGAAGCCTACGCCAGCCTGGATATGAACACGCTGGCGCTGCTGTTTGCGATGATGGTCATCAACGTGAACTTGCGCCTGGCGGGCTTCTTCCGGCTGGTCGGCAGCGAGGTGATCCGACTGGCGCGGACTCCCCGACAACTGCTGGCGCTGATCGTGATCGCGTCGGGCATCCTGTCGGCGCTCTTCCTGAATGATACGATCGTCCTGATGCTGACCCCACTCGTGCTGGAGCTGGCGTTGACGCTCAAGCGTAACCCGATCCCCTATCTGATCGGCCTGGTGACGGCCGCCAACATCGGCTCGGCGGCCACGATCGTGGGCAACCCCCAAAACATGATCATCGGCGTCGCCTCGCAGACCCCGTTCGCCGCCTTCACGCTGCGCCTGGCGCCGGCCTCGTTGGTCGGGTTGGGGGTGGCCTGGGGGATCCTGGCGCTGGTCTATCGCCGCGAGATCACGGGCGCGGCCTTCCCGCCCGATATCAGCCTGCCCTGGGAACCGATTTACCGTCCGCTCCTGCAAAAGAGTCTGATCGCAGTCATCCTGATGCTGGTCGCATTCCTCGCGGGCGCGCCGGTGGCGCTGGCGGCGCTGGCAGCGGCCTGTCTCCTGCTCATCACCCGGCGCATCAAGCCGCAGCGGGTCTTCAACGAAGTGGATGTCTCGTTGTTGGTCTTCTTCTCCGGTCTCTTCATCGTTACCGGCGCCATCGAGCAGATCGGTATCAGCGAGTGGCTGTTTGCCCTCGGCCGGCCGCTCGCCAGCCGGGGCGTTTGGGCGCTCTCAGTGGTGGCGGTCGCGCTCAGCAACCTGGTTTCTAATGTGCCCGCGGTGTTGCTTTTCCGCGCTTTCATCCCGCAACTTGCCGATCCGCGGGAAGCCTGGCTGACGTTGGCGCTGGCGACGACCTTTGCCGGCAACCTGACCCTGCTCGGCTCGGTGGCGAACCTGATCGTCGCCGAGATCGCCAAGGGCCGCGGCGTCCATCTCGGTTTCACCGAGTATCTCAAGTCCGGCGCGGCGATCACGTTGTTGAGCCTCGCGCTGGGCGTTGTCTGGTTGAGTATCACATGATGCACGATTGGCGGCTGGCCGATTTGCGGGTATACTCGCAACTGTATCCTCTCGATTTGTCGGGGCTACTATTCTGATCTGAGGAGTCACGCCGATGACGACCGAATCGCACGACATGGGAAAGGTCTGGCGCATCTATTTGCGCATCAGTCGCTTTCCCATTCTTGCGACGACCATCCGGGAACGGATGCGCCAGGAGTTGTTCAAGCGCGGCATCGTGGATCAGAAACGCTTCGAAGAAGAAGTCAAAGAAGAAGCGATCGAATCGCAGAAGCGTGAAGGGATCCTCAATCCCTACACCGATGAGCCGTCCGACGTTTGGGAACATCGCCTCGCGATCATCCGTGACCAACGGACGGATTACTACTTTGCATACAACCTGCCTTTGAGCCGCTTCGACGAAATCGCCCGCGAAGTGCTGAAGCTGCGCAAATCTCGTGAAGAAATCCTGGCGCTCAACCCGGAACTGGCGCCCTGGGAATGGCTCTTCCAGCAGGCTGAAGAATACGAAGCGCTCCCGCCGGATCAGCGCAGCGCGGTCCAGCATCATCTGCAGGAGATCAAGGTCGTCCTGATCCGCGCGATGATCAGCGAGCAGTTGCAGTTCGTGCGGATCGCCAAAGAATATCTGGATATCGAAGACTTGCGCTGGATCCGCTCGCACCGGATCGGCACCGGCAAGATCGGCGGCAAGGCGGCCGGCCTGGTGCTGGCCTGGAAGATCCTCCAGAAGACGCTGGCCAGCCAGAGCGCGGGCCGCGAAACGTTGCAGCTCGTATTGCCCGACACATTCTTCCTGGGCGCGGATGTGTTCTACGAACACCAGGCGCTCAACAACCTGTCGGGGTTCATGAACCAGAAGTACAAACCGTTGGATCAGATTCGCGAGGAATACCCGGCGCTGTTGAACGCCTACTTGAACGGGCGTTTTCCAGAGTACGTCATCGGGCAGTTGCGTGAGCTGCTGGAGATAGTGAATGGTAAGCCGCTCATCGTCCGGTCATCTAGCCTGCTGGAAGACAACTTCGACGTCTCCTTCGCTGGCATCTACGAAAGCGTCTTCTGCCCTAACCAGGGTACGCCCGAAGGGAACCTGACCGCCCTCGTGCAGGCGATTGCCCGAGTTTACGCCAGCTTTGGCAACCCGAATGCGCTGTTCTATCGCAAACAGAAGGGGTTGTTGGACTACGACGAACGCATGGCGGTGATGATCCAGCCGGTGCAAGGCGAGCGCTACGGCGATTGCTTCTTTCCGATGGTCGCGGGCATGGCCTACAGCCGCAATCCGTTCATCTGGAACCCCAAGCTGCGCCGCGAAGATGGCTTCGTCCGCATGGTGGCGGGTGTGGGCACGCGCGCGGTCGAGCGGGTGGGCGAGGACTACCCGCGCATGGTGGCGCTCAGCCACCCGCAGCTTCGGCCGGAGAGCGGCGCCAGCCAGATTCGCCACTACTCCCAGTATTACATGGATGTCATCAACCTGACGCAGAATCGCTTCGAAACCCAACGGGTCGGCGCCGTCCTGGGCGCCGACTACCCGCACCTGCGGCTGCTGGCGTCCATTGACCAGGGGGATTACATCGCGCAGATGGTCTTCAACGACCAAAGTCTCGACCCGAACAAGCTCATCCTGACCTTCGACGGTCTGCTCAACCAAACCAGCTATGTAGATCATCTTAAGTGGACGCTGAAGGCGCTGGAATTCGGCTATGGCCGGCCGGTGGATATCGAATTCACGCTGAGCCTCACCCGTGACTACCCGCGGCCGAAGATCGAGTTGCACCTGCTCCAGTGCCGGCCACAAAGCGTCCACTACCTGGCTGAAGAGATACGTTTTCCTGAAACGCTTCCGGAAAGCGATATCATCTTTGGCACGGTCAAGCTGGTGCCCACTGGCCGCGTCCGCAACATCGGCTATATCGTCTATGTAGATCCCGAGAGATACATGCGCCTGGGCGACCCGACCCAACGGCTGGAGCTGGGCCGCTTGATCGGCCGGATCAACCAACGGCTGGAAGGTCAGGCTTTCATCCTGATGGGGCCGGGCCGGTGGGGCAGCAATAACCCCGACCTGGGCGTGAAGGTGGGCTACGCTGACATCTACAACGCGCGGGCGCTGGTCGAGATCGGTCTGCGCCAGGGGGCGAGCCGGCCGACCCTCTCGTACGGCACGCATTTCTTCCAGGACCTGGTCGAGGCGCGCATCTATCCCCTGGCGGTCTTCCCGGGCGAGCCGGGGAACCCGTTCCGCCAGGCGTTCTTCGACAGCGCGTTGAACGCCCTGCCCGCGCTGCTGCCGGACGACGCACGTTATGCGGAATACGTCAAAGTGATTGATGTCCCGGCGACCACTGGCGGCAAGACGATCGAGCTGGTGATGAGCGGCGAAGAAGCGCGCGCGCTGGCTTTCCTGAGATGAGCCAGGGGCAAGGTAGCTGTTCTGGGTCATGGACACGCAGCCTGATCCTGTGATAGGCTTGTGGTGTGTTTGATGGCGTGATTCATCCGACTCCTACGGGCGGCGATACCCGAATTCATTGGAGGCATCTGTGCAAGCTCTCTCTCCTTTCAATTATGACGACATAGATCTCCTGAGCGCGAACGTGATTCGCGGTCTAGCGATGGATGGGGTGCAGAAGGCTGACTCCGGCCACCCCGGTATGCCGATGGGCATGGCGACCGTGGCGCATGTGCTGTGGACGCGCTTCCTGCGCCACAACCCCGGCGATCCCCAGTGGTTCAACCGCGACCGGTTCATCCTGTCCGGCGGCCACGGCTCCATGCTCCTCTACAGCCTGCTGCACCTGGCCGGCTACGACGTGCCGATGGCGCAACTCAAGCAGTTCCGCCAGCTCGGCAGCATCACCCCCGGCCACCCGGAATATGGCGTCACGCCGGGGGTCGAAACCACGACCGGGCCGCTGGGCCAGGGCTTCGCGACCGGCGTCGGCATGGCGCTGACCGAGGGATGCCTGGCCGCCACCTTCAATCGCGCCGACTACCCGATCGTGGATCACTATACTTATGTCTTCGCCGGCGATGGCGACCTGGAGGAAGGGATCAGCCACGAAGCCGCTTCGCTCGCCGGGCACCTGCGGCTGGGCAAGCTGATCTGCTTCTACGACGACAACCACATCACCATTGACGGGCCGACCGAGCTCTCGTACAGCGACGATGTCCCGCTGCGCTTCCGCGCCTACGGTTGGCACGTCCAGCGGGTGAGCGCCTACGACATGCCGGGTATCGCTCAAGCGATCCAGGAAGCGCAGCGCGTCAGCGCTCAACCTTCGCTGATCATCTGCCGTTCGCACATCGCTTACGGCAGCCCGAACAAACAGGACACCGCCGAGGCGCACGGCGCGCCCCTGGGCGAAGATGAAGTCCGGCTGACCAAGGACGCGCTCGGCCTGCCGCCCGACGCGCATTTCTGGGTCCCCGATGAGGTGCGGGCGCGCTATCAGCAGGCCACGCGCGCCGGCGCGTTGTGCCATGAAACCTGGGATGATCTCGTCGCGCGCTATGCGACCGCCCACCCCAACTTGGCTGCTGGCTTTCGCGCCGCGGTCGCCGGCGCCTTGCCCGCCGGTTGGGACGCGACGCTGCCGGTCTGGGATAACCAGGGGTCAGGCGCAAAGGTCTCGACGCGGGTGGCGTCGGGCAAGGTGCTCGACGCCATCGCGCCTCGCCTGCCGACGCTGATCGGCGGCTCGGCCGATCTGACTCCGTCGAACAACACGCGGCCCAAGGATGCCGTGGATGTCAAGCCCGGCGATTTTGCCGGACGTTATGTGCGCTTCGGCGTCCGCGAGCACGCGATGGGCGCGATGCTGAACGGCATGGCGGTGCACGGCGGAGTGATCCCCTACGGCGGCACGTTCCTGGTCTTCTCGGATTATATGCGTGGCGCGGTGCGGGTGGCCGCGATCATGAAGGCGCCCGTCATCTTCGTCTGGACGCACGACAGCGTCGGCGTGGGGGAAGATGGGCCGACGCATCAGCCGGTCGAGCACATGGCCGCACTGCGCGCCATCCCCGGCCTGGTCGTCATCCGGCCGGCCGACGCCAATGAGACGGCCGCGGCCTGGCGCTATGCGCTGACCCATCGCGACCGGCCCGTGGCCCTGCTCCTGTCGCGCCAGAACCTGCCGGTGTTGCCCGGCGCCAAAGAGGGCAGCCGGGATGCGTTGGCGCGCGGCGCGTATGTGCTGGCGGATGGTTTAAACCGTCCGCCGTCCGGTGCGCCGGAGGTGATCCTGATCGCCACCGGCTCCGAGGTTGCGGTGGCGCTGGCCGCGCGCGACCTGTTGGCTGACAAAGGTGTGGCCTGCCGCGTAGTCAACATGCCGAGCTGGGAACTTTTCGAGGCGCAGGATGCGTCCTATCGGGAAAGCGTCCTGCCGCAGGCGGTCACCGCCCGTGTGTCGGTCGAAGCGGGGGTCACGATGGGCTGGGAGCGTTACACCGGCTTGGCCGGCGCCAACGTCGGCATCAATCGCTTCGGCGAATCGGGCAAGGGGCCGGCCGTGATGGCGCACCTGGGCATCACCGCGGAAAATGTTGCACAAAAAGCATTGGCGATTCTGGGAAAGTGACGGGAACGCCTCAGTAGCGTGGAGATTGCGGATGCAACAAATGTGGACTCCCTGGCGGATGGCATACATTCGACGTGAGAAACGTCCCGGTTGCATCTTTTGCGAGATGCTGGACGCGACGGATGATGACGCGCGCTTCATTCTGCATCGGGGCGAGTTGGCTTTTCTGGTGCTGAACAGATATCCCTACAACAACGGCCACCTGATGGCCGTCCCCTATCGGCACGTGGACACGCTGGAAACCCTCACGGCTGAGGAGACGGCCAGCATGATGGCCCTGGTGACGCTCGGTATGGCGGCGTTGCGGCGCAGCGCCCAACCGCACGGCTTCAACATCGGCGTCAACATCGGCAAGACGGCCGGCGCGGGGGTGCTCGATCATGTCCACACCCATATCGTGCCCCGCTGGGAGGGGGATGCCAACTTTATGCCCGTGCTGGCCGAAGTCCGGCTGATCCCCCAGGATTTGCGCGAGACATATGCTGAGCTTCGGGTGGCGATCCGCGCCTTGCTGGGGGAGCAAGACGCATGATCCGTCCCGGATGAATCCGAGATCGCGGCGCCGTGCTCATGAATGAACCCACACCTTGGCCCGTCATCGCGGCCTCACTGCTCCTCTGGCTGACCGCGGGCCTGTGCATCTATCTCATTCTGCTCAATCGTTACCTGCTCTTGTTGACCGATGGCCGGCGAAAGACTCTGGCGCTGCGCGGCAGTATGTTCGCCATCGGCATCGGCGCGCTCCTCATCGGCTGGTGGGCGGCCGGCCGACCGTGGATATGGCTGCCGGTGGGGGTGCTGGCGGTGGTTGGCGCCGGGGAAGTGCGGCGGATACGCATCCGGCGGCGGTGCGCTGGCGCGCCGCCAGTCGAGACCGAAAACGCCGGCATTGGGCTGCGCTCGCCGATCACCACAATGGATCTGGCGGTATACCGCTATGAGCTTGCCGTTCCCGCGCCAGCGTGGCGCGGCCGCCGGCTGCGGGTCGCCCATGTCAGCGACCTGCATCTGAACGACGACCTGCCGGCCGCGTATTATCAGATGGTCATGGCGCGCGTCGCACGCGCCGAGCCTGACCTGCTTATCTTCACCGGCGACCTGGTGACCAAGGTCAAATACGCGGTGGACTTGCCCCAAGTCTTGACGCTGGCCCGCGGGAAGCTGGCGACGTTGGCGATCTTAGGCAACCACGACTATTGGGTCGGCCCGCAGCAAGTGGCCGCCGCGGTCGAGTCGTCCGGCGTGACCCTGCTCACCGATCGACGTCTCCGCCTCTCGGTTGACGGGCATCCGCTGCTCATCTGCGGCTACGAGAAGCCGTGGTCCAAAGGGACGTGGCAGCCGCCGCAGGTTGCGCCGGGCGAGCTTGGGTTGGCGCTTACCCACACGCCCGACAACGTCTACCGCCTGAGCCGCCTGGGCTATGCGGCGATCTTTGCCGGGCACTACCATGCCGGGCAGGTGCGGCTGCCTTGGGTGGGGCCGATCATCACGCCATCGCGCTACGGCCGGCGCTTTGACCACGGTCATTTCGTCGTCGGCGGCGCGCATCTGTTCATCACCGCGGGGGTCGGCTCGGCCGTGCCGCCGCGCCGCATCTATTGCCAGCCGGACATCTTCTTCGTGGACATCATCCCGGATTGACAGGGAGATTGTGGATAAGCCATCATTCTATTGACGGTCCATCTCGATCGAGTCGAGCTGGACGATGTCCGGCTCATCGTCGTAGATTTCGAGCGCGCCCTCTTCTGCGATACGCTGATAGCCCTTGGCGCCGACGATCACGCTATAGACCTGCCCGCGCGCCAGCGGCGCATCGGAGATGAACACGCCGTTCGCATTCGTAATCCCATACGCCAGCGCCGTATTGGTCTTGCCCTTGCTGCGGTCGGCGTCGAAGTCGGCGATCGTCTTGCCGGGCCAGAGAAAGGCAATCGCCGCGCCCGGGATCGGCCGGCGCGTGCTGTGATCTATGATGACCCCGGTGATCGTTACCCCCGCACGGCGCTCCTCGTCCGATGGCTTTTGGGGCGTGCTCTTGAACTCGGCCGCGCCGACGATGAAGTAGCCTTCTTGCGCGATCGTGTCACCCAGCAAAACCTGCAAGGTATAAGCTCCGTCGGGTAGACCCTTCTTGCTTCGCAGGTAAAGATCGAAGACGCCCGATGGCCCATACTTCCACTTCAAGTTGCTTTCGCTCGACATGGTCTGGCCGCCTAGCAACCAGGCGTATCCCCAACGCATCCCATCTCGCATGTCCTGATACGGCGCCGCGGCGTGAATCTCGACCGTCCCGCTGGCAAAGCCGTGCGCCGGATCGGTCACAGCGTCGTCGCGGAACCCGGTCCCGAACGCCAGCTCACCGACCATCTCGCCCCGCGGCAGCTCCGGCGGATTGCCGAGCGCTGCGCCCCCGGCGTCGCTGGTGCTCTCGCCCGCTTTCATCGCCTGTTTGATCAGCGCGACCGCGTGGTTGCTGGGGCGGATCAGATAGATCACGTTCCCGGAGCTGTCCTGCAAGCGGGCGGTCGGCACCCCGATCAGCTCGCCCTTGTCATTGACCGCCGCGCCGCCGCTGTTGCCCTGGTTGACCAAGACGTCGGTCTTGAGCCAATCGGTGAACCCATCCTCATCCTCGTCCACAAAACCGGAGATCCGCCCCTCGGTTGCGGTCACGGTATCCCCGCCGATACTCGGATAACCGATGACGACTACTTCGTCGAGCGCCTCGATCAGGTCGGAATCCCCCAGGGCGAAAGCGACGATCGGGAGCGCCTTGGGGAGCGGCTGTCTGCTGTTGACGTAGCTGACGATCTTCAGCACGGCCAGATCCAGGTCGGGATCGGCGGCGAGCACCCGCGCAACATACGTGGGCACCGGCAACTGGCGCGGATCGCTGGTCACCGCGACGATCGATGTCCCCTGGCGGTTGAACAGATCGCCCGGCCTAAGCCCGGCGCGCTCCAGCTCCCGATCCCGCTCGCCGTCCGTGGCATAGCCCACGCAGTGGAAGTTGGTCAGGATGTAGCCTTCCTGGTTCAACGTGGCGCCCGAGCACAGGCTGCCGGCGTCTTTGCTGAACTCGAAGGGGGTCATCAGCTTCACGGCGGCGCGCAGGAGACCCTGCCGGGCATCTTTGCTCATGGCCGCGCTCGGTTGGCCGCCGGCGGCGCCGAACAGGATCAGGAGCAATCCAAGCAGTAGCGCGGGAGAGGTCTTCACGAGTCTCACGGTCATCCTCTACTTTACGTCGAACGAAGCCAGGATCTTCGCTAAATGGATCAATTCCTGTTGATAGATATCGGCGCCGGCCTCGAACGTCAACACGGTCAGCGTGTCGCCTTGCTGCACCAGGATATCACGCGCGCGCACGACGGCCGGGATGCTGCCGGCGGCCGCGCCTATCGCCGGCGCAGGCACATAGGCGTAGTCTATCGCGATGGCGGGCCGGCCGCGCGCTTCCGCCTGTACGATTTGCAGCACACTGTAGACCGGGGTCGTCTGGCCCTGGCGTATGCTCCACGCCAGCGCGACATCGCCGAGGGAACCGGTCGTCCGGCCCAATTCCCCGAACGGAATCCGCCGCACCCGGACTCTTGTCGGGAACTGGATCGAAGAGGCCGGGTCAATGATGTGAAAGACCTGAAAATCCGCTTCGTCTGAAAACAAGATCCAGTCCGCCGGGTACGCCAGCGAGATGCCATCCCGGCTAAAACTGGCCGTGCGATTCTCCACCTGGCCGCGCAAGAGCAGCCCGGCGCCTAACAAGCAGAACAGGGTGAGCCACACCAACCACTCACTCGCGTTGACCCGTTCGGTACGAGATGGGGTTCTGTGAAGGACGGTCGCTGTCATCGTCTTCTCCTGGCCGCGTGGCTAACCCGATCGGCCCGTGAGCGCCTCGTAATTGCTGCGCCGCATGAACGCAAAGAGGAGCATGAACGTCACCCCCGCCATCGCCGCGGCCAACACCATCCCCCGGATAGGGGTGGCTTGCAGACCCGTGCGCGACACCGCGCTCAGCGCGACCGTCATCACCCCGTTGAGCGCGGAGGTCGCCAGGACCCCCAGCGGGAGCCAGAATGGCCCGCGCTCCGCGAATTTAGCCTGCCCCAGGAAATACCCCAGGACGCCCCCGAAACTGGCGTAGGCCAAAGCCGCCACCGCCACCCGCAGCGCGCCGACGCCCAGATCCACCCCGCCGTGACTGATGATGTAGCTGATGTTCAGCATCGTTGCATAGCCCAGGCCGGCCGCTGCGCCGTAGATGATGCCATCCACCGGCTCATCGAACTCATCGCTGCGAAACACCGTGTAGCGCACCGTCGCATAGATCAAGAACGCCTGCAATGCCCCGACGATTAGGATATCCGCCGCCGCTTTGGTCCAAAAACTGAAGTCGGACCAGGTATTGACCCGGAAAAACCCACTGATGAGCGGCTGGCCGACCGTGCTCGCCAGAGCCGCGCCCAGCGCAAACACGCCCAACACATAGCGTTTCGGCTCAGGCTCCAGGCGGTCTTGCCGATAGAACACCAGTAGCCAGATTCCTGCGGGCGCCGCCGCGAGGATCAGGCCCGCCACAACGAGCGCCGCGCCCTGCAGCGCCTCTGCGCTGGCGGACGCCAACAACGAGATCGCCCCAACGAAAACGAACAGCCCGGCGATCAAGCCCAGCGTGGCGCGCCACGCGCCGCTGTGGCCCTGGATCACGCGGCGATAATGCTTCTCGCAATAGCCGCGGCCGCCCAACATCCGGCCAACGCCCCTGATCGGCTCATTGCAGATCACACAGAGCTCCCCGATCCTGGCGACCGCCGCTTCGTCGGTGATGGGCTGGACGATGGGGGCGCCGGTTCGACGGCGAGCTAACTCGCGCAACTGCATCCGCGCCCGGCGGCCGCCGTCGGGCAGTGACTCACTGGCCGCGAGGGCTTCGTGCAACAGCTTCTCCGCCTCGTCATAGGCTTCTTTTTGGATCAGGATACCGGCGAGGTTGGCGGCGGCGAGGGCATCATGTGGGTTGTGCGCCAGCTCTTCGCGCAATCGCTGTTCACGCGCCTCTCGGAGACTGTTTCCGGCAAGCGCCGTCCCCAGATCGAAGATCACGTCGAACATCACGTCTTTGACATCTTCGGGCTTGTAGAACTCGGCCCGGTGGCGCACGACGCAATGCGAGCGCGGCACGATCATATCCAACGCCCGCGCGATCTGCATCCGCAAGTCGGCCCGGCTGAATTCCTGCGCGGGATGCAACTCCACCGTCTCGCCGCCATCCACCACGACGTTTAGGAACTGCTCCTGTTGATCCCAGCGCAACGATTGCAGTAATAGCGGTTCATCGCCCAGGTTTTTGACTTTGAGCACCCCGTCCTGTGTCTTGACCTGGACCCGCTCGGTCTGCGTGTCCTGATCGAGCTGCATCGGCAGGATTTGCGTCTGGGGATATTGCACATCCAGGAACTCGATGAACTGCGCCGAGTAGTCTTTGAAGACCCCGACATGCTCGTGAATCTCATCCCCTTCGGTGATCTCGAACACCACCCGATGGCCGATATAGTTCTCGAGCAAGGGATCCGCCTGCCGGCCGATCTCACCGATGTATTTGCCGCCCAACTTGCTCAGCGTGACATCGGTGCGGTCGGCCAGATAGCGGCTGCCGGTCTTTTGGAACTGCCCCAGCAGCAGATTAACCACCTCCTGCAGCGAGTCGGTGGCTGTGCTGAGGAAATTGCGCGCGCCGCGGGCCAGCCGGCGGAGCAGGTTGGGATGGAAAGCGCGCCGGATGTCGCGGTCACGTTTCCGCCGGCCCCACGCCGACAGCTTGTCCGCGTAGCGGTAGATCGCCTGCACCCCCTGGTATTCTGAGGCGTAGAGGATGTAGCTTGACTCGATGTGCTTCTCGTCCTGCATGGCGTCGGTGTACGACAGCTCCAGGCCGGTCGCCTCCAGGCTCAGGATGCCCCAAATCAGCTTGCCGTTCGTCCGCTCGACCGTCACATAGAAGCCGATGAAATCCTTGAGGCAGCGATCCCTGAACCGGGAGCGCAGATACGCGCCCAACAGCGTCACCAAGAAGATCAACCCGATCGTGATGAACAGGGACCAGTTGACTTGCATGGCCTATCCCATCCCCAACATCCTGCTACTCGGGCCACTCGACGGCCGACTCAACGATCACGCCCGGTTCGGCGGCGTGCTCCAGCAGAGCCAGCGCCTCGCGGATCACCGCCATCTGGGTGTCGCCATGTCCGGCCGGGCCGAGGGGCGCCCCATAGGAAAACCGCACGAACAACGACCGGGGCGGCTTGATGTTGTCGGCGATATCTCGACTCATCACGACGCAAACCGTCGGGATGCCGTGCTCTTCGATGGCCCTGGCGATCAGTCCCACGGACTGCTGGCAGAGCGGTCAGCACGGCGTCAAGAAGGCCGCGTCCACGCCATCGGCCCGCAGCCGCCGCGCCGCCACCGGCGCGGTCTCGTTGACCAACTGCCGCGCCTGCGGCAGGTAGCCCATGAAGCTGTACGTCCACGGGTAGAGACGGCCGATCGTGCCCGCCGCCATAAGCTGATTGAAATGCGCCACCGGCAGCGCCACGTTGAGGTCGGCCGCCAGGTGTTGGTGGTTGTAATGGGTGTGCGCGATCCGCAGCCGATCGGGCGGCGTGTCAACGTGGATCTCACGAAAGGATGCATCCCCCAGGTCGTGCCACGCAGCGAATGGAAGCTGCGTATCGGCGCGGTACAGGCCACACGTCGTCACCAACGCCACCGTGGCCTGGGCCAACGGCCGGGCCAACGGCGCCCACGGCGCCGCTTCATTGAAGAGCCAATCGAAGTGGGGATCCCACCGCCGCTGCACGCTTTTCTGCACGGATTCGAGTTTGCTGGTCAGCATCGCAGCGGCTCACGCGGCCGGCCGGGCGGCCGGCTTCTGGAATTGTCGAGCCTGGGCGAATTGCGCCTCAAGCTCGGCGCGCCGCGCGGCCGCCGCGCGGCGACCCTCTTCAGCCACCATCTCGAGGCGCTCCCGGATCAGCGCCTGCAGGTCATTGCCCGGCTGAGGCGCCATCAGCGCGGCGGCGATCGCGCCCACCACGGCGCCCAAGACGAAACCGCCCAAAAAGCTCAACGCCTTGTCCATGATATCCTCCCCTTTGCTGATGAAATGGATGCTCGCCATCCCGGCGCAAGTATAGCACAACACGGGATCAAAGGCGAATGTGCTTTTGAATAGGGGTGTATTCAGTTCTGGGGCAGTCATTGCGAGAAGCGTCGTTTGCGACGAAGCAATCCCCATCCTTGCAGAAGATTGCTTCGCTCCGTCCGGCGAAAACCTGCCGGACTCCGTTCGCAATGACACGTGCCCCGAAATCGAAACGCACCCTTTGAACAGGCGCCTACTGCCCGGTTGCCACAGGCAGGCCGGCATCGGACCAGGCCGCAAACCCACCCTTCACCGCCGCGACATCCTGAAAGCCCAGACCGATCAGAATTTGCGCCGCACGGGCGCTGGTGGCTTCGTCCGGTCAGGCGCAGAGCGTGACGATGGACTTCTTCCGGTCGAGTTTCTGCGCCAGCGTCGGGATATCGGTAAGCTGGACCGCCTGCGCGCCGGGGATATGGCCGCCGGCGAAGGCCTCTACCGAGCGCAGCTCCCACACCAGGGGCGGGTTGGTGCCGCGCAACTTGATGTTCAGATCTTGCACGCTGATCCGCTTCACTTGGGCGAGGGTCGGCGTGGGGCCGGCCGGGGCCTGCCCCGCGCCGCCCTGCCCCTGGCCCAATTGCGACACGCCCACCGCGATCAAGACCAGGCTGACGAGCGCCAACACTCCGACAATCAGGGTATTTCGATTCATAAAGGCTCCTTTTCCACAGAAAGTATACCACAGCCGGTTGACACGATCAGAAGGCGCGATTACACTTGATCCACGCCGAAATCACCGGTGTGACCCGTATAACCGATCCGGCACAAGGAGCTTCGCACATGGACCCCCTGACATCCTGGGCCTTCGACCTCATCCGGGCGTTCCAAAGCCTGGGCGCGTGGCTGACGCCCCCCATGCTTTTCTTCACCGCCCTCGGCACAGAAGAATTTTTCTTGCTGGCGCTGCCGCTGGTTTTCTGGTGCATCAATCGCCGCCTCGGCATCGAGCTTGCGGTGTTGTTGCTCGCTTCGGCCGGGGTGAACGAGTGGGTCAAAGGTCTCTTTAAGCTTCCACGGCCGTTTTGGCTGGAGCCGCAGGCGGCGCTCAGCGCCGAGACCTCTTTCGGTCTGCCCAGCGGCCACGCCCAGCACGCGCTCTCCCTCTGGGGCTATCTGGCCGCCATCCTGCGCCGCCCATGGCGGTGGCTGCTCGTGGCGCTGCTGCTGCTGATCGCTCTATCCCGGCTGTATCTGGGGGTGCACTTCCCGTGGGACACTCTGGCCGGCTGGCTGCTGGGGCTGCTGGTGCTCGGCGGGTTCTTCTGGCTGCGGCCGCGGGTGACGCCCCGGCTGCGGGGCTGGCCCCTGCGCACGCATATCGTGGCCGCCTGCATCGCCACGGCCGTGACCCTGCTCCTTTACTTGCTGGCGGCGGCCATCCCGACCGGCGATCCGGCGCGCTACGGCGTCCGGTTCAGCGTGGCGCTTGCCAGCGTGTATGATGCGGCCGGCACGGTCAGCGGGATGATCCTGGGCATCTGGATCGGCTTCGCCGCCGAGGCGCGTTTCGTGCGTTTCAGTCCGGCCGGCGCATTCTGGCATCGCGGCCTGCGCCTCGTGATCGGCCTCATCGGCCTGCTGGCGCTGCGCTTCGGCCTGAAAGCGCTCTTTCCCGCCGACCCGTTGGCGATCAACCTGGTTTTCCGGTCGCTGCGCTACGCGCTGATGATGCTGTGGGTGGCGGTGGGCTGGCCGTGGCTCTTCGTGCGCCTGGGTCTGGCCGAACGGGCGTCAATGTAGGAGAATAATCGCCCCGATCCGCGCCAGCGTCGCCTCGATGACCGGCCAGTGTACGGGCCGCACAATCGGCGCTAGCAGCGCCGCAGTCTCCTGATAGAGGCGCAGCCCGGCCGCGGCGCGCGCCAGAGCCGGCGCAGCCTCAAGCCCGGCCGCCCGGCGGAACGCGGCCGCCCACGCCGAATCCAGGCCCATGGCCTCCTGGATTTGCCGAAAGTAGACGTTTTCCGTGCGGATCAGCACCCCGCGCTGGACGGCCACTGCGCGCGCCAGGCCGATGACCAGCCCCCACGTCCCGTAGAGCGCCAGCGTCTCGTCGCCGCCGGCCAGCCCGGCCAGCGCCTTGTGCGCCTCCTCGGCCAGCCCCATCAGCTCGTAGCTGGCATATGCGTCCGCGGCTTCCTGCAGCGGTTCCCAGCGGAAAGCGCGCGCCTCCTCCAGCAACGCGGCCAGTGCGCCAGCGCGGTCGAGCAGGGGGCGCGCCTGGCGCAGCCCCGGCACGGCCCAGATCGCGGTTTCGGGCCGCGCCAGCTCATCCCGCTTGCCCGCGATCGTGGCGCAGGACAGGCTGACCAGCCGACCCGCGCGCCAGGCCAGGGTGTAGCGATCCTCCTCCGCCTCGGGCAGGGCCGGCGCGAAGCGCACCAGATCCACATCGCTGAATTCCGTCGCATCCCCGCGCGCATGGCTGCCGGTCAGCAGCACGCCGATCGTCTCCGCGTTGGTGAATTCAGCGAGCAGGCGGGCGATTAAGCTGTCTGTCGTGGAGGATTCATCAGACATGTTTACCGATCGCGGCGCAACCTGGCGATCTGCGCCGCGACCGCCGCGCGCGCGGTGCCGCCGACGACCGCGCGCTGCTCCACCGACTGTTCGGCGTTCCACACCGCGGCGCATTCGACGGTGAAGACCGGGCTGATGGCTTGCAAGTCGGCCAGCGGCACGGCGCTGAGCGCGCAGCCCAGCGCCTCGGCCCGGCGCACCACCTGCCCGACCAGGTGATGGCTCTGGCGGAACGGCACACCGCGGCGGACGAGCCAATCGGCCAGATCGGTCGCCAGCAGCTCGTCGCCGAGCGCAGCCGCCATCCCCTCGGGGCGGATCGTCAGCGTCTCCAAGATCCCCTGCGCCACCGGCAAGACGAGCGCGAGGGTGTCGGCCGCATCGAAGAGCGGTTCTTTGTCCTCCTGCAAGTCTTTGTCATACGACGTGGGCAGCCCCTTGAGCGTGACCAGCAGCCCGGTCAGCCCGCCGACCAGCCGGCCGGCCTTGCCGCGCAGCAGCTCAGCCGCGTCCGGGTTCTTTTTCTGCGGCATCAGGCTGGAGCCGGTGCTGTACGCGTCGGCCAGCGTGACGAAGCCGAACTCGCGGCTGCTCCAAAAGACCAGGTCCTCGGCCCACTGGCTGAGATGCACCCCCAGCAGCGCGGCCCAAAAGAGGAACTCCGCGATGAAATCGCGGTCGCTGACCGCGTCCAGGCTGTTCGGGCTGGCCGCGGCGAAGCCCAGTTCGGCGGCCAACTGCGCGCGATCCACCGCAAACGGGCAGCCGGCCAGCGCGCCCGCGCCGAGCGGCGAGACGTTGACCCGCTTGACCAAGTCGGCCAGCCGTTCGCGGTCGCGCTGCCAGGGCCACGCCCGGCTGAGCAGCCAATGGCTCCAGCGGATCGGTTGCGCGGGCTGGACATGGGTATAGCCCGGCATCAGCACATCCAGCTCGGCCTCGGCGCGGTCGCACGCCGCACGGATGAGATCGGCCAACGCCGCATCCAGGCCGGCCGCCTGCGAGCGCAGCCACAGGCGCACGTCGGTCGCCACCTGGTCATTGCGGCTGCGGCCGGTGTGCAGCTTGCCCGCGACCGGCCCGATCCGCTCGGTCAGCTTGCGCTCGACAAAGGTGTGGATATCCTCGTCGTCCGCACGGGCGAACGCCGCGGGCGGGTCGGCCGCGATCTCGGCGCGCACCGCGGCCAGCCCGGCGACGAGCGCGTCGCGCTCCGCCGTCGTCAGCAGCCCGGCGCGCTGGATCGCGTTCGCCCACGCGACCGAGCCGGTGATATCGGCGTCCCACAAGCGCCAGTCGAACGGCAGCGACGCGTTCAGGCGCACCATCGCAGGATCATTGGCGCCGGTGAATCGGCCGCCCCAAAGTGGAGACATGCCCAAAAACCTCCCGTGATCTTTGTGTCCAAATTATAAACGGAATGGTTCAAAAAGGGTACGTGTTGCCTCACGCTAAAATCTTACTTTCGGGGTATCGTTGCCTCATTATATGATCTTACCGTACAGCTCTGATACAGCTTGGTGCGCGTAATGAACGTTAAGGTGGCGTATCCGCCGCAAGCCGGGCACAGGAAGGGTGCGGGGAACCTGGGTTCCCCGCAGCGGTCGCGTTGGCATGTTACTCGGTTTCGGTTTTCAACGCCAGTTTCCAGACCGCGGCTTGCTGGGCGTGGATCTGGCGCAGCAGCGCGGCCGGGTTAAGCGTGGCGTACAACTGCCGTAACCGGGTCTTATCTGCCTCGCTCACGTCAGGCGCCTCCAGTACGCGCTGATAGGGCGTCTTGGGCACATCATAGCGTTTCGTGACCTTGGCGCCGTCGCGTTCTTTACTGACCAGCACCATGACCGGCTGGAAGCAGTTGTGGTAGAGGCGCCGGGTGGCGTAGAGCGCATTCAGGGCCTCGCACGCGGGCTGGCCTTCGTAGCGATCATAGCCCACGATCTGGCGCACCGCTGTCCAGTTCTTCTGCTCGACGTGGGCCTGGTCGTTCTTGCGATACGGCCGGGAGCGTGTGAAGGTGAGTTGGTGCTGCTCGCAGTAGCGCAGCAAGTTGGCGTTGATGAACTCGCTCCCGTTATCGGAATCTACCCCCACCAGCGGGAAGGGCAGCCGCTGGCGCGCGGTCTCCAACGCGGCGGTCACGGCCGCTTGGCTGCGGTTCGGCAGGGCGACTTGCTCGCGCCAGCGGGTGGTGATGTCCACGAGGTCCAGACTGTGGACATACTCGCCGTGCGCTGAGTCACCGCAATGGGCGACCAGGTCGATCTCCGTGAAGCCCGGCCGGGCGTCAGCCCAGTCGGCAAAGGTGCGCACGGGAATGGCCTGCTGGCGCAACGTACCGGGCTTGGTGGTGCTCAGCCCGCGCCGCCGCCCCAGGCGTTGGCGCACGGGCCGCAAGAGCCGATCGGCGGTGGCCGGACTGAGGCGCAGCAACAATGCGCGGGGCTGGCCATCCAAGTGCAATTCGCCATGCTGCTCCAGGGCCGCGAGCAGGGCGGGCAGCGCCGCCACCAACCGCTTGCCGCAGATGTGGTCGGCCACCTGCCACACCTGCTCCAACACGCCGACGACGGCCTGGTACTGCGCCGTTGCCCGTCGTGGGCGCCGCAACCGCTGCCGCGGTCAGTGCTTCAAGACCTGGATGGCGTACTTCCGGTGATAACCGGTCGTCGCCACAAACTCGTCCAGAATACGATGCTTCTCGCTGCGCCCCGCCTTCTGATAGCGCGGCCGCAGCACCTCGGCCAGTTCTTGTTTGCTCTTTTGGCTCATCATACCTCACCTTCTCCAGGCTCCTGCCATAGTCGTCCAGGATGCCTGGGTAAGATTGTCATCTGAGCCTAGATTTCGCACCTTGAAAACTGAATCGAGGGCCAAGATGCAAAAGCGCTCAAGTTGTGGCAGAATGAGAGCAGCAAGTCTCGACTTTGCAGGAGCGTCTTCGCATGAACAAACATGCCACAAAAGTGTCTTGGACGCGGGTCATCGTCTGGATCGTCTGGTTCGTGGTCGCGTTGGTCGCATTGGGGCCGTGCGCCAGCCCAGTCACCCCGGCGCCAGACGCCCCGCTCTTGGGCCTCGTGAGCCATGACGCCGGCCGGTTCGGCCCGTTGTGGCCCTGGGCGGCGACCCGGCGCTGGAAGAAATGGGCGCTGCACAAGTACCGGGTTTGGCAGGCCGCCCAGCGCCGGGCGCAGCGGGCAGCCCAGTTAGCCCGCCTGGCGTTGCAGGGTGTGTTGACCATGGCGCACGTCGTGGACTGGCTGACCGCCCGCCAGGTGCGCTACCAACTGGGTGCCTTGCCGGTCTTGTATGCCTTGTTGGAAACCCTCCAGGTGCGCCAAATCATCAATCGCCATTGCCCGACCCCGGCGACGGTCGATCACGGCACGGTGGCCCTCGTGCTGGCGCTGAACCGGCTGCTGTTGCCGCTGCCGCTCTACCAGATCACGGACTGGGTCGGCCAGACCGTACTGGTGGCGGTCTTGGGCGTACCGGCGAGCAAGTTCAACGATGACCGCCTGGGCCGCACCCTCGACGCCTTGTACCCGCACCTGGGCGCGATCTGGCTCGAGATTGTCGAGGTGGCGCTGCAGAAAACCGGCGTCGACCTGTCCGTCATCTTCTATGATGTGACCGCCTGCGTGGCCCACGGCCGCTTTGCCGCGAGCGAACTGCTTGATTTCGGCTTTGCCCACAATACCCCCAGCAACAAGCGCAAGCTCAAGCTGGGGCTGGATGCGGCCGCGGATGGCAACCTGCCCCTGCTCTATCAGGCCTGGTCCGGTCGCACGGCCGATCAGGCGACCGTGGAGACCAACCTGAACAACCTGGCGCACTGGCTGCGCCAGCACGGCCAGCCGCTGCAGGACACCCTGGTGGTGGGCGACCGGGCCATGCTCGATGCGGAGATCGCCGTGCTCTATGACCGCTGCGGCTTGCGCCACTTGACCGGCCTCAAAGCGGCCACGCCGGCCCTCAAGACTATCATCGAGGCCTGGTCGGATGCCCAAATCGAGGCTTTCCCCATCGTGGAAGGGGCCACCCCCCAGTATTGGGGCCGCGGTTGTCAGGTCACCTTTACCCATGCGGGCCAAACCGCCGTCCACAAAGGCCTGGTCGTCGTGGCGGGCCCCGTGCGTGACCAACTGCGCCAGGCGCGCCAGGCGGGGCTGGCGGAGCTGGAGACCGGGCTGGCCCAACTCCGCAGTGCCCTGGGCCAGCCCCGCCTCCGCTCGGTTAAGGCCGTACAGCGCCGCGTCAACGCCCAATTGCGGGCCGCCCCCGGCGCCCAGTTCCTGGCGGTGACCGTGTATGCCACGCCGACCGGTCAGGTCAACCTGGTCTGGCACCGCAACGCCACGGCGCTGGCCCAGGCCGAGCGTTACGATGGCCGTTATCTGCTCGTCACCAACGATTGGTCGCTCACCCATCACGAGATGTTGCGGCTGTACCGCCAGAAGGATGGCGTGGAAAAATGCTTCCACATCAGCAAGGACGATCTGACCGTCTCGCCGCTCTATCTGCACCAAGACCGGCGCATCGCCACCATGCTCTTTATCAACCTGCTGGCCTTGCTGGCCTACACCCTGCTGCAGCGCCAGGTGCGCCAACAGGGCTTACAACTCACGACCCGGCGCTTGCTCCAACGGCTGGAACCGCTGACCGTGATTGAGACCCACTGTTGGGACGGCAGCGCACTGCGTCGCCTGGCCCATGTTGAGCCTGACCTGCTGGCCGTGCTGGCCCTGGTGGCCGTGGCGCTGGATGAACTGATCCAGACCGCCGCACCGACGGCGCAACCACACCCGTTGCTCGCCGGAGCGCACCTGCCGCCGGAACGGCTGTTACCAGACCGTCGGCGGTGTTGAGCCGGTCCAGCCGGGCGGCCGCAGTGCGCCTACCGACCAGAACGGTGGCGCTACGGAAGCGCTACGCCGTATTGGCACGGCTTTTCATCCCGAATCCAGCGCAATAGCCCAGCAGTACGCGCTTGCGCCGCAACGCCGCCGCGCCGCTGGTCTTTCTATTCGATTCGTAAGGTGCGAAATCTAGGCTGAGGCAACGAATCACCAAAAGTAAGATCTAGCGTGAGTCAATTCGCCGCATTGACACCTTGACTGTAGATATGCTACAATCCTCTTGAATCAAGAAATCCATGCTGAGCATATTGCCGTAATGGGATTGATGTTGCGCGATAAGAGCAAGTCTCTCGTATAGTAGCACCCTGTAA
>Ga0233425_10000121_pt1 | contig 193239 bp, 189 predicted proteins | sample Watercolumn_Towu_2_FD_181712 | JGI IMG/M metagenome (GOLD analysis project Ga0233425, IMG submission 181712) | Freshwater microbial communities from Lake Towuti, South Sulawesi, Indonesia - Watercolumn_Towuti2014_140_MG | ecosystem: Environmental > Aquatic > Freshwater > Lake | place... | reverse complement strand
GAACAACAGGCACTCCGGGATGGATTGTGGCTGATATTAACCCGGATGGCAAGATTGATATCTTTGACTATAATATATTAGTATACAACTTCAAAGCTACACAGTAGGGTTGATTTTGCTTCTTGTTTTTTAAGAAACGCTAGAATTTCCACAAAAAATCCCGGCCTTGAGGTATTTTCCCAACGACTTGCGTCGTAAGTATCGTACCCGCTATTTCGTTTCACTTCTCTGTTCGAAATGGGAAGAGGTGGTACCAAAATGCTTTAAAGACCGGGAAAGTTTTCAAACCAGTAAATTAATACATTTAAAAAGATCCTGATTCAATCGGAGCAAAAATTAAGCAATGTTATTTTCGGTTTATTAGTACGGTTAAGCTTAAATCCTCACGGATCTTACACTGACCGCCTATCAACCCCGTAGTCTGCGGGGAACCTTCACCAAGTCAAGCTTGGTTGGATTTTTAATCTTGAGGTGGGCTTGGCACTTAGATGCTTTCAGCGCTTATCCCATCCGAATGTAGCTACCCAGCGATGCTTCGGCTACGCCGAAACAACTGGCACACCAGGGATTCGTTCAGCCAGGTCCTCTCGTACTGTGGCCAACTCCTCTCAAAAATCCTTCGCCTGTGCTGGATAGAGTCCGACAAATTTATTATTCTTTTAATCGCTTAAAAGTTTGGACTATATCTTTCCCAAAAAAATCGGGATTCAACGTATAGTCTCTGAGGATTCTAAATTAGATGACTAAGAATAAAAGATTTATCATATCTTCTATGATCTTTTGATTCTTCTTTTAACACTAAATTTACAATTTCTAAAAAGCCATTTTGTGTTAAGTGTTTTCTTGTTTTTATTAACTCTAAAACTTTGCAGAATTTTTTGAAATCTTCTTTTTTACTTGTAAATAGAGGATGTCTTTTGAAAAAAGGTAAAACTTTCTCTTCGAGATCTTTCCTATCCTTTACCAGTAATATCCAAGATTTATCTTTCGGATTTTTGGAGTGATTAATACCTCCCGAATTTTGACTTACATGAAATTCTGTTATAATTTGCCATTTTAAAGGCAGGTCTTTCCTGTAAGAAAAACCGACATAGAATGTTCCTTCTCCGTCCGTAAATCCTGCTAAATAGTCATCAGACATTAGTCTTTCCTGCTGATAATCCGCACCTATAACTTTTTTACTTTTATTCATATAGAGTTAATTATACTCTATAAATATAATAATTAAGTAGCTTAGGATACAACGGGTTTTCCAGCATATAGTTGAATTTATAGACAGCTCGTAAACTCTTTAGCGCGTATTAATGCGCTGTTTAAACTGTCTCACGACGTTCTTAACCCAGCTCGCGTACCGCTTTAACCGGCGAACAGCCGGACCCTTGGGACCTTCTACAGCCCCAGGATGCGATGAGCCGACATCGAGGTGCCAAACCTTACCGTCGCTGTGGACGCTTGGGTAAGATCAGCCTGTTATCCCCGGGGTAGCTTTTATCCGTTAAGTCCTGGCCCAATCCACTTGGTACCAGAAGATCACTAAAACCGACTTTCGTCTCTGCTCGACATGTTCGTCTTGCAGTCAAGCACCCTTTTACTTTTGCGCTATCCTTCCGATTTCCATCCGGAAGTAGGGTACCTTTGTACGCCTCCGTTACACTTTAGGAGGCAACCTCCCCAGTTAAACTGCCCGCCAGACAGTGTTCTTTTGCCAGTTTTTTATGTGGCTAAAAGTGAGGTTCGACGTTTCCGAAGAGAGGTGTTACATGAATGGATATGCCAAATGGCATACCCTCCCTCCTACGCTAGACAGTCAAAAACATCGTTCCAGTGTCAAGCTACAGTAAAGCTCCACGGGGTCTTTTTGTCCAAGCACAGGTAGGCCGCATCTTCACAGCCATTTCAATTTCGCCGGGCATACGCTTAAGACAGTCGCTTACTCGTTCTACCTTTCGTGCGGGTCGGAACTTACCCGACAAGGAACTTCGCTACCATAGAACAGTTATAGTTACTGCTGCCGTTCACTCGGGCTTATACCCCAGACTCAACCTTGCGGAATCATCCAGGATTTTAACCTTCAAGCACTGGGCAGGTGTCAGCCCCTATACATCCCCTTACGGGTTTGCAGAGACCTGTGTTTTAGTTAAACAGTCGGTAAGCGTCGTTAACTGCGCCCTGAAGCTCAGCTTGCGCATACTTCAGGGAGGGTATCTTCCAAAGTTACACCCAGTTTTTGTTGCCGAGTTCCTTAAGCATATATCACCCGATCGTCTTGGTATACTCTACCAACCCACCAGAGTCGGTTTGCGGTACGGTAAAAATTAAATCTCGTCACGAATGTTTTTTTAAGAACTGAACCTTATCGCATTGCTTTTTACTTTCGCAAAAAACTTTTCATTACCACTTAATTAAACGTTTTGGCGGATTTTCCAACCAAAACTATCTTATGGATTAATCCGGCAAGCCGGAGCGATTATTCCACTCCTGTCCATCCTTAACTGATAACGATTTAACTTTTGTAGCCGAATATAAACGGCTCATCCATCAAGCTACCCCACGCCAAGCGTGGACTTGCCTTAGGGCCGACTAACCCGTCCCCGAACAACGTCGGGACGGAAACCTTGGGTTTTCGACGTCCTAGATTCTCACTAGAAATGCGCTACTCATACCGGCATTCTCACTCCCATACACTCCATCTTGTCTTACAACAATACTTCACTGCATATGGGACGCTCCCCTACCACTACTGTCCAAAGGACAATAGTCTCTGTCTTCGGCAATCCGTTTAGCCTCGGTAAATTGTCGGCGCCAAATTTCATTAACCAGTGAGCTGTTACGCTTTCTTTAAAGGATGGCTGCTTCTAAGCCAACCTCCTGGCTGTCTAAGAAATTTGACCTCCTTTAACACTTAACGGATATTTAGAGGCCTTAGACGAAAGTCTGGGTTGTTTCCCTTTAGAGACAGGCGCTTAGCCGTCCATCTCTGACTCCTAAGTCAACCCCACCAAAGGCGGGGGGCGTAGTATTCGGAGTTTGATTGAACGCGATAGCTTGCGCTACCAACATCCATTCAGTGCTCTACCCCTACGCTTAGTCACTTAAGGCTATACCTAAATATATTTCGGGGAGAACCAGCTATCTCTGAGTTCGATAGGCATATTACCTCTAACCACAAGTCATCTCACAACATTGCAGCGTTGACGAGTTCGGGCCTTCCCCCGATGGTCATCGGGGTTCACCCTGCTCATGGTTAGCTCACTCAGTTTCGGGTCTAGTTGCTATTACAAACGCCCTATTAGGACTCGCTTTCGCTTCGCCTCTTTTCTGTTATGAAATTAAGCACGCAATAACAACTAACTCGCCGGTTCATTCTTCAATAGGCACGATATTATCCGCCAGTTGACGGACTCTATCTGTTTGTCAGCAAACAGTTTCAGGTACTTTTCATTCCCCTTCCGGGGTACTTTTCACCTTTCCCTCGCGGTACTAGTTCACTATCGGTCATAGACTGTATTTAGCCTTAGAGCGTGGTCGCCCCAGATTCCAACAAGGTTTAGTCGTACCTCGTTGTACTTAGGTACCAATCAAAATATCTTTGCTTTCACATACGAGTCTTTCACTCTCTGTGGTAATCTATTCCAAGATTTTCTGCTGGCGCTGATATTTATAAGACTGGCCCTGCAACCCTTGTCCAAAGGACAAGTTTAGGCTGTTTCCATTTCGCTCGCCGCTACTTAGGAAATCACTGTGTTTTATTTTCCTCCGGGTACTAAGATGTTTCAGTTCCCCGGGTCTCCCACCAGCAACTATGTATTCATTGCCGGTTTCCCGCCAAAGGCGGGACGATTGCTCGATTCGGAAACCGCCGGATCAAGGGATTTAGACTCCTCCCCGACGAGTATCGCCGTCTGATGCGTCCTTCTTCGGCAGTCTATGCCAAGGCATCCGCTGCTTGCATTATAAAGTAGCACTGCTTAAATTTGCCCCGATAGAATCGGGGTCTTTTATTGCTTCTGATGCTATTAGCTAACAACCAAAAAGCTATTAGCTAATTTTACCTACTTGTATTTTTTACTAGTTTAAATTTTTAAGGTGCTATTGTTTGTAGTTCTTGTCTTGTGGACCCGAGGGGAGTCGAACCCCTTACCTCTTCGTTGCAAACGAAGCGTTCAACCAAGTAAACTTCGGGCCCAGACTTTTTCCCCTCGTAAAAACTAAAAACCCCTGCTCTACAGGGGTCAAGATAAAACTACAATACACTTAAAACCTAAGTCGCGGGAAAAATTATGTTTAAGAATGTTATCTTATTTTTTGTAGTTCTTTTCATTATGAAAATATATCTTGCCCCCCTTTTTTAGGGCAAAAAGTAATATAGCGGAAAGACAAGTTCTTGTCAAGTGTGGTAAAACGCCAATCTTAAACAAATTTATCCGACTTACCAAAAACACTCAACATGCAAATCTCAACTATTATTCCCTGAGAGTTGTAAGACACTGATCAAGTGTTGAAAGAATGGCATGGTTGACTGGAATTGTTTGTCCAAAAACTATGGCTCGTTTGAACTGATCTCCATAGGAATTGCCGATTTTATCATTTAAACATTTTGGCAGATTTTCACCAATTGTTACAAATATTGCAGCGTCTGACGTCACGCCTGTTGTTTGACTACTATTACTACCGAATTTAACCATTTGGGTCATCCATTTATACTCTCTATTAAGATACTTGTGCTGAATATCCATAAGCTTTGCCCAACATCTAAACGAATCACACTCCAAACTTGCCGCACCCAATTCTTCTAGCTTATATGCTGCTTTTCCTTGGGTACTCAATCGAAAATTGGGATTTGTCAAAACGCTGGCCACTCCAACTGCTAATACCGCCGCCACTAATAAAAGGGCTGAATTGAAGAAAAATTGTTTATTTTTTTTGTAGGTCAATGAATTTGCCATAAAATTTAAATAAAATTAAATAATAATATAACTATGAAACATACGATATATTTTGTCAAGCCAAAGTTTTTCACTAAATTTATGATATAAAATATATATACACAAATATTTTCTTAATATGACGCGTTTGACACAATCAAAAAAAACACTTTCATTTTTCCTTGCAAAATATACTATACATATATTAATATTGTGTCTTTTAACCATAACCGTCTCAACCTATGCAATCCGATATTTTCTTCTGGCACAAAGCAGTTGCATAACCCAGGAACAGATTAACATCGACTCTCGCTGTTTATATATTCTTAATAATAAAGTTTATGAAATTGGAAGTAGAAATTCGCCCCACAAAAACCATCGATGCGGTCTGAATGTTACTAGCATTATTCCTTCCAGTCACGAAAGAAATCCTGGCAACTATCTGCTACCAAATTTTATTGGCGATTTTTGTACGGAATCTCCAACACCAACGCCAACAAACACCCCAACACCAACCATCCCACACACCACAACACCAACACCAACACCAACAAATTTACCTTCACCCACCCAAACACCCACTCCAACAACACCCACTATAAATTCTTCACCCACCAACACTCCCACCCCCACTGCCACTGTCAATGTCTCTTCCTCCCAAACACCCACCCCCACCGTCATGATAACTCTTCTGTCACCAACACCCACTCCAACCTTTATAAAAGTTGGCGCGCCTCTTGCTCCCACTAAAACCCCTACTCCAACTGTAAAAATTCTTGCGAACGCCTCACCTTTAATTCAGTCAAGCATCACAATTCAACCCACAATAACTTTCAGCTCCGCAGGCAATATCACTTCTTTTGGAAAATTGCTTCCCAACAAACCAACAAACACGAATAATCTGGCTTTTGGCACTACTCCAAATATTCCAACATCCTCCTCTGGTTCTGAACTTCCCTCGTGGGAAAAAACAGGAAAAATAAGCTCATATCTGGCCTATATCGGCTTGGGAAGTTTGTTTCTGAATTTTCTTTTAATTTCTTATTTAATTATTTCGCATTTAAAAAACAAGGGTGTACAAAATGGATTTATGATTGATCTTGGCCGAAAATTTATCTCCAATCTGGGCCTTATTGTGTCCATCATTCTTACAACAATTCCTCTTTTCATCTGGTACTATTTGGACCCCATCGCTACGCGCATTTCTTCCAGCTACATGATTTTCACCAGTCTGGGACAAATATTCGGCCTTGGCGGAATGGTTTTATTTGCTTTAAGTCTGATATATAGTGCCCGGTTTAAATTTTTAGAAAAATATTTCGGGGGAATAAATGTCTTGTACAAATATCATCACCAACTTGGCGGAATCGCCTTCATTTTTCTAATGCTGCATCCTCTTTTTTTGGCAGCAACCTATGCTTTTTCCTCCATTAAATCGGCCGCATTATTTTTATTACCCGGAAATGACTTTTCAATTAATTTGGGCATTTTATCCTTGATGCTATTGATGCTTTTATTAATTCTGACATTTTTCCTTAAACTAAGATATCAATTCTGGCATTTTACACATAAATTTCTCGGCTTGGCTTTTTTCCTCGGTGGAATGCATGCATTTTTTGTAAAAAGTGATATCTCCCGCGATCCAACCCTGAAAATTTATATGTTGATTATTATTCTAAGTGCGCTTTTTTGTTTTCTTTATAAAACAGTTTTTGGCAGATTTTTAATAAAAAAACTGCCATATGCCGTGAAAGAAATCAAACCTCTAAACAGTCAGGTTTATGAAATAGTCTGCGAACCAATAAATGAAAAAATTGATTTCCGTCCTGGCCAGTTTGTTTTTATTGGTTTTGAGGATAGCCCACTGGGAAACGAAGCGCATCCTTTTTCAATCAGCTCGTCTCCAGAAGAACAAGATTTGCGCTTGGCGATAAAAGCGCTAGGAGATTATACGAGTCGTTTAAACGCGCTCACTCCGGGCACAATTGCTAAAATTGAAGGCCCGTTTGGGCAGTTTTCTTACATCAATGCCAAATTTAAAAAACAGATATGGATTGCTGGAGGCATTGGCATAACACCTTTTATCTCTATGGCCAAAAGTCTTCCGGATGATTATGAAATTGATCTCTACTACACGGTTAATGAACAAAGTGAGGCGGTCTATTTACGGGATCTTATTGATATAGCCGCAAAAAAACCACACCTACTGATCATACCCCATTACTCTAAAACCCAGACACGACTTACTGCCGAACAGATTTTGGAGAAAAGCAGGGATATTTTCCATAAAGACATTTTTCTTTGCGGACCACCATCAATGATGGATGGTCTAAAGAAACAATTTGTAGAAATGAGGGTTTTACAGAATAATATTCATTCTGAGGAGTTCGCGTTTTATGCTTAAAAAAATCGTGGCGTTGGTTTTTATATTCTTTTGGGCAATGGTTATCTTGGTAGTAATGGTGGGATTTTTTGGACCTGTTGTTTAATTAAAAATTGAAATTATGCCTTCTACGGCCACTGCACCTGCTTGACTTGATTGTAAAGAGGCAGCAAATTACCATCTTTGTCACGATAAGACAAAAGCAGTGAGACATTAAAAATCCCTCCCTGCCGATTTTCGTAATTATTGGTCACCCAAACACCCTGCCCCTTCACTGTTTGCCCCGGAAGAATATCCTGGGAAATATCTTCAATTAATTTCCCGGTGTTTTGGGCAATTTCAACCGGTCCTGCAAAATTTAGAGTCATGGCAAAATCTTTTTTGGGAAATGCCATTCCCGAACGGTTAACAACAACATATAACAATTTCACATAATCTCCGTCGGCCACAAGATCTTTGTCTGTTTGCAAATTTAAATACAGCTCGTCTACAAAATTTTTCAGGTTAACAATCAGGCCTTTTTGCGCCAATAGATTATTGTTATTATCATAGGCTGTAAAAACAAGATTTTTTAACCCAAAATTGGATGTTGTGGTGTCGGTAAAACCATCAGCGCCTTTAACAATTTCCTTTGGTTTCAAGGTGATTTTTTTCATCCAAAGATCTTTACAACCGCTATAGTCTTCGTTACACTTTGCAAGCTTAACGTTGATATTATTTGGTGTATTTTTCCAGGATTTATTGACAACAATGTAATTAAATTCCACTGGTTGATAATTATAATAATCAGTAAAGCCTGTGGAAAAAGATAAATCAATGGCTGAGGTTTTTTTAGCAAAATACATAAAACCTATCAGTCCAACATCTAAAATCACAAAGAGTAGGATTGAGAAGAAAATCTTTTTTTTGGTAAGCAGTTTGGTTTTAGACATTGAAAGTATTGATTCCCCGCTTTGTTTTTAATAAAAATTTCGGTAAATTTTTATCCATATCGATAAATTCATCTGCTTCCTCAACCAATTTGGCGGATGTGCTTTTCCCAAAAGCCATCACCTCCACCCGACAGCCTGTTGTACCGCGCAGATAATGAACAAGTGGTAAAAAATCCCCATCTCCTGTCACCAAAACCACAACGTCAATTTTCGGCGCCAGGGTGATTGCGTCAATGGCAATTCCCACGTCCCAATCTCCTTTTTTTGCTCCTCCGGCAAACGTTTGTAAATCTTTTGCTTTAAGTTCAAAGCCGGAAATTTTTAGGGCTTCGAAAAAATTTTGCTCCTCCAGAATATCTGCCTTCACCACATAGGCAAAAGCCCTGATAAGTTGTCTTTGGGAAACGGCGGTTTTAATAAGTTCGGCAAAATTAACCCTGGATTGATAAATATTTTTAGCAGAATGGTAGAGGTTGGATACATCGACAAAAACTCCAACTCTTTGATTAATGTTCTTCATAAGAATTATGTAAGTAATTTTTAATATTTAGGAAGTGGAATTTATAATTATCTTGCAAGTTCCTTTTCAATTTCCTCCTTAATAAAAGAATACGGAAACGCTCCTGTTTGACCTTTTTCATCAGTCAATAATTTGCCGTTGATAAAAAGAGCCGGCGTGCCATTGACTCCAACCCCAGAAGCAAACTCTGTGCTGTCCAGAACTTTTTGGGCATATTTCCCTGATTCCAAACATTGATCAAAAACCGCTTGGTCTAATTCCAGATCTTTGGCAAATTCTTTTAAATTGGAAATGGTAAACGCCCCTTTGTTTTCACCCTGCTGATGGGCAAATAAATAACTATGGTATTCCCAATATTTATTTTGCTCGCCCGCGCAATGGGCAGCCTGGGCAGATGTATGCGATTCTCCTTCATTTGTCCCGTCATCTAAAAAAGCGAAGTCTTTAAAAATAAAAACCACTTTCCCGCTGTCAATATATTCAGTTTGGAGTTTTGGCCAAAGCGGTTCCCATTGCGGCGCTTGAGTCCGCATCCTTTCCACCATTGTCTTGTTATCTCCTGAAAATGCTCCGCAAAATGGGCATTGATAGTCTGCATATTCCACAATGACTACTTTAGCCGAAGATTTCCCTCTGACGGGATCGTCTTTCTCTATTTTTATTGATTTGCCGGCTGTTTTTTGCGGGGTGGGAGGCAATTCTTTTTTGACTTCCACGTTCTGAATTTGGTTTTCGGAATTGATGGGTGTTTGATTTTTCAGAAAAGAAACTTCTGTCCAGAGTTTTCCGACAGCAAAAGACGAAATTACTAAGGCGGCAATAAGTAGCTTAGTATTTTTCATCATAAACTAATTATGCCACTTATTTTCCTACTTTCATAGCATCAAGTACCCGGCCGACGGCAAGCACAAAAGCGGCAATTCTGAAAGTTGTTTTGTTTTTTTCTTTCACATTCCATACATCTGAAACCGCCTTATTCATCGTTTTTTTCAATTTATTATTTACGACCAAAACATCCCATTTCTCATTTTTCATATTCTGTATCCATTCAAAATACGAAACGGTCACACCTCCGGCATTCGCTAAAATATCAGGCACTACAATAATCCCTCTTTTATGAAGAATCTCGTCGGCTTCCGGAGTGGTCGGACCATTAGCCATCTCTAAAATAACTTTTGCCTGAATTCTCATTGCATTATCATTACTTATCTGGTTCTCTAGGGCCGCCGGAACTAAAATATCAACCGGCAATTCTAGAAGCTCATTGTTGGTAATAGTCATTCCGCCTTGCACATCACAAACGCCTCCGCTGCAATAACATCCGGCAAGTGATCCTTTTTGTTTTTTGCACTCCATAACCTTCTCTATATCCAGTGATTCCAAATCGTTGATATTTAAACCTTTTAAACTTCCTGCTTTTGGCTTTTTACCTTTTAATTTCAAAATTCCTCCCCTGCTGTCAGACACGGCAACAATTTTAAAGCCGTTTTCTGATAACAATTTGGCAACAAAATATCCAACGTTACCAAATCCCTGCACCGCAACGGTGAGATTTTTCTTTTTTTCCTGAAGTTTGGCAAGCACTGCCTGTAAAACAAACATTCCGCCCATACCTGTTGCCTCAGTCCTTCCTTGACTTCCACCTTTATTCAACGGCTTCCCGGTTAGCATAGCCAAAATTTCTTTTCCTTCGTTTTTCTTGGTTATTTTTAAACCGGACTTAGACACCAATTTTTGATATTCATCTATCATCCACGCCATAATCTTCGGATTGGTATTAACATCCGGCGCCGGCACATCAACCAGAGGACCAACATCCCGCCAGATTGCCTGAATATAGCCACGACTCAATCTTTCAAGCTCTTTTTCTGACAACAACTTTGGGTCAACCGTCACTCCTCCCTTTCCGCCTCCTAGGGGCAAATCGGCAACCGCGCATTTCACCATCATCCAAAAAGATAAGGCTTTCACTTCGTCCATGGAAACCTGCGGATGAAAACGAATTCCTCCCTTATATGGTCCCCTCGCGCTGTTAAACTGCACCCTAAAACCGCCAAATATCCTGACTTCCCCATTGTCCATCTTCACTGGAAAATGAACATTAATAATTTTCTCGGGTTGTTTTAAAACTTCCAAATATTTTGCGTTGCGATTATTTTTTAAGTATATTGAAGCCTTATCAAGTTGGCTTAGGGCATTTTGAAAAGGATTATTCATTTTCCCCTCCATTGTCCGTCGCATTTGGTCGAACTAAAAAAGACAGACATCATAAATTAGATAAATAAGAATCCAATTCTACTCCACATTTTTTCTTCCCACAATACTCCCTTGTTTTATTCCTTAATATCCTTTTTTCCTACCTGGTTTTCCCTATTGCTTTTTACTTCAGCCCTATTTTATATTGGTTATACGAAAAATGATTTAGAAATTAAACTCCCAAGGAGGTTTATATGTGTTTGAACTGCGGATGCGGCATACCAGAAGACAACATGGGCGACAAAAGAAATCTCACCATGACTCATGATCAAATCAAACATGCTTCAGAAGCCAACGGCATGACCTACAATCAAACAATCGATCAGATAGTTGAAACTTTAAAAACCATGAAGGTTGAAGAGTAGTTTTTCTTCCTTGACATCTTAAACCGCCTTTTCCACTGCCCTGGCCACCTTTTCTGCCAATCCTTTTTCAAAAACACTGGGAATAATTTTTTCTGCAGACGGGCTATCTATCATCTTGGCAAGCGTTAAAGAGGCTGCTAATTTCATCCCGTTTGTAATTTTCATAGCGCCGGATCTTATCGCTCCCTTAAAAACGCCTGGAAATGCCAAAAGGTTATTGATTTGATTGGGATAATCACTTCTTCCGGTGGCTACAACTTTTGCCCCACCCTTTTTTGCTTCCTCCGGCATGATTTCTGGAACCGGATTGGCAAGAGCAAACACAATGGGATCTTTGGCCATTAACAAAATGTCATCGGAAGTTAATAAATTTGCCCGGGAAACACCGATAAACACATCGGCCCCTTTTAGCGCGTCTTTTAATCCGCCGGACAGGTTTTTCTTGTTTGAGTGTTTGGCGATTTCTTCCTTGTATCTATTCCAGTTTTTCCGCATTAATCCAATCTCTTTTAATGCTCCGGTTTGTCGCCCAATAATTCCTTCGGAGTCAATCATAATAAGGTCTGAGACCGGTGTACAACTTCCTTGTTCAAACGAAAGACAAAGAAGCATTCTGGCAATTGCCATTCCTGCCGCTCCAGCGCCATTTATTACAATTTTCAGGTCTTTTATGTTTTTACCAACCACTCTTGCAGCGTTTAAAAGTCCGGCCAGTGTGACAATCGCTGCGCCCCACTGATCATCATGCATCACGGGAATTCCAATGCCACTTAGCGCTTCTTCTATTTCAAAACAGCGCGGTGCGGAAATATCTTCCAAATTGACGCCGGCAAAGGTTGGGGCTAAATTTTTCACGATACGTACTATTTCTCTCGGATCTTGGGTTTGAAGACAGATCGGAAAAGCGTCCAATCCTCCGAAAAGTTTAAATAAAACTGCCTTTCCTTCCATCACTGGCATGGCCGCCTCCGGCCCGATATTGCCAAGCCCCAAAACCGCGCTTCCATCTGAAACTATGGCAATCGTTCGGCCTTTTAAGGTCAAATTTTTTACGAGTGATTTATTTTCTTTAATGGCATTGCAAACAGCTGCCACTCCTGGAGTGTAAGCAAATGAAAGTTCTTCTCTGTTGGTCACCGGTACCTTGGAAACAGTCTCCAGTTTTCCCTGAAATTTTTTATGCAGTTTGATTGCGCGTTGATTAATATCCACAAAAAGTAAGATATCACTTTTAGTTTATCTTTTGCAACCATCTTTGGGCATCCAGAGCCGCAATGCAGCCAAACCCCGCGGCTGTCACCGCCTGCATATACCTATAGTCAGAAACATCACCGGCGACAAACACGCCTTCAATATTTGTTGCTGACCAATACTTGAGAAGACCGTCTTCGAAAATTTCTTTCCGTTTCACAAAACCTCTTTCATCAAGATCGATTTTACCGGCAAATATTTTTGTGTTTGGGAGATGTCCAATCGCCACAAACATGCCATCCATGGCTATTTCTTTCTCTTCATATTCTTCCTGATTTTTCACTTCATTCTTCCTGCATTTTACTTTTAACCCGATAACTTTTTCCTTTCCCAAAACTTCTATCACTGTTGTGTTCCATAAAACCTTAATTTTCGGATTGCCAAAAACTTTTTCCTGCATGGCCATACTTGCTTTAAACGAATCACCACGATGAATAATCGTCACTGAATTTGCCACACCAGCCAAAACTATCGCCTCTTCCATTGCCGTATCTCCACCACCCACCACTGCCACATCTTTCCCTTTAAAAAAGAAGGCGTCGCAGGGCGCACACGACGACACGCCGCGCCCAACCAGCTCCTGCTCTTGGGGAATATTAAGCCATTTGGTATCAGCGCCGGTTGCAACAATGAGAGATTTTGCTTCAAAAACCTCATCCTGAAGTGGGGTTGTCCAAACCTTAAACGGTCTGGATATCACCTCAATTTCCACCGCATCCTTATCCACAAATTCCACCCCTAAATTTTCCGCCTGTTTCCTCATATTTATCATCAACTCCGGCCCCTCAATCCCCTTGGGAAAACCAGGATAATTTTCCACAAGCGTAGTCAACATCAGCTGTCCACCTTGTTTATATCCTGCTAATACTAAAGTTTTTAGGGAAGCCCGAACAGTATATATTGCCGCGGTCAAACCCGCAGGTCCGGAACCTAAAATGATTACATCATATAACATAATGGATCATCCTATCACTTTCTTTATTTCCGCTATCAATGCTTCCTTTGGCCTAAATCCAACTAAACTGCTCACCGTTTTTCCGCCTTTAAAAAGCATAATCGTTGGGATGCTCATAATCCCAAAATTCTGGGAAGTCGTTTGGTTTTCATCAATATCCAATTTACCAACCTTGAGTTTACCTTTATATTCTTTGGCCAGTTCGTCTAAAACCGGAGCCATCATTTTACAGGGACCACACCAAGTGGCAAAAAAATCTACCAAAACCGGAAGATCTGATCTGATAACTTCTTCTTCAAAGTTCGCGTCGGTCAAAACTAAATCTGCCATATATTCCTCCTTAAATGAATTTCAAATTAAAATTAAATCTCAAACAACCTCTTAAGCGTCTTTTCCAGTTTTCCCTTGTCCTTTGTGTGCGCCGCGCACCGCAACGATTCTTTTGTCAAAATATCCTTTGCGACGCCGGACAGTGCGCTTTTCACTGCCGCAATCTGCTGCACCACTGCCAAACACTCCCTGGCGTCTTCATACATCGCAACCACGCCTCTCATTTGTCCTTCCACCCTTTTTAGTTTCGCCAAAACCAAATCTATCATACTAGGGGGGAGTATATCGCTGATGAAAGATTTTTGTCAAGAGGAAAGAATGTCTTGTTGAAAATGTTATTGTTCTTTGCGCGCGTGTGATTGTCCTTCAAAATCGCCATATTGCCTTTTTCGTACATCCCTTAGGGCCTGCAACCTTGCACCAATCTTTGACATGGGGTCAATAACACCACTGGTGTCTGCATTGACAAACGCGCCAACCTGCTCTGCTATTCTCCGTTGAGCATCCGGCGCAGTGTTTGCTCTTGCTCTTTGTGCTTCTTGTTTTTTTAGGTAGTCGATAATATCCCCTGGTGTTGGTTCAACAGAAAAACGTAATTGGCGAACATTTTTCTTTGATTTGAAAGTCATAGGGACTATTTGATATTAAAACAGTCTCTAAAACCAGGTGTCCAGGTTGACTTTTTGACAGTTTGGTGTCTATATTACCATATAAGGAGGTAAAAATAAAACACAAACTTGCCCATAAAAAAAATGTCGTCCATAAATCAAATTCTCGTTTTTTCTGCGGAGTTTATCTATACTTTGTTTCCGCCTTAATGGTTTTTGTTTTACTTTTAGCCCTTATCAAGTATCTTTTTTAAGGCTTCAAAAAAACTTCTCTCTTGACAGATTTTTCTATTAGTTACATATTTTATTAATATGACTTCTGCCAGTGAAAATGATTATCAAGAAAACGAAGACAAGCCTCCCGGCGGGCTTCAGGTTCTGATAAGTCCGTACCTGAAGCGTTTAAGCAAAAAATCCCGTGCTGTAAGAAAAGAGTTCTATCCTTCTGAGAGTGAAAAAATAGTTTCTCGTCTAAGCTTTGTTGACCCCTTGCTTGAAGACGAGCACACTAAAACCAAAGGCCTGGTTCATAAATACAAAACCAGGGTCTTGATACTTTTGACCATGACCTGCGCTTCCTACTGCCGGTTTTGTACCAGAAGAAGAATTGTCGGTGATTTAAGAAAAGGCACTATTTCTCCGCAGGACATTGACCGCATGGTTTTATATTTAAAAAAACACCATGAAGTAAGTGAGGTTATTTTTTCTGGCGGTGATCCTTTAACAGTACCTGCGCTCTTGAGCTTGGCTGTCAAAAAAATAACGCAGTTGACCACAATTAAAGTGATACGCATTCACACCCGCGTACCTGTTTCCAATCCTTTCTTAATCAATCAAAAAATCCTCAATATTTTTAAATCGGTGAAAAAACAACCGCTCTACATCTCAATTCATTTTGAACATCCCGATGAGTTTACCAGAGAAACTGTCAGGGCCGTTGAGAAAATCAGAAAAACCGGCGCAATTTTATTATCTCAATCGGTTTTTCTTAAAGGGATAAACGACTCCTATGAAACTCTGAATAAACTTTTTACCGGACTTGTCGAAATCGGCATCCGGCCATACTATATCTACCATTGTGATCCGGTCAAAGGCGCATCGCATTTTATTGTCCCTCTGGAAAAAGAGATTGAAATTATGACCAAACTAAAAACCAACCTTTCAGGCATTGCCTGCCCCGCTTTTGTCATCGACACACCCAATGGTTCGGGAAAAATTCCGGTTCCTTTCAACTACTGGAGTTTTCAAAAAAACAACTATTGTGATTACAACGGAGATATTATTTCAATACAAAAATCTTAACTCCCCACCCTTCGGGTGGTTTGTGGTCACACCCTTTCTGCAAACGCTCTTTTTATTAAAAAAACACCAAGAATTATTAATCCCAAACTGATAATTTGCGCAGTTTTCAGTCCGAAAATCTCCGCCGTGTCAAAACGTAAAAATTCCAGAAAAAAACGGCCCAAACCATACCAAATAGTATAAAATCCCGTAAGAAGACCGGGGTTAAAATTTGTGAGTGAGGAAACAAGTTTTGTCCGATCTTTTTTGTTTTGCAGAAAAATCCTGGCAAAACAAGTACCGGCAGGCCCTGTAAATTTTGATTCTAATGCAATTAGAATCATAAATCCCAAAAAGCACCACAAACTCTCATACAAAAAGGTCGGATGAAAATAAGAGTAATTCTCCCAAAACTCCGGACGTAAATTCTCAGAAATATACCATTTCCAAGGCAAATCGGTCGGACCGCCGAACACTTCATGATTCAAAAAATTCCCCCATCTCCCAATCGCCTGTCCTACTGCCAACGGTGGCATCAGAAAATCGAAAACAGTTATTAGTTGTTGGTGGTTGGTTTTTAGTTTTTTTCCCCTTTTTACATTAAAAATTATTACACCCACCACTCCACCCGCAATTCCTCCATAAATCCCCAATCCTCCGTTCCACACCGCCCATATTTGCGAAAGATTGTTTTGGTAAAAATCCCACCTGTCAAAAACATGATACAGCCTGGCACCAATTATTCCTAAGGGGATAAGAAAAAGTGTCAAATTATCTAAATCATCAGAAGAAAATCCGTAGTTTTTTTTTCTGAAAAAAGAAACGATATAGGCAACAAGCGTTGCCAACGCGATCATCAACCCATACGGATGAAAAACGCTCATACCCTATTATACTTTCGAATGGCCAAACCTAAAAGCTCAATTGAGCGTTTCAAACTTTCTTCATCCAACACATAGGCAATTCTGATCTCGTCCTTTCCCAATCCTGGTGTGGAATAAAATCCAGTGGCCGGAGCAATCATTACGGTTTCTTTATTGTCGGAAAAATCATTGAGCAAAAACTCTGCAAAGCGGTCGCTATCATCAATTGGCAATTTCGGCATAATGTAAAATGCACCTTCCGGAACTTTAAAAGTAGCGCCGGGAATTTTTTTTAATCCTTCAACCACCACGTCTCTTCTTGACTGATAAACCTTTTTGATTGAATCTGTATAATTCTTGTGATTTTGCAAAAGAGCAATAAATGCCAATTGTTCGACTGTGGCCACTGACAAACGTCCTTGCCCCAACCTTAAAACCGCACTCATAAATTCCTGGTTTTGGGAGACTACACACCCTACCCTTGCTCCGCAGCTGTTAAATCTTTTTGACACGCTGTCGCAGATAATTAAATTTTGTGCAATTTCCTGATCTTTCGCAAAAGGAATAACCTTTTTTCCATCAAAAACAATTTCCTGATAAGTTTCGTCTGATATTAAAAAAAGATTATATTTTTTAACCACACTGGTAATGGTTTGTACTTCTTCCTCTGTATATAAAGTTCCGGTGGGATTGTTTGGGTTGCAGATAATTATTGCTTTTGTCTTTTTCGTAATCGCTTTTTCAATTGTTTTTGCATCCGGCAGATGATAGCCGTTTTGGTTTGTCGTTAAAATCGGCCTAAAACTGATGTTTCCCATCGCCGTTAAAATGGAATAGGATGTATAAAAGGGCTCAAAAATTAAAATTTCATCACCCGGATCACACACTGTCATAAAAGCAAAAAGAAGCGCCTCTGAACCTCCCGCTGTCACCACAATATCTTTCTGCTCAAAAGACATACCTTTGTCTGCATAAAATTTCTGCCAGGATAAAACTGCCTCTTTGATTCCTGCTGACGGAGCATATTGCAGGGTTTTTTGGGTGAAATTATGGATATAATCTAAAACCTCCTGCGGAGTTGGTAAATCAGGCTGGCCAATATTCAGATGATAGACTTTTATCCCTTTTTCTTTGGCTTTTTCTGCCAACGGCACTAATTTTCTAATCGCTGACGCCGGAGTATTTTTGGCCCTTTGAGAAATTGTAATATTGTTCATAGTCTTCGAAACCCTTAATATCTCTCATTATAGATATTCCCCTCCGGCACACCTTTTGCCAATAGCTGTTTCTTGACTGCCGGCACCATTTTTGGCGATCCGCAGAGATATATATCTTTGTCGACAAAGTTTGTCTCATCACGCAAATAAGGATCACCAACCAGTCCTCTCTCTCCTAGCCATTCTGTTTCCGGTTCTAAAACAACGGGAATATATTTAAAATTCGGATATTTCTCCTCCATTGCCCGAAATTCTTCCACTAAAAAAAGCTCTTCAACTTTATTAACCCCAAAATATAGTGTGAATTTGGGATTTGTGTCATTCAACGGTCTGTTGTGGTTCATAAAATAATCCCTGAGCATGGCACGAACCGGAGCTACACCGGTTGAAGCCGTAATAAATATTTTATCATTATTAGTATCCCGTAAGGTGAAAAGACCATAGGGAGCAGTGATTACACATTCAGCATTGACCAAAACCTCAGTAAAAAATTTTGATGCCGGACCATTCGGAGAAATATCGATAAAAAGTTTTATTCTGTTTCCGTTTTCTGGCGCCGAGGCAATGGAATATGCTCTTTTAACTCCGTCAGAAATATCAAACATCAAAAACTGTCCAGCCAAATAAATCGGCTTTTTGCCGTAAAATTCCAAAACGATTCTGCGCACCCTTGAAGTTAACTTAATATTTTCAACTATCTTCACTATAAATGGCTTGGGAAGAATCATAGAAATTGATTGCAAATTGTATTTTCAATCCCTTTTTATTTTTTTAGTTTCTCGTCCAGCATTTTTTTCCAAACTTCAACCGATTGAAGACCGACAACTTTTTCTCCGTTTATAAAAAAAGTCGGCGTCGAATTAACACCCAGCAATTCTCCCTGCCTTCGATCATTTAAAACCAGATCTTTGGCTTCATTGCTGTTTTGACAGGCGACGAAATCATCCTTATTGATTTTTAAGGCAGTCGCATATTCTACTAATTTTTCTGGTTTATCTTTCCAATCGTCGGATTTTTTCATTAAATTATCGCTATATTCCCAAAATTTTGCGTTCATTTCTGCCGCATCAGTTGCGGAAGAAACCTTACCGGCACAGAAAGCTGACTGGGCCGTGATATTTGCCATACTGTGTATTTCATATAAAGGAAAGAATTTATTAACAAATTTCACCCTATCCTGATAGGCCGGAAGAAGCTGGGGCATAATATCGTTTGTAAAAGCCGCGCAGCTTGGACACTCAAAGTCGGAATATTCAACCACAACAACTTTTGCCTCTTTTGCGCCTCTAAAATAAGAATTGCCGATGTCAATAGTAATTGGCTTGACGGGCCTTGTCCCTACAAACGCAAAACCAACAATCATGGCTAAAGTTCCCGCCATCACTGCGATAAGTGTCAGTAGGGTTTTTTTATCATCCATATGCCTATCCTTCTATCCCGTCAACCAGCCTCCATCTATAAATACAGTAGTTCCGGTCATATAGGAAGCTGCGTCAGATGCCAGAAAAAGCGCCATCTTGGCAATTTCAACAGGTTGTCCGACTCTTTTTAAAGGAATTTTCATCAAAAAAAATTGTTTCCACTGTTCGTTCTCCAAAAAACTTTTTGTCATTGCTGTTTCAATCACTCCCGGCCCAATACCATTCACCCGAATATTATCTGCGGCCAAATCCAAAGCCATCGTCTTGGTCAATCCGACGATTGCGTGTTTTGAACTGCAATAGGCCGATAAACCGGCAAATCCGATCGCCCCGGCAATGGAACTGATGTTGACCACACTGCCTTTTATTTTATTCTGTTTCATAAAACCAACCACTTCTTTTGAGACAAAAACATAGCCTTTCAAATTCACATCAATGGTTTTATTCCACACTTCTTCTGTCATTTGGTCTATTGGCGCCTGGGTGGCCACTCCGGCGTTATTGACTAAAACATCCAATCCGCCCAAAACGGATATTGTTTTTTGCACCATTTCTGTAATTTGCAACACGTCAGATGCATCATATTCTGAACCAAAAATCTTGCCTTTTTTTGCCAATTCAGAAACGGTGTTGTCTACTTCATCTTTATTTCTGGATGCGATATAAACCTGCGCTCCTTCCAAAAGAAATTCCTCGGCAATACTTTTACCAATTCCGGAAGAACCACCGGTAACCAAAACTTTTTTTCCAGACAAATGCAAATCCATAAACCCTCCTATAAATTATGGTAAATAAATTTCTGTAATCATTATAGCAGTTGTGTTTAAATGCTTTCAATTACTGGATTAAAATCCTTGATAATAAAAACAGTTCCTGAAAATGATAAATTTTAAATTTTAAAACCTAGTGCCCAAGTATTATTACCTACGTATAAAGCTGATTAATATCAATAATATTATCACCATCCCTCCCACATATAATTTTTGCCTTTCAACCGGCAGATACACGTTGATTTTGGCAAACCAGTAATCGGAAAGTCTACCAGTTTTTCGTAAATCCAAAACCTGCTCGTATAATAAATGCAGCAAGGCGCACAAAACCAACCCCTGTCCAAAATGGCTAACAGTGGAAGAGATCACAAAAAAAGAAAAAAAAGTAAAAATAATCTGAAAAAATATGGTGTGGAAAGTGAATTTTTGAATTTCTTCTTTTCTTTTATAAATCAAAAACACTGCTTCTTGATATTTTTTTTCGGCAAAAAGCTTTTTGGCATCCTGCGAAACCGAAAGCTCCGGATGTATTAGTAGGGCCTGAAACAGATAATCTGAATATAAAATTAGACTACCTGTTAAACCTCCCAACCACAAAAAAACAAATGACAAATCCAATTTCCAACGGTACAAAGAAAGTAAAATTAACAGTATGATTGATATTTTAAGTTGCGTGATAAGTTTTTTTTTCACAAAATTAATTATGCCAAATATGATTTTTCTTGGCAAGATGGCCTATTTCGAATTTATTACTGTTTGATACTTACCAAGCTCCACGTGCATTTCGTCCAGAAAACCCACCCTTTCTTTTTCTAGTCGTCTTTTTTGTTCTCTCCAGCCCTCAAAAGCATAATTCAAAGCTAATTTCCCGCTCCAGTCCACCACTCTGTGACAAGGGATATTTTGGTCTGTATTGGCATGCAACGCCCAACCGACAAGCCGGGGAGAAATTAATTTTGTCTTTGTTTTATAACTTTTGTCTTTATTATAACTGTTATAGATCTCCGCAATTTGACCATAGGTTACCACTCTTCCCAACGGAATTCTTTTGACAATTTCGTAAATTTGTTGAAAACAATTTTTTGACATTGTGCCCGAATTTCTCAATTTCCCTTTGTAAGTTTTTTTAATTCACCAATTTTCCACATAAAAAGCCGCGGTTTGCTTCTGACATTATTTGCGTCTTTGACAAAAGAGATAGCCTGATCAAGAATTTTTCTTGGCGTTGTTTTGGCAAGCTTGATATATAGGGATTTGTTTTTCAAATCTCCCATGGCCGAAGCCAAATCATAGCCGAATTTTTGAAATTCCCGGCTGATATATTTATCGCGATCGAAATCAAATTTTCCTAAAACAGATTTAATCGAAACCGGCTTTGTGTTGGGAAGATATTTTCGTTTCATAAAACATCTTGTAAATCACCAATGCTTATTATGCTACTTATTAAACTTATTCATCGCTTTTGCAATACCCTCATCCAATCCCAACAGAATCGCTTCCGCAGTCTTTTTCACGACTCCTTTGATTGTCGTTTCCTCTTCCTTTGTAAACGGTGATAATAAAAATTCCTGATTCCCATATTGATGGCTATTTTCAGCCACCATTCTTCCTATCCCAATTCTGAATTTTATAAAATCACTTGAACCAACCGCTTTAATAATTGAATCTATCCCATGATGTCCGGAACTTCCTCCAGTATGAATTTTTATTCTTCCAAAATCCAAATCCATATCATCGTGTACTACCCATAGATCGTTAATATTCCTCTCTAAAGCTTCCAAACCCCACACTTCGTGCGCAATCCCCAAAACCGCTTGTCCGGATTCGTTCATAAAAGTCTGCGGTCTTACCAGTAAAAAATCTTTCTCTGTTCTGCAAATCTGAGCGTTAAATTTTTTTTGGAAAATAAATTTATAATTTAAAATTTCCACTGAATTTAGCATTTCAATAAGTGCCCCCATCACCATAAAACCCACATTGTGGCGCGTTTTTTCATATTTCTTGCCCGGATTTCCTAAACCCACAATAATCTTGGTTTGCATTTCAGAGAAAATATTTTTGGATTTTCTTATGTATTAATCCGTTCGATGCGATAGTTTTATATCTTTGCTTTGTATCAAATTTCCATTCAATTTTTTGCCCTTTCCAGTCAGTGACTTTTCCTCCCAACTCCTCAATCAGTAAAACACCAGCGGCAATATCCCAGATAAAAGGAGTTTCTTCGATAAAACCATCAGCCAGCCCGCTTGCTACAAGCGCCAAATCATAAACCGTGCAATTAGAAATGCAATAGGTAGCGGGACAATCCCCAAAAAGGACAGAGAACGGCAGGGTCTGTTTTTTTCTGCTGTTGAAATAGCCAAGTTCCATTGCAATCAAACTTTTTTCCAATTTCTCCTCGCAGCTTAGTGACAAACTAAGATTATTACAAAACACACCCATGCCCTTTTGACCATAATAAAGATTATTGAATAACGGCATATTGATCACACCAAAAACCAGGCTTAGGCCGTGAAATACTCCGATTGAGACTCCCCAATATGGCAACCCGCGGGAGTAGGCAAAAGTGCCGTCAATCGGATCACAAACCCAGGTATATTCTCCGTGATTATCTATAAATCCCATTTCTTCCGAAAGGAAATTATGGTCTGGATAATATTTTTTCACTACGGCGTGAATTGCTTTTTCGGAAGCTAAATCGGCCTCGGTGGAAAAATTTGATGCCTCATCCTTTTGGTGATAGGTGTGTGTTTTATTAAAATATGACAATGCGATTTCCCCGGCTTCTATCGCCGCTTTTTTAACAATATTAATCATATTCAAATTGTACATTGTACATGCCAAATTGTATACCATCCGCGCATACCATCCCAAACAAAACACCAAAAATACCACCTATTCCTAAGTGGTACTTTCTATGATGTTTCACGGCCTTATTTACTTCAATTTCGCCAATTGTTTTTCGGCAAAATCTCCCAAGACAGGAACCTTAAACGTTTCTCCTTGATATGCTTTCCACATTAATACCAACCAAAGCACAAAAGACAAGGGCACTAAAACCACGCTCAGCATCCAGCCCACCAATGGAACCAAGCCTACCAAAAACAAAAGACCAAAAACAACAACCGACTGCATCGCGTGAAACCGGACAAATTTATTTTCTTTCTCAACCAAAAGCAAAACCACTCCGCTCACAAACCCCAACAAATAAGCCACTGCCCCCATGAGATTTTGATTGTTTTTATTTACTGCCACCATTGATTCACCTCCCTTCTTTAGAAACTATTTTTCGATTTTATCTTGCTTACGATTTCTTATTTATTTTACTTTTCTTCCTCCACTCCCACTCTAACACCCCCGAATTTGCCCGCTAATTTATTGTATAAAAACCCTGACACGCCCAAAAATATTGCTGCCAAAAGGCCATAAAACAATGCCACTAAGACATAAACAACAATTGCCCCCAAAGATGACGTCAGGGCAGTCACTGAAAAATTTGTCACTAAAGTAAACAGTAAAAACAAAAGGCCGACAAAACCAACTGCTAGCATTACGGCCATATAAAAGAAAAATCCCATTTTGAAAAGCGATTTGACGTTGACTGTTTTAATTTCAAACATATTCCTCCTATAAAAAGTTAATAACATCTCCAATTTCAGAGTAACATTAAAAAAGGAAAAGTGTCAACGTCCTAAAAAACCCTAGGGGTCAAAAAAATCCGTTTCCCGAAGTCCTGTCAGAGAATGTTCTTCGTCAAAACGAATAAAATGTTCAAGTTTGGGCAACCTTTCACTTTTGCGCAAAATTTTCCGGACATCCACAAGCTGACTTTTGTGCTGTTTCATTGCCTCAATCTTGACTTCCCAAACATCGGTAATATCTATTGTGGTAGTGATTTCCTCTTCTTTGTATCCCGGAGGAAAAAAAATAAAATATTTATTAAATACTCTCGCCCTCCACCTGGGAATACAATAATAATATAATTTACGCGCAATCTTCTGTTTTCTGAAAGCATAAGTCGTTGCCAAAGAGACCGTAATATGGTCTAAGTGGCCAGAAACACCAAGATTTTCAAAAGTAAGAATAATTTCGGGTTTAAATTTTTTTATTTTTTCTAAGATAGCTTCTGCCAATTTATGGTATTTATTATTGGAAAGCTCTCCGTCTCGAAAATCCAGAAATTCTACTTTTTTAATACCCAATACTTTGCCTGCCCGCAATAATTCCTCCGCCCTAACATCGCCGGCATCCACGCCGGTTTTGGTTCTACCAGCTTCCCCGCGCGTTGCACACAGAATATGTATTTCATATCCTGCTTTTGCATGTTTGGCAAGCGTTCCTCCCGGCCCAAAACTCTCATCGTCTGGGTGGGCAAATATTGCCAATATTTTTTTGTTCATGGAAATAGTTTAAAAATTAATTTTCATTTTATATAACCTCTCGTCTTTTGCTCCTAAATCATATTTATAGCGCTCGTTTCCTCTTAAGAAATTGTATCTTTTATATCCTTTAGCAATCGCATACTTCACTGATAAGGCCTTTAGTAAAAAACCTACGGCCAGGTTCGTATAATCTCTGTCAAAGCCAGAATTGTAAAGCCAGTATTCGTTTTGCCAGACAAAAGAGATGATTGAGGAAACATTTTTGCCATCAATTTGCATAAACAGTAAATCAATTAAACCTTTTGGCGATAAAACTCTTACAATTTGTTTAAAAAACCCTTCCATCTTTTTTGTCATAAATCTGTCTTTATCCCCGGTTGACGCTTTGTGCAGCCGGATAAATTCATCAATGTCCAGATTGGGATTTTGCGAGACGACTATTTGATATGTCTCACTTTCTAGTCTTCTTAGCTTTCTTTTAAATTCGTGTCTTTCTTTTCTTTTAAGCTTCAAAAGGTATTCATCGAAAATTTTTGGCAGATCAATAAACGGAGCAGGATCTGGCTGTCCATGGTCTATCATCTCGGAAACAACAAAACCCAATGCTTTCAAAACCTCAAAGCTGGGAGAAAATTCGCGCACATAATCCAATACCATCTCTTGTATCCCATGCGCCTTTGCTTCCTTGATAATTTCTTGCCAAACAGTTTGTTCCTTGCCCAAAACGGCTACGATATCGCCAAAATCTGTAACCAAGTCATGATTATCGCCAATCTGGTCGGTTCCTAAAAAAGTTAATCTGTTGTTTTGTCTACGAAAAATCCCGATTCCTATTGGTTTTTCGTTTTCCGTAACGATGATTTTTAAAATTTCATTTTTGTCTGGCAAAAAAAACAAACTCCAACCGGAAAGATATTCTGGAGTTTGAAAAAGAGTTGCTGTTTTGCTTTCCTTTAATACATGCTCAGAATCGACATGCTCATCGACGATATTGTTGGTAATCAAGCTGGCAATCATAAATCAAAATTTTATAAATTGATGCTCTGGCGCACAAATTGTTAAAATAATGTAAGTTGTTTTTTCTCTTCCGAAACTAATTTTTCACTTTCTGTTCCCCAAATTTTTACTACTCCAAAAACCCCGTCATATCCCGGATCAATCACAATGTTTCCTGTTCGGACTTTTTGAATACCCTCGGCAATTTTTGCACCGGAAATTGCCGTTATCTCCTCCATGCTGGAATTTATCAAGACATTAAATTCCCCGCCCAAGGCTCTTGTGATTTTTTGATATTCACCTTGCACTTTGTCTGATGCAGTCTGTGAATTAATGCTTTCGGCAATGATTTCTTGGAGCGGCACAAGCATTAAATAGGGCGGACGGTTGGGAAATAGACCATTGTATATTCCTGAAATTTTTGTGTTTGGTATTTCTTTTTTGGTTATCTGTAGATCTTTTTCGGTTCTGCCGGCCAGTTTTTCCACGCGATGCATCACCCCAACTGTTAATGGTTTGCCGCAGGCCGGACAGATAATACCATTTTTGTTCGTTTCTTCCGGCGATTGTCTGACACCGCAAGCACGATGACCTGTGTAGTGATACTTTCCTTCCTCTGGATAAAATTCAATTGTGTATCCTATTTCCCAATCTGAACTAGCATCCTGTTTAATCGCTCCGGCAATATCTTTAAAGGATATAACACAATTTTTTTTTATATTTTTAGTCTGGAAGACTGTTGCCTCCCGGCCAATCTTGGGCCCCGAATGCGCATCGGAAAAACTAAGTATTGATCTGTTGTCAAGTTCTTTTATGCGCCAGTTCATTGCCGGATCACTGGATAACCCTGTCTCAACTGCATAAATTTTATCCGCATACAACCCGAACGCTTCCGCAATCGAATCAAATCCGCTCATGGAACCAAACAAAGCAAACCATGGAGTCCAGACGTGTGCCGGAACAATAAGACAATCTTTGTTTATGCCAAATACTGCCTCGGCAAGTTGGATAGAGGTCAGACCGATAATCGGCCTTCCGTCAGACATTAAATTGCATCCCAGTTTGACAAGCTGCGTGTTGATTTTCTCAACCGTACTAAAATCCGGTGCAAAAATCAGCGTGTGCACTCTTCTTCCTTTTCCTCCTTGGCTATAAATACAACTAACTTCTCCGCTTAATAAAAATTTAACCCCCGTCTCCGAATCGTTTTTCACTTTTAATATTCCACTGCCGTCTTCTTCCAGATTTGCCTGCAATTCTTTATACCAAAGCGGGTGCGTCCAATCCCCTGTTGCCATCAATCCAATCCCCTTGATTTTCGCCCATTTGGCAATTTCTGGTATTACCATCTGCTGGGATACCGCCCTTGCATATTTTGAATGAATTTGAAGATCGGAAATAATCTGTGTCATCTAAGAAAAAATAAATAAAACGCGAGAAAAAAAACGGCAATACGCAAAAGATGAAATGGAATGATGGTTTTTTCGTCAAAACCCAAATTGAATGATCCAAGCCAAAACCAGGTCTCACATGATTTAGAAATCCATTTCCCTGACCAAATTTTCGAGAAAATTAAATCCCATATCACCGAACCCAATATCAAGAATGTCACAAAAACTTTTATTACCCACAAACTATATCCCGATGCCACGAAAGCGATTAGAAACGGCAAGATGCCGACAAAAACAACCAGCCACCAAAACAAGAATGTCCGGGCAAGCCATTTTGGCGGATGAACTTTGGGAGGAAAAAAACGGTGAGATGTGTATGTATCGATTATCCCGCCGATAAAATAAAACAGAGTCAATAGAATCGCGATAAGAATTTCTTGTGTGTTCATAAAAACAGGTGTAATTATAACAAATATTAGAGGTGAATTAATACGATTAATAATTAAATTTGGCGAAAAAACGGTTTATTGGTAAAATACAAAAATCTGAATATGAAAATTTTAATCGGTTCGGCACATTACGGAGGCGGACATGACAGTATTGCCCAAATAATCAGTGAGGCCTTAAATTCACCAAAAAAAAAGGAAAACAAAATCCAAACCGCAACTTACTATCTGCAGGGAAAAAAAGCTTCTATATCCTATCGTCTTTTTGGACCCACGTCTTTTTTCAAAAATTCATATAACAAACTTAATAATTTAATCGGAAGAGAATTTACTCTCAGTCTTGCTGATACAATTGTCCGCCGGGAAATTACCAAAGCGATAAAACTCTACTGTCCTGATCTGGTTTTTTCCACCCACTATTTTTATACAAGAACTTTGTTAAAGATGGGAATTCCAAACATTTTATTTGTAGCCGATCCTTTCTCCCTTCACGCAATCTGGGCGGAAACCGATGCGGACAAAATTGTGGTTTTTACTAAAACGGCAAGAGCCCAACTTCTTGACCATTATGTACCAAAAGAAAAAATTTTGATCTCGAAATTTCCCCTCAGAGAAGAATTCTATAATAAAAACAACAAGATTACAGCCAGAAAAAAAATAAATATACCTGAAAATGATTTTGTTTTGGTTTTGGGCGGCAGCGGAGATGGTATGGATAAAACAAAACAAATCGCCGCGCTTCTGCATAAATCAAATCTGAAATTTCATGCTTTTATTATCTGCGGAAGAAATATTTTACAAAAAACAACGCTTAGCGCTTTGCTTTTTAACGATGAGCGTTTTATTGTACTTGGCATGGTCGACAATATTTCTGACTACCTTTGTGCTTCTGATCTTTTTATTGGCAAAGTCGGACCAAATATTCTTTTTGAATGCCTGCACTTAAACATTCCGATTATCGGCACGCTTCCGTTTTTACCGCAAGAGCAGGGAAACCGGGATTTTGTTATAAGAAACAATATAGGCTGGATAGAAACACAGCCGAATAAAATAATTGAGATAATTTCTTCTTTGTGTCATAATCCCACGCGGCTGAGTGAAATCAAAAAAAGAATGTCTGTGCTAGACGTAAAATACGTAGCAAAAAAAGATGATTTTCTTGAAATGATTCACAACTTATTAAAAAATTATTAACATGAAAATTGTAATCATCGAAAAAGAAGAAGGGCTTGGAATAGGCGGAATTGCCATTCACAATAAACGCCTTGCGTCATATTTAAAAAAACATAACCATCAGGTTTTCACTATCAGATTCACAAATAAGAAAAAAAAAGAGCCGGACACTTTTTATATCCCCTATCATGTCGCCGAAAAACGAACTTTCATTCTTGTTCCTTCGGAAAAAACAATATCGATGCTGACAAAATATTTAAAGACAATCAAGCCAAATATCGTCCATTTCTGTATCGGCATTTCTCCGTTGGATTTTCTTATTCCTTCAATTTGCCATAACCTCAAAATCCCAATAACAGGCATCTGGCACGGAGATATTAATCAAAATACCGATGCGTATTCTATTTACATTAAGTCGGTGCTTTTGTTCTTTTTGCCAATCACCAAACAACTGGATTCTTTTGTCGTATTTTCCAAAAAACTCAAAAGTTTTTATGTTAATCGAGGGCTTGATGAAAAAAGGATTTCCATTATTCAAAATGGGGTAAATACTTTATTGTTTAAACCAGGCTTGTCAAATTTTAAAAACAAACACGCAGTGAAAACGGGAGTTATTTTCCTCGGACGATTGACTTTGGTGAAAAATCCGGAAATTTTAATCAAATCATTTTTGGACTTGAATCCGCCACCAACCACGAAATTAATCATGGTTGGAACAGGAGACCTCTATTTAGAATTAAAAAATACCTACCGCGACCAGCGGATAATTTTTACCGGATTAATAGCGGATGAAAAAACCAAAGTGGATATTTTGCGCGCCGGTAATATATTTGTCTTGCCGTCGGACTTGGAAGGCATTTCGCTTGCACTTCTTGAGGCAATGGCCACAGGACTTGCCTGCATTTCAACCGATGCCGGATCAAACGGAGACATTTTGGGCAATTCGGGAATTGTTATTCATCGGCCAAAAATCGAACACGAATTGCCATTTTCTTTGAAAATCCTTCTGCAGAATTCTGTTCTGCGCAAATCCTTGGGTAATAAAGCCCGAAAAAAAGTATTAAAACTGTATAAAGAAAATGTGGTCTTCAAAAAATACGAGGAGCTTTATCTTAAAACTATCGCAGATTATAAAAAACGAGGATGTTTGGGATCCAGACCTCTTGAATTTAACGTAGATATCAAAGAAAAGCTTGAACACCTTTGGAGAAAAGCCAAAGAACTAGGCGCAAACTATCTTTTTTCCGAATAGACTTATCCGGAAAAAAATTCTCTCGCTTGGGGAATAAGAAGAATAAAAACCTGACTGAGAATGGCCACCAATACTGCTAGAATAAGCATTCTATTATTAAACATTTTTTGTTTTTTTCCCCTGATAATATAGACAACCATCATCTCGATAAAAACAAGCAGGCTGAAAGTGAACAGTCGCGCGTATTCGATTTCCAGAATTCTTATTGCCAATCCATAGAAAAACAGGGTGATAGCCGCCTGAATTAAACCTATGGCGGCAATTCCTTTCCAGTCACTAGTTTTAAGTATGGAAATATTTTTATCTCTTGGAATTTTACTCATCACATCCGGATCTTTGGGGTCTATGGCCATTGCAAGAGCCGGCAAACTGTCAGTAACCACATTGATCCAAAGAATCTGTTTGGGTATTAGGGCAATCGGCCATCCCAAAAGCAAAGAAAAAGCAACAATAAGTGTTTCGCCCAGATTAGAGGACAATAAAAATTTTATGGCCTTAACAATATTGTCATATATAATACGCCCCTCTTCTACCGCCAAAACGATGGTTTGAAAATTATCATCTGTAATCACGATATCCGAAGCCTCTTTGGCCACATCAGTACCGGTTTTCCCCATCGAAACACCCACATCTGCCATTTTCAATGCCGGTGCGTCATTTACTCCATCGCCTGTAACCGCAACGACGTATCCTTTTTTCTGGTAAGCCGCGACGATTTTATATTTTTCCACAGGCGACACGCGCGCAAAAACATTAACGGTTTCGATTTTTTGGTTTAGTATTTCATCGCTGTAGGAATTTAATTGTTCACCTGTTACAACTTCGTCGCCTTTTTCAACCAAACCGATTTCTTCAGAAATTTTTAACGCGGTCACCGCATTATCACCAGTCAACATCACAGTTCTTATTCCTGCCTTTCTGGCAACAAGTATTGTATCTAACACCTCAGTGCGGGGAGGATCATAAATTCCCACAAGTCCTAAAAATACCAGATTGTTTTCTTCTTCTTTTAAATCCTTCAAACTTCCTGGGCCTTTTAAATTCTTATATGCTATCCCTAAAACCCTAAGACCTTCATTTCCCATTTCGTTTACTTTTTCTAAAATAAGACGCTTTTGGAAATCTGCCAGAATACAGCTTTCGATCATTTTTTCCGGCGCCCCCTTTGCCATCAAACAACTTTGTCTGTGATCTTCTACTAAAACGCTCATCATCATTTTTTGGGCATCAAATGAAGATTCATCGATAATTTTAAAGTCTTCTTTTACTTCCTCTATGGAAATTCCCAATTTTTTCGCAAGAACAAGAAGTGATCCTTCGGTAGTATCACCCAAAACATCGTATTCCATTCCACCATCCTCCTTGATAGCCAAACTGGCAGTATTGCACAGTACTCCAATCTCAACAAGTTTTTTTAATCTGTCCTTACTGTTTATATCTTTGACTTCATATTTTTTGCTTTTATTAACCACCTCTCCTCTTGCCGAATATCCAGTACCAGTTACTTCAAATTCTTCGCCGTCAAACAACCATATTTTTTTCACTGTCATTTCGTTTTTTGTAAGAGTACCAGTCTTATCAGTACAAATAATTTGTACTGATCCCAATCCTTCAGTTGCCGAAAGTTTTCTGATAATCGCTTTTTGCTTGGCCATTCTTTGCGCCCCAATAGCCAAAGTGATTGTGATCACCGTGGGTAAACCTTCTGGAATAACCGCAACAGCGAGCGATACTGATTGTAAGAACATGTCGTAAAACCTTCTCCCCTGGACTATTCCGATCGAAAAAAGAAAAACTGCAACCCAAAAAATCACGCTTCCAATCACTTTTCCAAACCTCGCAATTTTTTCTTCCAGGGGTGTTTCTTCGTCTTGGATTTCAATAATGTTTTTGGCGATATTTCCAAACTTTGTACCACTCCCCACTGATGTAACCTGCATAATTCCATGGCCGGATAAAACTGTGGTGGCTAAATACACTTCGTTTTTGACGGTTTTATTTATTGGCAGACTTTCACCTGTCAAAGCTGCTTCATTCACCAAAATATTGTTGCTTGCCAATAGAAAACCATCTGCCGGAATTTTATCGCCGCTTCCCAAATTAACCAAATCACCGCATACCAGAAATTTTGTCGGCAAGAAAAATTCTCTTCCGCTTCTGATCACCCGACACTCGCTGGTAATCATATTTTTAAGTGACCTGATATCTTTTTGCGCTTTTAGTTCCTGATAAAAACCAAGAAGGCTGTTGAGAAAAACGGTGAGAAATATAAAAAGAGAATTTATTTTCTCATCGATAAGAAGGGAAATCAGGGCGGCAATGAGCAAAATAATGATGACAATATCTTTATATTGATGTAGAAAGATTTGCCACCATGGGGCAGGCGGTTTTTGAGGAATTTCGTTCAAACCGTATTGTTTAAGTCTGACCTCTGCTTCCTGCTCGCTTAATCCTTGATACATAATTCTTTAATTTAAAATTTATGTCCTTGCCTCTTATACATCTCTTCCACTTCTCTGAGGCTGGTCGCATCTTCTGGAAGCTTGTCGCGAAACTGTTTTAAGCGCGGAAATCTTAGCGCATATCCTGCTGTTTCTATTTCTAGTGCAGTTTTTGATTTTACAGTCCTTACGATCCTGCCGGCCGTATGTATGGGAGATCTGGTAATTTCATCTGCGTTTATTTCCACAACCAATTTGGGTTCAACCCAAACATCACATTCCATCGCCTTATCTACTTCATAATTATTGGGTTTACGGGATACTTGATACTTATTGCATGAAGTTTTCAGACTCCTCCATTCCTCATCTGTCAAACCAGTACCAATCTTGGCAATAGTTGTAAAACAATCTTTTTTTTGATCATAAACGCCGATTAAAAAATCACCAATACCAAAATCCTGTCTTTTCCCCTGCCCAAAATCATATCCCATAACAACAGCATCAATGGTGTCTTCCAGTTTTTGGCTGTAGCTTCTTTTAAATTTGATCCAATTCCAGCCCCTGGCTCCGGCCTGATAAACTCCATCGAGTTTTTTGGCCATAATTCCTTCCAGTCCACGCGCGATGGCATCGTCAAAAATCTGCTCCATTTTTATAGCATCATCAATAATCTGCATTTCAGCCAAAACGAGAATTCTGTCCATAAGTGTAAGAATAATTTATGCCAAAATCTCCTCCAATTTTCTTCTTCTTGTAAGATATGGCTTTTTCAATAGGCTTTCTCCGTTCACGTATAATAATTCAAACACCATCAATCTGAGGGGAATATCAATGGCTTTTTGAGCAATGTCATATTTTCTTTTTCTTTGTACTGTTTCCTGGAATGGCAAAAATTCTTTGGTCTTGGGATTATAGGCCAAAGCTTCTCCTTCAAAAATTGCATCTCTAACTTTTATTTGCTCAAAAACTCCTTTAACAATATCGGGGTACATGTTTGTCACGTCTTCTAAATTCCGGGAAAAAAGCCTCACGTACTCTTTTGGTTCTTCTTCCCTAAATAATTTTTCATTCTGGTTATTTGTCTGGTATTTTGAATTTAGGATTTTGAGTTTGCTGTAATGCACTTGCAATCTAAAGCCGTCATATTTATATTCCACGCCGCACTTTCCGATTTTCTCGATTATTTCTTCTGTACTTCCAAGTCTTTCTGCCCGCGTCATCAAAATTGGAATACCAACAACCGGAGTAATTTTTTGTACTCCTTTTAAGCCTTTCTCCTTGACTTGTTCTGCTATAAAACCCATATCTGGACGCACATTGTAAGCTGCCTCTATTTGTTTTCTGTCTTTTTTGTTTTTTGACAACATGACAGACAAGGCGTCCAAAATTGTCATGTCTGAAAATCCCAAACGCAGTTTAGAAAGCGGAATCCTTACCACATACCGAACCGACAAAGAATCAAGATTTTGTAAAAGAAGGGTCAGAAGAGACACTTTCTTATCAACAGATCCCATTCCCATAGTTAGTGCCAGTTTGTATAATATCCCATAAACCTCGCCAACGCCAAACTTCTGCTTGTCCGCCATCATCGCAGGAATATGAGCTTCTCTTTTGATGTTTAATAGTTGCCCAACGCCACCCAAATCACCTTCTTTCTTAAACAATTTAGTGATTTCAGAAATACTTTTATTGTAGGCATTGGCCAATACCTTAATCATCATCTTGTCTGCCATACCAAACTCGATTGCTTCATATAGGGGGGCAACTCTACCTTGAAGAAGATAACAAATTTTTCCAATCTCATCTTTTGTGCTGTGGTGGAATAAGTCGGCAAGAATTTCTGTCATTTCGTTGCGCGATGATGTTTTCTCAATTTTTTGAAAATATTGGGAAAGAGTGGAAAATAACATACTTATTTCACCAACACGTATCTCGCGCTTTTTGTGCTTCCTTCTTTTTTTAAAACCCCTGTTTCAATCAAAACCCTCAAATCACGCAGGATCGTATCGTCAGAATATTCTGTAAACATCTCCCTGAATATTTGGCTTTGGATATATCCGGTATTTTGAATATATTCCAGAATTTTAAGCTGTCTTTCGTTCAGGCTAATCTGTCCACCCCCCAGATGTTCTTTCATTTTCAGATCAACAGAAAGCTTTTGCACTTTTTCTTTGATGCGCGACAATTCAATTGCCAATCCTTCGGTAAAATATTCCAACCAAAAACTCTGGTTTCCGCCACCGCTTTGCGGCGATTCAACCACCTGGTGTTCTACGCTTTGAAGCGCCTTGTAATAAGAAAGAGCATCTTGATCATAATGCTCTTCCAAAGAAAAAAACCTTTTAATGTCATATCCTTGTAAAAATAATACCAGGGTGGCCATTGCCCGCGACACCCTGCCGTTGCCATCCACAAACGGATGGATGCGAACAAGTTCATAGTGGGTTATTCCTGCCTGTAAAACCGGATGAATTTCTCTGGTTTCTTTGTCATTAATAAACATCAAAAAATCATCGACCAGAAAAGGGACTTCAACTGCCGGAGGCGGCCTGAAGGAAATTTCACCGGTTTGGCTGTTTCGCAAAACTACTTGAGCTTTTCTGAATTGTCCGCATTGATCAGCAGGAAGAATCTTGTCCTCAACCAACTTATGCAGATGTTTTAATGTTTCTTCTGTAATCTCTACTTGGCTTACTGGGGATTCTCCCACACCTTCTTTTCCCTCGATGAACTTCAAAACATTTCTGTAGTTTAAAACTTCCTGAATATCCCTGTCTCTGGCCAAAATATGCTGGCCGTTTAAAACTTTTTCTGCTTCCTGATAATTCAGGGCGTTTCCTTCCAAATGCGTCCCAAAGTGCACGGTTCTGACAATTGCCTCTTCGCGGAATTTGGCCTCCCATGCCGGCACAAGCGGCGCGCTCGTAATCACTTCTTTGGCAGCTTCAATCGCACCAATATTTTTCAGGATTTTGTTGGTTATTTGATATTTGGGATGATACATAAACTGTTTTGACCGTCCTAAAAATTAATCTTATTTTCGCACAATTCCCGCAGGATAACAAGGTGTCGTAAAAATGGTTTAGCATAGCGGCTTTTTGCACCCTGGAGCTATTTTTGAGGTGTTTCTCGAGGAGTAAAAATATTTGGATCAAGAGTTGGGTTTTGTTTTAGCGCGTCGTGTCTTATTTCCGCTCCTATTCCCACCTGCTCCCACAGATTGGTACTTGGCGTTGTTCTGACTTGCGGTTCTTTTGCGCCCCCCCCTGTGTCATTTTCTATTATACTCATAATACAAATATTCTACCACATATTTTTTCTTACTGCAACGCCCAATCTGTTTTTTTCTTTGAACACTTCCCAAGTCCTAGTTCTTATTCCTCCGTACCAGTTTTGCCACATACACAATTTCCCTCACTTCCCCGTTTGCGTCCTGGATTTCATTGCTTCCCGAAAGTCTGCCATATTCGCTTAAATATTCCGAGAGCGAAATTTGCAGCTCTTTGATTTCTTCCCTTAAGTCTTTGATGTCGTTTGTCAAAGTTGACAAACTCGGCTGTTTTAAAAGCTGCTGTTTGGTGGTATTTTTAATTTTATTGGCTTCTTTGGCTTTTTCTGAATGATTTTTGTATGTTGAATCGTTTTTGAGGGCGTCTTCAACCATCTCTTTTTTAAGTTTGAGGTCTTCTTTTAGTTTGTCGAGTTTGGGCAAGGCGGATTTGATCATTTCTTCCAGCGATAAAACCGGAACTTGCGGACCGGGATTGTTGGAGGCTTCTGCGACTTTTATATCCGCAATATCATTGTTTGTCATAGGTAAAAAGAATACAGGAAAAAGCAACCGGTTATCAAGTGGTAATTTAAACTAACGGATTCTATTTTAGTTCTTCCTGACCCCGCAAAAATTCCTCAATTGTCAAACTTAGATTTTCAATATCTTTCACATAGCAGAATTCGTTAACGCCGTGAATGTTTGTATCCTCGCGCATTACTCCGATACCAAAATGTGCCAATTTAAGATTTTTTGTCCATTCGGAAACATCCGTTGAACCCATTACGACAAATTTTCCGCTCTTTTCCTTGGTTATTTTTTGGTAAATATGGTTAAGTTTGTCAATTGCCGGGTGTTGTGAAACATATCCCTCTATGGTTATGGTTCTTGTTATTTCATATTCGATCTTGGCTTTATGGCAAAATCTGCCAATCATCTGAAAAAGTTTTATTTTCTCTTTTGCAACATTTTTTTCGGGGATGTATCTGCAGTCGATGGTAAGCGTGCATTTGTCAGGCACTACGTTTGGGGCAATACCACCTTTAATCATGTTGATGTTTAGCCTGTTGCATGGCCTTTTCAAGCCCATAGCTTCAAATGTCTTGTATTTGGAATTTATCGATTCATACTCTTTTTTAACCCTTAATAAAAATTTAATTATTTTTTCGGTTTTCTCAACCGCATTAACGCCCATATGGGAAATTGCCGAGTGGGTGGATTTTCCTTTCACTAGAAGGTCGAACTGGACAAAACCCAAATGCCCAATCGTCACCGCCCCATATTCCGTGTCCGGATCAAACACAATAGTGTTTTTTGGCAGTTTTAAAATGGATGCCAAATATTTTAGCTGTTCTTTTTGATCGGTTTCCTCGTCTGTTGTGGCAATAAAAATCAAATTGAATTTTGGACTGCTGACTTTTGACAAAGCGGACAAAACCGCCATGGTTGAACCTTTATGATCGCAGGCTCCTCTGCCGAAAATCTTGCCGTCTATTATTTTAAACTTAAAGGCGTCAATATAGTCTGCGGGAACAGTGTCGATGTGATTATAAAAGAGAATCGTCGGCCTGTTTTTATTAATCGCTTTTCTTGCAATCAAATTAAATCTGTTTTTATTCCCTGCCAATTTTTCCGGAATTTCAATTATTTGACCGTCAAATCCGTATAAAGACAAATAATCCTTTAATAACTCACAAGCCCTAAGATAATTTTCCCCTGACTCCAAACTGGTATTAAATTCGATGTATGTTTTAAATAAATCCCAAAGTTTTGGCGAAAGTGTTGTTTGCATGCGCAAATTATACCATCTTTTCCAATATGTATCGCGACTTATTCACGACTTATTCATTCCCCGATTCCCCTAGCTACTGCAAGATGGTAACATAAAATTATGAAAAGATTTTTTCTTTTTCTTGTTTTGTTTGTTATTTATATAACCAAACAGTCTTTGGTTTTTGCCAAAGATTATTCAATTCCCGCAGCAAACTTTGTGATCCAACTAAACAAAGACCAATCCGCTGATATTTCGGAAGAAAGAGTTTATGATTTTTCCGGTTCATTTTCCTGGGCAGACCAATCAATTGACCTAAAACCCAATTGTTGGCATCTGACAACACCCTGCACCAATTATCAAATTGATAATATCAATATTTATGCGGACGGGAAAAGATTGACTAATAATTCTTCGCTTTCTGAATATTATTCGTCTTCTCTGTCCAAAGATACTCTTTATCTTAAATGGTATTACAATGCACACAACGAATCAAAAACCTTTAAGCTCACCTACAAAATAAAAGATGCTGTTTTAAAACATGATGATTTTAATGAATTTTATTGGAAATTGGTTGGCGACAAGTGGACGAAAGGAATTGGCAGCTTTAACGCCAGGATTATACTCCCAAACCCAGCTACAAACAATGCCATTCATGCTTTTGGACACGGTCCTTTAAACGGAAAGGTGGAGATTGCAAATAACCAGACAATATTATTTAGCGCGAAAAATATTTCTCCCAAACAATTCGTGGAAGTCCGCGTTCTTTATCCGTCTTTTCTCGATATTCCTGATTCCAACAACCTCTCCCGCAACACTTCTTCTCGTCTTAGCAAACAGACTCTTGCCGAAATCCTTTCCGAAGAACAAGGTTTTGCCAACCAAACGAAACTAAATGCCATGTGGAAAATGATAGTCTTGGCCTTATTGTTATGCATGGCTGTATTTGTTGATATTTTTCTTATTTTCAAAGGATTTTCTTGGATCAACTTGTGGCGCAAAATTGGCCGCGACAAACCCCTGCCGCAAATCAATCTGGCCAACACGCTACATGAACCGCCTTCTGATTTAAAACCGGCACTTGTCGAAGCAGCGCTGCATTGGAACTACAAAGCTACCGGAAAATCGATTACCGCCACAGTTTTGGATCTTTGCAAAAGAAAAATTCTGGAAATATCCTCGCAGACGCAAAAACCCTTATTGGGTCTTTTTCCACAAAAACCGAAATATTTTTTAACCTTAAAAAATACAAAATCTGGCGTATCGGAAATGGAGGAAAAATTGTTATTTTTTCTTTTTTCAGATAGTAAGAAAAAAATAAGCTTTGCCGATATCAAGGCTCTGGGGCAGGAAAAACCAACAGTGGCCAGAAAGTTTTGGGAAAAATGGCAGGAACAGACAATTGACCAGCTGGTTGAAAATGGAATTTTACAAAAAGAACAACACCAAATTTCAAAAAAAATGAGTGATAAAAGCAGCCTGTTGTTGTTTGGCGGTTTTATGCTTATGGTTTTTACTCCGGGAATTTTTACGATCTCTTTTTGGCTTGGTCTGGTCGCATTTTCGCTTTTTTTATCATTGGAATTTTGTGGTCTTTGCGGACTCTTTGTTAAATATTTCATCGAAAACCGAACCGATCGCGGAAGCAGTGAAATTGCCGGCTGGATTGCTTTTAGAAAATGGTTGAAAGATTATTCTGTGACCAAAAATTCACCAATTGATTCTGTTGTTTTGTGGGAAAAATATATCGTCTACGGCACAGCTTTGGGAATTTCCCTAAAAGCCCTATCCCAGCTGCCAATTAATTTATCAACAGCATATGCAAATTCCGGCCTTTATTACGGAGGACATTTTTCTTCCCATTCAGATTTTAACGCTTCTTTTTCTTTACTATCTTCTGGTTTTTCCTCCCTTTCCTCAGCATTTACTTCTTATGGCGCTTCCGGCGTCGGCTCTTCTGGAGGTTTTTCCGGCGGAGGCGGAGGTGGCGGTGGAGGGGGAGGTGGTGGTGCTGGATAATGGAAATTAATATTCCATACACCATTTAATGGTTTCTGGAACGGCCCTTGCCAAATCATCGGCGTTGTAATAATTTCCCATTTTGTCAAACAACCTCTTGGCTGTTTGTTTAACCAAAAAAGTTCCGGCACAAGCAGCTAAAAATGGGTCGTTTTTACAGGCAAATGCCGCAATTATGCCAGCAGTAACATCTCCTGTTCCACCTTTTGTCAATCCTGCTTGCGGCAGACCAATATATTTATAATTTTTGTAGTTGTTGTAACCTTTATAGCCGTTATAAACGCCTGATTCGGCACTTTTGTTCACGATAATACACTCGTATTTTTCTGCCATCTTTTTAAGATTATCGTCGCTTTTTTTTATTCCGAAAAGCATTTCGAATTCCCGACTGTTGGGTGTAATGATTGCCCCTTTGGGAATATATTTGGCATCCATAGTCTGAAGACTCCCGGCGTCAATAATCCATCGTTTTTGTGGAAATTTTACCAAAAGTCTCTCTGTTGTTTCTTTTGTCCTTTTTCCTTCCGCATCAATGGTCTTTTGTTTGGAAATTTCTTTTTTATATCGCATCATCCCGGGCCCGATTAAAACCGCTTCTGATTTTTCAATATAATATTCCACCTCTTCTTCCGAAACCCAAATAAAGGAATATAACTTGCTGTTTAATTGCTGCACGAATTCTTTTTGGTCTTTGGGGGAAGAAAAAAATACCATATCAACAATTCTGGAGGCAATCGTCAAACAAAGAAGGGGTGCTCCATGAAATAAACTGGAACCTCCAATTATTGTCAGCTGTCCATTTTCTTCTTTTTGAGATGTAGGACTCGGCTGATAAAGTGCTTTTACCTCGCCTATGCCCGCCTTATTTTCGGCATCCTCTATGGGGATATTATAGAATTTTGCATTTTCTTCATTAATAAAATTTTTAATTGGAACATTCATAGTTTAATCTTTTGTCAAAAGGCGTAAAAATCCGCCAACAAGAAAGATAACACAACTAAACAACACGGCCCAAAATAATCCGCTGACAGAAAATCCCGGGACCAAACTGCTTACCAATAAGATCAAAAGTGCATTTAAAATCACCTGAAAAAGACCAAAGGTTAAAATTGTCAAAGGCAGTGTGAGAAAAACCAACACCGGTTTTAAAAAAACATTAACTACTCCCAACACAACAGCCACAACAATTGCCGTAGGAAAATCCGCAACATACACTCCGGGTAAAATATGGGCTGTCACAAAAACCGAAAGACCATTAACCAGGAGTTTAACAACGAGTTTCATCCTTAAACGATAGCAAGATTGCTTTGGTTAGTCAATTCGGTTAGTCAATTCGGTTAGTCGATTTGGTTAGTAGATTTGATAGTAGATTTGATTAGTAGATTTGATTAGTAGATTCGCGTAATCAAATTTGCGCAATTTTATGCACGTGCGCAAAGCTGCGTGAATTTTCATCCTGAATTTTTCCCAATCTTTGCAATTTTTTTAAATTTCCCAATACGAAATTCGATCAAACACTCCGTTTTGATGACTTGTGTTATTCAAGATGGAAAATCTTACAGCCTTATTACTCTCACTCTCTCCAAAAAACTTTTATCTACATGATCTAAATCTGTAGTTGTAATAATTGTTTGTTGTTTGTGGACAATGTCCAAAATATGTTTCCTGTGTTCTTCATCTAGCTCGGAAAAAATATCATCCAGAAGCAAAATCGGACGCTCGTAGGATTTGCCTGCCACAAATTCCAACTCGGCAGTTTTTAACCATAAAACTGCCATCCGCTGCTCTCCTCTTGATCCATATAGTGAAACGCTTAGTCTTTGTATTTCTTCTATTTCCTTTTCTTTTTTGTTTTTTACTTTACACTTTTTACATATTTTCCAATCATCCCTATGTGGTCCCACGAGGGTTGTCGCCGCCAAAACCTCTTCCCGGGAATATTTATACAATCTATCAGCGGAAATTTCACTGTTGTCATAAAACATTTCAAAGTCGCCAAACTGCTTTTCCTGATAATTAACAAAATTAATGAACTCCCTTCTTTTTTGACTGATGATATTACCATTTCTAATCAAAAGCCCATCCCAAAAAGAAAGCTGTGATCTTGGTACTGCCTCATCCCTAATCCTTTCTAGTAGCTTATTTCTTTGCCTGACACCCTTTTCGTAAGAAGACAACGCCCTTCTGTATTCTCTGTCAATCTGCACAAGAACAAAATCAAGATATTTTCGCCGGAGAAACGGGCTGTCGGTTATCAACTCAATATCTGTGGGGGAAAACAAAACTGCTCTTTCACAACCCACAAAATCCATTTGCCTCTTGGCAACACCATTGACTAAATATTTTTTAAATTGGGATTTTTGTCCGCCTACTATCCCACGGGTTATTACAATTTCTAGTTTCTTTTCTTTTTCTGCCTCTTTTTCATTAATTATATTTCCTCTAATTCTCGCGATTTCACTGTCGAAATTAATAAGTTCAATGTCTTTGTCCGCCCGAAAAGATTTACCGCCTGCCAGCATAAAAATTGCTTCCAAAATATTGGTTTTGCCAATTGTATTTGGTCCGACAATGACGTTTATGGTTGAAGAAAAGTCATAATTTGATTTTGTGTAGCTTCGAAAATACCAAAGATACAAAGAAGAGATGGTCATTGGTTAATTTCTTAAATTAAAAATTACTCAATTAGAGTTCCCACATACTCTTTTCCGGCCAAAAACCTTTCCACATTTTCCAAATCATCGCCTTTGATTATTACAACTTTTAATCCCATCCTTTGCGCTTTTTTAGAAGCCACCGGATCAAAGGGGGTATTCATGCCTGGATCCCATTTATCACCTACCATTTTGCGGTATTTGTCCCAGGATAAATTTGCAAATGGTTTTGCATCTGAAAACTTTTTTGGGTCTTTGTCATAGACCATCGCAATATTGCTTAAATTAATGACGGTTTTTGCACCATATTCTTCGGCTAAAATCACCGCATCGAAATCTGTTGACCAACCGGGTTTCCAACCCGAACAAATTGCCACCTGTTCTAAAACATCGTCTTTTTGATCGTAGTGTTTTTTAACCCGAAAATACGCGATATCGCGAAAAATTGTTCGAAGAAGATGTGCGTTCAACCTGGTAGCATGAATTCCCAACCAATCGATATCTTCGGCATCAATATCTCCAATCACGTCTTTTGCTGCCCGCTGATAGTGTCTGGCGGTCGAACCGCCCCCGCAAACAATAAAAAACCGCCTGTCAAAAACTCGGATTTGTTTTCTGATAAAAGCATTGAATTTTCTTAAAAAGTCAACGTTAATCCCGCCGTTTGGAACAATAAGAGAACCGCCGAGGGATATAATAATATTCTCCATAAAAATTGCAAATTAAAAATTATCGTTGGCACTTCTCGCACCAAAACGTCCCCCTGCCTGAAACTTTATCGTATTTTATCACACCCCCGCAGGAGTTTGGACAAGATTTCCCTTTTTTTTCATACACCAAAAAATGTTTTTGGTAGGTGCCCAGATTGCCGAACAAATCCTTATATCCTTCATCTTTTGAGGATGAACCGCGATGCTTAATACCTTGTTTTAATACTTTAATTATGCTTGTCCTTAAGCGTTTTAATACATTTATATTTAAATATGTCACTGCCTTATTCGGTCTTATTCCTGCCACAAACAGTGCCTCGTTGGCATAGATATTACCGATTCCGGAAATAATTCTTTGATTAAGCAGGGCAGACTTTATAGTTGTATTTTTACCGGAGAATTTGTCTTGCAAATAGGAGGCTGTAAATTTTTTATCAAACGGCCCGGGACCAAGTTTGGTATTTACCATTTTTTCTAATTCTTCTTTGTTTCTATAAAAACGTATGTAGCCGAATTTTCGCATGTCGCAAAACCTTAATTCATAAGACGGGTCATTAAAATCTGTTTTTGTGGATCGCATAGTAAGAATTGCATGACAATATTTATCTGGAGCATCGCTTTTCTTACGCAAAAACACCCTTCCTGACATTTTTAAATGTATTCCTAAAAAATGCTGCTTTAATGCTTTAATGCCAGAATACCAAGATACCCAAAACACGATCAGCTTGCCAAGCCTTTCCACTCCAATAATCTTTCCTGCAATTATGCCCTTTTTAACTGCAATGGCATTGGGCAATATTTGTGTTGGACTATCGGTCCAAAAATCAGAAATTTCATATCCTAAAACCGATTTTTTGAGGTCGTTTGTGATGGTTTCAACTTCCGGAAGTTCGGGCATATTATTCAAGCCTTGCCAAACCCTTTTCTTTTGACACGTTAAAAAGTCGGTGGAGAATTAAAATCCCCAAAGTTAAATAAATAAGATTAAGGGTGGTTGCCGATAATAAATTATTGATATCAAAAGTATGGTGATATAATATTTGCCTCATTCCTTCAAAAATATACGCGGTCGGCAAGATTTTTGCCACCAGCTGTCCAATGGGCGGCAGAATAGAAACGGGATAATAAACCGCGCTAAATGGCATAAGTATGTAAATTCCAGTCCAAACCAAAGCCTGAATTGATGTTCCATATCTAAAAACAAGCCCTGCCGTTACAAACCCCGTCGCCCAACCAAATAAAATTAGATTGACCACAAAAGGAATAAAATAAAAACCTAAAGAAAAAATATTGGCTGCATATAAAATATAAGCCATTAAAGAAGCAAGTCCGATTGCCACAATTATTTTAAATAATCCAATAAGAAGAGCGGATATCACCCATTCTGAAAATTTAAGCGGTGAAGAAAAAATATTAATTAAGTTTTGATTCCATATTTCTTCCATTAAGGCTATACCGATTTCATAATTAGCGCGATTTACGATTAACCATAAAATCAATCCGCTTAAAAGTGCAGTAGATATTTCCACAAGATTATTATTCATATACCGAAGATAGGCTGATGTAAAACCCCATAAAAAAACATCCAGAAAAGACCAGAAAAAAGTTGAAGTCATCTGATCAATTGAATGAACCAATATATAGTAATGCCTTAAAATCATGGCAAAAATTCTTGTAATACTCATACTGCTTTTCGTGTCATAGAAATAAAAAATTCTTCTAAGTCGGGTTTGTCGATTGTAATATCGTCATATTCTACTCCCTTCCCTGCCAATTCGGCCAGAAGAATTGCCACTTCTCGCTCGTCAGTTTCGATTGAAATGGATCTTTCGGTAATCTTATATTTGAAATTCAACTCTTTTATTACATGAACCGACCTCTTTAGTCCGTCTCTGATAATTAATTTGACAATAGTTTTTCTGTTCCTGCGCGCCAACCCACGGGGAGTATCCTCGGCAACAATTTTTCCGTGATTCAAAAAAATAACTCTATTACAAACTTCTTCGACTTCTGACATGTTATGTGAAGTAAATAAAACACTCGTGTTTTCGCATCTTTGTAAATTCAAAAGATAGCTGCGCATTTTTTCGGCAATGTCTGGATCCAACGAGGCGGTTGGTTCGTCCAGATAAACCAATTTTGGTTTGTTTAAAAATGCCTTACATAACATTATTTTGGTTCGTTGTCCGGCCGACAATTGGCTGATTTTCTTTTTTCTTAAATCTCCTGCTTCAAACGTTTCCAATATTTCCTCTATTCTTTTTTTAACATTTCCGACCTCATATAGTCCTGCAAAAATCCTCAGATTTTCCTCTACTGTTAATCTCCAAGGCAAATTCAAATAGGCAGAGGAAAAATTTAGGTTCTGTAGTATTTTGGTTCTGTTCTTTTTAAAATCCATCCCAAAAACTGTAATTTCTCCCTTGGTGGGAGTTGTTATGCCCAAAAGCATTTGGGTGGTTGTTGTTTTTCCCGCACCGTTTGGCCCTAAAAGCCCCAAAATCTCACCCTCTTTAATATTAAAAGAAATATTATCAACGACAGTGAATTTCTTTTTAGGACGATATATTCTCTCCCAAAAATATTTTGGTGCAATTTCAAACTCTTTGGTTAAATTTGAAACTGATAAAATTATCTTGCTCATAAAACACATTACTCTAAAGTAAAAAGTAAACAAGGGAAGAATTTAACTATGATTATTGGTTCGTGAGGAAAAGTATTGTAGATCTACCCGTTTATGTCGGTGTTAAAACAAACAATCATAAAATTCTATTATTTATTTGCTAAATTATTCCCTAGTTATTATCATAACACTCTTAGATGGCCGGAACAAGTTGTCTTTATAATAGTTTTATTGCATTTTATTATTGCCGGTATAAATTAAATTGTTTATTTTATATATTTTATATAAAAATAAAATTATTTATATTTATTTATATATTTTATATAATTTATATTTATATAATTTTGTGCGCAACAATACTAAAAGAGCTAAAAGATGGTAGGGTAGGATATTACGCAATTTTATGCACGTGCTCTATCTTGCGCAAAATCAATTTAAACACCAACAGGCAAAAACCTCCAAACACTATTTATATTTTGATTCTTCCATCACTTTTCCGTCAGATGTAATACTTTGTCCGTCTTTCAACTGAAAGATAGTCGCATTTTTTTTCACCTCTCCACTGGTGGACAAAACACTTCCGTCTGACAAAGTCGCCTCTTTTTCCAGTGTTTGATATTGTCCGTTTTTAAAAACCATAACCTTTCCTCCCAGAAAAAAATATGCTTCTTTCACCTCTGGGTTTTGCGACATAACCTGTTGAACCTTGGAGGGGATTGGTGTTGCTTCCTGCGTTTTGGCCGTCTGGCTAGTCTGCCCCAAACAACCACCCAGAAAAACGGCTGATGATATTAAAATCAATAGGAAACTTTTTTTCATGTATATATCACCACCTTTGCCCGCTGTAATTTTAACGAAAACGGGATTTCATCCGCCACAGTTTTAACAAAGACAAATCCGCAGGCAGAAAGATTTTGAGTTTTCTTACTTTAAGATACAAGGCGCATTATGTCAAGACTGGATACTCGTGAAAAAATTTAAAAATACCACTTATCGATTTAAATTATTATTTCTATATTGATCGTTTACAATCTCGCTTATTTTTATTACAAATTCCCTTTTGTTAAACTTTTGGGCTTGCGCAATGCAATCTTTGCAATCAATTTCTGATTTCTCCAAATCATTGATTGCTTTTATCATATTTTCAACAGTTCCTTCTTTCATAAGAAAACCTGTTTTGCGATCTATTATGGTTTCCGCAACGCCTCCACTCTGAATTCCCACCACCGGCTTACCAAACCTCATTGCCTCAACCGGAACAATACCAAAATCCTCATCGATTGCCGGATATAAAACGGCCCGGCAATTCTTATAAAGTAAAGCCAATTTTTCATCGTCCACTTCCCCTAATAATTCTATATGGCTGTTTGCTAATTTTTTAAGATTTTCTTCTTCGCCGCCTTTCCCGACAATTTTTAAATTGAGGCCTAAACGTATTACCGCCTCAACAGCTAAATTGACGTTTTTCGCTGCCGCTAATTTTCCTACATAAAGATAGTAGGTATCATTTTTATTTTTTACTTGGACTTTTGACTTTTCACTTTTGACTTTCACACTCGTTTCCAATCCTGCCGGCGGATAGACAACAACTGATTGCCTCCGGTAAAATTTCCTTATTCGTTCCTGTACTGTTTGAGAGTTGGCAATAAAAAAATCCACTCTTTGCGCCGCCAAATAATCATATTTACGCAGAAAATAATTCATAAAATTGCCAAAAATCCTGGTAAACAGATTCTTTTTCCAATCCATTCTTGTCTGATAACCATAAAGGGATCTGGGAGGAGTATGGCAATAACAAATATGAACGGTTTCCGGCTGAGTGATTATTCCTTTTGCATAATAGGCGTTTGTTGAAGAAATAACCACATCAAATCCAGAAAAATCAAAACTTTCAAAAAACAAAGGTGCTAAAAATCTTAACGGACTATAGAGTTTCGAAAAAAAAGGAATTTTCTGGGCCCATGATGTTTTAACCTGCCATTTTTGAATTCTTTCGGCGTGCGGACCCAAGCCGTCAATATCTAAAAAGGCGGTATAGACTGGAGCGTTGGGATACATTTCGTGCAAAACCTCCAAAACTCTTTCTGCTCCACCATATTCTCTTAAAAAATCATGTACGAGTGCAATGCGCATAGACTAAAATAGTTCCATTTGGTCTTTACTGATTTCGTTTTTGTTTTTTTTAGCCGGCTTTTCTGCTTTTTGATACCCTGGCAGTCTTTTTAGCAAACTATGGAATTCAAAATCGCTTAATAGATTAATTAATCTCTCGCTGCCAAAATCATTTGTTGTTGCTTCTTCGATTTTCAGTCTCACCGGTACATTTCTTACTATTGTAGCAAGTTTTCTTGCCAAATAAGCAGAATGTTTTCCGTCTTTAAGTTTTAGCGCAACAGCCTGAGGCAATCTTTCTAGATTTTTATAAATATTGTCAAGTGTTTGATATTTTTGCAATAAAGAACTGGCTGTTTTGGGACCAATGCCATTTACCCCTCCATAATTATCCGAACTATCACCAGTTAAGGCTTTGTAATCAATAACTTGGGAAGATTTTATGCCAAATTTCTCTTCAACTTCTTTTTCGCCAAACAATTTGGCTTCTGACAATCCCTTCACCGGCATATAAACACTTGTGTGTGCATCAACCAGCTGCAAAATATCTCTATCTCCTGTAACAATTATCACATCTATTGCTTGATTATTGGTTCTGCTTTTTGCTTTATGTTTTTTTCTGTTTGGCCCACCTACTGCCTGCAGAGATAGTGTTCCCAAAAGATCATCTGCTTCAAATCCGTCTTTTTCGAAAATCGGAACCTGCATTGCTTCGACCACTTCGTGTACTTTACCAATCTGGGAAACAAGTCCTTCGTCCATTTTGGGTCTTTTTGCCTGATAGCCGACAAAAATCGCTTGTCTAAAAGTTGGTTTTGGCCGATCGAAACACACAACCAACCCTTCTGGGTGAAAATCCTCAACAACCTTTAAAATCATTAAGGTAAATCCATAAACTGCATTAACAAGTTCTCCTTTGGTGGTAGTCAGGGGAGGGAGTGCATGAAAAGCTCGGTGCAGGATTGCATTCCCGTCGATTAAAACAATCTTCATGTGTTTTAGGATTTCATTAGTTTTTCGAATTCTTCACCCTCTAGCGTTTCTACTTTTAAAAGGGTTTCGGCAATAAGGTCGAGTTTTTTTCTTTTCTCCTTAATAATTTTTACTGCGAGTTTATGCGCGGTATCAATGATTTTTTTTACTTCCTCGTCAATTCTATTCTGCATAGCCTGTGAAATCGGCTGTTCGTTATACCATGGTTTTCCCCATTCCGTCATGTCTGTGGTGGGTCCATAGTTTATTGGTCCTAAGGAACTCATTCCATAGTCTGCAACCATTGCTCTTGCCAAAGTTGTCACCTTGTCGATATCACTTGCCGCGCCGGATGTAATTTCACCAAAAACCACTTCCTCTGCCGCTCTTCCGCCAAGAAGAGCTGCCAGTTGTTCAAGAATTTGAGTTTTGGTTTCATGTGTCCGGTCTGATGATGGTGGAATCAAAGTGTGGCCAAGAGTCATACCTCTGGAAATAATGGAAATCCGATGGACCGGATCCATGTTTGGTAAGACAAAAGTAACAACCGCGTGGCCACTTTCGTGATATGCTGTCATTTTCCGATCTTCATCGCTTTGTAATCGCTTTTTTTCCGGACCAAGTTTAACCTTTGTTGCCGCTTCTTCTATATCCAACATATCAATCGCCTTTTTGTTAAATCTGGCCGCCATAATGGCCGCTTCATTCAACATGTTTTCCAAATCCGCCCCAGAATAACCAACTGTTCTTCTGGCAACCTTATCCCAATCAACATTATTAACAAACGGTTTTCCAAACATATGAATTTTCAAAATATTTTTTCTGCCTTCAATATCAGGCATATCTAAAACGACGCGGCGATCAAATCTTCCCGGCCTTACCAAAGCTGGATCCAAAACATCCGGCCTGTTTGTAGCTGCCATCACAATCACATTTTCGTTTGGTAAAAAACCGTCCATTTCAACCAAAATCTGATTTAGTGTTTGCTCTCTCTCATCATGTCCACCCATTGTTCCCATTCCCCGCTGCCTACCGATAGCATCGATTTCGTCAATGAAGATAATGGCTGGCGCGTTTTTCTTGGCGATGGAAAAAAGATCGCGTACCCTTGAAGCACCAACACCAACCAACATCTCCATAAATTCACTTCCGGCCATTGAAAAAAAAGGCACATTCGCTTCTCCTGCAACAGCTTTTGCCAGAAGAGTTTTACCAGTACCAGACGGACCTACCAAAAGTACGCCCTTGGGAATTCTCGCCCCCAAAAGACGATACTTGGAGGAATTTTTAAGAAAATCAACTACTTCTTCCAACTCTTTTTTGGCTTCATCAACTCCCGCAACATCGGAAAATTTAACTTTTGTTAATTCCTTATTAAAAAGTTTTGCCTTGCTTGATCCGAAGGTAAATAAAGAATCCTGCGCGCCTCTTGCCTGCCTGATTAAAAAAAGAAATAATATGGCAAGAAGAACTAACGGTAAAACTGTACTTAATAAACCAATCCAGGCTTCGCGCAAAGAAGTGTCTTTAATCTTCAGATTGGCTGTTTTAGGATCAATTCCTGAAGCTTCAAAAGTCTTAATCAGGCTTTCTGACGGCTCTTTGCGCGAAGTGACTTCAGTTCCATCTTTGTATACTACTATCAATTTGCTATCCTCCAGTTCAATTTTATTAACTTTTCCGCTTTTTATATCCTCCAGGACCAGCGAAAGCGGTTTTTCTTCCAGAAATTTTGGCGACTGAGCAAAAGACATAAAGAAAGACAGAATAAATAGTCCGGTCAAAAACCATAAAATGATGTTTTTGGGGTTAAAATTTATTCTCATTTCAAAATGGCGAAATTTTTTATTGCCAGCGGTTTTTTGTTCCTTCATAATATTTAAATGGCTTGATTTTTTTGAAATCGCTTAATTAAATTCAACGAACAATTGTTCCAGGAACAACTTTTGACTCTGGTATTAAAAGTATTGGTTTTCCTTCACAATCGGCAGCTATTAACATACCCTGACTTTCTTCTTTCAACATTTTTTTTGATTCTAGATTCACCAAAACCATTATGGCCTTACCTTCGAGCTCCTTACTGGAATAATAAGCTCTAATACCGGCAAGAATAGTCCGTATACCAATCTCTTGTCCTAAATCTATTGTTAATTTTTGGAGATTGTCACTTCCTTCAACTTCTTCCACTTGCACAATCTGGCCAATTCGAAAATCAAGTTTGGCAAAATCGGAAAAAGCGATTGTTGGTTTTAGCATAATTGACTAGTGAGTATAACATAAAATCTTGTTTTATTACTATCAAACACTTATTTAATTAAAAATAACTCATAAACCCCATCTTTTCTTTTACCTCATCAATTGTATCTTGGGCCAACAATCTTAATTTTTTGCCGTGTTCGTAAAGAATTTCTTTCACTCTGTTTGTGTCTTTCTCCAGTATTCTTCTTCTTTCTTGTATCGGCTCAAGTTCGTGATAGATCGCATTTGCCAAATCTTCTTTAATAGTTTGGTATTTGACACCTGTTGTTTCGTACCTCTTTCTAAGATCTTCTGCCAAATCTTTTCCCTGAAACAATTCCACCAACTTGATAAGGTTAAAAACCGGCCCGCTCTTCGGAAAATCAGAAGGTCCTCCATTATCGGTTGGCACTTTTGCCAATTTTTGTTTAATCTCCGCCAGCGAATCAACAAGATTGATATATGAGCCCTCCCGTGTTTTACTCATTTTTCCCTCTCCGGTTAAAGAAGGCACATATTCTCCTTTTGTCGTAAATCTATGCGCTTCGGGAAATGTCTCTCCATACTCGCGGTTAAAATTTCTGGCAACTTCTCTGGTCACTTCCAAATGAGGCTCTTGATCAACCCCCACCGGCACCAAATTGGCCTTATAAATTAAAATATCAGCAGCCATTAAAACCGGGTAATACAAAAGCCCCATATTAACATGTTTGGGATATTGTGTTTTCTTTTCTTTATATGTTGGCAGATCTTCAAGTCGTGAAACCGGATACAGTGTTCCCAAATAATATGCGAGCTGTATGTGTTGCGGAACCAAAGATTGCACTTCAATATATGATTTTTCCGGATCAAGTCCGGTGGATAAATAATCTAATATTACATTGAGAGTGTTTGCGGACAGTGCATCTTTATCATACGGAGTAGTGATCGCGTGTAAATCCACAACCGAATAGACACAGGAATATTTATTTTGCAGTTCCAGATATCCCTTAACCGCGCCCAAATAGTTTCCCAAATGCAGCCTGCCGGTTGCCCTGGTGCCTGAATATACTTGAATTTTGGATTTCATATATACTTCTTTCTCCTTTTTTATCAGGATGTATTTATTTTAAGCTTTTTTTCACAAAAAAACCCGCCCAAAAGGACGAGTGAATCGTGGTGCCACCTTTATTGCTTCTTGTTTTTAAAAGCTCCCCGACCCCAACCTGTCGGATCTATGCTTTATTTTGTTGTTTTTTTTGGTTGCGGGGCTGGAAGTTGCGTCCAGCCTGTGAGATTATGAGCCTCACGTGCACTCTACACTACCCCGCGTTAATAGGCTCTTATTATACAGAAATTGCATTTTTTTCTCAAGCACGCTAGAATTGCTTTTAATCAATATGGCAAGGTAGCTCAGTCGGTTAGAGCAAGCGAATCATAATCGCTAGGTCGAGGGTTCGAGTCCCTCCCTTGCTACCAAGCACAACGCAATAAGCACAGTAAGATTGGTATACAAAATAATTAAAAAAACAGCCCCCACCATTTTTTCCAGTTCTGGACAGGTTCGGGAAAATCAAATAAAGAAGAGGAGATTGTCGCCCCAAAAGTTGCCACCTGGCTTAATAGAGTTTCCGGTATTACCACCACGGTTTCATTTTTTTTTGACATATTAAGTTTTTCTCTGGCCTGTTTTTCAATAAACGCGCGACCCTGAGCCTCCTGTAATTGTTTGTTAAGTCTATTATTTTCAACCAACGCCTGCTCCACTTTTTGCCTCGCCCCATCAACCGTCTTGCCTTTTTCCATTATGGCCAAAATAGACCTGCTTAGAGATACTACAAGATATAAACCAAGAATCAGAAAAAATAAATAAACAATTCGGTTTTTCATTTTATTTTTAAATTTTTAAATTTTAAAGTTACTATTGACGCTCATCCTACCCGATGTTATTATAGGCCTCTATGATTGGAATTCTCTTAGTTGAGGCTCAGAAAAAATTTATTGACTTTCTGAAAAATAATCGCCGTGCTTCTGCCACAATTTTAGCATACGGCAAAGATATCAACCAAATAATCGATTTCTTGTCCCAAAAAGCCAAACTTCAGGCTGACGACATAACCCAAGCCGATCTTGAAGCCTTTTTGTCAAAATTATCACGTGAGGGTTATACCCCAAAATCGGTATCAAGAAAAATCAACTCCATTAAAACATTTTTTAAATATCTCAAGGATCAGCAATTCGTTGGAGCTAACCCGGCAATTCTTATTTCCCACCCAAAATTCGAAGCCAAACCACCAAGGGTACTGTCCAAAATGGAATATCGCGCCTTAAGAGATGCCTGCAGACACGACATTAGAATGTCGGCTGTTGTTGAAACTCTGTTACAAACAGGAATTAGGATAGGCGAACTTGCGGCTTTAAAAGTTGAAAATATCCAGGACGGATTGGTTATCGTTCCACAGATAGAAGGTCATCCCAAAAGAGAAATACCATTAAATAAGGCAGTCAAACAGGCTATTGAACAATATTTAACCATCAGGCCTAAAACGGAAAATAATACGTTGTTTGTTACAAAAACCGGGAAACCTCTTTTGATTAGAAATATCAGAACGGCCATCGATCGTTATTTTCACATTGCCGGCATTAAAAGCGCTAAGGTTAACGATCTAAGACATACATGGGTTGCACATCATTTGATGTCTGGAACATCATTGGTTACAGTCTCAAAACTGGCCGGCCATAAAAGACTCTCAACCACCGAAAGATATCTGCATCTGATCAAAGATCAGTTGGACGAAAAGGTAAAACTGGAAGAACTTTAATACTAAAATTCCTAATTTAGTTTGTGCGTCCGCTTGGGATCGAACCAAGGACATCTACTTTATAAGAGTAGCGCTCTACCACTGAGCTACGGACGCTAAATCTTTGTCATTATAAATTGAAAGTTGAAAATTGTAAATTTCTGCAATTAAAGTCTTGCCCTTTGTCCTATCTCCGTCTCAACGATTTCTCGGGCAATACCATATTTCAACGAGGAGAGTTTGATCACCATTTCTGCCAATTTTGGATTTCTGGTTTTTTCCTCAGATCGCATATCCTTGGTTAAATCTAGAGAAAAAGGAGGAACCGGTTCATTGCCAACAATTGTTTTTACATATGCATGGTATTTTTCGATATTGATCAAGTCTACTTCAGAAAATGTCGGCTGAAATTCATGTTGCATATAACTGGCATCTGCAACTCCCAAGCGAAAGGAAATTAAGCTTCCCACATTACCAAAAACTGCATTTTTTACCTCTTCTTCCATCTGGCCGATAAATTGATTGGCAACTGTTAAAGACAAATGATATTTTCTTGATTCTGAAAGAATAGTTGCAAAATCAGGCGTGGCAAAATTTTGAAACTCATCAACGTAAAGGAAAAAATCTCGTCTTTTTGCCTCAGGAATATCTTGCCTGCTCATTGCGGCAATCAAAATTTTGGGAACCAGAATTAAACCCAGAAAGTTGCTGTTTTCTTCTCCGATTTTCCCCTTCGCCAGGTTAATTAAAAGAATTTTTCCTTCATCCATCACCTGACGGAAATTAAAAGCACTCTTTGACTGTCCAATAATATTGCGCATTAATTTATTTGTCACAAACCTGCCGAATTTGGAAACAATATAGTCCAAAACCTCGCTTTTATGAAAATCTGCCGTCTGCGCAATTTGATCTGTCCAATATCTTCTTACAATCGGATCTGTCACTTTTGGAAGAAGTTCCTGAACAAAAGCAGAGTCGGTCAGAGCCCTCACTATTTCAACAAAAGTATTGCCTTTTTCTGCCATCACTGTAAGCATGGCGTTTCTAATTGCATGTTCGAAACGAGGACCAATAATACCGGTCTGATGAGGATCGTAAAGTTTATACATAAGTCCCACTATTGATGAAACCACATAGTGTTTCTGCTCTTCTGTGTCTGCCTCCAACATATTCAAACCCATCGGCCGTTCGGTTTGTGAAGGATCAAAATAGATAACATCTTCGGCTCGTTCCGGAGGAATAAGTTCTAGTAATTTTTCAATCGTATCGTGAGGATCAATAAAACAAACGCCTTTTCCTTCTTTAATGTCTTGGAGTATGAGTTGTTTTAGCAATTCTGATTTACCAGTCCCTGTTTTGCCGATAATATATAAATGTCTTCTCCTATCGTCTTCACCGATATAAACTGGTTTTGAAATACCGCGATATGTGCTTTTTCCCAAATACAAACCGCTGGAAGGAATTTGCTGCGGGGCCGGCGCTCTCTTTGACAGCAGCCAGTAAATGTGCGGCGTCTCTACGCTTTTATTTGGAAAGTGAAAAACTGTCGCCAATTCTTCCGAATTTAAAACAGAGACTTTGCCAATTATCGGAAAATAGCGGTAGATAAAATCCGTCATAAAAGCACGCTTAAATAAGTGCCTGTTTTTTTTGAAGGAATTAAAATCACTGGTAAACTGTTCAAAAGCGCCAACAAGATTATTTAAATGGGCCTCTGCCATTTCTTTACTGGAAGAAGAAACTACTAATCTAACAATGGTTTTGTATCCGTTTTTGGAACATTTTACGTCAACAACTTCCAGAGTTTTTGGGTCTACGGAATATTTGGCTGATTCTGGATTTGCTTCTCTTTTCTTCACTTTGGCCACATATCCGCGTCCTTTTATACGCCATTTTTCATCAGAAGGTGCAACCAACACCTGAAATGCCGCTCCTTCCCCTTCTTTCATCTTGGCCATTACCGATGTAATTGATGACAATGGATCAACTGGTAAATCTTTATAAACTTTTATAGGAAAATAGTCGGCGTTTTTTAGTTTTAAAGAAGCAAAGGCGACTTTGCCGGATTCGGTAAAAATATTATATTCCGGCACTTCTTTAATTTCCGCTCCGGGATAAGCTCCGTGAACTTGTTTTTCCACCAAATCGCGAAGCCTTGTGGGAACACTAATGTAAAATCTGATATCCTCGGGAAGCGCCGCTATTTCAAAAGAGATGTGTTCTTGCGGTTTTAAAAAGGAAAAGAATCCAGATTTTTTAATCGTGTAAATAGAGGCAAACATCTGCTCGGCAGCATCGATTTTAATTTCATTGTCTCTTGGAACCGCAATTTGCAACAAAACATGCGTTAGTGATCGTTCTTCTCTGTTTCTGTTCCTATACCACAGGAAAAATAAATATGTAAGAAAAACCAGGCCGGCAACTGAAAGCGTCATTAAAACAAGACTCACAAAAAACATCTCCAGTTTGTATGTAAATTCTGCTAGTAAATCCGAATTGTTGATCATTAAATGATTAAAATTAGTAAATTATCTCCCTGTCTCCTCACGGATGACCTTGCCGCCAACCTCTTTTAACTTTATATGGAGCAGGGACAGCTGCCGAAAGCACCACAGCGCTAACCAAGTGACTGAGGATTTTATATCTTGATGAAAATTTTTTATATTTTTAATAATTTTATAAATTTTTGAATCATCCAGCGGTAAAACAATATTATTTTGGGGAGAAACCGGAACCGATTCTCCCACCACTTCCACACCTTGTTTTTGCACCATTTCCGGCAGCTCTATTTCGCCTTTTATTTCCTTGACCTCTGTACTTTTTTCCAAATCCGCCAATTGCTCTTGAAGTTCTTTGGTTTTTTCCGCCTCTTCTAAATAAATACTTTCAATATTGGGAAAGCTTTCTTTGTTCACTCCTCCTGCCGGAAAAACTTGGTCTTCGCTGCTGTTTTCAACATCATCTTGCTGGTTAATACTGCTATTGCCTGATTTGACCGGTCGGTTTGTGTTTTTAACCGTAGACGAAAAACGCCCCATTGCATCTCTTGGGGGGATTTGTGCAGACTTATCGTTTTTTTTGTTGGTAGCGGGCAGATCTATCATGTTTTGGCTCGAATAGTATGACTAATTGTAGCAGGATCAAAAACCCTAGACAACTCCACCCTTTTGCGGACTAAAAACAATTCAGGCTTAAGTAAAAATAAAAGTAAAGAATCAGCAATAAATAGTCTTACCAGGTTTTTATGTGATTTGAGCTTTAAAAGCTGAAACTTTATTTTTAGTAAAAACAATAAAGATAAAAATGCCAGGCTTGGTTTGTGTGGTAAAATCTTGCTGGCTGCGTTTACTGTTGGCTGATTGGTTTCTACTCGGCGCGGATAAATGTTTTCACCTGAAATATTTAATTTCTCCTCTTTTTGTTTATCTTTTTTAACTCCAGTTTCTGCTTTTACCAATGGCTTTGGCTCAAAAATCTTTTGTCTTTGCTTTTTGTTCTGCCAGAAAACAAATAGTTGGGCAATTTCCAAAGGCAGAAATAATAAGGATGGTGTTTTTTTGTTTTTTTCAACTTTTTTCCTTTTATCTACTTCTCCTGTTTTTACTTTCTTTATGATTGCCGCTTGTGCCTTTTCTGCGCCTTTTTCTATTACTGCTCTTTCTTTCTTCGCTGTATCTTCCAACCCAACCCGTCCTTCTAATTCTGCTAACACCCTATCTGTCCTCTCGCTTTCTTTTTTCATATCTTTTTTTAAGATGACGCCATGCGGCGTGGCGTCATGCAAAACAGGCAAGAGATTATTCTTAACATCTACAGCATCTTGTTTGGGGGATTGGCGTTCATCTAAAAATACCGATGTTTCTAATTCTTGTTTAAGTTCGATTAACGTTTCCTGTTGTCCGGTTGCGCTAGTTACCTCCGGCAAAACAGTAATGGCCGGCAATTCTTTTTCCGCCTCAAAAATCACGGCTTCTACTAATGTTTCTATTTCTTCGTTTGGTTTTATATTTGTGGGCAATGTAATTTGTTCTTTCACCACAACTTTTTGATAATTGTCATCAACAATAATACTTTCATCGGCGTAAGATATTTCTGCTCTTTTGTTTTTCTGTTCTGGTAAGCCAGTTTGTTTCGTAGTCGCTGTTGTTGCAATCATTCCGGAAATAACACCAGCTACCACAGCTTCTTCCGCAACTATTTCCAACATTGTCGCCGCAAATAAAGGTGCGGTGTTTGTAAATTGGAAAAACGTATTTTCTTGCGCGGAAGATTGCAAGGCAAATTCTGGTGTTGCGTTTAGTCGTAATGCTGGGGCAGCTTGTTCGAAACCAATCATAGTGCCACCGTAATGCCCATAATCAAATCTGTTTTTGCTGATTAGTCTTTGATATGCGATAGACTGCGAGACTTCTGTTGGTTTGTGTTGTTGTGTTTCTGTCAAAACTTGAGGTAATTCGTTTTGCATATCAACAGCCACTCCTTTTTTGACCCATTGCAAAACCGGAGAAATATCGTTTGTGGCAATAGAACCTAAATCCACGTTTTCTCTTGCCTGTCCAATTTTTTCTTGAAAGCCTTGGATTTCTGAAACAGACATCAATGGGGTTAGTTGGGTTTCTAGGGTTAGCATACCACCCCGCCTAACAATTTGCCCGAAAGAAACACCATTTTCTGGATTAACATCTCTGGGAATTATAAATTGTATTGCCTCGCCATCTCCTAAACTTTTGGCCAAATTTTCACAAACCTGAAATAGTCTGTGTTGATATTGAAACGCGGTAATTTGTTCTGGTGTAAATCTTTTGGCAATTCGAGGATCTGTAAAAACCACCCTCATCGAATCATCGATCGAATGCCTATATCCCTGCCAAAACATTTTTTGTTCACCTGTTGCTGGATCTGTTCGAAACTCTAGTGGGTGACTGAATCTGGCGCCGATAGGATTAACTATTTCGCGTACTCGTGTGCACAGATTGTCTGCTTCTAAGCCCATCTGACTGACTAAGCCTCTGACGCCGTTTCTTTCCCAAGCTCTTTGAAATGCCACTTTTGTAGCTTGAACCATATAATCACAAGTCTTGCATTCAGCCATAGCGGCCATAAAAAAACCTCCCCTAATTCTTATAAGAATCCCGAGAAGGATCTGTGAGCGATATCAAACAACGATTTGGCTATTTTCCTGCTCGGGATAAATCCAGATTAGTGTCGGACTTCCCGGCTAGGCCGGATCACCGTTGCGGCACAGCGCCTGATTCACACAGGCTTCCTAATTCTGAATTTCTGTTTCTCAAACAGATTTTTCATTGTTAAACCAGTTTATTTCAATATATCCTATATTAATTACTTGTCAATCTGCCAAATTGTTTCCGGCACATTCTCTTGATAATTAAAAAATCTGGCCAAAACAAAAAAATAATCTGACAATCTATTTAAATAAATAATAATATTAATATCAATTTCTTCTTTGCTTAGCAGCTCTACCACACGCCTTTCTGCGCGACGGCAAACACTGCGTATAAAATGCAATAGACTTCCCCTTTCTGAACCGCCCGGCAGAATAAAATGCTTAAGTGCTGGCAATTCTCTTTCTAATTCATCGATCCAATTTTCTAAATTTATAGTTTTTTTTACTAATTTTTCAGAATTAAGTAGTTTATATCCTGCCAACAAGCTCCCGATTATTAATAAATCTTTCTGTATTCTTGTCAATTGTGTAATAATTTTTGCTTTTGTCTTGTACTTTTTGCCTTTTGAATTGCTTTTGGATATTATTAAGCCCAATACGCTGTTTAACTCGTCTACACTTCCATACGCTTCTAGTCTGTGGTGATTTTTTTTCACCCTTTCGCCCCCGTATAAACTTGTCTCTCCGCCATCTCCTGTTTTGGTGTAAATTCTTATCATATTCTCACACACTGCAATGCGAATATCCGCACGATAAGCATGTAGCACAACCTTCCGTATATGACAAAACGTTTCCGCAGGTCGGACAATTTATAATTTTCTCCCGGACAACTGCGGACAAGACTGTCGGCCGACGAATATCATTTCCAACAGATGCATTAATTTCGCGGCGATGACCAGAGGCAATGTTTTCGTTTACTTCACTATTTTTATTTTCTGTCTTTTTCTTATTAGTAATATTAAGATTTAATACCTGTGTCGGACGTGAGGCATCACGGTAAATAGTAACTCCCTTACAGCCAAGTTTGTAGGCCAGCATGTACACTTCTTCCACTTGTGCCGTAGTTGCCTCCTTTGGAAAATTCACGGTTTTGGAAACAGCGTTGTCTGTATGTTTTTGAAATGCAGCTTGCATCCGAAGATGCCAAATCGGAGAGATTTCGTGGGCAGTCACAAATATTCTCTTTAAATCTTCCGGCAAGCCGTGATTAAGATGACTCACCGAACCGCTTTTGGCGACTTCCATCATCAGCTCTTCGCTGTATAAATTCCTTTTCTTTAACTCGTCTTCGAATTTTTTATAGGTATAAATCATCTCATCGCTCAAAGTACTACCTACTGATAGTTCGCTTTTTCTGATGTGGGCTAAGGCAAATATCGGCTCAACGCCCTGTGAACAATCGGCTATCAAACCAATAGTACCGGTTGGGGCAATGGTCGTGACAGTTCTGTTTCTTAAACACAAAAACCCTTTCTTTTCCCAAACACTTCCCTTAAAGTTTGGAAATGAGCCGCGTTCTTTTCCCATCACCACCGACTCTTCTCTGGCTTTTTCTGTAACAAACTTCATAACTTTTTCAGCCAACTCCACAGCCTCGTCGCTGTTGTAAGGAATACCTAAAGTCACAAGCAGATCTGCCCACCCCATTACTCCTAATCCCACTGTCCTATTTGCCCGCACTGTTTTGTCGATTTCTGGTAATGGAAATTTGTTCATTTCAATCACGTCGTCCAAAAATCTGATTGCAAGTTTAGCTGTTTTTTCCAGCTTGTCCCAATCGATCTCATATGTTTCTTTTTTGCCTGTGCTTTCTTTGGTCATTTGATCAAGATTAATACTCCCCAGATTACAAGAATCATATGGCATAAGTGGTTGTTCTCCGCAGGGATTTGTAGCTTCGATTTCTGCAATGTGGGGTGTTGGATTATCCCTGTTTATGCGATCAATAAAAACAATTCCCGGATCGCCGTTTTTCCAGGCATTTAACACTATCATGTCAAAAACCATTTTAGCGTTCAGTCTGACAACTGATTTTTTAGTATGGGGATTAATCAAATCATAGTCTGTATTCTCCTCCACCGCTTTCATAAATTTTTCCGTCACCGCAACCGAAATATTAAAATTAGTAATCGAAATCATGTCCTCTTTGCAGGTAATAAAATCTAAAATATCAGGGTGGTCAATACGCAGAATTCCCATATTGGCTCCTCTTCTCTTTCCTCCTTGTTTGATCACTTCTGTTGCCATATTAAACACCCGCATAAAAGAAACAGGTCCGGAAGCAACTCCACCGGTCGAACCCACAACATCACCTTTTGGTCTTAAGCGAGAAAAACTAAATCCGGTTCCACCTCCTGTTTGATGAATCAAGGCCGCCGCCCTTACGGCATCAAAAATTCCTCCCATTTCGTCAGGAACCGGAATAACAAAACAGGCAGAAAGCTGGCCACTGCCTGTTCCTGCATTCATCAAGGTCGGAGAATTTGGCATAAATTCACGTCTGGTTATCATGCCAAAAAATTCTTCTTCGTATTTTACCCTTGCTTTTTCTCCTCCCCATTTTTTTTCTGCAGAGGCAATTGTCTTGGCTACCCGCAAAAACAGATCTCTGGGAGTTTCCTTCACATTTCTGTTTTCATCTCTAATCAAATATCTTGCTTCTAAAACCCGAAGTGAGTTTAGTGGTAGCCCCACATCGTCTGGAATGCCAATGGCCTTTTGTGCCTCACGCATTTTCGCATGCTGTAGGCGATATAAAATATAATGTTTGGCGGTAGCAAAATATCCAGCTTCGGCAATTGTTGGTTCTACAATATCTTGAACCTCTTCCACGCTTGGGATGTCGTTTTTTCTATATTTAACGGCTATTTTATCCATAACCTTCGCGCCTATTTTTTGTGCTTCTTTCTTATCAAACTCGCCCGTGTCGCGACCCGACAATTCAATTGCTTTAATGATTTTCTCCTGGTCGAAAAAAACAATGCGTCCGTCTCTTTTTTTTATTCTTCTGATAGATAGCTTGGTCATAAAAACCCTCCGCCTTATTAATTGTTATAATTATTTTATAAGTTTTTCCACTTCGCTTTGAAAATCTTCTACATCAACAAAATGCCGAAAGACACTGGCAAATCTGATATAGGCAACTTTGTCGGTTTTCTTTAGTTTGGTTGCCACTATTTGGCCGATTTTTTTACTTTCAATTTCAATAGAGTCTTGACTTCTTAAATCCATTTCTACCTCGTCCACTATTTTCTCTATCTGTTCTAGCGAAACAGTTGTCTTTTCACATGCTCTCAAAATTCCGTTTCGAAGCTTGTCTCTGCTAAAAGGTTCTCTTCTCTCGTCTTTTTTCAGAACGTATAATAAAATATTTTCCACTCTTTCATAGGTTGTAAATCTTTTATTACAGCTTACACACTCCCTTCGTCTTCTCGTAGCCAAAAGGTCTTCGCTATCTCTGGTTTCAATCACCTCAGAATCAATCTTTGAACAATAAGGGCATTTCATGGATAAAATTTAGGTAATTAATCTAGGCCAGCTTTTGCGTTTAATCACTATATGTAGTGTCTTATCAGAGACTACAACTCAACTTGTATAGAGTCAATATATCAAACTAATATACAACCATAGCAGTTTTGGTTTTGGCCTTCGGGCAAATTTTTTGCTTTCTGTTTTCTAAAAGCAAACTAAAGTTTGTTTTGTAAGAATAAAGAATGTTTTCAACTTTAACACCGTACGGCAACAATTACTGTTAAACCATTTCGAGGAATATTGTTATACCCCATCTTACTCTGATTTACAGCTTTTTCTAGAGCGAAAAAAACAGATTAAGGGGTATATACCAAAAAAAACTCTTTTGCAAACATGAGTTTGTTTGGTGTATAAATCAATTTTGGCGGTGTTTATTATCTGACTGAAGAAGAAACAGTAGATTCTCTTTCTTGATCTTTTTCAAATAAACCAAGGTTTTTTGCAATATTATTGATTACAAAAAGAGAAACGTTAAGCCCACCGCGAATAGATTCCGAACCTGTATTAATGTGGTAGGTTATGATTTCTTCGTGTTTGGCGGCTGAACGTTTTAATCTATTATTAAGGTCTCTTTGTAAATCCGAACTTTCTTTGATTAAAGAGAAATTATTTACGGCCAGTTCAAAGTATTTTTCAGCCTTACTGATTGTCTGTTCTCCCAAAACAACCTCGCCCTTTTTAATGAGAGCATTTCCCGCCGCCAGTCTTTTATCTGCCTGCAGTAAATAAAAATCGGATTTTTTTAAGGAATCAATGATTAAAAATTCAAAAACTTTATCACGAAAAACTTTTAAACCATAAAGCGGATTTCCTGGAAGAATACCGGGATATGGAAGGGCATAGTCGGAAGTTTTTTTGATGTTTTCTTTAGCCGTGTCAGCTGTAGTTTGCGCTTTCACAATAACTGTCACACTTCCCAATATCAAAACCGCGGCGCCGATCAGCAAGAAATTCTTAACTAGCTTCATAAGTGTCTTATTATAAATCTTGGAGGCAATATAATGCAACTTAAAACAAAAGTATGCTATATTAACTCGCCATGAAGCGGATATTGATATTTCTTATTTTTGGACTAATCCTAGGAATTGTAATTTCATTTGGTTTTTTAAGAATACGATCTCACTATAGTAGCGATGCATCAAATAGCCCTGATCGCGTTAAAATAAAAGATACAAATTCCACAACTATTTCTACCCCCACAAGCACACAAGCCGTGACTGTGGAAACGCTTAATATAGAATCATCAAAAAGCAGTAAAATTTTATTTGGAACCGGTCAGATTTGCGGCGGTATCGGAAAAATTCCCTGCCCTCCCGGACTTGTTTGTGAAAAAGAAGAAAACGATATTGATGCTTCAGGTTTTTGTCAAAAGCTTTAGTTTTGTAACTTTGCCAAGTACGCCTTCAACATCCCGCCAGTCGTTGATCCGAAATACATTCTTGGGTAATTTTTTCATTTGGTTCCATGGCCTGTCAAATAAAATAACCGGTACTCTTGCTTCTGCGAGCGGCAATGCATAATCTAGGGCATCTTCAAAAAAAACATCCAATTTCAGTCTTTTTGCTTCTCGTATTTTAAACGCCCCGTATGGTTCTTTGGTATAGGTATTATGCAAAACTCCGGTCACAAGTGGCAGGATTCCAATATTTTTTAACCAAACCGTGGTATAGGGTAAAATTAAAACGTGTCGGTTTGAAATTAGATAAATTATGTGATTTTGTTTGTGAAATTTCGCTATCGTGTTAATAAAACCTCGCCGAACAATTAATTCTTCGTGATAAAGACTTTTCATTTGAATGTCGGTCACAAAATCATAGAATTCGTGCATGTCAAAACCCAATTTTTCCACTTCTTTGTCAACCAAATTATAGGAAGTCACTTGTTTGAATTCTATATTGGTTCCAAACCGTTCGTTGATCTTTTGATAAAAAATCTGTCCGGTTCTTGTGATCACATCGTCTATGTCAATGCCGATACGCATATAATTTCATAATTTACAATTTACGCTTTACGACTTACAATTGCCTTATTGTGGATGAGATTTGTTCTTAATTGTACACGGTGGATTATTAATTGTACATTTTGCTTGTTAGTATGGCAGGGAAAAAACACTATCATCTGGCAATTTTGGGCAATGTCGCCTCGGGAAAAACTACAGCCAGCCAGCTTCTGGCTGAAAAATTAAAAGCAAGATTGATAGACGCTGATTTGTTTGAAGAAAATCCCTTTTTGCCGCTGTATGCAAACGATCGACCAAGATGGTCGTTTGCAACAGAATTATATTTCACGAGAGCCCGATTAAAAAAACTTTCTGATATAAAAATTTTACTAAAATCATCTACCGTTGTTGTTGACAGCGGACTTTGGATGTCAAGTTGGGTTTATGCCAGAAATCATTTAAAACAAGGGACAATGACGGCGGCAGAATGGCAGTTTTATCTGGATTTAACCTCTGATCTTAAAAAAAATACCTACGACGATGAAGATTTAATTATTTTTATGCATGCCCCAACCGATGTGTTGTTAAAAAGGATCGATATCAGGGGCAGAGATTTCGAAAAAGCCTACGACAAAAATTATCTTTTACAGCTCAACGACCGGCTGGATGAACTTGCGGAAAAATTTAAATCAGAACAAAAACCTCTGTTAGAATTCGACAGCGCAAGGTATGATTTAAGAAAGGAAAAAGATTTGGATTTGTTTGTTAAACAAGTAAAAGAAAAATTGAGGAGTGTTTGATTGATATATAAAAAGTGTTAATGCTACAGTTTTTTCTCCAACACCCACTCGGGCTCAGAAATTTTTTGTTGCACTCCTTTTTCATCAATAAATTCCCAAGGAAGACACTCTTGTTTAAAGATTTTATAACCCAGCCTTTCGTAGAGTTTTAGTGCTCGTGGATTTTTTACTTCTGCGGCAATAACGGCATAGATGAAGCCTGTTTTTCGTAATAAACTTTCGCAAAATTGCAACATAAGTGTACCCAAACCCTGATTTTGATACGGCATAAAAACTCTAAAAGAGTAAATATAAGCACGTGTTTTCCCGTCGGATTTTGATAAATCCTTAAGAATCCGTTTGTCTATAATTATTTGTCCGGCAATTTTCCCTTCAACCTCAGCAACTAAATAAATCTTTTTACCTGCCATATGATCGTTAAAACTTAATTTCATCAGACTTCTATATTTTTGATATTCGTCGCCGTTTTCCAAAAAAAGTAAATCTTTCATCTCCACGCTTCTTATCACCCATTTTCGTGCAACATTAAGAATTTTTAAAATATTTTCCACCATAATTATGCAACCCTAATTACAAATAATTACATTTCGTAATATTTATTGTTAGATTATAACAAATAAAAACATACGGTCACCAACCACCGGTAGTGGTTGACAAGCAACGTGAATTCCCTGACAATAAATACATTCATGAAAAAAAAATTGTTGTTCTTATTGATTTTTTTATCTTTTATTCCATTCTTGGCAGGATGCGGAAAAGCAAGACCACAAAGAACCAGTTTTTCCTATACTGGTATTGTTAGACAGGACGGATATTATCTGACAATAACAACTGATGATGATAATTTTAAGCTACGAAGCACATTCTTGGATTTGTCTTTTTATTTAAACAAAAAAGTGAAAATCCACGGACAATTTTCCCAGGATGTATTTTTTGTGGACGACATCAAGCCGACGCAATAAAGAGCAACGATTAGAAAATTACTATATTGCTTAACCAACCCGATTGGAATTGCCTTCCAACGCTTCCAGTGTCCTAGCAAGCGTCTGTTCTTTTGAATTAGCATAGGTATCAATTATAAGATCGTAATACTTTGGATCCCAAAAATCTGAAACCTGGTAAATTCTTTTCCATTTTTTAAAATTTTCAGATTCACGAGTTTCAATATGTTCTTTTGCCTGCTCCACTGTCATATTGTCTCTGTTTACCAATCTGTCAATTCTTAATGCGCTATCGCAATACAAAAGTATTTTAAAAACCCCACTGATATTTCTTGCCAGAAAACCCGTCAGCCAACCTTCCATAATCATATTTTGCTCGTTTTGTAGCTTGTTTTTCACCATACCGTCTATCTCCAAAGTAATAGAATCTGGACGCAGGGAAGCTTGCTCCAATGGTAAATTGTGCTCCACGCAGTATTGTCGAAACATTTCTCCCGAAGAAGATCTTTGCCATCCTGGCAATTTTTCAAGTAAAAACCTTGAGAGCGTTGATGTTCCTGTGCAAACAAGGCCGGAGATTGTAATATTGGAATAGTTCATGGATTGGTTTTACGCTTTTGTATTGATTACAATAGTCTTAAATCTCGTCATTTCTGAAATTAAGTATTTCGCCCCCTGAACCATACCAAGACCAGAATGTTTAAAACCAGTAAAGGGGAAGTGGTCTGGGCCGCGGGCATCTTTTCCATTAATTTGTATTGAGCCTACATCCAAAGCGTTGGCAATGGCCCAAGCCAGATTAATGTTTTGAGTAAAAACGCTTGACTGCAAACCATATTCTGATTGATTCGCAATTTCAACTGCTTCTTTCCAATCTTTGACTTTTATAATTGGCAAAATCGGCCCAAACGGCTCTTCCCAGGCCAGACGCATTTTTTTTGTTATGTTTGTTAAGATTGTTGCTTCCATAAACTTACCATCCTGCTTTCCGCCTAAAAGAATATTTGCTCCCAAAGCAATAGCATCATTTAACAATTCTGCTATATAACCTGCGGTTTTGTCATCAATGATCGGCCCCAGAGTATTTTCTTTAATTCGAGGATCGCCAAGTTTGTATTTCTTTACGACAATTTTCTTAACTATATCAACAAATTCGTCGTGAATCTTTTCTTCTACCAGTATTCTTTTAATCCCAGTACATCTTTGCCCACCATAGGAAAAAGAGCCTTTGGCGATTTCGTCAGCTGCCAAATCCAAATCAGCATCTGCCAGCACAATAGAGGCATCTTTGCCGGAAAGACCGAATAAAAGTTTTTTCATGCCAGCTTTTTTAGCAACAATTTCCGCGGTTTCATAACTGCCGGTTAAATTAATCGCATCCACTAAATGATGGGTGACCAAAAAATCACCAACGTCTTCACCCTTTCCCGTTACACAGTTTAAAACCCCTTCTGGTAATCCAGCCTGCCGGAAAAGTTCAACCATGTGCAAAGAAGAGATCGACCCCTGAGTTGAGGGTTTTAGTATTACAGTATTTCCGGAAACTAAAGCCCCAACAATTTTTGGAGCCCCTTCATTAATCGGATAATTAAACGGAGGGATGGCAAGCACTACCCCAAGCGGCACTCTTTTTGCTATTGCCACTTTGTTTTTTTTGTAACCGGGAAATGCCGAAGAATCCCAAACTTCTCCAGGCATACGCCTGCCCTCCTCTGCATAGTAATCGATTAAATCAACTGTCCTTAAAACTTCTTCTTCGGCCTCGCTAAAAGGTTTACCTATTTCTAATATAATAAGGTCACGAAGCATATCGGCATTTTCTTTGATAAGAGATGCGGCCCGGTGAAGAATATCAACGCGGGAGGATATCAACATGTTTTCCCAATCTTTTTGCGCATTTTTTGCTGATTCTACGGCCCTTTCGGCTTCTTCTTTTGTCACCGAAGGAATAATTCCAACAATACCTCCGTCAATTGGGGAATGAATTTCTAAATATTTTTCACTCTGCGAAACACACCAAACTCCTCCGGCAAAATATTTATAAACCGGAGGATTTTGTGAATTATGGATTTCCAGAAACGAATTGGGCATATTAAATTAGTATACTACAGAATTTTATTTGACAATACCCCAACATCTGCCCTCTTGACAAAAAAAAATTTGACTTATAAAATAGCAATCAATTCGGATGAGTGCCAAAAATGTCGTTGTTAATAAATAAACATGCAAGGAGGAAAAACCATGTCGCAAACACACGTTAAAATAAAACCGTTATTTGGTTACGTTTTAATTAAACCTCTCGAAGAAGAGTCAAAAACACCGTCGGGTATTTTGCTTCCAGAATCTGTAAAAGAAAAACCACAGGCAGGTCAAATCATGGCCGTAGGAACAGGAACTGTCACAGACGATGGCAAAATTCTGCCTATGGTTGTGAAAGTCGGCCAAAAAGTTATGTATAAAAAATGGGGAGGCAATGAAGTTAAGGTTTCTGGCGAAGAATGGCTTTTGGTTGAACAAAAAGATGTATTGGCCGTACTTGAGTAAGCATAATTAAATTGTAAATTTAAATCATTATAGGAGGATATTTTCATGGCAAAACAAATTATCTTTTCTGACGATGCTAGACAAAAACTTGTTTCTGGAGTAAACCAGCTTGCTAAGGCAGTTGTAACAACTCTTGGTCCAAAAGGACGAAATGTCGCGCTTGATAAAAAATGGGGGGCACCAACCGTGGTCCATGATGGGGTTTCCGTTGCTAAAGAAATTGATCTTGCAGACCCATTTGAAAATATGGGCGCCCAACTTGTAAAACAAGCTTCGGAAAAAACCAATGATGTGGCAGGAGATGGCACAACAACGGCAACGCTTTTGGCCCAGGGAATTGTCAATGAAGGAATGAAAAATATCACCGCCGGCGCAAATCCGATGATTCTGAATAAAGGCCTGGAAAAAGCCATGAATGCTGTTGTTGACGAACTAAAAAAGATGGCTAAAAAAGTTAAAGATAAACAGGAGATTTCACAGGTGGCAACAATTTCTGCTGGAGATAACCAAATTGGCCAAAAAATTGCTGACGCGCTTGAGCTTGTGGGAAAGGACGGCGTAGTAACTGTTGAAGAAGGAAAAGGAATGGCATTGGAAATTGACCATAAAGAAGGTATGGAGTTTGATAAGGGTTATGCCTCTGCTTATTTTGTCACTGATTCGGCAAAGATGGAAGCCGAAATAGACGACGCATATCTTTTAATTACTGATAAAAAAATCTCTTCCATCCAAGAACTTCTGCCATTTTTGGAAAAATTTGTCAAAGTTAGTAAAAATTTGGTTATTATCGCCGACGAAATTGATGGCGAAGCTTTGGCAACCTTAGTAGTGAATAAACTAAGAGGCACTTTTAACGTCATTGCAATTAAGGCTCCGGGCTTTGGCGACAGACGCAAAGCAATGCTCGAAGATATCGCCATTTTAACCGGCGGAACTGTAATCTCAGAAGACACCGGCCGTAAATTAGACAATATCACGCTCGAAGATTGTGGGCGGGCAGATAAGGTTTGGGCAGATAAAGACAACTGTCGTATTATCGGCGGTAAGGGAGAACTCGCCAAAATTAAAGCCAGAGTTGCTAATATCAAAAATGAAATAAACCAAACCACCTCTGACTTTGACAAAGAAAAACTACAAGAAAGACTTGCCAAATTGGCGGGCGGTGTTGCCGTAATAAACGTAGGGGCAGCAACCGAAGTAGAACTGAAAGAGAAGAAAGAAAGAGTCAATGATGCGGTTTCTGCCACCAAAGCAGCCATCGAAGAAGGTATTGTGGTTGGAGGCGGAACAGCGCTGTTTAAATCAGCCAAAAATGCTTTAGATAAAATGGCATTACCTGGCGAAGAACAAATTGGCGTCAATATTTTGAAAAAGGTTTTAGAACTACCGATCAGAAAATTGGCAGAAAATTCAGGAGTCGACGGCGGCTGGATTGTAAGATTGGTTGGAGATAATATCACCAAAAAACCAAATTATGGATTTGATGCCGTAAAAGGCGAAACGGTCGACGATTTAATGTCTATTGGCGTTGTTGATCCGGTTAAAGTGACGCGTTCTGCCCTACAGAACGCAACTTCAATCGCCATGATGATTCTGACAACCGAATCTCTTATCACTGACATTCCGGAAAAAGAAAAGGCTCAAGTTCCGGCCATGCCGGGGGGCGGAATGGATTATTAAGACAAGGGAAATTTTCTATTCTATCAGAAACAATCACGGATTATTCGTCGGTGATGGCGATGGAGTAAGAAAACAATGATTTTTTGGCTCTGTGCCTTTAATAAAAAATTCTGTGATGGTTGGACAACCTTCACATGGAAGTAAACCGTTTAGCGAGCAAATCTGTACAGGAATTAAATCCTTCGTCTGATTTAAACCTTCATCTTTTTTATTTTTAAGAACGTTTTCCATAATATTATGCCAAATTGGCGCCGCACCTGTAATACCGGAAGAAAGATATGGGTGCATAGGTGAGTTGTCGTTATTACCGACCCAAACCGCAACCAGAATAGATGGGGTATAACCGATTGTCCAATTGTCTCTTTTTTCGTTGGTTGTACCTGTTTTAACTGAAACGGTCTTTCCTGGAATAACAAGTGCTGAATTGGAACCAAATGCAAATGACCTGGCATTGTTGTCGGCCAAGATGTTGGAAATTTGAAATGCAATATTTCCCGACAGAACCCTATCTCCATCTTGAAACCTAACTTCATCCAAAATATTCCCTTTATAATCTGTGGTTTTTAAAACTGCTATTAGAGGACTTTTTTTTCCTTGGTTGGCAAACACTCCATACGCCTCGGCCAAATCTGTCATTATCACATCTCCACCGCCCAAGGCAAGGGATAGTCCGTAACGATTTTCCTCTTCCCAAGTTGTAATTCCCATTTTTCTGCCCATTTCAATCATTACGCCAACACCAATGCTGTTTAACACTTTGACCGCCGGAATATTAAACGAATTGCCCAGTGCGTTTCGCAGCGTAACTCTTCCGTGGAACTTTAAATCGTAATTTACTGGCGTATAATCAGGTTGACCCACAACCCGATAGGATACCGGAGAATCATCTATTATTGTTGACGGAGTGTATCCTTTCTGTAGGGCAACGGCATATAAAATTGGTTTGATTGACGAACCGGGCTGCCTTTGGGAAATTGTCACATTTACATTCCCGTCATTTTTTATATCAAAATAATCTTTGGAGCCAACCATTGCCAAAATCTCTCCGGTTGTAGGTTTTGTCACAAGCGCCGCTCCGTTTCCCACAAGCAGGGTTTTGAGCTTTTCCACTTCTTTTTCCACTTCTTTTTCCACCATCTCCTGAATATTCAGATCAAGCGATGTTGTGACGTTTAATCCTCCTTGTTCTACCATTTTTATTCCATATTTTTTGACCAAGATATCTTTTACGAACATCACAAAATGTGGAGCTTTTATTTCGATGCTGGGAGAGGCATATCTTATTCGAGCGCTTCTTGCCTCTTTCTCTTCATCTTTGGTAATATATGCATCCTCTGTCATCCTTCTAAGAACTTCTAATTGCCTGTCTTTTGCTAATTCTGGCCTGGCACCAAACGGCGAATATAAAGATGGTGCGGCCGGAAGACCGGCAATCAAAGCCGATTCAGACAGACTGAGATCTTTTGCCTTTTTTTTAAAATAGGTTTCAGCTGCTGCTTCTACACCCCAAGCGGTTCCTCCGTAAGGCACCTGATTAAAATACATTTCCAATATTTCGTCTTTTGAATAAATCATTTCTGCCCAAACAGCTAAAACCACTTCTTTTATTTTCCGGGACAGCGTTGGTTCTGATGTTAATAAGGCATTTTTTATTAATTGCTGCGTTATCGAAGATCCACCCTGAAGAGGACGACCATTGTGGTTGGGAGTGCTCGCGTTTACAAGCGCAGCCCTAATTATTCCAAAAATATCTACGCCCTTGTGCTTGTAAAATTTTTTATCTTCTATTGCCAGGGTTGCGTTGATTAAATTTTTCGGAAGCGATGACAAAGAAATATAGCTTCGATTTTGCGAATCATATATTTGATAAAGCAGGATTCCATTCCTGTCATAAATTTTCGTCGTTAATGGGATGTCGCGACTACTTAATAGTCTGGGATTTGGAAGTTCTGAAAGCCAAAAAAATATAGTGATGGGAATTACTGCCAAAAAAAATGTCAGCGTTATTCCATAACCAAAAAATTTAAATTTCTCAAATAGTAATTTTCTTGAGGTATATATTACTCCTGTTTTATTCGGGGATTGTTTTTTGTGAAAAAATTTGAGTTTTGATTGATATTTTGTTAATAAATTTCTGATTCTTAATAAAAAGATGGATTTTTTGTTTTCCCAATCACTATTGAGCCGATAAATCTTTTGGAGAAAAATTTTGCGGGCATTGGATAAAACACTAGTTGTTTTTTTTACCGTATGGACTCTTTTTTTCAAAAAAAGGAAAATTGCCCTAAGACGGATTTTTGTCCGGTTTCTAATATACTTATTGTGTTTAAACGGCCACAAAAAAACATCACCGATATTTATAAATAAAGTGATTATTCCTAAAACAATATTTGCCAATAAAATATTTATCTTTTGAAGGATTTTGAATTGCTTTGGGGCAGTAGGAAGCTCCTTCTTGTTTATTTTTCTCACTCCTAGCTTATAGCATAAAAATTCAGGCTTGTGAAGAGTGTTGTTAGTAATTCCATTTATTAATAAATGTCTGCTCGTCGTTGTCGTGCGGACAATCAACGCAATAGGCAGAATATGGATCTTTAAGAATAATTCGATCCTGTTCTTCGATGTTTTCCGCCTGACCAGGTCTGGCTGGTTTTTGGGTCGTTTTATCTATTAAAATTTTTTTTCTCCCTCCCTCCAACTCCTTTGGCTCGCTGCCTTTAATAAAATATTCGAATCGTGTTTGGCAACCAGAATCACCAGGAAGATTACCAGACAGCGCGCAAATTTGCATTCCCACAATATTTGATGGCATAAGCGGCCATTCGTCTTTTTTACCCTTTAAAGCAAAGGTCATAATTTTATTCCAAATTGGTGCAGCGCCAGTAACTCCTGATGAAAGCAAGGGGTTCATTGGTGAATTGTCATTATTGCCCACCCACACGGCAGTGAGCACTGAAGGAGTATAGCCGATTGTCCAATTGTCTCTTTTATCGTCGGTGGTTCCGGTTTTTACAGAAATTCCAGAATGGCCAAAAACCTGCAACAGACTACTCTCTCCAAAGGCCTGCGATCTGGCATTATTATCTAAAAGCATATGCGAAACAAGAAATGCGACTTCAAAAGGTAAAACGCGCTTACCTGCAATATCTAATAAAGAGTGGGTTGTTTTTTTCTCCCAGGCGGTAACATCCCTGTTTTCTTCTAAAACTTTTCCTCTGCTGTCTGTTATTTTTAAAAACCAGGACAAATCTTTCTTGGTTCCGGCATTTGCAAAAACGCCAAAGGCGGTTGCAATTTCAGTCATACGAACTTCTCCACCCCCCAAAGTTAGGGACAAACCATACCGGCTTTCGTCAGACAGACTTGTAATTCCCATGGCCGATGCGGTCGCAATCATGTCGCGCACTCCATTAAGCGCAAGCATCTTGACTGCGGGGATATTATAAGAATTTCCCAGGGCAAATCGCATTTGCACCGGACCATGCCATTTTCCATCATAATTTAAAGGACAATAGGGTTTTTGTCCTACCACATTGGCAAAACAAGTTGGAGAATCAATAAACAAAGTGGCCGGGTTAAATCCTTTTAACAATCCAACCGCATAATTTATGGGTTTGATCGCAGACCCAGGCTGTCTGAGAGCCAAAACAACATTAACATTCCCGTCATTTTTTATATCAAAATAATCTTTGGAACCAACCATTGCCAAAATCTCTCCGGTTGGCGGCCTGATCACCAAGGCTGCCGCATTTCCTACTTTAAGATCCTTCAATTTTGCCACTTCCGAAGCAACTGTCTGTTGAGCAAAATCCTGTAATTTATAATCTAGTGTGGTTGTTACTTGCAGTCCGCCTTTTTCAACCATATTCTGACCATATTTTTCTTCCAATAAGTTTTTAACATACATCACAAAATGGGGAGCCCTAATATCTTCCTTTTGAAGGTTTAAGCTTGGCGGATTCAGAAGTACTTGTTGTTCTTGTTCTTTGTTAATATACCCATCCTCCCTCATCCTTCTTAGCACTTCCTGCTGTCTTTTTTTTGACAGATCAGGGCTGCTAAATGGAGAATAAAGCGTTGGGGCGTTGGGAAGTCCTGCCAAAAGAGAAATTTCTGACAGGTTTAATGCGGAAACTTTTTTGCCAAAATATCTTTCCGAGGCGGCTTCTACCCCCCAAGCTGTTCCTCCATACGAAACCTGATTAAGATACATTTCTAATATTTGGTCCTTGCTGTAAAAAATTTCGACTAATAACGACAGAATCATTTCTTTTATTTTTCTATTGATGGTTCTTTCGGGAGACAACAGTGCATTTTTAACCAACTGCTGTGTCAGTGTTGAACCTCCTTGAAGACGATGGTAAATAAGCATGTCTTTTATCGCCCTTATTATCCCCCCAAAAACATTAATCCCACCGTGGCGATAAAAATCCTTGTCTTCTATGGCAATTGTTGCTTCCTTAAGAAGGGGTGGTATTTGCGATAAGGGAACAATAGTTCTATTCTGTTCTGTGTAAATTTTATAAAGGAGAATGCCATTGCGGTCAAAAATGTTAGTGGTTTGTGATGGTGGTTTTTTGGTTAAACTCGTAGGAGAAGGGAGATCTCTTAAAATAAACCAATAGATTATAAAGAGCAGGACTAAAATCATACCAATAATAAAATAATTGGATTTTAGGAAACTAAATATTTTTATTACCGGCATTTTTCTGGTATTATTGTTCTTTTTTTCTTGCGATTTATATTTCATACAGATAAATATCAAATATCATCTTACCGTATCTGTGATTTATTTGCTTAAGAAGATACGACGATTAAATTCTCCAACAACATGTTTGTTCGTATCTCTTGGGTGAAAAAAAACATATTCTTTTTTAACAATTTCTCTTGTGATTCTTTGCTTCATATAGGCATATTGGATAAGAAAAAAAGCGTAATTTAATAAATCCAGTATTGGTTCAAAAAAAAATTTAAGCAGATCCTTCCAGTCAATGCCTCTTGTAGGGCGTGTGTTTTCTTTTATTAATATCGTTTGTTTTTCAATTCCGTTAGGCAAAAACTTTTTAACCCAATTGTTTATCAAAATGAATTTTTCGTATGTGTGATGTTGGTTGAATAAAGGAATCACCTGGCACACTTCGTGCGCAGTGTATAAATTTCTTAGGTTTTCTGCCAACAAAAAACTATTGTTGTCTAAAAACATATTTAAACAAATCTTGTTGGCAATATTTTTTTCACCGGGCCTTCTTCTTTTGCCTATTAATTCCATTAGGATTATCGCCAAAAACCGAACGATCCATAATCTTTTCGCCGAAGTGATAATGAGAAAGTCAATATCGTCATCTCTTCCGCTATTACCCATCGCCAAAGCGCCCGTAATACCAATCATTTTTATAAAAGGAATAATCTGCAGTATTCCGGCCGCGCGTTTGGCTATTTGCAATTTCTTTTGAGAATATTTTTCTTTTTGTTTTCGCTCTTGTACAATTTTTGTTCTTTCTTCCAAACAATAATAATTGTTAATAATTTTATACTTTGAAATCTGTCTACCCAAATTGGCCTGGGTCTTGATGCTTTTTGTATTTATCTTCCATCTGACTAACTCCTTTTTTGTCATCGGATAATCAAAAATATCTCCATAGCAAAGCGCAAGAAACATCGCCTGATTCATGTTGCACATAATATCACAGGAGTTTTTGTTTTGTTAGCCTAAGAAAGAAATGAAACACTACAATCTGAAAACAAGTTGTCTATTTTGGCTCCTGAAGGGTAATTTTTATTCCATAGCGTTCCAAAATTTTTGCTACACCAGTATTTACCGTAGATAGAGCTGTTTTTGTCGTAGTTGAATCTTTATAAACACCATTAACCGCATCGGCAAAATATTGAATAATCAAATCGTTTATTCCATTATCAAAGGTTCTGGATGACAAATACCAAGAAGTCAGGGTGTCTGTCTGCTTGACAAAAGTGCCTGCCAAAGGATCATCTTTAATTAAATCAGCCATATCAACACGGGAATACGGCTCTCCAAAAAGCCTTAGTTTACTAGCTTCGCTATAGAGTTTTTTTAGTGTATCTTTTTGAACAAGATAGGAAAGAAATTCGAACGCCTCCTTCTGATATTTACTTCTTCTGGCAACACCTTCCACCCAATAGGTTGCCCAGTTGGCTTTACCGCCCGACAGTTGGGGTACTGGAACAACATAAAAATTCAGGTTCTGATTCAAGGTTTTAATGTCAAAAATCTGCCAATGTGGTCCAAAAAACATCGCTAATTTTCCTTGTGCAAATGCAAGCATTGAATCATCCATGGTATCATCCCAAACTTTGGTATCTCCCTTTGCAAAAGAAACATAATAATCCAAAGCGTCTGCTCCGGCGTTTGAACCGTCCGGCAAAATTGTTGCGTCTATTTTTGTGACATCGGTCCCATTTTGCAGAAGCATAAGCCCCAAAATATCACTCCAGTGCTGTATATTGTTGGTTGTTCCAAGAGCCGCACCAGCGGTCAAAATCTTTCCGCTCGCATCTTTAACTGTCAATCGCTGTGCCAAACTTTTAAATTCTTCCCACGATGTTGGGGGTGTAGCTCCAGCAGCCTTTAAAATATCAGAGTTGATAAACAAAGCCAATGAGTCGATTTCTAGCGGCAAACCATAATACTGACTGCCAATCTTTAAGTCCCTTTTCACGATGGGATAAAAAACCCGCTCTATGGTTTGGGTATCCATTACTCCTGAAGGCACCTGCGCAAGTTCATTTTTCATCATTGGAAGCCATGTGTTGTGAAAACGAAAAATATCAGGACCGTTTCCTTCTGCTAATCTTGCCGTTACGGTTTCTCTGTATCTTTGCGGAGACATTTTTTTGTATTCGATGGTAATATTGGGATGCAACCTCTGATAATCAGCAATAACCGAACGCATTGCTTGTTCTGGCTCCCAAAGCCCCCAATACGAAAGTTTTATGTTTTGGGTTTTGGAAGAACCCAAAAAAGGCAAAGAACAGGCTGATAAAACTATTGCAATTAGAAACAGTAAAATGCAGGACAGTGCTTTTTTCATACTGTTTTTAGCATAATGAAAAGAGTCATAAAGTGCAAGAGGAAGCACTTGCGGGCAATAATGTATAATGAGACGAAAGTTATAATCATATGATTAAAAAAAAACATAAAACGCCGTTTAGGCAAATTGTTTTATTTTTTGGAACTGGTGTTTGTTTTGGATTAACTGTTTTGGCTATTTCCTATATATTTTTTTTTGAAAAAACCCATTCAACCCGTTTGTATCCGGGAATTTATTTGGACGGTGTGAATTTTGGCGGCCAAGATAAAAAATTTATCGAAGATTATTTCGCTCAAAAAAGCAAACGATTTTCGGCACTTAAAGTGTTTTTTAAATATGACAACGATACGGCAACTATCAGCGCTACCAAATTAAATATTGCCTACAACGGCAAATTAATTGCCGACCAGGCATACTCCTTGGGAAGAAGTAATAATCCATTTTCAAATATCACTATAAAAATTATTGGTTTAAAAAGTGGTATCAGGCTACCCGTATCTATTTCCCTGAATGATACTGTTCTGGAAAACATTATTAATGAAATCGCAGCAAAAACCGATGTGCGACCACAGGATGCGTTATTTAAATTTCAAAGCGGAAGGGTGACAGCTTTTAGAACTTCAGAAAGCGGAAGAAAATTAAACAAGGAAAGTGTCAAAAAGGATTTATATCAAAAAATTAATAACCTTGCACAAAATAATGACCTGCTAGAACCAATCGTAATAAAAATGCCAATTGAGGAGGTCGAGCCAAAGATTGATGTTTCTTCTTCTAATAATTTTGGTATTGAAACCCTAATTGGCCACGGAACGTCTACTTTTTTTCACTCGATCGCAAACCGGATTTTTAACATTGAACTTGCATCGTCAAGGCTTAACGGTATTCTTGTTCCGCCGGGTAATACTTTTTCTTTTAACGAAGCCCTTGGGGATGTTTCTAATCTTACAGGCTATAAAACCGCATATATAATCAAAGATGGCAAAACCATTCTTGGAGATGGCGGCGGAATTTGCCAGGTTTCAACCACGCTTTTTCGTGCGGCATTAAATTCCGGCCTTCCAATAATCGAACGCTGGTCTCATTCCTACCGCGTTGGTTACTATGAGCAGGATGAACTACCCGGCCTGGACGCCACTGTTTATTCGCCGGCAAATGATTTAAAAATCACAAACAACACTCCCGCCCATATCCTCATTCAATCTGATTTTGACGAATCAAAAAGCCGCCTAACTTTTAAAATTTATGGAAAAAAAGATTTTAGAAACATCACTCTGACAAAACCAAGGCTTTGGGATTATAAATCTCCTCCGGAAAGTATTTATCAGGATGACCAAACGCTGCAAAAGGGGTCTATTGTACAAATAGAATATGCTGCGCCTGGCATAAAATCGGCTTTTGATTACAAAGTAGAAAGGTTGGGAAAGGTTCTTTTTCAAAAAACTTTTATTTCTGACTATCAGCCATGGCGGGCCGTATACTTAAGAGGAACAAAGGAATAAATGAACAAAATTATTGCCACCGAACAAATATCTGCTATCAAAAAAACAAAACCAATTGTTTTGGTCGGCGGATGTTTTGACATTCTTCATCTTGGCCATCTAAATTTTTTCCGCGCCGCCAAACAAAATACCAACCGTCTGGTTATTTTACTAGAATCAGACAAAAACGTTTCTAAATTAAAAGGAATTAATAGACCAATTAATAACCAGAGAGAGCGGGCAGAAATTTTAGCGGCAATCGACATTGTTGATTATGTTATTCTCCTTCCTCCGTTGGATAACGACAAGAAATATTTTTCTATAATTCAACAAATCCGCCCGAAGTTTATTGCCATAACAAAAAATGATCCGATTTATGAAAAGAAAAAAAATCAAGCAAGGCAAGTAGGTGCAAAAATTTTGGTCGTACCAAAAACCAACACGCATTCTACTACCCAACTCACAAAATTGTTGGGCATAGATTAACCATTTTAAATTTTATGCCTATGCGTATTCTTGCCATTGAAACATCATGCGATGAAACGTCTGCTGCTGTTGTAGAAAACGGCTCTCGGCTTTTAGGCAATGTCGTGGCTTCTTCGTCAGGAATGCATCAAAAAACTGGCGGAGTTATTCCGGAAATTGCGGCACGCGAACAACTGCGGTGTATTATACCCATACTCGATCAATTACAAAACGACCTGCAAATAAAAAACAGGATCAACGAATATATTGATGCCCTGGCAGTGACGGTTGGACCCGGACTGATTGGTTCGCTATTGGTGGGTGTCGAAACCGCAAAAACACTAAGCTATGTCTGGAACAAGCCTCTTGTTCCCATTAATCATTTGATCGCACATCTCTATGCAAACTGGTTTTCTGATATACAACCGGAATTCCCGGCACTTTGTCTTATTGTTTCCGGCGGACACACGGAAATAATTTTAATGCAAAATCATGGCAGATTTAAACATTTGGGCCAAACCAGAGACGACGCCGCCGGTGAAGCATTTGACAAATCTGCCAGACTTTTAGGTCTTACTCCCTATAATGGTGGTCCGGCCATAGCAATGTCTGCCGAAGAATATCTAGGCCAACTACCAAAAACCTATCTTCCCACACCCTTTCTTCCGCGACCAATGATAAATACGAACGATTTCGATTTCTCTTTTAGCGGATTAAAAACTGCGGTTTTAAAAGAAGTAGAAGGATTAAAAATTAATAATCTCTTCACAAAAAAAAATATTCAAAGAATTTCCTATGAAGTACAAGAGGCAATCACTGACTGTCTGACTGCAAAAATCATAAAGGCCGTAAAACAATATCAACCAAAATCATTGCTTATCGCCGGAGGGGTCGCCGCCAACAACAGGCTGAGAGAGAAAATTAAATTTAAAATTGAAAATTTAAAATTAAAGACTGGTCTTTTTATTCCTCCTCCAAAACTTTGCACCGACAATGCTTCCTATATCGGCGCGTGTGCTTTTTATAATTACAATCCTCTTCCCTGGCAAAAGATTAATGCAGATTCTGGCCTGGAAATTATCTAAAATTTACCATGTGTTTTTAAAATTTTCTGTTATTCAAAATTTTTGTTTTAAACGCAAAAGAACAAATTTTATTTATTGGACATATCTCACACCGCGGTTTTTTGGCATCGCAAATACTTCTGCCAAAGTCAATAATCTCGTATGTGTAAGAAAACCACCTGTCTTTGGGAATAAGCCTCATTAAATCTCGCTCTATTTTTACTGGATCATTGTTTTTTGTTAAACCCAACCTTTGATTTATTCTTATCATGTGTGTATCAACCGCTATTCCTTCGACTATCCCATATGCATTGCCTAAAACAACGTTAGCGGTTTTTCTTGCCACGCCTGGCAAAGTTAAAATCTCCGGCATGGATTTTGGTACCATGCCGTTAAATTTTTCTTTAACAATTTTGGCTGCTGTTAAAATATTTTTTGCCTTGTTCCGGTAAAATCCGGCCGGGCGGATGTCTTTTTCAAATTCTTTTATTTCTGCTTTTGTATAATCGTCTAGAGATTTATATTTTTTAAACAGTGTTTGAGTTATTTGATTAACTTTTTTATCTGTACACTGAGCAGAAAGAATTACAGCCACTAATAATTCCCACGGGCTATGATAGTTAAGAACAATTTTTGCTTTAGGATATGTGTTTTTCAGAATAGCTAAAATTTCTTTTACGTTTGGCATATTAATTATTTTACCTTATAATACAAACCTATGTTGGATAAAAACTATCAAGCCTTAGAAGTAGAAGAAAAAATTTATAAATTTTGGGAAGAAAACGGATATTTTATACCCATTGTCAACCAAAACAAAAAACCATTTACAATCATTCTTCCTCTCCCCAACGCCAATGATCCTTTGCACATGGGTCACGCCCTTTTTGCGGTGGAAGACATTATGATCAGATATCACCGCATGCTTGGTGATCCAACCCTTTGGCTTCCCGGAGCAGATCATGCCGGAATTGAAACACAATTTGTTTTTGAAAAATATTTAGCCAAAAAAAACCAAAGCCGTTTTGATTTTGACCGCAAAACTCTTTATCAAATGATTTGGGATTTTGTGGAAAAAAATCGCGAAGTTAATAAAAATCAATTAAAAAAACTCGGTTTTTCCTTGGACTGGACCAGATATCACTATAGCCTGGAGCCAAACATTGTCAAGAAGGTCATAGAAACATTTCAAAAACTTTTCAGCGACAATCTCATATATCGGGGCGAAAGGATCGTGAATTTCTGTACAAAATGCGGTACGGCGTTTTCCGAGCTGGAAGTCAATTATCAAGAAAAAAATGATTTTCTATACTATCTGGACTACAAAACAATAACCATTGCTACAACCAGGCCGGAAACTATTTTCGCCGACGTGGCAGTTGCAGTTAACCCGTCAGATAAAAAATATCAAAAGCTTCCCAAACAAGCCTTTATACCATTAATCGATGTACCTATTCCTCTTGTCAAAGACAAACTTGTTCAGGCCGATTTTGGCACCGGAGCCCTAAAAATAACACCCGGCTATGATCCGGTTGATTTTGAAATTGGACAAAAAAACAACTTGCCAATAATTGCCATTATGAAAAGGAGCGGGCATCTTTTCTTCAAAAACGCACGCTTTCAACAACTAAACCAAAAAACTAAAGCGTTGCTGCAGGAACTGGATGGATTAAAAATAAATAAGGCTAGGGAAAAAACCGTAGAATTTCTGGAAAAATCAGGAAATCTGATTAAAAAGCTTCCTTATCAGCACAGCGTGGGAACATGTTATCGATGCGGAACAACTATTGAGCCAATCGTCATACCCCAGTGGTTTATTAAAATCAAGCCTCTTGCCCAAAAAGCCATTGAGGCAGTCAGGACCGGAGAAACGAAAATAGTTCCCAGAAAACGTTTTGAAAAAATGTATTTTGACTGGCTTAACAATATTAAGGATTGGAATATCTCAAGACAAATAGTCTGGGGGCCAAGAATTCCTGTATGGTACTGTTTGGAGTGTAATCAAAATATTGAAGTAAGTTTTCTAAATAAAAATGGACAAAAAATAAATGGGTCCTACAACGACTTAAGAAACAAATATTCCTTTGACGAAATTTCTTCTGGCATACAATTTTTAATTGCCGATCAAAATTCTTCTTATCAGCTTACGCCCAATCAATGCCGCTCTTGCCAGGGCACTGCCCTTATTCAGGAAACAGACACTTTTGACACGTGGTTTTTGAGCGGACAGTGGCCTATAAATACCTTAAAAACAAACTTGTCTGACTTTAATTATTTTTATCCCACTTCGGTGTTGGACACGTTGTGGGACATACTCCCATTTTGGGTTTCAAGAATGATGATGCTGGGTATTTACTTAACCAAAAAAGTTCCTTTTAGGATCGTGCACCTACATGCGAGGGTGGTTGATGGCCGGGGTCAAAAAATGAGCAAAAGTAAGGGCAACACCATTGACCCTCTGACAATTACAGAAAAATATGGTGCAGATGCTTTAAGGCTGGCCCTGGTTTTGGGAGTGGCTCCGGCTTCGGACATTGCTTTGAGTGAGGAAAAAATAAGAGGAATGAGAAATTTTGGCAATAAGCTTTGGAACATTGGACGCTTTTTACTACTAAATCTTGAGGGCAAAAAATTATCTTTTTTTAATGATAAAACAAAAACGATCGCGGAAGACAAGGAAATCTTAATAAAAACAAACGTTCTGATAAAAAACGTAACCAGATACATGGAAAAATATCATTTTGGCAGAGCCGCCGAACTTCTCTACCAGTTTACATGGCATGAGTTTGCGGATCAATATCTGGAGTTGTCAAAGAATAAAATAAAAAATGGAGATGAAATTAGTCTTTGCGTTTTTCACCACGTTTTTCTCACCCTTTTAAAACTTCTCCATCCGTTTATTCCTTTTGTTACCGAAGAAATATGGCAGGCTGTGCCAAAAAAAGAAAAAACGCCGTTAATAATTTCTTCTTGGCCGCATGAATAAAACAACAACTTCGCAATTTCCGCAGATTTACCGATTTTTTACCGCAGGGGGCGTTTTCTTGAAAAATTTCTCTCTGCAAATACGACAATTTTTCCATTTGAAAATCAATAGGATCGGGCTTGGAAAAAGAAATTTAATGGTAAGGGCTTTTCCTCCTTTTTTTCTTATGCTTTATCTTTTGTTTTCTGTCTTTTATCCCTTAAATAATTATGACAAAGCAAAACTTGCGGTTTTATATTCTCCAAACAGCGCCAAAAATCATTACGAACTTGGGGTTTCTTTTTGGCAAAAAAATAACCTCGAAGAGGCCAAAAAAGAATTTCTGGTGGCCCAAAAACTTTCTCCGTTTAGTTCTCAAATAAACGACTCTCTTGAGGCTATTCAAAACCAAATATCTCAACCGGAAAAACTTCGTAAAACATATTCTTATTGGGAAAAAGTCGTTCAAGAAAAAAATAACTATCGCGACGCGTTTCTGATAGAAGCGGACCTCGCTTATCAACTAAAAAATCTCTATCTGGCTCGTAAAAATATACATTTAGCACTTGAGCTCGACCCCAACTTTCCCATCGCAAATGAATTTGCGAACCTGATAAAAACTAAAAAATAAACTTCCAGTATTGTGGCTATTCAGATTTTGGTTTGTCTTGAGGTTTTTCTCCTGAAGAGTCCTTTTTTTCTTCTTGTGGTAATTGATCACCCTCTTGTGGGGCTGCTGTTTCACCTTGAGTTGCCGCCTGGGCTTTTGCCTCTTCTTCCTGTTTTAGCTGTTCTTCCATTTCTTTGGTGATTAATGGCCCTATTTTAAACACAACCTCTTCTTGGTTTGTTAAAATCTCAATTTTTACCTTATCTAAAACCAAATCCTTCACAAAAATTGTTTGATCAACATCTACTAAAGAAGAAACGTCGACTTCGATTTTTTCCGGCAAATCCGTAGGAAGCGCTTCAACTTCCACCTCAGATAGAATATGAAGTAAAACCCCTTTATTGTCGATAACAGCTCTGGAATCGCCGGTGGCCACAACCGGTACCATTGTTTTTACCTTTTCTTTTAAGTCTACCTGATAAAAATCTGCGTGCAGCACCAAACCGGATACTGGATCTTTTTGTAAGTTGTGGATCAAAACCGGTCTTCCTTCTTTTTCTCCGATTTTTAAATCGACAAGACCTGTTTCTTTTACTTTTTTGAATGTTTTTGCAAAGTCTTTGGCATCAACCTGAAGAGATTCAGATTTTATTTTTTTGCCGTAAATAGTTACAGGAAGCAACCCTTGCCTACGAAGACTTTTCACTTGCTTACCAAATATTGTTCTTGTATTAGCCTGGAGGGAAATCTTTTGCATAAGGATAGATACTAACCGATACGGCGGTTGTTGTCAAATTTTTCTTTCGGGTAAAAATGTTATTTTACCAACCTTACGCCAATAATTTCGTCTTGATCAATTGTTTTGGAAAGCGTTATTCTGTTTGGAGCAATAATTACTTTTGGAGTCACTTCGAGCGGTTTTACGGAATTTGGGAAAAAAATTTCTAATTCATAATCGTCGTTTCGGCTTCCAATTTGTTTTTGCAAAACCATTTTATAAACAGCGTCTTTTCCTATTGCCAAAGGACTATCCAGATCGTACGACAGAGAGATTGTCTTTTTGGACATAAGCGGAACTTCTATAAAAAATCCGTAAGCTGTTTTTCCCATTATCTCCTCTTTTGTTACTACGAGTTTTCCCTGTTCGCTACCGGATTCTTGGCTGGATAAAACAAAAGGTTTTTCTTGCTCATCCTCTAAAATATTTACCAGCGTTGCCCCTGCAGGTAATAATATACGCAAATAATTTTTGTAAACCCCAGAAACCTTATTTTCTTGCACGCTTTCGTTATTAAACTTGATAGTAATTTTTTCTTTTAACCTCAGGTTTTCGTCTATAAGAATTTTCTGGCTGATTTTTTTGGTAACATACAGATTTGCCTTATTAACGCCCAGGTTGGCTTCAACAACCATCAAATAATCAGCCAAACAATTATCCAACGCGCCGCAAACATCTCCGGCTATTCTTCCTGCCCAATTAAAGCGCGATATAATATTTTGAGTTGGTTCATCGTGAAAACTAACAACCAGGTGTTTCTCTTCAAGCTGTGAGTTAATAAGAAACAAGATCTCTACCCCTTTGTCTTTCCATCCGGTAAGAAGTTTTGCCGATATGCCTCTTGCAAGCGTTGCCAAAAAGTCTTTTTTTTGGGTTGAGCCGGGAAAAAACTCGTTTTGAGAATAATAATTTGTTTTTTCAAAAAAGTTGTTTGCGTTTATCGTTTCCTTATAGTCAGGAAGATTGATTGGTCCTAGGATCTCGAGAAGTTTTTTAATCACGTTAAGATCCAGTAAAATTACCCCGTCTGCTTTTCTTCCGATTTCTTTTTCCAAAAACCATTCTGCCTGTCTGGCTGCCTGGATAAAATCAGGAGACCAATTGCTGTCTCTTAAATACCAGTGAGGTTGGCTTAAATATTTTCTGATTGGCCCAGGAGGTTCAACATGGCCGGTCAACTGACCATCGGCGCTGTATATGTCTTCTATTTTTAATTCTCCCATTTTCCCGTTCTCAAAAGTTAAAAACCCATACGAACCAATAAATCCTCCAGAAGGGCGGATCTCCATGTTATTGGCAAAAAGCAGAAGATAAGTTTTTTTCCCGTTAACGGCAATCACGCTGGGCAGCACTGCTGAAAAATCTCTTGTTTTTGATAAATATGTGCGGTATTTTTTAAACTGTCCAATATATTCCTGTATGGCCGATTGATTGATTTTAAAAACTGGTAGCTTATTAAAATCAATCAGGGGAATTTGACTTTGAATATAGGCCAGCTTGTCGTCGGCAAAAGACATTTCCTGCCTTGCCATTCCAAGCGAAATTCCCAAAGAGCCTTCTTTTTCTGGCAATAAAATAATTTTTGTCGCCTCGTCAAAATATTTTACTCCAAACGCCAGGTGGGTAAGAGATTCGGCCATGGAAACGCTTAAATTTAAGAAACGAATTGAATTGTTATAGTCCTCTCTTTTTCCAAATAAACCATAGATTGGCTGGTAAAAACGGGAGACGTATTGAACTAAAGACAATCTGCTTGCAATATTTTTAGTTAGCACTGTGATCTTGGAATAGTTTTTGGTCTTAAATTCATTTCTGGCGGCAAACAGGTTTTGCCTGATATTAATCGCGGAAAGAAAAATTATTAACGCGGGTATGCACAAAACGAATAGTAAAATTAGCCCAACAGTCACCGCTTTTATGGTTTTTTTCTTTAATGGCGAGAAATAAATATTCTCTTTTGTTTTGGACACTATTGTTTGTGTATTTAAATTAATATGCTTATCAAAAACATTGGTTATTTTTTCGTTTGGCTTATGACTGCCAAAATAGGCCAGCGTGTGTTTTATTCCCTCGTCTAATCCGGTTTTTATTAACCATCCAAGATGTTGGGGATAAACAATCCAGTCTGGGGGTAAAACAAAGTATTTGTCTTTACTGTCGGGAACAAAAACCACTCTGGCGTTATTGCCTTGGTGTTTTTTAATACTATGCGCAAACGACAAGATGGTGGTTTTTTCCTTAGAAACAAGATTGTAGATATGTCCGCTAGTGTCGTGACCAAATAAAGCTTTAACCATTCCAGAAACAATATCTAAAACATACGTTGGGTATAACGGCAATAAACCATCTCCTGCAATTGTAAGAACTCCGTCTGTTGTGGCTTGTTTTATCAGACCAGAGATCACCCTTCCGTCATCTAAATTCATTCTTGGGCCATAAACATCAACAACCCTGACGATGCGCGCGTCGATGTGATATTTTTTATAGTATTCTGTCACCAGGGCTTCCGCATATCTTTTGGCTTCGTGATAAAAATATTGTTTTGTTTCCCTTTTTGTAAAACCAAAATTCAACCCCAGGCTTTTATTGGAAAGTGATCCGGAAAGAACATTAACTGTTGATACCAATTCAATTTTCGCGTTGTTTTTTTTTACCAGCTCTAAAAGTTTTGTTGTTCCGGCGGCGTTTACCAGCAGGGTGTTTAAGGAAATGTCACGTTCTCCCAAATACTCCCCCGCTCCTGCGAGATGAAAAATATAATCAATCGGTTTGTCAAACCTCCAAACAGGCGAATTAAGATCTTCTCGCAAAAAGATAAAATTTTTATTATTTATAATTTTGTTTAGATTCGTTTCTTCGCCCGTGCTAAGATTGTCAATTCCATAAACAAAACATCCCAAATTTAAAAGCTCTTCGCAAAGATGTGACCCAATCATGCTGGCGCAGCCGGCAACAAAAACCGAGGATGTTTGCGGAAATTCTTCAGTTTTAAGAAGTTGGTTTTTTTGGGCAGAATCGTTCATAATAGTCATTTCTATTTTACGTTACGAAGCAATATTGGGCAATACCTAACCGAATTTTCTTGAGGTAAATTTTTCCATAACTGGCCCATGGCATTAAAGATTTTACGCGGGGACTAGCGTTGTCTTAAGGAAGGTTGTTTGTTTGTTGATCAAAGGCCTTATTTACTTCAAAATCGGCCTCCTGGTTTTCTTCCCGAGGAATATGACCATAGACAATATCTACTCCCAGCTGTTTCTCTAGCAATCTCACTTTAGATACCAACAGGTAAATGTTGGGGTCTTTTACCTTAAACACTCCTTGAAGTTGTGAAACAACAAGTTTTGAATCAAGCTTAAAATTGAGCCTTGTGGTTTTGTTTGATAATATATTTTTTTTATTATTAATAAGCCATTCTAGTGCGGCGATAACTGCGCGGTATTCGGCAACATTGTTGGTGGCGTTGCCAATCTTTTGGCCATAACAGGCCAGCTTGGTGTTTTTTTCTCCGTCATGCTCATAAACAACAAACCCGACTGCGCCAGGACCGGGATTCCCTCTTGAGCCACCATCTGTAAAAACATTAATTGTCATATGTTTGATATTTCCAGCAGGGAATTATTAATAATAACATAACAACCGCCTCAGAAACGACAGTGATTGTCGCAGCGGCCAGATATCCGTGTGTGGGAATAAAAACGAGATTAAGCACCACATTAAAAACCATTGAGACAGCATACAGCGCTGGCAAAATTTTTTGCTTATTGTTTGCGATCAAAAACCACATTAAAAAACTTGAGACAAAGAAAAACGGAAGCGAAAGTGAAAGTATGCGAAGCGCGCTTATGGCGCCGGCAAAATCAACCTGTTTGTCTCCGCTTGTAAAATTTATAAGTGTTGGGGCAAAAACAATAAAAACCAAGGTTGCAACAAGAGAAGCAAGAAGAAGTATTAGTCCGCTTTTTTTTAGGATTTTTAAAAACCCCCGACCCTCATTTTGTCTTTTTTCTAAAAACACCGGATATAAAGAATTCATAAAAAATGTCGGCAGGGTCAAAGACATTTCAAAAAACTTATAGGCCAAACCGTAAATCCCAACCTCTTGCGTTGGACGAGTCAGCGTCAATATAAAAGAATCTGCTTTAAAATAAACAACATTCAGTGTCAGCATGAGCCCTAGGGGTAGGGAAGAAATAAAAATATTTTTCCAGATCCCAATGTCAAAAAGTGGCAGAATTTTTTGCCTGATCAGTAAAAAAGAGATTGCCGCAGTAAAAAATCCTCCGAAAACATATGCCAAAGATACTACGGAAATCGAAACGCGAGCGAAGGAAAAAATGTAGGCAAGAGAAATGGTCAGTAAATAGCCGCATACAACCGCCACAATAGACTTATCATACCGCATTGTTTTTTGAAAATAAGCGTTCGCCGTGGTTATTAAGGATTGGGAAATAATCGTAAAAGAACAAAGCAAAATACCAAAACGCGCGGTTTTGGTAAAACCCTGACTATTTCCTTGGGGAAGAAATAAAAGAAGGGAAATCGCAATAAACATTAAAGCTATTGATCCCAAAATTCTCATACTAAGCAGGTTTCCTAAAAATTTCTCTTCCGAGTTTTTTTCGTCGGTCATTTTTTTAACCACAATAGCGTTGGCCCCAAAATCAGAAATGATATAAAAATAGGATACAAAAGTAGTAATTTTCACAAATTCACCAAAACCAAAAACCCCATAGCTTCTAACAAGCAAAAGGGCAACCAAATAGGTGGTGGCTGCGGTAAAAAGTCGTCCGAATATTTGTATGACCGTATTGAAAATTATTTTCGTTTTTAAGCCCATATGATATTTTACACCCAAGGCGTTGTTTACGTCAGGTTTTTGGCATTTTTGTTTTTGACCAGGACAATCCCAAAACCAGAGCAAAAAGAAGTTGTCCTTGCTGGAGTGTGTATAAATAGTGGTCAAAAAAACCAAAAAATATCAATTGCAACAAAATCACCGCCCACAAACCAAAACTCCGCAAATGCCGTAAAAGGGTTTTTGCAATAAATTCAATAAAGAGAAAAAAAGCAAAAAATCCTGTCTCGCTGGCTATTAAAAGATAAATGTTGTGGGCTGGTTGATATTTTTTAACAGTACCTGTCTTTTTTTGATAAGACAAAGAGGCTGGTAAAAAATTGTTTGGCCCAACCCCAAAAATGGGATTTTTAAAAAACATCTCAAGCCCCAAAATTCCCAATTCCTGCCGCTCTCTATAACTTTCTTTATCAACATCCTCTAGCGCCAAAAAGCGTGAAGATATTTGACCACCGGCCAAAAAAAATATTAACAGCAAGAAAATGGCGGTCAGAAAAAAGGCCTCTTTAACGCCAAACCTATTTATTAATAAAACAATAACGGCGAAAAAGAAAGCAACCCAGGAAATCCTGCTATACGTAAGAAATAGGGCAGTTGTTCCCACAATAAACATGGTCGTGTCAAAAAATACCGCTTTATTCATAGGCGTATTTCTTTTTTCTGTTTTTCTCCATAAGATTCTTGCCAGAACAAAAACAAGAACCACCGCCAAGTATCCTCCAAGAACGTTGGGGTGGGGAAGTGTTCCGTATGGACGAAGAAATAGTTCTCCGCCAATTACCGCCCGCGCCGCAAAAGGAGTAGAGGCATTCATCTCCCTTTCTCCGAAATACCACAATGGGCCGCCAACCGACCCCTGAATAACAAATTGCCATATTGCCAAAATCGATTCAAAAAAGGCTCCAATGGCCAAAAGAGAGATTAAACAATCAATTTTTAATTCCTTTTCAACAATCCTTCTAAAATAAAGGCCGACGAAAAGAAATTCTGTTATTTTTGCAACTTTAATCAAAGAGACAAAAGGACTGGCCGCCCAAAGCGCAGAAAGGAATAGTAAAATTAATACAACACACAGGCGTGTTTTTTGTTTTGTTTTTGCCAAAAAAGAGAATGCCGGAGGATCAAAAAACGCACTGATTACAAAAATAAAGAAGATAATAATGTCGGTTACGTAAATGGTGGGGGAGAGATAATCAACCCGCAAGTTATTAATATAAGAAAAGTCTGGCCAAAAATGTTTACCCAGCTGAGTTGGCAGCAAAACAATAAGAAGACAGGTTAAAAGCAGCCTGGCTTTTAAGAAAGCTTTTTGCACGCTGTTTTAAGTTTTTAATTTTACAACCAGATGCCTTCCGGCCCCCTCGCCTTCGGACACAGACTCTATTTCTTTATCTTCGGCCAAAACCATATGAACAATTCTTCTTTCAAAAGACGAAAGTCCGGTTAGAATCGACGGTTGTTTCGTGTTTTTTGCTTTGGAGGCGGCCATCAGTGCCAGATTTTTTAAATATTCTTCGCGTTTCTGGCGATAATCACCAATATTCACTACCACTCTTTGCCAATCTCCGGTTTTTTTATGCATTAAGATATTAAGTATTAATTGTATTGAAACAAGACCCTCTCCATGATAACCAATCAGCGCCCCCGACTGGGAGGTTTCGATTGAAACACAAAGGGTTTCGTTGTCTTTTGTCACCGAAGCCGAACCATCTATTAATAAAAGTCTCAAGAGCTCAAGCGTAATTTCTTTTAGCGATTCTGTTTCGTTGTCCATATTTTTGCCTCCCATTTTTTATTATAAATTTTAATTATGAAGTATTTTTGCTTTAACAAGATAGGGCCTTAGTCCTCCCAGTCCGGTCACAAAATATTGTTGAAATAAAGAAAAAACCGTTGTGGCGACCCAATAAAGGGCAAGGCCGGAAGGAAGAGAAATCCCAATAAAAACCGTCATTGCCGGCATCATAAAAAGCATTTGTTTTTGTATTGCTTCTTGCATATCTTCGTTGTTTTCTTTTTTGTCTGTTTTGTTGCTGGTTTCTGCTGATAAGTTTTTGTTTGTGTTTGACTTTTCACCAACTTCTTTTAAAACACTAGCGGAGGGCATCATCATTAGAGAAAGCACAAACTGTGTTATTCCGGCAAGTGCGGGCAAAACGTATGTTTTGTCTGGCTTTGCCAAATCCATCCATAAGAAATTCATATTAATAGAAACATTGTCTATTTTTCCGTTCTCGAGAAAAAAAATAAAAACTTGATAAAGAGCGATCAGAACCAGAAATTGGGCAATGGTCGGCAAACACCCGGCCAGAGGATTTACTCCGTGCTCTTTGTAAAGTCGTAGCTGTTCTGCCTGTAGTCTTTGTTTGTCGTTCCCGTGTTTTGATTTTAAAGCATCAAGGTGTGGCTTTAGATCAGAAATCTTTTTTGCGCTTTTTAGGGCGGGCATAGACAGAGGAATTAAAACCGTTCTAATTATCAGAGTAAGGGCCAATATGGCCAGGCCAAAATCGTTAAACAGTGTTTTATATAAAAAAATTAAAGACCAAAGCAATGGCTGATATAATAATAAGTTCCAAAGATTGCTCATATAAGAATTTCCAATTATTTTAATGGATCATATCCTCCTCTGCCAAAAGGATGGCATCTTAGGATTCTTAAAAATCCCCGCAACAATCCGCCTAGTATACCATACTTTTCAACGGCTTCGTATGTATATTGTGAACAGGTTGGAACAAAGCGGCAGGAATCTTCGGTCAAAAATAGCGCTCTGGTCAAGCCGTTTTTAAAACCGTGGTGTTTTTGGTAATAATTAATACAAAAGAGAATAATTTTTTTCATGCTTTAACAAGAGCGCGTTTTTTCTCTCCTTCGCGATTACCGCTGGCAATCATTAAAAGAGCACCAAAAACCCCTTTTTCTATTTGTTTGTAGGTCTTGTCTAAAACGCCCCTGTTTACATAAAAAACAACCCTTAGTCCGCGGGGGAGAGAGCCTATTCTTTTTTCAATTGCTGTAAAAAATCTTCGTTTTATTTTGTGCCTGACGGTCGACAATGACGATACTTTGTTAGAAACCACAACCGCAACTCTTGGGTGCTCGTTTTTGGGCACAAAAAAAGAAAGGGTAGAGAAAAAAGACACCCCGTGTCTTTTGCCTTTTGTGAAACACCAAGGGTTTTTTTCTGTAGAAGATATTTTTTGTTTTTGGGAAAGCACTTTTATAGGGCAAGTTTTGCCCGCCCCTTATTTCTTCGCCTTTTTAACATTTTACGCCCGTTTGCGGTTTTCATTTTTTTTCTAAACCCGTGTTTTTTAATTCGTTTAAGTTTTTTTGGCTGATATACTCTTTTTGGCATAAGTTGTTTTCCTTCTTTCTTATTATACCTTATAAACAAAAAATTATAAATTAGCACTTTTCCTCTTGTCAAAATGTGGATAACTATGATATATGGAGTATGCCGCCACCCGCCCTTCTTGCCCAAAAACAAGAACGCGCCAGCCTATCAACAATAATATATGGATAATAAGTCTCTTTGGAAAACCGTCCTGGCCGAGCTGCAATTAACACTAACTCCCGGCTCCTATAAAACGCTTTTTGCCAAGAGCGAAATTGTCGACAGTAAAAACGACGTCGTTGAGGTTGCTCTTGCCAACACCCAAATAAAAACCATGGTGGAAGAAAGGTATTATGCCCTCCTCAAAGAGATTGTTGACCGCCTAACAAAAAAAAACAACTCATTAACTTTTGGAATATTAAAAGAAAAGCCCCGTTCGGAAACAAAAGACCTTGGTCCTCTTTTTACAAACACTTTTGACAAAGAAGACAAAAAAGAACCGTCGGAATATTTAATTCAAAGGCTTCGGCTCAATCCCGATCTCACTTTTGAAAACTTTGCGGTTTCCGGATCAAACCAACTCGCATATGCAGCCGCCTCTGCGGTAACAAGGTCTCCGGGGAAGGCTTATAATCCTCTTTATGTTTGGGGCGGAGTGGGGGTGGGAAAAACACACCTGATTCAGGCAATTGCCCATTCCCTGTTGTGCAAAGACCCCAACACAAATATTGTTTATTGTTCCAGCGAAGAATTTACCAACGAAATCACTATGGCAATAAGAAATAAAACAACCGACAAGTTTAAAAGTAAATTTCGTAGCGCCAGGGCGCTTTTGATTGATGACATCCAGTTTATCGCAGGCAAGGATACCACTCAAGAAGAATTTTTTCACACCTTTAACGCCCTGCAAAGAGAGGGCTGTCAAATAATTTTAACCTCAGACAAACCCCCAAGCGAAATTGGAGGGTTAGAAGATAGAATTCGATCCCGCTTTGAGGGAGGGTTGGTTGTTGATATTCAGCCACCCGACCTTGAACTAAGAACGGCAATCCTTATGATTAAGGCAAAACAAAAAGGCGTCGCCATTGAAATTTCGCTGGCACAAAAAATTGCCGTCTCTGTTGGCGAGGCAAGGCAAATTGAGGGAATGATTGTGCGCTTTTTGTCAGAAACCGAGAATTCTCCCGAACTCTCCCCAGGTGCGATTGTGGATAAAATTCTTGGACAAAAGCCGTCCACCTCAAATATGGTTGATCCCAAAAAAATACTGGGGGAGGTTTGTGCTTTCTACGGGCTCAAGACAACGGACGTGCGCGGAGAAAAAAGAAAAAGGGAAATTGTTCGACCCCGCCAAATACTAATGTGGCTCTTGAGAAACGAATCCCGCCTGACGCTCGACGAGGTGGGGAGATTTCTGGGGGGTAGAGACCACAGCACAATTATTCATGGAGTTGAAGTAATTGATCGGCTTTTGCTTTCTTCTGAAAACATAAGGGGGGAGGTTTTGGGGATAAAACAGCGCATTTCTTAATTTTTTTGGAAGGTTATAAACTTAACCACAAAAAGACACGACTTGTCCACAAAGTTATCAACATTTTTTAACGGCTTTTATACACAAAAAATATGTCCGAATCGATTTGTTGCCGCCGGGCGTATTGCTTTTTAATCAACAAAAGTGTTTTCCTCTACTACTATTACTACTTGTAGAGAAAGAAAAAACAACATAAAATACAAACACTTTTGTGAAAAACTATGAAAGCTTTAATTTTGCAAGAAAATCTAAATAAGGCCTTATCTTTGGCAGGAAAATTTATTTCAAACAAAATCCAACTCCCCATACTTTCTAGTTTTCTTCTTGAGGCCAAAGAGGGGCAACTTTTCATATCTGCCTCAAGCCTTGAAGCAGGAGTGGTTATTAGGGTTGCCGCAAAGATAGAAGAAGAGGGGAAAATTGCAATTCCTGCCAGGATTTTTGGAGAACTGGTTTTTGGACTTCCTAAAGAAAAAATAAGCCTAACAACAGACGGTTTGATTTTAAAAATAGCCGGCGGAAAACACCAATCGACAATCAATGCCACGTCTGCGGCAGAATTTCCCGCCGTGCCGCAAAAGACCACCACCCCACAACTTGCATTTAGCAGAAAAACGCTAATTGACGTCGCGGCCCAGGTTTCTTTTGCGGCATCTCTAGATGAGGGGCGGCCGGCCATTACCGGAGCGCTTGTTGTTCTTTCAAAAAGAGACTTGTCTTTTGTGGCAACCGACGGTTTTAGGATGTCTTTGAAAAAAGTCGAAGTACAAAAAAACACAGAGGAAGAATGGCCGCCGCTTATAATTCCGGCAAAAATTTTAACGGAAGTTGGGAAAATCGCCCAAGACAAGGAGGATGGCGCTGGTATGATTTTTGCACCCGAAGGCAATCAGGTGTTGTTTGTTTGGGAAGACGTTGTGTTGTCGAGCCGTCTTATTGATGGAAAATTTCCACCATACGAAAAAATAATTCCTATAAGCGCAACAACCAGGATTGTTGTTGACAGAGACGAGCTATTGAAATCCATTAAGCTTGCCTCTCTTTTTGCTCGCGAAGGAGCAAACATCATAAAAATAAAGATTGGCGGGGAAAACATAAAGATTGTTGCCAACACGCCCCAGCTTGGGGGTAGCGAAAACGAGATCGAGGCAAAAATAGAAGGAGAAGAAAACGAAATTGCTTTTAACTCAAGATATTTACTTGACTATCTCGGGGGTGCTGCCTCTTCCCAGATACAAATTGAACTGACCGGACCACTTGCCCCCGGGGTTTTTCTCTTTACCGAAGACCCTTCGTATAAACACATTATTATGCCGGTTCGAGTGCAGGACTAAAGAGTTATTGTTTGGCCGCAGGAATAAATGCGCGGACTGTTCCTTCTTGACCATCTACTGTTTCTGCCCGCCCCTCAAGCGCAAAAATCGGCCTTAAAAGGCTGTTGTTTTCAAAAACACTTAAATAGGCAAGAAAAACATTGTTAAATTCCACCATTTTCATACTAGACGAATCGAGGTTTGAGTGTTGTTGTCCGTCCCCCTTGTTAAAAAAATAAAACACAAAAGAGGATAGATCGGTTTTTTTAATTTCATCAAGGCCCTTCAGAAGAACGGTTTGTTTTTGAGAAAGATTAATGTGGGGAAGCATAAAATCAATTCTTGTTGCCCTTTTTGTTTTTTTATCGATATAAAAAACACAGGTGCCATCTGTTGCTCCGGCGACAACCACCGGCGCCCCGCCCACCGCAGGAACAAAAGAAATGCTTATTAAATCAGAGAACTTCGGGTCTTGGGCTGGCGCCATTTCCGCGCCGACATAATCGTAATATTTGATGGAGGCAGAAGAATTAATGTTTGAGACAAGGCCGTTTTCTTTGAGGAATAAAAAGGCAGAATCAGCAAGTTCTTTTTCCGAATCGCCGCGAAACACCAATTGTCCCTCTCCTATATAGAAAAACGCCCCAGACAAAAGGTTTCCGGAAAAAGAACTGCCTTCCTGGTCGATTTGAAAGGTTTTTCTAGAAGAATCATTTATGACCCGCGGTTTTTCTGTAAAACCCAAAGATAGTGCAATTTTATTAAAGCGGGAAAGAACCAAGTCTTCGTCTTCTCCCCCGAGAACATAGATGTTGGCCTTTTTGGGCAAGGAAATGTTTTTTGGAAACAAAAACGAAGGCAAAACAGGAGGAGGGGAAAGCGCTTCTGGAATACTTCCTGGATAGGCAACCGTTCCTGGGTCTATTTTATCACCCTTGCGATTAAACAAAAAAAATACAAAAAACACTCCAATTATTAAAACAAAAAGCGACAAAATAAAAACAACCCTTTTTTTATAAAGATTCTTAATTTCGCCGACAAGATTTTTGATTTTGGTCCACATAGTTTTTAAGGACACCCTCCGGCAATATACCCACAGGGATTAAGAGTATATGGCGAGTTGTTCCAAAACGATTTTACGCCGGGCCTTGTGGACATTCCAAAATGAAGGTGTACTCCACTGGCCCTGCCAGAGTTGCCCATTTTTCCGATAGTGTCTCCTGCCCGAACAGCTGCCCCGACAGCAAGTCCGGGCGCGCGCCAGTCTGTATTTGTGCCACCCCCAAGGTGTCCATATATATAGTATTCACCGCCCGACCCTTTTATTATAATATAATTTCCAAAACCATTCGGCTCTGTGCCAATTTCTACAACCGTGCCGTTGGTTGCAGCCAAAACAGGGTCGCCAAAACTTCCTGGAATATCAATGCCGGTGTGGTTTTGGTTGGGAGGAGCCTGTGGGTCATAGCGGTAATGGCCGTCTCCGCTGGTTGTTGTGATGTTGGGATTTTTGTTGGTTGGCCAGAGAATGTTTCCGGAAGGTCCGGCATTAACCGAAAGAGGAAGTTGTGCCTGGCAAAGATTTGTTGAAACAGGACCAAGCAAGGGGATTTGGGCCGAATCTTTTTCATTGATGTTTGCCGGCGTTCCGTCTTTTCCCCGGAAGGTGACGTCCAAGCAAGCGGTAATTGTTGATCCGACAGGAAGGTAAAAATTATTATTCCCACGACACATGTCTTCCGCAATCTTTTTTAACTGGTTATTTCTCGTTTGTTTTTGTTGGTCGGTGGCGTTTGGCGGAAGGGGCGGTATTTTTTTTATCTCCTCAACCGTCTTTTTATATTTTGAAAAAGAGGATGCCGCCAAAGAAAGAGAAGAGCGTTGGGCCTCAATACCTTTTTTGGCATCTTGAACTTGGGCTGGGGTGAGGGTTTTTGTGCGGGCAAAAAAGTCTTTTAAGTCGCCCGTTAATGATTCTTTGCTTGGGGGCTTAAGTTCGGCAAGAAGTTCGTTGCAGTTTGGAACAGGCATGGCGGGGGGAGATGGAGAGGCGGATCTTTGTTTCCAAATATAACACATCGAAAGCTTGCCGGGGCTTATGTTATTGTTGATTTCATAATTGCTAATTCCGGTCCTTGTAAGCCTTGCGATTTCGTCAGAACCAGGAACTCTCGCGAGAATACTTGTTTCGGCAGCATCAAGGCGTTCTTTTGTGAAAGGAGAGGTGTTAAGGTATTCAAGTTCGAGCTGGGAGAGGGTTTTTTCCAACACGTCCATGGTTACAAGCAGAGCAATTCTTTCATTAATCAGCGTTTCTGCGTTTTTTACGCTTTGGTCTATGTCGGAAATCTCTCCGGACATTAACTGTTCAATACATTGCGCCCCTCCGGCGTCTAAGGGGGGAGTGACTTTAAAAGTAATACCGGAAGGAATAAGGCTTGGGTCTCCACCGGGGCTGGCCCCATAAGTAAAATAGGGTTCTGTTGACATTGAGTAGTTTCCGTTTTGTCCGGGAGCATTATTCCATCCTACAATTGTTTTTCCGTCCGGTCCGGCAACTGTCACCCTATAGGCATCAATAGAAAAACTGCCTGGAGGGTCAAAAACTTTTGATTTAACAATAGGCCCTTGATAAAGAGGCGTTTTGTTGGTTGTGGTCCAGCAGATTTCTTTTTTTTCTCCGTTTTTGAAAAACGCCTGCTCGTTTTTGCCGTTGATTATGGGCGTTCCGATATCAAAACAGAGAGACTGCGAAGTTATTCCCTGTAAGTTTTCCTGAAATGGAATCCAAAAAGCCGAACCCACAATGACAATCGCAAAAACCGCCAGGGCGGCAACAGATGCAATTCCCGCGACCGCCGACAACGTTGCCAGCATGCCTATTGTTCCGGTGGCAATTGTTCCGGCCATAACCAAAAAGTTTCCAACGCCAAGGGCGATTGGTTGAATCAGAAAACCAGCTCCCATCAACAAAAACGGCCCGAAAGTGAACGTCAACCCCACAACAGGAGCAAACCAAAACGGAAGGGAAACCCCAAACAGTCCCGCAACAAGCTGTATGCCGGCGCCGACCAAATAGCCGGTGCTAAAAGAAGAAACAAAGCCGGCAACGCCAATGGTTTCTGGCAGCAGTCCCAGCTTATTAAGAAACATCCCTGCCATTGTTAAGATGGGGTTGGTTAAGACCCAACCAAGACCGGCCCCAACAAACGGTGCCAAAAAATTTCCGGGAAATAAAAAAGAGAAAAGTTCCCATCCCGCAAAAGCCCCAAGAATATTTGTTGGGCCTATTTTCCCCAAGTTTTGAAAATACCTGCCTGTGATATTTAGTGTTTTGGTTAGGGTCGTGTGTTGGCCTAAGAACCGATAGAACGGCTGATTGAAAGTCAGATCGTAAAACTTTAAAAAATTGGCCTTGATACCAAGAACCCTTCCATAAACACCAGACACTTCCTGAATATAAAATCCGGTTGGGCCGGCATCATAAACCACGGCCCTAATTGCATTGCCCTCATAAACGTATCCAATTCCCGGGCCTCCAGAAGAAAGAGTAACGCGGGGAGCCCCAATCTCTCCCCACAAATAATAATTTTGTCCTCCGGAAAATAATAAATTGCGGTAGCCAAAATTTAAAGCCCCGCCCAATCCCTGGCCGATTAGTCCTTTAATTTCCCACAGATATGGAACTCCATATTGAACAACTCCATTATTAATAATATCGATAATAAAAGGATCCCACCCGAGCTGGGTGCCAAGTTCGGTTAAAAAAGGGGAAACATACCACCTGACTAGCGTTCCGTTGACAAAAACACTGGGAATTGGCTGAAGCAGCCGGCCGATTGGTATTTTTATAGTGAGACCCCCAAGACTAAAGGAGGTTGTTCCTGTGTTTAGCCAATAAGCAATCCTGGAAATAGGTCCCGGCGTAAAAGCGTCTCCAAACAAGTGTCCGGACCACCCCTTAATCTGCCATTCAAAACGCCCCAATTTTATTATAGTAGGAGGATTGCTGATTTTTGGGCCCAAAACGTATTTTTGAGAAAGCACATCCGGCCACTTTTGTAGATCATAGTATTGTCTTACCCATTCCATTCTTTGGGGGCTTAGGCCAAAATTTCTGATTGTTTGCCATGCCCAGCCGCCGCCTGCGCCAAGAGCTCCCCCGATGGGTCCGCCAATCCCATAGCCAACAATTCCCCCACCAAACGTGTTCAGCGAAAAAGCCGCTTTTCCAAAAGACTCAAGCGCACCGAGACTTAACTGTCCGGTTGTGACATACTTAGACAAAAAAAGACTACCCAGGCGGCTGGCAATAATTTTCTCAACAACAAGTCTTCCTATGTTTCCAAAAATTAAATCACCAATCCAACTGCCAACAACAATTGCCAGCCACCCAATAGGGTCGCGGGCGTCTCTTCGCAATCCTTTTGCCAGGCCCTTAAGCCCCAAAGAGCGAAAAAAACGCGCCCTTAGTTGATCCCTTGCCCTGTCTTGCAAGATCCGGTTTTTGCTAAACAAATGGAGAAAACTAGGCCCGCCAAACACTTCGCGTTTTGCCAATATCAGGTTTTGTTCAGCATCAACCATTTTTTTGTAAAGGTGTTTGGGCATACCAAGACCCTTGCTTCTGAGAGGATTGTCCAAGACGTGGTAGAATTCTTTTTCTGCTTTATAAAAATCATTTTCATAGTCAGACAGATTGTGTTTTCCTCCCAAAACCGCAAAACCTTCTGTGGATGCGCGATCAAGCGCTCCGGCCAAACCATGGGCGTAGTTTTTAATATGAACATATGGTTTAAAAGCCAAATATGTTCCTCTTTCCCGGCCATAGGGATCAAGCTCTGTAATTTTGGAGAAAAGAGGGGTGCCGGACAGCTTGGTAATTAAATAAACAACATTTTTTCCCTGATCAAAAAGGAATTCATAAAATTTTTCCTCCGGAAGCTCTTTTATGAGATAGTTTAACCTTTCCGGGCTCCACCAGGCTCTTCCCCTATGATAATCCATATTAAAGCCAATCAGGGTCTGGTTGTATTTTTCCAGGATTGCGCCCAAAGGACCAAGGGCCCGGAAAAAAAAGTCTTTTGTTGCCAAATCTGTGCCTCGAAACACGTCGTTGAAAACCGTCATGCCGTATTGAATACCGGCAATTTGGCATCTTTCCATGTATTCCGCACCTTTGTGTAAATGGTGTTCCCAGGTTCCTTCCTGTAGCCGAAGACCTTTGGCCATGTCGGCATAGCCTTCATAATATGCCTGCTTGAAGGTGTTGATCATTTTTGCAACCGCCACAAGATCGGTTTGTTTGGTAATTGGCCCATTTTTTTCTTTTTCCGCTTCTTTAGCCTTTTGTTCGATTTGTTTTTTTATCGTTTGGGCCAAAAGTCGTTCTTTTGCGGAGGAAGAGGTGGCGATTTTGTGATCAATTTCAGAAAGAGCCTGTTTTACATCTTCGGGATAGGTAGACACAATCTCCGGCCTTTCCGCGGTTGGCATGGTTTTTGTTTTTTGGGCAAGGCGCTGATAGTCTTCCTTGGTGATTTGGGAGGGGAGCGGTTGTGCTTTTGTTTTTTCGGACACCTCGACAAGCTCCGGTGACCCATACACCCGATTATTGCTCAGATTCCGATATCCAAAACCGCGATTAAGATATTTTTTGGCGTCTGCCAAAGTGACTTGTTGTCCGTCGTCTGGGCCGCCGATTAATATTGCTTCGGCCTCTGGTCCATGTTCGGCAGTAGTTGGTTTTGCGGGTTTTATTGGGGGCGGTTGTTTTCCTCCAGGAGGAGAAGTCAGCGTTGATGGTCTTGCTCCAACAGGTTCTTCGTCTGTTTCTAATACGACAACTCTCGCGGGTGGTTTTTTCGGAGGTTCTTGAAATTGGGTTTTTGCTTTGGACATACCCTTTCACTATAGCAAAATAAAGAGGGTTTTGGAAGGAAAAGATGGCAATATTTAAACAAGAGGAAACAATGGTGGCAATTTTATTTTAATCCCCTCTTCTTGTACGGATTCGATAAAATCATGAACTTTTTCTTCCCGAAAAAAACCTAAAGAAGAAACCGGGCGGTACACGACAATTACCGCAATAACGGCCCAAAACTGCAGAAAGGGCCTGAGGGTTTTGGTATAAAACCAACTTACAAATCCACTAATGGAAATTGCCGCGAGAAAAACAAGCGTTAAAATTCCAGCAATTTGACCTCGCAGTTTGCGCTCCTCGTGTATTTGCGAAGGAGGAGTAAAATTGTCAAAAAGTTGTGTTTGTGGTTGATTGTATGCCAGTTTTTGGAGTTCGGCAACCTCCTGATTTGTAAGTGCAATTTGACCGGTGTTTTGACAAACCGGGCACCCGCGACCCTGACAATTTGGGCAAACGTAGTTTTGGATCGACATAAATTATTATTATTAATTATAAATTACTTATAATTCCAACTCTTTTTCTGTCCACTCCACATTTTCTCCCGCCTTCACCCTTCCCTGTAAAAGCTCTTCGGCCAATTTGTCTTCAATTTTTTGCTGGATAAGCCTTTTTAATGGCCTGGCCCCATATTCAGGAGAATAAGCTGTTGCGGCAAGTTTTTGTAGGCCTTGAGTTGTTAAGGAAAAGTGGATATCCTGTTCCAGGAGGCGCTCCTGGATTTTTTTCAGTTGGATTTGGGCGATTTTTACAATTGCCTCCTTGTTTAGTTGATTCATTAAAATAATTTCATCAATTCTGTTTAAAAATTCCGGACGGAATGTTCCTGTTAGGGCGCCCATAATCTGGTCTCTGCGTTTTTTTTCGTCTTTTTCGCCCTGGTTGACATATTCATTAATTTGGATGTTAGACGTCATCATAATAATGGTGTTTTTAAAATCAACCGTATGCCCCTGGGAGTCTGTAAGTCTTCCGTCTTCTAGGACTTGCAAAAAAATATCAAATACCTTCGGATGTCCTTTTTCTATTTCATCCAACAAGATTAACGAATATGGCCGCAGGCGAATTGGATTGGTTAGCTGTCCTCCTTCTTCGTATCCCACATATCCCGGAGGGGCACCCATTAGCCGGTCGGCGGTGTGGCTTTCAGTAAATTCGCTCATATCAAGGCGAACCATTGCCCCCTCGTTGCCATAGACAATTCTGGCAACCACTTTTGCCAGTTCTGTTTTTCCCACCCCGGTTGGTCCCAGCAAAAGAAACGACCCCATTGGTCTTTTTGGATCTTTAAGGCCAGCCCGTGCTCTTCGAATAACGTCGGCGATTTCAGAAACCGCCTGATCTTGTCCAACAATTGACTCTTTTATTTTTTCTTCCAAGTCCAATAATTTCTGCGCTTCTTCCACCGTCAAATTTGTTAGGGGAATGCCGGTTCTTTGAGAGACAACCTTTTGAATGTCGTCTTTTAACACGTGGCTTTTGTTTTTAATTTTGACCTCAGACGCGGCTTCGTCTAGAAGATCAATTGCCTTATCTGGCAGATATCTGTCGGCAATATATCTTTGCGACAAAGTCACCGCCGCTCGAACTGCGTCCTCGTCAACAATTACCTGATAATGAGAATTGAGTTTTTTGGCAACAGCCGTGCAAATCTTGATTGCGCAATCAGTGTCTGGCTCGTTGACATAAACCGGTTCGAAGCGGCGAGAGAGGGCAGGGTCTCTTTCGATATATTGGCGGTATTCGGTGGGGGTGGTTGCTCCGATTGTGTGAATTTCTCCGCGGGCCAGGGCCGGTTTTAAAATATTGGCAGCAGACATGGTGCCCGAAACCCCTCCGGCGCCTATTAGCATGTGCAGCTCGTCAACAAAGAGAATAATATTTCCGGCCTTATTTATTTCTTCCAAAAGTCCGGTAAAACGTTTTTCCAACTCGCCCTGATATTCTGTTCCGGCGAGAACCGATGTTAAATTAAGAGACAAAATTCTGACATCTTTTAAAACAGGAGGAATGTCGCCTTTAATAATTTTTTGAGCCAAGCCTTCTACAATTGAAGTTTTTCCTACGCCCGCTTCTCCCAAGAGCACCACATTGCTTTTTGTTCGTCTGGCCAGAACCCTGATTGATTGTTCAATCTCGGTTTCTCTACCAACCACCTCGTCAAGTTGTCCAAATTTTGCCTTTTTGGTCATATCAATACAAAATTGGTCAAGAATCGGCGTGTGGTTAAACGTCAAAGTTCCTCCCAAAACTGAAGCGACTATCCGTCTTGCTTTTTCTAGATCAAACGACGGAAAACAAACAGAGCTTGCTAAAAAAAGATCTAAAACCCCAACCTCGGATCGGTTAAAATTAATGCTTTCTGCGTAAGCCTGAAATATAATCTTTTTAAGTTCTATCGAGAAAACAATGTTGGCAGTTTGGTTTTCCGCCACCTTTTGTTGCGGAGCAAGGTTGGCAAAAAGCTTGTCTTCCAAATTCATTTGCGCCAACACATTTTTGACCTGATCGTTTTGCAGAAGGAGCGCGATAAGTTGATATTGGGTTGCCTGACTTGTTTTTTCTTTGGCTGCCAAAAGCAGACAATTTGCCAAAAGTTCTTTTGATTTGGTGTTAAACAATTTTGAAATATCCAGCGCGTTATTTTGCATAACTATATTTTATTAATCACACCCCAGGCATAAAAAACGACGATGATAAAAGCCGCCATCAATATGGTTTTTTTTACCAGAAATAATAATTTTGCTTTTTTTCTTTTTTCTAAGGCCAGAAAAGAAGGGGGAGAAAAAACAAGCGTTCTGTCTCGCGAGATGGCATATACGCCAAAGCGCTCACATTCAACACAGCCGGACCCCCGACAAGAAGGGCAAACTATGGTTTGAATAGAGGCATGGTTTTGAAAGGCCATGAATACATTATAATGAATTTATTTTGCTTCCGCGATCTTTGCTTCCTTTTCTTTCTGCATTGCCAACAGCTCTTCCGGTCTGCTCGTGATCAGTTTGTGTTCGTCGGGGGAGGCGACAACCCTCATGGCGACATGAGATTGGCCGGCAAAGAAAAGACCCTCGCCCACGTCAGCCGCCAGAAGCAAATGTTTTTCTCCCTCGGAAAGATAAAATGTTTTGGCAACAACATCAACCGTGGAAGGACTCTGTTTTAAAAGTATTTGAATACTAGAGTTGTTGATAATTGACTTTCCGTGATCACTTGCCAGAAAATCTTCAATATCTTGAGTGATTGTTGTCAGACCCAAAAAATATTTTCTGGCGCGCTTGGCAATTGAATACAAGAACGTGGCACTGTCAGGATATTTCATCATATACCATGCCTCGTCAACGATTAAAAGTCTTTTTCTTAGATCTTTTTTAACCCGGGTCCAGATGTGGTCTAAAATAACATACATTGCAATCGGTCTTAGTTCGTCTTCGAGCTCCTTGATGGAAAAAACCGTAAAGGTGTTTTTAATATCCACAGTTGATTTTTGGTCAAAAATACCAGCCAGAGAGCCCTTAATGAATTTTTCAATCCGATCCGCAAGGCCCTTGGCGTCCACATCTTCCATGCCGATTAATGTTTTATATAAATCTTCCATAAGGGGCGCATCTTTTTTTTGAGTTGCCGGGTCAGGAGTAATGCCTTTTTGTTTATAGGTAAGAATTATTGCCCGATCCAAAAGCGCATCTTCTGACGGAGTGAGTTTTCCCATAATGACCCTAAAGAGCCCATGCAAAGACAAAATTTTTGTACCAAGTTCATTTTCTCCTTCTTCAAAAACCCCGGCCAGATCAAACGGATTAATTTTAGCGTCTGATTTAAACGAGAAGGAAATATACTGTCCGCCTATTGAATCACAGAGGGTTTTGTATTCTGATTCAGGGTCAATAATAATGATTTCTGTTCCAAACATCAGACTTCTGACTGACTCTAGTTTGACTAGATAGCTTTTTCCGCCTCCTGATTTTCCCAAAACTACGGAATTGGCATTTTCCAAGGTAAACCTATCAAAAATTATTAAGCTGTCGTTGTGCTCGTTAATGCCATACATGATTCCTTCGTTGGCTGTCAATTCAGAAGAGGTGAATGGAAAGGTGGTGGCCAAAGAAGTCGTGTCCATGTTTCTGGTGACCATAAGCCGGTCAGTACAAATAGGAATTGTTGTTTTGAAAGCTTCGTCCATTTGCAGAGTTGCGTTCTTTCCGACGATAAGAAGCGCTCCCAGCGTTGATTTAACTTGTTTTGTAACTTGATCCAACTCCTCGACGCTTTCGGCGGGGATGGTGACATATAGGCCGAATTGAAAAAACCGCTCAGCTCCCTTTGCCAACTGTTGTTGGAGAGACAGGGCATCATCAAGAGCAACTTGAACTGACGGGTCAATAACCCTGCCGCGTTTTGTATCAGATTGAATAGTGGCTTCCATTTCGCCGATTTTTCTTCTTAAATTGTCCAGAATTTCTTTTGAATCGCGCGGGTAGACAAACATGGAGATATCCAAAGAGTGATCGAAAGAGATGATCGGATAAAGCCAGTTGGCGCTGACAAAGCGTGGATATCCAGAAATAAAAAGAGTTCTAAAATAGGTGTTGCCGATTTTTAAATGGTCAAAATCTATTTCAATTGCCGAAGGCGCGATGATATCTTTTAAAGAAGTTATGCCTTTGGCGATCAGCTGCGAAGCTTCAAGCAGATTGGCTTTTTCAGGCACCGCCGGTTTTTTAATGACCTTAAAAGGATTATTGAATTTTGGCATGGAAATCTTCATTGCATCTCCTTTTTTGGTTCGCTTGTTAAACTCATATCTTTTTTTTCTTCGATCAGAATGTTTCCTGGTGTTGGTAGAGAAAGTTCTTTGTCAGCGTTGGCAGGCGGAATCGGATTTGGAGACTGAAACTGCATCATAGGCAAATCAGAAGGAGCTTTTTCGGCCGGCAGATCGTTTTTGATTGGAGATTTTGACTGCTGGTTTCTGGGTTCATTTCCAATATTTGCTTCAACCATTGGTGCCATAATTCCCGAAGCAATGCCTCCAATGTTTTCTGTTCCGAGCGACCCCGGATTATAGATATCATAGAATAACTGAATTAATTCCGCGGTTGAAAGCTGGTGTGCCTTTAGTCCCAGCCGGTTGAGCTGTCTTAGCAGGTGGTCTCTTTTGGGATAAAGCGTGGTTTTTGCTCGGTCTAAAATGTATGCCATTGAATACGGAAGCCCTTTTTTCCGCGAAAGCATATTCATGGCATGCCCCGCCCCCAATTCCAGCGGAGAGAACGGCAAGACGATATAAAATTTTTTGTCCAAAACATTGTTAACCCTGACAGTGGTTTCAACAAAGAGACGGTATTTTCTCATCTGTTCTTTTAATGGTCCATAAAGCTGTTTGTTTTCCTGGTCTTTTAAAAGATTGAGATAGGAAGTGATGTCCTTTCTTTTACTTCTGATAATTATCTGGACGGAAAACGAGAGAGAATTCAGAAGTCCGGCATAGGCATAGATCATGGCGTCCTGTTCTGATTCAGACAAAAGCCCAAAGTTGACGGCAGTGATGTTTATTATCATGCACGCCGAACCATCCTTGAGAATGACCAAGCTGTCTTTGATCTCTTCAATTTCAATGAAGCTCTGAGTTGATGATTTGATGGCAACTTGGGCAGGAATCATATGCGATTTAATTTAAAATTTTAAATTAAGAATTGTTATGTTGGTTTTCCAAACAGCGCTTCTTTCAATTTTTCTCTTTCCGCGTCTTTTTGATTTTTCGCTTTTATTTCCATGGCCGGAAAAATATTTCCATCCAGCGTGATTTCAATTATATCAAACTGATGAAGCCCGCGCGCGTCTTCCAAATGGATCGTATAGACCCCGTTGTCTAGTGGCGTGGCAATGCCGAATTGTCCCAGTTTGTTGGATTTTAGCGCTCTTTTTGTATGGCCGTTTTTGTCTTTAATTTCAACAAGAATATCCGGCAGAATATCTCCTGTTGGGTCTTTGACAATGCCGGCAGTTATATTGGCCATGGTTGGTTGCTGTACTCCCACGGCGGCAGACATTTGCGACGGGACAAATTTGACGGTTGAAGGCTCTTTTTTTTCTGACCGTAAAGTTTCTGTGGGTCTGACCACCTCTTCTTCGGTTTTTTGTTCAAAGACCGCTTTTTTTGCCCTGACTAGCTCTTCTTCCAGCTGTTGTTTTTCGGCCAGCGACTGGGTTAATTGTTCCTGCAGTTTTTTCAGGTATTCTTGGATTTTTTCATCCGCAATTCCTTCTTTCTTTGCTTTTTTTTCTTCTTCTTTTAACACCTTATCAATGTCGATTTGCAAGTTTTTCGTCCTTATCTCCCTTTCTTCGCTTGTTGTTTCAACGCTTCCGGCAACTTTTATTTTGGGATTGCTGCCAATATGCACAACCTTTGGTCCACTGCTTTCTTTGGTTAGATCTTCTACTGCTTTTTCCAAAACCGTTTTGTCGTCGGTGGTCTTTTCCTGTTGTTCCGGCCGTTTTGTCATATTGATATTAATATTAATCACCGGTTTTTCCTCCGGAGCATTTTCTTCCCGATGTTTTTTCCCCAATGGTCTGATTTTCACCTCTCCGACGCTGGGAATAACCTTGGGATTTCCGGTTGCTGTGTGAATGGTGATGACTTTTTGAGTGGGTGAGGAAACCGTTGCCAGCGAAGAAGTGTTTGTGGCGCCATCCCTGGCGCTAATGCCAGACAGAACAAAATCAGAAATTTCAGAAGCACCTGTTTTTTGCACATCGCCGAACTCTTTATTAAATTTTTCCTGGATTTGTTTCAAAAACGCCTCTTCCTGTTCGTCAAGAAAAGAAGATTCGTTTTTGGGAAGCGACCTTACATACTCCTCCATCTGGTTTTTGTCGGTGCCAACAGACACAGACGCCTTAGCCGCATAGGATCTGGTTGTAAAAGAGGGTTGCAAAATTTCAGGAAGAATGCAGGTTTTTTCCCACAAGAACATCGTTGGTTGATAGACGGCTTTGATAAAATTTTTAACCCACAAATCAAGTGGCCGGTCTTCTAGCGGCATGAACGCAAAAGCAAAACCGCCGCCAAAAGCAAGAGCTGCCAGGGGCCATTTAAAAATCGGTTCCTGAATTTGCCGGGTAATAAAATACGCAATCAAAACACCTGCGGCCAAATACACAAATTGCGTAACCGTCATATCCCCAATCAGTTTAAACTGAAAACCCGTGACATTTTGCGGTACAGGATGTTGCTGCATCCAGCTATTTTATTGCGTGAAAATTCACCAATCAAGACGGTCAGACTATATCAACGGCGGATTTATGGCTGGAAGAAACAGGCTGCACTCAAGTTTGACAAACGCCATCAATATTTATGTACAATATGTACAGGATAAAAAACATTCTAAGGGCCAATCAACAGCTGTTTCACACAAATAAACAAGAAGCACCCATTTTGCTCTCGGATGAAATTAAAAGAAGATCATATATATAAACAGGCGTTCCCACAAGGCGCCGCACCGTTTCTGAAAACCGCACGCCACGTGTTGTCGGTACGCGCAATCTTAACCATTTTATCTTGACAACATAACCCAAAAGGGGATATCCTATAAGTTAGTAATTTGCCGTTTGATGTTATTACAATGAATGACACAGTAGCACAAGAAATTACAGGAAGAATTACGCAAGACAACAGGGGTGCAGTTTTAGAGGGAGTTCTTGTTCCTACTGCAAAAAGCCCGGTGCGTAGAGTATTAGATGCTTTTAGAGCATTTTATCGCGCAGAGCTAAGACACGCCTCTTCTTCTGTTGTTAGTGATCTGGCACAGAGAGCCGAAACAGAAGCGGCAATTAGCGGTGGCATAGAAACGAAGTTGGTTGGTTTTGCACACAGAGTCATTGTCGAGATAGCAAAGATTAGAGAGCGTACTGGTTCAAGAAAAGCCGGCGCAGACGTTTTAAGTATTTATCTTGGCGAATATTCGCAGGAAACAGGAACTTTTTCCGGCGGTCTAGAAGGTACAGCAGAAGAATTATTACAAGAGAACGAAGCAGTTTTGGCTTTGGTTGAGGAAGCAGATGAAACAGGCTACCAAGAATTTGGAAAGGTCATGAGGCGGCTTGATGTTCTAACCCCTCAAATTGAAGCAGCTGACACAGCGTTTAGGAATTTAAACAGGACCGAAGGACAGGGAAAATCATGGATAGATTTAAGAAAACTAAAATCAAAAGAACAAAGAACTAAATGGTTGGCAAAAACATTTGGTTTGAATAAAAGCAGAGTTGAACAGCTTTGGCAAGAGGCAGAACAGGCATTTATGAGCGATATAGATCCAGAGGAGAAACAAAAGCACTTAAAAAACTTAGTGAGCAGATGGAATCATCAAGGCGTTAGCCGGTCAGAACAAATGTCTATATTGGGCATAATACAGCTCACTCGCTCTCAAGGAATAGAAAATTTTTTACAGGATGAAACCATAGTTAATGAAGATGGACAAGAGGTTCAGGCGGTGTCTTTGACTGGTGATAAACTACACAAACTTCAGGCACAATACACGGAAATGGTTTCTTTGTTCTTAACATCAATATCAAGAAACGGAGATCATCTCAGATACGATAACGAACGAGGAATATTGGTTGCTCAGATTCATTATCATGATCGGGCAAGATTAAGATATGCTCTTGATTTTTTGACAGGACAACAAACCAATATGGTGGTCGAAAATGCACCCGCAGATGCTCGTATTCATAATATCGATCTTTTGCAATTTTTGGTCGAACGGGGACGACCAGAGAGCTCAACATCAACCAATAATTTGTGGCATAAATTCGTTGCAATTGCCAAGCTGGAAACAGCCTATTTTGACAGGTTTAGGGGGGAAGTTAACACCGCCGAAAGATTTACACAGGCAAGACACGATCGGGCGGCATTCGATGAGGTGGCAAGTGCCGAAGTCATTCGCAATGAATGGTTTGGAAGAATTCCAGGATTTAAAGAGGCGGTTGCAAAATATACAAATGGAGATGGAGAGTTTGACAGGTTGTTAAAAGATGCAGGGGAAGGTACAAATAAGACCAGGGAACGAGAATTACAAGACGCCGAAAGATATGCAAGATACTTTCTGGAAATGCTGGCGGTTTCAATAGGCGGTTTAAACAAAGATGCCCACCATACTTTTATGCAGGTGTTTGATGCGACTCTCAGTTCAAGAAGTGGGCCATTGGCGGAAAGGGTTGGGGAAGACGTGTCCTGTCCAATCAAAAGAAAAACAATAAGCGATGCAGTTGAAAACAAAAACTATAAATGGCGTGCGCGTGTTGAGTCTGGAAATGATCACCAAAGCGCCGTTATAAACATTGATGGTTTGGCAGGCGAGATAGTAATTGACCGGATTGACGCTGATTTGGTTACATTGTTAAGTTCCGGAGATATGTCATTAACAGATTATTTAATTACTAATGGTCAATATCGGGAAAATGGATATTGGGCGGCTTGGGGTGATGTTGTTGGGGCGGGATTTAATGCCCATATGAAAGATGGCGTAGAGCATTCGTTTGGAAGATTATGTCGAGGGAATCTTGCGATGTATCAGGCAAGAGAGATCTGGCGAAGGCTAAACGAGGCCTATAACGGCTCCGAAGAACATAAAAGAATTTTTATTCAATTTTTACTAGAAAAAAGACAAGCTCTTGGGGGTCAAAATTGGAAGCAAACATTTCAAGAAGAAAACGGCGTGTCTTTTGACCCATATAACAATGGCCATATTAATCTTCTGGCCGGCAGGTTGAAAATTACAGGGGCAACACTTACAGAAACAGTTAATAAGTTGGCAGACCCCGAACAATGGGGATTGTATTTTGATCCAACGGACCAGACACAAGTTGATCATATTTTAACAGACAAAAAAAATTTGGGAATGGATAGATTTTTTCTTAATATATTATGGGCGTTTGAGGCGGTTTCTGATCTTCGTGAAAACACAAATACCCTTGTGGAAATGGGTATACACGGAGTGCATTACGAAAATGGAATTTGGACCGGATTAACCGTAGAAAAGCTGGAAAAACTTATTGGTAAATGGAAACATATTGGAGATAATCCTACTGCAGCATTTGAGGTTTTGGCAAGGCTCGAAGATACGCTAAATCGTGCACAAACAGAAGAATTAATGATCGAAATGAGAAGAAGAGACCGAAAAACCAACCATCAAATTCTTGGCCAATTGTTTGACCATGATTTGTGGAAGCGTGCGGTTTTGACACGAGACGAAAGAGACGCTGTTCTTAGAGGGGAAAAAATAAGAGGTGAGATTATTCCGGAACTAACAGAAGAAGAATTAAGAATGGGGGTTACAAAATTTGGTAAGGCATCCGAGATTGTTGCCAGAAGAGAAAGATTTAATTTAAGAATAAGTTTGGATCAAATGTTGTTTTGGGAGCTTGTAAGCCAGCCAGGACTTGGTCTTAACGTAATTTTTCAAAAATTTTTTAGCGAATCAATGTTTAGTGAGGTCCAAGTTTTATTTGATAAGGGAACGCAGGATAGAATTGCAGAAGACCCGTCACTGTTTTCTAGATTAGATTTAAAAGATTGGAGAAATTTTAGAATTGTTACCGCAACTGATCCAAGAGCAAAAGAAATGAGACAACGCGTAACCGCCGCTTTATTTAAAAGTTCAAGTTTGGCTCAGGCGAACCAGATGTATCTTGCGGTTTTAAATGGCAGATCGTTAAAACCGATTTGGAACACTATTTCTCAACTATCAAACCAAGGATTATGGATGGATAAGGTGATAAAACTTTGGGGAATTGATAATCTGTATGATCTCAAACTACAGTTCGACGATATATATTCAGCGCTTGCCGATGCTGCTCACCCAAGAAGCAGGGCGTGGGAAATAATTGATGGTGAATATGTGAATTTACCTGAACCAATCGTGAGATTTGCAAGAGAATATTATGGAATTAACATAAGAAGCGCGGAGGTGGTTAGACAACAAGGGGCGGATTTTTTAGACAATTTAAGAGAAATCATTGCGGATAGGGAGCGTTTTATGTTTGCAATGTATGGATTGCGAATGGCAGGTGGTCAAATACCATCACAGTATGAAGTGTTTTTAAAACAGACATTGTCGGCGGCTCGTAAAGACAGAAACAAAAATGGTTGGTTCAGACCGACGAAGGAAATTGAAGTTGTTTTGGAAACCGGTGAAAGAAAAATAATTTCAATTACCCATGCAATGGCAATAGAAAAAATTAGCGGAAAAAGAAACGCTGACCCGTGTCTATGCGACTGGCCGGACGTGCCGGTTCCCTGGTTTCAAAGAGATAACGTAACCTATCAAAACGCCTGTTTTATTAATCCAGAACTACCAATAGGCTTTCAGTTTAGTAGAGTTGTTTCAATGTTTGAAGGGCTAAGGGGCTATACCGCAAGTAGCGGTATAGATGGTTTGTCTGAAAACACCAGAACGCTTTTAATTCCTCAATTAGAACGTTTTGTTTTAACACAAGATCGAGTGCAGACGATAGGCGGAGAATCAATATTAATTGATGCCAACAATATAACGCAATATTTACCGCAAATTCTCGAAAACTTTTCATCAAAATTGTCAATCGATTTTTATATTCAGTACATAATGTCTATGTACGGCGTTGATAGTCGTAGTACTACTGGATGGAAAGATGTTGCTACATATAAAAAAGCATTGCGATTGGCATTTGATTCGATGGGTGCGGAAAAACTTAATGGTTTAATGCGAGAAAACGCCACAAAAATAATAGAAAATCCAAGTGGATATGGCTTATCTGATCAACAAGCATACGGCGCATATTATTATTTAGTAGACACCGCAGGTAAAATGTATTCTAGTATAGAAGGTTTATCCGAAATAGGTAAGCTTATCTCCTTGTCGCAGGACAGGCAATTTCTATATGCGGTTATGATGGCTATTGAAGATCGCACAACAGAATTAGGTTTAAGCGACGAAGAGGCAATGCAGCAATATGTGGCTTATCAGGCCATGGCCGAAACGGAAACGGTTGAATTAACAGAACATATAGGAGAACAAAGATATATGGCGGCAAGACAACAGTTAGAAAGGCTTGGCATAACCGACCCAGTTGATATCGCGGTATTTATGGGAGGGTTAAAAGCAAACAAGGGCAATCAGCTCGAAATTCTTAAATCTGTTTTATTTAGCAGTGCACCGTGGGAATTAAATGCAGCATTAGGTGATAATGAAACAGTAATAGAAAGATTCGGTTCAATAGCCAATGCCATCGGTTTAATTAAAGATGCACAAGTAAATGCCGCCTGGAATATATTAACTTATCATCCCGCACCGTTTAATATTTCTTGGCTGGCAAATAAATTAGGTTTTGGCGAAATGGCTAGGATTTTTGCAAAAAGCCCATTGGGATTAAAGGTTGGTGGTATTCCTTTTGCTATCGCCTCACTGGCAGTAACAGCACCTACAATGGCAATTGTTGGGCAAATTTTATCTCACGGAGTGCAAGCTTTCGTTTCGTGGCAAGGACTTGCAACAATAATGTCAAATTTGAATTTAGAAGCAGCATTTACGGCCCTGACAGATCCCACACAGTTATTTTTCTTCGTTGTTGCCAATTATTTTTCGGCATCATTGGTTGGCGCACCGCTTCATTATGCTTGGAACGCTGTTTTAGAAAGCACAGTGAATAAAGGAAAAAGAAGAGCAACGATTAGTATGTATTTTGCCAAAAAAGTTAAAAGTCTATAAGGAGGAAAGCTATGGCATTTTCTGAATCAGGATTATCAGGATTATCTGAAGGACTATACCTTCCAACAATCGAAAAAAAACCCTTGATTTTACACGAGATTGATTCTTTATTGCAACATCAATTTCCTCGAATTTGTGACATTATACAAAAAAAAGGACCAGATGAAATTGCAAAACTCATTAAAAGCAAAAGCGATGCTACAAAAAAAGACCTACTTGCCGCCATACACACAACAGCTCAATTTGTTAGAAACAAAACAAATGTTGTTTTTGAGAAATCAGACACAGCGCTTAACTATATCGGAAAAATACTTGAGGTTGATTCAGATAGCGCCGATCGTTTTTTAGAATATTTTGGTATTAAAATAAACAAATTAACGCCGATAGCAGCCCAAAAACTTGGATTAACTTATGAAGACCTACTAACACAACATGCTATCCTTGCCAAGAAACTACTGACATTAACAAGTCAAGACGATGACTCCGTCGACAACAAATTAAGAGGTCGTGGTGACATAGAGTCCAGAGAGACAAAAAGGGTTATATGGAGAACTAAACGATTAACGAAAAAGATAAACGTACCAGCTCCCGTATTGGTTGATGCCGGTGTGGTTGTAAAACCAGTAGTAGATAAAACAGGGGCACAAAAAAATAAGCGCATGGTAGTTGGGTTGACTATGGGTGGAGGTTGTGCCCTTCTTGCCTTGTGTTGTGTTGTGTCGGTGGGGGGTTTAGTTCTTGCTTCAAATACAACTCAGGGGAGAGAATTTGCGGCAAAGTATGCGTTTCCAACCAGTACACCCGAAATTAGAGTAAAACCCACGATGACAACACAGGAATACGTGGCTAAAGAATATTCTGACTACAATAAGACAAACGGTACTCCTATCGACTGGATTGCTGATATAAATACAAGTACCGTACAGATAATGGCTGCGGAAAAAGGGCCTGCTTGGGCATTCGTGGACTCAAGACGGCTCGATGGTTTTTTGGATTCGCTTGTTGGCGGAAGGGAAAATTTAACCGATGCCGAATATACTGAAATTAAAGCAGATCCCAATAAAATTCTTGATTTAATTAATAAACTCAGAAACCAAAAGAGTGTATCGCCCGAAAGAAAGAAGCAACTAGATGCCGCATATGAATTTTATAATTTACTAATTACTGACAGAGATGCATTTCTGAAAAAATATAATTTGGGTACAATCAGACAAAACCCAAAACCGACAGAAGCACCACGACCTACACCCAAACCGACAAGAATACCAGAGACGGGCGCTGGATTTTCTGGTTTTACAAAAAACGCTGCTCAAATAACAGGCTATCAGCCTGTTTCCGCCAAAAACGGAGAAATACAAATGCAACCCGTGTATGGTGCATATACGCCTGCACAAAGAAGAAAGATCGCCATCAGTAGAGGAAGAGCTGCGTGGAAACAAGTAAGAGGTTAACCTAAAAATGACCCAATAATTGGAATTCTACGTAGAAATCCACCCATTTCTTGTGCGCCTGCGGCAATACCAGCTTCTGATTTTAGAGCTTGTGCGATTGTGTCTGGAATTTTCGGCGTGATCATTAATATGCCAAGTCCAATTAATTGTGATATTGTTCCTTGCGCAAAAATCGGTATTGTTCTTCCGGTAGAATCTTTAAAGCTAAAAAGGAAGGGAGATAATTCCGTAAACTTTATTGCGTTTGAAAAAAAGTAATTTGATAGGGATATAAATAAATATATCGCCGGAAAAGAAATTGCAGACGCAAAAAGTGTTTTAAAATATTTTCCCAGCTCTTCATCTTGTCCGGGCATGCTGGAAAATAAAAGAATTATGGGAGAAAAAATTGCATAAAGTACGAGCGTAACATATCTTGTTAGAAGGACAAAGAAAATTCCCAAAACAGAAGTTATTAATATTAATATTGTTATAAACAATATAATGCCGTTCGGGTCAAATCGAAGAAGGGATAAGAATGAGTTCAGGCTCAAATTACCAATATTTTGACCACCCCAGTTTCCAACCATTAAATCTATAACACCGGTATTATTTGGAGAGTTTGATCCGGGAATCATACCGTTAATTTTAATTACATATTCTATTAACATATTGCCATAAAAAGCTACGTCTACCATCAAAGCAACAATGGCATAACTGAGCGTTACCAGTATCAAACTAAGTATGATTTTTGGTAAAGATTCCTGAATTGAAATTGTTGTTTGCGGATTGATTTTAAAGCGAAACATGATCATAAAACCGACTATTACAAAAACTATTACAAAAAAAGCATAAGCAATGCTTCTTGTGTGTGTCCACATATTAAAAATTTCTCCAGGAAGAAATTGAGATCCAGGCCCTGCAAACTGGGCATATGCCTTTGAGTTGCCAAGTCCCACAGTATGTCCGATATTTGCAATATATTCCGAAGTGGAAATAGGTTTTACTTGATAAAGATAGCCAATCATATTATTTATTGAAGCCATTGTGCCCTTATTGGTCGGGAATCTTCCTTGTTGGTCTGGATAACCCATCATTAATGCTATTGAGTGGTTCATGACACTGATTAGTGGGAAACCAGACCATGATTCTATATTCAATTGTTGCGAATTAACGCTTTGGGAAAACATGAGCCATGCACTATTTGGTGCCGGGTTACCAACATATGTTGGTTGTGATGTGCCAGTAAGTCCTGCACTATTCATAAACGAGGCAAGGACAGGGGTTGGTTTTTGAAGATAACTAAATACTAAAAATATAAAATAAAAGTATAATATAAGTTTTTTAAACATAAATTAATATAACTATTTTATTTTCTTCCTGTCAATAAACTTTATGGTCATGGAAAATTAAACTGTGTGATTGTCGATTGATTAACACCAAAAATAAATTGAGAAATAAAAGTTAAGATAAACCAAGAACCAATAATTATTAATAGCCCCATAATGGCAAATGTGATTCTTCCTTTTGCATTTTCGATATCTTTTGAATCACCACTCGAGGTTAGCCACTTAAATCCTGCCATAATAATAATCACGATGAGATATAATATTGAAACAGCGAGGGCATATTCAAGGGTTTTTTGATAGTAATTGTTAATACAGCGAAAATCAAGCGCAAACATAGAACCACATGTTGCATAAACAGGTTGAGTAGAAAAAATACTAAATAAAAATATAAAAAAGGATAACTTGCCTATTGACTTGGCTTTTTTCATAATTTGATTAAAGACACATTGTAGTGTTATTTAATTATTCCATATTATATTATATACTATTCACAACTAGTAAAAGAATAAATAAAAAATGAATAAAAACACTCTTAACAGAGTACTATTATATTTTATTATAATATTCACGATATTTTGCCGTTCCGCATATGCTGCTAACTATAATTCAATAATCGGACAAATTCCTAATTCTCCGGAGGGTCTGGCTGGATTTATTCTGGATAATGCTATTAAAATTGCGGGGGGAATCGCCTTTCTTTTGATGGTATATGGTGGTTTCATGTTTATGAATTCTGCCGGAGAACCAAACAAATTACAAGAAGCAACTGATATAATAATGGCTGCCATCGCAGGATTATTCATGATTATTTTTTCCATTTTTATTTTAAATTTTATCGGAGTTAAAATATTTGATTTATAAAGTATGATATTTATACTGCTTGCTCTCAATAATAGTTTTGGCGATGCGATTACCAATATTGGTCATGACCCGCAGGCAGGACGTTTTACAGACGTAGCATCTATTATATCAAAACTACTTACTTATGCTTTTCCGGCCGGCGGATTGGTTTTGTTTTTTTTTCTCGCCAGCGGCGGGTTTGACCTGATGACCTCGGCCGGAGATCCTAAAAAAATTGAACAGGGAAAAGAAAAAATCACATCCGCACTCGTCGGGTTTATTATTCTGTTTGCCGCCTATTGGATTTATCTGATTGTTGCGTATATACTGGGTATTAAGATATAAAAATATAAATATGGCGAGTTTGATTCCTCAGGCGCATGCCGTTGACATTGGAGACGCTTTCACTTTGGGCGAGGGCGGAAATAAGATTAGTACGCTGACCAGCCTGTCAGCCCTCATCGCGCCCTTGATTCAGAACATGTTTGTTCTTGCCGGCATTATTTTTTTGATTCTTCTTGTTTTTGGAGGAGTGACTTATATTATGAACGCGGGGTCTGGGAATCAGGAGGCGGTAGAGAAGGGAAAGAATGCTTTGACATGGGCGATTTTTGGGTTTATCATTATTTTTGCAGCCTATTGGACTGTGCAAACGGTTGAATTGATAACCGGTGTACAAATATTTAACTCAGGACTATGATATTTCAAATTTTTGGAACAATACAATCCCCATATAAAGGCAGATATCTATCGGGAGTCAATGATCCTTCCGGATCAATATTTTTTCTCAACAATGTTTTGAAACTGGTTTTTACGGTTGGAGGAATTTTGGTATTATTAAACCTGATTATCGCGGGGTTTCAATTCATAAACGCCCAGGGAGATTCAAAGGCGATTGAAAACGCGTGGAATAAAATTTGGCAGTCTATGGTTGGCCTATTGATTGTGATCTGTTCATTTCTTGTCGCGGGACTGGCCGGCATGATTTTGTTTGGTGATGCAACTGCGATTCTGAAACCAAAAATTTATGGCCCATAGTCCAATCTAACATAATTGGTTTATTATACATGTTGAATATATTTATTAATTTATTATTTGCACAAAGTAGTAAATCTCTTGGAAACATTGGAGATCCAAATATTGCAATAGGAGGTCTTGGTCCGTTCAGCAACGTTTTCACTTACGCAAATTGGTTTACGGCCGAGAGGGTTTCCGGCGTTATTTCTAAAGTAGTTGGCGTTTTGACCGTGGCAGGAAGCGTCTGGTTTATTATTCAGTTTATTGTGGGAGCGATTAAGTGGATTTCTTCCGGCGGAGATAAAGGAAACGTAGAGCAGGCAAAAGAACATCTGACCCACAGCGTAATAAGTTTGGGAATTCTTGTGTCAGCCTATGTGATTGCGGGTTTGGCCGGCGCAGTCTTTGGGATAGATATTTTAAATCCGCAAAAAACAATTACGCAACTGGTGCCATGAACAATATGCTATTTGCACAAATCACAAATCCAGCAATTGACAGCAAGATCGGCGTGCTGGCAAGCGGGCAGGACGCCGCCTCCAAATTTGCCGGGTTTATAGGATTGACCGTAAAAGTCGGAGTCATGCTTGCTGCTGTCATGTGTCTTGTATATCTTTTGTGGGGCGGAATCGATTGGGTGGTGTCGGGCGGAGACAAAGGCAATGTGGAAAATGCCAAAAACAAAATTACCCACGCGATTATCGGGTTGGCGGCTGTGGTTTTATTGGTTGCGGTTGTAAACTTTTTGGGAGGAATTTTGGGGATCAATTTACTGAATCTGTCGGTGCCGACAGCAAGCGATTTTCCCTAATGAAATTTTAAAATTTAAAACTATGCTGGGACTTTCTATAGACATCGGCGGCGCCATTAATTCTTTTGGCAGTCCGTTTAAATATAACGATATCGGCGTGTTTGTCAGCAATGCCATTGGCGTTGGTATCACTCTGTCGGCGGTTGCGACTCTTTTGTATCTTTTGTGGGGAGGATTTGACTGGATCACCTCAGGAGGAGACAAAGGAAACATTGAAAACGCGAGAAACAAAGTGACCCACGCAATTGTCGGTCTTTTGGTGGTGGCAATTGTTTGGGTGCTGTTTGGGTTCGTGCAGAGATTTTTGGGTCTTAGTGTCGCCGGCGGATCATTTGGGGGCGGTAACTATGTGGCGACTCCCACGCCATATGTTCAGACGACGCCACAGGGATTTGGTTGTCCGGGGCCAAACTGCGACAGATGTCCCGGTTCTACTTCAAGACCGGCAAGCGATCTTATTCCCTGCAGCAGTTCTTTGTGGAACAGAAACGCGCAGTGTGCTGTTTTATATCCGACGCAATCTGCGGGATGCACAAAACAATAATCATCACATTTGACACTTGACACCCAAATTAGATACAATTTATAGTATAAATAAGAAAAAATAATAAAATCCGTCTTCGTCAAGACCAGGGCGGACAAGGGAGGTAAAATGTTACTAAGCACACTTTTGGCTCAGGGCGACATCACAGTTCCGCAACCAGCGACTGTAAAAATTACAGACGTAGGAAAGTTGATCAGCGGACTTATTGGCATTGCCATGCTTTTGGCAGCCTTGGCCGTTTTTGTGTATTTGGTTTGGGGAGGCTTTGAATGGATCACTTCCGGCGGTGACAAAGCAGCGGTTGAAAATGCCAGAAACAAAATAACCGCGGCATTGATTGGGCTTGTGATTGTCGCATCAGCATGGGCCATTATGAGAATCATTGAGTTTTTCTTCGGCATCACAGTGATTTCTGGAACCATGAGTATTCCAAAGCCCTACTAGTTGACGAAAGAATATTGGCAGCGAAAAGCAAGCGCTTACTGCTTCGTAACATCAGTTATGAGAAAGTAGGCGTTTTTTGGTAGAATGAATACAAATTTCAAATTCACAAACAACAAAAAAGCAATTTTAGACCACATAAATCAGCTTCTTGCTGATTTTTTTCGTGCCAAACGCCTGCAGGCGCAAAAATATCATAATCAGGTTTATTTTGAGATTGTTGATCAGATTATTAGTTTGACGATGTTGGGAAAAGACCGCATGCGCCCCCTGCTTGTAGTTATGGGCTATCAACTATTTGCCAAGAAACCCTATTTAGACGAAAAAGAAATTATAAAAGTCGCCGTATCAGTCGAAATGTTTCATACAGCCTGTTTGATTCACGATGATATTATGGATGAAGGTAAAGAAAGACGCGGCAAACCCACCGCAATAGAACATTTTTTCAGGAAATACGCTGATTGGAAAAAAGCCAGAAATCTGGCAATTCTCGCAGGTGATCTGGCCATGGTTTGGGCCGATGAATTGTTCCATTTGGCCAATATCAAACAGGAAATTCTTGCCAAGGCCAAACTGTATTTTGATTTTCTGCGGGAAGAAGTAGTGTTTGGACAGAGCTTGGATTTGAGCAAGCGCGAATTTGTGCCAAGACTTGATATTTTAAAAACATACGAATACAAAACCGCTAAATATTCTTTTGAGCGGCCGCTTCATATGGGAGCAATTTTGGCAGGAGCGGATGATCAAAAACTTAGGATGTTAAGCAATTTTGCCATAAAAGTCGGTGTGGCTTTTCAGATACAAGATGATATTTTGGGATTGTTTGGAAAAAAAGATAAAACCAAAAAAGACACGCAAAGCGATATCAAGGAAGGAAAAGAAACGCTGTTGATTTTAAATTTCAAATTTTTAATTTCCAACAACAAAGACAAAAAGAAACTGGGTCTGATTTTGGGAAATGCCAAGACGCGTAATGTAGATATTGAATGGGTACGAAGAACGATGAGAAAAAGCGGGGCCCTGGAAAAAACAAAAAGAGACGCCCGGGATTTGGTGTTGCGGGGCAAAAAAGCGCTTTTGGAGTATAATAAACCAATGGACAACAAGGCCAAAGATTTTCTCCTGGAGCTGGCGGATTATTCTGTTGACAGAGAAGACTAAAATTTTAAATTAAAAAAACACCAACATGTCTTATGAGATGATATCCGACTAAACCATATGATGAAATACAAAGATGACATTGCCATTGTGAACCAGATATTAAGCGGAAATAAAAAAGCGCTCTACGCCTTTTACAAGACCTACTCGCCGAAACTTTTTTCATATATTAAAAGCAAGGTTTCCAGGATTGAAGACGCAGAAGAAATATTGCAGGATAGTTTATTGGCAAGTTTGGATGCCATCCGCGATTATTCCGGACAGTCTTCTTTATATACCTATATCTATAGTATTGCTAAACACAAGGTGGTTGACCATTATCGCAGGAAAAAGATAAAACAGATTGTTTTTTCAAAATTTCCTCAAGTTTCCCAGCTTGTAAGTCTTTTGGCCTCGCCGGAACAAAAATTCGACCAAAAGATACTGAAAGAAAAAATCACCCGCTGTTTTAACCTGATTAAACCCAAATACCAGGAAGTTTTAAAGTCGAAATATCAGGAAGACATGACTGTTGGGGAAATCGCGGCAAAAACCAAAGAAACAATCAAAAGCGTTGAATCAACTCTTTTTCGGGCGCGGAAAGCCTTTATTAAAGTTTATGCAAACAACTGATATGATGGAATATAAAGTTTCAGGCAATAGCAGCCTATATTTACTTCTTGAAAAAAAAATGGAAGAAGTGAATTTGGTTTCCCCCCAAAACTTGGGAATGCTGACTCCCCTATACAAAAAAACAACAGCATATCTTAAGATATCTCCTTGGAAAATATTATTGCCCGCATCCTTCATTCTCTGCGTCCTCGCGCAACTAACCATGGGTCATTTGATGATTAAAACAGCTTCTGTTTTACAATCTGCTTTTTGAGATATGATATTTTCTTATGCTGTTGCGGTGAAATATTTATTGTTTTTTTTAAAAGATGCCTGGGGGGTTTTTAACAACCCATACCAGACCATCCGTGGCATTTCTCTAAAAAAGCAAATTTTTCCTATCTTATTCTTTGGTTTTCTTGTCTGGATTTCTTTGGGTTTTATTGTTGGTGTGCGATATGGAATTCATACGGGTCCGCTTTTTTTAACCTTTAGCCTGGGAAAACTTTTTTATGCTGCTGGTGCAACTTTTTTTGTCATCTCCCTGACAATGTATTTGATCGGGAGAATGATGGGCGGGAGAGGCGATGTCTTATCGGTGTTGTCGGCCTGGTCATATTCCTATCTGCCTACTATTATTTGGTTTTTTTTGACAAGCATATTATATTTGGTTTTTCCGCCTCCCAGAACAGACAGTGTTTTGGGACAGATGCTTAGTATTTTATATCTGGTTGTCTCTCTTGGTCTATTGTCTTGGAAAGGACTTGTGTATTTTTTAACCCTGCGGTTTGCCCTGAAACTTAATCTTTGGCAAACCATAAGAACAACAGTGGTTTTGTGGCCGTTTTGGTTTTTATACTTTTTGTTGTTAAACAGGATGGGGATTTTCAAAATACCTTTTGCATAAAATATAATTTTAATTTAAAGTTATAAATTTAAAACCAATGAGTAAATTTAAAGTGTTGAAAAACCCAAAAAATTTTACCAGCGCTTTTGGACGGCGTTTATTTATTGAAAAACAGACAGGGGCAAATCTTTCTTTCGTGTCCGGTTTTTCTTTCACCGAAGAACAGGTGAAAAACCGCAATATCGAAAACCTAATCGGCGGCGTGCAGATTCCTCTTGGAGTTTCCGCCCCCCTAAAAATTAACGGACAATTTGCCAAAGACGAATACTATCTTCCCCTGGCAACAACAGAGGGTGCATTGGTCGCATCGGTAAGCCGCGGAGCCAAAGCAATCACACTTGCGGGCGGCGCCAGTGTGATAGTGGAAAATGTCGGCGTCACCCGCGGTCCGGTGTTTGAGACGGCAAGCGTTAATCAAGCAAAAGAATTTACCACTTGGCTGGACAGTCATTTTCTTAATTTAAGAAATGAGAGCCGCAAAACCTCTTGTCATATAAATTTACTAAAAATAGAAAGTAAAATTGTGGGAAAGCTGGTTTATTGTCGTTTTTCTTTTGATACGAAAGACGCGATGGGAATGAATATGGCCACAAAGGCTTCCGATTTAATGATTCGTTTTATTGAACAAAATACAAAAATTAAATGTATATCCATTGCCGGGAATTATGATGTGGATAAAAAACCTTCATTTTTGAATTTTATTGAAGGACGGGGAAAGAAAGTCAACGCTGAAGTTTTGATATCCGAAAAAATCGTGACCGCCGTGTTAAAAACAACCCCGGACAAAATCCACGATGTTTGTATTAAAAAATGTTTAATCGGTTCCATATTAAGCGGATCTTTGGGGTTTAATAGCCATTTTGCCAACATTATATCGGCAATTTTTGCCGCAACCGGCCAGGATTTGGCGCATGTGACAGAAGGAAGTCTGGGTTTGACAACGACCAAACTGGAAGGGAAAAACTTATATATAAATATCTATATGCCAAATTTGATGGTTGGTGTTGTTGGTGGGGGTACAACTTTGCCGTCACAAAAAGCAGCGTTGTCCGTTTTAGGCATTCCAGATCCAAAACTAAAAGAAGGAGAACAGGTATTGAAATTTGCGGAGATCATAGGAGGGGCGGTTTTGGCGGGCGAGCTTTCGCTTCTTTCCGCTCTTTCCGCAGGACAATTGGCAGAAGCGCACGAGAGATTGGGGCGGGGGAAAATATAAATTAAAAATTCACAATATGATTGGTATCACTGCATACGGCGCCTATATTCCAAAACGCCGGATAAAAATCAAAGACATTGCTCTTGCTTGGGGAAAAAATCCTGCAGATATTGAAAAATCTTTGGGTCTAGAAGAAAAAGCTGTTGCGGCATCGGACGAAGATACAGTCACATTGGCTGTTGAAGCTGTTGGTCAGGCATTGTTGATGGGGGAAGTTAATGTTTCTGATGTCGGGGCGATTATGATCGGTTCAGAAAGTCATCCATACGCGGTTAATCCCACATCGACAATAGTGGCTGAGGCTCTTGGCTTTTCCCCAAACTATTTGGCTGTGGATTTGGAATTTGCCTGTAAGGCGGCAACAGCGGGTATGCAGGCAATGTATGGTTTGGTTGCATCAAAAAAAATAAAAACCGGACTGGTTGTGGGGGCCGACTGTGCGCAGGCCAAACCCCACGACGTTTTGGAATACACTGCTGGCGCTGGAGCTGGAGCGCTTTTTTTTGGGGCAAAAGATGTACTGGTTAATATCATAGATTTTTGTTCCTACTCTTCTGATACGCCGGATTTTTGGCGGAGAGAAGGTGTTAGATACCCTTCCCATGGTGGACGGTTTACGGGTGAACCGGCCTATTTTGAACACGTTTGCGGCGCTGCAAAATTATTATTTACTAGAACAAAAAGCAAGCCGTCTGATTATAATTATTGCGTATTCCATTCGCCCAACGGCAAGTTTCCCAAAAACGCGGCGGCCATGCTTGGCTTTACCAAAGAACAACTCTTGCCGGGTTTTCTCGTCGACAAAATAGGCAATCCCTATTCAGCATCTTCTCTCCTGAGTCTTTGTGCGGTTTTGGAAAAGGCAAAACCAAATGAAAAAATATTTTTGGTTTCCTATGGATCCGGAGCCGGATCAGACGCTTTTGTTTTAGAAACCACAAAGACACTTTTAGACAAAAGAAAACGAGCCAAAAACATTTCATATTATTTGGAAAATAAGGGGTATATCACATATGTTGAGATGTTAAAAAGCGAAGGAAAGATTTAGCAAATTAATATATGATCAGTGTTATTGGCGCTTATACAACTAAATTTGGTGAACTTTGGAATGTGACACTGCGGGATTTAATAAACGAGGCGGCCTTTAGCGCTATTTCTGATGCTTCTTTGGACACCAAAGAAATTCAAGCAGTTTATCTTGGCAATATGTTGTCCGGGATGCTTTCCGGCCAAGAACAACTGGGTCCAATGCTCACAGAAGAGCTTGGTGTTTTTGTTCCGGCAATAAGAACAGAGGGCGCTTGCGCTTCGGGAGGATTGGCGGTTTTTGAAGCTGTAAATGCTTTACAAAGCGGGAAATTCGAAACAGTATTAATTGTGGGAGCAGAAAAAATGACTGACAGGCCGCAAGATATGGTGGCTATGGCTTTGATGGCAGCCGGATCAGACGCGGAAAGACAGGCAGGAGCTACGTTCCCCGGGCTTTATGCCCTAATGGCAAGATCGCATATGGAAAAATATCAAACAACCCAAGAACAAATGGCAGCAGTTTCTGTCAAAAATCACTTCCACGCATCTTTGAACGGCAAGGCCCAGTTTCCCTTTACCATAACAATTGATAAAGTGATGGAAAGTGGTGCAATCGCCGATCCTCTTAAACTGCTTGACTGTTCTCCAATATCCGATGGGGCTTCGGCAATTATACTAACGACAAAAAGTGCGAGAAAAAAAAACATACAGATAGCCGCATCAGAAGTTTCAACCGACACTTTGGGTCTTGCGCAAAGGGACAGTCTGACCGAGCTTTTGGCAACAAAAAAAGCAAGCCGCAGCGCCTACAAAAACTGCGGTATCGCACCAACAGACGTAGACGTCGCAGAACTTCATGATTGTTTTACAATCGCAGAAATTATGGCATTGGAAGATTTAGGTTTTTATAAAAAAGGAGAAGCAGGTCCGGCCATATTGCGGGGCGAAACAAAACTAGGATCCAAAGGTCTAATAGCCAATACGTCCGGAGGTTTAAAGGCCTGTGGTCATCCGGTTGGGGCAACAGGAGTGAAGCAAATCGTTGAAATAACACAACAGTTAAGAGGCGTGTCAAAAGCCAAACAAGTTGAAAACGCCAAAGTTGGTTTATGTCAGAATGTGGGAGGTACGGGAGCAACGGCGGTAGTGACAATACTTAAAAACTAATTTAAAACCATGTCAAGTCCAATTAAAGCCTGGAGAGAACAAAAAAAAATTAATAAAAATCTTGGAATTCAAGGAAAAATAATATCGTGGACAAAAATATTAGTGCCTCCTTATGGATTTTCTTCAGACGCTCCCTATTTTTTGGCAATTATTAAAACAAACAATAATACACTGATTGGTCAGATCGTGGATACAAACGGCAACGCACCAAAAACCGGACAAAAGGTAGAAACAGTTTATCGGCGGCAAAAAAAACCGGACACTGAAGGGATTATCTATTACGGAATAAAATTTCGGATTTTATGATAAAAGTTTCCGCTCCCGGCAAAGTTCATCTTACTTCTGCCCATATTGTGGTATACGGCAAACCGGCGATATTGTGCAGTGTAAATTTAAGAATAACATCAAGCATAGCGAATCAAATAAACAACAACCGGATTACAATTAAAAGTAATTTTCTCGATCAGGAAATAATTACAACCTCCAAAGAGGCGGTTGCATGTGCAAAAGAGGCGAAAAAGAGTTGGGAGGACTATGTTTTTACAAACGATATTTCTAAAATAAAACCACTAACCAAACCCATGAATTTTCTCCAAATTATTATTGGAGAGACGCTTTTATATCTGGACAAAAAATTATCCAATGTCCATATTGAAATTAAATCTGAAGTGCCGGTGGGTGCTAATTTTGGAGGTTCTGCTTCCTTGTCCGCTTCTCTCTGCGGGGCAATTTTCAGATATTATAAAAAAGATTTAAACAAAGATGAAATTTATCAAATTGTGTATGAAACCGAAAAAAGAGTGCACGGAAATCCCAGCGGAGGCGATCCGGCAGTGGTAATTTATGGCGGTATTATTTGGTTTAGAAAAGAAACAGAATTCCTTAAACTTTTTAAACGCCTAAGCTTCACAAATTTTCCGGAATTTATTATTGTTAACAGCGGCAAACCAGAAGAGTCAACAGGGGAAATGGTTCACCTGGTCAGAAAATTGGTGAACAAAAGACCAAAATACGTTTGTAAAATTTTTCAAAAAATGGAAGAATTGAAAAAGAAGTTTATTGTAGCGCTTGAGGAAAATAACAAAAATAAAATGATTGGAATAATGAGAAAAGACACCAGATTTTTAATAAAATTAGGTGTAGTGTCAGAAAGCACTAAACAAATTATAAAAGAATTGGAAGCAATGGGTTTTGGCGTGTCGGTGTCCGGAGCGTGCGGCAAAAAAAGCGGTTCAGGAGCATTAATCCTTTTAGGACAAGATGTCAAATCAGCAATCGCATACTGTAATAATAAAAAACTGCAATATCATAAAGTGAGTTTTCAAACTGATGGCATACGAGAGGAAAATGAATAAAATAATTATTTCCGCGCCCGGAAAACTAATGCTCATGGGCGAACACGCTGTGGTATATGATCATTCTTGTTTGGCGGCGGCAATCAATAAGCGCCTCAGCGCGGTAGTGGAAAGAAGCGAAAAGGATTATTGGATTGATAAAAAATTTGTTGAAAAAGTTGTTCTGGGTTTCAGAAAAGTTTATAAACTTACTATGCCCGTAAAAATAAATATAACATCTGATTTTTCTTCCAATTATGGTTTTGGAAGCTCATCGGCAATCACCGTGGCAACAGCATATGGATTATATCAGTTTTTATTAAACAAAGAGCCGGATAAAAAAGAATTATTTGATTTTTGCTACCAAATTGTTTTGGAGGTTCAGGGGAAAGCTTCCGGGTTTGATGTGGCGGCGGCAATTTATGGCGGAATTATATATTTCGAAACCGGCGGAAAAAAAATTGAACAACTGCCGACCCATAATTTTCCTTTAGTAGTTGGCTACTCTGGCACAAAAGCAAACACCGTGTCCATGATTAATCTTGTCAGAGAAAAAATGCAAAGCCACAAAACCGGAGTAAATGAGATTTTTAATAATATCGGAAATTTAGTGTGTGAAGCAAAAACAGCGATTCTGGAAAAAGATTTGTCACGTTTGGGGGTTTTAATGAATTTTAATCAGGAATATTTGGAAGATCTTGGTGTTTCTACAGAAAAACTGGACGATATGATTATTGCCGCGAGAAAAGCAGGCGCGCTTGGTGCAAAAATATCCGGCGCGGGAGGTGGAGATTGTATGATTGCGCTTACGGAGGAAGGAAAAAAAGAAAAGGTGAAAGAAGCGATAAAAAATGCGGGAGGAGAGATTCTTGATATCGCAATAGAACAAGAAGGAGTAAGAACAGAGAGCGACTTGTAACTTTTTAATCAAAATTCAATGACTAAATTTAAAATTATGTCTAAGGCTACTGCTATTGCCCCTGCCAATATTGCCTTTATTAAATATTGGGGAAAAGAAAATGAGGAATTGAGGTATCCGCTAAACAGTTCAATATCAATGAATTTAAACAACTGTGTAACAACAACCACCGTAGAGTTTTCTGATAAATTTAAAAGCGACACCTTTTTTCTAATTGAAAACAACACAACCCCACGCAACAAAACGCACGTGCATAAAATTGCGCGAAATGAAAATAAAAATGAAGCTGATAGGGTTATAAGGCAGATAGATAGAATAAGAAAATTAGCCGATAAAAGCTGGTTTGCAAAAGTTGCAAGTTACAACAATTTTCCAAAGAATGCGGGCATAGCATCTTCGGCATCTGGTTTTGCGGCCTTAACTCTTGCGGGCTGCAGAGCCGCAGGTCTTTCTTTGTCAGAAAAAGAATTAAGCGTTCTGGCGCGGATCGGATCAGGATCTGCCTGCAGGTCGATTCCAAGCGGATTTGTTGAATGGATGAAAAAAGAAGGATCAAACGATTCTTATGCATATTCTCTGTTTCCGCCTTCCCACTGGGCACTTTGTGATGTAGTGGTCCTCTTACAGGACGCAGCCAAAAAAACCGGTTCTTCAAAAGGAATGGAAAATGTTTTCACCAGTCCATTTGCAAAAGTCCGTTTACAAACTATTTCTGCCAAAATACAAACAGTAAAAGAAGCCTTAAGAAAAAAAAATATTACACTTTTGGGAGAAGCAGTCGAAGAGGAAGCGATAAGTATGCATGCTGTAATGATGACGCAAAAACCGCCGCTTTTTTACTGGTTGGGACAGACTTTGGAGTTTATTCAAAAAGTTAGAGAATGGAGACAGGAAGGCTTACCGGTTTATTTTACAATTGACGCTGGTCCAAACGTACATCTTATTTTTGAAGAAAAACACCTAAAACAAATTGTCGATAAAATAAACGGATTTGACAAAAATTTAAAATTTATTATTAACAATCCAGACGCAGGAGCGAGATTAATCAATACACACCTGTTTTAATTTTAAAAAAATAATTTTTAGCAATCAAAGACCATATGATTATTCCAACCCATATTGCCATTATCATGGACGGCAACAGAAGGTGGGCAAAAAGACATAAATTAGCAATTTTACAGGGTCATAAATATGCCTCAGATATTGTTTTGGAGAAAGTGGTTGAATACGCCACAAAGAAAGGAGTGAAATATCTCACTTTTTGGGCGTTTTCTACCCAAAATTGGAACAGAAATAAAAATGAAGTGGATGGTTTAATGAATATTTTTCGCCATGCCCTAAAAACAAAAATACCGTCATTTATTAAAAAAGGAGTAAGATTAAAAGTGATTGGCGATATTGAGAAGTTGCCGGCAGATATAAAAACCGGCGTAGAGAAAGCGATTGAATCCACAAAAGAAGGAAAAAACATCACGGTTATAATGGCGATAAACTATGGCGGTAGGGATGAGATTATCAGGGCGGTGAATAATTATAACTTGAAATTTAAAATCCATAATCTGAAATTAACCGACAAAAATTTTAGCAAACTCTTGGATACCAAAGACATTCCCGATCCGGATCTGATTATCAGAACCGGCGGTGAAAAAAGAATGTCAGGATTTTTGTTGTGGCAGTCGGAATATAGTGAGTTATATTTCACCAAAATTCTTTGGCCGGATTTTACTGAAAAAGATTTAGATCTGGCTCTTCTGGATTTTTCTAAAAGACAACGAAGGTTTGGTAAATAAACAATCTGGTACTTGGTATAATATACACATGTTTTTCCATTCTAAAAATATTAAATTAATTATTGCTTTCTTTTTTTTAGTTTCTTTAATTATTATTAAAACCAACACAATTTTGGCGGATGCGTGTGACAATCCGGAAAAGATTGATTCTCTTCCCCAACTCGAGGAGTGTAAAAATAGGGCGCAGGGCGTATTTAATTTAATTTCCAAAGCAAATTCCACCAATAAAGCAAATTTGAAGATCTTACAGCAAAAAGTAAACGCCCTAAAAACCCAGCTGGACGGCCTTTCATTTCAGCTCGACAAGAAACAAAAAGAAATTAACAGAAGAAATGCGGATTTTGATCAGAAATACGAAGACCTGTCTAAGGCCGTTCGTTCTTTTTATATCAAAAGCTACTATCCCAACCTTATTGCCATTATGGTCGCATCAGATGATGCCTATGAAGCCCTAAGACTGGTTTTAATGTATACGTTTTTATCAAAGCAAAATCGCAATGCAATTGTAAATTTAGTTACCGAACTTGCGTCTTTGCAAAAAGAAAAAAATCAGCTCGCAAAAATTTTGGAGCAAATTTTGGTATTAAAAGCACAAGTAGATGAGAAGGCAGGATTTTTGGCACAGGAAGTTGCTAAAGCCAGCGCGTATGAAAAACAGCTCCAAAGTCAGATTGCCCGCCTTTCCCAAAGGCAGCAGAACATTATTGCCCAAAGACAACAGAGTTTAAATCTGCCCACGAGTCTTGGCGCCGGGCCGTTGTTTTGTACTGATGATCGCAAACTTGATCCCGGATTTAGTCCAGCCTTTGCCTTCTTTACGTTTGGCATTCCCCACAGGGTCGGATTAAATCAATATGGGGCATACGGAAGAGCAAAGGCTGATAAAAAATATAAAGAAATTCTGGAAGCCTATTTTCAAAATATCAGTTTTGAAAAAACAGACAATATCCACATCAGCGTTCAGGGGTATGGAAGTATGCCCATAGAGCAATATCTGCTTGGAATTTACGAAATGCCGGGCGATTGGCCAATTGAAGCGTTAAAGGCACAAGTTGTTGCCGCCAGGTCATACGCGCTTGCCTATACCAACAGGGGTCAAAAAGAAATCTGTACGACGCAATCGTGTCAGGTGTATAAAGGTGGAAATAAGGGCGGCAATTGGGAATCGGCCGTAAAAGCAACAGAGGGAGAATATCTTTCGTCCGGCGGCCAGCCGATTTCTGCCTGGTATTCGTCAACCGACGGCGGATATACTTTTTCCTCATCAGATGTTGGGTGGGGAGAACGCCAATACACAAAACGCCAACGGGATACAAACGGCGATATTAATAGTTTTTCCGATCTTTTCGAAAAAGCTTACGATAAAGATTCCCCTTGTTTTTATTCTGCCCAAGGATATCGGAATGAATATAATAAATCTGCTTGGTTAAAAACAGATGAGGTTGCCGATATTATTAATGTTATTATGTTGATGCAAAAAGACTCGGGTGTCTCATCCCACCTGTATCAGATAGATAAGCCCAATCCCGAAGGAGTGGAAACATGGAATAAAGAAAAGGTGAAAGAAGAATTAAAAAACAGGGGTGGAGTGCCATTTCACTCCGTTTCTGATTTTTCTATCGATTGGGATAAAGGAAGCGGTATGGTCACGGGAGTCAGGGTAACAGGAGATGGAAATTCCATAAACTTCAACGGATCTGAATTTAAAAATTTTTTTAATCTCCGGGCGCCGGCAAATATCCAGATAGTTGGACCGCTTTTTAATGTGGAAAAAAAACAATAAACCAACCAATAAGTTTTATCCAGGTTGAGATAATGTTATAATCAATTAAAACACCATATCGTTTTATCTACTAACCGCTTTGGTATGCAGGAAGTGTACGAAGAAAAAAAACAAAATCCAATAGAGAAGGCAGACAAAATCGAGATAGTCTGCAAACCCAAACTTACTTTTTGGCAGAAACTAAAACAACCGCTTAGGGCCTATATTATAAATCCAATGGGAATGCATTTTGAGAGCCAGGAAGATGACGAGCAAATTGTTCTTCTATTAAGACAGCATCTTATCACCAATCTACCATGGATTTTTTCAGGTATAATCATGCTTTTGGCCCCTATTTTTATTTTTCCTCTTCTCGCTTTTCTGAATCCGCTTCCGAACATGCCCATAGGTTTTAAAGTCGTCTTAACTGTTTTTTGGTATTGTTTGACATTCAGTGTGGTATTTATTAATTATCTGCATTGGTTTTTTAATGTCTATTTAGTCACAACAGAGAGAATTATTGATATCGATTTCAACAATTTGGTCCACCGGGAACTTTCTTCTACGAGAGTTTCCAAGGTTCAGGATGTTACCTATAAAGTAAATGGAGTTATAAGATCAATTTTTGATTATGGTGATGTTTATATCCAAACCGCGGGGACAGAAGAGAATTTTGACTTTCATGCAGTTCCCGCCCCCCAATTGGTAGTTAAAAAAATCGGAGAATTAATTGAGAAAAAAGAAGAGGCCAACAACGGAGGTATTTAATTATGACTTTTGACCAAATAATGGGAATCATTGCCGGCATAAACCCATTTTTTATTTTTAAAATATTTATTTTAATCGGATTTTTATTTTATATCATTTTTTCTTTAGTGGTTATGAGGCAGGTTCAATTAATGCTTGGCGTACTGGAAGGATCCAGCCATGGGGGACTTAGCGTTGTTGCATTAATCCACGCAATTTGCGTGATTAGTCTTTTTATCATGGCTTTTCTTTTTCTATAAAACATGAATAAAGTTAACGCCCTAACTTTTTCTGAAATTGCAGGAATACCTCAGGATAGCAGCTGGTCGCAAGTTTTTTTCACCAACACAAGCTACGATGTTAAAGAAAAAGGCCAGCTGTTTTATCTTATAAGTATCATAAACAATTCAGACGAAGACACAACCTCTGTTGGAAAATTAATTGCAACGCGTTTTGAGGAAGACTATTACAGCAGTTCAGAAAAAATTCTCCCGAGCTTAAAAAACTCCATAACAAAAATTAAAGAAATTATAAAAGCAAGACAAATACCAAGTTTTGAAATTGCAGCCGGGGTAATTTTTGAAAAAGTTTTGTATATCGTCAAAACAGGCAAGGCTAAAGTATTTCTTGGACGTGATAAAAAATTGATAAATCTTCTAGGCGACGACGAGGAAACAACAGTTTCCTCTGGCTTCCTCAGGGCTGGCGATATAATTATTGTTTCCTCGTCGGGCTTCATCAAGCTAGTGGGATTAGAAACAATTCATAATGCGCTTGGCCTAAACAATCCTGAAGAGATCACTTCTGAATTGGCTCCGATTGTGTTGGGGGCTTCCCAAAACGCAAATTGTTGTTTTTTGGTTATTGCCTGGAAAGAAGAACATGAGGGCGTTGAGATCGAACAACAAAAAACAACTACAGTCCCAGACAAAATATCACCAGAAGCTTCACCCTTCATCGCAAAAGCACACTTTTCCTTGATCAAAACCAGTTTTTTGTTTCATATTTTTGATAAGCAAAAACACAAGATAGTACAAATGGTGAGTAAAATATGGCCCAGCGGTAAAACACAAAAAACAGCCATTTCGGTAGCAATAATAATTGTAATCCTGCTTCTTACCAGTGTTGCCTTGGGCATTACCAGAAAAGAAGATATGAAAAGAAAACAAGAATTTGAAATTGTTTATTTAGAAGCAAAAAATAAATTTGAAGAAGGCAAGGCAATTATTGGGTTAAACAATACGCAGGCAAGAAGTTTTTTAAACTCGGCAAAAGATTTAATGTCGATAGAGATTGGTAAAATCAAGAACAAAAAATCTGAAGACTATATTTGGGCTTCTGATCTTTTACTCCAAATAAATACCAATATCGCGCAGGTAAGTGGAATATACAAGATTACATCTCCAGACACATTTTATGATTTGACCTTAATTAAAGACGGGGCAGAAGGAATCGGTTTTTCGCTGTATAAAAAGTCTCTTGCCGTTTTGGACAATAAGAACAAAACAGTGTATTTATTGTCGGTTAACAATAAATCGGCGGAGGTTTTGGCAGGAGGAGATGATTTATTGAATATGAAATTTATCGCGCAGGGAATAAAAACCTATCTATATTCTCAGTCTGGCGGCATCTTTGAAGTTGACGCCAAGAGTAAAAAATTAAAACGTTTGAAAACAAGTTTAGAAAAAGAAGAGGCGACTTCTTTTGCTTCTTTTGCCGGCAATCTCTATATTTTAACCCAAAACAATATTATTAAATACTCTTCCACCGAAGACGGATTTTCCGAAGGAAGGTCATATTTGGCAAAAGATCTTTCTTTTAATTTACCAAAAAGCCTGCAGATGGTAATTGACGGATACGTGTGGGTTTTGCAGGAAGATGGAAATATTGTTAAGTTTTCCCAAGGCCGGCCAACAGGTCTTATGCTTAATGGATTTGACCAAAAGCTAAACAATCCGCTTAAAATTTTTGTAAGCGACGAAACTAAAAACGCATACATTTTAGACAAGGGTAATAAACGTGTGGTGGTAATGACAAAGGAAGGAAATTATCAGTCTCAATATCAATGGGATGGGATTGCAAATGTGACCGACATGACGGCTTCCGAAGAATTAAAAAAAATATTTCTTCTTTCGGCCAATAAAATTTTCGCGCTCGATATAAAATGATTTAATTCGGATATCCCACAACGAACAACAAAATTATTTTATCAATATCTCCCCGAAGTGATATTAATGTTTGGAAATTTCAATATGAATTTTGTTCCTTGTGGTTTTTGGGGACGGACAACAATACTAATTTGATAGAGATTGCATATTTGTTTCACCAGATGAAGACCTATTCCATGTCCTTGAACCTGGCGGAAGGTATCAATGACGCGATAGAAACGGTTAAAAATTTTACCCTTCTCTTCATGTTTAAGGCCCTCGCCACTATCGCCCACCTCAATGTACTTATTGGTTGTATTGTCAAATCCGGTAATATGGATTACCCCTTTTACTGGGCTGAATTTTATTGCATTCGAAACCAAGTTAGAAATAATTATATCTAGATATTTTTCTGGGGTCGGCACCGTAAAATTATTTTTGATATTGATCTGTAATGTGATTTCTTTTTCTTTTAATTCCTTGTAGTATTTTTCATTAATTTTAGCAACGAGCGACGAAACAAGAGTAGTTCCTGTTCTGGGAGCAGGGCTATCCCGCATCAAGGTTAATGAAAGTAAACCTTCAATCAGAGTATTGAGTTCCAGCAGATCGTTTTTTACTTTCATCAATTCTTTTCTATTAAGCGTTTTTTGCACAAGAAGAAGATCCAATGTTGAAACTGCTTTCGTAATTGGTGTCTTTAACTCGTGGGACGCGTTGTCGATAAAGTTTTTTTGTTGATCTGCCATATCTTTTAGCCGAATTAACATTTCGTTGAATTTGTTTGTCAGTAAAACCAGTTCATCTTGTTCGTGTCCTTCGATGTACACATATTTATCCAGCTTATCAAGATTAATCTGGTCAATAATCTTTATGATTCCTCTTACTGGTGAGAGAATTTTATTCGTAACAAAGTAGCCGAAAATAAAACTCCCCAACAGCCCCACAGATCCCATGCTAATAAGAACCAAAAACATGATATGGCTTGTTTGGTTGTTGGTAGACAATGGTTTGGCAAGAACAAGAGCTCCGTAAAGATTTTTATCCTTTTTTAAAGGGGCGATAACTGTAATAATTTTCTGTCCATTCCAAAAAGCATGAAATTCCTTGCCGTTATTTGAGTTTATATTAATTGTTGCTATTTCCTTCTCAATTATCGACAATTCATGTTTTTCATTGGGATTTTGAGTTTCAAATATCCCATATTTTCTAATCGCGGATTTTGAGGCATCATAAAAAAGCGCGCTTATTCCCTCATTAAATAGGGTTTGTCTGAGGGTTTCACCGCTTTTATTTTTCAGAAACTCTATCTTGTTATTTTCAATCGCTATATGATTAACCACAACTTCGGTTATCTCATTGGCCAAATCCTTCTTGAGTTGCATTTGTAAAATTACATTAAATAGGAAATAAATTAGTGAGGAAAAAATGATTAAAAACAGAAAAAAAAAGCCACTAAACCACATCGCCTGTTTTTGTTTAACCCTTAGTTGCCGCATAGCATATAACCTTTATTTATAATGGTTTTTATAAATTTCGTTTTGAACGGAAGTTCAATCTTTTTACGCAAATAACGAATATGCACGTCTACGGTATTAGAAAATATATCAATTTCATTGCCCCACACGTGATTTAAAATATCTATCCTGCCTATCACCCTATTTTTATTGTGAGCCAAATATTCCAATACTGCATATTCTTTTGGGGCCAGTCTTATGATTTTTCCGGTGCATGAAACCTCACACGTATTGGTGTTCACGCGAAGTGTATTGATCTTTATAATTGGTGATTGAGAAGCTCCGGATTTTCTGCGCATTAAGGCTTTCAGACGTACAAGGAGTTCTTGCATGGCAAAGGGTTTAGTCAAAAAATCATCAGCACCAGTTTCCAGTCCTTCAATTTTGTCTTCCAACTGTCCTTTTGCCGTTAGCATAAGTATTGGTGTGGGGTTATTGTTTCCTCTTAATTTCCGGCACAATTCTATTCCGGAATAGTCTGGCAGCATCCAGTCTAGGACAATAACATCAAAGTCCTCGGTTTCGGATAGGTATAAACCATCTTGCGCCGTAAAACATACAGCGGCATTTAATTTTACCGACTCTGCCATACGCTTAATATTTTCAGCAATCGTTTTATTGTCTTCAATTATTAATATCCTCATAAATTATTGGATGAGATATTGGGAAAGCATGCTTTTGGTTGTTTCGGAGTGAGTCTTGATAGGATTTTTTTCTTTGGTATCAAATCCCTGCGCCATATCCTTGCCGCAATATTTTACCATGATTTGGTCACCTCCCGGATGTTGGCCAAAAAGGGAAGTGATATCATAAACATGATTGTCATAGGAAACCCAACAGTCTTTCTCTGTATTATGTTTTGGTAATTCTGCAAAAAAATTTATAGATTTTGTCTGAACGATTGCCTCAGTGACAACATGGCTGGTTGTTGCAGTAGAAACCACAACCTTCGGAGTAGTAGCAGAAGGAGTTGGAGTGGTGATTTTTGCAGCAATCTCATCAAGTGTCTTATGGTTGTTGATGAATAGTAAGTTTTCTTTTTGCTTATACAAAACAAACATAACAATTATAAAATAATTAATAATAGCAATCCGCGAAATATATCTCAGAAAAGTATTGTTCATAATTGGGAAAAGCTTTCAAGTTTAATATCTTTTTCTGATATTCCTTGTTTCATAAATTGTTTTTTATAACTTTCCATCATGGCAGGTGGACCACACACCTGAATGAGATTTCTGTTCACTTCCCCCAACAGTTCCCGGATTTTATTTGCGTTTAATCTGCCGGATTCCTCAGAGCACCAAATATGCAAGTTTATATACGGATTATTTTCAATATTTTTTTTAATTTCTTCCAAAAAAACCGCTTCACTTCTTTTTCTTAAACAATAAAACAATGTGATTTTTTTGTTTAACGGTGGCGGGTTTTGTTTCAACATACCCAAAAACGGCGTGATGCCAATGCCGCCGGCAATAAGTATTAAAGATTCCCGCCTTTTTTTGTACCAGTCGCCAAATTTTCCATAAGGTCCATAAACGTGAACTTTTTCATTTTCTTGCAGAAGTGGTAATTTGTGAGTGAAATCGCCTAATTTTTTTACCGATATTCGTATTGATTCTGCACCCGGTGCAGAAGAAAGAGAAAATGGATGATGTTCTTCTCCTACAAATTCGTTTTTAAACGAAATATAGATAAACTGACCGGGACTGAAATCTAATTTCCTGCCAATTGGCATTAAATACACATTAACAATATCAGTTGACTGATCTATTTTTTTTATGCAATAAATATATTTTGGTCCGATTGTGTTATAGAGAAAAATTATATAAAAAGCAGATAGCAGTCCCAAGACGATAAATATCAAAACCCAAATTCGTAAAATCATATTTTGAGAGATATCGCTGGGAATGAAAAGCGCGTGTAAGCTTCCCAACAAAAAAGCAAGCCCCATAAGTTTATGAGAAAGTTTCCAGATATGATATGGCAGTTTAATAAAAACGATAAATATCGTAGCAAAAAGCATACAATATAGCCCAAAAATTCCCAGATCATAGGAAAGATTGTTGCCGGGAAATATATATAGGGATGCGAGATTAAATTGCGGCAGGCTTTTGATCGCCAAAAGCAGCGGATGATGTAAAAGAAAAACAAAAGCGACACTGCCAACTATATGGTGTACTAAATACATTCTGTCTAAGCCGTCAAATAGTTCTTCAAGGCGATGAAGGCGGGTGGAAAGCATTAAGGTAATAGCCATAAAGACAATTCCCAACAAGGCTAAGACTTGACTCAAACTGCGATATGGATCGTTTGTAATATCAGATAGTTGTTGTTTGGATATAAACCAGAGGTTAATTGTTATAAAAGAGGCAAGAATAATAAAAAATATTCCAAAACTTTTCATAGAACGTATATTAGCGCATTATCCCATTTAAGTAAAAAAATACTCTGTTTTTAAAAACAGAGTATTTTTCTCACAAGACTAGTTTATTAGTCGCTTTCAGATTCTTTTTCATTTTCATCCTCTGTGTCTACGCGGTCGTCGTCGTCCTTCTTTTTTTCACCGGTGTTTGTGCTGTTGTTGGTGGGAGTTGGTGTGGTTGTTGCATTGCTGTTTGTGTTTTGGGCAGTTGTTCCCGTGTATAAATAAGATTGCATTCTTGAAATATTGGTTCCGTGCTGTTTTTGATACGTCGTGGTCATATCGGTTCCGCATTCAAAAACATTTCCACCAGAATGAGTATTTCTCAAGCTGGTAACATCATATTGTTTTCCAAAAAGCGTAATAATACATAAATTGTTGGGAATCGTATTGTTTTGAGTGGTAGATGTTATGTTTGTGGCCGTACCCACAGGAACAGTCGTCTTAGAATTTACGGCTGTTTTATTGGTGTTAGTTGTGGTTGGGGTTGGTGATGCCCCGTTGGTCCAAAAAGACTCTTTTTCATTTTTTGCCGAGTTTTTTTCTGTCTGAGAAGGTGAAGGCGTTGTTTGGTTAGTATTTTGTGATTGAATGTTGGGTACGCTGATATTTTTTTGTCCCAAACTTTTAGTAATCTTAGACATGCCCAAGACGCTGGTTGAAACAGTTATTCCTCCCAGTATGATTATTCCCAGAACGGGAATTATTTTAGACCCGATAATTAGAATGTTTTTCATTTTCCTCCTTATGTTTGTTAAGCAACAAACTGATTATAAATATTCTGGCATTAAGAACGGATTAAGAAATAATCCTTTGTTTGAAAGAAAAAAAATAGTATGATAGGTTCATGAAAATAAGCAACCGTAAAGCCTACTATGATTTTGAAATCGGTGAAAAATTTGAGGCCGGCATTAAACTTTCCGGCGGAGAAGTCAAATCGGTAAAAGAAGGACATGTTTCTCTTGTCGATTCATTTGTCAGAATTGTGGGAAACGACGCTCTGCTTTTAAATTGCCATATTCATCCTTATAGATTTGCGAACAACCGCGACTATGATTCCAAACAAACGAGAAAACTCCTTTTACATAAAAAAGAAATAGTTTCTCTTCAATCGAAACTCAAACAAAGCAATCAAACCATTGTTCCTGTCTCCATTTATCAAAAGGGAGATATTATTAAAATCGAACTCGCGCTGGCCAGAGGAAAAAAACAATGGGATAAGAAAAAGGCGCTGAGAGAGAAATCCATGCAAAGAGACGAAGAGGAAGAGATGCGGAGGGAGAAAAAATAGATACCATTTTTGCATTGTGGCATGGGAAAAAGTATAATATGGCATATCGGGGATGTACGAATCGCTGATATCGCTCTTTAAAAACTGCAAGCCGAGAATGATTTAATCTCGTAAAACAAAATCAAAACTAAATGTCAATTTACTTGACAAAGCAAAAACATTGGCTCAAAAAGTAGGCAACTATTTCTTTGGTCCAGTTTCTGCTCCGGCTTTGGCATTGGCCTAATTTAAAGCTTTTTTGCCAAAGCGGCATCTTTTACTTTTTTGCCTTTCGGGAAGTTTGAGGTGTAAACACAGGAAGGATGCGGTTGAAAAAAGATGGTTTTTGTTTTCAACCAAAGATGACTAAACCAGGTTTCTGATATTGTTTGCCAATTGATCAATCAGAAATGAAATTTACAGTTGGCTAAGCTTGTAGATGTTTTTGAGGAAAGATATTCACACGGGGGTTCAATCCCCCCATCTCCACACTTCGTGCGCGGTAAACAATGTTTGAGCTGTGGCAAGTTAATTTTGTTTCACGAAAATCTAATACCAAGATAGAATGCGATTGCGGCGCCGACCAAAACAGCAAAAAGGAAAAGAAAAATCCGATAGATATTCAAATTTTCTTTAGGATTTGGTTGCGGTTGGGGGATAGTTGTAGTCATATTTTAATCTTCTCGTCGCAAACTCACAACAAGAAGCAAGAAAATTTTACTCCAATCCAAATGTCACCGTGAGGGATTTGAAAACAGTTTGGGAACCGGGTTCGATTGGCGCGCCTCCGCCACCAGCCTGCGACTTCATCATTGTATAAATGTTTGGAGTTGAATATCCCTCGACCACATTAATTACTTTTCCTAATTTTTTTCCACCAAATGCTGCAATTTTTTCTGCTTTGTCTCTGGCGTTTTTCATCGCGTCCCCCAAAAGAGCATTATTAGCCTGTTTTGAATAATCAAGAGTAAAATTTGGCCCATAGACATTTGTTGCCCCGCTCTTTGTTAGTAAATTGGCTAGTTCTGATGCCTGTTCGACATTTCTTAAGGTGATATCAATTGTATTATTTACCTGCCATTGTCCGGGTCTTTGTTTTTGTCTTCCATCCTCATAATATGATTCCTGTGTTTGATAGACTGAAAGGCTTTGTGTTTTGATATCTTCGCTGGAAATCCCGAATGTTTTGACGGCATCAATTATCAATTGTACTTTTTGATTGACTTCAGAAACCGCTTTTTCTTTATCGTCGGAAACAGAAGAAACCCCGGCATTAAACGAAGCAATTTGGCTTTTTTCTTGAGATTGAGCTTCGCCAACAACAGTTACAGTTTCCTGAGATAAAAGTTTCAAATTTCCCCAATTAATATTTTTCCACGGAAGTAAAAAAGAGGCGGCAATAGCGATTGCGCAAAACAAGACAACAGCTAAAAATATTTTTCCTATACCGGAATTATTATCCATAATAATACACTAGCATTTGATTGATTAAAGATCAAGGGGTTCAAAAAAGTCAGGTTAATTTTCACAGAAAAAACTTCCTATATTAGCAACTTCGTTTAGAGAAAGGTTATCGGTTAAGAATGCGGAAGCAGTTCCTCCGTCAAGGTTTAGGGCTGACACGATTTTATGATTGCCGCTGTTATTAAAAAGTGCAATAAAAGCCGGTAAATCTTGCAAGTATGGACCTTGAAGAGGAGATTCTTTGTTGAAAAAAGTAAGAAATATGATTTTCTCATCACTGGTTATTCCCACGGCCATTCTTCTTGCGGCTTTGTCATCAATGATTTGCAGCGTGCGGGGAACACCTTTTTCGTAAATGACAGGGCCGGATTGAACCGCCAGTCGTATATTCCCATCAGAAACGGTTTCAATAATATGGGGAATGTTTTCGTTTGAGAGATAAAAAATTCCATTAAATAACAAACTTTCTATTTCTTTTTCGACAATTTTTCTCTCACTAATAAAAAGCCCAAGAGGTTTATTGCTCTTGTCATAAAAACCCGCATTAATCAGGTTTTTGCAGCTAAGATTTTTTTTTCGTTCTGATGACGATAATTTTTCCGTAAAATTAGGATGCAGGAAAAGATTTTGCGGATCCGACACCACAAACCAGGAAATCTGATATTTGTTCTTATTATATTCAATTTCTAGTCGGTTTTTTTCATTTTCTGTAGATTTGGGTGTTGTTGTGGGCGTTTCAGATGGAGGATTTTTTGAAATCGAATCGTTTGTTTTAACGCTTTTGGTAAAAAGAAATATTGCAATGATACTGAGTGAAATTATTACTATGATTCTAATCATGTATTGATATTTTACTAGATTCTCAAGATATCTCCTAATCTACAAGCATGAAATGCTAGAATGATTTTGTATGGATATTTATAATTCCCGCGAATTGTTGGTAGTCAGGCTTATTGTGGGCCAAATGGAAGCAAATTGTTATTTGATAATTGATAAAAAGACTAAAAAAACCATTATCCTTGATCCCGGAGAAGAGGCTGAATATATTGAAAACAATATTCGCGACAAAAATTGCATTCCAGAAATGATCATTTCTACCCACGGGCATTTTGACCATAACGGCGCGGTTTTAACTTTGCAATTAGTATATCAAATTCCATTCTTAATAAGCCAAAAAGATGTATTTCTGTTTACCAGTTTCAGAAAATCAGCCGTCCTTTTTACAGGTACTGATCTTGGTCCTCCGCCCACGCCAAGTGGTTATCTTGAGAAAAACAGTATAATAAATTTTGGAGAGAACAGGTTGTTGGTGATCGAAACCCCCGGCCACACACCCGGGAGTATTTGTTTGTTTGCCAAAAATGAAGGACTGCTTTTTACCGGCGATACAATTTTTGCAGAAGGACAAGTTGGTCGTACAGATTTTTCTTATAGCAGCGCCAAAGATCACAAAACATCGCTAAAAAAGATATTTAAATTGTTGGACAATACCATTATTTATCCTGGGCATAAAGATAGTTCGACGGTGAAGAAAGAGAAAGAGCATCAATCTTAGTTTTGATTAAGTTTATTGACCAGATTAATAATTTCTTCATGCAGGCTGCTATCTTCATTTGCCATTTGCTCTTGGGTGTTTGTGAGCCAGAGATTATTTTTCATCTGGGAAAGAATTATTTGGGCGTTGTCTTTTCTTTTTTTGATGAGTTCCAATAATCTATCAAAATCATTTTTGTTCGCCGGTTGAGAGTTTTTGATTTTTTCCCACGAAGTAAATGCCTCTTCTAAATTTGCCACGAGTTTTTCCCAATTATCAATTGTTGTTTTTGGATAATTCGGCGGAATATATCCCGCCAGATGCTGAACGACAATTTGAACAGGACATCCGTTTATTTCACCGACTTCTGTAGAAATTCCAGTTTCGGAAAATTCCGGATTTAAAATAAATTTTTTACTGTTGGGAAACTGAAAATAATTATCAACCAACTCTTCTGCTTCGTAATATCCAACAGCGGGAAGTTCGCCCCAAACCGTATTTGCGTAACCGACTTCATTCATGGCTTTTTTCATGGTATATCCGCTTTTTGTGGCCTCAAACGAAGTGTCGTTGAATTTAATGATGATACGTGCTCTTTTTTGAGCAGATTGTTCCAATTCTTTTTTGTAGGATAACTGGGGGATGTTTTGGGCTTTTCTTTTTGCGTTTATCAGTTTCATATATGTGCTAATGTCAAAAACAGGTTTATTGGCCTCATTTGTGTCTTTGGAAGTGTCGCGCCAATTTTTCGTAAGGTCTTTTTGGTCGTCGATTGGAATAACAGTTCTAATATCATCAAGAGCCACAAGTTGCAGATCAAACCGGGAATCGTTACTACCCTTGCGGTTATCTCCCATGACAAACACATACCCATCCGGAACTGTCAGAATTTTACAGTCCGGTAAAAAATCACCACCATAGGTGGATTTCGCCTTGGCAATGTATGGTTCAGAAAGAATTTGATTATTTAATTTTACAAAGCCATCCCTGATTTCAATTTTATCTTTGGGAAGGGCAATGACGCGCTTGACAAATCCCGTGTCAAGATCAGACGAAGAACTGGCTTCTTTGGCTATGATATCGCGGGTTTTCGCATTGGCAAAAAAAACAATATCTCCTCTTTTTAATTCATAGCCAAAATACCTTTTATTAAAAAAAACTATGCCGCCCGGATAGCGCCTGGTGTTGTGGCCGGCTACAACCTCTTTTGAGTTTTCCAGATCAGATTTTCCCGTTCCCCGAGGAAAGGTTGGATACATGGATCCCGTTCCGGAAACATAGTCAAATTCTGGCGCAAATCCAGCCTGTTGGGCGAGATAGAAAAACAAACCGCGGTGGTTTTTAAAACCAAGAAAAATTATAGCTCCGATTAATCCCGCAAAAACCAAAAAGGTCAACAAAAACTCAACAATCTTCTTCATTGAAATAAATCATCTACTTTCTTAAAATACCACGTAAATAATCAATAAACAATCCACAGGGCCATGCCGGTTTTATCTTTGGTGGAAGACTTAGTAAATCTCAAACTTTTCTAGAAGTTTTTTATTTCCTTCAATTTGATAGCGAAGCAAGTCAGAATAAATACCCTTTTTTTGTGAAAGTTCTTTTGGTGTTCCGCAATCCACAACAGAACCTTGATCCAAAACAATGATTTTATCAACGTTTTGAATAGTGGAAAATCGGTGGGCGATAATAATTGTGAGTCTTCCTTTTATTAAATTTTCCATGGCTTTTTGAACTTCCATTTCTGATCTGGCGTCAAGATTGCTGGTTGCTTCATCAAGAATCAGAATCGGCGAATTTTTTAAAATGGCCCTGGCTATCTGAATTCTTTGTTTTTGTCCTCCGGAGAGTTTTATGCCTCTTTCTCCCACCTCGGTATCTATTCCTTTGGGTAATTTTTCCACAAAATCATACGCGTTTGCCTCCTTTAATGCCTGAGAGATTGCAAGATCAGTTGCGTTATTTCCATAGGCGACGTTTTCTCTGATAGTGGAGGAAAAAAGTTCATTTTCCTGGAACACTAAAGCGATATTTCTGCGGATAAAGCCATGGGGCAAATCCCGATAACTTTTATTGTTTAGTAATATTTTTCCTGAAGTCGGCTCGTATAGTTTTAGGATTAAATTCACGATTGTCGTTTTGCCGGTTCCCGAAGGACCAACTAAGGCCACTTGTTTTCCCGACCCTATTTTAAATGAAATATCAGACAGGATAATTTCTGAATTTTCATATTTAAAATTCACTTTTACAAATTCTAAAACAGGAGATTTTATTTTCTTTAAAAATGTCGGTTCATTAAGATAATTTTCTTGGGAGGCGATTCCAAGAATTTCAAAGAATTCCTTAGACCCGCTTTCCGCGTTTTGCAGCTGGGTTAGTATAAACGACATGGCAAACAGCGGTCGTCTTGCCTGATTAATCAGTTGGATAATTAAAACCATTTCGCCTACGCTGAGCTGTTTTTGGAATGTAGCCGAGACAATAATTATATTAATAATAAGAAGAACGATGTTTAAACTCAGATCTCTTAAGAAATCAAACAAATGAAAAGTAGTGCTTTGCCCGGCATAGATTTTGTTAATATCATTAAGTTGCTGTTCGACAATTTCAAACTCTTTTTTTTCATTATTAAAACTCTTGACCACTTTGATGTTTGACACCACTTCCTGTATTCTGCCTTTTGAAATATCCGCAATTTTATTCTTCTTAATTTCTTCCGCGCCCCATTTTTTGGAAGAATAGTAGCTGAGAATGAGATAAATCGGAAATAAAGAAAAAGTAAACAGGGCGGTTGGAATATTGTAATAAGCCATCACCACAATGGTAAAAACGCTTTGTAAAAAGGTGGGCAGAATAAAATTCGAAAAAACATTAACAAATCCCTGTATAACGGCAATTCCCCGGTTCAGTTGGTTTATGATTTTTCCCGAAAGTTCGGAATCAAAATAGCTTTGCGGAAGCGTCAGTATCTTTTGATAGAATTTTTCTGTTAAATATTTAAACAACCTTCCGGCAAAATGATCGCCCAGCCGGTCGCTTATGCTGGAAAAAATAATGCCCAGTAAGTTTGCGCCGAAAGCAATTCCGACTAGAAAAGCAACTCTTTGCACATCTCCGCCCTTGTTTTGAATTTTTAAAACAACCTCATCTATAATGCTTTTGGACAAAAGGGGAGCCACAAGTTCCAGTGCGGCCGACAAAATGATTAAAATTGCAATAAGCACCACCAAATGATACAAAGGCTTTGATATCTCAAGAATTTTAATTATGTTTCTCATAACTGGATACCTGATGATATCAGATTTAAAGTTTTATAAACAGATATGGTTTAGTATTTAATCGCTATAACAGCTATAATTGTTATCACAACAATAAACAATATTATGTGGAAAAAATCCCTCTATACTAAAAATTCATCAGAACCGTTTAAAATTAGCCGTTCTAAAATTGATCTTTTCATGGAGTGTCCCAGATGTTTTTATCTTGATCGCAGAATGGGAATTTGCCGTCCATTAATGCCTGGTTTTTCATTGAATTCTGCTGTAGACGCGCTATTAAAAAAGGAATTTGATCTTTTACGAAAAAAAGGGGAAGCGCATGAACTGATGAAAAAATACCATATTGAAGCCCTTCCGTACGTACATGAAAACCTTGATCTTTGGCGGGAAAACTTTAAAGGTGCGCAATATCATGATTTGGAAACCAATTTAATCATAACAGGTGCAATTGACGACCTTTGGATAAACAAAGAAAAGGAACTTTTGATTATTGACTATAAATCCACAAGCACAGAAAAAGAAATCAGCCTGGAAGATCAATATAAACAGGGCTACAAAAGACAGCTGGAAATTTATCAATGGATTTTTCGGGGATTGGGATTTAAAGTTTCCGATATGGGTTATTTTGTTTTTGCCAACGCGGGAAAAAACCGTGATAAATTTGACGGAAAATTGGAGTTTGAATTGACAGTAATTCCATACAAAGGCAATGATAACTGGGTTAGATCAATAGTCAAAAAAATAAAAGAGTGTTTAGACAAAGATCAAGTTCCGCCGCCGAATAATAATTGTGAATACTGCGGATATCTTCAAAAACGGTGGAAAATTTACAAAGACGATGTTGCCAAATAAAAACATTTTTCTCCCAATGAAAATTGCCAGTCGAAGTTAAAATTCAATTTTGCCGTCATTCACGACGAAGTAAAAAATAATTTCATTTGGTACGTCAAAATCCTATACCATAAGGGGGCATTGGCCAAAGGAAAAATACCAAACCCAGCGGAATTACGACTACGCCCGATTCTTTGGTCAAGAGCGACGCGGTAATTAAAAGAAAATAAACCAAAACAATCTGTTCTTCATCATCCATAATAAAGGGATAGAAGATGCTTTGTGCATAAACTGACAAAATGAAAAGAGGTATGACAAAAAAAATAACAATTTTTGGCCAACCGAAATCTTTACTCATATCTGATAGCGTCGATTGGTGAAAGATCGGCGGCTTTTTTGGCCGGAAAAACACCAAAAATTATTCCGATGCCGGAAGAAACACCAATGGCCATAAGAACAGACACTAGATCAATATAAGCCGGAAAAAGATTTTGAATAAAAAATACAACAACAAATGCCATCAGTAGGCCAAAAATTCCTCCCATTGAAGAAAGAATCACGGCTTCCATCAGAAAATGAAGCAAAATGTCATTTTTCCTGGCGCCAAGCGCGCGCCTTATGCCAATTTCTCTAATTCTTTCAGAAACGGCCACATACATAATATTCATAATTCCTATACCTCCAACCAGCAAAGATATTGCGGCAATTCCCACAAGAACAAAATTTAAGGCCCCAAAGATTGAGTTGACCGTATTTAAAATATCGGTTTGTTCACCCACAGAGAATTCATCGGTTTTATATCTTCTTCCTAAGATTTTGGTAACTTCATCCTTGACCAATTGGATATTTTTATCTTCATCGGTCTTGAGATAAAAAGCAAAAAACTTTTTTGAGTCGTTATAGCTCGCAAGAGATTTATACGGGAGATATACGTGGTCATCGATGCTGGGAGCGCCCAATCCTCCTCCCCCCTTAGCTTTGGTAATACCAATAACTTGATAATTTTGTTCACCAACCTTCACGTCTTGGTATAAGCTTTCTTGAGCAGAACCGAAAAGTTTTTTGGCAATGCCAGGGCCCAAGACAATTTTTTTCCTTCCTTGTTCGGCGTCGCTTTTTTTAAAAGCCTGGCCGTATTCTATGGAAAGATTTAGAACAGGAAAAACATCGGCATTTGAACCAGCCATCTCCACATATTCAGTTTTTTTTGGAGCCTTGATATTCGCAAATTTAATAAAAAACGGAACAATATAACTTGCGTTTTTTATCCTTTTTAAACTTATTAAATCTCTTTCATCAAAACTTATTCCGCCAACAGACGAGGCCATTCCTCGTGGGCCTCCGCTTATTCCCTTTCCGGGCATAACCATAATCAAATTTGTACCAAGTCCTTCAAATTGCTGTTTAATATATTTTTTTAAACCCAAGCCGAAGGCAGTCAAAAGGATAACCGATAAAACGCCGATCAAAATTCCCAAAGAAGTCAAGAAAGTTCTTCCTTTGTTGTGGGAGAAATCATCCAGCGCCGTTTTTAGAGTGAAGGAGAAATAATTCTTCATACAAGTTTTCCGTCATAGATTTTAATTTGTTTTCTCGTAATGGCGGCGACGTTTTTGTCATGGGTGACGATGACAATCGTGATTTTTTCTTTATTCAATTCTTTTAAAAGATTTAAAATTTCCTGGCCAGTTTTACTGTCAAGATTCCCAGTTGGTTCATCCGCAAGGACAAGCCTTGGTTTCATAATCAGGGCGCGGGCAATAGCCACTCTTTGCTGTTGACCGCCCGAAAGCTTATTCGGATACGTATTTTTTTTATTGATAATTCCGAATCTTTCCATTAAATAAACGGCGTGTTTTTCCGGATTGTAATCAAGTTTTTTTCTGGCATAGACAAAGGGCAGTAAAATATTTTCCATCACATTAAGTTTGTTTACCAAATTAAATTGTTGAAAAATAAAGCCCACAAACTCATTTCTGAGAGTTGAAAGTTGATCGTCGTTTAGAAGAGAAACATCTTTTCCTTCGATTACTATTTTCCCGCGTGATGGTTTGTCCAATAACCCAATGAGGTGCATTAATGTTGATTTTCCACTGCCCGAAGGACCCATAATTGAAGCAAATTCACCTTCCTCAATCTCAATATTTATATTCTGAAGGGCTTTAAAAACAATGTCTTCGTCAAGGTGATACTCTTTTGAGACGTTTTGGAGTAACAGCATAAAAGCAGATTAATATATAATATCATTCTCGCTTAGTCCTTTCTCAACTTCCACCATACCATCATATTCGTCGCCAAGGATGATAAAAGTTTTTACCTTAGTGTTTTCTTCTTTTTTCAAAACATATTTTTTCCCCTCCCCGCTTTTAATATAAGAAGCAGGAATTGCCAAAGTATTTTGTTTTTGTTTAATGACAAAACTGACATCCCCGGTCATGCCCATGCGATATTTGTGGCCAGTGCCGGAAGTTGGTAGCGAAATTTTTGTTTCATAAACAATTCCGGTTTCGCCTGATTTTGGGATAAAAGATATTGAAATTATTTTTCCCGCTACTGGTTGATCGGGATAGGAGTCAAACACGATCTCGCCGCGATCAACGCTTTGGATTTTTACCACATCGACTTGGTCAGCAAGCGCGGAAAAATAAATACTGTTGGGGTTTATGATTTGAAATTCAGCTGTTGCCGGTGTGATATTCACACCCGGAAGCGGACTTTGAATTCTGGCGACAATACCCTCAATCGGCGACCAAAGATTGGAGAATTGTAATGAGAGATTTTGCAGTTCGACGTCAATTACAGAATTGTTTAAGTCATATTGTGATTTGTCCAGGATTCTTTTGATGGAAGTTGTTATGATAGCGTTATTATCATCTTTGGTTTGCTCAAATGTCCAGCGGGTTTTTGTGTAGGTGTTTAAATCTTTTTCCAATTGTTTTTTTAACTCTCTTTGATCTAAAGAGGCAATCGTTTGATATTTTTTCACATAATCACCCTCTTTGACTCCTACCCAGGTGAGCATTCCTGAAGTTTGGAATCGCAGGGTGGCTGATTCAGAAGCATCAATTTTTCCGGAAAGCGAAAGCGTTTCCTTTAAATTTTCTTTTTTAACGATGTACTGTGTTGTTTTTTGAGAACCATTTTTTTCTCTTTCCAGCTTTATGTACAATACTGCGCCGACAAGAAATAGGACCAAAACCAAATACCACTTTTTTTTCAAAAAACTCAGGATTTTTTTAAACATAAAACAACAATTTATATCGCAAATGCATTCTGCCGTTCTATTGTAAGGAGTTAGTAAATATTTGTCTATATAATCTGCCGGGAGTTATAATAGTTTTTATGCGTGTTCATCTAAATCTGGCCGAATCCCTTCGTCCGCAGACCATAAATGAATTTTTGGGCCAGGAGCAACTGGTTGGCAAGGGTAAGTTGATAAGACTAATGATTGAAAATAAAAAACCTTTTTCCTTGATTTTTTGGGGTCCTCCGGGATCTGGTAAAACAACTCTTGCCCGCATTATTGCCAAAAGTACAAATGCTGAATTTTTTGGTTTGTCGGCCGTATCAGCTGGAAAAACCGAACTTTCAGAGATCGTTAAAAGTGCGAAAGAATTCTTAAAAATTGAGAGAAGAACAATTCTTTTTATTGACGAAATTCATCGCTGGAACAAAGCACAGCAGGCATTTTTACTGCCGCACGTAGAACAGGGAACTTTAATTTTAATCGGCGCCACAACGGAAAATCCCTCTTTTGAGATCATCAGTCCGCTTCTTTCCAGATGCCGGGTTTTTGTGTTAGAAGGACTGAGTGTTCACGAATTAGAAACACTGCTTGAGCGGGCGCTGTCTGACAAAGAAAGTGGTTTGGGAAAATACAAAAAAGAGATAGACAATAATGCCAAAAAGGCGCTTCTGAGACTGTCTGGAGGAGATGCCAGAATTCTTTTAAATGCGCTAGAAATGGCCGTTGTGTCATATCCAAAGAAAATAATTAATGAAGAAATCATAAAAGAAATATTTCAGAAAAAAACTTTTTTATACGATAAGAAAGAAGACGAGCATTATAATACCATCAGCTCATATATCAAGAGTATGAGAGCGAGCAACATTGACGCCGCCCTTTATTATTTGGCTTGCATGGTGGAGGCTGGAGAAGACCCGATATTTATAGCTCGTCGTATGGTAGTATTTGCTTCCGAAGACGTGGCATCACCAACCGCCTTAGTCGTGGCCAATGCCGTGTTTCAGGCCTGCCAGCAAATTGGGCTTCCAGAGTGTCAGGAAAGTCTGGCGGCGGGAACTGTTTTTATGTGCCAGGCCAAAAAAGACAGGTCTGCCTACGACGCTTACATGAGGGCTCTAGATGATGTGAAAAAATACGGCAGTCTTCCTACACCTTTAAAAATCCGCAACGCTCCGACAAAGCTCATGAATGAGTTGGGGTATGGAAAAGATTACGAGATGTATACGGACGAAGATTTACTGCCGGAGGAACTGAAGGGAAGAAAATACTATGTCAAGAAAAAGGATTAAAGACTTCAATAAAGTCGTTTATATTGGTTTACTTATATTCCCATTCCCTAAATAAATCATGATATTGTTGTCTTAGCCTGCCAAGCGGTATTGCTTTTTGACCGCGCGCAAGTTGTCCTTTTATTGTAAATTGAACTTGTCTACCCATAGCCCAAGCAATAAGCGCCTTTGTGTTGCCATCTCCTAAAACAAGGATTATTTTGCCACGGTGTGTATGGATGTATCCTTCTGTGGGGAAAGTATCGTCTTGATCTATTATTCGGTTTAAGGCAACTTGAACTTTTTGGGTCTCTATCCAGGTTTGGATAGTCCATAATGCGCGCGGATTTACATTTGTGACTATTGTTCCCGGACTTAATTCTTTTTCCTTCCCTAAGGAACCAAAAGGAATAACTTGTTTTAATTCAACAGCAAATTCGTTTATCATAAACACTTACAGCAAGTGATTGAATTCAAAGAAAGGACTAGACAAGCGTCGGAAATATTTTTTTCTTAAGAAAAAACACGAGTTTTTTTAAAGCTGCAATGGCTTGTTTTCTTTGCTCTTTGGTTTTTAAGCCTTCAACAATTGGCGGCAAAACAGACAGAACAACAATTAACAATATTATTGGCGCAAGATATTTTTCAATATCAGGGATAGTATTGCCCAGAAAATATCCCGCCAAAGTCACGCCGATTGCCCAAAACAACCCGCCGATCACATTAAAAGCCAAAAAAGTGGAATAATGCATCTCTCCTATGCCGGCGACAACCGGTGCAAAAGTTCTGATAATGGGAATAAAACGGGCAAGAATGATAGTCTTTTTGCCATGTTTTTCATAAAAATTTTTTGCCCTGACAAGGTGTTCTTTGTGAAACAATAGTGAATCTTCCCGGCTGAAAAGCCTTTTTCCAAATCTCTGCCCGAAATAGTAGCCGGTACTGTCTCCGGTGACTGCCGCAATGAAAAGCAACACGGACAATAAATAAATGTTCAAAAGTCCCTGAGATGCCAAAATTCCCGCAGTAAACAAAAGACTGTCTCCCGGAAGGAAAAAACCAATCAAAAGTCCTGTCTCCGCAAACACAATTGCGAACAAACCGGCATATCCAAAAGTTTCAATCAATAGCCTGAGATCAAACATAAGGTTTAATTATACTTCTTATCACAAAAACTGCAATCGTTTTTCAAAAACACAAGACTATTACTAATTGTTTCCACCATAACTTTATGCTACACTTTTCTCTTAACAAAAATTATTTGGTAAAGGAGAAAAATGGACGAGCAAAACATAAAAAACCAGCCCAATGCGATAAATTTAATTTTAACCATTCTTCTTCTTGTCGCCTCTTTTATTATCGGAAGTCTTTGGACAAATGTTGAATATCTGAAAAAAGGATATGGCCCTTTGGTTGGTAAACAAGATGCAAATTCTAATAATCAACCAAACGCGGTTCAGGTAAATTCCAGCCCGACAACTACTCCAAATCAGCCAGAGACAGCAAAAACCACCATTCCACCTGTTTCCAAAAAAGACCATGTCCGCGGAGACCAAAATGCCAAAATCGCCCTAGTTGAATATTCGGATTTTGAATGTCCTTTCTGCAAGGTTTTTCATCCAACGGCCCAAAAAATTCTTGATTCCTATCCGGGGAAAGTCATGTGGGTTTACCGCCATTTTCCTCTTAGTTTTCACGTCAATGCTCAGAAAGAAGCTGAGGCATCAGAATGCGCCAATGAATTAGGAGGAAACAGCGCGTTTTGGTCATACACAGACAAGATATACGAAAGAACAACCTCAAATGGCACCGGTTTCAGCTTGGACAAGTTGGTTCCATTGGCAAAAGAAGTTGGTCTTGATGAGACAAAATTTAAAGAATGTCTGGATAGCGGCAAACACGCAAAGACCGTAAACGAGGAAATGGCAGGCGGTCAATCCGGCGGAGTGAATGGTACGCCGGGAAACGTGATTGTTAATATTAAAACCGGAGAAATGCAGCTGATTCCCGGAGCTGTGCCTTTTGAGCAATTGAAATCAGTGATTGATAAATTTCTAAAGACCTAGCGGCCAACGACATATATCAAAACAACAACCAGCATCATCCAGATAAAGCTGGTTATTAAAAGAGGTTTGTCTCCCAAAATTATTTTTTCCGGAATTTCTCCTTCCTGTTTTTCATAGATCAACTGTGTATAGCGCATAAGTCCATAAATGACAAAGGGTATGGTGATCACCAGCCATTTTCTTGTCAAACCGGCGGGGATAATATTTTCCAGATAATAAAACATTTTATTATGTGGTCCGATTGGGGGTTCCAGAAACGTAAAGAGCGCGTAAGAAAACCAGGTGGAATTTGCAAACATTGATAAATATTGATCTAAAAGCTGGTCGCTGTATTTAACCAATACCGGTCTTACATTTTCTTTAAACCGCATAAGCGAAGTCAGTTCTGCCTTGCGTTTGCCGATGGCCAGAAATAGGGAAACGGAAATTACACAAATCAAAAGCCAGAATGTCACATGAAAACCAGTAGCAAATTCTCCTGCCAAAACTCGTAAAATATATCCGGCGGCAATTGCCAGAATATCCAATACAGCCAAGTGTTTCAAAAACAACGAATACGAAAGTTGTAAAAGTATATAGGTTAAGCAAATAAGGAAAAAAGTTGGACCAATCGCCAAAGAAGAAGAAAGCCCCCACCATAATAAAAGAACCAAAAAGATCGCCGCAATCCATTGCGGCAGCAAACCCGAAGCTATGGGACGGTGTTTTTTGAGTGGATGAAGTTGATCGCGTTTGAAATCGACTATGTCGTTGAATAGATAGGTGGCAGAGGAGAGGGTACAAAAAATCACAAAGGACCAAACGGTTATTCTAAACATCGAGGCGTTAAAAAGCTGGCCGGTGAAAACAATGGCGACAAAAACACTCAGGTTTTTTATCCACTGTCTTGGTCTTCCCGCCTTAAGGAGGGCAATAATAAGCTTAACCACAAAAGAATTCCTCCTAGCGCCAATGCCATAAAAATAATAACAAAAATTTTGGCGCGGCTTGTTAGGTTCAATGCGATTAGGCCGAGTATAACAGACAAAAGCCAATAGAACAAGGCTATTCTGCGTTTTCCCCAACCAAGATCCAAAAGCTTATGATGCAAATGACCTCTGTCTCCCCAAAAAGGAGACCTCTTTTGCAATAATCTTCGTAAAATTGTATATCCGGCATCCAAAAAAGGTATTCCCAAAACCAAAAGTGCAGTTGCCACCTTTCCTCCCGAAGCGATGGCTAAAACTGAAAGCATAAAACCAGCGAGAGCTCCTCCTCCATATCCGGGCATAATTTTTTGGGGATAGAAATTAAACGGCAGAAAACCCAAATACGCCCCAGCCGTAATAAAGGCTAGAGTTGCGACTATCCACTGCTGAAGATCAATCATTGTAAAACGAAATGACAATAATCCCAAAACTATCGCGCTGATTCCCACAAATCCCGGCATTTGTCCGTCAACCCCCTTACTCCAATTAACCATATTCATACACCAAACAATCCATAAGATTGCCAGTAAATCGGCCAAAAAAACAATGGAATGAGAGCCGAAGAGGTTAAATGTAATTCTATAATAGTCAAAATATATAATACCGCCAAAGGGGTTTGTGATATAGGAGATGCCAATGCCAGACCCGACAACTATTAGGGCGGCAACAATATTTGTGACAAGACGGAAATAAGGATCAAGATCGAATTTGTCATCAAGAATTCCAACTACCACAACAATCAAGGACCCCATCATTATGCCCGCAAGCTGTTTGGAGAAAGGCAAAAAAATGCCAACAGCGACAGCTATTCCCAGAAAAATCGCCAGCCCGCCAGCCCTGGGAACAATCCGTTCTTCAGTGTGGGCTGGGTGTTTTCGTTTTTTGGGATCATCAACAAGCCCCCAATAGTTGGCAATTTTAATAACAACCGGAGTTGCGATTAAACTAATAAAAAAAGAGGCAAGAAAGGGTTTTAGAAGAATTCCTTTTCCTAAATCAACAATGTGATCCATAGCGATGTGATTATATCAAGGCGTAAAGTTATCTACAAACCATAACCACAACGAATGTACAATTTTTGAAGCATCATGTATAATTTCCCAATAAATCATTCCCCTGTAGCTCAATGGTAGAGCGGCATCCTGTTAAGATGATGGTTCCTGGTTCGAGTCCAGGCGGGGGAGCTGAATTTGTCTTAATCTGACCAAAAATATGATTTATGATTGGTTACAATATTCAGCAGATAAACCAGCTATATCGTGATTTAAGTGGTGGAAAGAGTTTCGACGAAGCAAAGTTATTCTTCCAGCAATTAAAAATACAGAACTTCACTACTGGTGACTTATACTTTCAGACATACGGAGTCGGGAACGTTATTGAATCAACACATCTACCTTATGAACGTTTTGTTTGTTATGAATATTTGCTGTCTGAAATTAAACAATTAGACGGAAAAAAATATTATTTAATTCATAAAGGAACCCCATTTTACTTTCTTGCCTGGACCGCTTTCTTATTAAAAGATTACGAAAAAGCTGTGTTTTATATGGATGCAGCTATTGCTGAAGATATGAAGCTGACGGGTGTGCCATGGTCAGAAAGGCCGATGGGGCTAATTTTGACTTTATCAGAAAGAACAGACCACCCCGCAATTAAATTAGTCATTGAAATGAGGCAGTGTATTGAGAGTGTTAGAAATGATTTCAACTCAGCTTGTTCGAAGAATTTGTCAAGAGATGATTTCGTTAACAACTTTGTTGTTGGACTCATTAATAAAAATAAAAGTTATCGTTCTATAGTTTCCTCGTTATATAGCTATATTTTTGAATTTAATGACCGGATTAAAATACTAGAACTAAGAAGCAAAGAGGGTGGAACAATAGAACCGATTTTAACCCATTTATTTAAAGGAGCTTTATTATTTGAATCACTCTTGAAGTATTTAGCGTTAAAATATAACTGGAAGGTAATGGTGAAAAATAATAAGACAAAGACACCTAAAACACTAGGAGACTTTAACAACTGTAAAAATTTTACTAATAAATTCTGCAAATTTAATACAAGCTCAAACTCCTTAAAAGAAATAATCGCTAAAGCTGTTAATAATAAGATGCAAACTGTATTTAGTACAACTGCGATGATTAGGAATACGACTGGCCACAACTTGGTTTGGGATGATGTTTTTAATGATTTAAGTAAATATCGATTACTGTATAAACAAACTGTTTATTCCCTATTTTATTTAATTGAAAGCGGTCTTTGAAATGCTGCTGGAAATGGAAAAACAATCTATAAAAGTAAAGCTAGGAAACTTCTTAAATAAACATCCTGTATTTGCAGAGGAATGTGAGGCCGTATATTTCTTAGTAGAAATTCGAAAGCTTATTGAAGGTAATAAAAAGTATGGAACTTTATATTTTTATTGCTGTTGGATTGCACACAGTCAATTATCTCGCAAAAGCACAGCTCAATTCTTATCTGATAAATTTGATAATCTTATAAATTTTCAAAAGAAGAAAAAAGAAATTCAACACGATTTAATAAACGGACAGAAAGATTTTTTTAAACTTAAAGATTTAAATAATGAGTTAAGGGCATTTCTAAATGCAAAAAAATTACCCGCTAATTTTTTAGATGGTGATGCATGGTATAAATTTTGTCAGTTATTTTTAGATAATATCACGGAATGCGGAATCGATATTGGCACAATAAAAAAACAACCTCATAAAATCAATAAGCTTATTGTAGAAAAGATTAATAAACAATATTTTTATGGATTTTACCTGGCTAATAATGTACGAATCCCAAGAATAATCTTAAAATATAAGAACAAATAATGTGGATAGAATAGAACTATTTTTTATTAATGCGCACCTTCACCCTTAGTTGGCGTTTTGATTTCATTCAATCTATTGCGTGCCATTTCGGCCCATACTGGATTCTGAAATGCCTTTATAATACAATCAAAAGCGCTAGTCCGAGCAAAACTAGGATTACGGAGCTGATTTAATTTAGAGCCTCACAGGGCTCTGTTTTTGTATGTGGTAGAATATATTTATGAAAGTCACCAAACAGCAATCATTCTTAGTTAAACCCAATAAAAACACCACTGTTTATAGTTATCCTTCGGGAAACAAAACTATTAGTGTTGCCTTAATTAAAGTTAATGGAAGACACCCAGATGGAGAGGGTGAATATTTTATAGAAACACAATGTAACGTTCTGTTTTATTTGTTAAAAGGTAAAGGAAAAGTAATCATCGAAAACCAGATATTTGAATTAGAACCAGAAGATACAATTTCTATAGATTCTGGTAAGAAATATTATATTGAAGGCAATCTTGAATATCTTGCAGCTACTTCTCCTGCCTATTTCCCTGAACAGAATAGAATTGTAAAAGATTAATTAAATAATTAATGACTCCTTTTCAGTCTAATTAAAAATGAAATTATGAAAGAAAACAAACTAGAAATACAGATAAATAAACCCATTTGGGTGGTTTATCAATTTTGTATCACTCCACCCAATTCAACTCTTTGGATTCCCGGTGTTGTTAAAGAAGAAACAAGTGAATATCCAGTTAAAGTTGGTACCATCTATTTTTTAACAAACAATAATGGAGAAATTTCAAAAGTTACAGTTGTAGACTTAAAGGAAAATCAATATGTGGAATGGGTTTCAGAAGATAAAAATTATCACTGTAGTTATACACTAATTTGCGAGAATAACCAAACAAGAATGATATATAAAGAATGGGTAGATGATGACCAAATTGAAGATCCGTTTACTCAAGGGGTTTTAGAAAAATTAAAACAAGTTATCGAGAAATTATCTTAAGATATAATAAGTATTTTCATACCACAGGAAAAGATGCACAATCAGAAGTTTCTGGTCCGAACATCGTCCATTAGGGGGAGCCAAGCAGAACGAGAAGCGTAAAATGCTATCTTGTCAAAAGGTTTTATCCAGTCATATCGGACTGTTTTACCTTCCAGTCGTAAGTTCTGAAGTGTCATCTTCAAAAGTAGCCTTTTTTCTTGCGCTTCAGAACTTTCAAACAATTCTTTAGCGTGGGACGCTACTTTTAGTAAGTATTCTGAGGTTAAATAATACTCCTCATCGGCTACATGAAGTTTTGCTATTTTGTCGTTTATTACTTTTTGTTTATCTCTGTATTCTTTGCGCTTTTCCTCATAGAAGCTCGCAGTAATTCTCCTCACGTCGATGAGTCAAAATAATATAGAGTCTCACAAAACTTTTTTAGAATTATAATGTTTATTTAATCTATTATTAATGACGTGTTCCACAAAAGCACAACATATTGTAATACATATAAAGTGGAATACCATCCAGACAAAAATATTAGTGCTGAAAACATAAGATATTGAACCAACAATATAATCCAGAATAAACGCCGGTATTTGAATAGGCAAAGTTATAATAAATAAAAACAATAAAATACTTGATAATAAATTATTGGAATGACTGAGGGCGTAAGAAAATAAATAAAAATCCATCACGGTAATAAGAAATGAAAAAGTTAAAGAACTTATCAATATTCTTACCTTGTTATTTTTGACGTACCCGTTTAGTAAAATACTATTTCCAATTAATTCAATCAAATCATGCATAATGGTATTGTTTTATTTGTGGTAATACATAAATTCATATTGGTTATTATATTATATTAACTTCTCTTATAAATCATTAATTTAATAACTAACAAAATATTATAAACTTTCGGATAGTGTGCCTCCTTCGTTTTTGCAAAACTTCGGCGGGTAAACATTGCGTGGAGCATTTTTTTAGAGCCTCACAAGGCTATATTTTTGTATAGATAATGTTTTTTAAAACAAATATCATTTGGTTTTGTATATTTTTGGTAAGGAATTTGCATCAAAATATACATATCTCCCATTTTTGCCTAATACATCAACAATTCTAGGTGATATTCCACGGGTTTCTAATTCACGAATAAGATATAAAATAATTTTTGAATCATCCTTACCACCAATTAATATACTTTCAAGGCCTTTGAGTACACTTGCGCAGCGCTTATAAAACATACTATTCGCTTTTGATGTTGCGTGACCAACCACCCATGTTCCATCTGATCTCATAGCTGCAACATCTATACATGTTCCTAACTGTGTTACAAAACCACTTCCTACTCCCAGACTATCACCAGGTAGAATCTCGTATCCACAAAGAGGATGGTCTAGCCAAACGACTTCTTGTGTACTACCAATTGTTAACGGCAATTCAATCCCTCCTTTACTTCGATAATTTCGTTTTGCATGAAGCGGTTTTGAATAAGGTCCATCTATAGTTAAATTGGATGCTTCTATATGTTTTTCAATTAATTCAAAATTTGCCATAATTATGAGATATTATATTTAGATATTAGTTACGATGCAATTGCTCTATGTGGAATATATAAAGTTTCGGATAGTGTCCACTGCGCGGAGCTGAATTTGTCTTAATCTGACCAAATAAATCACAAAAATGGATGAATCTATAAGTGCTAATTTAATGAGGGTGTTAAAAGAATTTGGTGTTGTAGGAGTCGTTACCTATATTGGCGGTCTTATTTTATTAATTTGGTTTGTTCAAGAACAAAACTTTCAAAAACAAATTTTATTAGGAATCGTCGGGTTAATTCTTCTATCGCTTTCTGTCTTTATTGCCTATTTCAGACTCAAAATCCAGAAAGACAGAGAAAAAGCCTTGATTGAGATGGAAGGTGGTACGTGCAATAGGCTTGCAGAACAACTTGGTAAAGGATTAAATGATAAACAAATCTTCGCGATTATTCAAAAAATACGTCAAACTCAAAATGATTTATTAAAAACAATCGTTGGGAATGATGACAAAAAATGACCACTATTCCAGACATACCAGAGGAAGAAAGGATAAAGCTATATAAAATTGCAATCGCCCATAATGATATTACCGAAGCACTTTTTACTACTAGATTATTTTTGAGAACGGTTAAAAGTATAAAAGACTGGAGTTTCCAACCACTTCAAGATGCAATTGTCATAGCTTATGCTAGGCCTTTCACTCGCAACAAACCCTATGGTTCATTGGATAAAAAATGGGGAGAGATAGATGACTCTGGGCTACAAAGACTTCATGAATTAATTTTGCAGACGAGACATACACTCATTGCTCATAGTGATAAAAAATATCGCAATGTGCAAATAATTCCTCCGGGAACATCGACAATACCCGGAATTCCAACAAATAAGGAAATTGCTCTCACCGTCTCTACTAAAAAGATTTCTATGGATATGTTTCCTAGAATAGAGAGATTATGTCTTTACGTTGGCGGTAGGCTTGATAAAGAAATGTTTGATTTATTGGATAAGCTATATGGGAATAAAAAACTTCCTACAAAGCCATTTGATTTAGTGTAATAGAATTTTAATTTCATTCAATCTATTGCGTGCCATTTCGGCCCAAACTGGATTCTGAAATGCCTTAATAATACAATCAAAAGCGCTAGTCTGAGCAAAACTAGGATTACGGAGCTGATTTATTTTAGAGCCTCACAGCACCCTATTTTTATATTTAGGTACTTCTTTGATATAATTGTTTCGTGAATAATATAACTTCAGTTATTCAAAAAGCCAAAGATTTTTTAATTAATAATCCATACGACGAGGGTCATGATTTATATCACCATCTTGCTGTTTGGAAAAATGCTCAACATATAGCAAGACATATTAAAGAGTCAGCAGATATAAAATCCTTACATATTGCCTGCTTTTGGCACGATGTAGTTACTACCCCGATTGAAAATAGAAATTTTAAAGATAGGGATAAAATGACTATCAAAACAGCAGAATATCTTCAAAAATTAATGCTAGAGTTAGGCTGTAACAAAGATTTAATAGAAAGAACAATAATCGCTGTTTGTGAACACGATCTTAACAGCCGCCCAACAACTATAGAAGGAAAAATTCTTTATGACGCAGACAAGCTTGAGTTTCTCAATGTTAAAAGATGGATAAAAATACTTGATGCTTTAAAAACAGGAAAAATGGTAAAAATTAAATTGTTTTTATATAAAAAAGCTGGTAAGCGTTGGATTAGTAAATTAAAAAGAATGTATAACTTTGATTACACAAGAAAGTTGCATGACAAAAAGGTGAATGAGATACTTAATAATTCTACAGCAAATAAAATAGCCGCTGATTTGGGTGAAGATTTACGTAAAATATTAATTGGAGAATAAATAGTTTCGGATAGTGTCCACTGCGCGGAGCACTTGGGATAAGACTATTACAACGCTCTATTCTTTGTAATAAAATAGCAAAATAGATTATGCTTCCTAAAAAAATTGAAGATAGAATCTTCAAAAAATTATTCTCTTTAAAAAAATATTCAGATGATGTAGAGGGGGTAGTTTGTGCTTGTATCGTAGATAAAAAGGGGAAAATACTTTTCTCCAGCCCAAGTTTTAAAGACGGTCGTCATGCGGAATATGTGGTAATTCAAAAAATTAGAGAAAAAAACATATCATCCGATAATCTCATACTCTATACAACCTTAGAACCCTGTTCTAAAAGATCAAATCCCTCTATGCAAGATTGCACAACTGTTGTTATTCATTCTGGAATAAAAAATGTAGTATATGCCGCACTTGATCCTGAATACAGTTCTGAAACGGCAAATAGGTTTAAAAAGTCAGGAATAAAATATCAAAGAATAAAAAACAAAACTATTATTCGAGAATCAATGAAACTTTTTAATTCCACTATTACTATTCCCTTGTCTGAGATGGAATTAAATCGTAAGAAAAAATTAATTGAGTAAAAACTGGAATATTTACATCATAAAATATTCTCTGGTCCGAACATCGTCCATTGCCCGGAGCAAAATAGAGTATAGATTGTCAATACGTTCTAAATAACAATAATACCATCAGCATTTAAGCCTTCTAATTCTAGTTTACTTGATTAGATATAATTCAGTGTTGTAAGTTTTGTGTAGTATAATTTGAGTGTGAAAAATTTAATACGATATGTCTTCTTTGGCTTATTGGCTTTTATCATTTGGACAATTGCTGCCTTTATCGGTTATAGTTTTATTGGAACAGGAGATAGACCAACTTTACTCGGGAGCATAATTGCATTAGTTGTTATTCTGCCGGGAACAATCTTCCTAGGAAAACAGTTTACTCATAGCAAGGCAATAAACCCTTTTTGTTATAGTGCTTCTTTAGCATTTGAGGTTTTTGTATTAAATTTGCTGATCTCAATTCCGAACGGCACAACTAATACATTTCTTGGGAGTTGGGTTGTATATATAACCATATTGGGAGTTTTTATAGGAAGTTATATTGGTGCCTCTAACGTCTCAATGAAAGAATAAATAATACGCTCTAACGTCGTCCATCCCGCGGAGCAAAATTGTATTTGGAGCATAATAACGCTCTATTTTGATTACCCATTACGTATTTGATATAATGCTAATAATGAAAAGTAGAATTATGAAGAGTAGGTATCACTACATCGCTTCTTTTGGCGGTGTAGTTTCTTGTGACTAAACATAAATAAAATAAGCAACTACGACACCGCCGAAGAGGCGGTTTTTTAGTGGAAAAATATGAAAACTAACAAAAAAATTATTGCAATTTTGGGAGTTTGAAGGCTTATTAGTATTAATTTCCATTTTTTCGCAATAAAAAAACCGCTAAAAACACATTGGCGATTAAGCGGTTTATTGCGATTAGCAACCTCGAAGGGGAGGTTTATGCTATATTTGCGACCTTATGAAAATTCCTATTTGCCATCCATCAGGATATTCGGCGAGGAAATGTGTCTAACAATAGACTAACAGTAGAAAGGGAGTATGTCAAGAATATATTGATAATACGGGCTAAAGTGCGACAGTTGGCGCACTTTCTACGCCAATTGGCACATTTACTTTCCGATTCGAGCAAGTATTAACTCTTCCACTTTTTTCGCGTTTTCTAAATCAACAAAGGGTATTTCTAATGTCTGATTACCAGTACCAAACACTTTTACTGTAGCCTTACCTTTAGAGAACAGGGGAATTTTTGCCATTGTGGTATTAACTTCGACACCGGTTACTTGGCTAAAACTTAAGGAATTTGTTTTATGAACTCCCAAGTTATTAAGCTCAAGGGCAACCCTGTTGTCATATACGACCAAATGTCCTTTTGTACTCCTGGTCTTGAGTAGCGGGTTCATATAAATACCTCCATGCACAAATTGTACCACAAATGAGACTTATCGTCTCTGGATACATCGTCTTCGTTTTTATAGCTTATTATCATGTCAGACGTTAGAAAAGAATTTGGTGCTCACTTAAGAAAACTTCGCTTGAAGCAAGGGTTGACGCAGGAAGAATTGGCCGATAGGGCGGGTATGCACTTTACGTATATTGGTCAAATTGAGAGAGGTGTTCGAAATCCATCGTTAGTAAACCTCCAGAAGCTCGCCAAAGCTCTTAAGGTTAACGCGGGAGAATTGTTACCGTTTTAATTTATTACCGAGCATTCCGGTTTCTATAACCTTGGTTGCAAGCTCTTCAACTACCGGAGTAATTTCTTCAATTTTTCTTCTGTCTATTGTGCTGTCTGGTAGGAGAGTTGAATGAGTACCACCTCTGGTGAGTGTACCTACGTGAGAGACTGCGTCTCTCCCTCCTTCGTGTCTTAGGTATTCACCCAATGTTCTATTTTGTGTCGAAAGTTTGGTTGTTAAGTTAGAAATGTCAGTTCTTAATGCCTGGTTATTTATCCAGCTATCAGTTTGTGCATTGTCTTCCTCGTTAGTTGTAGAACTTAAAAAAGCTAGCTTAATGACATTGTAGTAACAGAGGTATTTATAGTAAGGACTTTGTGAGTTTACAGCTTCTTTGAAGTACGATAGCGCCTCCCACTCCTTATCATTTCTTGGCTGGCTCAGTAGACTAAGAATGACATCCGATATTCCCATGAATATACTGAACCTGGGTTGCCGAATTAACGGTGGAAATTTTGTCTGGCAAGCAGCACTCCAAACTATTCGAATCGGAATTTTTTCTGAGAAAACCAGAGCGTTTACAAATTTTTGAGCTAGCTCGTGCGCGTCTTTATAGTCGGGGTCTCTTGATGGAATGACTAATGAGGGGAATACATACTTGGTTCCATTTATCCACCGTATTTTTCTGTCACCAAAGTCTACATAAACTTCCGGAGGAGTTTTGCCAAAAGGATTACTCCCGAGAAGTACGTTTGTATCGAGTGATACCTCATACTGAGCGGGATAGCCCTTAAAAGCTTCCTGAAATTGTAAAAGACTGTCGTCGTCCATAGGTATTTCTGGTATGGCGTCTACAGATACTTTGCATTTGTTTGCTAGCAACGCAATAACTTCAGCTTTTAGCCATTCAATATCAGTAAAACAGATTCTAGGATGCCAACCGAGTGGAATAAGCTCATACGCGGAGTTTACGCGCCATCGTCCGTGCAAAAACCAAGTGTCACTGTCTCCCTCACTAAGTACATACTGAAGTTGTTCATGGTAATTGCCTGGATTCAGTTGGAAATCGAGAGAAATAAAAAGCTCTTCAACAAATTTAAGAAGCATGCCAATGTTTCCGTGGTCACGAGTGATATTATCCTCAATATATCCAAATTTGTTTTCTTCAAATGTTTTAGTCCCGATAACTTTAATTTTTCTACCATTTTCCAGCTTGTAATATGACCCATCGTTGTCTCTGACTAGATGTTCTTCCTCACTGAAACGTTTAATATGAGAAAATTCCCAGCCGCTTATTATTTCGATATTGTCACTAATGAGTTTACTGGCTTTACTCCATAATTCGTCAGGGTTTATTTCGACAGCGAGTACCTCAAGTATTTCCATTACCTTTTCAATGGTCTTTTGCCTATATGGCTCATCCCACTCGCGATAAATTTGGAACAGCTCGAAGATTGCCCTGTACCACGTTGAGTCAGGGTGGACTCCCCATCCGGAACCGTCAGCAATGTCCTTAATTAAAGTTCGAAAAGCAGCTTCGCCCGTTTTTTTATATACAGCGACAAAAGTTTTTATGGAATGCTGAATATCCGTATCAACCGGAAGTGGTGTACCGTGTCTAAACCTGATAAAAGGGGTTTTTGGCATATTCATTTCAATATGACTATGCCTATATTTTACTAAATTGCAACACAAATCGTAACATTCTATCGGTCACTCTATAAAGTAAATAAGTCTCATTTCTGATAGAATACTATTAAATTGGGAACAGCAAAATGAAACTAACAATCAAAGAAATAAATAAACTAACAAAAGATTTTCTTTCTGGCCTGGGTTATGTTGATGAAGAGGTAAATTATATTGCTGAAAATCTTATTGACGCCCAAATGTCAGGAAGAAAAACACATGGTCTAGTGAGACTATTGGGGTTTAGAAAAACTGCTCAAGAGGGCAAGGTAATTACTGATTATAAGGATTTAGATATTATCAGTGAAACACCAACATCTCTTCATGTAGACGGACATAGCAAGTTAGGATACTCGATAATTTATCGCTCGCTAGAAAAATCTATTAAAAAAGCAAAAGAAGTAGGAATGGTTGCAGTAGGATTAAAAAATATTGGAGTTTCTGGTTACATTGGTGCTTATGCAAGGAAGGCCACAGAACAAGACTTAATATTTATCGGATTTAATAACTCCCCAGGTGGACTAGTGCCACATGGAGCAAAAAAAGAACTTTGGGGAACAGACCCATTGACGATTGGCGTTCCAACAAATGGTATTCCGGTAATTTTGGACATGGCATCCTCTATGATTACGTGGGGAGATTTGTTGGTAGCCAAAAACGAAAATAAACCAATTAAGGAAGGAGTAGCGATAGATAGCGAAGGCAACCTTACAACTGATGCAGAAAAAGCGACGGGAGGAGGATTGCTGCCGTTTGCTGGTCATAAGGGTTCTGGTTTGGCTTTTATTGTTGAGTTGTTGGGTGGAGCATTAACTGGTTCACGCGTGGGCTATAGCGTAGCTGGGGGTTGGGGTTCGTTCTATATCCTAGTTAATCCAGCGATGTTCAGAAAGCTAGATGAGTTTAAGAAAGAGGTTGAAACGGCAATTAAGGAACTTAAAACTGCTCCAAAAATGAAAGGCTTCGAAGAAATATATTTTGCGGGTGAGCAGTCCGCTATTAAAATGGAGGAGGCTTTGAAAAACGACGTTGTTGAGGTAAGCGATACGCTTTATAATGCGATTAGAGAAAAATAAATATGAAAAACGTTGTTATATTGCATGGTACCGGTGAAACAGACCAGTCTTTTTGGTTACCCTGGCTTAAGAAGCAACTTGAGATAAAAGGTTATTCTGTTTCAATTCCACTACTTCCAGACCCTGACCATCCAACTTTGAAAAATTGGTTGCCAACTGCCTTAAAAGAAACATATACAGAAGAAACAATCCTTATTGGCCACTCTGCGGGTGGTCCATTACAGCTAAGTGTATTAGAAAATATAAACGTAAAAATAAAACAAGCGATTTTGGTAGCTGGTTTTGCTAAACAATTAAAAGGTGATAAGGAAAAACAACCTATTTTGCAAGACAGTTATAACTGGCAAAAGATTGCTAACAATGTTGGCGACCTAATTTTTGTAAATAGTGATAATGACCCTTGGACGTGTGATGACACAGAGGGGCGATATATGCTTGATAAAATTGGCAAAGGAAAGCTTATTGTTATGAAAGGCGAAGGACACATGGGCTCCGATACATTTAAACAGCCTTATAAAGAGTTTCCTTTTTTACTTAAACTTATTGATTAAGCCTGGGGTGCGTATAGGTAGCAAGGCTCTAAATTGGCCATATTATATGTTCGCACGTTGTCCATAAGGCGGAGCCCAAGTAAACAGCGCCTCACAACAATATATTTTTTGTGACCCTCAATGGATTTCGCGAAGCGGGATAAGTTTATCGAACTTTTTAGTAATTCTCCAACCACGACAGAAACTTGGAAGGGAATAATCTGAGAACCGTCTTGAAAATATACGAATTAACGATGTACTTTAAATTTTTCTCCAACGCCCTCAGAAAGTAACATTTGGATAATTTCTACTGATGTAGGTATTTTTGCTTTACATTTTTGTAACAGACAATGGGCTGCGTAATATAAATCAACAGGTACATCTCCGTCTGTTAGCGTCATAACTTCAGTTGATCTGATTTCAAAACTGTTGTATTTCTTCACAACTGGAATAGGATGGTCTGCATCTGCTGCAACTATTTTATTCTCTGCGTCTGTGGCAAACCAACCATGATCATATTGAGGATGCATTCTTACAAGTGCATCAGTAAGGGTTCTTTGTCCTTCTCCATGACAGAATGTAACACTTGATAAAACAACAGCACTAGCGTACACAATGTAGGGACCTCTGGGCTGCAATTTCCCAATAAGGTGTTTCATTTCTGATAATTCATCACGACAAGATGCTCTTAGTTGTAAAAAGTCAACAATAAAATCTTCTCCTAAATCAAATACCTTTAAATTTCTTCTATGAGCTGCAATAATTTGACTTTCTTTTGAAGACATAAACAAATTATACAAAAATACTGCCTTGATATCGACTGTCTGACTAGAATATATTTTTTGATAGAATTTTATAATTATTCATTATTAATATATTATGAATCATATGGTAGACAGGTATATTGGAGATCAACCAACGCGGGGACCAGTTGATTCCCCTGATGGTGTCGCAGATGGTAGACCTGATTTGATATTTCCGTTATCACCTTATCCCGAACCCGAACCGGAACCCCTCGAACCAGAGCCTGATCCGGAACCCGAACCCGAACCAGAGTCAGAACCCGAGCCAGAACCGTTAAGTTCTGATCGCAAACCCGTTACTGGTAATGATGGCGTAAATATCATTGCTGGTGAACAGTTGGGAATTGATGGGATAACAAGAATTATTGAAGAAGATCCAGATCGTTTTGTAACGGTACATTGGTGGGGTGAAAACTCTTCTACGGTAAAAGTTACTGAGGTTTTAGGACCCGGTGGAGATAGTGATCTTGTTGCAAAACTTAAAGGAAGAACCAGTCATTGGATGGAAAACGATGCTACATATCCTATTGACAGAGACACCGGAATACAAAAAGTACCCCCTGATGCGTCTATTCGACATGACTTTTAGTAATATATTTTTGTTGGTTAACAATAATAGTTTCGGATAGTGTCTACTGCGTGGAGCCATTGATTTCAGGGTCTCACAAGGCTCTGTTTTTGTTAACTGATCACATTCTGATACAATATTCAGATATGAAACAATTTATTATAAATAATATTGGATATTGTTAAATTTTTTATTATGGAGTTAATGCTTAGAAGAGATATTTATTTTAATAGTCGAAAGCACGCCGATAGAGACAGGGTTCTGGATGAGAACGATTTTCCTCGTGTATCCCTTTCCTCAGAACAGCGTGCAATACTTGCAAAACAGAAACTTACTCTTGTTATTTTGGATAACAATAAACCGGGATTGGCTACTGTTCAAGCAGAAATGGTAGGGCAGTGGGGTATTGGAGATCAAAAAATTATATACGTTACTAACGGAGACACATCGATTCAAACAGTAACCGGTGAACAAACTCTTAAAAGACCACTCTTGTCCAACCATTTAGGGGTTCCAGACCTAATTGCAACAGCAACGCAATTCATATTAGAGAAAGCCCAACCTTCAGATTGGATATTCTTTGCTTCAGCAGATGTATGGATACTTAACCCTGAACGCTTGAAAGCTTATTTCGCTGACGCATTATTACAAAATTCACAACTAATTACCTCTTACTGCGGTGGGTTAGGGCTACGAGGTATGCTGTCTTTGTCTGATTACTACCTACGTGATGGAAATGTTTCTAAAAATACTTTTCGTGCTAGTGGTTTGATGACGGAATTTTTTGGAGTTAGAGCAGATTTAGCCAGAATTACTTTGGCTAATTGGAATAATCCAAATGTAGGAAGAAAATGTTACCAAAATCTTCACCAAGATCCGAGGCTCAGTAAATATATTAGTGCTGGAAGAGGAACTGTTGAGGCCCATTTTCGTTACCTGATGGCACAAGCATTAGGACCAGGATTTGGAGAAAAAATATTTTTGATGCACCCCAGACAAAATTATTGCGATCGGGTTTATCCTTTAGAAATCGGGTACACATCTACACATAGCGATACTGTGCGTAAACAAAATGTTGCAGTTGCAGAAAAATATGGCTTCCAAACCAACATGTTTCCTGGTTTGAAAAAATGGCTGAGGGATTTGGATACTTAGGCGAGACATAATGTACCAGTAAACATGATGTTGGACATAATACTCAGAATTGATTTCTAAGGTTTTTGGGCATAATAATAAAAGTGGTAATTTTGAAAATTTATTAAATACTAATAAAGCAAAAGAGGACAAGCGTGATTGTTTTAATGAAATTATAGAGTATCTTAACTTTTATTAAATTTAATTTACAGGTTTTTTTGTTTAAAAGTTTCGGATAGTGTCCACTGCGTGGAGCTCGATTTGTCTTAATCTGACCAAAGTATTATATTAAAAATATGAATAAAAACATAAGAAAGAACAAACTATTTCTATACTTTCTAATTCCCTTATTTATTCTCGTTTTGTCATTCGGATATTTGTACAAGGAAAAATATTTGCAATGTTTAACGAAGAATTTTTCCCTTTGTATGAAGTCTAATATATATACTAGCTCAATTAGGGAATTTAGCTTTAGATATCCAAAAGATTATCCTCTAACTTTCAAAACAGGTGAAGATTTAGTAAAACAATACAATTTTGATGATAAATATGCAGAATGGGTTAATTTTTCCAGCGAATTTTATTCCAATGCAGGGGGAGATAGATTAGGAAGCATTATTATTGAGAAAAATACTTTCCACCAGAACGTTCAGGAATTTGGCGAAAAGACATTGAGCGATTTTAATAAACTGCCCGAAAGATATAAAGGTACTCCGCCGAGAATTGAATATTTGAAAATCGGAGGCATTGATGCTGTTCGAGTTACCACTAGTCAGCAGCCGTCAAGTTTTAATCCACCAAGCGACGAATTTGTTCTTATACATAACGGAGAACTATATAGATTGAGTTTTGACTATAATGATTATTATCATAAATTGCCTGTTGAGTATTACAGAAGAGGCAAAGAATTAATATTGGCTACCTTCTCTTTTAATTAACTGAATTTGTTTTAATCTTTCCCTCGCTTGTTCAGTCCACACAGGGTTTTGGAAAGCCTTGACAATAGGTTCGATAAACTCACCACAAGTATGAGAAAATATATCAGTCCGAGCGAAACTAGGATTACGGAGCCCAAGTTAACAGCGCCTCACAACAATATATTTTTATGACACTCAATGGATTTAGAAATTTTTGAAAATATTTAACCGCGACAGAATCTCCGAGGGGAATTCTTTAAAAATTTTTTATGATTGAATTATTCCTCTGAAGAGGTTTTAAGTTTAGAAACCTTTTTCAAGATGAGTTGTTAAATCTCGTATATCAAAATTTTCCGCTTTGTGCCTTCCTAATTCCATAAACGAATAACCACCACCTCCTGGTATTCTACCTTCACCGTGTACCATTAAATCCTCATCTTCAACATAAAATGTTCTACAACCACAATCATTTGAAACAAAATACTCCTCTTTGTGAAACAGTGTTAAATATATCTATCATATATTTATAGATTTGCTAATTTTGTTTTTATTGAGAGATTTAACAGAACCATACAGGAGGAGATGATATTAAGAAATGACGAGATTTATTATGATCTGCCTGCATTTAAGGAAAAGTTGACAAAATATCTGTTGTGGTACAATACCCAAAGACCACATTCGGCACTTAATTATATGCCACCATTAACTTTTATACAGACAAAGATTCCAATAAGTGGGTGACTTATACACTGCGAAATATTTTTAACGTTTTGTGATACAATATTTTTATGGGTATCAATAAAAGAAGTTTTGTCAGTAAACCATGGTTGACCATAATCCTCATACTGCTTGCCATTTTGTCACTATTGGCAACCTTTGATATAAGAAATCTTTTTAAATCACAAGTAGGTTTAAGGAGTATTCCAACTTCATTGATGAACGTGCCCTCGGTCAAAATGGGAGTAAAACCTCAAATGCAAAACGGAGAATCAAGTTTTATGGATAAGGTAAATCTAGTTTTACCACCAGCTTACAATTCCAATATTCCCGTCAACGATACGCGAGAATTTTTAAAAACTGATTATCACGCGACCATGCGAACGCGAGATGTACCAAAACTTGTACGTCGCGCAGAAACCACCGTTCGTGGATTTGGTGGGCGAATAGACCAAATATCCAGTACAGAAAAATATGGCCTCGTGGGTTTCGTTGTCCCGAAATCAAGTTTTAATGAATTTCGTGACGAAATTGAAAGTTTTGTGGGACAACGTTTTCTTAAAGTGGAAATTTCATCCCGAAACCTTCTATCCGAAAAACAAGGTATAGAAGAGATGCAAAAAGAAGCAGAAAACACCCTGGCAGGCCTCAATGCCAGGAGGGAAAAAGTTATTGCCGACCATAATACAGCCGTTCAATCTCTACAGTCACAAATTAAGGGAAACGAAAACGAACAGGCATCTTTACGAAGAGAAGTAACAACTGACCCCGAGAGACAATCGCAAATTACCAACCGTTTAAACGTGTTGGCTAGAGAACTGGTTAATCTGAAATCACAACTCGCAAATGAAAATTCAGCATATACCAACAATCTAAATTCAATTGATTATCAAATTAAAAATGCCAACGACAATTTAACGCGAATAAAGAATCAAGACAAGGATCTTCTTGATGACGTGGCAACCGTAAATGGCACAATTGTGTTCAGCTGGATCAGTCTTTGGGAAATCGTTCAATTATATCTGCCAGGGTATTGGATACCTGCCATCTTTACTGTTTTGGCAATTGTCGCCTACTGGTGGGAACGTCACCGTGAGTTTCCGGGACAGTCATAGAGAATATTTTGGGGTACTACAGAATTGTAGGATTTTCATTTCACACCCAGTATATAGCATCATAAAATAGTTTTTCACATAATCAAACAGTCGGAGTAGTAACAAGAACAGGTGCCAAGCTAATCCACCCTTCGGGTGGGATGGGCATTTTCTTCCTTTGTTTTTCACAACCCTTTTAAACTCCCAAAAGATGTGTTTTTCAAGAAAATCAGATGGAAACAGGTGAAGGATTCCGGTGCAGAAAACAACATCGAAAAATTTGTTGGGAAAAGGAAATTTCTTATTGATGTCAAAAGATCTTATTGAGAGCTTGAGGCGGGAAAAAGCAGGTTTTTATTTAACATCATCTGGCTCCTCTGGCCGAATTCCGAATTCTTCATGTGCAATCTGAAGCCCGCTTTCTATACCGCGCTGTATCTCTTTCGGGGTTAAAATTTTATCCTCGTGTCCATTTCCGTTATCGCTTCCGTTACTCTTAGAAGCTGACGTGCCGTCGCTTTCTGTTATAGTTGTAAATAATTATTTAATAAACTATATTATACATAAATTTGTGCTATTCTGCAAAAACTTTTTTTAATATTTTGCGGCAGAATGAGAAATATGACAATTACAGAAAGAATATTTGGTCTATTTAAACAAATTACAATTAAGAATCCTTACTACGTTGCCAATAAGCAGATTTTCTTAGGAGGAGATAGTGGAAAACCGGGAACCATGGTTGTTTGTGACAATAGACAGATAGGACCAAAAGTTGCTAGGCGATTATCTTTAAAACCCAAGCCCGCATAGTTCTGATGCGGATCAAACGCAGGATCTTTTTGCGGGTCCGCGTAATTGGCGCATACAGCAATTGTATTTTTGACGCATCTGATTTATAATGTTCTTGGTTGACGGTTGAAAGATTGGTTTAATGAGCAATCGTTTGACAGTAGGCCAGCTAAATCTTTTCAAAAGATGATTGCTGGTCTTTTTTACAGATGAATAACCAAATTACAATGGGAAAAATAGCAGACGCGCTTTCCAAAGACGTGACCAGGTTTTATGCCAAAGCACTTGGCAGAGGCCCGAAAGAAACGAGAGTATATATCAAAGAAGACATGGTGATCATCAGACTTAAGGGTGAGCTTTTGCCGGTTGAGGAAAAGCTGTTGGAAGGAAAAGAAGGAGTTGGTCTAGTGAAAAATATCCGGGAAATGCTGCATGAAATTCTGACAAACCACCTAAGCGGTATAGTGAAAGAAATAACCAAACACAATGTGATAAGTTCCCACAGCGACATCAGCACCAAAACAGGCGAGATGCTTGAAGTGTTCATCTTGGATGTTAATTACGAAGCAGAACTTGCAAATAACTTACTCTAGGTAGATTGCGGAAATAGGCAGTTTTTCATAAAAAGGGCCTAGTCAGGCAATACACCCCCAGCGATATTTCCCAAGGTAGATTCTTAAGGACTTTTCTTGTCGGTAAGAAAGTAAACCTGTGGAAAAAGGTTTATTATGAAAACCGATGATTTTTGGAAACTCTTTGCCTATTTGTATTTTGTCTGCTCCACGATGTGTCTTGTTTTGATTGTTGAAAAAATTTTATTCGGCAAACCGTTTTTAACCATATTTTTATTAATCTTTTTCTTTTTTTACCGGTTAAATTCCAGATTGTTTAACAAAGAGTAGGACATAAGGATTTTCTTAACATCCTGGATTTTTTTCGTTGCCATAAGTTGGGTTTTTAGGGCGGTGGAATTCCGCAGGGATTTGGCATACCAGGCAAAATGTTTCCGCAGGGTTTTAAAATTTCCATTTGGAAAATACCAATCGAAAAGTTTTGCGTGATATAAAATCATATGTAATTTTTCATCTGCGGCTGGATTGTGATTGCCGAAAATCCAAGGATTTCCAAATGCCGTCCTGGCAATGAGTACGCCAGAAACTCCATGCCGGCCAATCGCGTTTTTGGCCTCTTGAAGATTTTTGATATCACCGTTTCCGAATATTTTGGTTTTGCTGTTTTTTGCCAACACCGCCGCTTTTTCAATTTCTTTCCAATCAGCTTTTCCCAAGTAGCCCTGGGTGAAAGTTCGGCCGTGAACAGTGATAATATCAGGTTCTGTTTCCAGAAGTTTGCTGATCCATTGTTTGATATTGGGTTTTTGATAGCCTGTTCTGGTTTTAACAGAAACAGGCACTTTTTTTCTTTCCGGGTGATTTTGCGTGAGTTTTATTTTGCCGATAATTTCCAGGATGCTTTTTGGCAAAGAAAGGTCTGTATATAAAATTCCCATACTCCAGTCGCGAACCGCCTCCTTGACTGACAGGATAATTTTTTGTGCCAAAACAGCATCCAGTATCAAAGCTGCTCCCGCCTGTTTTTTAAAAACGTTTTTATCAGGACAACCCATATTGATATCAATGCCGTCAAAACCAAGCTCCAGAGCGATAATAGTCGTTTTATAAAAAGAGTGGGGATTGCTTCCCAAAAGCTGGGCAAAAATCGGTGTTTTGGTTGGATGCCGAAGAAACATTCGATAAAGGGCCGGATTTTCGGATAAAAGACCGTCAACCGGAATAAATTCAGTATACAGAATATCAGGAGAGCTTGTCTCATCAACAATTCTTCTGAAAACCACATCAGTCACCCCGTCAACAGGTGCCAGACCAACAACAGGAAAATTCAACATACATTATTATAGTACGGCTTTATGTATCAGACGAATTTTTCGTATAGCCAATTTACCATCTGTGATTAATTGCCTAATAATGTTATCTTATGGTTATGAATGATTCTGATAAATGTCCAAAATGCAATTCACCCCTGGGGGAAATCACGGAAACCAAAAATGGCCGCAAGCTACAGCGTTGTTCCAAAGGTTTCTGGAATCCGGAAACCAAAAAAACCGAAGGCTGCGTTTTTGTCAAATGGTTTCCCATAGAGCCGGAAGTTTTAGAAGAGAAATGTCCAAAATGTGGAAGCGTGCTTGTTCTGCAGGTAACGCGCTTTGGCAAGAGGATGAAAAAATGCTCCGCCGGAGGTTGGGATAAAGAGGCAAAAAAAGCAACTGGTTGTGATTTTGTGGAATGGATAAACGGGACAACAGAAAAACTTGATGAAAAATGCCCGGAATGCGGCGAACTTTTGGTTCTTTTTACAACCAATAGCGGAAAGAAGATGAAAAAATGTTCAACGGCAGGTTGGGATAGGGAAAAAAAGGAAGCAACCGGATGTACATATGTTGAATGGCTGAAAAGCGATTTTGTGCAAAAGAATAACGGAGAAGAATTTTTGCCTCCCGATCCGAATTCTTAATTGAAGTAGAGCACATCCAAATAACCTATAATATTGACTTTGGTTATTCAGACATGCTATATTTAACTACCTTAAATTCCTCTTTTTTGATTAACTTCTAAAAAAGGCGAATTTCAATTTATTTTTATGTATCATCATTCACGCGGAAATTTTCGTTTATTTCGAGGCCAAAGGCCAAGGGGAGGACGCCGGCAAAAATTTATCAATCCTTCTTTGTTTGTGAGAAAAGCAGAGCAAAATATAGTACAGCAAGAATATGAAGCTCAATTTAAATTCAGTGATTTTTCCATCCATGAACAAATAAAAGCCAATATTGAAAGAAAAGGATTTGCGACCCCGACTCCTATCCAGGATCAAGTAATTCCACTTGCCCTGCAGGGAAAAGACGTGATAGGTATTGCCAATACCGGAACAGGAAAAACAGCTGCCTTTTTAATACCCCTAATCAATAAGGTGTTGGGCAATAGAGGAGAAAAAGTTTTAATCGTTGCTCCCACCAGAGAGCTTGCCTTTCAAATCCAGGATGATTTCCGGAATTTGTCTTTGAACACAAAACTCGCGAGTGTTTTAGTGATAGGTGGAGCCAGTATGTTTGTGCAGTTTAGGCAGTTGGAGCGGAATCATCATTTTCTGATCGGTACACCAGGCAGGATAAAAGATTTGGTGCAGAGGGGGAAAATTCACTTATCAATGTATAGAAGTTTAGTTTTGGACGAAGTAGACAGGATGCTGGATATGGGTTTTATTAACGATATCAGATTTTTTGTGGAAAAAATGCCAATTGAACGCCAAACGCTTTTTTTCTCGGCTACCATTGCCAATCAAATGCTTCCCCTTATGAATAGCTTTTTAAAAGATCCAGTACGGATTTCTGTTAAGGTGCAGGAAACCGTTGGTTTGGTTGATCAGGATATTATCAGAGTGAATGGAAGAAATAAGACAGAATTGTTGCACGAAATTCTCAGACAGGAAATGTTTGAAAAAGTGCTGGTATTTGGGCGTACAAAAAGGGGAGTGGAAAAACTTTCCGAACTTTTGGTTGCCAAAGGTCATCGCGCGGCGGCAATTCACGGCAATAAATCCCAAGGACAAAGACAAAGGGCTCTGGATTTATTCAGAAGGGGAGAAGTAAGAATCCTTTTGGCAACCGATGTTGCCTCTCGGGGGCTGGATATTAACAATGTGTCGCATGTGATAAATTTTGATCAGCCGGAGACATATGAAGACTATATTCATAGGATTGGAAGAACCGGGCGCGCAAACAAAAAAGGTTCAGCCCTGACATTTATTGACTAGAAAATTAATAAAATAGCTCTAGATAAACGTATAAATAAAAGGGGCAAGTCCTGAAGCTGATTCAATAGCCAAAACCGCAATCAAGAGCATTAGTAAAATCACCAAAGGAATAAGCCACCAAATTTTCCGTTTCCATAAGAATGATACCAGCTCTGAAAATATTCCGATTTTTGATCTTAAGGAGTATAAGATTTTCATAAAGACCATAATAACATATTTTACTTTTCTGTAACCAAGTTTCCTAAAACCAAAACATCAATCCCGCTTCGCAAAAAAGTGGAAACCGCATCTTCGGGCGTGCAAACGATCGCTTCGCCTTTTAAATTGAACGAGGTGTTTAATAGAACATAAACTCCGGTTTCGTCTCCGAATTTTTTTACTACATCAAAATATTTTTTATTGATATTCCTATCAATAGTCTGTAGCCGACCCGTGCCATCAACGTGGACAATGGCGGGAATCTCTCTCTTTTTGTCGTTTTTGACATTGCAGACGATGGTCATGAATTTTGCGGGTTGTGAATTCTGAATATCCGGAAGGTCGAAATAGAGAGATGCTTTTTGAGAAATTACAACCGGCGCGAAGGGGCGGAAAGGTTCCCGGAACTTTATCTTAATATTAATAATATCCTTCATATCTTTTCGTCTGGGATCAGCCAGAATACTTCTGTTGCCAAGCGCTCTTGGCCCCCATTCCAGCCTTCCCTGAAACCAGCCGACGACTTTGCCAAGTTTTAAATCATTGACGATTTTTTCTGTCAGTTTGGTGTCTTGTAATTTTTTATATCCCAAATTTTGCTTTTTCAAAGCAAACACCGCTTCTTCTTCGGAAAACTCCGGCCCCAGATAGGCGTTTTGCATTCTATAGTTTCTTTTTTCCTTTAAAAAATAATGACTGGCATACAAAGCCGCACCCATTGCTCCACCGCTGTCTCCGGCTGCCGGTTGGATGAACAGTTCTTTGATGGGGGTTTCTTTCACAATTCTGCCGTTTGCGACACCGTTTAAGGCAACTCCGCCGGCCATGCATAATTTTGTCAGCCCTGTTGTTTGATGTACATGTCTGACCTGGGCAAGAATAATCTCTTCGGTAAGTAGTTGCAGGCTGGCGGCAATATCAGCATATCTTTGGTTTTCGAGAGATTGTTTTTTAAAATCAGCGGGTTTTTTTTCATAGTAGCTGGGATACGCGGTTTTTGCGGTAAAGAATAAAAGTCCGGGTTTTCTTGGTTTTCCCAGCAGTTTAACAAGGTTGTTTGTAAACATTTTTTCTGTGTCATAGGGATAGGCGAAGTATTTTAAATTCAGCTGAATACTGCCATCTGGGAAAAGAGAAAATAATTTTTTTAACTGTTTGACATAGTTTGGTTTGCCAAAACCGGCAAGACCCATGACTTTATACTCTCCCTCGTTGACTTCAAAACCCAAATAAGCGGTGATTGTGGCATACAGAAGACCCAGGGAATGAGGAAAAGTCATTTCTTTTCTAATTTCTATTTTTGTATTACTGCCAATTCCAAAAGTGGAAGTTGACCATTCTCCCACTCCGTCGTTTGTTAGAATCGCTGCTTTGTCAAAACCGGACGGCAGAAAACAAGACGCGGCGTGGGAAAGGTGGTGCGGAATAAAAAGAATTTGTGATTCGCTAATTCCCAGTCTGTCGGCAATATGGGATTTGATCCAAAGTTTGTGTAAAAACCACGTAGTAATACTTTTATGGAAATAATCATATGTTTTAGGATAGCTTTGAAAAATCGTCAAAAATAGACGCTCCAACTTCAAAAAAGGTTTTTCATAGAAAACGACAAAGTCCAGATCTTTTGATTTTAATTTGGCATAATTCAGGCAGAACTTGATCGAATTTATTGGAAATTCGGAATCATGCTTTTTTCTTGTAAACCTTTCTTCTTCCGCGGCGGCAATCACCTTGCCGTTAATGGTCAAACAGGCGGCAGCGTCATGGTAGTAACAGGAAATTCCCAGGATTTTCATAATTACATTTTATGCATGTTATCTAAAACCGCAGTGTGTTCCCAGTTTTGCCAATTTGATTTCACCTTTTTTTGTTTTAAAACATCGTGGTTTTTTTTATACCAAAACGCAATTGGCGCAAGAATTGTAAAATACAACACCCAAAGTATTATTTTTGCCTGCAGCACCATGGCCCTATTGGCAAAGGCCTTCCATTTTATCAGAAATCTTGAGAAATTTTCTTTCATATTATTTCATCATAAGCTGAATTTTTGACGCAACAATTTGGGCAGCGCGGTGATTGCCGAGTGTATTCCAATGCGTATCATACACCAAATAATAATTCCAAGCATTGAGCGCGCGAAAATCCGAAGTGAGATCAAGAAATTCCGCTGTTAAATTATTGTTGTGAAAGTAATTAATAATGGTTTTTTGCAGTAAAAAAACATTTTCTTCCGGCAGAATTTCTCCCATAGTTCCTACTTGAAAGCGGGATGGTTGAAAGACAATGAGAAAAGAAATATTTGTTTCCTGCAAAAGCTCGGAAGTTCCTTTTAGCAAAGAAAGAAGTTTGTTAAACTCAATAGTAAAATTTGAAAAACAGTCCGGTTTAAATATGCAATTAGAATATGTTAGATAAAACCAATTGATAAGATCAGAATAACGCTTGGCCTCATCTTTGGGATGAAAAAGCCAAGGAATATAGTGGTCTATCCAGTCGGCAAATAAAATCCAAAGATGGGATTCTTTTAAATACGAGTAGCGGTAGCGGAGCGGAGGAAAACCATCCTGTTGGCGTCCCTGACTGTCGATTCTTCGCCAGTCAGAAACCACCTTAAGCGGCAAGCCTTTTTCATCCAGTTTTGGCCACTGATTCGTTTTTAAATCACCAACATCGTTTTGGAGATATAACCCCAAAACCACCAGATCTGGTTGTAGGCGAAGTCCTTCTCCGCGAAGATAGGCGTAATAGGCGTCCGGACTGTAGCCGTCATGAAAACCGGCATTAATCACTTCTATTTTCTTTTGGCTGTTAGTATTCAGAATTGATTGCATCACCTGAGGCCAGGCATTCGCATTGTCGTCTTCCATGCTGGAAACAAACGAATCCCCAAGAACAAGAACGCGATATGTATTGTCTGGCTTTTCGATGCTGAATTCATCGCTTCGATAGCCATGGGAATTGGTAAAAAAATTTCCTCTTTTAATATTTGGTTTTAAGGAGAAAGGAACAAAGTCATTGTAGCGAAAATCTCCAGAGCTTTTTTTCACTGCTTCCGTGTAGGAGATTTGCGGCTTAATTTTTCTGACCAGAAGTTCCAGCGCCAAAAGTCCCAAAAGCATCACAACGGCAGAAATTATCAATCCTGTGGTAAGATTAATTAGCCATTTCCTTTTTATAATTATTTTTATTTTCATAATTTTTTGAGGTTTTAGTTTTTGAGTATACTTTCTTAAATATTGTTCGTCAACGCAGCAATTCGTTTATTAATCTTAATACGATATGGGACAATATGCACAAATCAAAAGAGAACTCGGAAAATTAAAAGACAGCAAAAAAGCGGCGATTTTAGCAAGGTTTTTTAAGACAGGAAAAGGTGAATACGCGGAAGGCGATAGGTTTTTGGGCGTAGTTGTTCCCAAACAAAGAGAAATAGCAAAAAAATATCCACACGCCACATTGTCTGATGTGCAAAAGCTTTTAGGCTCAAAAATTCACGAACAAAGACTGACGGCTCTTTTTATACTAATAAATCAATATAAAAAGGGAAGCGATACCAAAAAAGAGCAAATCGTTAATTTCTATCTTTCAAACATCACCAATATCAACAATTGGGATCTGGTTGATTTATCGGCAGGCAATATTTTAGGAGATTTTCTGCAAGACAAAGACAAAACTGTTCTATATCAATTTGCCAAATCAGAATTCTTATGGGAAAGAAGAATTTCAATTATTGCTACCATCAGTTTTATTAAAAAGGGAATGTTTGAAGACACCTGTAAAATTGCCGAAATTTTATTATTCGACCAACACGATTTGGTTCAAAAAGCAGTAGGGTGGATGCTAAGAGAGATCGGCAAGAAAAATCAAAAAACAGAAGAAGATTTTCTGGTAAAACATTTTCGTAAAATGCCAAGAACAGCTTTACGCTATGCCATTGAAAAATTCAGTTCCCAAAAAAGAAATTATTATCTGGATAGAACAAAAAAATGAATAGTAAAAAAGCTTTTTTGATCGAAGTGGATGGCAGAAAATATGATTACCGCCTCGGAAAAAATCTTGATCTGAAAGAGGTTGCAAAATTTTTTTCCCAAAAATATCGGGTAAAAAACATCTGGCAGGACCAAAGGCATGTCCTTGGTTGTTTGGAAAAGAACAGTCAGAATTTGTTTTTGAAACTTTCCACCACCACAGGGATAGGATTGCTGACGGAAAAAGAAAAAAACTGGAATGATTTTTTTAACCGGCAAACGCCAAGAAACGCATCTTTTTGGGTACCAATCAATGTGGATTTTGGGTACTTTAACGGATTATTTTATTTAATCACCGACGAACTAAAGGGAGAAAAACTGCACGGTTTAATTGCGGATAATGAAAAAATTTCCGGTGAAGATCTGCGCAAAGTGATGAAACTCAGCTTGCTCATCCAAAACTTAAAAACCGGTCGTGATGCAAAAGATGATGGAAATTGCCACAGGGTTTTTCTCAACAAAACAAAATTGTGGTTTTCTGATATACCAAAAGATGTTGTTCAAAAATACAATCTCAAGGAAATATTGGAATTGATTTGGCATAGGACAAATTGTTTGCCGCAAGCGCCCAGGCACGGTGATTTTGCTCCCTGGCATATTTTAAAAATGAAGAATAATTTAATTGGGTTAATCGACGGCGAGCATTTTTTAGAAAACGGCGTTGCGGGGTATGATATCTGTTATTTTATTCAAAGACTGTATGGTGTGTTGAACCAAAGAAAAACAGCCGACGCAGTCGTTTGGATTCTCAAAGAGAATAATAATAATATAGACAAACTCAAAACGGTTCTTTACGCGCGAGCCATTGGAGGTTTTTTGGACGAATCACTCAAACAGAATCCGGATTATCAAAACGCCTCAGATTTTATAAAATGGATTGCCCAGTTACGCTAATACTATTGAGGTGATATTTACTCAAAGCCGCGGAAGATTTTTATTCATTGTCAAAAGCAGCAGGGTTTTTTGAATGTGCAACCGGTTTTCTGCTTCGTCCCAGACAGCGCTTTGGGGGCCGTCAATAACTTCATCTGTTATTTCCTGTCCCCGATGGGCCGGCAGACAGTGAAGAACGCGTGACTTTTTTTTGGCAAGTGATAAAAGCTTGCTGTTTAGCTGAAATGGTTTAAATATTTCCAATCTTTCTTCGTGATCTGGTTTGCCCGGACTAGTCCAGATGTCTGTGGCAACAATATCCGCGTTTTTGACAACATCCTGCGGTTTTTGGCTTGTAGTAATTCTGCTTCTGCTTTTTTTGGCAATGTTTTCCGCCTGGTTTAAAAGTTTTTCAGTTATTTGATATTTCAAAGGAGAGGCGGCGGAAAAATTTATTCCCAAAATTGCACTGATGATTAGAAGCGAATTCGTCACATTATTATCTCCGTCGCCGACAAACGCCATATCCATCCCTTTTATTTTGGGATTTTTCTCCCAGATAGTATAAATGTCAGCCAGCGCCTGGCATGGGTGATGGAGATTTGTCATGGCGTTTATCACCGGTATGCTTGTATTCTTCGCAATTGTCTCTACATCTTCGTGATTAAAAACCCGTGCCACAATGGCATTTACATATCCACCAAGAACCCGTGCCGTATCGGAGATTGTTTCTCCGACAGCCAATTTTAAATCGTTTTGATTTAGAAACAATGCATGTCCGCCCAATTGGGTCATCGCCACTTCGAAGCTTACTCTGGTTCTTGTTGAGGTTTGCTGGAAGATCATTGCCAGCGATTTATTCTCCAGATATTTTGGAAAAATGTTATTTTTTGTTTTATTTTTAATTTTTTTCGTTAATTCAAAAATAAAATATATTTCCTTTTCCGTAAGATCAACAGGCGACAGTATGGATCGATTGAAAAAACTATTCATATTTATTTATTAATATTGACGTTTAAAATATATCCTAAATCTTAAATTTTTGCTAGACTTTAAATATATGAAAATTATAGGTTTAATAATTTTAATAATTATCCTAAGCGTACTTATTATAGGTAGCAAAAACTCAATATCAAAAGGACTGGAGGGAGGAGTGAGTGTTGCGCAAAAAGCGCAAACAGAACTTCCTGAACAACTCAATAAGACAGCCGATTCAACACTGGGACAATTTGGCGATAAAATGATTTCCTATAAAGATGATATCGTCTTGACCTTTGAAAATACCCTAAGCAGTATGTTTAAACAAGTTTCATCCGACGCCGCCAATATTGCCTCTTCTATGACCAGCACGATTATTTCCATGCAGCTTATTAATTCCTTTAAAGGATTAAACAAAGAAGGACAGGAGAGAGTGAAAGAAACTATTTGCCAGTGATCTTTTTTTCAGATATTTTTCCACAATCTTTTGTATTCCCGACGAATATTGCAGCGCATTCTTCGGACGCCGGAATATATATTCCGGGAGTTTTTTTTGTTTTGCCAGTTCCCGCAAGATTATTTTGCGTTCCTCTTTGTGAATTTTTAAACCCAAGGGTATATTTTGGGTATATTTTACAAAATCAGCGTCAAGATACGGGAACACAATATCGATTCCAAACTCTTTAGTCATTGCGGCATCCCTGACAACATCGATTTTAAAAAGGTTTTTGATATCTTGCTTCATTTGCAACGCGAGATCATTTGATGAAAGCTGCAAATATTTATTGTATCCGCCGAACAGCTCGTCCGATCCCTGGCCGGACAGAAACAAATCTATTTTTTCCTTTTTGGCAAGCTGCGCTATGTGATAAAAGCCCATACCCAAAGAGATTTGCATAATGTTTGGCTCGACACCAATTTTTGCAAGCAGGGAAGTAATGTTGGGAATTGAGTCAATTATTTTTTTTTGGGTTAACTCCAGATAGCGGAATGGCAGTTTCAAATCCTTTGCTAATTTTTTCGCATAGAAGTAATCCTTAGAAAAAGCAGTGCCGAAAGTAAAAAGAGAAGGATTAAATCCCAAATCCAGCGAATATTTTGCAATAGTTGAGCTGTCGACTCCACCGGAAAAAAGTATTCCGATCTTTTTTTTTGGTATCGTTGCGAACGATTTGATCAAAAATTGGTCGAGAGTTTTTGTGATTTTATTGGTGTTCATAAGGTTTTATACCTGTAATATAATACTATATCTTTCGCATCTTAATTATATAGGGAATAATCCGAAATTATGGGTAGCTATCCGTATCCAGACAATTTTCCCAGGCCTTTTCACAAGGTGGTTGCCGCAGCTCAAAAGATCAGGAAGGAGACTGTGGGCCACAACAACCTTACGAAGGAAAAATTTTTACAACTCGTAAAAACCATCTCCGGAGATATGGGTCTTAATCCGATTCCGTCATGGGCGTTATATTTCGTTTTATTCAGGTTAAACAAATTAAACAAAAATCTCAAAAAACTTTTAATGATAAAAAAGACAAGATCCTGGTCTGGCATTGTGCCGGTTTCGATTTTCACAAAAAACTTTGGGTGTCCGGGTAGATGCGTTTTTTGTCCAAGCGAAACAATGGTTCCCAAAAGCTATTTCTCAAATGAGCCGGCAGTGATGAGGGCAATCAGAAACAAATTTGATGCCAACAGGCAAGTTTGTTCCCGGTTGGTTCAGTTATTTTTGTCTGGCCACTCAATAGAAAAGATAGAACTTATTATTCAGGGTGGAACCTTCTCGGCAATCGGCAAAAAATACCGGGAACATTTTTTAAAACGAGTATTTGACGCGGCCAATTCAAACATCGAGAATATTATTCTTGGCAAGAAAATACCAAAAGCGGCGGTTAGTTTGAAACAAAGCCAAACCATTAACGAAAAAGCCAAACAAAGAATAATAGGAATTACTGTTGAAACAAGACCGGATTGGATTACCAAAGAAGAAATTATTTTTCTTCGGAAAATTGGGGTTACCAGAGTTGAGCTTGGAGTACAGAGTCTGAACGGGCAGGTTTTAAAACGAGTTGGTAGGGGGCATACGGTTGGTGATGTTATCAAGGCAGCAAAAATGCTCAAAGACGCAGGATTCAAAATTTGCTTTCACATGATGCCCGGCTTGCCGAAAGCTGTGCCGGAGACCGACTTTTGGGATTTTTATGAATTATTCAACAATCAGGATTTTCAGCCGGATTTATTGAAAATTTATCCCTGTGTTGTAACAAAAGATTCCGAATTGGCAAATTGGTTTGAAAAAGGAAAATACCTTCCCTACGACGATTGTGTTCTGACAGATTTAATAGTGAGAATAAAAAAAATAATTCCTCCTTATGTTCGGATTTTGCGCCTTGTTAGAGATATTCCGGCGCAAAATATTATCGCGGGGAGTCTAGTTTCGAATTTAAGACAAAGTGTACAAAAAAAACTAGCGGCAGAAAATCGACAATGCCGATGCATAAGATGCAGAGAAGTCGCTTTAAATAATCAGAAACGGGATTTGCGATTAAGAATTACTTATTATAAAAGTTCCGGCGGAAAGGAATTTTTTTTGGAATATATCGATAAAAAAACAGAAACACTTTTTGCCCTGTTGCGCCTAAGATTTCCTGCATTCTTATACGACAGATCCAATCCTTTATTTAAGGAACTTGATAATTCGGCAATCATTAGAGAGCTGCACACCTATGGCCTATCAATCCCAATCGGCAATCGAAAAAAGTTATCGCCCCAGCATCAGGGATTGGGAAGAGAGTTATTGCAAAAAGCGGAAGAAATAGTCATAAAAGAAGGTTTTCGGAAGATTGCCGTGACAAGCGGAATTGGCGCAAGAGAATATTATCGAAAGTTTGGATACAAATTGCAGGGATTATATATGATAAAAAACTTATGATAATAATTAATATATCAGTCTATTTGCCAACAAACAGATAAAAGATATTTGGGAAGCGGAATGTTTATAAAAAGGTTGTAATATACCATCGGATAATTTTGTCCCCGAAGAAAAATGCGATATAAGCTCCGCTGACTAAAAATGGCGCCAAAGGAATAGTTTGGCCAAAACGCTTTATTTTTGTTATCACCAAAAACAAACCAACCACCGCTCCGGACACAAAACCGATAAAAAAAGCCGGTATTGCATTAAAACCCAATAAAACACCCAACCAAAAACCCAATTTAATATCTCCAACACCCAGTCCTTTTCCCCGGCTGACAAAAATTAAAAACCGAAAAAACAGCGCGATAATACAGCCGATCAGTAGATTAACAGCGATTGGATAAAAAAGAGAAAAAGAAAATATTGGAGATGTGCCAAAAAAAGAAGCGGAAAAAAAAATCACAAAAACCTGATATACGACACTAATAACAATTACGCTATCAATAATGTTATCAAGAATAATTTCATATTTTAAATCGATCATAAAAATCAGGATAAAATATACGGCAATAATTAAGTTAAAAATCAGAAGAAGCAAAAAGAGGAGGAAATTATTTGCGGATGTATTTTGACCATTCTGATATGTTAAAAATACAGTCGCTATAAACAAAAATCCAGTAAAAAACTCGACCAAAGGATATTGCCATGAAAGCTTTTTGCGGCAATACCTGCACCTGCCTTTCAACAGTAAAAAACTCACAACCGGGATTAAATCCTTGGGAAGGAGATTTGTTTTGCAAAAGTCACAATGGGATCTATTTTTTATTACAGATTTTTCTTTTGGCCACCGGTCTATGACAACATTCAAAAAACTTCCTATTACAGTTCCGACAAGAAATATAAAAGGGATTATAAGGATAGATTCAGACATGAAAAAAGTATAACCCAAGCACAAAAAAAATAAAACAGATATACTTGCCAAACAAAACAAGAAGGTTTAAGATAAGAAAAATATATGGAAAAACCAATTATTATCGGTATTGCGGGAGGAACAGGGTCCGGGAAAACAACAGTCTCAAGTGAAATATACCGGTCAATTGGTAAGGAAAAAATCATCTTCTTAAAACACGATTCATATTACAAGGATCAGAGCAGTAAACCACTAGAAGAGAGAGTTAAAACAAATTATGATCATCCGGATTCTCTGGAAACCGAGCTTTTGATTCAGCACCTCAAAGATTTGATAAAAGGAAAAACCGTGAACGTGCCGATCTATGATTTTGCCCAGCACAATAGGACCAGTGAGGTAGAAACAGTTGATCCCAGACAAGTGATTGTGGTTGAAGGGATACTGATTTTTGGAGATAAAAAACTCAGAGATCTTTTTGACATAAAAATATATGTTGATACCGATGCTGATGTGAGATTTATCCGCAGATTAAAACGCGATATTGCCGAAAGAGGCAGATCTTTGGAGTCTGTGACAGACCAATATATGCAGACGGTAAGACCCATGCACTTGGAATTTGTCGAGCCAAGCAAGCGCTATGCGGACGTAATTATTCCAGAAGGCGGATTTAACAAGGTTGCCTTAAACATGGTAGTTTCCCGCGTTTCCGCCATGCTTAATGAATTTCCTCATTAGAGTTTATGAAAGATCAAAAAAATGGCCATGACAATGGTGTGCTTTCTACTTTTCACAGCCCCACATTTGGTGTAATGGATTTTGCGGAAGTTATTATACACCTGACACAATATCTTCGTGAAAATAAAAACAATCAATACAAAATCATTATTGGAACAGATTCCGAACTTACAAATACCCATTTTGCGGATTTTGTGTCTGCAATAGTGATTCATCGGGTGGGGTTTGGCGGAATATATTTTTGGGCCAGGCTCTCAAGAGACAATATTCATTCATTAAGACAGAGAATGTGGGAAGAGGCAAACTATTCGCTTCTTCTGGCACACAAACTCATTGAAGAATTCAAACGTAAAAACCTGTCCTGTTCAAATTTAGAAATCCATGTCGATATCGGCAAAAACGGTGATACAAGAGATATGATTAATGAAATTGTCGGAATGATTCGCGGAAACGGAATCGAAGTTAAAACAAAACCGGAAGCGTTTGGGGCGTCAAATGTGGCAGATAGACACACATAGATGAGCATTCTTGATTGCTTCAAGAAAACTGCCTGTGTTATATTTGTAGTTGTGAAAAAGAAAATCCTCTTTCTTCAATTAATATTCACGATATTTTTTTTAAGTGCTTGCAGTGCTCCTTGGAACACGAAGCCATTTTCGGCAGTCCGCATCACTGCAATTCCCAAAGCCACGGTTTTTATTGACGGCAAAGAGAAAGGAAAAACACCATGCTGCAATGAAAATATTGCTGCAGGAGAACATGATATCAGATTGGTTGCAGATACTTCGACTTTTTCTTCATGGCAGGCAAAAGTTAAATTTTCTCCCCAAATTATGACTGTCATAAACCGAATTTTAGGGCCATCAGACATTTTATCATCAGGCGAGACGATCATTATGGAACCGCTTTCCGACCGGAAAAACAGTGAGCTGGCGATTGTTTCCAACCCCGACAGTGCCACCGTTGTAATTGATAATCAGGATGCCGGACTGACTCCGTTTGCTCAAAAAAATACTTCGGTTGGTGAACATGAAGTGAAAATCTCATTTCCTAATCATTCACAAAGGGTGATAAAAATTAAAACCAAAGAAGGGTATAGGCTGGTAATAAATGTTCAGCTTGCGCAAATACTGACACAGGAAATTGGCAACAATACTGAAAGTTCACAATCGGCAACATCATCTTCTACACAGGAGGCTGTACCAACAGTTTCAGACAGACCAGAAAGACCCAGGGTGAAAATTCAAGAAACACCAACCGGATGGCTTAGGGTGAGAACCGGGCCAAACGTTTCCGGGAGCGAAATCGGAAAAGTTTATCCCGGAGAGTATTATGCCTATTTAGATGAACAGGCAGGTTGGGTCAAAATACAATTTTCCAAAGAGCAGGAAGGATGGGTGAGCGTGCAGTATGTTGAGAAGGAGCTTTAATTCATCAATACCCTCGCGGTTTTTTTCTTGCCAAAACTAAACCCCAAACAGATTTGGCGCCGTTTTCTTTTAGTACTTTGGCAGCCTCAAAGATGGTTGCGCCAGTGGTTGAGACATCGTCAACAAGAATAATGGTTTTCCCGGTGATATTTATTCTTTTATTTATTTTAAAAACACCTTTCATGTTTTTCTTTCTTTCATTGGTATCAACAAGAGACATTTGCGGCTTGGTGTTTCGTGTTTTTAATAAAACGTTGTCAAAAAAAGGTAGAGGCATTTTTCTACTCAAAGACAAACCCAGTTCAGCGGCCTGGTTATAACCCCTTTTTTGTAATCTTTTGGGATGAAGAGGAATCGGCGTGATAAAGTCAAATTTTTGAAAATCAAAAGAAATGTGCTTTATTACTAAGTTAATTAAAGTTTCGGATAGTGTATAAACATGTTTATATTTCAGTTCATGGATTAGTTTTTTTAATAATCCGCTATAATCACCAAGCACGATCATTCCATCTATTGGGTGTTTTGGGGCGCATTTTTGATGTGTGAAGCCATAGGGTGAGGGTTTTTCACAAATCGGGCAAAGAGTTGTTGTGGTTTTGGAGATAACATTTTCACAGGAAGAACAAAGATAGCTGCCGGGTTTTTGGCAGCCAAAACAGAGTTTTGGAAGAATTAAATCAAGAATAAAATTCAGGGTCACAAAGTATTATACTAAACTAATTTGGTTCTTTGCCGGCGAATTCTTTTTTAATTTCTGGTCCCAAAATTTGTAACTAATGCCACTCCAACAAAAGCAAGAATTGCTCCAACAATAAACTCTGATGTAATTCTTTCTCCCAACAAAACCGATGCCCACAAAAAAGCAAAAATTGGCTGCAGATATAAAATCATTGAAGCGATCATCGGTGTTGAATTTTTGATAGCGTGTTGATAAATAAGATAATAAACCCCAGTCCCCAAGATTCCCACATAAGCAACGCCGAGAATCGATTTGATGGTTATTTCACTCCACCAATTTTGGTGCTGCACTAAATCTAAAGGAATAAGTAGAAGTTGAATAAAAGTCGTTGTCAAAACAAAAAATATTGTAAGTTCTAAGGGGGAATATTCTTTTTGGATTTGTTTTGACAAGACAGAATATAAGGCAAATAAACAAACTGCTACAAAAATTATCAAGTTGCCAAATAAATCGCCATTAAATGTTGTGCCTTTGCCTAAAACAGGAAGCAGAACAATTAGGAGCACACCAATAAATCCAATAAGAATCCCGAACAGCTTTTTTTGATAAATTTTTTCTTTAAGGATAACAAAAGAAAAAATACCCGTCACTAACGGTACGCCAGCATATAACATTTGGGAAATGGTTGCCGTAGTTCTCCCAACACCAAAAATAAAAAGTGTCACATTTGCGGTTGCTAATAATGATACGCCCGCAATCCTTTTTAAACTTTTATAGTGAAATTCTTTTCTTTTTATTGCCAAAGGAACCAGTATTAGTGTTGCTAAAAGAAATCTTAATAAAGTAAAGGATAGTGGCGGAATTTCCTGAAGAGATATTTTAGCAAAAGGACCAATCCCGCCGCCTACGAGTGCCGCTAAAAATATTAAAAAGATTGACTTATAAGATTTTGAAATTTTACTATCGTTAACCATGTCTTTCATTTTTATCAAACCATAAATAGAAACACCTCAGAAATTTTCAAGTAATTTCACTAAATTATTTGCATCTTCCTCAGGCGAATTTACGTTATGTTATACATAACCGGGCCAAATTACGACTTTATCTCGATCCCTTTGGTCTTTTTCTCAATCGATAAGTGAATGCGATCCGCGTGCTCTAAGTCTTTTATTGCGCAATTTCAGAGGAACACTTAAATGAAATAGAAAAACAGGGCAAATCACTCTTAAACGTTTCAAAAAAGTAAGAACATCTTCTTTCGTTAATAAACGCTCGCCAATAACAATACATGTGCCTTCACTCTTAAGAACGCTATCTACCACTTTTGCTATATTCTCACGCGCTTTCGATTGATCCTCTTTTTCTCGTTGTTTATCGTCCCAAACCCAGGAAGGATTTATTTCCTCAACAAAGGTATCCAAATCTAATAACTCCGATGGTTCTCCGTTGCTCTTAAGCTTGTCTTTAAGCAATGTTCCTAATGTGTTTTTTCCTGATGCTGGTCCACCATCAATAAGAATGAGTCTCATACGTTACAATGACTCCAAACTTTCACTGAGCGCTTTTTCAATAATATTTTCTAAGTCCTGATAATTACCGTTATCTGCTTTTTGTAGCGCTTGAATATATTTCTTACGAAGTAATTTTGTGACGGGTATTTCGATTGCTGGTAATTGTTCACGCATTAATAGGTAATTCGTAAACATGCGCGACATGCGCCCGTTGTAATCAAAAAATGGATGGATGACGACGAAACGATGTTGGAATAAGGCTAATAGTTCGACGATTGTTTTGATATATTTATCCGATGTTTTTGGGGAAAGCTGTTTTATTCCATGCTCAATATCGTTGACGAGATTTTGCATCATTTCATGAATTATGGAGTAATGCGGCGCTTCTTTTCCTGAATATTCAACTTGTATAGTACGGAAAACCCCGGCTTGATCTTGCAGAATATCACCAAAGCTGACTTTATGGATTCGTTTGATAAATTCAATCGACAATGGCTTGTTCTTTGCCGAAATTTTCTGAAGTAGAACAAGGCCTTTCTGTGTTCCTTGTACTTCCAATCGAATTACTTTACTGTGGGGGAGAATACCGAATCTTGTTTCTTTCCAGGAGGTTTCACTGGATACTTTTTTCCTACCCATATATTACCGCATGGCGGAAGAAACTGTTTTCCGCGTTACGTTTGGATATTCAATTTTTGTTGACCGAAATACCATTTCTGGTAAAAATGCATGGAAAAATCGCTCAAGTTTGAATTTCTTATTCTTGAGCTTCAAGTAGGATTTGTAATTACGGACGAGTTTCTTAGTCATATTGATATTTTATCACGTTTCTATGTTTAGGTTCTAATCCCACCCCTTGTTAGGTACAAGCGACTCAATAATATCATGCTTCTTCAAAAATGCCCTTCCACTTCCTGATTTGAGATATTTCTCAAAATTAAATGCAGTGCATTTGTTTTAAAATGCAAAATAGGAAATGAGTTTAATAGGCAATCTATCTTTAGTTGCGGGGACATTTCCTTTATTGTGTCTGTCAATCCTGTCTTTAAGATCGTCTGTGCAACCGGTATATGGTTTACCATCAGAACAAGAAAGTATATAGACATAGTAAAAGCGGACTTTGTCCGCCGTAGGTCGCGCAGTATCATCAACTCCAACTTTAGACATAAATTAACTTTATAGCGAAGGTCGCCGTCGCTAAAGCTCTGGCGACCGAAGGC